>VOFJ01002977.1_pt1 | contig 647037 bp, 513 predicted proteins | sample 5384081 | NCBI WGS metagenome assembly VOFJ01 (sample SAMN12384729, study PRJNA508395) | human gut metagenome | isolation source: healthy gut I | host: Homo sapiens | reverse complement strand
TAATATATTATGGAAGAGGAAAAGATCTATTCCGTAACTGAACCTGTCGGTTCAGAGCAAGACGCTCCGGTTTCGAACATGGAAATGTTGAGTGATGTATTTTTTAAGGAAGAGGCACGACGCTTGAAAGAAGCTTTCTGTTTTGAGAGAGATGCGGATGATTTCGATTATCTGAACCATCAGTTGCAAAGCGTGAAAAATCTATTGGTAGGCCTAAAACTGCCGTGGATACAAATAGCACCAATTTTGTACAGATGTATGGCCGTTTATCTGCAGCGTCCCGATCAACATGTAAGTAATATGAAAGTTCGCTACCTGTCAACGCAATTGATGGATGGGGTTTTGCTTTTTATCCCAGAACGGACGGCTCATCAATGACTTGCTCATGTTTTTCGACCGCCAGCTTAAGGATATTCAACGCTTGCGGGAAGAGAAGTGTGAGGAAATGGAGAATGTGAGATTGTAAGTCTATATTTGCAGCTCATACATACTTGGTTGTAGAGACAGGGGCACGCCCCGTCTCTACAATTGGATGAAAGGGCTTATGCGTGTTCCGGTTAGAATATCAATGTGACAATTTGTAAACTGAAGTCCTTGAGAATCGATTATTTCGGGCCAAAGTACGTCTCGCTCCTAAAAACGAAAGAAAAAAAACAGCAATCGTCTATCCGCTAGTGACTTGTTGAAAAACGGCCTTTTATTCTAGCGAAATTAATTCATCCTATCTCATATCTTATGTGCCTTATGGTCCAGTCGTTAGGGGGCAACAATGCCCATTATAAGGTAGTCATATCGCCCATTATGACCATATGTGTAGCCTATCGTGACTATATGTGGGGTTTACGCCTGTACAGGCGTGGGTGAACGGGACTATATGTGTAATCTAACGAGGGTATTCTTATCGAAAAACGGGTCTTTTTTGTGTGGAAAAGGCGTATAAATGCCTGCTTTCTCCTTCATGTTCTCGTTTATAGAGCTTTTCTAAATAAAGGTGATGTTATATAAAAGGGGTTATTACTAATAAATAGTTAACATTCCTTGGCTTTTGCTTACGTCTCTGTAAATAGGGGAAAGTGAACCATTATATTTCCGGCTAAATATAAGGTGAAGCATTTCCTATCAATAACTTTCATTACCTTTGCGCCCGCTAAAAATAAACAAATGAGATGAAATCTACTTTATCAATTTCTTCCTTATCCAGACAAGTCCTGCTTCGGGAGACACGGGACTATTTAATGATCGCTCTTGGGATGATCCTTTACGGTATCGGATGGACCGTTTTCCTTTTGCCGAATGACATTACGACAGGTGGAGTGCCGGGTATCGCTTCCATTGTTTTCTGGGCTACGGGATTTCCCGTTCAGTACACTTACTTCCTCATTAATGCCGTCTTGCTGATGCTTGCCTTGAAAATATTAGGTTTTAAGTTCAGTATCAAGACGATCTTTGCCGTGTTTACGCTTACTTTTTTCTTGTCCCTTATCCAGGAGCTGACAGCAGGGATGCATTTATTACAAGATCAACCGTTTATGGCATGTGTGCTGGGAGCCTCCTTCTGCGGAAGTGGTATCGGTATCGCTTTCTCCTCGAACGGTAGTACGGGTGGAACGGATATTATTGCCGCTATCATCAATAAATACCGGGATATAACGCTGGGGCGGGTCATGATGATCTGCGATATGATTATTATCACCTCCAGTTATTTCGTGCTAAAGGATTGGGAGAAAGTGGTATATGGTTTTGTAACGTTATATGTTTGTAGTTTCGTGCTGGATCAGATCGTGAACAGTGCCCGCCAGTCCGTGCAATTCTTTATCATCTCGAAGAAGTATCAAGAGATTGGTAAGGAGATTAATGCGTTGCACCGAGGGGTTACGGTGATCGATGCTACCGGGTTATATACGGGGCAAGAACAGAAGATGATGTTCGTGCTCGCTAAAAAACGGCAATCCACTACGATTTTCCGTATCATTAATGATATTGATCCGACCGCCTTTGTATCCCAAAGCGCCGTAATCGGGGTTTATGGGGAAGGATTCGATCATTTTAAACTAAAGAAATCAAAGTAGAGACGGGGCGTGCCCCGTCTCATCCCCTCAAAATAGTAACTAGGGTTGCATGATAACTTCTACCCGGTTACCCTGTCCCAAAAGCTTTTGGGCGAATGCCTTTATCTTCTCGGGAGTCAGCGCCTTAACAATCAACTCATAATCCGTATCGGTATCAAATCCTTTATAATAATAATCATCCAATACGTTCAACCAATAGCTGTTCTCCTGCAAGACTTCCGCATGACGTTTCAGCAGGTTATCCTGTGTTTTCTTGAAATCTTCTTGACGAGGGCCTACTTCGGAAAGCCGTTTCAACTCATTGCGGACAATCGTGTTCATCTGCTCCCACTTGGCCGGGTCCGTATCGAAGAATATCTGTAATGTCGTTCTTCCTTCCGGGAAAGGTGAGATTCTAGCGGATACACCGACACCATACGTTCCTCCTTCTTTCTCGCGTACCTTCTCGTAATATACCAAGTCCATAACTTGTTTCAATGCGGTAGCGGTGATGATATTCTCCAGATTGTACTCCATCTGCCCGGTATAGAGGTTGGCTACCGTTACTTTCGGGATTTCCATGGAGCGGTTGAATCGATTCATATAGTCTCCCTTACGCGTCGATGGAACCTCCGCCGGATTTCCCTTCTCAATTTTTCCTTGAGATGGCAATGTCGCTAAATACTGCTCTATATACGGACGGATACTATCGATCTGGATATTACCTACAAACGTGAATACGAAACCGGAAGCATCCGAGAAGCGTTCCTTGCGCATCTCCATGATACGAGGATAACTGATATGTTCGAAATCTTGTGGACGAAGACGTGACGCACGAGGATTATCTCCGTAAACCGCTTTAGACAAAGAGTCGCTGAAAGCGACCATCGGATTTAGCTCCATATTCTGCAATTGCGCTTTTGTCCGTGTCTCGAAAGATGCGTAGGCCTCCTCGTCCATGCGGGGAGCCGTGAAGCTAAGGTAAATTAACTCGAATAAGGTTCGCAAATCAGAAGGAGCGGCCATTCCGTTCACGTTCTCACTATCTTGACTGAGCGATAGGGCGCAAGATACCTTCTTTCCGGCCAGACGCTTACTTAGATCCGTGGCGGAGAAATTGCCCAATCCACCTATCTCGATCACGTCATTGAAAACTTTTAAGTTATCAATATCCTTCGTGCCGAATAAAGTGCTTCCTCCCGGGCTGGTAGCGGTCATGATGATCTCGTCCTTCTTGAATTCGGTAGGCTTCAATACCACCTTGATACCATTGCTTAAGGTAAATACTGTCGCTCCGAAGCGCTGGCCGGTCTTTGTCTCCGTGATCCGGCACGGGGTCGGCAAGGTCGGGACTAAAGGCTCGTTGGAGACTGTTTCCTTATAAGGCTCTACCGGCATCTGTCGTGCTTTGAGGAACGTACGGAGCAGGTTCTCCTCGGTCGGATATTTTATACCTTCTTTATCCGGTCCGGTTAACCCGATCACGATATTATCCTCTCCGATCATATCTTGGATATATTGGTTGACTTGCTCTACCGGGATATTCTGGGCGATCTGGTTCAATAGCGTGTATTCCATCTCAATGCCCGGGATATAACCGCCGTTGGTGAAATGGTTCACGTATTCACGGACATAAGCGTCGTTCTTTTGGTTATTCCGCTCGTTGTAAGCGGACTCGTATTGTTTCAACACGTTGATGCGTGCCCGTTCATACTCGGATGGCGTAAAGCCATATTGTTTTACCCGTTGAGTCTCTTTGACAAGCGTGGTCAGTGTGGAATCGATCTCGCCTTCCTTGGCAAGAGCGGCTACGGTCCATGCTCCCTTGCTCTTCGCGATCATGAAATTATCATCGTCGTAGGCTTCCGCATAGATAAACGGAGGATTCGCTTGATGCAAGATGTCATCGAAACGCTCGTCCATGATCGACGCGCATATTTGCTGGATATAGTCCTTTACCAATCCGGCAATCGTACGATTCAAGTCGTTGGGCAATTTATCGTGTTTATAGAAGATATAAAGGATCGTATTGGATGCCTCCTTGTCTTTGGCGATCGAGATCAGAGGTAGATCATTGTCGGGAACCGATACTTGTTCCCGTTTTGCCGGGTTGACCGGGGCAGGGACATCGGCGAACATCTTTTTGATCGTTGCCTCCACTTGATCTACATTTACGTCTCCCACGATGATAATCGCTTGCAAGTCCGGACGATACCATTTTTTGTAGTAAGCCCTCAACTCGTCCGGCTTGAAGTTCTCGATCACGTCGATCGAACCGATCGGCATCCGGTTCGCGTAACGGCTTCCCGGGTACATCTTGGGTAGTTGCTGCTCCCATAGACGAGTCTGGGCATCCTGTCGGGTACGCCATTCCTCACGGATGACCCCACGTTCTTTCTGGATAGCCGAGTCGGTCAAGGCTAGGAACCCGGACCAATCGTGAAGGATCAATAAGCAAGAATCAACCACGCCGCTTTTGTTGACAGGGGCGTTGGTAATCATGTAGACGGTCTCATCAAAGGAGGTATAGGCGTTGAAGTTTTCCCCGCTGCGCATACCTACACTCTCGATATATTCGTCCATCCCGTTATTCGGGAAGTTCCTACTGCCGTCGAAAGCCATATGTTCCAAGAAGTGAGCCAAACCTCGTTGATTGTCTTCCTCTAAGATGGAGCCTACGTTTTGGGCGATGTAAAAGTCTGCCCGGTCTTTGGGCTGATCGTTGTGACGGATGTAGTAGGTCAATCCGTTACTCAATTTCCCGTATCGAACCTTTGGGTCGATCGGAAGCGGTTCGGGTTCCTGTATCTCTTGTGCCATCACTTGTGTGAAAGCGACGAAACAAAGCAGGATTGCCGTTAAGATAGAATGTCTTTTTATCATATTTGTTTCATTGATAGTGAATCTAGATCACAAAACTAGCAAAAAATCATAGAAAGAGGTCCTTATGGCGAAAAAAGGAGTATCCGATACGGAATACTCCTTTCTATCAAGATGAAACAGGCGGGGGGGGTCTCATTTCACCTCTTTATTCATTCGGTATGTCAACGCGCCAGACGGACATTGCTTGATTTGGGCAATTAATTCTGCGGTTGTCGCGTTCTCTATCTGTATCCAGGGCCTCTCCTTCGGCTTATAGACACAGGGAAGAGTCTTTACACAGATACCGGCATGTTGACATAACTCCGGTTGCCAGATAATGGTGAGTTCACCATTCGTATATTCGATCTTCTTGCCCATATAATTTTGTTATAAATATTAAACATGTATACCACTCATTACGATGCGTTTCCAATCCGGATGCTTCTGGATATATCCAGCTACGAACGGACATAACGGAACGAGACGTAAGTCTTTCTTCTCGATATCCAAGAGCACTTTCTCCACCAATTGGCTACCAATTCCTTTACCTCCAAGCTCCATGGGAACCTCAGTGTGGGTGAGATAAATTACCCCATCCTTATTTTTTATATACTCTATTCTGGGAACGTATCGCTCTATATGAAATTCATATTGGTGGCGTTCTTCATTATCAATTAGTTCATAATTTTCTTTCATCTCCCTATAATTTTAATACTCAACTATTCTATTAACACTTGAGTGATAAGGTTTGTTTAATATAATTCTAATCTATTCTATATAATTTATAGGGGAATGGAACGTTAGGTATTAAACGTAAATGATTACCTTTGCGGCCGACTGCCCGTGTGGGTATGCAAGTAGAAACAATTAATTATCACACTTATACAAAGTATGGGAAAGTACAAACTAATCAACAACGTGTTGGGGTGGGTCGTTTTTTTGATCGCTTCTACCGTTTATCTGATGACAATGGAACCCACCGCCAGTTTCTGGGATTGTGGTGAGTTTATCTCTTCGGCATACAAATTGGAAGTAGGCCATCCGCCCGGAGCTCCTTTCTTCATGTTAACAGCCAATTTATTTACGCAGTTCGCCTCGGACCCTTCCAAGGTGGCGGTAATGGTCAATACGATGTCCGCCCTTTTTAGCGGGGCCTGACGATCTTATTCCTTTTCTGGAGTATTACCCATTTAGCTCGTAAGATTATCGTGGAAGACGATAAGATGATGTGTCTGGGACAGATGATTACGATCATGGGTTGCGGTTTGGTAGGTTCTTTGGCTTATACGTTTAGCGATACATTCTGGTTTAGCGCCGTGGAGGGCGAGGTATATGCTTATTCTTCCTTGTTTACTGCATTGGTTTTCTGGCTAATCCTGAAATGGGAAGAAGCCGCCGATCGTCCGCATGCCGACCGCTGGATCGTACTGATCGCTTACCTGATGGGGTTGAGTATCGGTGTCCATTTGCTGAACTTGCTGTGTATCCCGGCTATCGTGCTGGTATATTACTATAAGAAATTCCCGAATCCTACGATGAAGGGTACGCTGATCGCTTTATTGGTGTCGTTCGCTATCGTGGGCTTGATGATGTATGGTGTCGTACAAGGCTTGGTTGAGGTTTGCGGTTATTTCGAGCTGTTGTTTGTCAATACGTTCGGTATGCCGTATAACTCGGGTGTATATGCGTTCGTAATTATATTGGCGGCTTCCTTGATCTGGGCGATCTGGGAGACGATGCAAGACGAGATCCATCCGGTGCGGATGAAGATATCCTTTATTCTCTCGATCGTATTGTTGGGTATTCCGTTTATCGGTAGTGGTTACGTGATCGCCGTGATCCTCACGGCGGCCTTGACGGCTTATTTGTTCATGAGCAAGAAGGTAAATATCAAGATGCTGAATACGATCTTGGTCTGCTTGATGGTAATCGTAGTGGGTTATTCATCCTATGCCTTGACATTGATCCGTGCGACAGCCGATACGCCTATGAACCAAAACGCTCCGCAAGATATCTTTACCTTGCGTACTTATTTGGCTCGCGAGCAATACGGTAAGACTCCGTTGATCTACGGTCAGACCTATGTCTCTGAGGTGAAGCGTGAGAACCAAGGCGGTACTTGCGTACCTGTATCGAAAGAGGGTGAGCCGACTTGGAGCCGTGTCATTAAGAAAGATAAAAACGAGAAGGATCATTATTATATCTCTCGTTACGATACGGAATACGAATACGTGGATGAGTTGAGTATGCTTTTCCCCCGTATGTATAGTAGCGACGGACGTCATGTGGCTGCTTATAAGGAGTGGGCACAAGTGAAAGGTACACCGGTGAAGTTCAACCGTTGCGGTGAGAAGGTGACGGTGATGAAACCTACATTTGCCGAGAATTTGCGTTATTTCTTCGCTTATCAGCTGAATTTCATGTACTGGCGTTATTTCATGTGGAACTTCTCCGGACGGCAGAACGATATACAAGGTAACGGTGAGGTCTCGAATGGTAACTGGATAACCGGTATTCCGTTTATTGATGAGGCTTTAGTGGGCCCGCAAGAGGATATGCCGTTCGATATTATCAACAATAAGGGGCATAACGTATATTATATGTTACCGCTTCTGTTGGGTATCTTGGGGCTTCTATTCCAAGCTTATGCCGGAAAGAAGGGCATTCAGGGATTCTGGATCACGTTCTTCTTGTTTTTTATGACGGGTATCGCGATCGTGCTTTACTTGAACCAGACGCCGTATCAACCTCGTGAGCGAGACTATGCGTATGCCGGATCATTCTATGCGTTCTGTATCTGGATCGGTTTCGGTGTGGCGGCCTTGGCGAAAGGATTGCAGAAGTATGGCAAGTTATCTCCGGTGATAGCGGGTTCTGTCGCTACGGTACTCTGCTTGTTGGTTCCTATCCAGATGGGTGCGCAGAACTGGGACGACCATGATCGCTCGAACCGTTATGTTTGCCGTGATTTCGGTGCGAACTATTTGGAATCTTGCGAGCCGAACGCTGTCATATTTACGAATGGTGATAATGACACGTTCCCGTTGTGGTACGCACAGGAGGTGGAAGGTATCCGTACGGATGTACGTGTATGTAATACGAGCTATTTGCAAACCGACTGGTATATCAACCAAATGAAGAAGCAAGCATACGAATCCGATCCGCTTCCAATCTCTTGGCAACCGGAGGATTATGTGCAAGGTACTCGTGATGCCGCTTATGTATTCCCGATGACGGATAAATCGATTGATCTGAAGACCGCTCTTGATTTCGTTCGTAGTAACGATCCGAAGTTTAAGAAGATCCCGGGTATCAATCAAGAATTAGATTATATTCCTGCGCAGACATTGACGATGGGGGTAGATTCCGCCGCGGTTATGGCTGCCGGCGTGATCGATACCGCTAACTTGCCATATTTGCAAAAAGAGATGAAGATCGACTTGAAAGGAAAGGATGTCTTGGGTAAACAAGAGTTGATTATCTTGGATATGTTGCAGACGAATGATTGGAACCGTCCGATCTATTATGCGATTACCGTAAGTCCGGATCAGTTCGTGAAATTGGATCCGTACTTCCAGCAGACCGGTATGGCTTATCAGATCGTTCCGATGGAGACGCAGGGAACTGTTCGTTCGATCAATACGGAGAAGATGTATGACAACGTGATGAATAAGTTCAAATGGGGTGGTGTCAATACGCCGGGTGTGTACTTGGATGAGAATGTAATGCGGATGTGCAAGAGCTATCGTATCGCATTGTTCAGCAAGCTGGCTGCCGCTTTGGTTGCGGAAGGTAAGAAAGAGAAGGCACTGAACGTATTGGATAAGGCGATGGAAGTATTGCCTCCCGAGAATGTTCCGTTGGATTATAGCGCTCTTTCTTTAGGTGAGCTGTATTACGAGTTGGGCCAGAAGGAGAAGGCGGAGATGGTTTATAAAGGTATAGCGGACAATGCGTTGCGCAGTATAAACTGGTATTTCCGTTTGCGTCCGGGGCAATTATCATCTGTCGAGAGTGATTTAGGTCATAACTTGGCGGTTCTCCAAGAGGTATTGCGTGTGAGCAAACAATACAATCCGGAGTTCGCTAAGCCTTATCAAGAGGAATTTGATAATTACCGTATGGCGTACGGATCAGTGGCAAAAGACTAACAAAGTATGTTTATAGAACAACCGCCCTGGTTTTACAGGGCTCTGTTTCCAGGGGTAATCTGGCGGATTCCGGCCAAGGAGAAGTGTGTATATCTCACCTTCGACGACGGCCCGATCCCTGAGGTTACCCCTTGGGTATTGGATATATTGGATACGTACGGGATCAAGGCTACCTTTTTATGGTAGGGGATAATGTACGTAAGCATCCCGAGGTCTTCCAGATGGTGATAGATCGTGGGCACCGTGTCGGTAACCATACGTTCAATCATATCCAAGGCATCAAGTTCTGGACGAAGAATTATTTGGCGAATGTGGAGAAGGCGGCTGAATATATTCCCAGCAATTTATTTCGGCCTCCTCATGGGCATATGCGTTTTCCGCAGGTAGTATGGCTTCGCCGCCATTATCATATCGTGATGTGGGACGTGGTCACCCGTGACTATAGCCCTCATATGACTCCGAACGGTGTCTTCAACGTGGTAAAGAACTATACCCGCAACGGTTCCGTAATCGTCTTCCACGATTCCTTGAAAGCCGAGCGCAATATGCGTGAGGCAATGCCCCGGGCTGTCGAATGGCTCTTAAAGGAAGGCTACGAGTTTAAAGTTTTTGAATAATGGGTATCTCCCAGTTTATAAAAGATAAAGCTATGGAATTAGGCTTCTCCGCTTGCGGTATCGCTGAAGTAGCGAAGGCCGGGAGCGAGGAGGCTTATTTTGACCAATGGATCGCGGAAGGCTACCATGCTGGAATGAAATACATGGAGAATCATCGGGAAATCCGTCTCAATCCGGATGGCTTGGTGGAAGGTGCCAAATCAGTTATCTCAGTAGCCTTGAATTATTATCCGAAAGTTCTCCGGAATCCGGCGGAACCTTATATCTCGTATTATGCGTACGGAGAAGATTATCACGGGGTCGTAAAGGATAAACTTCGCCAATTATGGAAAGCGATAACCGAGCATCATCCCTCCAACAATGAGGCCCGTGTATTCACGGACTCCGCCCCTCTGTTAGAGCGTTATTGGGCTTGGAAAGCCGGTTTGGGATGGATCGGAAAGAATACGAATCTAATCATCCCGGGCAAAGGCTCTTTCTTTTTCCTTGGGGAGATCGTGACAACTTTGGTAGTCGATACCTATGATTCCCCCAAAAAGAATCACTGCGGTTCCTGCATCCGCTGTTTGGACGCTTGTCCTACCGGAGCCTTGGAAGGGCCGAAACGTTTGAATGCCCGTAAATGTATCTCTTATCTTACGATTGAGCATCGTGGAGAAATCCCTGTTGAGCAAGCCGTCCTTTTAGGTAACCGTATCTATGGATGCGACACCTGCCAAGCCGTTTGTCCTTGGAACCGCTTCGCTATGCCTACGGCAGTAGCAGCCTTTCATCCCACCCCTTCTTTGCTCTCCCTTAAAAAGACGACCTCAAGGCATTGAGCCGTGAGGATTATAATCGTATCTTTTGCGCATTCGGCGGTGAAACGCGCCAAATATGAGGGATTATTACGAACAATACAATATCTAAAAGACTAAATTACCATGAGAAGAACATTTAACTTCTTGCTTCTTTTCTTCCTGTCGGTGATGACGGTAATGGCCGCTCCCGGAGATTTACAAGAGAAGCTTGCCGCTCTAAAAGGAATTAGTGGCATTGAAAAACTTCAATCCGATTATTATCCGGAGAAATATGTAGTACGTATTACTCAGCAGGTCGATCCGAAAGACCCCGCCGCCGGAACATTTACGCAACGGGTTATCGTAGGCCATGTAGGTTATGATCGTCCTACCATTATCGTGACCGAAGGATATGGAGCGGCTTATGCGCTCAATCCGAAATATCAAGAAGAACTATCTAAACTATTGAATGCGAACTTAGTATTCGTGGAGTACCGTTATTTCTTGGAGTCGACGCCGGAACCTAAAAACTGGGATTATCTGACCGCCGAGAACTCTGCGTACGATTTACATAACGTCCGCAATACATTCAAGCAGATCTATCCGGGAAAAATGGATCAGCACCGGTATCAGTAAGGGGGGGCAGACTACAATGCTTTACCGTGCCTTTTTCCCGGACGACGTGGATTTCTCCGTTCCTTATGTCGGTCCGTTATGTAAAGGTGTAGAGGATGGCCGCCACGAACCTTTCTTACGTAAGGTAGGTACGAAAGCGGAACGCGAGAGGATACAGGATTTTCAATTGGAAGTCTTGAAGCGTAAGTCCGATATGCTTCCTTTATTGGAGAGCTATTGTAAGAATAAAAACCTGACATTCCGTATCCCGATGCCCGAGGTATTGGATTATTGCGTACTGGAATATTCATTCGCTCTTTGGCAGTGGGGAACTTCGGTAAGTACGATCCCTTCCAAGTCTGCCGACGATCAGGCGCTCTTCGATCATTTGATGGAAATCAGCGGTCCTGATTATTTCGCCGAGAACCAGCCGAATATCTCTTTCTTCGTACAAGCTGCCCGTGAGCTCGGTTATTATGGCTATGACGTAAAACCTTTCAAGAAATACCTTACGATCGATAGTGCCCATGGATACCTAAACCGTATCATGCTTCCCGAGGAACTGGTCGGTAAAGTAGACTTCCGTCCGGCTCTGTACCACAAGATCTATAACTTCTTGAAAGACAACGATCCGAAAATGATCTTCATCTATGGCGAGATCGACCCGTGGAGCGCGGCCATGGTTCCCGCTTTCAAAGGCAAGAAGAACGAGCAAATCTATATCCAGCCCCGAGGCAGCCATCGTGCCCGTATCGGCAATATGCCGGAGGATATGAAGGAGCGGATCCTTACACAGATGAATAAATGGCTGGCCGAGTAAAAATAGAGTAGCCTATTTTTTCCCTATAAAATCCCCGTATTATTACTTATCGGTTGTAATACGGGGATTTTGTCAGACTGCTTCCTGATAACTTTGAATCGTCTCCTTGCTGCCTTATTACCCGATATTCGTTACCTTTGCGAAAATATATATGTGGTATGAAAGAATTTAAGGTATTGATATCAGCTCTTTTCGTCTTGATACTTATGGCCTGCGGCGATAAGCGGGCAGATGAGAGGATCGTTTCCGTGACGATTGAGCCGCAACGGTATTTTGCGGAGAAGATAGCCGGAGATAAATTTAAGATTAATTGTGTGGTTCCGGCAGGGCAAAGTCCGGAGACGTATGATCCTACACCGCAGCAAATGGTGCAGGTGGGTAAAAGCCAAGGCTATTTAAGGATCGGATCGATCGGGTTCGAACAGGCTTGGATGGATAATATCCGGAATAATAATCCGGGACTCAAGGTTTTTTTTTGACCTGTCCGAAGGAATTGATTTACTTAAAAGCCCCGAGGAAGAAGAGGAACATGATCACCACCACCATCATCATCCCGGAGGCGTCGATCCGCATACGTGGAGCTCTATCTCTGGAGCGAAGGTGATCGCCAAGAACACTTTGGATGCCTTTGTGTCTTTGGACCCGGAGAATAAGGAATATTACCAAGCGAATTATGAACAACTGACGAAAGAAATCGGAGAGACGGAAAAGACCGTTTCCGGTTTGTTACATTCTCTTGACAATAAGACATTTATTATTTACCATCCGGCCCTGACCTATTTGGCTAACGAATATGGCTTGACCCAGCTTTGCATCGAGATGGACGGAAAAGAACCGTCTCCCGCACAATTAAAGGAACTGGTCGAGACCGCACGGGAACATAATGCGAAAGTCGTGTTTATCCAGCGGGAGTTTGACCAGAAGAACGCCGAGTTGATCGCTAAAGAAACAGGTTGCCGTCTGATCCCGATCAATCCGCTGGATTACGATTGGAGTAAGGAAATGATTCATATCGCAAAATCGTTAGCCGATGGACAAGCTGATTGAGTTGAGAGAGGTTACCGCCGGATACGGTAATAAGATCGCCTTACGTAACGTAACGCTGGATGTGTGGAAAAATGATTTCTTGGGAATTATCGGACCGAATGGCGGCGGGAAAACGACGCTTTTAAAGGTGATACTAGGTCTATTGCCTCCTATTTCCGGAACGATTCGTTTTTACGATGAAAATGTAGAGGTTCCTTCCTTGAAGATCGGTTATCTACCCCAAATGAGCCAGATCGATAAGAAGTTTCCGATCTCGGTACGGGAAGTGATCTCTTCCGGTTTATCCGCGGAGAAACCTTTGTTCCGTCCATTCAATAGATCCCAGAGAGAGCGTGTAGACGAGGTGATCGTACAGATGGGATTGGAGGAGTTGGCGGGCAGGGCCATCGGTGAGCTTTCCGGCGGCCAGTTGCAGCGGGTCTTATTGGGGCGTTCTATTGTCTCCCGTCCGCAGGTATTGATCTTGGATGAGCCTAATTCGTATGTGGATAAACGATTCGAGTCTCGTTTTTATCAGCTCTTGGAAGATATCAATAAAGAGAGCGCTATCATCTTGGTTTCCCATGATATCGGTACGGTTTTGACGATGGTGAAAAATATCGCTTGCGTAAACGAGACTTTGCATTATCACCCGGGAGCGAATGTCTCTGAGGAATGGTTGGGCGAGAAATACGCTTGTCCGATCGAGTTGGTGGGGCATGGTGACTTGCCGCACCGAGTCTTGAAGAAACACCAACACGAATAATTCTTTTTCACGAATAACTCTATTTTTATGATACCACAAATCATTTGCTGGATAAGCTTGCCGGAGATCGGTTATATCGTAGGTATTGCCGTAATCCTGTTCGGATGTAAGGCCGTATCGCAAAACCCTTTCATCAGTAAGAAACAAAAGATTCTTTGGATGCTGACGATCCTGTTCTTGAATTGGATCGGGTTGTTGTGGTATTATTATACATTTTATATGAAAGAAAAATGAAGGATATGAAGATATTGATAACCGGAGCGAGTGGTTTTATCGGCGGTTTCTTGGTAGAGGAGGCGCTTCGCCGTGGCTATGAGACGTGGGCGGGTATCCGTGCGGGTAGCAGTAAAGCGCATCTGCAAGATAAGCGGATTCATTTCATCGACTTGAAATATGGCGATCAGGAAGCGCTTACGGCTCAACTCTCAGACTTTGCCCGTGAGCATGGGGCATGGGATTATGTGATCCATAACGCCGGGTTGACGAAGACATTGGATAAGCGAAACTTTTTCCGTGTGAACGCCGAGAATACGCATCGATTTATCGAGGCTTTAGCCGCCGCCGGCTGCAAACCGAAGAAATTCCTCTTGATGAGCAGCCTAAGCAGCTATGGGCGAGGCGACGAGAAGACTTTCCGCCCGATACACTTGGACGATCCGCAGCGGCCGGACACGGCTTATGGCCAAAGTAAGCTAGAGGCGGAGAACTACATCCGTAAACAAACCTATTTTCCTTACGTGATCTTGCGGCCTACAGGAGTATACGGGCCGGGTGAGAAGGATTATTTCATGGAAATACAAAGCGTAAAGTCGGGACTCGATTTCGCCGTAGGCGCTATTCCCCAGCGAATCACGTTTATCTATGTAAAAGATTTAGCGACCGTGGCCTTCCTTTCCCTTGAGAAAGAGGAGATAGAGAACCGGCATTATTTTGTAGCCGACGGAGATGTCTACACGGATGAGTCTTTTGCCCGTATGATACAAGATATCTTAGGAAAGAAGCGGGTATTGCATGCCCGTATACCGCTGGGATTGGTGCGTATCGCTTGCCACTGTTCAGAATGGATCGGTAAGTTGTTGAAGAAAAGTATGACGCTAAATAGTGATAAATACATCATCTTGAAGCAGCGTAACTGGATTTGCGATGTCACGCCTCTTCAAGATGATTTAGGTTTTATCCCGGCCTATCCTTTACGTAAAGGCTTGGAAGAAAGTATCGAATGGTATAAAAAGGAGGGGTGGTTGTAAGAATCACTCCACCTTCTCGATCTTACCGGAGCCCATTACCTTTTTTTGGATATCTTGGGGATCTCCTTTGTATTTTACGGAACCGCTACCGGCTATCTCTGCCTTGATTTTGTTTACGACAAAGGCTTCTATGTCTCCACTACCGGCAATCTTGCACTCAAGCTCATCCATGGTACAATCGAAAGCACGTACTGTACCGCTACCGGCGATCGAGAATTCAGCTATGCCTACGGTTCCCCCTAGAACGATCGTGTTAGACCCGGCCATATCCCCGTTTAATTCCTCACAATACACTTTATGGCCAACGAAATCTCCGCTACCGGCGATCTCTATCTTTAGGTTTGTAAAAGAGGCCGTGTCGTGGAATTGGATAATCCCGCTACCGGCTAATCCTGCCTCGAACTCCTCGGCTTGTAGAGGGGAATTTATATTTACATGGGTACTGCCTGCCGCCGCTAGTTTCTTTAGATTGCGGGAGTTGGCCGTAACCATGAACTCGGTCGGACGGAAATTCGTATGTTTCCTGAATTCTTTTTTCGGACGGATCTTAAGCTTATGGTTCTCTACATTAAACTCATATTTCTCGAAGATATTCCGGTCTGTCTTTATTTCCAAACCTTCAGGAGCGTCGGATTGCGTGTAATTCACGACCATGCCTCCTCCCTCTAACTCAAGACAGTCATACTCGGAAACCGGGATGTTTTCCGTGGTGATATTGCCGTCTCCTTTTATGGTTTGTGTAGGGATACAGCTGCTTACTAGAAATAAGCCACATATAAGGAATAAAAGTGATATCTTTTTCATCTAATTGATTTTTGGGATGATTAATCTGCTTGTTTGATTTTTCCGACACCGGAGGCGGATTTCTGCGTATGCTCCGGATTGCCTTTATATTTAACGCTTCCCACACCAGAAGTGCTAGCGTCTAATTTCTGGGTAGCGTTCACTTCCATTCCTCCTACACCTGAAACTTCGCATTCCAGATCCTCAACGGGGCAATCGAACGCATATACGTGCCCTACACCCGATACGGAGTATTTGCCTTTCTTGATGTTTCCATTCAAGTAAATATTGCCGACTCCGGATATAGCTACCTTGAAAGTATCACAAGATAAATCAGCTAATTTCACGTCGCCTACGCCACTGATATAAAAAGACGTATTTGTCAGTTGTAGCGGTTGATCGGCGATAAAGTCGATGCTGCCACTGATCCCCGCTTCCTTCAGGTTCTTGGAACTTGTGTTCAATACCAGATGGGTCGGACAGATCTTCTTGCCGGATTTAGCCTTGATGATTAATTTGTGATCCTTATTCTCTATATCCAATAAGTCAAACAAATTCTCGTCCATGCTGATCTCCAACGAGGAGGCGCCATCTGTTTGGGTGTAATTACATATCGCACGGTTCTTCTTGTTGAACGGATTGATGCTTTTCGCCGATTCGATATTGGACCCTAGATGTATTTCCTCGAAATCATCTACTTGAATGGTGCGGGTAACAATATTCTTGTTCCCATTGATACCTTTTCGAGCATTCTTACTGATACAACCTGTCGTAGAAAAGATCACCAGCAGACATAGGTATATAATTCTTGTTTTCATTCTTTTACTTCTTCTACGGTACCTTTACCGATTATTCTCTGTTGAACTGCTGTCGGGCCTTTATAACGGATATTTCCTTTACCGACTACGTTGGCCTTTAAATTATCGGTAGCATGTACTTCCGCTAAGCCATTGCCTGTTACTTTGCAACTTAGCAGAGGAACCGCTAACCCAAAAGCGTGTATATCACCACTGCTGACGATACTGTAGTCTCCTTCTTTTGCGTTACCTTTCTTGATTGTTATAGAGCCGGAGCCATCGATATCACATTCGATCTTGTCGGCTTCCAGATGATTGACAACCATATTTGCGCTACCGGATACATTCAAATCCAGTTTACCGACCGTAACTGTCTCTTTCAGTTGCACCAAGCTATTGGCGTTCGCCTTAATAACGGTCTCGTCTCCGGTAAGCGGACTGTTTACCATGAAGTTGGCATTTCCGGAAACTTTTGCGGCGGCAAGCCATTTAGAATTCGTCTTTACGATAAACTTTCGTGAAATGATCTACCTTCGCTCCTTTGAAAGCGATGGTTAAGACACGATCCTTCACCTCGATATTGACATAGGGATGAAGATTCTGGTCTACGGTAACCTCCACGGTGGAAGGATCATCGGATTGCTCGTAATTGAAATCAATTACGCCATCCACCTTAATCTCGTTATAATCGGCGACAGAAATCTTTTTCGAGGTCAATTTACCATCGCCTTTTACATGATCTGCGGCCCAACCGGTAGTGACCCATCCTAGGAAAAATACCATTAATAAGATAGCCTTTGTTTTCATAAGTATCGTTTTTTGTGATTCTACTTTTTAATTTAGACTCTATAAATAAAGAGTTGGTTACAAAAATAGCAAGAAAAAGCTACCGGATATCACATCGAGTAGCTTTTTTAAATTTGATAATGTGTGTATTTTAAAAATAATGTGTGTGTTCGATCAATTCGCACCTTGGATGGAGCCAGAGCCGGACTTTGATTTATGCACGCTCGCTGGGCCTTTATAGCGGATGTCTCCACTGCCCGAAACCGATAGGTTCATGTTATCTTTGGCATAAACACGGGCATCTCCGCTACCGCTTACCGAGCAACTCAAATCATTGACAGATAAGTCGTATGCTTTTATATCTCCACTGCCCGATACGGAATAGCGGGCCTCGTCCGCCTTACCTTTCAAGGTGATGTCTCCGGAGCCTGAAACCTTGCTGGTAAGATTCTTGCAGTCCAAATCTTCAAAAACCAGATCGCCGGAGCCGGATACCGAGAACTCACCTAATCGTAATTTCACGTTATGTGGGAACTTTACGTCGCTGGAGCCGGAAATCTTGATTTCCAGTTGATCCTCGGAAAAAGCGTTCTGCGCCTCAAAATCCATCGGGCCGGAAGTCTTTAAGTATTTCAGAGTCTTCGAGCTTCCTTCGATTACATACTGGGTCGGTTTGATACGGGTCCCGTCTTGTATGCGGATAGCTAACCGTCCGTTATTGGATTTGATCGAGAGGAGTGGGAATAGATTCTCGTCGATCGTAATTTTCAAGGAAGCGCTTCGTCCATGCGTATATTTGAATACCGGGAATTTCTTGTTGCTTCTATTTCCCCAAAAATTATTGCCGGAATATTCGATATTTCCACCCAGTTCGATCTCGCTATAGTTATCTACCGATATCTCTTTCGTAATAATATTCCCATTACCTTCTACTTTACTAGCCTCTGCCATGAAGGCACAAAAGATGAGGGCTATTACCGCTACTAATTTTGTTTTCATCGTTCGTATGTATTAAATGTTTATTTGACTTTGTTGATCGAGCCGGAACCCATGATAGACTTACTGATCTCCGGATCTCCTTTGTAATGAATCTCACCACTACCTACGATATTGGCATCCAAGATTTGCGTGGCATATACGCTGATCTCGCCGCTGCTGGCGATATTACACTCTGCTTTACGTGCTTGGCAGTCAAAGGCTTTAATCTCACCACTTCCCGCTACATTGAATGAGGCACGATCTACGGTTCCTATTACCTCGATTTCCCCGCTGCTGGCGAGGCTGCAAGATAGGTTGTCCAGCTGTATATCCTTGGCGATGATATTTCCGCTACCGGCCATGTTACATTCAAGCTTGTAACCTTTTACGGGGCCTCTCAACTCAACGTTTCCACTACCGGCCATATTGATCTCCATCCGGTTTACTTTCGTCGGTTTGCTGATAATGAAACTGCCGGAACCTACCGTATTCAACTCTTTTAGTTCCTTGGAGTTGGATTTTATCTTGTAGACGGTCGGCCTCAAGTCGTAGGAGTTATTATTAAAACCTTTCTTGATAGATTTCGGATAGATCTTTAACGTACCGCCTTCTACTTCGGTCACGAGGTAATCAAATAAGTTCTCATCGATCGTTACGGATAGATAAGGCGCTTTATCCGACTGTTCATACTCGAAATCAGCGGAGCCAACGAACGTGATCTCGTCGTAATCGCTAATCTTTATCTCCCGGGTTTCCGGGTTCCCATTTCCATCGATACGTTTGTCGGCTGCGAATCCGCAAACCGCGATCATCTGTATGCAGAATATAAAAAGTGATACTCTCGTCTTCATCGTCTTTAATTTTTTAGGTTCTTTTCTTAATAGACGAGTGCGGGTTATAAAGGGTTGCAGAAACAGATGATTTTTTTAATTTTGCATCAAGTTAGATTTAAACATAAGGAATATGAAGACACTTATACACACGGACAAGGAACAGATCGAATCGATTATCCGCCAGAGCGATGTTTGCTTCGTTGGCATGGCGGATACAGATGGAACGCCTTATGTATTGCCGATGAATTTCGGTTATAAGGATGGCGTGATTTATTTACACTCGGCGCAGGATGGACGAAGCATCTCTATATTGGAACGTAATCCGAAAGTCTGTATTACGTTTAGTATTGACCATGCCTTGGTTTTCCAGCATCCGGAGGTAGCTTGTAGCTACCGTATGCGTTCGAAGAGCGTGATCGCTTGGGGAAAGGTCGCTTACGAAGAGGATTTCGACAAGAAGGTGGAAGCCTTGGATATTATCATGAAGCAATATTCCGATAAGACTTTCCGTTATAGCGATCCGGCGGTCCGTAACGTGAAGATTTGGACGGTAGATATAGACGAGGTCAGCTGTAAGGAATTTGGCGCTCCTCATAAGAAATCTTATTAAATCAATAAATGATATGAAAAAACTACTTCTTTTATTTGTTCTATGTCTTTGTTTTCCGGTGGTTGACAAGGCTTGTACCTCCATTATAATCACTGGAAAGGCTACTCCCGACGGGTGTCCGTTGATGTGGAAACACCGGGATACCGGCGCTCCGTATAACCATATCGGTTATTTTGACGAAGGTGGTTATCGTTTTCTGGGGCTGGTAAATAGCGATGATCCGGAGGGAGCCGTGTGGACCGGAAGCAATGAGACGGGCTTCTCTATCATGAATACGGCTTCTTATAACTTGAAAGACGATGATATAAAGGAGATGGATCAAGAGGGAAACTTGATGCGAAAAGCCTTGAGAGTCTGTAAGACGGTGCAGGATTTCGAGCATTTCTTGGATACCTTGCCTCGCCCGATGCGTGTGGAGGCTAATTTCGGAGTGATCGATGCTTATGGTGGTGCGGCTTATTATGAGACGAATAATGAGCGATATTATAAGAAAGACGCGAATGATCCGAATCTGGCGCCGGAAGGTTACTTGATTTATACGAATTTCTCTTTCGAGGGGCGTACGGATGAAGGCAAAGGATATGTACGTTATGAGAATGCGAAAAAGATCTTTAAGGAAATGCGGAACGAAGGATTTACTCCTCAGCGTATCTTTCAGCAGGCTTCCCGCTCTTTTTATAATAGCTTGCTGGATATCGATTTGATGGACAAGGGACAAAGTCCGAACAATCGTACAGGCTGGTTTGTGGAGCAGGATTTCATCCCCCGTCTAGAAAGTACGGCTTCTATCGTAATCCAAGGCGTAAAATCCGGTATGAATCCGGAATTGACAACGATGTGGACTGCCTTGGGATATCCTCCTACCTCTGTCGCTATTCCTCTTTGGGTGAAAATGGGAAAGGAGCAAAGTGCTTTAGTTACTTACGACGCATCCTATAAAACAGCCCTATTAGATTGGTATTCCGTTCAATTACAGAAGAATGTCTACTCCATACATCGTGGCAACGGCCAAAAGTATTTGCATTGGCAACTGTTATGGAATGATGACCAATCTGGTTATATCCAACAGCTTCGTGCGGTAGAGAACCGGATTTTCGATTTATTCGACGCTCATAAGACGGAGTGGGAACAAAATGGATTGGATACAAAGGAAATACAACGGCTGTATAAGGAAGTCGATAAGCTCGTAAATAAAGCCTTCTTGGGGCTTCAAAAATCATAACCATAAGGTGTTTTGTTGATAGTGAAAAATACAGTAAGTATTTAAAATATACGTATTGATAATATCTTTTTATAATCAGACTGATAAAAAGTTGATAATGTTTCCGGAAAAACACGTACGAGAATTTGTGAAAACACGTACGTGTTTTGGGAAACAGATAATGAGGTTTTAAATGCATTTGGAAAAATGTACAATAACTATGTGGAAAATAAGCACTGTATCCCTAAGAGATATACTTCATAGGCCAAGGAAGTAGTACTTCTCGTGAATTCCGATTGTGCGCTTAGGAAAACTTGTGCAGTTGGCGTATTTCAAAAAGTTACGTATATTAGTGGTCTGAATCTAATATGAAAAACATGAGAAAACTATATTATTTAGTGATGATAAGTCTGGCTTCCATTTTGATCGCATGCGAGAATCGATCGGAAGAGTGGGACGTGGTGGATTTCGGAAACGATTGTACGGTTGGCTTGCAGGAACATTTGGAATGCAGATTCATTCCTTTGGAGACGAAGGATAGCGTGCTGTTAAAAAGATCTCTACCGGGTTTGCTGGGTGGACGATCGTATTTCTTTTTGTATTCGATAGAAGTGATGAGATAAATGCGCTTTTTGTATTCAGTGATCAAGGAAATTTTATTACTCGTGTAGGCTTGCGGGGACAAGGGCCGGAAGAGTATCTTTATCTAACTCACTTTTTCGTGGATGAGAAAGAGCGAATCTTGACATTGGTGGATTTTGGTGGGACGGCCTTATTGCGTTATGATCTGGATACCTATCAATATATATCCACGCAAGATGTAGCTGATTATTTTGTGGACTGCGCCCCTTTGGATAAGGAGAATTGGATTTGGTATTATCCTTTGGGATTTGCGACACCGCAAAGGGAAAACTTCTATCTGAAAGCCACGGACAGGAAAGGAGAGAGCAAGACGCATTGTTGGGACCGGCTTATTTCACGTCCGGCCATACGATCAATGGGAGCAAGACGTTGCATGCCTTTGCTGGGGATTGGTATGCGCATTTCCCCTTTACCCCCGAAGTGTGGAAAGTGAAGGACGGGATGTTGGAGCCTGGCTTATAAAGTTCGCTTCGGAGATAAAAAGTATGCCTCCTATCGAGTATGTCAAGGAGAAAGGGAGAGGCGGGAGAGATTTCTCTGGCGATCTGTTTCGCTCCGGCTATGTAAATTCTTTTGGGCTGCTGGAGACCGAACAGATCCTGCATGCGACCTATATGTGCGATAAGGTAACTTACTTCGGATTTTATGACAAGGATAGGAAAGAGGCATTCTCGTATGCGTTCCCCAACTTCATAAGGGCTACGGGGTTGACAGGCTTTTACGGTATTTGCGGAGTGTATAAAGATTATTTTATCGGGAAGATCAGTTCGACGGTGCTGTTGCGTAATCAGATACATTATGAGGATTTGAGACGGATAGCGGAGAATCGTACACAGGACGATAATCCGATCTTATGTTTATTTAAAATAGAAAGGTCATGAGAGTATTGTATGGGATTATTGTATTCTTCGCTTTGTTTCTTCTCGCTTGTTCCGATGCGGAAAGAGAAGAAAAACGGCTGGAGGGAAATTTGTTAATGAAAGGGGATTCTGGTGTATGCTATGATGGGATTGGTCTTACCGAGTCTTATTTGGTGTTGTTGGCTCGTGGGTGTGATACGATCATTCAAGTATTCGACAAAGATGATTTGTCGCACCTGCATGCGTTTGCGTTGAAAGGATATGGTGCCACTTATTTCTCTAATCCGAGTTTATGAAGTCAAATACAAAAGAACCCGCCGGAAAGGATGAGTTCTGGATCGTGGATAACCAACTTACATTTAATAAGATGCAGGTGCTGGCGGATTCTTTGCGTTTTGATCGGAAATATATACTAATACCCGAACTTGTTCCCTCTACGCATTATAATGTCACCACGAAAGAAGTTTATGCGGTTCCGATCGTAGAGAAAAATGTTTATGGTCCTTTCTGCTATGCGAATCGGGAAGAGGGAATTTATTGGGTGGAGCCACCAAAAGTAGCAAGAACGTATCGTTCTTGTAAGCACGTCGCTTATTTGTCTAATCTTTGTGTGAATGAGCGGCAAAACAGTGTGGTTGCTGCCTTGCGTTTCTTCAACCAAATTGATTTTTACGATTTGAAGGGAACTTATCAAAGGAGCTTTACGTATGGGAAGGAGCCTATCGTGCCTTTACTGAAGAAGAATGATACCCAAGTGGATGTTCTTGGAACGACAAAATGCTTTATCGATATATTCGGTACGGATCAGTATGTATATTGCTTGTACGATGGTTCTGCGGATTTTTCGAATTTATCCACATTGCTGGTTCTTTCTTGGGACGGCCAATTAAAGAAACGATTGAATTTTGATCGTTCAATAAAGAGGATTGCCGTAGACCCTTCCGATCGTTTTCTGGTCGCCTTGGCTCTTGATGAAAGTGGAGCATTGGATGTGGTAAAGTATTCGATATGAAGATTATTTATTTGTAACTCTATCAGGCGGATGGGCGTAAGTTGATAAAGGTTGGCGTGGAATTTAGCGCTATAGAACGTAATATTAGTCGTTGGCTGTATTTTTGATGCTTCTTCGTGAAGGTGTTCTCAAATAAAATACTATTTTTGCGCATTATAAAGAATATTCCGCAAATAATGGATATACAGAGGCATAGTAGCGTATTGGGCGATACGGTGGAGAAGCTGTCGGATGAGGCATCGTATAAACAATTGTTCCATGCGTACAGGGATGAGGAGGCGCTGCCCTCGGGCGAGGTGCTGAAAGAGATCATCGATCTATGCCGTGCGATCCTGTTCCCCGGTTATTATGGGAATGCCCGTATCAGTAAACAGACGATCCGTTTTCATACGGGCGTAAATGTTGAGACTCTTCATTCTTTATTATCCAAGCAGGTTTATGCGGGACTTTGTTTTGCGGATACATCTTGCGTGACTTGCCCGGAAGAAAAGATCTCCGCTGAGGCAGAGGCTATTTCGGAGGCTTTCATCTCTACGCTTCCGGAGATTCGCGGTCTGCTGGCTACGGATGTGGAGGCGACTTTCAATGGCGATCCCGCCGCTCAAAATCTAGGTGAGGTCATATTTTGTTATCCCGGTTTCCGGGCGATCGGTAATTACCGGATCGCCCATCAATTGTATAAGCTCGGGGTTCCTTATATTCCTCGTATGATTACGGAGATGGCACATTCCGAGACCGGTATCGATATCCATCCGGGCGCGAAGATCGGTCATCATTTCTCGATAGACCACGGGACGGGTACGGTGATCGGCGAGACGAGCGTGATCGGCAATTACGTCCGAATCTTTCAGGGCGTCAGCTTGGCGGGAGAGAAACTTCCCCCCGATGAGAACGGTAACGCTATCCGTGGCGTAGCCCGTCATCCTATCTTGGAAGATCATGTGACAGTATATTCTAATTCCACCTTAATCGGTAAAATCCGGATTGGCAGAGGGGCTACGATATGTGGTAACGTCTGGATAGCGGAGGATGTACCGGCAGGGAGTACGGTTACACAATTGAAAATTGAGAATTGAAAATTATCAAGAGGGTAGCTGGAAGGAGATCGAAGCATGTCAGAGAGCGAAATGAGAATAATTAATAATAAACAACGTAATACGCAATTGGGAATAATTTTCAATTCTCAATTCTCAATTTTCAATTAAAATGAGCGAGACATTTGAAATGGTGGCCAAAACCCTATACGGGTTGGAAGAGATCTTGGCCGAGGAGTTATTAGCTTTAGGTGCCAACGACTTGCAGATCGGTCGTCGTATGGTTTCCTTTACGGGTGATAAGGAATTGCTTTATAAAGCGAATTTCCACTGCCGTACTGCCCTGCGCATTCTGAAACCGATTTATCATTTCAAGGCCAAAGATGCTGATACTGTTTACAAGGAAGTGAAAAAGGTCGTATGGGAAAACTACATGTCACTGGACAAGACGTTCGCGATCGACTCGGTGATCTATTCAGAAGATTTCAATCACTCGAAGTTTGTCGCTTACCGTACGAAAGACGCTATCGTGGATTATTTCATCGAGAAGTTCAAGAAGCGTCCGTCCGTTCGTGTCAATAACCCGGACTTATATATCAATATCCATATTTCGCATAACGATTGTACCTTATCTATCGATAGCTCCGGCGAGTCTTTGCACAAGCGTGGTTATCGGGTGGATCAAACGGAGGCTCCGTTGAATGAGGTGTTGGCTGCCGGCATGATCCTAAAAACCGGTTGGAAAGGAGAATCTAATTTCGTAGATCCGATGTGTGGTTCCGGTACATTGTTGATCGAGGCTGCCATGATCGCCTTGAATATCGCTCCGGGTATCCATCGGAAAGAGTTCGCTTTCCAGAAATGGGTGGACTATGATGAGGAATTGTTCGATCGTATTTATAATGATGAGAGCGGGGAGCGTGAGTTCGCTTTCCATTGCTATGGCTCCGATATTTCCCAAGCCGCTATCGATATCGCCTTGGAGAATATCCGTAGCGCTGGCTTGATGAAATATATCGATCTGAAGGTGAAACCGTTCCAACAATATACAGAGGCTCCGAAGCCGGGTATATTGGTGACGAACCCACCTTATGGAGAGCGTATATCATCTCGTGATCTATTGGGATTGTATAATATGATCGGCGAGCGTTTGAAACACGTGTTCATGGGATATAAGGCTTGGATTTTGAGCTATAAAGATGAATGTTTCGATAAGATCGGCTTGCGCCCGAGCGAGAAGATCAAATTGATGAACGGTTCCTTGGAGTGCGAATACCGTTGCTATGAGTTATTTGAGGGAACTAATAAGGACTTCAAGAAGGCATTGAATGAGGATGGAGAGGAGCGTCCGCGCAGATCGGAAGGCTCTTTCGAGCGTAGAGGCAATGATCGTCAAAACTTCCGTACGGGTCGTGTGGATCGTCCGGAGCGTCGTTTCGCCGCTGCCCATAGCGAGGATGATGAGGAGCGTTTCGCTTCCATTCCGGGGAAACGTATCTTTGGAGAGGATCGGGGAGAGGACCGTCCGGTCCGCAAGAAATTCGTGGATGCCCCGGTTCGTAAGCCGATCAAGCCAAAAGGAGAACGTCCTGTGAAAATGCGTTATCGGGATGAGGATGACCGTAAGAAAGGGTTTGGCGATCATAAGCGGGATGGAAAGCGCCCATTTAGCAAACCTATAAAGCCTATAAAACGGAGAGGGTATGATGATTATGAGGATTAAATCATCTTTATTCATAAGCCTTTGTCTGATTTTATTAACGATGTCGATTACCGCCCAAGATAAGCAACTCTCCTTGCACGACTTGATTCCGGGAGGAAAAACGTATAGCCGCTTCGTACCTCGTGACTTGAAACAGTTACAATGGTGCGGGGACGAGTACTTATATGTTAAGGGAGATAGCGTGTTAGGAGCTAAGCCGGGGAAAAAAGAAGAGGTCCTTTTTTCGTTGGAAAGACTGAATGGGGCCTTGACGGCGGCAAATCTGCAGACGGTTGGTTCCTTGCCTAGCTTTTTGGTACCCTATGAAAGAGGTTCGGTCTTGGCTTTTACTAGCAAACAGCACCGGATTCATTATGACTATAAGAAAAATAAGGTAGTCGCTGATTATGCTTTGAAGAATAACTGGGCGAATTATGACTTTTGCCCGGCTACGAATAACTTAGCTTTTACGGAGGGAAACAATGTGCATATTTTATCCCCGGATGGACGAAATACGATTGTTACACGTGAAACACAGGATGGAATCGTATGCGGACAGGCTGTCCATCAACGGGAGTTCGGGATTACGAAAGGTATGTTTTGGTCTCCTAAAGGTTCGGCTCTAGCGTTTTATCGTATGGATGAGCGTATGGTGACCGCTTACCCGCTGGTGAATATCGATACTCGTTGCGCTACGCCGGTTCCTCATAAATATCCGATGGCTGGAATGAAGAGCCATGAGGTTACGGTGGGTGTCTATCAGGTAGCTACCGGGCAGACGGTTTGGTTGGAGACAGGCTTGCCGAAAGAGAAATATTTAACAAATATCGCTTGGAGTCCGGATGAGAAGAGTATTTATATCGCTGAGTTGAATCGTGAGCAGAACGAGATGCATTTGGTGCGGTACTCTGCCTTGACGGGAAAGAAAGAGGCTGATCTGTTTACCGAGACGGATCGTTGTTATGTGGAGCCGCAGCATCCCGTGCTTTTCTTGCCGAACGATCCGGATAAGTTTATCTGGCAGAGTGAGGCGGATGGCTATAACCATCTATATCTGTATGATACGACCGGAAAGGAATTAAGGAAGCTAACCGGTGGGGAATGGGTGGTTACCAAGGTGCTAGGCTTTAGCAAAGACGGAAATAAGGTGATTTTCGAGGGAACGGCACCTCATCCCGTATCTCCGAATATGCAAGGAACGGGGATGCAACGTTATATTTGGGAGACGGATTTGAGAACGGGTGATATCATGAATTGCTTGAGTTGGAAAGTGGGCGTGCACCGTTGGTTGCTGAGTCCCTCCGGCGAATATGCGATTGATTATGTTAAGTTCTCCTTCTACCCCGAGGGATATCGATTTAATCCGTGTAAAGGACGCTAAAGTGATTTCTACCTTACTTTCCGCTCCGGATCCCTTTAAATTGTATCGGATGCCGCGGATCAAGGTTGGACATATCCTTGCTGCCGATGGTAAGACTCGCTTGAATTACCGGTTGACTTTACCGCCGGATTTGGATGAGACGAAGAAGTATCCTACGATTGTCTATGTATATGGAGGCCCTAAAGTACAGCTTGTTACGGGCGACTGGCAAAACGGGGCTCGTGGTTGGGACCTCTATATGGCACAGAGAGGTTATGTGATGTTTACCGTGGATAGCCGCGGCTCGGCAAATCGTGGACATGCTTTTGAGAGCGTGATTCATCGTAATTTGGGTATCAATGAGATGGCGGACCAAGTGAAGGGTGTCGAGTTCCTGAAATCTTTGTCTTATGTGGATGCCGACCGTATCGGGGTACATGGCTGGAGTTATGGCGGTTTTATGACAACGAACTTGATGCTGACTTATCCGGAGATCTTTAAGGTGGGCGTGGCCGGAGGGCCGGTGATCGACTGGAGCAACTACGAGATTATGTATGGCGAGCGCTATATGGACCGTCCGCAGGACAATCCGGAAGGTTATAGGAATGCCAACCTGAAATTGAAAGCAGGTAATCTGAAAGGCCATCTGTTGATGATACATGGGGATATCGATCCGGTGGTAGTGTGGCAACACAGCCTTGGTTTCTTAAAGGCTTGCGTAGAGGCTGATACGTATCCGGATTACTTTGTGTATCCTCGCCATGAGCATAATGTGACCGGTAAGGACCGTCCGCATTTGCATGAGAAGATTACGAGGTATTTCGATGACTACCTTGGGAATTGAAAATGGAGAATTGAGAATTGAAAATTAGAAGAGATATGAATATATTGTTATTAGGCTCTGGTGGGCGTGAGCATGCGATCGCTTGGAAGATTGCTCAAAGTCCGAAAGTGGATCAGTTATTCATCGCTCCCGGTAATGCGGGAACAGCGTTGGTAGGAACCAACGTGGATATTAAAGCGGATGATTTTGCCGCTATCAAGGATTTTGCGTTGGCGAACCAAGTGAATATGGTCGTGGTAGGTCCCGAGGATCCATTGGTGAAGGGTGTTTATGATTATTTCAAGAAGGATGAGGCATTAAGCTCCATCCCCGTGATCGGCCCGAGTGGGGAAGGTGCCCAATTGGAAGGTAGCAAGGATTTCGCCAAGGCGTTTATGATGCGTCATCATATCCCGACCGCTCGTTATAAGAGTATTTCCACTGAAAACTTAGAGGAAGGCTATGCGTTCTTGGAATCTCTTTCCGCTCCTTATGTATTGAAAGCGGATGGATTGGCTGCCGGTAAAGGGGTACTGATTATCGATAACTTGGAGGAAGCCAAGAAAGAGTTGGGAGATATGCTGGGCGGAATGTTTGGCGACGCGAGCAAGACGGTCGTGATCGAGGAATTCTTGGATGGTATCGAATGCTCCGTATTCGTCTTGACGGATGGCAACGATTACAAGGTGCTTCCGGTAGCGAAAGATTATAAGCGTATCGGCGAAGGCAATACAGGTTTGAATACAGGTGGAATGGGAGCCGTTTCTCCGGTTCCTTTTGCCGATGAGACGTTTATGCAGAAGGTGGACGAGCGTATTATCCGTCCTACCGTAGAGGGATTGAAAGCGGAGCATATCGACTATAAAGGTTTCATCTTCTTGGGTCTGATCAATGTGAAGAATGAGCCGATGGTGATAGAATACAATTGTCGTATGGGCGATCCGGAGACAGAGGTAGTCATGCTTCGTATCCAAAGTGACTTGGTTGATTTGCTGGAAGGGGTAGCGGAAGGTAATTTAGCGGGCCGTACATTGGTACAGGATCCTCGTGCGGCGGTTACGGTTATGTTGGTAAGCGGCGGTTACCCGGAGGCTTACGAGAAGAATAAGGTAATCACGGGATTGGATGGCGTATCCTCGAACAATATAGTGTTCCATGCCGGAACGAAGCTGGTAGACGGCCAGATCCTGACGAATGGCGGCCGTGTGATCGCGGTCAGTTCGTATGGGGCTACTAAGGAAGAGGCTTTGGCCCAATCTTTCGCCGGAGCTAAGCAGATCGATTTCGATAAGAAGTATTTCCGTCGGGATATCGGGTTTGATTTATAATTGCGTTTATCGAGAACGCCGGTCGGCATTTGCAGTGAACGTCAGTCGGCGTTTACGGTGAGTACCGGTCGGCGTTCACTACGAACGTCGCTCCGGTGCTTGCACTAACGCAGGTACCGTATTTTCACACTAAGATAAGATTATGGCAAGAGGAACAACTTCATATTACGGACGTAGATATACTATAGCGACACCTATGACCCATTTGTACATGCTTTGCGCTTGTATTTTTTGTTGGATCGTGGGGTATGTGGATTCGGTAGGCTATCCCGTGTATGGAGAGGTGACGGCTCCTCCTTTATGGAATGCCCTCTGTCTGGTTCTTCCGGGTAAGTTGTTTACCTATTTGATCGGTTTTTTGCTGATGGCCGGTGGTGCGTTTCTGGTGCATCGGGTAAACTATGCGTTGATGTTGATTCGTGAGAAGACATTGCTTCCCTTTCTCTTCTATGCCTTGTTGACAAGTACAAACCCGGATTTCTTTCCCTTGAAATCAACATCTGTCGGGGTGTTTTGTTTGATATTGGCCCTTTATCAGTTATTTACCTCTTATCATGACCCGGACGCTACGGATAAGGCTTATAACGCATCCTTGATTATCAGTATCGGAAGTCTGTTGTGGATACACATCCTTTGGTTTTTGCCGCTGTTTTGGTTGGGAATGTATAATTTCAGGACATTGAATATCCGGACATTTGTCGCTTCCTTGTTCGGAATCTTGACGGTTTATTGGTTTGTTTTCGGATGGTGTGTCTGGGAATGGGATTTCACGGCATTTACCATACCTTTCACCTCCTTATTCAAGAATCCGTTTCCTTGCGGTACTAGGGACGGAATTATAGATTGGATACAGATTGTTTTAGTGGCGGGATTAACGATCATTGCTTCATTAAACATCGTTACACATGAGTATGAGGATAATTTGCGTACTCGTCAGTTTCTTTCTTTTTTCTGATTGTCATGGCCATTTGGTCGTTTGGATTGTTCTTTATCTATGAGCAGTCGTCCGAGGAATTTCTGGAAATGGCCTGTGTACCGGCTTCTATCCTGATCGCCCATTTTTTTACGGTGAACCGGGGGAAATATATCTTTTGGCTGTTCCATTTCTCGGTAGTTATGTTTATCGCATTATTAATGATACGTATATGGAATTTCTTATAGCCTACGGGTATATCGGGGTGTTTATCGCTTCTTTCTTAGCGGCTACGATCTTGCCGTTTAGCAGTGAGGTCGTATTGACGGGTGTATTATTGGCGGGTTCGGCTTATTGGCCTTGTATGATCGCCGCTACGCTTGGTAATTTCTTAGGTGGAATGAGCTGCTATTGGTTGGGGATGCTGGGAAAGGTAGAGTGGATCGAGAAATACCTCAAACTCGATCCGGTAAAACTACAGAAGGTGCAGGATTGGATCAAGGGAAAAGGCTCTTGGATGGGCTTCTTTGTTTTTCTTCCCGGTATCGGTGATTTTATCGCTGTCGCTCTAGGTTTCTTGCGGGCTAATATATGGGTCGTGGCGATCTCCATGTTCTTAGGAAAAGCGATCCGTTATTGGGTTTGGATGGAGTTTGTTTATAGGGTACAGTCTATGTTTTGATAACCCGAGAGCTGTACCTTGCACGAAATCATTTCAAGCGTAATTGTCCCCTTTTCCGTGAACTTGATAGCGTTATCGATAAAATTCGTGATAGAATTACAGGGATTTTTGTATATGAATTCTGCAAGCTTGGAAGTCTTTTTTGTCCGGAAGGAACTCATTCCAGCGTGTAAGTGTTTGCCGGGAGAAGACCGTCAATGAGAAAACCAGCATAGAGGTAAAGGCGATACTGGTCGTGATAGCGGAACCTACGACCCCGTAAGACGGGATGAGTAAAAAGCCGGAGATTAATAAGGCAATAAGCCCTACGCACGAGCTTGCCGTACTGTACCGGATCTTTCCGCTGCCGATGAAATAATGGCTGATGATGCTGTTGCAGCCTAACGCTACGATTCCGATCGATAATCCGCCTATCACTTTACGTATGCCTTTGAACTCGGCGCTGAAAAAATAATCCGTATATATCCATTCCGGTACCAATAGGATACATCCCATCACGAGGGCTAAAGCGCAAAAAGGTCAATTTGAAAAGCTGTAAGGTAATACGTTTTTGTTCCGTTGCCTCTGAGGTCTTGGCCACGCTACTGTATTCGATGAAACTTACGCTGCGACTAATATTCCATACACTCTCGGAGATCTTGGTCCCAGCGTCTAGCAAGCCTACACTTCCCAACCCGGCGAAACGTTGTATTAGGAAATAATTGAGTCGGGTAGTACAGGTTTCCGCCAATCCGTCCGCGCCGGCCCACAGGCCGTAGGCAAACATTTCTTTTAATAGACCGTAGAGCGATTTGCCGGAAGACCGGGATGTCTCCTTTAAGAAATCAGGAACAAGCATCGATAGGCTGGCAATAAAGGCTATGCCGTTCGTGACATATAATCCCCAGACATACGACCGTACGTCCGGGCGCTTCAATATATAATAGAAATAGAGTAAGACGAAAAATAGCAGTCCTCCTTGCAATATAAACGTGAGATTAAACCCTTTGATATTGTCTTTACCCAACAAGAAGCGGGCATTGGCGTTTACCGTAGAGCTCAAGATCGCCAACAAGAAGATATCCAGCCGATAGCCGGTGGGTAAAAGCCCGGTAAGATACATGAAGCCGCAAGCTAGGGAAGAGCCGATAGGTGTCCACAGATATGCGGGAAGGAAAATTGTCCGCATGGAGTAACGATTCATGAAATAGACAATCGTATTCCCGCATAAAATCCCATTGACGATTACCGCTATATTTACCGAGGCCACGATCAACCCGATCATCCCCACGCCCTCGATTCCCAGCACCTTCGCATTAATGAAGATCAGCGCTAGGTTAAGGAAAGCTATCAGATAACGCGAGCCTATTGTCCCCAGTATCTTTTTTAACATAAGCTATAGTTGTAATCCATTCAGTAACCTTACATAGGTATCGATCGCTTCCCGGATCTCCGGTCCCTTGATGTATTCGTCTGCGGAATGGGAACGTGCCGAGTTTCCCGGCCCTATCTTTACGGAGGGGAAACGCATCAAGGCTTGGTCGCTAAGCGTAGGAGAGCCGAAAGGCTCTTTTCCCATTAAGATCGCCCGTCGCACAAAAGGATGATCCAGATCCGTGCGGGTGGAGCTAAGGCGGAAGCTGCGGGCCTTGATCTCGCAATGAACCTTTTCCTTGATTAGCTCGAATAACTGTTCGTTCGTATAAAATTCGTTGGTGCGGATATCTACCGTGAATTCGCATTTATCGGGAACGACATTGTGTTGTGTACCGGCATGGATGATGGTGACAGTCATTTTCACCGGTCCGAGGAAGTCGCTTTTCTCCGGGAATTGATAGGTGCTGAACCATTCTATATCCTTCATCGCTAAAGTGATGGCATTGATGCCCTCATTACGTGCGGCATGTCCGGCCTTTCCGATAGCGGTGCAATCCAGTACCATTAGCCCTTTCTCGGCTACGGCGGGTTGCATACCCGTAGGTTCACCTACGACAGCGAAGGAGATAGGAGGAAGCTCGGCCAATGCGCTTTCAATGCCATTCTTCCCGGATACCTCTTCCTCACAAGACGCAAGGAAGATTAGATTATAAGGTTGTTCTTTCTCGCTTAAGATACAGAAGGCTTCATAGAGGGAGACTACGCTCGCCCCGGCATCGTTACTGCCCAGTCCATATAATTGATCATCCTCGGTCTCTTCGGGGAGTGAACGGGTCTTTGGTCCAACCGGGAAGCGGGCTTGACGGTGTCTATATGGGAGTTGAGTAAAAGGGTCGGTTTACCGAAATCGAAATCCGGGGCGATGATCCACAGGTTGTTGCCTTTGCGGAACACCTTTTGTCCGGCCTTTTGCCATTCTGCTTGCAGGAAATCCGCTACGGCGGTCTCGTCCCGGCTGAAAGACGGACGGGAGATCATGCCTTTTAATAAATCAATCGCTTCGTAATATCTTTCCATATTATAATAAATTATTTACGGTGCATCTGTCTTTCTCCAGTTGGGCTTTCAATTCTTCTAAGGAATCGAATTTGATGTCTCCGCGTACGTATTGAACGAATGAGACACGAATGCTATCATTGTAGATATCTCCGGAGAAATCCAGAATATTGACCTCCATGGATATGTCCTTCCCATTATTGAGTGTCGGACGGTCACCGATATAAAGCATTCCCTTATATCGTTCGCCTTCCACCTCCACCCATACGGCATATACGCCAATACCCGGAATGACTTTAAAAGGTTCATCTACCCGTATATTCGCCGTGGGAAATCCTAGCGTGCGTCCCACTTTATAGCCGCTGACGATATGGCCCAGCAATTGATAGGGATAGGTCAGTAAATAAGCGGCTTCAGCTACATTTCCGGCTTGAAGTAATTTCCGGATTTCGGAAGAGCTGACGGCCGTATTTCCTTCGTCATAGGGAGATGCCTTCAGCACCTCGATACCACATTCGGTGCCATAAACGACATATTGCTCGAAGCCATCCGTCCGATCGTGCCCGAAACGATGGTCATATCCGATCAATAAGGTCTTTACATGCAGGCTCTTCGCTAAAATAGAGGTAATGAATTCCTTGGCCGAGAGCCGGGATAGCTCGATCGTAAAATCCAATACGATGCAATAATCTACTCCGGTAGTCTCTAATTGCTGTAACTTTTCCTCGAAAGAATTTAATAGCTTCGGTTGGTAATCCGCATGCAATACGGCCCGGGGATGTTCCGGGAAGGTGATTACGGCCGATGGCAGGTTACGTGCTTTGGCAATCTCTTTCATCTCGTCGATTAAGAAACGGTGTCCTAGATGCACACCATCGAAAAATCCGATCGTAGCCACCAGTTCCTTTCCTTTCAGTCTGTCAAAATCTCTTACAACAATCATTGCGCCTTATTCATTTCTATTCCAATCGAAAGACAAATGTACGGGATAATTTTTAATAATCATGTTCTTATATATGGATACTTTACGTGTATGTTTACTGCAACCCGCATTGCAGCAGAATTAGATACCGGTTGGTTTGGTTCGTTTTCGGGAAATATCTATATTTGCTAAGTATGAAAACGAAAAAACTCTACTCTGTATCATAATGATCCTGTCTTGGGGAATATTGGGATCCGGACTTGCGGCGGAAGATATTCTTTTCAACCGTCTGGGAGTACAGGACGGTCTGTCTTCCAATGAGATCACTTGTATCCTGAAAGACCGGAAGGGGTTTATGTGGTTGGGTACCACTTCTGGGGTAAACCGTTTTGATGGGTATGAGTTTAAGCATTATAAATACAAGGAAAGCGGGTTGCCTTTTAGGGAGGAGCATGTCTCCGAACTTCAAGAAACCGCTGATGGGCGTATTTGGATTACCTATAATACGAACCAACTTTGCGTATATGAGCCCGGTAATGACCGTTTTATTCCGGAGAAGGAAATATTAGATAGCTTACGTCTAGAGAATCCTCCCGCTAAGATATTCGTCGACAATGATAAACAACTCTATTTCGCTACCTATACGAATGAATTTTGTCGTTATGATCAAGCGAGGGGAAAGATTTATTCGTATCCACTAAATAAAGAGGATGGTCGGGTTTGTGATATGAGTGACGTGGGCGATCGTCTATATGTAGTCCATACCTCGGGAGTGGTAGAGGGGATCGATAAGGCATCCGGAGAATCTGTCTATCGGGATGAGTATCTGACTCAATATGCGAATGCCCAGTTATTCTATGTGTTCGCCGATAGTGACGGGGATCTGTGGTTTTTCTTAAATCCCGGATATAGTAGAGGTCTCTTTCGCCTAAATCCCAAAAGCAAGGAGTGGAAACATTATACGACCGAAACCTCGGTCGCTTTATCCTCTATAATGGTGCGTGACGTGGCGGAGGATATGAACGGTAATATCTGGATCGCTACCGATCATGGCGGTATCAATATCTTGGATAAACGTCTGAACCGGATGCGTTATATACGAAATAACCCGTTTAACCAAACGAGTTTGAGCCAGAATAGCGTGATCTGCTTGTATCGGGATGATACGGGGATTATGTGGGCCGGCACTTATAAAAACGGCATCAACTATTATCATGAGAGCATTTTTAAATTCCAGACTATCCGGTACCCTTTGGAGTTGATGCGGGATATCTTTAACAATGACTTTAATTGTATCGTAGAAGATAAAGAAGGGGATCTGTGGATCGGTACTAGCGGAAACGGCCTATTACGTTACGATCGGGAAACCGGGGAGTATGTCCGCTACCGGGCGGGACGGGAAAGCGAGAACGCTATCTCCGGCGATGTCGTGATTAGTATGGCGAAAGATTTGGATGGCAAGTTATGGCTGGGTACTTATATGGAGGGGTTGACCGGTTTTGACGGGAAACGTTTCAAGCATTATCGGGATATCCCGGGCAGTAAGGACGGCTTATCCAATAATAGCGTGTATAGTTTGTATGTCGATGCCAAGAATCGTTTGTGGATCGGTACGTTGGAAGGCGGCCTGGATTGCTTGGATCAATCTACCGGGAAATGGACGTATTATCGCATGGGGGATAAGGAGAATGCGATTAACTCGGATATCGTATATAGCCTTTCCGGGGATGAGAAGGGGAATATTGTCGTTGGAACTTCTTTAGGAGTGAACTGGATCAACCCGGAGACGGGGGCTGTTACTTCTTTTAACGGCACGAAGGATGGACGTTCCGTGTTTGAGGATCAAATCATCAATGTCGTATTTTGTGATAGCCGCCAATGGGTATGGATCGGGAGTAATCATGGGCTACATATATATGATAGGTTGAATGATAAGATGTATCGGTTGAACCATTCTTCCGGATTACCGGATAACAGCATCATGTCTATCTTGGAGGATAAATATCATACGGTTTGGGTGGGGACGAAGAACGGCTTATTGAATATCGTTCCGAATCGGGATACGGATAATAATTATACGTTCGATTGGAATAGCTATGATGAGAATGAGGGCGTTCAAGGACGTGTGTTTAATGTGAATAGCGCTTGTGGGCTGGAAACGGGTGAGTTGGCGTTTGGTGGGACAAACGGTCTTACCTTCGTTGATCCTGCCCGGATACGTTATAATAGCTATGCTCCACCGGCGGTGATAACCGGACTTATGGTGAATAATGTCCCGATAACGGCGAGAGAGGCGTATGACGGGCATGTGATTTTGGATAAAGATATCACCTGTACCAAGCAATTGAAACTGAATTATACGGAACGTAATTTCTCCTTTACCATCTCTTCTTGTTGTTATTTCCTTCCTTTGAAGAATAAATATGCTTTTAAGATGGAGGGCTTCGACTCGGAATGGACTACCGTAAGCGCCTTGGAACGTCGTATTACCTATACGAACTTGAACCCGGGAACTTACACTTTCAAGGTAAAGGCGATGAATAACGACCGGATTTGGAGCAAGGAGATCACGAGCTTGCAGATCACGATCCTGCCTCCGTTCTGGGCTACCGGATGGGCAATAGCGTTGTATATCATAGCTGGTATATTATTGGCGTATGGCGTGATACGTTTTATTTTCCGTATCCAGCAAAAGAAGTTGGAGGAGGAGCAAGAACGGGCTACTGTGCGTCAGCAGCATGAGGTGGACGAGATGAAGCTTCGTTTCTTTACGAACGTAAGCCATGAGTTCCGTACGCCGCTAACATTGATCATGACTCCTTTGGAGAAGTTGATGAAAACGGAGAAAGACATGGAATCCCAGCAAATATTGAAGTTGATCTATCGGAACGCCGACCGGTTGCTTAAATTGGTGAACCAGTTATTGGATTTCCGCAAGATCGATATGCAAGGGGATAGCTTGGTCTTGTCTACCGGCGATATTGTCCCGTTTGTGCGTGACGTGGCTTATTCCTTCAAGGAGCTTTCGGAGCAAAAGCGGATTCATTTCTCTTTTTCCTCGGTCTTCACGTCTCTCCCGATGAAGTTTGACACGGATAAGGTCTTCAAGATCGTCTCTAATCTACTGAGTAACGCTTTTAAGTTTACGCCGGAGGGAGGTACTATCTCGGTGACGCTTAGATTGCGGTTGGAGAAGGAGGGAGAGAACAAACTGGTTATCGAGGTGTCGGATAGCGGTATCGGTATTCCTGCGGATAAACAAGGAGCTATCTTCGATCGCTTTTATCAGGTGGCTTCCCCGGATAAGGGAAATCCCGTGGTAGGTACGGGTATCGGCCTGCACCTATGCCGGGAATTCGTGCGGATGCATCATGGGACGATAACCGTGAAAAGCGAGCCGGGAGCGGGTAGTACGTTTACGGTTACGCTGCCGGTGATCCCCTTGGACAACCAAGATATTATCTCGGCTCCGGAAGGAATTGCCGAAGGGGATATCTTGCCTCCGGTTGAGGAGCATCCGGAGATCGCTGATAAGGATGCGTCTCCGGCGGAAAGACCTACGTTGCTGGTCGTAGATGATAACACGGATTTCCGGGAATTTATGAAGTTAAGCTTGAGTGGCGTTTATTCGGTACTCACGGCGGCGGATGGAGAAGATGCGTGGAAACTCATTCCGGAGGAGCTGCCGGATATGGTGATCAGCGACGTGATGATGCCTATCACCGACGGTATTACTTTATGCCGCCGGATCAAGGGAGACATTCGGACTTCCCACATCCCGGTGATCCTGTTGACGGCTAAGTCCGCAAAAAAGATAGCCAACTGGTCGGTCTGGAAGCCGGTGCGGATGATTATATCAGCAAGCCATTCAATATGGAGATGCTTCTCTTGAAGGTGCGGCATTTGATCGAGATGAAGAAGAAGATGCAAAAGGCCTTTATGCAGTCCTCTACCATGGGCATCGCCTTGACGGAGGTACAAGCTAGCTCCATGGATGAGGAGTTGATGCGTAAGGCCATCGGCTATATCGAGGAGCAGATCGCCAATCCGGAGTTGTCCGTAGAACGGTTGAGCCGGGAGATGGGCATGAGTCGTGTGAACTTCTACAAGAAATGCCTTTCCATCACGGGTAAGACTCCGGTGGAGTTGATCCGTACGGTGCGCTTGAAGCGTGCGGCGCAGTTATTGGAGAAGAGCCAGATGCGGGTCAACGAGGTCGCGCTGGAGTGCGGTTTCAATGATGTGAAGCTATTCCGGAAGTATTTTAAGGATGAGTTCGGAAGGCTTCCCTCTGACTATCATAAATAAACTTTTTCTAAATAAATGCCACGTAATTAGGGGATATAACAAAATATCCCCTTAAAATAAACATTCTTCCCCTACCTTTTTACGGTTCTCCCCGTAACCCAAAACATTTATGGCTTCCTGTCCGCCGCGAACCCTTTAATTTTGCCAACGAATGAAGAACCATTTTTCTTGTATGGAAAAACCTGTTCGGACTCATTGCTGATCGGAAATAATTAAAGAATCTATAGAATATGAAACAACACATCGCGGTATTCACGTTAGGGCTTTCCCTGCTGACTTCCTGCATGACTGATTCCGCTTACCGGAAGGTCGAGAATGGCTTGGTCGCCGATATCCGTTCCGGACAGGCGAAGGCTGTTAAATTGGAAGTAATCTCTGATGATATTATCCGGGTAATCGCCTCTCCGGATGGTAAGTTTTCCAACCAAGTGAACTTGATCAAGGACACGAAATCGTTGCCCGCCCCATCGTTTCAGATAACGACCTCGGGGGATACGATCATCGTAAGTACGCAAACCACACAGGCCCGTCTTTCACGGGAGACCGGAGAGGTTCGCTTTACCGACGCCAACGGACACACGATCCTTCGTGAGAAGACAAACGGAGGCAAGGAATTTACGCCGATCGAGGTGGAAGGAACCAAAGGCTATACCTTACGTCAGGTATTTGAGAGTGAGGACGAGGAAGGGCTTTACGGCCTAGGACAGCATCAGAGCGATGAGTTCAACTACAAAGGCAAGAACGAGGAGCTTTTCCAATATAACACGAAGGTGAGCGTGCCGTTTATCGTTTCCTCAAAAGGGTATGGTGTACTTTGGCATAACTATTCCTTGAGCCGTTTCGGCGACAAGCGTCCATACGCCGATTTGGGCGATGTCTTTGGCCTATACGGAAAAGACGGGAGGGCAGGGGCGTTGACCGCTACCTACTATACGGATAAGGCGAAGAATTCCGTTTTAATCCAGCGGGATGAAGATAAGGTAGATTATGAGAATCTGAAAACCATCAAGAACCTGCCGGCAGACTTCCCGAAGCCGAGCGCTTCCGCTACTTGGGAGGGCGAGATCGAGGCGAAAGAGACGGGTACTTATCATTTCAAACTACATTACGCCGGTTATACCAAGGTATTTGTGAATAACGAGGAGATCATCCCGGAACGTTGGCGTGCGGCATGGAACCCGAATGATTACAAGGCTACGGCCGATCTGGAAAAGGGCAAACGCTATCCGATCCGTATCGAATGGTTGCCGGATGGCGATGTCTCTTATATCGGCTTGAAGGTATTATCTCCGCTACCGGAGGAGGAGCGGGAGCGGTTGGCTTTCTGGTCGGAAATGGGGGATGATATCGATTACTACTTCATCAACGGAGAGTCTTCCATGGATAAGGTGATCAGCGGTTACCGCACGGTTACGGGCAAGAGCCAGATCATGCCGAAATGGGCGATGGGATTCTGGTTGAGCCGTGAGCGTTATAAGACGCAAGAGGAGCTATTGACCGCCTTGAACGAATACCGCCGGCGGCAGGTTCCCTTGGATGTGATCGTACAGGACTGGAGCTATTGGCCGGTAGATGCGTGGGGCAGCCATGAGTTTGATAAGGAACGCTTCCCGGACCCGAAAGGCATGATTCGGGAAATCCACGATAAGGATGCCCGTATCATGATCTCCGTATGGCCGAAGTTTTATTATACGACAGAGCATTATAAAGAGTTGGACGCGCTGGGTGCCATGTATCAGCAGGCGATTAAGGATAGTATCCGCGACTGGATTTATCCGGGTTATATCGGTTCTTTCTATGATGCGTACAACCCGGAAGCCCGCAAGCTTTTCTGGGAACAGATGAACGAGCATCTGTATTCCTTGGGCATTGACGCTTGGTGGATGGACGCTTCCGAGCCGAACGTACAGGATAATACGGACATCGAATACCGGAAGGCGCTTTGCGGACCGACTTATCTGGGCCCGTCCACGAAATACTTCAACGCGTATGCCTTGGAGAACGCCGAGGCGATCTACGACGGACAACGTAGCGTAAACCCGGATGACCGTGTATTCTTGTTGACCCGTTCCGGTTTCGCCGGCCAGCAACGTTACTCTACCGCTACATGGAGTGGTGATATCGGTACTCGCTGGGAGGATATGAAAGCGCAGATCAGCGCCGGCTTGAACTTCGCCATGTCCGGTATCCCTTACTGGACGATGGATATCGGTGGCTTCAGCGTGGAGAACCGTTATATGGCTGCTAAGGAAGGTAGCGAGGATTTGAGGGAATGGAGGGAGTTGAACAACCGTTGGTATCAGTTCGGAGCTTTCTGTCCGTTGTTCCGTAGCCACGGGCAATATCCTTGCCGCGAGATCTATAATATCGCTCCGGAAGGATCGCCTACGTACCAATCGATGAAGTATTATACCGAGTTGCGTTATCAATTGATGCCGTATATCTATAGCTTGGCCTCCAAGACGCATTTTGAGGATTATACGATCATGCGTGCCATGGTGATGGATTATTCGAACGATGAGAAGACTTACGATATAGACGATCAGTTTATGTTTGGTCCGGCCTTTATGGCATGCCCGGTGCATAAGTATAAGGCCCGTGAGCGCAAGGTATATTTCCCCTCTGGTGTCTGGTACGACTTCTATAGCGGCAAGTGTATACAAGGCGGGACGGCGATGGACGTAGATGCTCCTTACGAGCGTATGCCTTTGTTCGTGAGAGCCGGCTCTATCGTACCGACCGGAAAGGTAATCCAGTCTACGAAAGAGGAGCAGAAAGACTTAACCGTCTCTGTTTACGCCGGTGCCGACGGCTCCTTCACCTTATATGAGGATAATGGCGTGACCTACGATTACGAGAAAGGAAATTACGCTACTATCCCGTTTGTTTATGATGATGCGAGGCGAACGCTCACGATCGGCGCACGGGAGGGCGACTATCCGGGCATGATCCGCGAGCGTCAGATCACGGTACGTCTCATCACGCCGGAGAATCCCTCTGGCAAGGACGTGACAATATCTTACCAAGGTAAACCTCTAGTTGTAGAGATGGGGCACGCCCCGTCTCAACCCCTCTAAATGGTAACTTTAAATAATACCCATCAGTCTGTGCAGAGACGGGGCACGCCCCGTCTCTACAACTGGGTAGTATCAATTAAACTATATAATCACTAATGATACCACTGATGAATCGGCCACTTGCGTGGCTTCTGGGCCTATTGCTCACCGCCTGTTCCCCCGCTGGGGAGCAGGTGCGTGAACGTAGCTCATGGAATGACGATTGGAAGTTTGCCTTGTCGGATAGCGTTCAGGATTATTCATCCCCGGACAGCGATGATTCCACTTGGCGTATCTTATCCTTACCGCATGATTGGAGTATCGAGGGGATTTCTCCCTCGACAACCCGTCTACCCCGGGTGGCGGTGCGCTACCGGGCGGGATTGGTTGGTACCGAAAGACATTTACCCTGCCGGAGACGGATCGGGATAAGGTTATCTATGTGGATTTCGACGGGGTCTACCGGAATAGCGAGGTCTGGATCAATGGTCATTCGCTGGGATTCCGCCCGAATGGTTATGTATCGTTTCGTTATGACTTGACGCCTTATTTGAGGTATGGAAGCCAACCGAACGTGATCGCCGTGAAGGCGGATAATAGCGAGCAACCGAACTCCCGCTGGTATTCCGGCTCCGGTATCTACCGTAACGTATGGTTAGTAAAGGTGAATCCGGTGCATGTGGACAACTGGGGCACTTTCGTGCATGATATGAAGATCTCATCGGAGGAGGCCACATTCGCCTTGGAGGTGAGAATAAGGAATAGCTCGGAGGCGGATAGGGAGGCCGAAGTCTCTACCTCTATTTACGATGACCGTAATAAAGTTGTTACGGCATCCGTAACAACTCTGTTACGGGTACCGTATACGCCCTGTTACGACACCCGTATGCGGGAGGCATCTGTCGATCATCAGTTCTCGATCCCAAATCCCAAGCTTTGGAGTCCCGATTCTCCCTCGCTCTACACGGCCGTCACGGAAGTGAAAGTGGCCGGCAAGGTGGTAGACCGTTATGAGACGGTATTCGGATTGCGTACGTTCCGTTGGGATTCCGCTACCGGCTTTTATTTGAATGATAAGCCTTTGAAGATAAAAGGGGTTTGCCTGCATCATGACTTAGGCTGTCTGGGTGCCGCCGTGAATACACGGGCTATCGAGCGCCAGCTGCGGATCATGAAGGAGATGGGAGCGAACGCGATCCGTACCAGCCATAACGCCCCGGCACCCGAGTTGCTGGATCTTTGCGATCGTATGGGGCTTCTGGTACAGGATGAGTCTTTCGATATGTGGGAACGCCGTAAGTCCCCGTACGATTACGCCCGGTATTTCGCGGAGTGGCACGAGCGGGATTTGACGGACGAGATCTTGCGTGACCGGAATCACGCCTCTGTTTTCATGTGGAGTATAGGCAATGAGGTGCTTGAGCAATGGAGCCATGCCGACGCTACCGAGCTGGATCTGCAAGCGGCGAACCTGATCTTGAATGCCGGCCATGCCATCGATCCCGCTTTGCTGAAGGATACGACCCTTAGCCGTCAATCCTTGATCACCCGTCATTTGGCGGGTATCGTGAAACGTCTGGATACCTCCCGGGTCGTTACCGCCGGCTGTAACGAGGTAAACCCAGCGAATCATCTGTTTCGCTCGGATGCCTTGGACGTGCTGGGCTTCAACTACCATGAGCGATATTTCGAGCCGTTTCTCCGGAATTTCCCCGGAAAGAAACTGATCGTGAGCGAATCTACCTCGGCCTTGATGACCCGTGGCTATTATGAGATGCCGTCCGATCATATTTATATCCGTCCGGAATCGTGGGACAAGCCTTTCGAGGCTCCCGAGCATGTTTGCTCCTCTTATGATAATTGCCATGTACCTTGGGGCTCTACGCACGAGAAGACTTGGCATCTGGTGAAGACGCTTCCGCATGTATCCGGCCTGTTCGTCTGGACGGGTTTCGATTACTTGGGAGAGCCTACCCCCTATTGGTGGCCCAGCCGGAGCAGCTTCTTCGGTATCGTGGATCTGGCGGGTTTCCCGAAAGATGTATATTATATGTATAAAAGCGAGTGGACGGATGAACCCGTATTGCACATTTTCCCGCATTGGAACTGGAAGGTAGGCGAACCGGTGGATATCTGGGCCTATTATAACAATGCCGATGAGGTAGAACTATACCTAAATGGAAAGAGCCTAGGCGTACAACAAAAAACGGACAGTACCTATCATGTCTCTTGGCGTGTGCCTTTCACGCCCGGAACCTTGAGAGCCGTCTCCCGCTTAGGGGGTAAGGAGGTCTTGGTGAAAGAGATCCATACGGCAGGAGAGCCGGCCCGTTTGGTCTTGACACCGGATCGTAGCGTCATCCAAGCGGATGGCTCGGACCTATCGTTTGTAACCGTAGATGTATGCGATATCGATGGTAACCGGGTTCCCGACGCTACTCCATTGATCCGTTTCTTCGTGGAGGGCCCGGGTGAGATCGCCGGAACGGATAACGGAGATCCGAACGATCCGAACAGCCTCCGTAAACCGAAACGGCAAGCCTACTACGGAAAAGCCTTGGTCGTGATCCGGAACAAGGGCGGACAAGGCGACATCCACTTAAAAGCCATAGCCGAGGGCTTACCCGAGGCGACGGTAACGATTCAAGCGCAATAATAAACCTATAAATAAAGAGGAAATGAAAAAGATAATAGGCGTGATCGCTTGCGGGCTATTCTTGAACGCGGCTGCCGCGAGCTCGCAGGTCACGGATAAAGAGAAGGTACAAATGGAGAAACGTATCGAGAAACTGATTAAGAAGATGACCTTGGAGGAAAAGGTCGGGTTGTTGCATGGTAACTCAAAATTCTATGTTGCCGGAGTAGAGCGTCTGGGGATTCCCGAGTGGAGCTTGAGCGACGGGCCTCACGGGGTACGTGCGGAGATCAATCGCCACGATTGGGCGTATGCGGGTTGGACAAATGATTCCGCCTCTTATTTCCCGACCGGCACGGCTTTCGCCGCCGCTTGGAACCCGGAGTTGGCTTATCGCCGGGGCGAGGTGCTGGGCGAGGAGGCTCGCTGGCGTAAGAAGGATGTGTTGCTGGGCCCGGGCGTGAATATCATTCGCTCCCGCTTTGTGGCCGTAACTTCGAGTATATGAGCGAGGACCCTTATATGAACTCCGTATTGGCGGTCGCTTATATCAAAGGCTTGCAGAGCCGTGACGTGGCTTGTAGCGTAAAGCATTTCGCCGTGAATAACCAAGAGACAAACCGTACGACTGTCGATGTGGAATGTAGCGAGCGTGCCTTGCGTGAGATTTATTTACCCGCTTTCAAGGCGGCCGTACAAGAGGGAGGTGCCTTGACGGTAATGGCCGCTTATAATAAATTCCGTGGGGAGTTCTGCGCGGAGAATAACTACTTGGTTCGCAAGATCCTTCGGAATGAATGGGGATTCGATGGCGTATATGTAACCGATTGGGGAGCCGCTCATAGCACGGTTCCTTCTATGGAGGCCGGCTTGGATCTGGAGATGGGCACGCTGATCGATAAATATGAGGATTGGTATTATGCCAACCCCTTGATCGAGGCTGTTAAGTCTGGTAAGATTCCTATGAGCTTGGTGGACGAGAAGGTGGGCGATGTCTTACGTGTGATGATCAAGACGAATGTCTTGGACCCGAAAAAACGTTTCGGCCCCGGCTCCATGAATACGAAAGAGCATCAGCAAGCCACTTACGATGCGGCTGCCGAAGCCATTGTCTTATTGAAGAACCAGAATAATCTTCTCCCGTTGGATTTCTCCTCGATCAAGAGTCTGGCGGTAATTGGCGATAACGCTACCCGCAAACATTCCAATGGTGGCTTGAGTTCCGAGATCAAGGCGGTTTACGAGGTAACTCCATTAGAGGCGCTTCGTGCGAAATGGGGCGATAAGGTGGATATCCGTTTTGCCCAAGGTTATGAGAAGCTATCTACTTTCGTGGAGGGAAGCAATAATGGGCAAAGCTCTGGTACTTTCTCTTCCAAGACACAGGAAAGCGATGCGTTATTGAAAGAGGCGGTAGAGGTTGCCCGCACGAGTGACGTGGCCCTTTTGGTTTGTGGTTTGAACCATGATTATGATACCGAGTCGTTCGACCGTCTGAATATGGATATCCCTTACGGACAGGTTGAGTTGATTCAAGAGGTGGTAAAGGCGAATCCTCGTACGATCGTGGTCATGATCGCCGGATCGCCGCTGAATATGGCCGCCGTGGATATTTGTTCCCCGGCTATCGTTTGGGCTTGGTTCAACGGCATGGAAGGAGGAAATGCCTTGGTGGACGTATTATCCGGTAAGGTGAATCCGAGCGGGAAGATGCCGTTCACCACTCCCGTGAGCTTGGATCAATCTCCGGCGCATGCGTTGGGCAACTTCCCCGGCAGGGATTTGAAAGTGAATTATGAGGAAGATATCTTGGTAGGTTACCGCTGGTTCGATACGAAGGGGCTTCCGGTCGTTTATCCGTTCGGTTACGGCTTATCCTATACGACATTCGACTATTCCAACCTGAATACGGATAAAGAGACGTACGATCAAGCGGATACGATCCAAGCGACTTTCACCCTAACCAATACCGGAGACCGTGAAGGAGCTGAGGTGGCCCAATTGTATGTAAGCGATCCGGTTTGCTCCGTGATGCGTCCGGTCAAGGAGTTAAAGGGCTTCAAGAAGGTATTCCTTAAACCCGGCGAGAGTCGGCGAATCACGTTGGACATCCCCGTATCCTCTTTAGCTTTCTATAGTGAGGCACAAAGCCAATTCGTCGTAGAACCCGGCGAGTTCATCCTCCAACTAGGAGCCTCCGCCTCAGATATCAAGCAGAAGATCAGCGTGGAGGTGAAATAACTACCCAGTTGTAGAGACGGGGCGTGCCCCGTCTTCCACAGACTGATAGTATTCTTTAGTTACTATTTTGAAGGGATGAGACGGGGCACGCCCCGTCTCTACAAATAGATATTGAAAAATAACCGCTAGGACATTTTTCGTTACATTTCCTTGAACAAGAGCGCATCTATAGAGTTATATCCATATAATAACAATATAATTAAAGATGTGCTATGAACTCTCTACAAAATCCATTGAACGCTAACTATCCGCAAGATGTTACCCAAAAACCGGGCGAGAATGCGGTTTTCATTGTCTATGCTCTAAAAGATCTCCCCGACACGATTGATAAGGTAAAGGACGTGTGCGCTAATTTCTCCGCTTTGATACGTAGTATGCGCAATCGCTATCCTGATATGCAATTCAGTTGTACGATAGGATTCGGGGCGGATGCTTGGAAACGCTTCTTTCCGGAGCAAGGAAACCCCAAAGAATTGCAACCGTTTGAAGAGATCAAAGGAGTTAAGCTTACGGCTGTTTCTACCCCCGGGGATTTACTATTCCACATCCGCTGTAAGCAGATGGGACTGTGCTTTGAGTTCGCCTCCATTATAGACCAGAAACTGCGAGGTGTCGTGGAATCGATCGATGAGACCCACGGTTTTCGGTATAGAGACGGTAAGGCGATTATCGGTTTCGTGGACGGTACGGAGAATCCTGCCGTGGATGAAGACCCCTATCGTTTCGCGGTAATAGGCGATGAGGACCCCGAGTTTATGGGCGGAAGTTATGTATTTGTGCAAAAATACATTCATGATATGGTGGCATGGAATGCGCTTCCAGTGGAAGAGCAAGAGAAAGTCATCGGTCGCCGTAAATTCAACGATGTTGAGCTATCAGATGAGGAAAAACCGAAGAACGCTCATAACGCCGTGACGAACATCGGAGACGATCTGAAAATAGTCCGTGCTAACATGCCATTCGCCCATACTTCCAAAGGTGAGTACGGTACCTATTTTATCGCCTATGCCAGCACGTTCAGCACCACCCGACGAATGCTGGAGAATATGTTCGTCGGTGATCCCGTAGGCAATACGGATCGTCTGCTGGACTTCAGCACGCCGATAACGGGAACTCTTTTCTTCGTTCCGTCGTATGAGTTGCTTGATAAGTTAGGGGAATAATTATTTATCCATCCTTAACTATCTAGTTAACAGACTTCCGCAGTGCCAATCATTTTCCATATCGTGGCATGTCAGTGCCATCAGCGTGGCATAGTTGTGCCTTCCTTATGGCAATGGTGTGCCACTAGGATGGCACAGTCGTGCCATCATGATGTGCTTATCTTTTAATGAAAGGCTTGTTGACTGATAAGGTTGGAGTTACGGATAACAGAAGTAAACCGCCTATTATCAATACTTCAAATATCCATAGCGGTTATATAGTGTTGGGAGTGTAGACGCGTGTTGTATGTCGTTTGCGGATTTCAACCCGGATTTATGAAGTTAACTTACTTGGTCATTTAAGTTAGCTTACTTTGCCAATGAAGTTAACTTACTTTGCCGTTGAAGCTAACTTACTTTGAAATGTTAGTTAACTGGTAACTTTTTACCTAAAAAAGCCATTTGGCAATGTACCTAATCTTTTTTGCGCTATAAAAGTGTTTTGTAAGGTCATTCCATAAACTTTAGGGTAGTAGTCTTCGTACTGTTTGATGGATTGCCATCTTGATTTTTTCCTTAATAATCAATTATAATTAAAGAATATATCATATATTTGCCTAGCTAGTAATTAAGACAGAAAAGCAAAAGGTAAAAGCGTAGGTTTTTATCTACTTATTCTTTCTTTGTTGGTAGTAAAACAATGATAAAATAGAAAACGTATGGATTATCATAGACTAAAATATTTTTAATACGTATATTTGCGACAATAAAAGGCTTTTAAGTTAGAAGCCTTGTGTTGCGTGCGATATTTGTGCGAGTTGACAAAAATCGGCCAAATTTTTCGAGACACTCAATGCACAGAGAAAGCCCCGCAACCCTTTATAGATATACGTGTTATCTATGCTACTGTATAGTATAGATAGATTATTGTATACAGATAAGGGGGGCGTGCGGCTGATTTTATTGAGTGTTGAGGCTTGGCCGAGCCTTTGTCAACAATATTTTCAGCCAATCGCCCTTTCTTTATTTTATAATGAAAGGCCAGCTCTTCAATATAACGCCAAATAACGCCCTTTTTAAAGATAAATAGTATAAGTTTTACTTTAATCAAATAGTTATGCCTGAGTTTATTACTATTGAAGAAGCCGCTCGTATCACCGGCTTTCCATCTGAAGAAATCCAGCAATGGGCGATATCTAAAAAAATAACATCTTACGTCGTGAAGCAAGGTGTTCGCCTAGTCGATCTGACCAATTTACGTGAATTTATTTCCCATATCGAGCGTATGGGAATACAAAAGCTATACCTACAACTTATCATCCAAGACAAGGAAGAAGAGATAAACGAGATCATCTCCCAATTCGATGATTACCTTTTCTGCCTGCGATCCCTTAAAAACATTTCTCCCCTACTTAAACTCATTATCGCCGAACTATCAACATTCATACACGACAAGAAAGACCGACTTATCTTTACGGAAATAACTTCCGGAGCCAAGATAGAAGACGTAGCCAAACGTTGTGGTATATCCTACGACGGAATCTGTCGCCGATATAAGGTCATATCGCTCCGCTTGCAAGAAAACATGGGCTTCCTGACCGAATACAAGAAAACAATCACGAACCAAGACCTTGAGATAGAACGTCTGTGGATAGAGAACAGGAACATGGAATACGAATTGAGAAGATTATATAAAAAGGCGCTCCAAAACGGTCTATGTATCGAATCTCCCCGATCACTTACCCCCGTTCCCTTAAATGCCGCGAAACGGATATGCCAACCCATTACCCGTCTCACCTTAGCGCCCTATATCCGTAAATGCCTTACAACCTTGAAAATAGAAACCATAGAAGATATTCTACGTTACGCCCTCAAAAACGGACTCGACTCTTTATTAGACCTTCCCGGCTTTGGCGCTCTTGGTTTGGCCCAACTGAAATTCCAACTCGAAAAGCATAAGATAATCGATAAAACCGGACATTCCGACCTTTATCAATATATCATTTGCGAAGCGGATAATTAGTGAGGACATTCTTTGTCCTCAAGTAGAATTTAACTAGATTTCAAGGATACTCATACTGTATTTACATTTTTTTGTATATTTGCGATATGTAATGATGCTTGTTTATATTTGGATATTTATTAGTAACCTTGTACTTGGTTCTGATGAGACCATGTCTTGTTTATAATATAAATATCTAAATAACAACCATCTAGTTCGTTTTTTCTTTAGTTCTCCACTGCCATCGGTAATTTTACTATTTAGTTATCCGAACTGATTATTTTATTTATCATTCATATCATCTACAAACCGACATAGGTTTCATCAGAACTCATGTATATGAAAACTGCAAATATGCAGAAAGGAGATAAGATTTGTATGGCGTGGATATGTAATATATATGTAATATGAAAGTGGATGGACATTTGCTTATAGATCTGAAGAATGGAGATGAAAAGGCTTTTGAGACTCTATTCTGGAAATATAATGAGCATGTATATCATTTTATTTACTCATTACTATATGAAAAATCTATGGCAGAGGACTTGACCCAAAACGTTTTTCTTAAGATTTGGGAGAAGCATGAGACGATAGATGTGGAGCAAAACTTTGACGCCTATCTATTCACCATCGCCCGTAACTTAGTTTATAAAGAGACAGAGAATCGGCTACTCTCCGAGAAACTGACGGAAAGCCTACAACGACAGCTATCAGATGTTGATTCGCTTATGGAAGAGCGAATTGATGCGGAGTCTTTACGGGAATATATTAATAGCTTGATAGAAGAATTGCCGTTGTCCCGTCGGGAGATATTTCGTTTGAGCCGTCATGAGCATTTATCCTATAAAGAAATAGCGGAACGCCTCTCTATCTCTGAAAAGACTGTGGAGACACAGTTGAGTAGGGCTTTGCGTTTTTTGCGAGATCGACTTTCTTCTGATGGCTTTCTTTGCCTTATAACACTCTTTTTATAGTTAATAAGCATTAAATATCTTGTGGTTTGTAGGGGTAGATAGTTTTATCGGATATACGTATGTATATGATTGGAGTGGAAAATGTATTTGTCGATTGATTACGGATATAAGACTATTCAATATTTGCGTGACAAACGATGATAAAGAACTAATAGCCTTGGGCTGGGATGATGATTATCATCTGTATTGTTTTGATCAGTCAAAGGTTATGTCGGTTTGGTAGTGAAAAACATTTACTCTATTGAAAATCCTTTTCGTAACCGTACATGCGGAAAGGAACATCGACCGTTTACTTATGAAGGCGGAAAATAAGTATGATATTAATTTGTGTTAAATCATGGATCTCTCGATTTTTTTGTGTAAGGGTAAAGCTCTTCTTCGGGATATACTTATTACACGATGAGAAAAACGTATACACATATCGAATTATTGGATCGCTTTATGAGTGGTAAGACTTCACCGGAAGAAGAGCGAACTCTTTTGGCGTGGTTTAGCGATTCCGATCATAAGGAAGAGATCATGGCTTTTTATATGTCTAGATGGGAAGAATCTTCCGGGAAAAAAGCTTCCTCCTAAGCTACAAGGACAGATGTTCTGTGAGATTAAAAAGCGGATAAGACAAGAGAAGAAAACTTTGGAGATAAAGAAGAAACCGCATACCTTATGGAAGTGGCTTTCTTATGCGGCGGTGGCATTCGTATGTATAAGCCTTGGAATTGGTTCACATTGGTATTATATGAGACAGGTTCCATTATCCGATCCATTGGATTATGTGGTGTCAGCAGATAATGGGCAACGTGCTAGCGTGGTTCTGCCTGATGGGACGAAAGTATGGTTAAATTCGCATACTAAACTTAATTATAAGAGTGATTATGGCGTGAAAGAAAGATCAGTTTCTTTATCTGGTGAGGCTTATTTTGAAGTTTCGAAAGATACATTGCGCCGTTTCTTGGTAAATGCGGGGGATATGGAAGTCGAGGCGCTAGGCACAGCTTTTAATGTGAAGGCGTATGAGGAAGATGACGAGGTGGTTACGACCCTTGTTTGAAGGCAGTGTACGAACAGTGGTTGGAAAAGAGTTTGTGATTCTGTCTCCGGATGAGAGTGCGGTTTTTAATAAGTCTAGTCATATATTATCTGTTAATCACCCGACAAATGCTTCTTATGCCCGTCTTTGGCGTACGAATGAACTGGCCTTCTCTGGCGAGTCGTTGGAGGAGATCGCGGTATTGTTGAATCGAATGTATAATGTTGAAGTTCGTTTTTTGTCCAATAAGATTAAAGGCTACAGTTTCTCGGGGGTGATCCGGAATAATAGTCTGGATAATGTATTTGAAATAATAAGCCTTACGGCTCCGATTACGTATGTGTCGGTAGGTGATACTATTTATTTAAATGAGAAATAGAAAGTTGAGTGTTAACCTAATAAAGAAGAAGCCTATGAGATGAGCTAGATGATTGTAGTAAAAAAAGAAGAAAGGCAAGGCCCTTCTTCCTCTTAAGCAAAATCACTTGTATATAATATCTTCAAGGAAATAACTAGCCGGTTATAAATAAGATAGAATATGTAAATGATTTGCTTGTAAAGTTACCTGTTTAAAATCTATGTATTATTAAAAAACTTTTAAAAATGAGTAATTTCAAGCACTCTTTTTTTTCCGGACACTTTTGTATGCCCAGTTATTGTCGGGCTTTTCCGGAGTTGCGATTGCCGCCCAGATATCGTTGTCGGTAAAGGATAGACCGATGCGGGAGGTTATTAAAGAATTAGAGGAAACGACTGAATATCGTTTTTTCTATAATGATGGGATCAAAGGTCTGAATTCTCCGATCTCTGTTGACGTGGAAGATGCGGATATTAATGCTGTAATGGATGCGATAGCAAAGCAAGCGAATGTGGCTTATGTATTGAAATCGGGTCATCAGATCGTTTTATCATCGGTAAAAAACTGTTCAGCAACAAGGTAATAAGAAAGTTACCGGTACGATTACAGACCCGAAAGGGGAACCAATCATCGGGGCGAATGTGGTCGTGAAAGGATCTACCAATGGTACCATCACGGATATAGATGGCCATTTCTCTATTGAGGTAACTCCGAATGCGATACTTCAGGTTTCTTATATTGGTTATGTGGCTCAAGATGTTCCGGTAGGCAATAAAGATAATTTGGTTATATCTATTCATGAGGACACGCAGAAGCTGGATGAGGTAGTCGTGGTGGGTTATGGTTCCCAGAAAAAAGTGAATTTGACCGGTGCGGTAGAGCAAGTGACTAGTGATGTATTCGAGGGGCGTCCTACGGCTAACGCTACTCAGATGCTAGAAGGGGTTGTCCCGAACTTGAATATTTCCTTGTCTGATGGTAAACCGGGGCGTACGGCGGATTTTAACGTACGTGGCGCCGGTTCTATCAATGGGGGTAGTGCTTTGGTGTTGATTGATGGTGTGGAAGGAGACCCTTCTATGTTAAATCCGAATGATATTGAGAGTATTTCCGTATTGAAGGATGCTGCCGCTTCCGCTATTTATGGCGCACGTGCTCCATTTGGCGTGGTTTTGATCACGACGAAGAACGCTACGGAAGGTAAGCCGAAGGTGACATGGTCTTCTAGCTATTCATTACAATCACCACAGAATGTGCCGGATGTAGTTTCCGATGGTTATATTTGGGCAAAGCATTTTTATGACGCTTATTTTAATTACAATCAAGCGAATCCTTCCGGTATCAACAAGACACAGCAATTTTCCGTGGCTTGGCTGGATGAGTATAAGCGCCGTCATGAGACGGGCGATTTCGGGACGGTGATCTCTGATGGCTCTATCGGTACAAAAGGCCGTTATGTGTATTATCCGGAAGGAACCGACTATTATGATCTGATGTATAAGAAGAGTGTCTTTGCGCAGAATCAAAATCTTTCCATCTCGGGTTCCGACGGGAAGTTTGATTATTATTTGTCAGGACGTTTCTATAGTTACGATGGACTTTTCGATAGCGATGAGCAAACGGATAAGTTCAAGACCTATAACATGCGTTTCAAGGGAGGTTATCAGTTAACTCCTTGGTTGAAGATCAACAATAACTTTGAGTTTTCCCATAATAAATACTACAATCCGATTACCTATTCGGAAGGATCTGGTGTGGTATGGAGAAATATCGCAGACGAGGGACACCCGTCATCGCCACTGTTCAACCCTGATGGTACGATGACTTATTCTGCCGTCTATACCGTAGGCGATTTGCTTTATGGACGTAGCGGTATTACGACAAAGAACTCCAACTTAAAGAATACTACGACATTCAATGCTAAGTTCTTGGGTGACCGTTTGCGTGTGAATGGTGATTTCACGTATCAACAGAAGACGCAAGAGAAGACCAAGAAACAAGTACGTTCACCGTATGCACGGTCGGTTGATGCAGATGGGGAAAGCCAGATCGAACATATTACGGGTACCTATTCCAATTTGGCAGAGACAACTGATCATACGAACTATCTAGCAACGAACCTTTTCGCAGAGTTTGAGGAAACTTTTGCCGAGAAACATTATTTCAAGGCCATGGCTGGATGGAATTACGAAAAATCTACTTTCAAACGCATCTATGCTTATAATGATGACTTGTTGACGGACGACGTGGACAACATGAATTTGGTGATGGGTACTGATAACCGGAGTATTACCTCACAATGGAAGGCTTATCAGTTTGGCGGCGCTTTCTTCCGTTTGAATTATGCCTTTGATGATCGTTATCTGTTGGAGGTAAACGGACGTTACGATGGTTCCTCCCGCTTCCCGAGTGATGAGCGTTGGGCTTTCTTCCCCTCGGCTTCCGTGGGTTGGCGAATCTCGCAAGAACCTTGGTGGAATGTTAAGTCCGAACATATCTCTAACGCTAAGGTCCGGTTTTCTTGGGGCTCTTTGGGCAATGCGGCCGGATTGAGTAATTATCAGTATATCCAGACATTGGGTATCAGCAAGTCTGATTATATTCTTGACGGTTTGCGGCAGAATTATATGTCATCTCCGGCGGCTCTTCCCGGCAACTTGACGTGGGAAACCGCTACGACGTATGATATAGGAGCGGATTTAGGATTCTTTGATAATCGTTTGACCGTAAGTGGAGATTATTATATCCGTAAAACAACTGATATGATCGTGAATGGTCCGACCGTGCCGGATGTGTTCGGTGCTTCTTCTCCGAAAGGTAATTATGCGGATATGTCTACTTATGGCTATGAGTTGTCTTTGGAATGGAGAGATGGATTTGATTTAGCTGGTAAGCGATTTAATTATAGCATCAAGGGTACATTGGCAGATTACTATTCAGTGATCGATAGGTTTAATAATGCGAATAAGTCATTGAGCGAGTATGCGAATCAATCACTCGACAAGAATTATTATGAGGGGATGCGTATCGGTGAGATTTGGGGATTTGTATCCAATGGTTTGTGGCAGGACCAAGCCAGTATCGATGCGGCTGAGGCTGCCGCGAAAGCTGCGGGACAATCCTATTATAATCCGCTCATGCAAACATCGAAAACCTATAAGTTGTATCCGGGTGATATTAAGTTTGAAGACTTAAATGGCAACGGTTATATTGATCGTGGACAGAATACGGTAGATGATCCGGGCGACCGTAAGATCATCGGTAACGAGGAGCCTCGTTATATTTATAGCTTTACGCTTTCTGCCGATTGGAACAATATCTGGGTGAGTGCTTTCTTCCAAGGAGTGGGTAAGCAGGATTGGTATCCGTCTAATGAAGCCTCTACGTTCTGGGGGCAATACAATCGCCCGTATAACCAGATGCCTTCTTGGCATGTGGGAAACTATTGGACTCCTGAGAACCCGGATGCATTCTTGCCTCGTTACGCTGGTTACTATGCGCCTTTCTATGGAGGTCATAAGAACGCTAACACGCGCTATTTGATGAATGCGGCCTATCTACGCTTGAAGAACATACAGGTTGGCTATAATTTACCGTCGGAATGGATTAAAAAATTGCATTTGACAAATGTGGGAATTTACCTTTCCGGGGAAAATCTCTTTACATGGTCTCCGCTTTACAAGTATTCCAAGGATGTCAATGTATCGAATATCGGTGAATCGGATAAGGACTTGACCTCCAGCAATAGTGGTGATGGATATAATTACCCGATGATGAAGTCGTTCAGCATCGGCCTGAATGTTACATTTTAAAGAATAGGAGATTATACGAAATGAAAAAGAATATACTATTAAGCGGTCTGGTGGCACTTTTGGCTGTATTTTCGGGGTGCGAGATGAATGAGGAACCAAAGTCGGAGGCTTCTGTGGATATGGTGTTTAGCTCCGAGAATGGTTTGAAGACGTATACGTACTCATTTTACAATGTCTTGCCTTCCCGAGGAAGCGCTTTCCGGCGTGATGCTACGGCAGATTATGGGGTGAAAAATTCCTTGGGTGGTATGGAGGTTGGCGCTTATACTACGAATAGCGCGACGAGTTGGTCATGGTCCGCTCTTCGTAATATAAATTTCTTTTTGGAGAATAACGTGAATGAGTCACTAAGCACGACTATCCGTGACAATTATAATGGTATCGCACGCTTGTTCCGTGCTCGCTTCTATTTTGATAAATTGGTACAATATGGCGAGGTACCTTGGATTGATAAGGTATTTAACGAGGCTGAAGACCCGGATCTTTATAACCCGCGTGATACACGTGATGTGATTATCGGGCATATCTTGGAGGATTTGGATTATGCGTATACGAATATATTGGAAGAGGATGTCACGCATAATTCAACGATCGTAAATAAATGGACAGCTGCCGCTTTCAAATCTCGTGTTTGCTTGTTTGAGGCTGCTTGGCGTAAATACCATGCCGCTGACCAATTGGATATCGCTCGTACGGGATGTACGGAATATTCGGCCAAAGATTTATATAAACTAGCGGCTGAGGCGGCTAAGGAAGTTATGGATAACGGACCGTACAAACTTTATACTTCGGGTGCTTATAGCGATGGCCGTGGAGCGTATCGCGAACTTTTCATTGCCGATAAGGCCGTTACCACGGAGGTAATGATGGCTATCGAGACTGACAAGGTGTTAGGACTGGGTGAGCAGAATTGGTGGTATAATTCCTCTACTTACGGACCACACTTATGCATGAGCCGTAAATTTATGCTGTCATACTTGAATGCGGATGGTACGCCTTATGTCGAGAAAAAAGCGGATGGAAGCTATAAGAATTTCGTGGAGGAGACAACAGGACGTGATACCCGCTTGAACCAGACGATCCGGGGAGCGGATTATACCCGCAAGAATGCTTCTGGTGTTTATGAGCCGACCGCGGCTAATTTTACGGGACATACATTGACGGGATATCAGTTTACGAAGTTTGCCATGGATGACGTGGCTTACGATGATGCGGCTACGAATGATAATGACATTCCTATCATGCGCTATGCTGAGGTTTTGTTGAACTATGCTGAGGCTAAGGCTGAATTAGGCGAACTGACTGATGCGGATTGGGCGGCTACGATAGGTGCGCTTCGTTCTCGTGCGGGAATTACGGGAGGCACACCACAGACAGGTACATTGACAACCCGTCCGTCATCCGCAGAGCCTTATATCGCTTCTTATTACCCGACGATCTCTGATCCTTCCTTGTTGGAGATCCGTCGCGAACGTGGTATTGAACTTTGTCTGGAAGGTTTGCGCCTAAATGATTTGAAACGTTGGAATTGTTGCGATCTTTGGGTGAACGATCCTTGGGAAGGTATCTTTATCCCATCACTTAACCAACCGTTGGATGTGAATGGCGATGGTAATTATGATGCCTATTTCTATGATACGGATAAGATCGCTGATGAGAAGTATGCTGCGATTGGTGTCTATGTGGGTACAAATAAGAGTAATGTGCTTAACGTGAAGCCGGTTCAAGGAGGTTATTTGATGGAGTATAATTACGCCGGACGTAGCTGGCCGGCTCGTCAGTACTTATATCCGATACCGGAGGTAGTAATTCAGTTCAATACGAATCTAAGCCAGAATCCGGGCTGGTAATCAAGGGGGTATCATGAGAAACTTAATTATAGTGTTTATCTCTTTATTTACTTTCTGCATAGGGATATCCGGACAACAGAAGTGTAAACTGAACGTGGGTAGTTTTAACCTGCGGTATGATAATGAGGGGGATAAGGATGATTCATGGGTACACCGCAAAGACATGGCGGTATCTTTGGTTCATTTCCATGATTTTGATGTCTTTGGGATTCAAGAAGGGTTGATTCACCAAGTGAAGGAATTAGTGAAAGATGATACGTACACGTATGTCGGCGTAGGCCGGGATGACGGAAAAGAGGCTGGGGAACATGCCGCGGTTTTATTTAAGAAAGATCGGTTTAAATTATTGGACTCAGGAAATTACTGGCTGTCGGAGACACAAGGGATAAGCCTTCTTTTTTTGGCTGGGATGCGCAATGCCGGAGGGTTTGTTCTTGGGCGAAGTTGAAGGATAAGGTTTCGGGAAAGGAATTTTATTTCTTCAGCGTTCATTTTGACCATATCGGTAAGGTGGCACGTCATGAGTCTGCTTTGATAATGTTGGCTAATATTAAAAAGATAGCGGGGATTCCCCTGCTATCTGTGTAGGTGATTTCAATGGTACGCCGGATTCTGAGCCTATACAAATACTGAAATCCGATGGTTTACTGTTGGACTCACGGGAAATCTCAAAAACACCACCCTATGGGACGGTAGGAACGACAAACCAATTCAATTTGAATGCCCCGATGAAAAACCGGATTGACTATATTTTCGTCACTAAAGGTATTCAGGTAAATAAATATGGGACTTTGAACGAGTGCCAGTATGGGCATTTCTCTTCGGATCATTTCCCGATAATGATAGAGGCAGAGTTCTAATTTATTGATGTGGATTTAATTTAATTTTTATGATAAAAGGTATGAAGAAGCTAATTTATTCTTTTTTATTTGTCCTTTGTTCCGTATTTGCGTTACAAGCGGAGTCAATGGTAGTAGCCACCTATAATTTGCGTAATGCGAATGCGGGAGACTCGACGAATGGGAATGGCTGGGGACAACGTTATCCCTACATTGCCCAATTGGTGCAGTTCCATGGTTTTGATATCTTTGGGACTCAAGAAGGTAAATATCATCAGTTGCAAGATCTAAAGAATGCGATGCCCGGTTATGATTATATCGGGGTAGGACGTGATGATGGTAAGCAAGCTGGTGAATATTCTGCCATATTTTATCGTACGGGAAAGTTCGAGGTGCTCGATCATGGGGACTTTTGGTTGTCTACGATAACCGATCGCCCTAATAAGGGATGGGATGCCGTTCTTCCCCGTATTTGCACATGGGGTAAATTTCGGGATAAACAAACCGGCTTTACTTTCTTGTTCTTTAACTTACATATGGATCATATTGGTGTACAGGCCCGTGCGGAAAGCGCGAAACTTATCCTTAAGAAGTTGAAAGAATTTCCGGAGAAGCTACCGGCGATTCTAACAGGTGATTTTAATGTGGATCAACATAATGAATCCTACTTATTACTGGACAATTCCGGTATTATGCGGGATTCTTATCAGATAGCGGATTTCCGGTATGTACCCAACGGCACGTTTAATGCCTTCCATGCGGATCGCAAAACAGACAGTCGTATCGATCATTTATTCCTTACGAAAGAGTTTGATGTGAAAAAATATGGTGTCTTGACGGATACATATCGTTCGGAAGCGAAAGATGCGAAGAATGAGCAAAATGCGAATTTTCCGAAGGAGGTCTCCATGCAAAAACATGTAGCTCGTGTTCCATCTGATCATTTCCCTGTGATGATTGTAGTAGAAGTAAAATAATTCAAACATAAGATTCATGGTAAAAGGGAAGTGTCGTGAGATATTTCCCTTTTTATTTGCTGGGGAGTAAAAGGGAAGATGATCTTATATGAAAAGAATGATAAAATAATCAATCAAATAATAATTTTCCTACTTTTGCGTCACAGGAGATTTGTGGAAAGGCAGGATTAATTTCTTGTAAAATATCCTTCTGAGATCTATTTCAACTGAGTCTCGGCAAGACTATGGTTTTGTTGATAAACTGTAAATTATTCTACCACATATATTTAAATCCAAATTCAGTTTTCCTGAAATTTAAAAAGATGCTTAGTTTAAAGATCTTTTTAAACTTCGGTTACAAACTGAATTTGTTCGCTTTATATCTTCGTTCTTCTTTTTGTTAGCCATAGTCTTGCCGAAACTCTTTTACCTGTAAAGACGATTGTGAATATTCATGATAAATGAAGATTATATGCAGGAAGTTCATGCCGATAAGGTCTTAATGCTAGCGATCGGAAATAATGATTATATCAGTTATAATAAACTGTTTGATCGTTATTACGGGCGTCTTTGTCAGTATGTGTATAGTCTATTGATGGATAGAAATGATGCGGAGGATGTTGTTCAAGAGCTTTTCTTGAATTTATGGAAAAATAGGGGGAGAATAGAGATAAAGGAAAAAATGTATCAGGATATTTATATCGGATGGCTAAACATCTGGCCTTGAACTTTATCCGATCAAAGGTGCAGACGGGAAGTTTATCAGAGAATCAAGACTTATTACTTCTATCCTATGAGGATAATCAACTGGAAACAGAAGAGTTTAGGATCGCTCTTTATGATTGTATAGACCATTTGCCGGGTCGGAGTAGAGAAGTGTTACTTCTTCACAGGGTAAAAGGGTTGAAGCAGAAAGAAATATCGGAGAAACTATCTATATCCGTGAAAACAATTAAAAATCAAATATGGATGTCTTTACAGAAGTTGAAGGAATGTCTGGAGATGAAGGAGGTATAAAATAATGAGAAAATTTTCAAGGTTCGTATAGGACCTTTTTTTATTTTGTGGTGTCATTTAAATAAAGACTAGACTCATGGAGAAGAAAAAGCAAATAGGAGAACACATCGTTGACCATTTATCGGAGAGGATGAATGAGGAGATCGTGGATCCGGTTCTGGATGAATGGTTGGCTGAGGATGAGTCTAATCAAGAAGATTTTAAACGGTATAAAGAGATCTGGAAAGAAACAGGCTCTTATCTGGAGCAAGAAACTTTTAATGCTCAATACGCATGGGATAAGATCGATCGTATCAATAAGAAGAGATATAATAAGCGGAAACGCTTGGTGAATATCGGATATATTATTTCAGGAGTGGCAGCTACTTTATTGCTTGTCCTTGGTTTTTCGAAAATGGGAGTATTTGATAAACAGCCGGAAATGTTGGTTCGAATGACCGCTGATTACGGAAGCCGATCGGAGGTGGTCTTGCCGGATGGTTCCGTTGTTAAGCTGAATTCTGGATCTGATATTACGTATTCCTATAACGCGAAGGAGAAGATCCGGGAAGTGAATTTCCAAGGAGAGGGCTTCTTCGATGTCTCGAAGAACAAGATACCGTTCGTGATCAAGATGAACAATGGATTGCGCTTAAAGGTACATGGTACTTCTTTTTAATTTGCAAGCGTACACGGATGAAAAAAACAGTTGAAGCCTCGTTGGTGGAAGGTTGTATCGAGCTGGATCATGGGAATGAGAAATTACTAATGAACGCCGGAGACATGGCGGTTTTCGATAAGCAAACCAACCGGATGAGACCGGTATCGGGCGTGTTATCTCATTCGTACAGTTGGCTGGAAGATAAACTCTATATGGATCATATGCCGCTAGCTTCCGTCTGTAAATATCTGGAGAGGAGGTACGATGTAACCATCCATCTTCAAAAGGATTTGGGGAATAGCATACATTACGATGGAGTCATACAGGAGGAAACCATAACGGATATATTGGGTGTACTATCCCGATTGAGTGATATAAGTTATAACGTGAAAGGAAAACATATAAGTATAACCTCTAAATAAAGTCTGCCTATGAAGTAAAGAACAAGAATCGCATGAATACACATGAAAAACGGGAAATGCTGGAACATTCCCCGTCATCTTTTTTGATCATTAAAATTAGTGCTCGTAACACTAGTGTTAACAAACAATCGAATTACAAATATATGAATTTTTGAATATAGCAAGGCCGGAAGAGTCTCCGGTCCTTAAAAAAACTTTGTCTATTATGAGATTGACGACATTATTCTCTATCGCATGTTCACTTCAGATCTCGGCCTCTGTCTATTCGCAAGAGACAAAGTTGTCTTTGGACGTTAATAACCAGACAATAAAAGAGGTTCTTTTCAGGATAGAGAAACAGTCTGGCTTCCGTTTTATCTACGAGAGCGAGAAGGTTAACCTGAATAAAAAAGTATCTGTACATGTGAAAGAGCAGACGGTGGAAACCATTTTGAAGCGTCTTTTTGCAGGGGAAGGCGTAAAGTATGAGATTACGGAGAATAATTTCATCTTGATTAATCCCTCTACAAAAAACGAGAAAACTGCCCCTTCCTCACAAGCCGTTTTGCAAAAGAAGAATTTAGTGCAAGGTGTAGTGACCGACGAGAATGGAGAACCTATTATCGGTGCGAACGTAGTTGAGAAAGGTACTACCAACGGAACGGTTACGGACCTTGATGGAAAGTTTACGATAGAGGTATCGGAAAACGGTGTCCTTCAAATCTCTTACATCGGATATGCCATGACGGAATTGCGTCCCAGCAAGGAAGCGAATTTGAACGTGAAGTTACGGGAAGATGCCTTGCAGATGGATGAGGTTGTGGTTGTCGGTTACGGTACGGTAAAAAGAGCGAACTTGGGTGGTGCCGTATCTACGGCCGACGCAAAAGCGTTTGAGTCTCGTCCGGTTCAGAATGCGGCTCAGGCTTTGCAGGGAGAAGTACCTGGCTTGACGATTACACGTACCGGAGGCGCTCCGGGTTCGGACATGACCATGAAGGTTCGTGATGTCTCTTCTATCAACGGTGGTACTCCCCTTGTTTTGATTGATGGAGCGGAGGGAAATATTAATATGATCAACCCTTCCGATATCGAGAATATTTCCGTATTGAAAGATGGTACGGCCGCTATTTACGGTGCTCGTGCCTCGGATGGTGTTATTCTGGTGACAACGAAAAGTGGTAAGCGCAATCAGAAGACATCTGTTGCTTTTGATGCATATTACTCTATTAAGACTCCTGCGTTGTTAAGGAAACCTGCGAATCTATTACAACATGCGGAGATGGCCTTGGAGATCACGGATGGATCATTCACTCCAGAATACACGAGAGACCAATTGGAATTGATCCGGCAGAATAGTGATCTGGTATTGCCCGATGCGGAATGGGGGCGTTGGACCGGTTATCCGCAATTCTTCAAGGATCAAGACTGGAATGATATGCTTATTGGCAATGGTAATATGCAGAATTACAATGTCAATATCTCCGGCGGTGGAGAGAGATACTCGTATATGTTGTCTTTAGGCCATCAGCGTGAGGAAGGTATCCCTAAATTTGGTGAGGATGTGAACAAGCGTTACTTCGTACGTGCTAAATCGAGCGTCGAGATCTTCAAGAACTTGACTTACGATCTTAATTTAGCTTATGAGGCAAGCAACAGGGACTATTCCTCGGGTTTGACGGAAGGACAAAATATATGGGAGCTGATTTATAAGACTCGCTCTTGGACTCCGATGTACAATCCGTCAGGAACTTTCTATACATTCGAGGGATTTGATAATCCGGCCCAAGTATTGGAAGAGGGAGGTATGGTGAATAAGACTACAGGTAATATAACGGTCAACAACCAATTACGCTGGAAAGTGATCGACGGATTACAATTGGTGGGGCAAGCCGTGATCCGTAAGTATGATCAGGATGAGAACGTGACGAACAAGAAAATCATCAATTACGATTGGGATAATAACGAGGTTCGGGAGAAACGTACGCCGAATAGTGCGGAGCGTCGTTACCAGAAAACTTTATCCAAGAACTTCACGCTCTATGCCGATTATAAAAAACTTCAATGACCGGCATGATTTAAGCGTGATGGTCGGTACTTCCCATGAGTCTGAGAACTATGATCGGTTCACGGCGAAGCGTATTAACTTCGACCAACAAGAAAATATGTCTTTGCAATTGGGTAGCGCTCAAGATCAAAACGCTTGGAGCGAGGGAAATCAGTGGACGATTAATTCTTTCTTTTCCAGAGTGAATTATACGTTTGCCAATAAATATGTCATCGAAGGAACGATCCGTGCGGATGGTAGTTCCCGCTTTGATCCGGATCACCGTTGGGGATGGTTCCCGGGTGTAAACGCGGCTTGGCGTGTCGGAGAAGAGGGTTTCATGAAACGGTTAGGTTGGTTCGAGGACTTGAAGGTAAGAGCTTCTTACGGAGAGATGGGTAATCAGTCCGGTATCGGATTGTATGATTATATTCAATTAATCTCTTTATCGAACGATTATTATCCTTTCGGGACTGGCGTGAAAGGACAAATGGCTACGTCTGGAAATATTATTTCTACCTCTCGTACATGGGAGACGATCCAGACAACCAATGTGGGATTTGATTTCTCGACGCTCAATAACCGTTTATATGGATCGTTCGACTACTTCTGGAAAGAGAATAAGAACATGCTTATCCCGAAGACCTATCCTTCTATGTTAGGTGCGGACGCTCCGAGCACGAACAGCGGCCATTTAAGTATTCATGGATGGGAAATCTCTCTAGGCTGGAGGGATCAGATCAAGGATTTCAGCTACTCGGTTCGCTTTAATATCAGTGACGCGAAAAACAAAGTCGTGGATCGGGTTGGAAGTAACCTGATCAAATTAGGTAATAACGAGACTCCGACCGGATATCCGTTGAATTCCTATTTCGGATATGAATTTGATGGAATCATCCAGAATGAACAAGAATTGGAGGCGTATAAATCTCGTTTCTCAGAAGGAGGTATCCCGGGTGACTTGAGCGTAGGTGACGCTATGTACAAGGACTTGGATGGAGACGGGAAGCTATCCGTATTAGGTGATGGTAAAGAAGGCTCCGGTGACGTGAAATACTTGGGTGACAAGAACCCTCGTTATAATTTCGGCTTTAACCTGAGTATGGCTTGGAAGGGATTCGATCTGAGCGCCTTTATACAAGGAGTCGGCCGTAGGACGATGTTCTTGGAAGGGGAGAGCCGGTGCCCGATGCCAGAGGCATGGTATCAATCCGCCGAGTATTGGTATGGAAAGACTTGGACCCCGGAAAGAACGGACGCCCAGTATCCGGCGATCACGTTGAAGGATAAACGAAACTACAATTATTATGTATCTACGAACACGAAGTTTAACGTTGCGTATGCTCGTTTGAAAAACTTGCAGTTCGGTTATACGATCCCGCAGACTTTGACCTCGAAGGCCGGTTTGCAGAAGGTGCGGGTGTATTTTTCCGGCGAGGATTTATTTGAGGTACATAACACGCCAAATGGTTGGGACCCGGAGGAGAACAGCGGTAGCATTACCTCCTATCCGTTTACCCGTAATTATTCATTTGGTATAAATGTCGTATTTTAAAAATTAAAGCGAAAAGTCATGAAAAACTATCGGATAATATTGGGAAGCTTTATTGTTTCCGCTTTGTTCTTGTCAAGTTGCCAAGATATAGACCTGTTGCCAAAAGATAATATGCCGGACGAGCTATTCTGGAAAACCCCGGATGATTTCGAGAAAGAGGTCAATTGGCTCTACACACGTACCGAGACGTTCGGCACGAAGGATACGGATAGCGATATCGCCTATGAGTTGAACGAGAACACGACGAGCAACGGTACGTTGATCGCCCCGAATACGGATGCCCTATGGGACTCTACTTTCATAGACCTGCGTCAGAGCAATATGATTATCGAGAAGAGCCAGACGTACGAGGGCGATCCCTCGGAGATCGAGCGGTATGTGGCTGAGGCCCGTTTCTTCCGTGCTTACTCGCATTTTCGGTTGATGGCGAAATACAACGATATCCCTATCTTGACGAAGGTGCTTACCGTAGATTCCCCGGAGTTGTATGGTTCTAGGAATAAGCAACAGGAGGTGGAAGACTTCATCTTGTCGGAACTCAACGAGGTGTATTCTAAACTACCCTTGCAAAGTGAGTTAAGCTCGGATGAGGCGGGACGTGTAACCCAAGGCGCTGCCTTGGCGTTGAAAGCGAGGGTTGCCTTGTTTGCCGGGACGTGGGCGAAGTATCACCAGCACCGTTCGGACTATCAGCAGTTGTTGCAACAAGCGATCGATGCCGCTACAAAAGTGATCGATAGTGGTGAGTATGCTTTATATGAAGGCTCTGGTGAGGAGAGCTACCGCTACTTGTTTATCAATGCGGGCGATAATTCAAAAGAAGGTATCTTCGACAGTCGGTACGAGACGGATATCCGCCACCATAGCGACGCATGCCCTGTATATTGGGGATGGCGAGGGACGCCTACCCGTAAGCTGGCAGATATGTATTTGTGTAAGAGTACGGGATTGCCAATTGAGAACGCTAATTCCGGATTTGAGGGATATGCCACGATCAAGAGCGAATACGAGAATCGTGATCCTCGTATGAAACAGACCTTCTTGATGCCCGGAACCGACTATATCAGTCCGCAAGACGGCGCCTTGACTTGCCCGCCGCAATTTACCATACGTCCCGAGACACGTACGGGTTATAAGTTGTGGAAATATATGGCGGAGACTTCCGTTCCTTCTGACAAGGATGTATATGATTATCACATCATCCGTTATCCGGAGGTATTGCTGATATTGGCTGAGGCCACTTACGAGAAAGACGGGGCGATCAGCGATGACATCTTGAACAAGACGATCAATGTGATCCGTTCCCGGAAAGGCGTGGAGATGCCTCCTTTGACCAACGCTTTCGTGAAGAGCAATGGGTTGGATATGCGGACGGAGATCCGTCGGGAACGTACGATCGAGTTAGCGTTCGAAGGCTTCCGCAGGGATGATTTGAGACGTTGGAAGACGGCTGAGACGGAATTGATAGGTGCCATAAAAGGTATTAAGCTGAAAGGTTCGGAATACGAGAACTTGGATGTCTTGAACGAGGGAAATCCCGGTTTGACAGACGAAAATGGTTTCTTGATTGTGGAACCGGCGGAGAATCGTAACTTTGTGACCCCGAAGCATTACTATTATTCCCTTCCGTTGGATGAGTTGTATCTGAACCCGAACTTGGCTCCGAACAACCCGGGGTGGTAGGGTAATGCCTTATATTCTGGTAAAAATGGCCTTGCACTGGTGTAAAATGCCTTTTTAGATCTAAGAAATGGCTTTTCACCCTCGCGAAGTACCTTTTAGATTTCTAAAAACGACTTTGCGCTTGTGAAATGCCATTTTTAGGTTTAAGAAATGGCTTTGCACCCTTGCGAAATGCTTTTTAGATCTCTAAAAATGATTTTACACCGGTGAAATGCCATTTCTAGAATATTTTATGAGAGTAAATGAATTTAAAATTGAATCGAATGTCATTCATAAAGAAGATAGGTCTTGTATGCTTTATCGTCTTCTGCTGTGCGGGATGCCGTAGCGCGGGAGAGAAACCGGCTGAGAGTGCGGCTGCTCCCCGTATTATCAACATCATCAATTTCATCCGCCAGACAGATTACCGGGTGGAGAACGCTGATAGTTTATTGTACGAGACGGTTTGTGAGCAAGTGAAATTGGTGAATAAATATGATTTACCGGCAACCTTCTTATTGCAGTACGATGCGTTGATCAACCCATTGTACCAAGATCTGTTGAAAAGTAAACTCAATGATCATTCCGAGATCGGCGCTTGGTGGGAACTTACGCAACCGCAGATCGAGGCCGCCGGGATCAAGTGGCGTGGCGAGCATTCTTGGGTCTCGCACGCGAATATCGCTTTCAGCACCGGATATACGAAAGAAGAACGGGAGCGACTGGTGGATGTCTATATGGCGAAGTTCAAGGAGATATTCGGCACGTACCCGAAATCGATCGGCTCTTGGTTTATCGATGCGCATACCTTGGGGTATATGTACGATAAATATAAGATCGTGGCGTCGTGCAACTGCAAGGACCAAGTGGGGACGGATGGTTATACCCTATGGGGTGGTTACTGGAACCAAGCCTATTACCCGAGCCGGGTAAACGCCTATATGCCGGCGCAGACTGAGGAGGGGCAAATCCCCGTTCCTATTTTCCGTATGCTGGGCAGCGATCCTATTTATCAGTATGATGATGGTCTGGGACAAGAGCGTCAAGGGGTGATCTCCTTGGAACCCGTGTATGAGAAGGCGGGCATGGATCGCCGCTGGGTGGATTATTTCTTGGAATCGATCGTGAACCAGCCTTGTCTGGCCTTCAATTACGCGCAAGCGGGACAGGAGAACTCTTTCACGTGGAGTAATATGAGCAAGGGACTGGAGATGCAGATCCCTATCTTGGACTCCTTGAGGAAGGAAAATAAGATCCGGGTGGAGACGCTGGGCGAATCCGGTGCGTGGTTCAAGGAATGCTTCAAGGTTACGCCGGCGACGGCTGTCACTACGTTGACGGATGTCCGTGGAGAAGGCAATAAGACGGTCTGGTTTAACAGCCGTTATTATCGGGCGAACTTATTGTGGGAGAAGGGAACGTTCCGCTTTAGGGATATCCATCTTTTCGACGAGAGCTATAAGTCGGCTTATCTGGAAAAGCCCGGAGACGGGAACCAGTTCCTATTCTATACGTTGCCCGTCGTGGACGGATTCATGTGGAGCGAGGGACTCGATCGTGCCGGGCTTCGGATCGTCCGATTAGACAAGGATGGAGATAAGGAGGAACTTACCTTGGACCATCCGGTAGTGACGGAGATAGGCAAGGATACCTTGGTAGTTTCCGCCGAAGACTCAAAAGGCCATGCTTTCAAGATCACCTTCTATGAGACCCGCTTCGAGGTAGCCGCTCTGTCAAAGGAGGCGGATTTCTCATGGGCTTTAGAGCTAAAGGCTGCGGCAGGGAAGGAGCTACCTTTCACCGTTATAGAGGATAAGGCGGTCAACGCTAGCTTCGATGGTTTTAACTACGTGATCACTTGCGAAAAAGGCCATATAAGGAAACCTGAATCTGGTTCGGATTATGTCTTTAGGATGTTTCCGTCGGATCAGGAAATAGTAATAGATTGTACAAATGCGAGAAAGTAATATGAATATATCAGTTTGGAGAAAATGGGCGATCGTATGGATGGTCTCTGTGCTCAGTGGTTTTCAATTAAGGGCGGCGGATCCTGTGGTCGTCCCGGCGAATACGGAACCGCTGACGATAGAAGGAAATCGTTTTGTCACCTTATGTATCATGATACGTACGACGCCTTGGGAGGTCTCTAGGGATGTCAAGTTGCATCCCCGGGATGAGGTGGATTGGCATACGCTTGAGGGAGTACGTGCCTTGCGGGAGGCTTTCGCCACGAATAACCCGAACGGTCGTCTTACATGGGGATTCACGATGAATGCCTTGGAGGACGGACGGAAGAATTACCGGGAGATCCGTGATTATGTAGTGGAGTGCCAAAAGAAATATGGGGATGAGGTTACTTATTTTCCCGGTTATTTTCCGGCGATGTATCTACCCCGTGAGCGGGTAAACCGTGAGATGTCGGAGGCGATAGAGATCATTTCTAAAATGGTGGGAAACGGTTATCGTCCCCAATCGATTATGGGAGGTTTCTTATCGGCCGATAATTTGAGATATTTGGCGGAGAAAGAGAACATCCATGTGGCGCACGCCGTGATCTGGAGCCAGCATAATATAGACGGTGGTGGTGCTGACGGCTCTCCTTCTTATCCTTTCTATCCCTCGACGGAACACTTCTGCAAGCCGGCGCAGGGAAAAAGCGATTTCATCGATTGCGTGAATCTGGATGGCTGGACGATGGACTTTATCTGTGCCCGCCGTAGTGGACAGACCGGACATGGTATCGATGGATACAACAGCCGTAGAGGTGTCGGTCCGATCGAGACGTACAAAGGTTGGGGGCTCGACTTAGGGCATCGTGAGGTGATGCACACGGAAGCGATTCACTTTGATAAAGGTCTTGAGTTGAATGGCTTTGGCTGGGTCGCCAATATCTGGGAGGCGCAGATGGTACATGAGTTCGGGAAGGATCTCATCTGTGATGCCATGAAGATGTGGGTAACGGGTACCAAGGAACGCTGGCCGGATACTCATTTCGTTACGTTCGGAGAATTTGGCGAACTTTGGAGAAAACAATATAAATCGAACGACGACTGGAACTATCGCTTCGTAGAACGAGGCTCTGGTTTGGGAGACTCTTATAATAATTTGGAGATAAAATGGTTTATGAATAAGGAATTCCGCTTGGCCTTATTACGTGATTGGCATACGAAAAATTCCCCGGCTTACGTCATCGACTTTACCCGTTATGATTTGCAAGCCCATGAACCTGCCGATCCCAGCCCGGAGAAACCGGCTAAGGATTGGAGCTTGATCAACAAAATCAATCAAAAAGCCCTCCGTCCGCAAGATAAGCCGGTCTTGATCGATAAGTTGGAGAAAGAAGATCAAGATTTGATCCGGAAATATTATCCGGAATTATTTAAATAGTTGGTTTATGAAAAAGATTACCGTTGTTTGTTTAGCTCTTTGCTCCTTTCTTTTTGGGGGAGATCTCTTACCCGTAAAGGCGCAAATCCTAGAGAAGTTCACATTGCCTACCCCATGGACAGAGGAGGCATTGAAGGCTGAGATTCCTTTACCGGAATATCCGCGTCCACAGATGGTGCGTTCGGAATGGTTGAATCTGAATGGTATATGGGATTATATGGGAGGAAAAGACCTGCTTGATCCTGTTACGGCGACCACTCCTCCAGCCTTTCCCGCGAAAGTAGAAAAGATACGTGTGCCGTATCCTCCGGAATCGGAATTATCCGGTATAGCTCGTGGGGGTGATACTTGCCTGTGGTATAAGCGTAGCTTCTCTGTTCCTCAAGCATGGAAGGGTAGGAATGTATTGTTGAATTTTGGGGCTGTAGATCGGATCTCGTCTGTGTTTGTCAACGGTAAGAAGGTGGGTACCCATACGGGAGGGTACGATGCTTTTAGTTTAAATATTACTGATTATTTGAAATCCGGTGAAAATGTCCTTGTGGTAGGTGCTTATGATCCTAACGACGGCCGGGCCGCTTCGGGCAAGAACGGCTCACGTGGAGATTATATTTTTACCTCCGGTATCTGGCAAACCGTTTGGCTTGAACCGGTAGAGAAACAATATATTTCTCAGATTAAGCTAGTGCCCGATTTAAAAAATAATCGGTTGGAAGTAATTGCTTATACGGAGGATAAGGAGTTAAAGGTAACGGCTATCGCGGATAATGGTACTTCAGAGGTGGCAAGAACCGAAGGAAATTCCAATATGAGTTTTTACTTGCCTATCCGGAAACCCCGTCTATGGAGTCCGGATGATCCTTTCTTGTATGGTTTGAAATTACAGTTGAAAGATCGAAAGGGTGAGATAATAGATGAGGTATCTTCTTATTTTGGTATGCGTTCTGTTAGTATGGGAAAGGTAGATGGTGTGCTTCGGCCTTTATTGAACGGGGAGTTTGTTTTCCATATCGGTCTTTTAGATCAAGGTTATTGGCCCGATGGCGCATTTACCGCCCCTACCGACGAGGCCTTGTTGTATGATATCGAGCTGGCGAAACGTGCGGGTTTTAATGTAATACGCAAGCATATCAAAGTAGAGCCTCAACGTTGGTATTATCATTGTGACAGGCTTGGCCTAATGGTTTGGCAAGATATGCCGAATCTTTGGGAGCCTGATGGTGAGGATTCCGTGGCGGTTCGTAAACAGTTCCGTGACGAATTGAAAGTGATGATCGACCAACACGTCAGCTCGCCTGCTATCGTGATGTGGGTCCCGTTTAATGAGAATTGGGGAGCTTTTGAAGCGACAGACATCACAGCTTGGGTGAAAAAGTACGATCCGAATCGTTGGGTAAACGGTATGTCGGGATATAATTACGCTCCGGGCTATCGGAAAGCTTATGGAGATCCCGGAAATGGAGATTTCGTGGATATGCATCATTATGGCAAGATCGAGCCTAAGGCGATCCCCCGTCCCGATGATAAACGTGCTGCGTCCCTTGGCGAATTCGGAGGAAAAGGTCTATTTGTGCGTGGGCATATGTGGCCTGTACGCAATGACGCTTATGAGATGATGTTGAATAGAGAAATTTTGACCGATACCTATGTATTAATGCTTACCGAGCTAGAGCAGATGATAAACTATTTCGGACTAAGCACGGCCATCTATACGCAGACTACAGATGTGGAACATGAGATAAACGGCTTGGTCACTTATGACCGAAAGGTGGAAAAGATAGATCTGGAGAAAGTTAAGTACATCAATCAGGAAGTTATAAGATGTACAAGAAAAAAGTAGCATATCCTCTAAAATGTTGATAATTAAAGAATACGGGATTCATTGGTGAGTTCCGTATTTTTTTATTTTGTAAGTAAAGAGCTAATATTTTTCCCTTTTGTCTTAAAATATTTGAGCTGGTGATAATTGCAAATGAATATGAACAAACTTAGAGCATAGATTGTACGGAACCGCAGGTCATTACTGAGAAGGTGGTGGAGTTCGAGGAGAATCTGTTGATAAATAATGTTGTGCTATTCAAAATTAACCAAACGAAAGTAGATACTTATCAAGGTTATTTATTTTATTTATTAAATTTTTGAGATAAAGATAAATATGTAATCTGTAAAAATTAAGGGACGTATCCATGTGGATACGTCCCTGATAAAATTTGGTTGTTACATTGTTATTCTACCTTCGGGGTTTGGCTGAAGATATCATGAATACGCTTCATGTCGAATTTTGGCGTACGGTCATAATAATAGATACCGTTTTGCTCTTGTTCCACATCAGTCAACTGTGTATAGCAATATCCCCAGATATCCTTCGAAAGAGATAGGACAGCGTTAACTTGCCCCTCCAAACGTTTGTAAAACTCTTCTAAAGAATGGGGGGGCTCTCCATATCCCCAAGATGTATTTTGGGCACTTTCCATCTGTTGTGACGGGTTCCATTTTATACCGCCAAACTCATCAACTAAATAAGGCATATCTTTTTTTATATTCCGGGAATTGGTATTGGTCTGTATATTTCAGGCCGTTGAAACCGATATTTTTCGGCATCAATTGTATTTCCCATTTTGGGGTGACAAATAGTTTACCGTCATTATACAGTTGCTTTTTTCAATTCTTCCGGATTTTGCTCGTAATTGTGGATTGTCCAGATATCGGTAGCGATGTGTACACCACCGCTGGTACCGTGGAAAGGACGCGTCGGGTCTATCATTTTCGTTAGGTTATACAGGTCGTGCATCAGGCGCGGATATTGTATGCGATCAGGCCAGAACTCCTCGTTTGTAGGTGTCCAGATAAGAAGGGAAGGATGGTTACGGTCACGTTCTACGATTTCGGTCCATTCAGTTATGAAATTCCGGGCGGTTTCCGTATCATTGCAATCCATTCCCCAACTGGAAGCTTCCCCCCATGTAAGATAGCCCATCTTATCCGCCCAATAATAGAAACGTTCCTCGAATACTTTCTGATGGAGGCGGGCACCATTAAAGCCGGCCGCCATGGAGAGTTCGATGTCATGCTTTAACGCCTCGTCGCTAGGAGCCGTCCAAATTCCATCGGGATAGAATCCTTGATCAAGTACCAAGCGTTGGTAATAAGGTTTGTTGTTCAGATAAATCTTATTGCCTTCGATATGTACCTTACGCATACCTGTATAGCTTCTTACCTCATCTACTACCTTCCCGTTCTTATCTATTACTTTGTATTCCAAGTCGTACAGAAAAGGGTTTTCCGGACTCCATGTTTTCATTTTCTTGATGGGTAGAATAGCAGAAGATAAGGAGCTTGCCGTAATGGTTTGGCTGGCTACTATTTTACCGTTGTCTTTTACGGTTACTTGCAATTTACCTCCTAGTTCCTTATAGAAACGAGGACGGACCACCAATTGCTGCTGGTCGATATCCGTCAGAAGCTGAACCGATTGCAATCCTTCCGGATGGACAGCCTCCATCCAAACCGTTTGCCAAATACCTGTGGTCCGGGTATAATTACAGGCGTAGGATTCAAATTGTAGGTTTTGTTTTCCTGCCGGTTGTTTTGCGCTTCGTAGGTCACTTTCTACATATACGACTAGGCTATGTGTCTTTCCTGGTGTTACCAAGGAGGTGATATCTACTGCGAAAGAAGAGGTTCCGCCAAAATGGCGATTGGCTAAGACTCCATCAATGTATATTTCCGATTTATAATAAACAGCTCCAAAGTTAAGTCTTATATTCTTTCCATTCCATTCCTGTGGGATCGTGATCGGACGCTGATACCAGAAATGTTGAATGAAATCTCGTGTATTTTACGCCGGATAACTTACTTTCCGGGCAGAAAGGCACTGTGATCTTTTGGTCAAAACCGTTCGATTTATAGAACTCCCGTTCCATTCCGGTACCTCCGAAATCGAATGAGCAAGTCCATTCTCCGTTCAAATTTACCCAATCCATGCGTTCAAATTGTGGACGGGGATATTCGGGACGTGGGATAGACCATAAAGCGGTGATGCACCAAAACAGTAAGAATGTAGTAATGTTCAATTTTTGTTTCATAATGTATAATTGTATTATAATAAATGCAAAAATAAAAATTTGAATACTATTAGACAAATTCTTGAAAGACTATGAAGGGTAACCGCATTAAAATGTCACTTTTAGTTTTTTTGTCGCAGGAGATATACTTATTTTGTCACAGGAGATAACTTACTTTGCCAATGAAGTATATCTTCTCTACCCAAGTAAGTAGTACTTCATTTGATTTAAAATCTATATATTGGGGCATCTTGAAGGAATTGATTTATTTTATTATATGTGTAAAAAGGAGATTAAATGAGAAAAATTGTTGTTGCTTCCGATTCATTTAAAGGCTCAGTATCTTCGATTGAAGTGGCTGAATGTGCCGAGTTGGCGATCCATAAGGTTTTTCCGGATTGCGAGGTCGTGAAAATCCCGGTTGGGGATGGGGGAGAAGGTACCGTGGAGACTTTGATTACGGCGATGGGTGGAGAAGCCGTATCTTGTGTCGTACATGATCCGTTGATGAGGCCGGTCGAGGCTACTTATGGGATACTGGGGGATAATCGTACGGCGGTTATCGAGATGGCGACAGCGAGTGGCCTTACGTTAGTGCCTGTGTCGGAGCGTAATCCCTTGAGAACAACGACATATGGAACCGGAGAGTTAATAAAAGACGCTATGGAGCGTGGCTGCCGGAATTTCTTAATAGGAATAGGGGGAAGCGCGACGAATGACGGAGGAACCGGTATGTTGCAGGCCTTGGGTTTTCGTTTTCTTGATAGAGACGGGAATGAGCTGGAATTGGGTGGGCAGATCCTTAATCGGATTTATGAGATCGATTGTTCAAGGGCATTATCGCAATTGCGGGAAACTTCATTTACCATAGCCTGCGATGTGAATAACCCTTTTTATGGTGAGAAAGGGGCGGCGTATGTCTTTGCCCGCCAAAAGGGAGCGGATGACGCTATGGTCCGTTTGCTGGATGAGGGCTTGCGAAATTTTGCGGAAGTCATAAAAAGAACGGGACGAATAAAGATAGACGACATTCCGGGTGCGGGAGCCGCAGGTGGTTTAGGTGGAGGATTTGTCGCTTTCCTAAAGGCTGAACTTAAACCCGGTATCCGGATGGTTCTGGATGCCTTGCGTTTTGATGAATGTATACGGGGGGCGGATCTAATTATTACGGGAGAAGGTAAACTGGATAAACAGACTTGCATGGGAAAGACCCCATTCGGAGTGTTGCAGGCAGGTGTGAGACAGGATATCCCGGTTATCGTAATGGGTGGTTCCGTAGAGGAGGTAGAGGCGCTTAATAAATCTGGGTTTCTGGCAGTCTTGCCACTTCTTCCTTATCCGGTTTCCTTGGAGCAGGCGATGGACAAGGATTTCACCTGCCGGAATATTGGGCGTGCCTTGGAACAACAATTGCGTGTAATCCAATACTATATGAATCATTAACATAGGGATATTCGTGATAAGGTATATTGTTTTCGTTTTGGAGTTTGGAGGTATTGCGGTGTTTAGTGCCACCATTTACTTTCGCGTTATCAAACTTGAAAAAACGAATAAGAATAAAAATTATTACGGATATGGAAATGAATAAGACACTTGCTTCGTCCGGTGGACGTATTACGGTAATCGACGCTCTGCGCGGCTTCTCCTTGATTGGTATTTGCTTGATTCATGGGATGCAGCATTTTGGCGCTATGGGGACGATGGCTCCCCAAGCCATGTTCCCTTGGGAAGGGACGCTGGATGAGATTTTTCGGTGGTTTATTAATTACTTGGTGTTCGGCAAGTTCTTCATTATATTTTCTTGCCTGTTTGGTTTGAGCTTCTTTATCCAGATGGATCGGGCAGCTCAAAAAGGTGTTGATTTCCGTCCTCGTTTTTTATGGCGATTGGTACTATTGCTGGTGATTGGTTTTGTTCATGGTTTATTAGTCCGTGTAGATATTTTGTTGGTGTATGCGTTGCTTGGTTTTGTATTGGTATTGATGTATAAATGGCCTACTAAATTATTGGTGGGAATCACCCTTTTCCTTTTCTTGGGCGGTGCCTCGCTAATTCCCGTAGCGTATAAGGCTGTAACGGCTCCTGCCGTCGAGCAAGTGGTGGAGAGACCGGCTGCCGCACCTATCGCTCGTGCTGAGGCTCCCCGGCGAGTCCCGACATTAGCCGAGACCATTGAGAACAACGCTTGGGACGGATTGGTAGGAAAAATGAATTTCCAGTTTGCCAGCGGTCGTATCTATCTGACCTTGGGATTGTTTATCCTCGGATTTATCGTAGGCCGAATCCGCTTGTTCCAACGCATGGATGAGTTCCGTAGCCGTTTAAATTACGGGGCGTTGGTCGCGTTGGTTTTAATCGGCTTGTTGTATCTGCTAAAACCTTATATACCTGCCGCATCTTGGCGTGAGGTCTCTATCAATGCGTGGATGGGTGCTACGACAACTAACTTGATTAATCTGATGACGGCTTATCTGTGGGTGGTGTTGGTCTTAGAGGCTTACCGCTCGGTAAAAGTTCAAAATGCCATGAAACCATTGGTTAGCTATGGGCGTATGGGATTGACAAACTATATCGTACAATCCGTGACCGGTGTCTTTATTTTCTCCGGTTTTGGCTTGGATTGGAGCCATTTGGGTGTTTTCTTGAGTGTATTGGTCTGCCTTGGATTTACGGCCATACAGATTGCCTAGCCAATATTGGCTGTCCGGCTTGCGCTACGGCCCGATGGAGTGGTTATGGCGGACCGGCACGTATATGAAATGGCAACCCATCCGTTTGGGTTAAGCTGGAAAGCATTGTTCTCAAGACAAATTCCGAACAATAAGACCATTAATGAGCCTCGTGTATAAGAGGCTAAAAATCAGGGTCAGAAAAGCACGATGATCTTTCATCCAAAACACGTACGACTTTTTGAAAAAACATGTACGTGTTTTGGATGAAAGTCGTACGTGTTTGTCCCGAATCCTTCCACTGAAAACCAAAGCGCATATAAAAATCTACAAGAAGCTTCACTTAAACGAAGCGGTAAATGAAAAAGCCGTGGATGGAAGATCGTATAATTAGAAATAATATTTTTAATTTTCATTTTAAAATCTCATCTTTGCGATGAGATGGATGTTAAGGAGCGGTTAATAGTGCAAAAATTACGAAATGGCGAGCAAGATGCTTATCGATATTTATATGATCGTCATTATGTGGTACTATGTCAATTTGCGAATGAGTTGGTTGGCGATCCATTTCTAGCGGAGACTATAGTTGGTGATGTGATATTTCATCTGTGGGAAATCCGTGAGACATTGGATATAAATAGCTCTCTTCGTGCTTATCTAATGCGGGCTGTGCGGAACCGCTGTTATAACCATATCTCATCAGAAAAGGAAAAGAAGGAAGTCCGTTTCTCGAAGATTGAGTCTGAGACCTTGGGGTGGGACGCTATGATACAATCGGATGAACAGCCGCTAGGTATATTACTTGAACGGGAGTTAGAGAAGGAGATCATAAAATCAATCGATAGTTTAGGCGATGAATGTAAACGAGTTTTTAGGAAAAGCCGTTTTGAGCATAAGAAAAATGAGGAAATCGCTACAGAGCTAGGAATTTCTGTCAATACGGTTAAATACCACATAAAGATGGCTTTAACCCGCCTACATCAAGATCTGAGGAAGTATCTGATCTTGTTGATATCATTTTTCTCCTTGTGAGGATGAAAAAATTGATGTTTCTCACTACCCCTTGAGGAGAAATAACTGTCTTATATATAAAAGCTGGATATTTAATCTATATGGAAGAAAAGAAATCACATACGAAAAACGAGCGATCATTACCTGATCATGAAGAACAAGAACTTTGGTTCTCTGCTTTGGTTGCCGATGATTCCTGTGCCTATAATGTCGATAAGGCGTTCGATCGTTTTGTTTCTCGTACCCAGCAAAAACGCCGTACGGTTTTCAATATTCCTAAAATCGTTTATGGTGCGGCAGCGGTTATCCTATTATTGATCGCTTCTACGATTTCCTATTGGTGGGGTGAGCGGCAATTACAGAACCAGTTTGCGGATATCTTGGTGGAAGCTCCTTTAGGGGCCAAGACCAAGCTGATTTTACCGGATAGCACATTGGTCTGGTTAAACGCTGGCTCAAAGATCGTATATTCGCAAGGTTTTGGGGTGAAAGACCGCCATCTTCGACTGAATGGAGAGGCTTATTTTGAGGTGAGGAAAAATGAGAAGTTACCTTTTGATGTAATGACGAAAGAATTGAATGTAAAAGTATTGGGTACTAAATTCAACTTCCGGAATTATGACGAGGACGAAGAGGTAACCGTGAATCTATTGGAAGGAAAAGTTCAGCTAGAGAATTATGTAAAGAAGATGGGAGTAAATTACTTGTCACCTTCAGAGAAAGTTACCTTAAATAAACTTACTGGGGAAATGATTATAAGTCGGGCGGAAGTGAAAAATGCTAAGGAATGGACGAATGGCGGACTTTTCTTCGATGAGATGCCTCTATCTGACATTGTGAAAGAACTGAATCGTAGCTATAATGTGAAGATTCATATTGCGGATGAACAGTTAACCCATAATCGCTTTTATGCGTTATTCAATAGAAAAGAACAGACTATCTATAATGTGTTAGATATTATAACTGCGACAAATCAAGTAAGATATAAAGTGGAAGGTGATAGTATTCTGCTTTATGCGAAGTGATAAATAATTGTTTAACCTTAAAATTGTTTTAATATGGAGAATATGGAAGGAGATTAAAAAGGAGTAACAGGATAATAAAAGGAATCGGAGAATGGGCTAGATCCTCCGACTCATAAATCCTCAAATTACATTATGCAAATGATCTGGATGAGGAATACAAATGTAATCAATACTCTGAAAGGTCATCATCAATCACAAGTTAAATTACTAAAAATTAAGCTATTTATGAAAGTTGTAAAAAAGGCCATTTATGTGGCTGTAGCTTTGTTTTGCTTAAATCTAACTGTTAGTGCTCAGGATATAACATTGAAAGTGAGTAATATAACAGTGAAGCAAGCAATGGATGAACTGAAGAGTAGGAGCGGCTACTCATTTGTATTTTCGTCGGCGGACGTGGATACAGGAAAGAAAGTATCTGTGTCTGCTGAGAATCAATCAGTCGATGCGGTAATCGAACAGATTCTGCGTGGTCAGGAGTTGACCTATGAGATAAGAGACAAGAATGTCATTATACGTAAGAAAACTTCAAGTATAAAGGAGACTTCTAAAAAAGCAATTGAAGTAATCGGTACTGTTTTGGATTCTAAGGGAGTACCTATTATAGGAGCTAATGTGGTTATAAAAGGTACAACAAATGGTACGATCTCTGATTTTGATGGAAATTTCTCTATACAAAATGTTCCAGCGAATGCCGTATTGATAGTTTCTTATATCGGATATGTAGATAAAGAAATAGCAGTAGGGGATGAATCTGTTATAAAAGTTATATTATCTGAGGATATGCAAGCTTTGGACGAGGTGGTAGTTGTTGGTTATGGCACTATGAAAAAAAGTGATTTAACAGGATCAATCTCAAATGTTAAATCGGATAAATTGCTAAATAGGCCAGTCACTAATATTACTCAATCTTTGCAAGGAAAAGTTGCGGGTGTTGAAGTATTCCAGAATTCAGGAGCACCAGGTGGACATGTAAGAATGAGAATAAGGGGTGATAATTCTATTAAATCATCAAATGAACCTTTGTATGTAGTTGATGGAATCATTGGGGTTACGAGTGAACTGCTGAATCCTAACGATGTAGAGTCAATAGAAGTTTTAAAGGATGCTTCAGCTACAGCTATTTACGGGGCTAGAGGTGCTAATGGAGTTGTATTAGTTACTACTAAGCGAGGTCTGAAAGGTAAACCTATAGTTTCTTATGAAGGGTATATGGCTATTGGTACTCCTGCAAAGAAAATAGATGTCTTAAATTCTGAAGAATTCATGCAAGTTTATAATAGCTTATACGAAAATGCTAAGAAATATGATCCTAAAGGATATGAAGAAGGTAAATATGCAAATCGTAATCTCCCTTCAAATTATCCGAACTTGTTTGATGCAAATGGGAAACCTTTATATGATACAGATTGGCAAGATGAGGCATATCGAACCGCTATTTCCCATAATCACCAAATAAGTATGAGAGGAGGAACGGATAATACTACTTATGGCTTGTTTGTGTCTTATAAGGATGAAAATGGAATTATGTTAGAGTCTGGACTAAAGCGGTATAGTGGAAAGATAACATTGGATACAAAAGTCAAGGATTGGCTAACTGTTGGTGGTATGTTATCAGTTAATCAAGTTAATGAAAATAGAGTATTCACATTGACTGATACTGGAGCTGCGTCTCGTAGTGTCTTAGAGACTTTGCCTATAATCCCTGTTAAGTATCCGGATGGGACATGGGGAAGTAATAGGGATTGGCCGGGTACGGAGGACGACAATCCTGTTCGGCTTTTAAAAGAACGTTCAAGATTGTATTATACTACTCAATCAGTTGGTAATATTTATTTAGATTTCAAGATTATTAAAGATTTGTCATTACGTTCTAATATAGGTATAGAATTAATCAATATGAAGAATAATAGCTATACCGGAAAAGGCTTAAGAATTGCTACCAGCCAGCAGGGTATAGCATCTATTGAGGCTCAAAGACAGTATTATTGGCAGAATGAGAATTATTTTAATTATAATAAGACATTTGGAAAGTATCATCGGCTAAATGCAATGTTAGGACTGAGCTGGCAACAAAAGTATAGTGAGAGAGTGCAGGCCCGTCATGAAAATTTCATGGATGATTTTTATCAGTGGCATAACTTAGGTGTCGGTACGGTAGTAAAGCCATCTTCTTCCAATGATTATAGATGGGGTCTAAATTCATATTTTGCGAGAGTAAATTATAACTATAAAGAAAAATATCTCTTAACTGTAACGGGCCGATATGATGGATCTTCTAAATTTGGAAAGAATAATAAGTATGCTTTTTTCCCATCTGCAGCTTTGGCTTGGAGAGTTTCAGAAGAATCATTTTTAAAGAGTAACGATGTTATTAGTAATTTAAAAATAAGAGCAAGTGTTGGTGTGACAGGAAATCAGGAAATTGGAGATTATGCTTTTGCGCAAAATATGGGTACATCTAATATTATTCTTGATAATAATTATGAAACAGGTTTATATCGTAACTCTTTTGGAAATCCTGATTTGAAGTGGGAAAAAACTATACAGGCAGATGCGGGATTTGATTTGTCCTTATTTAATAATCGCATAGAAGTTATTGCGGATTATTATCATAAAACTACGAAAGATCTATTACTGGATGCTCCTATTCCGTATAGCTCTGGACTAGAAACTGTCACGAAGAATATTGGGTCGATTAGAAATCAAGGTCTTGAGCTGACTTTAAATACGCATAATGTTAAAAATAAAAATTTTAATTGGTATACAAATCTTAGCTGGTCTATGAATCGGAATAAAGTTTTGAAATTGGGTGTTAACGATGAAGACATTTTTCCGGGACCTTACCAAGGAGGTGAGATAACAGTATTAAGAGTTGGTAAGCCTATTGGAGCTTTTTGGGGCAAAGTTCGTATGGGAACATGGGGCGAGTCTGAAATAGAAGAGGCTAAGAAGTATGAGAGGTTACCTGGTGATTTAAAGTATAAAGACTTGAATAATGATGGTAAGATCAATAATGAGGATGAGACAATAATTGGTTATAGTTCTCCTAAATGGGTTATGAATTTTTCGAATACGTTTGTTTATAAGAACCTTGATCTTACGGTAGATCTGAGAGTGGTTTTTGGGAATAAAGTATTTAATAGGACAAAAATGACTTTGGAGAACCGTTCTGGAATTGCTAATAGTTTAGCGTCGGTGTTAAACTGTTGGAGTCCACAAAATCAATCATCTATGATTGCGGAGCGACGTCCGACAACGGCCTATTTCGACTATATGCATGATGATTATCTAGTTGAAGATGGCTCATTTGTAAGAGGACAAAACATAATGCTTGGATATACATTCCCTAAGTCTGTAGTTTCTAAGTTGCGATTGCAAAATTTGAGAATATACGCTAGTGGGCAAAATGTATTCTGTATTACTAAATATAGTGGATATGATCCGGAAAGTACAACTTATGAAAATACTTTTTTTGCGCAAGGGGTTGATTTCTTTACATATCCTAAACCTCGAACATTTACTTTTTGGTGTCAATTTATCTTTTTTAATTAGTAAATATATGAAAAGCACATATTTAATTATACTAAGTTCCTTATTCTTGTTGTCTTGTACAAATTTCTTAGATGAAGAATCAACAGGAACGATGTCTATTGATTCTAATTTATCAAGTGTAGAATCTTGTACGGCATTAGCGAATAGTACCTATGTTAATACGAATGTATTTGATGCTAATGAAGGCACATGGGGAGGAAATACGATTTGGCTTTTGGAATTCATGACAGGAAAAGTGAATTCTGAAGCTTCCCAAACTGAATTTCTGGATTTTAGAAATCTAACGTTAAACTCAAGAAGCCGATATATCGAAAAAGTGGTGGGCTGATTGCTATGCGGGAATTGCTAAAGCAAATCTGGCGATAAAAAAGATACCAGAGTTTTCAGGCGTAGATAAGAATATACGTTCAAGACTTTTGGGGGAAGCCTATTTTATGAGAGCTTTGTATTATTTTTATTTAGTTAGAATATTTGGAGATTTGCCTAAAATAACAGAAGTACAATCAGAATTGGTAGAGTTATATATACCCCGTTCTCCAATAAAAGAGATCTATGATGAAATTATTATTCCGGATTTATTGAATGCGGAGCAATCTTCCCTGCCAATTAAAGATGAAACAGGTAGAGTATCTATGGGGGCTGTGAAATCTTTATTAGCAGATGTTTATTTGACTTATGCTGGTTTTCCAGTTCAAGGTGGAAAAAAAATATTATGCGGAGTCTGCAAAAAAGAGTTTAGAAGTGATATCTTCTGGGGTATATAGTTTATATCCTGAATACTCTGATTTGAGACAACCTTCAAACAATAATAAGAAAGAATTTATTTTTCAAGTTCAATTTTCTATGGATAAGTCTCATAATGATATGATTCCAAAAGTCTTACCTCCTAAGTCTGATATATCAGCTTATTCAAGTGAATATGGATCACTTGTCCCAACTAAGGAATTTTATGAGAGTTTTAGAGAAAATGATAAGAGAGCACAGGAGCGGGAGTTCTTTTTTTCGTCGTATCCAGGCAATCCTAAAAAACTTCCGGCGGATTCTCCTAATCTAGAGAAAGTTGATTTTGGCGGATTTTATATTTATAAGTTTTTTGATGAGAATGCAATTGTTAATACTGCGAAATCAGATTTAAATTGGACACTTTATCGTTATGCTGATGTCTTGTTAATGTATGCGGAAGCTCAGGTTGAGGCTGATGGACACGCTAATAGTACTGCTTTAGAAGCTTTGATTTTGGTTCGTAGACGGGCAAAGTTGCCTGATTTTATGAATTCAAATAAAGAGGTATTTAAAGAAGCTGTATGGGATGAGCGCTATTTTGAACTTTGTTTTGAAGGAAAAATTTGGTTTGATATGGTTCGAACTCGTAAAATCCGTAATGACTTTAATGGAAAATATGAGAATTTTACAGAGTATACAACCGTATATGGTAAACGATATACTAACCAGTTCTTATTATTTCCTTTGCCTCAACGTGAGATGAATGCGAATACCGCATTAGTTCAGAATGAAGGTTATTAATTAAAATATTGTATTATGAGTAGATTATTTGTGTATTTAGTTGTTGCGATTTTTTGCATTACAAAAAAACTTTGGCTCAGTCTGAATCTTTTTATTTTATTCAATTATCAGACCCTCAGTTTGGAATGTTAGAAAAAAATAAGAGTTTCTCTCAAGAGACAATGATTATGGAAAAGGTTATTGCTGCGATCAATAATTTAAATCCTGCATTTGTGGTTATCACTGGCGATATGGTAAATGATGGTAAGGATCAAAAGCAAATTGATGAATTTAAGCGGGTTTGTAAATTGATAAAAAAAAGTATTCCTGTTTATGTGTTACCAGGAAACCATGATTTAAGTCAACAGTGTACAGACGAGTCTATTAGTAATTATATGGATGAATATGGTTATGATTGTTTTTCTTTTCAAGTGAATAATAGTTGTTTTATAGGATTGAATACACCTGTTATTTTTGCAAATCGAGAAGAAAAGGAAAAATCTCAACTGATTTGGTTGGAAAAGATTCTAGAGAATTCTCAGAAATGTAATCACCGTATTCTTTTCGGACATTATCCTTTCTTTGTGAAAGAATCCAATGAGGCAAACCGATATGAGAATATTCCCTTAGAAAAACGAAAAACATATTTAGATCTTATGAGTAAATATCGAGTAAGTAATATGTTTGCGGGACATTTACATTATAATGCAATGAGTTCTTATGAGTATTTCAATATAACAATAACGAATTCTATTTGTACTCCTTTGGGTAAAGATCGAATCGGCATTCGAATTATTAAGGTATATCCGGATAAGGTGGTTCATGACTATTATGATTTAGAGCAAATACCTTCTGATGTTGTTTTGTAATGGATAGTCTATAAAAAGAGGATGTATGAAGCATCCTCTTTTAGTATGAAGTCTGTCTTTGTGATCTCTATACATATTGATAGATAGTTCCTCTAAGTTAATTTGCACCTTATTGTCTTATAGCGCATTTTCCTCCTCACAAAATAAATTCTTAGGTAAAGTATCCAACAGTCATAGTTTTTGCTATTTTTGCCATATCTGATTACTTAAAAGGAGAAGGAAATAATATGATAGCAGATGAGAAAATTTTGTTGCGCCAACTAAAAGAAGGTTCACATCAAGCTTTCCAACGTCTGTATGAATCTTATTTCGATTTGTTTTATGGTTTTATTTTTCGTTCTCACCCGGTCTCATGGACTTACAACGGAGGTTGTACAAATCGCATTTTCAAAAGTTTGGAATAGTCATACTCGAATTGTACCCGAAGAATCCTTTAAAGCATGGTTATTCAAGATTGGAAAAAATGAAGTGATCAATGCCATGAAAAAACAGTGGAATGATCCGCTATTTGTTGATTTCTTGTCTTATTGTGAGACTGAGTCTATGAGTGTAGAGCCAGATGACTCCTATGATTTCAATCAATTCAAGGCCGACTTGGCAATGGCAAAGCGAAAACTCACCTTTAGACAACGCCTCGTTTTTGAGCTTTATAACGAACAGGGGTTATCTGCTAAAGAAATAGCGGAACAATTACAGATTAATGAACAATCTGTTTACAATCATCTATCTAAAGCACTCGCTATCCTTCGGGATGAATTGCGGGTTTATGGATCTATGTTGCTGTATTTTCTTTTGTTAAGAATGTAATTCGCACTTACCTCGATTTATTCCTATTTTACGATAGGCTACGGTTCTGCAAGCTTAGAACTAAGTCCTTATTAATTTGACGATGTGTTGTAGAACATATCTTTTATTAGAGTAGTAATTTATAATCTCATTGTATTACCTTATAGAAATACTTATAAGAAATCATGCTATGCTGAATGAATTACTACATAAATATTTATATAAACAGCCTTCTAAAGATGATGCCCGATCGATCAAGCGATGGATTGACACTGCTTCTGAGCCGGAAATAGAACAGGCCCTTCTTCAAGAATGGGAAAAAAACATACGGTATCTGAACCCCGTAATTGGCAAGCCTATTATGCCGTAACCGGGCAATTGAGATCAATTTTCAATAGCCATCGAATAAAAAGAAAACAGATCAGCATTCTTTGATCAATCATGTTATCAAAATTGCGGCAATCTTGCTTATTCCATTATTATTAGCGACAGGGATTTATTATGTGACAAAGCAATATCAGTATAAAATCTATGCTTCTACACAATATCGGATGGAGACAGGAAAGGGTGAACGGGCCACTTTAGTTTTACCCGATGGCACAAAAGTCTCTTTAAATAGTGAGAGTTCTTTTACCTATCCGGCCTCTTTCGGAAAGACTGATAGAAATGTGCATTTGGAAGGTGAAGCCTACTTTGAGGTCGCACACGATGAAGAGTTACCATTTATTGTCCAAGCCAAGCAAACGTATGTGAAAGTATTAGGTACAACTTTTAATATACATACTTTTCCTGATGATGATTGGATAGAGACTGCTCTTGTAAATGGTAAAGTTGAATTTTATGAGATAGACAATCCGGATAACCGGATAACATTATTCCCGGATCAAACAGCTCGATTTAATACGATTACCCATCAATTTGAGCGAAATACGATAGAGCAACGATTGGCAACAGCTTGGAAGCGGGGTGAAATTATATTCCGGTCGGCATCATGGCCTGAGATTATTGAGCGAATATCACATTATTATGGAATTGAAATCGACCAAGAGACCACAAAGGTTCCCGAAGAACGATTCACTGGAAGTTTCTTGCATGAGGATGTAAATAACGTATTACGGAACTTACAGGTACATTATCATTTCACCTATACAAAAACAGGAAATCATATTAAAATAAAATTCAAAAAGTGAATAGAGAGTAGTTAACCTTTGTATAATCAAAAAATCACGCCTATGGACAACACTAGTTAAAAGAGAAAAAACAGCTGAAGAATGTGCGAGATTCTCCAGCTGAATATAGGGTATTACCCTATTGAGTAAATTATCCGCTGCCTAGGCAGCAAAAAATTAACCTTTTTATTTCTTTCAAATGAATCCAGTAAATCAAAGATTGCGTAAAGATAAGCAATTGTGCAGAAAGTTCTTCTGTTTAATTGCGATTTTAATAATTTTTCCATATGTGTCTTTTGCACAAGGTGAAATTAGTTTATCTGTGGAGAATGTCGACCTAAAAACATTATTGGTCGAGATTGAGAAAAAATCCGATATACGCTTTACTTATTTAAATCAACTATCGGATACAAACAAAGATATATCTCTAGCTGTCACGAATAAGACTGTAGAAGAGATTTTAAACCTAGTCTTGTCCAAGAAAGGTATGGAATTCACCCGAACCGGCAATACGATCGCTATTCAAATGAGGAGCCCACAAAACCGGCAAACAGCTCCAACTAAAAAAGTAACAGGAATTGTTACGGATTCTAATGGGGAGCCAATTATTGGAGCGAATGTCTCTGTAAAAGGAACAACTACGGGCACTATCACGGATATAGATGGTCATTTCTCTTTAGAGGCAATCGAAGGACAGACGATTTTAGTATCTTTCATTGGCTATTCTTCTAAAGAAATAGATATAACTGATAAATCTTCCTATCAAATATCTATGTCTGATGATACTCAGAATCTAGACGAGGTTGTCGTAATCGGTTATGGAACCGTACGAAAAAAAGGATTTGACGGGGGGCGGTAGGTAGTGTGAAAAGTGAGGATATGATGCAACGTCCTTCAACATCTATTTCACAAAGTATTTCCGGGCGTATAGCTGGTGTTAATATATCTTCTAACTCAGGACGTCCCGGGGGTAATCAAACGATTCGTATCCGTGGATATTCTTCTATTAATGCGACTAATGAACCTTTGTATATTATAGACGGTGTTCCCGGTGATATTAATATATTGAATCCAAATGATATTGAAAGTGTAGAAGTGTTGAAAGATGCCTCTTCTACCGCAATATACGGAACCAGAGGATCTAATGGAGTTATCGTCGTGACAACAAAAAGAGGTAAGAATGAGATTACTGTCAACTATAATACTTATCTCAGTCTTAATACGGTAGCGAAAAAGCTGGATGTGCTGAATGCCGAACAGTTTTTAGCTGTTGAAGATATGATATATGCGAATGCTAAAAAGTTTGATCCGAATGGTTTCGCTTCAGGAAAATATATTGATCCATCTGTAAAAAGACAAGATTATTTAGTTGGTAATACGAAAGGAAAGCGTGAGTTATTTAAAATGGAAGGAGGAAAACTTGTCCCTTTGTATGATATAGACTGGCAAGACATGTTGGAACGGAATTCTTTTAGTCAGATTCATAATTTATCTTTTACGGGTTCAACAGGTAAAACAAATTATGGAGTGTTTCTAGGCTATACAAATGATCAAGGTATCGTCAAGGAGAGTAAATTAGAGCGTTTCTCAGGACGTGTTACCGTAGACCAAACCGTATATCGAATTGGTTAAAGCTTGGTACAACCCTTAGTTATTCAGAGGTGAAAGAAAGACGCATTGACACAAGAGTAGGCTACAACAATGTTCCTCGCATGATGATTGAAATGATCCCTATCGTTCCTTATAAATATGATGATGGTACTTATGGTCGTAGAGAGGATTATGGGGGCATGGAATCTGCTGATAATCCATTAGCACAGATTAATGAGAATATTACTCCCTATAACTCAAATATATTTATGGGAAATGCCTATGCTAAAATTACTTTTATGAAGGGGTTAGATTTTACGTCAACTATTGGCGTAAATCGGACGATTAATATGAATCCATATTATAATAGTACGCAGTCTGATATTGTAAATGGTGTAGGGGGAAATCAAGCATCCATAACAAACAATCGTTCTTTACAAATTTTATGGTCGAATATTTTGAACTATAATGCGATATTCAATAAAATGCATTCTTTGAATGTTATGTTGGGACAAGAAGCCCAAAGTTATGAATATTTTCAGAATGTTGCTACAATTGATGGAATATCAGATGATTACTATCAATGGTATAATATGGGAGCGGGCTCAACATTAAAGGCGCCATCTTCTAATTATACCGGAGATAAGATGTTATCTTATTTCGCTCGTATTAATTATTCATTTAAGGATCGTTATTTGGTTACTGTGACAGGACGTTTTGATGGCTCCTCTAAATTTGGAGAGGATAATAGATTTGCTTTCTTTCCTTCTGCCGCATTAGGGTGGAGGGCCTCTGAAGAAGATTTCTTGAAAGGCAATAAAGTTATCTCAAATTTAAAACCAAGAGTTAGCTATGGCTTCACTGGAAATTCGGGAATTCCTACTTATGGCTCTATGGCGAATCTATCGACTAGTGGTATGGCTTATCCTTTTGGAGGAACTAGGGAAAATGGTATTGGAGTGGGCTCTTTGGCTAATCCGTTGCTTCGTTGGGAAAAAACTGGGCAATTTAATGTCGGTCTTGACCTCGGATTTTTAAATGAGCGTATATCGTTATCTGCTGATTATTATATTAAGCATACTACCGATATGTTACTAAATGCTCCTGTTCCAACGACAAGTGGTTTTCGCTCTATTTCTACAAATATTGGCAATATGCGAAACTCGGGCTTTGAATTCACTCTTAATACACAAAATATACAGACTAAGAATTTCTCATGGTCCAGTATGCTAAATTTTTCTTCTTTGAAAAATAAGATTACGGCTTTGAGCCAAGGGGATGCTGATATTATAATGGCTCCTAATAATTTAACGATTTTGAGAGTCGGAGAGTCTGTTGGATCATTTTTTGGATATATACGCGATGGAGTTTGGGGTGAGAATGAAGCTGAGCAAGCTGCGATATATGGAAAATTACCGGGTGATGCGAAGTTAAGAGATGTAAATAACGATAAACAAATCAATGAATCAGATCGTGTTATACTAGGTAAAGGAATTCCCGATTTCTATGGAACTTTCACTAATACATTTAAATATAAAGATTTTGATCTTGTGATAGAATTACAATATAGCTGTGGAAGTAAGATTTATTGGGATGGATTAGGTACTTGTGCTATGCGCCAAGGTATTGCTAATAGTTTATCTATGGTTCTAGATACTTGGACTCCCGAGAATCAAGGTGCTACATTGGAGCAAATCAGGCCAAGTAATGCTTATTACAATAGCTTGAAAGATGACGCACGCCTATATAATGGTTCATTTATTAGAGGTAAAAATATCTCATTAGGATATAATTTACCTTCTGATATTTGTAAAAAATTACATTTAAAAGCGTTACGTGTCACCTTGTCTGCTCAAAATATATTTGTAATCAGCCAATATCCTGGATTTGATCCGGAGACAACGGTTTATAATACAACTACTCAGAACGAGGCCTTTGCTCAAAATATAGAGACTTTCGGTTACCCGAAACCTCGGACATTCTCATTTGGTGCTAATATCACTTTCTAACTTTCTCAAAAAAATACAGATTATGAACAAGATAAAATCAATATTATCAAAATGCTTTTTATTGGGTATATTCTTTTTGGGAACAATAGCTTGTAGCGATTATTTGAATGAAGATAATCGATCTGCGATTACCCAAGAAAACTATTTCCAAAATGCGAATCAAGCGCAAACAGCGGTAAATGGTGTTTATTCAGGATTAAACGTACTCCTTACTCGGGTAAATTACGGGGAATCTCCATTTATTTCTATAGAGTTACCTGTTGGTCATGCGAAAACACTTGGGCAAAATGCGAATAATAATAACATGATTCAACAGAGAAGCGCTTCCATTGAGGGCGTGTTTTTCACGGTTTGGTCAGGATTTTACAAAGCAATTGCCAATGCGAATATGTGTATCACGAATTTACCAACAGTGGATATGGATTCGGCGGAAAAAAGTAAATTGCTAGGTGAGGTTTTGTTTCTACGTGCGTTTTACTATTATTACTTAGTGAGGCTATATGGGGATATCCCTTGTATTACCGAAGTGATAAGTACGAATAGCCCGGATTTCTATCCAAAACGTTCATCTGTAGCTGATATCTATGACAAAATAATTATTCCGGATCTGTTGGAAGCTGAAAAAACCTCTCTTCCGGATTATGATGCTTCTGGTCGTGTCTGTAAAGGCATGGTGAAATCATTATTAGCCAGCGTATATTTAACTACTGCGGGGCATCCTTTAAATAGGTCGGCTAATTATGAGTTGGCTAGAGATAAAGCTTTTGAGGTAATTAGTGGGGTACCCAACCAATATCCTTATACTTTGTTTGATAATTATGCTTATTTGCATGATAGGGAGCATAAGATACAGCAAGAGCTGATTTTACAGGTTCAGGTGGAAATCGGAACGAATGATCAAGGCACTAGTGGTATCGCTCAACTTATTATTCCTGAGAAATGCGGTATTTCTAAGTTCCCGGATGAGTATGGGGCGTTAACTGTACGCGACGAATTTGTACAGTCTTATGAAAAAGGAGATCGGCGTGCGAATTTGACATTAGGTGAAACAAATACATTCTTTTTTAATACATATGAAAAAGATGGAACTCCTATTTCTTTCAGCCCGATAGGTTTATATAAATATTGGTTGGAAGAGGCTGCCGGTAATAATGGTGATCAAAAAAGTGATGAGAATTATACCTTATTACGCTATCCGGAAGTTTTATTAATCTATGCGGAAGCTTCTAATGAAGTTTCCGGTCCCTCTCAAGCTGCGGTAGAGCAGATTAAGAAAATTAGGGATCGAGCAGGTTTATCTACTCCAGATGCAGGCACATTTACTAAAGATTCTTTTAGAGAATTTATCTGGAAAGAGCGATATCATGAGCTTGCTTTTGAAAATAAAGCTTATTTTGATATTTTACGGACATGGAAGGCCTATGATCTAAAAAAAATAATCGTTTTGTAGATGCGTTTACGTTCCAAAATGAAAGTGGGGTGACATTCAAAAAACAATATTTGAATTGGCCTATACCTTCTATTGAGATTAATACAAATCCAAATTTAAATCCTCAGAATGAGGGATGGAGTTAAATAATTTATAATAGGCAAGCTTTCGCTGCTTTGAGATGAAAGCTTGCCTTTCCATTAATATAATATCATTAACACATGAGAACTACTTTCGCAATTTTTATAGTATCATTTATCGCTTTGGCATCATCTTGTGTATATAGTCCCCCGAAAGAGCCTGTAGACTATGTGAATCCTAATATTGGTACTATTGGGCATTTACTTGTCGCTACGGCTTCTATGGTACAACTTCCTCATGGAATGGTACAAATCGGACAAAATCCTTATCCCCCGCTAGCTGATAGGTATCTTGCAGACCGTATATCCGGATTTTCAGTCCGGGCATTACCTAAATATACGACTAAGCCATTTTCTTGGATTATGGCCACAACTGGAGCTCCACGAATTAATCCGAATGATTATGCATCAGGTTTTGATCATGATTTTGAGCAAGTGACTCCTTATTACTCATGGATATTACTTGAAGATTATGATATTGAGGCGGCAATGACTGTTACACAGCATTCTTCTTTCTATAAATTCAAATATCCAAAGTCTTCAGAATCTAACATTTTGATGAATAATAATCAATGTGTCCGAGTTGTGGGAAATAATTGCATTGAATCGGTAGAGGCTGTTGATAGTACTCAAACTGCTTATTATTATGCGATTTTTAGTAAGCCCTTTAGGTCTTATGTCACATGGAAAGACTCCTTGATAAGCCAAGATGTAAAACAAGAAGGATTGGATATTGGAGCTTTGGTTACTTTTGACACCTCACAAGATGAGGAAATCATGGTAAAAATAGGGGTTTCTTTTATTGATATGGAACAAGCTAAGCGGAATCTTGAAATGGAGATTCCTGCATGGGATTTTGATAAGGTAAAAAAATGATGGTCGAGAAATTTGGAATAATGCATTGGGAAAAATAAAAATCGAAGGAGGGACAGATAAACAAAAGACTATTTTTTATAGTGCGCTTTATCGTGTAATGCTGGGCAGCCAAACTCTTGATCGAAGTGAATATGGACGATATTACAGCCGATTGGATAAACAAGTTCACGATACCGAAGGACATGCATTCTATCAAGTTGGTTCTAATTGGGGATCTCATCATTCTTTATTTCCATTGGTATTATTGCTTGAGCCTGAGATCCAGAATGATATCATGCGCTCCTATATTCGTATGCAGGATGAGGGAGATTGGCTGGTCAATAGTGGTGGATATCGAAATATGATCGGACGTCATGAGGTAGCTACAATTACAGATACTTATATGAAAGGCTTTAGGGATTTTGATATCGAAAAAGCTTATGAGGCGATGAAACGTAATTCGAAGGAGGCCACGATGCTTTCACGGCATATTGGTAAAGATTGGAGATTGAACGAATTGGATAAGGTCTATTTAGAAAAGGGATTTTATCCGGCTAAACCTAGTGATCAGCCGGAGTGGGTCAAAGAGGTTGGTTTTGGACGCCAATCTGTAGCCTTGACATTAGAGAATTGTTATGATGATTGGTGCATGTCTATTCTGGCAAAAGAGCTTGGAAAAGAAGATGATTATCAATATTACTTGAATAGAGCCTATAATTATCGGAATGTTTTTGATTCGAAATCTGGATTTATGCGACCTAAGACGGCAGATGGGAAATGGATTGAGCCATTTGACCCTATTTGGTCTGGAGGACAGGGTGGACGAGATTTTTATACGGAAAATAATGGATGGAATTATACATGGTATGTTTTACATGATCCTCAAGGCTTAATAAACTTAATGGGAGGACAGGAGCCTTTTGTAGCCAAACTCCAGCAGATGTTTGAGACGAATGTTCCACTATATAAGAAATATGATTTTCTTAAACAATATCCAGATATGACAGGATGGATTGGAATGTATTCTCATGGGAACGAAATAACTTGGCATATTCCCTATCTATATAATTATGCGGGAAAACCATGGATGACCCAACGCCGGATTAGGCAGATTTTGGACCTTTGGTATGGGGATGGCCCATTGGGTTTTTGTGGAGATGAGGATTATGGGGGAAATGTCTTCTTGGTATATCCTTAGTGCTATGGGATTTTACACTGTTGTCCCCGGAAGACCTGTTTACGATATTGGAAGTCCTCTTTTTGAGAAATCTACGATTGATATAGGGGATGGGAAAAAATTCACAATCGAATGTAGGAATATTTCAACGCAGAATAAATATATTCAGTCTGCTTCTATGAATGTCAAGGAGCTCAATAGAGCTTGGTTTACCCATGAGGAACTAATGCAAGGAGGTACTTTATTATTGAATATGGGGCCACGTCCCAATAAAAAATGGGCAACGGATATAGAAAATTTACCTGTATCTTTAACACCGATTTCATCAAAGTAAAATAATCAATTTTATGAATAAGAAAAGATTTATCTCGTACTTATTTTTGTTATGTTTTCCCATTACTTTATTAGGGCAAAAAGGCTTAAATGACACTACGTATATTCTTACCTATGATCATGGAGGATTAATATTATGGGGTGGGGAACATTTTATTGAGCGTTTGAAAAACGCTACGGAGTGGTTGGATAAATATCCTTCTTTCAAGATCGGGCTGGATAATGAGGCTCAGATTTATGATCATTTTGCCGAGGATGAGCCGCATTTGCTAAAAAAGAGATGAAAGATATCCTTTCTGCGTATGATGGAAGAATCGGTATCGGTTCCTGTACGTACGGGCAGCCTTTGTCCCAATTTATTAGTGACGAGTCAAACATACGGCAAATCGCTTATGCGCTTGATACCGAACGAAAAATATTCAATTATCGTCCTCCGGTGTATTTGATGAGCGAACATGCCATGCATAGTCAGATTCCTCAGATCATAAACGGATTTGGTTTTGACGGAGCGATTATGAGAACTCATTTCATGATGTATGGCTATAATCCTACATTCAACTATCCCATTGGATTATGGGAGGGGATTGATGGTAGCAGGATCTCAACCATTCCGACTTATGAAGGGGAAGGTGCCGCTTTTGGGAAAACAACGGTAGATACGTGGATACTTACCCGATATCCGAGTAAGGATGCTCCTCAGTCTCTTGATGATTATAGGAAACAATTCAAACATATAAATCCTTTGTTGGCCTCTAGAGCGGACGATTCCGGGTTACGTAGAGAGGAGCTTGTTGCTGAGTATGACAAAAAACCGAAATTCCAATTCATATTGTTGGATGAGTTATTAAGAAAATATCCTCAAGCGACAGATATTATGAGGACTCGTCCCAATGACTTTACGGTTCGTATGCCATGGGGGTATTGCGGAAATGAGATATGGAATGAGTCTAGGAAAGCGGAAGTGGAGATCTTGATCGCTGAACGGTTGGCTGCCTTTAGTAAGATGTTTGGTGGAGAAGCGTTTGAGAATGATTTGGACAAAGCTTGGAAAGATTTGTTTATTAGCTCAACATCATGACATACAGATTGTGGGGCTAATACCTGAAGCGAGAAAACTTCTGCCTCGATCTTATGAGACATCTAATCTGGTTATCGAAAAATCTATGAATTTCTTTGCCAATCAGATGAAAGGAGAAGGACTTAAACAAGTTACAGTCTTTAATCCTCTTTCATGGGAGCATTCTCCTTGGGTTATGGCTTACATTTCTCTTCATAAAGGTGAGGCTAAGAATTTTATCGTGAGAAGTGGAAATAAAAGTTATCCTGCTTATGTTGTAAATTCAAATGAATATTCTGATGGTAGTTTGTTGGATGCTTTTGTTATATTTAAGCCTGATTTGAAACCTCTTAGTTTAACCTCTTTTTCAATTATGGCGGCTGAACCGGAGATGAATAATCCAGTCGATAACATACAGTATGATGAGGAGAATTTAATAATCAGAACCCCATTTTATAATCTTAAATTAAATGAGAAAGGTGGGTTTGACTATCTTAAATCCTCAAAGGGACAATTGATTTTCAATAATAACCAAGCAAAATGCGCTTTTTTTGAAGGAACTATCGATGGAAATGTCCAAGTTTCGGAGGGAAGATGGAGTATTTACAAATCGAAAGGATATATGCCATGGATAAAGTTAGTGGAGCATGGGTATATAGATGATATTCCATATACTTATGAAGTTATGCTTTATGAAGATAAACCTGTCATTGATTGTAAGGTCTCGTTTGATTTCAATGGCCAGATGATCGGTCATCCGACAGAAGATAAGCGGGATTGGCATTCTGGATTTATTCATGAAGAAAAACTTCGGTTTAAACTTTTTCATCAACTAGAGAAGACTTCGGTAGGCATAAGAGATCTTCCTTTTGCGATATCAGAAACTTCTGATAAGTATATCGAAGGAAACTATTGGACGGCTTTGACGGACGGAGATAATGGGATAGCGATTTTTAATAAAGGTAATATGGGGAGTATAAAAGAGGATGAGCAATGCTTGTCTATTCCACTGGCTTTTTCTCATTATTATGTGTGGGGAATACGGCCTCTTTATGGTAAATACAGTTATGAGTTTGCTTTATATCCTTTTCAAGGAGACTGGAAACAAGCTGATCTTACAAAACGATCATTGGAATATGCGTTTCAAACACCAAGTGTACAGACTATAAAAACGTCTAACACGATGGATTGTGAATTGCAACCTTTGAATGCTTCATTAGAGAATGATGTTATTTTAACGGCTTTATATCCCAATAAAGGTGGAATTTGGGCCCGTTATTTTAAATATGGAGAATTGACAAAGTCTTCATCTGTTAAATTTAATACTCAAAATACGGTTTTGAATGAAATTGATCTAGATGGAAATCTTTTACGACCGAATGTAAAAAAGATTTAAATTTATCTCCTTGGCAGTTTAAGACAGTTAGATTAGATATTAAATGATTAATTAATATTGTAAGATACTGTTTGAGAATAGAGAGTTACGCTAAAAAAGAGGGTATGTCATATTGATGTATCTTCTTTTTATGTTAAAAAGACTGTCTCTGTAAGTGATTTAAATGAATGAGTCGTATATATTAAGAAGAATGAATCTTAATATTTAGAATGATGAACACAAGAAGGGATTTTTTTTTGAGAAAGGGGGCTTTTGGGGCTTAGGAATGTTAACCATGTCGGAATTGGCGAAGGCAGTAGTGAGTAAACAAAATGGAAATGTATCTCCGAAGATTAAATTGGAAAAGGATAGTGTGATTCTTTTTCAAGGTGATTCGATAACGGATATGTTTCGAAAATATGACTGTAACCAATGTAATACACCCGAGCAAATGGGTATGGGATATGCCTTATTTGCCGCCTCAACCTTATTGAGTGATTATCCAGATAAGCAATTGAAGATATATAACCGTGGTGTAGGGGGCAATAAGGTATATCAGTTACGAGATCGTTGGGAACTGGATACCTTGGCTATTCAGCCGGATGTGCTAAGTATCTTGATTGGAGTAAATGACTTCTGGCATATATTGATGGGAAATTATAAAGGATCATTAGGGATTTATGAAAGGGATTTACAAGATCTGCTACATTATACGAAGGAAAAAAACTTCCCAATGTCCAACTAGTGCTAGGAGAGCCTTTCGCTTTACGTGGCGGATCCGCCATTGATGATGCCAAATGGTTCCCGGAGTTTGATGGTTACAGGGCATCGTTGAAAAAACTAGCCGATGAGTTTAATGCGATATTTGTTCCCTACCAAGCGGCATTCGACGCTGCGTTAAAATTAGCTCCAGCTCGTTATTGGGGAGCGGATGGTGTACACCCCGATTTACCGGGCCGTCAGTTAATGGCAAATGTCTGGTTGGAAGCAACAGGATTAAAAAAAGTAAGGTAGGGAGATCGGAGATAATATATTTATTTCTCCTAGAGGTAAGAGGCTGTCTCATAGTGGTGAGGGAAGCCTCTTATTTTGTTATCATACAATGAAAATGAATGATTAAAACGATCGTCTAAATTCCGTTTTTTTTTAAAATTGAATATTTCTCTTCCTTAATAAGAGCAAACTTTCATTTAAAGAAAGAAGATTTTCATGTAAAGTTTGAATATTCATAATCAAGATAAAAATATATTTTTTGTGACGAATCTTTAGACGATCGTTTAAACTAGTCGTTTTTGTAAGAAATATTCTCTGTAACTATCTGTAAATGTTATGATAAGGATAGAGTTTCAAATTCTGAGAAATGAAAGTAACAAAGGAAATAATCTCTCGGCTGCAGGAAGGAAATATGCTGGCGTTTCAGTCTGTATATGAATCGTATAGCGCTCATATCTATAATTTTATCTATTCCTTATTGTATAACAGGTTAGAGGCGGAGGACTTGACGCAGGAAGTCTTCGTTAGGATCTGGGAAAAGAGAGATTCACTGGATATAGATAAGAATTTTGATTCCTATATTTTCACGATTGCCCGTAATTTAGTGTATGACGAGTGGGATTCCCTTTTCCATGCGGAGCTATATATGAAATCCTTAGAAGCAGATTGGGATGAACGGGACACTTCAAAAGTCGAAGAAGATATTACGGTAAATTCGATAGGACAATATATTGATTCTCTTATCGATAAATTACCGGTATCCCGTCGGGAAATCTTTTTGCTTAGTCGTAAAGAACACTTATCGACGAAGGAAATCGCACAACGTCTGTCTATCTCCGAAAGAACCGTTGAAGCCCAGATTTACCGCTCTCTTCAGTTTTTAAGGAAGTATTTGGCGGAAGAAGGGATCTTGCTTTGGCTCTTATCTTTTGTTGTTAATGAATATTAAATGCGAAAAAAAACGCTTTGCTTGTAAGTAGTCGCTTCGGGCAAAGAGTATATAATCATGTAAAGCGTATGGAAAAGAGTGAATATATCATATTGTTAGAACGTTTCTTGAAAGGAGAGACTACTCATGACGAGGAACGGATTCTGGTGGATTGGTTCAAGAGCGATGTCTCCCGGGATGAATTAAGGAACTATATCCAGCGGAAATGGGAAATTGCGTCTAACAGTTCTATTCCTACGGATTTGAAGGAGCGAATGTTCCGGAAAATACAAAGTCGTATTGAGAGCGTAGCGGTCGAGAAGAAGGAAGTTGGGCGTTTTTCTCTTCGGAATATCATGCGTTATGCGGCTATTGGTTTGTTGGTGATCTGCGCCGGTTTGGGAGGACATCTGCTGACAAGGTATTCACGGTCGGTTGGTGCGGAAAAAGACTATCTGGTCTTTGCTGCTAAAGGACAGAAAGCGAGCGTTGTCTTACCGGATGGTTCCAAGGTTTGGCTGAACTCAGACTCAGAAATCAAGTACACAAACCTATATGGAGATGGAGAACGCATCATATCCTTGGATGGAGAGGCTTATTTTGAGGTAGCGAAAGATAGTCTCAATCGTTTTGTCGTACAAGCGGGCGATTTAGCGGTAGAGGCGTTGGGCACTTCTTTTAATGTAAAGGCTTACGAAGAAGATAATCAAGCCGTGGTCACCTTGTTTCAAGGAAAAGTAAAAACGAGTGTCGGACGAGACGAGGCGTTCTTATTACCGGATCAAGCGGTTACTTACTTGAAAAACAAGGGGCAACTGAAAAAATCCACACTGAATGACGCATATAGGGCCTGTCTATGGCGGAATAATGAGTTGGCTTTTAATGATGAGGCTTTAAGCGAGATCGCCGTATTGTTAAACCGGATGTATAATATCCAAGTAGTATTTAAGAGTGAGAAGGTTAAAGCATTACGATTCACGGGAGTGATAACCAATAATAGCTTGGATAATATTATCGAACTAATCAGTTTGACATCGCCTATTATATATACATCAAAAGGAGATACTATTATTATTGATGAAAAAAAGTAATGCCTATGACGAAGGACTTGAGATAACAAATGTCGGGCTTATATGGCTAAATCAATCGTTAACTTTTGATATGTTTTTGTGAATAGTCCACTCTGCGAAAAAGTGGAAGCGTATCATATTGTGTAAATTATACTATTAAAAACACGTGGAAAATGCGTAAAATTAAACAAACGGTACGAACAATCTTATTGTGTGGCTTCCTATTTGCTTATACGGACGCCACTTTTGCGCAGATAACTTTATCTGTGAAACAACAACCTGTTCGTGAAGTTATTAAAGAGATCGAAAGGATCAGTGATTATCGTTTCTTTTATAATGAAAACTCGATTCCGATGGAGAAACGGGTTACGGTAAACGTAAAAGATAGCGATATCGAGAATGTACTTAATTTGATCGCCGATCAGATGGGTATATCGTATGTTATTAAAAACAACCAAATCGCCCTATCCGCTGAAAAGCGAGTGAATGTAGCCCAGCAAACAAGGAAAGTGCAGGGGACGGTGGTAGATGATCTAGGGGTGCCAGTTATCGGAGCGAACGTATCCGTAAAGGGTACCACCAACGGTACGATTACGGATATGGATGGTAATTTCTTGTTGGAAGTGCCTAACAATGCCATTCTGGAAATTACTTATATTGGCTATCGCCCTCAAGAGATCGCTATAAAAAGGGCAGACTCGAGTCGATATTAAATTAGCGGAAGATACTCAAAAATTGGATGAGGTCGTAGTGGTCGGTTATGGTACGCAAAAGAAAGCGACCTTAACCGGAGCTGTCGCCTCCTTGAAGGGCGAGGAACTGGCAAAGGTTAGCCAACCGAATATGAAGGCAAACTTGATCGGTAAGATCCCGGGTGTACGCTATCAAGAGTCTACGGGTGAGCCAGGTGTCGATAGCTCGGATCGATTTAATATCCGTGGTTTTGGAGAGCCGTTAGTTATTGTGGATGGAGTGGAACGTCCGTTTACCCAGATCGATCCGAATGAGATCGCTTCTATGAACGTCTTGAAAGATGCCTCCGCCGCTGTGTACGGTTTCAAAGGTGTGAATGGTGTCATCATTATTGAGACGAAAAAAGGTGAGATGAGCCGCCCTAAAATTAACTATAGCTATTCTATCGGTTTGCAATCTCCGGTAAAGAACCTTGAGATGATGAATGCGTATGAATATGCCTATTACCGTAATCAAGCGTTGATGAACGCCGGACAATCCAAGCGTTTTACGGATGAAGAGGTCGAGAAATACCGTACAGGTTCGGACCCAATCAATTATCCGTCCACCGACTGGTATGCGGAAACGGTCCGCAAGGTTGCCCCGAAACAACAGCATAACTTGAATATCAATGGAGGTTCTGAGAAGATCCGCTATTTCTTCTCGTTAGGATATTTGGATCAAGAGAGTATCTTAAAATCTACCCAAGAGTTTAAGCGCTATAATTTCCGCTCAAATATTACGGCTGAGATCACCAGTAAATTGAACGCTGAAGTGGGCCTAGGCGGTCATATCGATGATTATAAATATCCGTATTGGACGGGCGATGAAGGTATCGAGTTATTTACAGCGATTAAGTCGAACGCTCCGAATGTCCCTGTCTATGCCAATAATAAAAAAACTACTACTATAATTCGGACAATAATGAATTGAACCCGGTAGCCATGCTCGATCGTGACGCTACAGGCTTCAAGGATAAGCGCAATGTCGAGTTTAACGGTCAATTAGCCTTGAATTATGAGATCTTTAAAGGACTAAAAGCCCGTGCTTTCTTCGCCTATGATTATACCAACTTGGCTCAGAAAGAGATGAAGACGGCCTGTACGTTCTATACCTACGATTCGGTTCAAGATACGTATAACCCGATAACGAAGGTCGCGAAGGGAGAGTTGATGGAGAAAACTCAACCTTATTATAAGACTACCCAGCAATACTCATTGAACTACAAGAATACATTCAATGATTTGCACGATGTGGAAGCTCTGGCTTTATGGGAGTGGAAAGAGACGAATACGAACTGGTTCATGGCTAGACGTTATTATTCGACAACATCGGCTATACCTGAGCTAGATAGAGGTGACGTGGATAATATGTATAATGAAGGAAACTCTGCGGTCTATAAATATGGCGGTTTAGTAGGCCGCTTGAATTATGTCTATGCGGGTAAATATATGGCTGAGTTCAGTTTTCGTTATGATGGCTCTTATAAGACGGCTCCGGATAAACGTTGGGGATTTTTCCCTGCCGTATCTGCTGGCTGGCGTATTTCTGAAGAGCAATTTATGAAAGACTTGGTACCTCAGATGGATAATTTGAAACTACGTGCCTCATGGGGAAGCATTGGTAATGATAGCCAACTAAACGCTAGTCAGTTCGTCAGTGGATGGCAATTTGAGGATCGATTTATATTGGGAGGCGCAGGAAACTCTTCGGCTTCGATTACGAATGGTATGAAAGAAGCGAATTTGGCGAATCCGAATATTACTTGGTATAAGGTAATGACTACGAATGTTGGTTTGGATGGCTCTTTCTGGGGCGGTAAGCTTAGTTTTGAGTTCGATTACTTTTATCGCAAGACGACAGGATATCCGGCGACACGTAACACTTCTTTACCAACTACCTCTGGTATCCCTTTGCCGCAAGAGAATTTGAATAGTAGTGATAACCGTGGTTTTGAATTGTCTTTAGGTACTGTCCAACGGATCGGGAACGTGAATTTACAGATCAAAGGAAATGTGGCTTATGCTCGTGAAAAGGATTTGTATAAGGAGCAGGCATTACCACTGAATCAATATAAGAATTGGAGAGACAATGGCGCATATCGTTGGAAAAATGTTACTTGGGGGTATGAACATATCGGTCAGTTCCAGTCTTATGATGAGATCTATAATTCACCGATCCAAGATGGTAAAGGTAATTCATCGTTACGTCCAGGTGATATTAAATATAAGGATCTGAATGGAGATGGCTTGATTGATGCGAATGATGAGAAAGTGATAGGTAAAGGAACTTTCCCTGACTTAAATTTCGGGTTGACATTAGCTGCGGATTGGAAAGGCTTTGATGTGAATATCTTATTTCAAGGAGCCTCGAACTATACGCAGGTATTGAATGCCTTGACCAGTCCTTTCCGTGGACCGGGCGAGGGAAATGGTTTCCGTGTATGGATGGATAGTTGGCATAAGGCGGATTATAATGATCCGGATAGTGAGTGGGTACCGGGCAAATTCCCCTCTTTACGTATTGAGGGTAATGATAATAACTCGAAAAAATCCACCTATTGGACGACTGATGCGTACTATGTTCGCTTGAAATCTATTGAGATTGGGTATACCATACCCAAGAATCTTTTAAGCAAGGTGGGTATTGAGCATTTGCGTGTATACGCTAATGCGTATAACCCCTTGACGATTACGAATGTCAAATATACAGATCCAGAGGCAATAGAAGGTTGGCAAAGTTTCTATTATCCACAATTGAAAGTATATTCATTCGGTGTTAACGTTAGTTTCTAATAGGATTTAAAAGAAAAAAAATGAAGATGAGAAGAACTATAATTTATTCCTTGTGTTGCGCTTCCTTATTACTTTCTTCCTGTGATTTGGATGTTCCTGTGACCGACCGTTTGCCGGATGAGGAAGTTTGGAAGGATGATAATCTGATAACAGGAGTGTTCTCTAGATTGTATAACCAGATGCAGATGGAACATAACTCCACTTATTTTGAGGGATGGGATGTTTGGAATGTCAGCTTAGTGACCGCTTCGGATGAGGGTACAGGAGCTTACCAAGCTGGGGATCTTGGTACGGGTGACGTTGCCCGTGCGAATTTCAATGATGAGTGGTTTGGTCTGTGGGAGGACGGTTTTAAGGCTGTTCGAGCGACGAATCTGGTATTACAAGAGCTGAATGTGGCCGAGATGCCGGAAAGCAAACGGCAGCAATTGATCGCCGAGGCTCGTTTTATTCGTGCGTTCCATTATTTTAATCTGGTAAAACGCTACGGAGGCGTTCCTATCGTGACAGAAGTGCAGCAATATACCGGTCCGGAAGACTTGTATGGCTTACAAGTTTCCCGTGACAAGGAACAAGAAGTCTGGGATTTTATTCTAACTGAATTAGACGAGTCCGCTTTGGAATTACCGGAGACCCGTGAATCTGTGGAAAGAACCCGTGCCACTCGATATGCGGCTTATGCGTTGCAATCTCGTGCGGCATTGTATGCGGCATCGATCGCTAAATACGGCAAAGTGCAATTGAACGGTATCGTTGGCGTGAATAGCGATGACGCTAACGCATATTGGGCGAAATCGATCGAGGCGGCGGATAAAGTGATTAACTCGGGTAAATATACGCTTTACAACCAGTATGCGGACCGGGTGGAGAACTTCCGGAATATGTTTCTGGAGAAAAGAGGATGTTCGGAGTTTATCTTCTGGAAAGAGTTTCTGGCTACCGATCTAGGCCATTCTTGGGATTTATTGAATGTGCCGTTTAGCTTCGTGCAGAATGGCTATGGTTGCGGGCAGAATCCCACACTCGATTTAATAGAGGCTTTTGAATATAAAGATGGTTCAGACGGTACCTTGAAATTGAAGGATACTTCTGGCAATTATATCAAATATGACTCTCCATTGGATCTATTTAAGGACAAGGACCCACGTCTTCGGGCGACTTTCTATTTACCGATGGATGAATGTAGGGGAGGGATCGTCGAGATTCGTCGGGGTATTTACGATGCCTCTAAATCTGGGGATGCCCGTTTTATCACCAGCAATAACGTGAACGAGTATTATGGTGAGGAAGGTAACCAGATGAAGATCTTAGGTAAGGATGGCGTATGGGATACCGGGGATGTTGGAAAGACCGGCTTCTATACGAAGAAGTTCTCAGACGAGGGAGTGATGGATATCTCCGGGAATAAATCAGATGCTCCATGGCCGGTGTTCCGTCTGGCCGAGATGTATTTGAACAAGGCGGAAGCCGCTATGGAATTAGGCAAGACGGGCGATGCCGCTACCGCATTGAATATGGTTCGTGAGAGAGCGGGCATCCGTACGCTTTCTGCCGGGGAGGTTTCATTGGATCGTATCCGTAATGAGCGCCGTGTAGAGTTGGCGTATGAGAATCATCGTCATTGGGATTTAAAGCGTTGGCATATCGCGCATATCAAAATGGCTGATTTCCCGACCATGGCGCTTTATCCATGGTATATCTGGGGGGAAGGTAAATATATCTTTACGACTGGTAAGGCTCCGAAACCTAATAAGGTATTCTTGGAACGTAACTATTACATAAAGATCAAGGATAGCGATATGGGTAGTAACCCGATGTTGGCTCCTAATAATCCCGGTTTCTAATTAATGAAAGGAAAAAGAATCATGAAAAAGATCATATATAATATAGCGATTGTCTTGGCGGCTTCTTGCCTCTTTGCCTCCTGTGAGGATGATAATTATGATGAGCCTAATTCCGGTATCAAAGGCCGCTTTATCGATGCGGAAACCTCCGAGGTTGTCCCGATGCCGGTACAGGGTACCAGCAGTATCCAGATACGTATGTATGAGCGTGACCGTTATTATTCTACGGGTGATGATTACTCGCAGCTTCCGGTTATCACGTATCCCAAGATCGATGGGACTTACGAGAACTCGTGGATGTTCAGTAAGCAATATATCTTGACGCTGGAGCAGACTAATTTCTATCCGGTGGATACGATGGTGGTTGATCTGAACGCTGGTGGACTGACGGATCAAGATATCAAGGTGATTCCCTACGCCCGAATCAAGGTAAACAACGCTGTATTCGAGAACAAGAAGTTGAAGGTATCTTATACGATCACTCGTAGCAAGGATGACTATAAGATAGAGAATGCTTTTTTGGCTTGGCATATCAGCCCTTATATCGATAAGATGTCCGGTAACTCGGAGGAATTGGTGACTGTTGATTATACGAACGTGTCCGATAAGGATATCCTGAATACGATATTAACCCAAGAGATCGGCTTAAGTGAAAGTGCGAGTTTCAACAATAAGGATAAGCAGGCCATCATGAAAGGAAACGGAAATAAGATGTATATCCGTGTTGGTGTAACGACAAACGGTAAGGTTAATTATAGTGAGGTCGTCCCTGTAGACGTCTCTTTCTAAAAGTACTTTATTCCGGTAGAAAGGGATTATCTCCGACTTATGTGGGATAATCCCTTCCTCTTTTAAGTTGGATAACATTAATCTATAAAGATTCCCCGTAGCTACTATTATTTATCCGGAGTATAAAGCCAACAAGGGCTACGCCGACTTCTACGTGATGACCGACTTGATTCACGAGCCCGAGATGGACTTGGCTTGATCTTGTTTTTATGCTATTTTTGATGGTAGATAATAATACGTTTAATCATCAAAAAAGGAGATATGAGCAAGAGAAAGAATAACCGCTTGGGCAAGGCGGGCATCACATTTTATACCTATGCCACCGAACGCATCCGGGAGAAACGTTTAGCGGGGAAACATAACACTGCCGATTTATATAGGACGACCCGTAATTGGATCTGCGCCTTTCTGGGTAGGAGAAACCTTCTTTTCCCGGAGATAACCCCGGGCTTAATAAGCCGTTTTGTCGCTTATCTGCAATCCGCCGGCTTGCGAGTGAATACCGTGAATACATACCTCAGCAACTTTCGCTCGATTTATAACCAAGCTTGTCGGGATGGTCTGTTGCCGGCTTGCGTCGTATCGCCTTTCGCGTACTTGAACTTGAAGCGGGAAAGAGCCGGATCTAGGGCGTTGGGAAACGAGTCGCTCCGGGAGATCGTGACCTTGAAGTCTGAGGAGCCGGATTTGGCGTGCGTGATCGACTATTGTACGTTCGCCTATTTATCTTGCGGCATGCCTTTCGCGGATATGGCTCGCTTGACTACGGCGAACCTGTATGGCGAGGAGATCGTATATCGGCGTAAGAAGACGGGGACCTTAATCCGTGTCGGGATAACAGCGGGGATGCGGCGGTTGATTAATAAGTATGCGGACGCTTCTTCCCCGTACCTTTTCCCTATTTTATCTCCGGGTAGAGAGGTAGGGCATGAGGAATACAAGGCGATACTGCGTTCGTATAATAACTCGTTGAAGAAGATCGGTCGTGCGCTATCTCGCCCCATTCATCTGACCTCGTATGTTTTCCGCCATACATGGGCAACGAACGCCTTGCGGAAACAAGTCCCTTTATCGATCATTAGCCAAGCGTTGGGGCATACCTCGGAAAAAACAACACGTTTTTATCTGGCCTCTTTGGAACAGTCGGAATTGAATCGTGCGAACGCTAGGGTGACGGAAGAGGTGGATTTGCTTTTGGCGGCTGGGTGATGCCCTTATTCGCGAAATAAGGGGAGGAGCCTATTCAGCATAAAAATTACCTATAATAGGCTATTTTCAACGGAAGGCTTGGCAAATGTAAAAAATATTATTGATAAACAATCACTTTTATCTATTTATTAAGAAATAGGAATTGAAGGGGATACAGATATCGTATCCTCTAATTAATCCAAATTTATGCTTATTGCGCATATATCGTGGATATGCGGTTAAAAATAGTGGTTATGCGTGTTTTTTTTAGTTTATGTTGGACGTGCGATATCTCCTCCCCTTATTTCGCGAATAAGGGTGATAAACATTATTAAAAGGTAACGCCCCACTACCACGGGGCATTAAAGACAAAAAACATCATGGCAGAAGAAAAGACCATCTTGACCGTAGATCTGTACGATAACGTGTTAACCGAGAAAACCGGCGATTTCACCGGAAAGATCCGCATTACCGGAACCACGCGAACCTCAGACATCTCGAACCGCATCGTGAAGAAACGCACCGAGTACCGCCCGGAGACGATCACCAACATCCTCGACCTCTCCTACGACGAGATGATCGAGGCCCTCGCCCAAGGCCGTTGCGTGGTGAACAAGTTCGGGCAATGGCTGCTCACTATCAACGGCTCGTTCGACGGAAAGAAATCAGACTTCCGCTCTACGGAGAATAAGATCACCGTAATGTTCACCCCCAGCGCCACCCTCCTGAAGGCGCTAGAAAACATCTACGTGAACGCCGACGTAGCTACCGTGGGCCCGATGATCGAGAGCCTCACGGATTCCACCACGAACGAGAAGAACCTCCATATCACTCCGAACGCCCCGGCTATCATCTTCGGCAGCACGCTGCTTATCAAGGGGGATGATCCATCTGTAGGCGTCTACTTCACCAAGGACGAGGAGGGCGCCACGCCAACGAAAGTCTCCCTTATCGTACGTAACACCAAGAGCGAGATAATTATCCAGATCCCGCAACTCGCCGAGGGGCAGTACTGGCTGAGCGTCACTACGCAGGCAGGTGCGGGCTATTCTCTCGTAAAAGATCCACGCACCTACAAATTTCCCATACCCCTTACTAACGAATGTTAAATCATTTATTCATTATAAATTTATAATTCATGAGAAAACAACTTTTACTAATGCTGATCCTTTGCCTGTCGGCCGCTATGGTCTGGGCGGAAAGGATAGACGTGTCCACGGCCCGCAAGGTGGCGGAGAACGTGGCTAATGCGGGTTCGGGCTTGCGCTCGGCTGGAGACTTATCGTTGGTTTATGCGGCGGCACCGGGAAAATCAAGTTCTGCGTTACGAAGCGGGACGGTTGATGGTGCTGTGGACTATTTCGTGTTTAATGTACCGGGAAACAAGGGATTCGTGATCGTCTCCGGTGATGATCGCACTTATCCGGTTCTGGGACAATCGGACGAGGGTAATTTTGATCCGAATAATTTGCCGGACAACTTGCGTGCGATGTTAGCTTTCTATCAAAGCCAGATCACTTATGCCGAACGTAAAGACTTGGAAGCCTCGGTGAATATCCAAGCCGAGTGGGGGCGATACCTAGCTGGTAATTTGAGGGCGGATTCTACCGAGGTATTGCTTACAACCGCAAGGTGGGATCAAGGAGATCCGTACAATCGGCAGACACCCATCATTGATGGATACCATGCTGTAACCGGATGTGTAGCTACGGCACTTGCCATTGTCATGAGATATCATGAGTATCCGGTAGAGACTGTTACTAGCAGTAATAGAGTAAATGAATATTGGAGTGGACTTCCTGTTTCCTACGGGCCGTATGAGTGGGACAAGATGCCTCTTATTTATAAAGATGGAGAATTTACGGAGGAAGAGGCAAATACTGTAGCGTCCTTGATGTGGCAGATTGGGGCCAATGTTGATATGGGGTATTCTGTTGATGGAAGTGGAGCTAATACAAAGAATGCGATAGAGAGGCTTAACTCTGTATACGGTTATAGTGATGGCTTGCGATACGTTAATAAATCGGATTATCGTTGGACAGAATGGAAAAAGTTGGTAAGAGATGAATTGGAAAGTAATCGACCTGTTATTTACAGTGGGAATAATAGCGAAGGTGGCCATGCTTTCATTTGTGATGGCTATAAGGAAGATGAGGCTTTTCATATTAACTGGGGGTGGGGAGGTATCAGCAATGGATATTTTTTACTTTCCGCATTGGATTCCGACGGCGGGGATGATCCTTACGTTTTATATGGGATGGGAATAGGTATACGTCCTCCAATGGCTGGTGATACGAAAATATATATGTTGAAGTATTTGTCTCTTGAGCTTTCAGGTCAACTAGCGGTAAATACAGATTTTACGATTAACGTAGGTGCGAAAAATATAGGGAATGCAGAGTTCTACGGTTCAGTGGATATGGCCGTGATCGGAGCGGATGGAAAAATCAAGAAGCGTATCAGTACGCCATCACCAGAGGTTTCAATTTGGATGCAAAAGTCTACATATTGGGATTTCAAATGCCAGCTGACCGAGGCTCTAGCAGAGGGAGAGAAAATAATCTTCCGGTTTATTCAAGGGATGGAGAGAATTGGGTAGTCATGACAGGTACGGCTGAGGCTCCTTTATATATTGATATGAATGGAGTGCGAAATTCAAATGATGATCCGGACGATCCGAATGTAAGACCTATAAATGTGAGCATTCGTTGGAATGGTTTTGATGACAAGTATTTGGCAATAACGGGTTTGGATAACTCTGAATATAACGATTACAATACAGATAGGATTTCTTACGGTCTCGCCAATGTGGCGGAAAATGTCATTTTGCGTTATACCTTGAAAGATTATGCCGCATGGAAAGGACAATTGAATGTTTATTATGGTGATCGCGATATTTATAAAGCAAATCAAGGGACAAAGGCCGAGATCGGTACAGATGGCTCTTTCGACGTGCCGGTGAGCCTGGAGCAAATCACTAATGGGTCATACATAAATTATCTCAAGGTGCTGTCTGCCAAGGCTGGCGAGTTGGTTTACGATATTCAAATATATATCGAATCCGATATGGTTAATTCTAAGGGTGGGGTAAAAGATAAATCGATGGTATTTTTGAATCGCATCGAAGGAAAGATTACTCCAGACCCTGTCATTGGAACCGTGAATACGGAAATACCTTTCACTTATACTTTTGATAAGGCAGATCCTTGTCTTGTGGGAAAAGAGGTTAAACTATCTACATCTTTAGTTGCAGAGTCAATAGACCAAATTAAGTTATATTATGTAGATGGCGAACAGAAGACAGAACTTAAACTAGAGACGATTGATAAGAATTATCATTATACAAAAGAGCCATTAGCTGTCGGTAATCTTGCGGAGGGGGCTAGTTATCGGTTCTTGCTAAGTTCGGGGCGGCCAATTACAGAAGATGAATACGCAAATGTGTCTGTTTCTGTTGGGACTGTGGGAGGAAAGAGTGTTCCCACCGATAATAAGAACGCAAGTCTTATCATATCGGAAACTCCGATAACAACCCATAAGGTCCAAGTGAATTTGCAAGATTTGACTGTCCAAGACGAGGTGACAACTGTCATAGACCAGAAGTCCTTGGTGCTTGTATTACTTCCGAGTATGGGATATCAACTTCCATCTTCAGTTACGATTACGATGGACGGGAATACCCTAGATCCGGAAATCTATAGTTATAATCCAGCGAATGGATATGTATATATCAATAGCGTGACCGGCGATATCGTCATCACTGCTAAAGCCGATCCGATCCAAGCCGCCACATATCCCGTTAAGGCTAATTTGTCGAATCTGTCTTCTTCCCCTGCCATCGTAGACGCTACGACCGTGAAAGAAGGAGAGGCATTCTCGTTTACCTTATCGGCGAATAGCGGTTACATGCTTCCGACATCCATTACGATAAAGATGTCCGGTTCCACTTTAGAGGCAGGAAAGGGATATACCTACGATGCCAAGACAGGCAAAGTAGAGATATTGAATGTGAGAGGTGAGGTAGCCATTACCGCTGAAGGAGTGTCTGAACCATCCGTTTATAAGATAACGGCAGAATTGAAGAACCTAACCTCCACGCCGGCCATTACCTCGGCTACGACCGTGAAGGAAGGCGAATCGTTCACTTTCACCTTGAAAGCCGCTACGAACTACAAGCTTCCGGATGCGATCAGTATCTTGAAGGGCAATGACGCATTGACAGCGGAAGAGTTCACCTACGACGCTAAAACGGGTAAAGTCGTGATCAAGGCAGTTTCCGGTGACTTGACCGTGAAAGCTTCCGGTATTGATGATCGCCATTATGAGGTGATACTCAATTTGGCTGGAGTTACTTCCGAACCTGCTTCTTTTGATCCGGTATTAGTTAATGGCAAAGTTGAATTGACCTTGAAGGCGGCTGAAGGTCATATACTTCCAACCACGATCACGGTGAAGATGGGTGATAAGACCTTGGTTGCCGGTACGGATTATACCTATAACACTTCCACAGGAGCTTTCTCTTTGACGAAGATTACAGGGAAGCTCTCCATTACCGCACAAGGTGTGAAAAAGAGCTATTCAGTTACCGCTACATTGGCAAATATAACTTCCGATATCAAGTCGGACACTAAAGTTCAATTTGGTGAAGCCTTCGCTTGTGTACTTTCCGCAAATGAGGGTTATACACTTCCAACTGAGATCACGGTAACGATGGGTGGTAAAACATTGGTAGACGTAACTGATTATACCTATGATGCCGCTACGGGAAAAATCTCTTTGAAGAAAGTAACCGGTGAGTTAGCGATCACGGCGCAAGGCGTACAGAAGAGCTATGCGGTAGCCCTTACGTTAAAAGACTTGACTTCTGATATCTCGCAAGGCAAGAAGATTAAACATGGTGAGACCTTGACCGGTAAGTTATCTGTAGTGACGCCACAGTACGGGCTTCCTTCTACGATCGAGGTGATGATGGGTGGTAAAGTGCTGGCTGCTGGTTCCGGTTATACCTATGATCCGAAGACCGGGGAGATAGAAATAAAGAACGTAACCGCTGAGGTTTCCATTAAAGCTTCTGGTGCGGAGATCTTCCAAGTGAAAGAACAGACCGAGAACATAGAGATTAAGACTTCCGGAGAGACTGTGAAAGAAGGAGAGCCATTCAAATGTGAATTAGCACCAGCTACGGGATACAAATTCCCTTATGTCATAAAGGTGATGATGGGTGGTCGTTTGTTGAAGCAAAAGAATTTGCTTAGGGCAGCAGGTTCTGAGTACTATACGTATGACAATACGACGGGAATAATCGAGATTGAGAATGTGGATGGCGAGATCGTCATTGAGGCTAAAGGTGTACAAGAGGGCTTCTTTGAGGTAATCCCGAATCTTGTTAACCTCACTTCCGATCCGGTTTCTTTCGAGCCTTTGGCTAAGGATTCCAAAGTGGAACTTACGCTGAAAGCAGCCTCCGGCTATACGCTCCCGGCATCCATTACTGTGAAGATGGGAGAGAATACGCTAGCGTCTACGGATTATACATACAATTCTGGCACGGGTGCTTTCGCATTGGAGAAGATCACGGCTACCTTGGTGATTACGGCGGCAGGTAATAGGATTCCGGATCCGGAACCAGAACCGGAGCCAACCCCGACCACCTACATGGTGACATTGCCGGTTGTAGAGGGCGCTACCTTGATTGCGGAGTCTTCTACGAATGTAGAATCCGGTAAGAGTTTTGCGTTCACGCTGACTTTGAAGGACGGCTACAGTGCGCCTCAACTGACAGTGAAAGCGAATGGCTCAGTACTTGGTCCGGTATCAAGTGGCCGTTATGTGATTGAGAAAGTAACGAGTAATATCGTTGTTACCGTAACAGGCATCGTGAAAGATAATCCTACTGATAACGCAGAGGTAGATCCCAATGGCTTGCGAGTATGGGGAGAGAATGGGCGATTGCATATCCAGACTCCTGTTATGGACACAGCTTGTATCGTTACATTCGAAGGGCGTTTGTATAGGAACTTATCTTTGCCTGTAGGCGAGACTATCACGAGTATTCCACAAGGGTCTTATATAATTTATATTGGCAACCAATCCTACAAGATCCGCTTCTAGCCATTCTTGAGGAATCATAGGAAGGCGAGTCATTTGCGAGTGGCTCGCCTTTCTTGTTTAATAAATCTTAATATTTACCGGGGATATAAGTATCGTAAGCCATTAGAAAGTATATTCATGCGTAATCTCAATTTATTTATCATGAAATGTATATCTATCTACTTTGTGACCCTATTGTTACTGATGTCGGGCTGTGAATCCGGACGGAGGATCATCTTAAAAGATCTTCGTTGTGAGAACTTGGAGAATCCGGTTGCGATCGACAATACCCATCCCCATTTTAGCTGGAAAATCGAGACAGACGGGCAAACTATGCGGCAAGCGTATTTTGAGATACAAGTAGCCACGGATAGTTCCTTGCTGGCTCAAGGCAAAGCCGATCTATGGAATTCAGGTAAGGTGGAATCGTCCGCTTCCGTGATGGTCCCTTATCGAGGGAAAGAGTTGCGATCTAGTGTGCTGGCCTATTGGAAAGTCCGGGTATGGGATGATAAGGGGAATCCTCGGACTGGAGTCCGGTCAATCGCTTTGGGATCGGGCTTTTGGATAAAGCGGAATGGCAAGGCAAATATATAGGGATGCCGGATGAGAAGAATCCGATGTTAAGGAAGAAGTTCGAGCTTCAAGACCGTGATGCCACATTACTCCTTCATGTAAACTCCTTAGGGTATCATGAGATCTATTTAAATGGCAGGAAGGTATCGGAAGATGTTCTCTCGCCGGCGACGTCTCAACTAAACAAAAGATCCTTGTCCGTGACGTACGATCTTACGCCGTACGCAAAGCAGGGAATAAACGACTTATTGCTCTGGTTGGGCCGTGGCTGGTACAGAAAAGCTACTTTTAATGCCGTTCATGATGGGCCGTTGGTTAAACTGCGATTGGACGAGATTCAAAGAAATGGCACTACAAGTACGCTACTCGTTACGGATAGCTCTTGGGAAGGCCGGGGAAGTATGTATGGTGAGACCGGTACCGGTACTTGGTATCCCCATCAATTCGGGGGTGAATGTGTGGATGGGAGGAAGGTGTTGCCGGATTTGACAACGGCTACGCTCGACGAACTGGATTGGAAGCCGGTGTTGGAGGTGGAGGTACCCGGGATAGAGGTAAGTCCCCAGATGTGTGAGCCTAATCGAATACAAGAGATCATCCGTCCCAAGGAAATCAAGCAGATAGGGGACAGTATTTGGCTCGTAGATATGGGACAGGCGTTAAATGGTTGGGTTGAGCTGAGTTTCCCAAAATTACCGGAAGGCCACCGGGTCCGTATGGAATATACGGATTGGTTAAATGAAAACGAAGATTTCAAGCCACAAGAGGAGAACGGACAGTATGAGGATTGGTATATCGGTTCCGGACAAGGCAAAGAGGTATTCCGAAATAAATTTAACCACCATGCGTTTCAATATATAAGGATATCCGGTTTGGCGAAAGCTCCCGAGGAGGTAACCGGCTATCTGATTCATACGGATTATAAGGATGCCTCGTCTTTCGAGTGCTCGGATCCGGACTTGAATGCTATCTATGCGATGATCAAATATACTTTCAAGAACCTAGCTTTCAGTGGTTATATCGTAGACTGCCCGCATTATGAGCGTATGGGATACGGTGGGGATGGAAATGCCTCTTGTAAGAGTTTCCAGACATTGTATGAGGGCTCTTCCGTGTATATGAACTGGATGCAGATGTGGCAGGATTGCATCCGTGAGGATGGGGGTATGCCGCATTGCGTACCGAATCCATACCCGGCGGGAGGTGGTCCGTATTGGTGTGGCTTTATTATCACGGGATCGTGGCAGACTTATTTGAATTATGGGGATAGCCGTCTGATCGAGCGATATTATCCGGTTATGCGACATTGGTTGCGTTATGTGGATGCGTATACGGTCGATGGGTTGCTGAAACGTTGGCCAGATACGGATTATCGGGCATGGTATTTAGGGGATTGGTTGGCTCCGGCGGGTGTCGATTATATGGCGCAGTCATCGGTAGATCTGGTTAGCAACTGCTTTATAAGCGATTGCCTCACTACGATGGAGAAGATCGCGAAGGTATTGGGGAAAGTGGAGGATGCCGCTAAGTATAAAGAGCGTCGCCAACGATTGAACGAGCTTATCCAGAAGACTTTCTATGATCCGGAGAAGAAACAGTACGCTACAGGCTCCCAGATCGATCGGATTTATCCGATGTTGGTCGGCGTGACAGATGAACAGCATATGCCCGAGGTAAAGGAAGGTTTATATCGAGAGACTTTGGAGAATTGTAAGGGCCATATCGGTTCCGGTTTGGTGGGTGTTACGATCTTGACCGATTGGGCGATAAAGAACGGAGAGGCTGATTTTCTCTATTCCATGCTGAAAAAGAGAGAGCTACCGGGATATCTATATATGATCGATCAAGGGGCTTCTACGACTTGGGAATACTGGTCGGGAGAACGTAGTAAGGTTCATAATTGTTTCAATGGCATTGGCGCTTGGTTCTGTCAGGCGATCGGAGGGATCTTGCCGGATGAGGATAGGCCGGGCTATAAACATTTCTTTATCAAACCGCAAGTGCCGGATGGCGTGACGTGGGCGAGGGTGGCGAGAGAGACCCCTTACGGTACGGCACGTGTGTCTTGGACTATGGAGAACCGATCGCTTTCCCTTGATCTGGAGATACCAGCGAATAGTACGGCGACTTTTATCGCTCCCTTTAACGTATCGAATTGTGTGTTAGATGGGAATAATGTAGAAATATCGGCGGGTTCGATTCTGTTGGAAAGTGGAAAACACACGCTATCGCTACCTGCGGAATAGGAATCATATGATTCCCTTCTTTTGGAAATAAATATAACTTAATACTACGAATATAACATGATTAAAGAAACATTATTAGCCTCTGCTTTCGGTTTATTGGGATTGGTGACCGTAGCTTGCGGCTCTCAAAAGAAAGATCAGATGGTGGAAGCTGTGTCGGAAACTGCATCGGAGACGGCTTGGTGCTTGGACGGGTTTGTGCGTCCGGCTGGTGTGAATCCGGTAATTAAGCCATTGCCAACTAAGTTTTATTGCCCGATGCGGGAAGATTCTGTAGCATGGGAGGAGAGTGACACATTTAATCCGGCGGCTACGATTTACGATGGGAAGATCGTGGTGATGTACCGTGCGGAAGATAACTCCGCTCAAGGAATCGGTTCCCGGACTTCCCGTTTGGGATACGCGACCTCTACTGACGGTATCCATTTTGAGAGGGATACGGAGCCTGTTTTTTATCCGGCTAAAGATAATCAAGCGGAGAACGAATGTCCCGGAGGTACGGAAGATCCTCGTATCGCTATGACCGAGGATGGTACGTATGTCTTGCTATATACGCAATGGAACCGCAAGGTGCCTCGTCTGGCGGTGGCGACCTCGAAGGATTTGAAACACTGGACGAAGTTCGGTCCGGCTTTTGAGAAAGCCTATAATGGTAAATTCAAGGATGAGGCGACTAAATCCGCATCGCTAGTCACGACTTTAAAGGGAGATAAGCAGGTCATTGCGAAAGTGAATGGCAAGTATTTCATGTACTGGGGGGAAAAGAACGTATATGCGGCTACCTCCGATAATTTGACCGATTGGGACCCACTGTTGGATGAGAATGGTGAGTTGCTTAAATTGTTCTCTCCCCGTTCCGGCTATTTCGATAGCCAGTTGACCGAATGTGGACCTCCCGCTATCTTGACGAAGGATGGTATCGTTCTGTTGTATAATGGTAAAAACGAACCGGGAGAAAAAGGGGATACCGCTTATCCGGCGAACTCTTATTGTGCCGGACAAGCATTGTTCGATGTAAATAACCCGACGAAATTGATCGGCCGTCTGGATAAGCCTTTCTTGCAACCGACGGATGACTTTGAGAAAAGCGGCCAATACCCTGCGGGTACGGTATTCGTGGAAGGACTGGTCTATTACCAGAATAAATGGTATCTGTATTATGGTTGTGCCGATTCATTCGTGGCGGTAGCCGTATCGGATAAACAATTGAATTTTTAAAGTATAATGAGGATAGAAATAATGATACAACTTGCAAGAAACTTGAAATGGATAAACGACCACGGCGTTATCGCTCGCGCGTTGGTGGGAACTGCCTGTTCCGGTCCGACCCGGACTATCGAGGAGGTTCATTTCTCTGATTATGTAAATCCCTTTATCGGGGCGAGTACGAATACGGAGGCGGCCGGTGCTTACCATGGCTTGGGGAAGACCTTCCCCGGTGCGACTACCCCTTTCGGTATGGTACAGGTAAGTCCGAATACGATTACGGGGGGCGACAATGGTTCCGGATATAGCTACGAGCATGAGACGATCGAGGGATTCGCCTTTACACAGATGAGTGGTATCGGCTGGTACGGTGATCTGGGTAATTTATTGGTAATGCCTACCGTGGGCGATCTGCGTACGAACTCAGGAAAAGAGGGGGGCGTAGCCGGGTATCGTTCCCGGTATGATAAATCATCCGAGGAGGCCAAGGCTGGATATTATAAGGTATTGCTGAGCGATTACCAGATACAAGCGGAGGCGACTGCGGCTCCTCATAGCGGTATGCTGAGATTCGTTTTCCCCGAGAATAAGCAGTCCCGCATCCAGTTGGATTTAGCCCGTCGTGTAGGAGGTACTTCTACGTATCAGGCGGTTCAAGTGATAGATGACCATACGATCGCCGGACGAATGGAATGTACGCCGGAAGGCGGAGGCTGGGGGAATGGTGAGGGTTCTTCCCGGTATACCGTGTATTTTTATGCGCAGTTCTCCAAACCGTTGAAAGATTATGGCGTATGGAGCGTGGATATCCCGGCAGGGCAGGATCGGCATCGGGAATTCGTGGAGAGCCCGGCTTTCCAGACATTGACAGCGAACGCGAAGATTTCGGAGAGACCAAAGGCATATGAGGGTGAGCACCTCGGGTTCTTTACGGAGTTTGAGACCGAGGCGAATGAGGAGGTTCTTTTCAAGGCCGGTATTTCCTTTGTAAGCTTGGAGGGTGCGGAAAAGAACTTGAAAGCGGAGATCAAGGATTGGGATTTTGACGCGGTACGTTCTCGTGCCCGCTCGTTGTGGGATACGGCTTTGGCTAAGATGGATGTCAGCGGTGGAACGGATGAGCAAAAGGTGATCTTCTATACCTCCTTGTATCATACAATGATCGATCCGAGGATTTACACGGATGTGGATGGTCAGTATATGGGTGCGGACGGAAAAGCGCATAAGTCGGATACGTTCACGAAACGTACGATCTTTAGCGGTTGGGACGTGTTCCGTAGTCAGATGCCTTTGCAAACGATTATTAATCCGGTATTGGTGAACGATTTGTTGAAGTCATTGACAACGATGGCAGAGGAGAGTGGCCGTGAGTACTATGAGCGCTGGGAGTTGTTGAACGCCTATAGCGGTTGTATGTTAGGAAATCCGGCTATATCGGTCTTGGCGGATGCCTATGCGAAAGGTATTTGTAGCTTGGATATGGAAAAGGCTTATCGGTATGCGGATAAAACCTCGAGAATGTTCGGGAATGCGGAGTTGGGCTATACCCCGAATCCGCAGAGTATCTCCAAAACCTTGGAGTATGCGTATACGGAATGGTGTATGTCTCAGTTGGCGAAATCATTAGGAAAACAGGAGGATGCGGCTTATTATGCGAAGTTGGCTCAGTCTTACCGGAATTTATATGATGCGGAGAAACATAGCTTCCGCCCGAGAGAAGCGAATGGCCGGTTTGAGGCTTGGCCGGAAGAGGGTAAGCTGAAGGAATGGTACGGCTGTATGGAATGCAATGAGCTGCAACAGGGGTGGTTCGTGCCTCACGATATTCCGGGTATGGTGGAACTGATGGGAGGAACGGAACGGGTGATTGCCGATCTGGATACGATGTTCGACAAGACGCCTACGGATTTCCTGTGGAACGCTTATTACAATCATGCGAACGAGCCGGTTCATCATGTGCCTTTCTTGTACAATCATTTGGGACAGCCGTGGAAAACCCAGAAATGGTCTCGTTTCATTTGCGATAAGGCGTATAAGAATAAGGTAGAAGGCTTGGTTGGAAACGAGGATGTCGGTCAGATGTCCGCTTGGTATGTATTGGCGGCATGTGGTTTGTATCCGGTTTGTCCGGGAGATACTCGCTATGAGATATCCAGCCCGGTTTTTGAGAAGACCGAGATTCAGGTTGGCGAAGGGAATACATTTATCATACGAGCCAACCGAAATACCCCGGAAAACACCTATATTCAATCCGCTAAATTAAACGGGATGGATTATACGAGATGCTATCTTGATTATAGGGATATCATGAAAGGTGGCGTACTAGAATTGGAGATGGGGCCTACACCGGACAAGACTTGGGGCATCGAGTAGAAATCTGTATATTTGTCCCCGTAGTTCCTTGAAAACAAGGCTACGGGGAATTAATCATTAATGTTCACTGATATGAATTGGATGAAAAAGGTAGCGGTAGCGTTGGTTTGTTTGCTTCCGCTCGGTTTACAGGCAGCGAAGGTAGATACTTTGCAAGTGAAAAGTCCTTCGATGAATAAAAAGTATAGAGGTAGTCGTGGTAAGTCCGGATGTGGCCGTGACGAAAGCGTGTCCGGTGATCTATTTGTTACATGGCTATGGCGGTAACGCTCGTACATGGGTCGGTATCAAGCCGGATCTACCTAAGATCGCTGATGAGAAGGGCATCTTTTTCGTATGCCCGGATGGTAAGAATACGTGGTATTGGGATAGCCCTTTGAACGCTGATGTACGGTATGAGACTTTCATCTCGGATGAGTTGGTGAAATACGTGGATTCCCATTATAAGACAGTGGCTGATCGTAAGGGACGTGCTATTACTGGTTTGAGCATGGGTGGACATGGCGCTATGTGGAATGGCCTTCGTCATAGCGATGTTTTCTCCGCGGCGGGAAGTACCAGCGGTGGCGTGGATATCCGCCCTTTCCCGAAAAACTGGGAGATGAGCGTGCAAATAGGTGAGAAGGCGAAATATCCGGAAAACTGGGAGAAGTACACGGTTATCAATTTGGTTCCAACCTTGAGGAAAAGACCAGATCGCTTTGATCTTCGATTGCGGTGACAGCGATTTCTTTTTGGAGGTGAATAAGAACTACCACGAAGCGTTATTAAAACAAGGCATCGACCACGACTTTATCACTCGCCCGGGTAATCATGATTCACAATACTGGAATAATTCTATTGATTACCAGATCCTCTTTTTCTGGAAGCATTTCTTGAAGATGAAGGCCTTGTGATAAGACCGTTTGGCGATTTGACATTCTGACATTTTGTAAACTGAAGTCCCGGAGAACCGATTTTTCCGGGACTATGTACGACTTTCGTTGCCAAATACGCAAGAAAAAAACAATAATTCGTTCATTGATAATACAATACCGAAAAACCGCCTTTCATTCTAGCGAAAATAATTCATCCTAATTCATATCCATTGACTTCTTCGGGCTATCCGATAGGGTTACGACTGGGTTCTAACCGGGTTACGATGCCTATTCACGACTACTGACAACCCTATTCGTGACTGTTTATAATGCCTAACGGCAGTATTGGCGTCGCCCAACGCGACTATACGTGTAGGCTTTTGTCGCCTTTCGTGCTTAAAAACGGGAATACTCTCACTTAAAAGGGCGTTTTATTGCCCCTCACGTCTACTGGTTGGGGCGATTCAAACGAATGCCTTGTCACGATTCGCATTCGAAAAGAAGCATAAAGAAAGTTTCCCGCTGTTATACTCCATATGTACGCTAATTTTCGTACTTTTGCCTCTTGAATCTTGAATATACGAAAGCGATGAATTATCAGATAGATGCTCCGGGTTCCGCTATCCGGACTACCGTAAAGCTTCCCGCTTCTAAAAGTATCAGTAACAGGGCATTGATCTTGAATGCGCTAAGTTATAGTGCATACGATGTGGAGAACTTATCCGATTGCGATGATACAAATTTGATGGTAAAGGCATTGAACTCGAACGATCGGGATTTTAATGTGGGTGCGGCGGGTACGACGATGCGTTTCCTTACTGCTTTCCTCTCGAAGGTGGTGGGCGAATGGACGATTACGGGAACCGAACGCATGAAGAACCGTCCGATCAAGGTGTTGGTGGATGCGCTGAACGCTTTAGGTGCCCGGATCGAGTACATGGAGAAGGAGGGTTATCCTCCTTTGCGTATTTTCGGAAGCGCCTTGCAAGGCGGAGAGATCTCGCTACCGGGAAATGTCAGCTCTCAATATATATCCGCTATCTTGATGATCGCCCCGTTAACAGAAAATGGGGTTACGTTGCATTTGGAGGGCGCTATTATCTCTAGGCCCTATATCCATATCACCTTGCAATTGATGGAGCAATATGGAGTGAGAGCCTCTTGGACGGAGAATACGATCAAAGTACTTCCCCAAGAGTATAAGCCGATTCGTTTTACGGTGGAATCCGATTGGAGTGCCGCTTCTTATTGGTATGAGATCATGGCGTTATCGAAAAATGCTGAGATCGAATTGTTAGGTTTATTCAAGAATAGCTTGCAGGGAGATGCCGCCGGAGCGAAGTTGTTCGCTCAATTGGGAGTGGGCACTACTTATACGAAACGTGGAGTCGTGTTAAAGCATACTGGAAATATCTGTGAGAAGTTGGTTTATAACTTCGTGAATGAACCGGATTTGGCTCAAACCTTTGTGGTGACTTGCGTGTTATTAAATATCCCTTTCCGCTTTACGGGACTTCAATCATTGAAGATCAAGGAGACGGATCGGATCGAGGCATTGAAGACAGAGCTTCGTAAATTAGGTTATGTGTTGACGGATCGCAATGATAGCATCTTGGAGTGGAACGGTGAACGCAGGGAACCGGAGTCGCATCCGGTAATCGCCACTTACGAGGATCATCGGATGGCTTTGTCATTCGCTCCCGCCGCTTTGGTACGTCCCGAGGGGATAGAGATCGCCCACCCGCAAGTGGTCAGCAAGAGTTATCCCCATTATTGGGAAGATCTTAAGGCCGCTGGTTTCTCTATTAGAGAATCAGCCCTTTAATTTTCAGTTTTCAATTCTCAACTTTCAATTGAATTATGTGGTACATTGTCATAAGTCTTATAGGTCTGGGTGTCGTAGCCGCTATCGCCGGGTATTTCCGGAATAAGAAACTTCAGAAGATGCTGGAACGGGGGGAGATCTCGGAGATCCCCGAGGCACAGGAGATTCCGGAGGTTTGCTGCGGACAACATGAGACTTGCGAGCGGGATAGTTTATTAGCCGCCGTCAGCAAGAAAATCGAATATTATAACGATGAGGAACTGGATCGGTTCCAAGGAGTGGAAGCGGACGCTTACGATGAGGAAGCCGTTGAGGAGTTTAGTGAAGTGCTTTATACCCTCCGGGAAGTGGAGGTGGCCGGTTGGCTCCGTAGCCTGCAATTGCGAGGGATCAATTTGCCGGATGCCTTGAAGGATGAGGCATTCTTGATCATTGGCGAACGCCGTACTCATTAATTTAGGAAACGAATCATATGGATTTATTGCAATATGCCTTTTTTCAGAATGCCTTGATCGGGAGCTTGCTAACCGCTATCGCTTGTGGGATTGTCGGGACTTACATCGTATCCCGCCGGTTGGTATTTATCAGCGGAGGGATCACGCATGCTTCGTTCGGTGGTTTGGGTTTGGGTTTTTATCTGGGAACAAACCCGATCTTGATGGCGATGCTGTTCTCCATCCTCTCCGCTTTTGGCGTGGAGTGGGCGAGCAAGACGCAAAACGTAAGGGAGGATTCCGCTATAGCGGGCGTATGGTCGCTGGGTATGGCTTTGGGAGTGATCTTCATCTTTCTTACCCCGGGGTACGCCCCGAATCTATCCGCCTATCTATTTGGTAATATATTAACGATCTCTACGGCCGATATCTTATGGATTTTAGGGTTGGTGGTATTGTTGATACTCATATTCTCCCTTTTCCTCCGTGAGATTGTTTACGTGGCGTTCGATCGTGACTTCGCTGTCACGCAAGGCCTGCCGGTAAAATGGATCGAGTATACGATGATGTGCTTTATCGCCATGACAATTGTTCTTTCGATCCGTTTGGTAGGGATTATGCTATTGATGAGTTTGCTGACCTTGCCTCAAATAACGGTAAACCTGTTTACTTCCGACTTCAAGAAGATCATATGGGGAAGTATCGTGATCGGCTTTCTGGGTTGCGTGTCCGGACTGGTTCTTTCTTATTTCCTGAACGTGCCTTCCGGTGCGTTTATCATCTTGTTTTTGGTGGTCCTCTTTTTGGCCTTGAAAGCAATAAAACCGTTGTTACGGCGTTAATTAAAGAATGAAAAAAGGGTTTTACTACATAGTGGCGTTATTAACGGTACTCTTGCTTTGGTCGTGCAGCACGAAGAAGAACACGAAAGCGAGCCGTTTTTATCATGCCTTTACGACCCGTTATAATATTTATTTCAATGGAAAACAAGCATTTGACGAGGCACTGAAAAGCCAACAGGACGGATATAAAGAGAACTATTCCGACAGGATCTATATGTATCCGATCAGCGCCCAGCCTAAAGACAAAGCCGAGCCGGGCGGCCCTTTCGACCGGACGATCGAGAAAAGTAATAAAGCTATTAAACTACACTCCATAAAAGCGAAACCGGCTAAGAAACCGGGCTGGCGGAATAATCCCAAACTACGTGCTATCCAAGAACAAGAGGAATATAACCCTTTCTTAAAGAATAGTTGGCTGATCATGGGACAGGCGCAATTCTACAATGCCGATTTCCTGCAAGCCTCCGCTACCTTTTCCTATATAGCCCGTCATTACGCGAAGGACGAGGAGGTCGTGGCCGAGGCCCGTTTGTGGCAAGCCCGTTGTTATTCTGAGCTGGGTTGGTTCTATGAATCCGAGGATATCTTGGATAAGATGAACAAGAACGGTATTCCTGCTTCCGCCTTGAAGCAATATGCGGCGGTGTATGCCGATTATTTGATCAAGAACGGGCAGTTCGAGGATGCCATCCCTTATCTGAAGACCGCTATCAAGGCGGAGAAAAACCGGAAGCAACGTACCCGGATGAAGTATCTTTTGGGACAAATCTATGCGGATCAAGAATTAGATGGCTTGGCTTATAAGACCTTTGGTGAGGTAGCCCGTTCGAATCCTCCGTATGAGTTGGAATTTGCCTCACGTATCCGTCAGACAGAAGTATTCTCGGGTACGAATTACTTGAAAGTGGTGAAGATGCTCGAGAAAATGGCGAAAAGCCAGAAGAATAAGGATTATCTGGATCAAGTATACTATGCTTTAGGAAATGTATACCTCAGCCGGGAAGATACGGTGAATGCCATAAAGAACTATCAACTCGGTATCGATAAGAGTACATTGAATGGAATGGATAAGGCGATCTGCCAGATAAAGCTGGGAGATATCTATTTTACGATGCGGGATTACGTGAAAGCGCAACCTTGCTTTAGCGGAGCCTTAGCCGGAATTCAAAAGGAATACAGGGATTATGAACGGGTTTCTAAATTGTCGGCGATTCTGGATGAATTGGTCGTGCATGTAGAAGCGGTCCATCTTCAAGACAGTTTGCAAGCCTTGGCTAAATTACCGGAAGCGGAGCGGTTAGCGATTATCGATAAGAAGATTGAGGAGGTAAAGAAAGAGGAGGAAGAGGCGAAAGCCTTGGCTGAGAAGGAGGCTTATCTGGCCGAGCAGGAAGCGAAAGGCACTGGAATCGACCGTCCCGGTACGGAAACCAACGCTGTTGTCTTGCCGAACGCGTCCGGTGGAGCGTCTTTCTATTTCTATAACCCTCAGACTGTAGCGCAAGGAAAGACACAGTTCCAGCGTAAATGGGGACGTCGTCCGTTGGAAGATCACTGGCGCCGCCGTAAGAAGGAACTCTCTACCTTTAATGAGAATCTGGATGAGGAGATGCTGGCCGAGGGAGATTCCACCCAAATGGTAGGGCCGGACGGTGAGCCGTTGCCGACCGATTCGATAGGCGGTGATCTGCCGGCTGTTGCCGCCGATGATCCGCATACCCGTGAGTATTATCTACAGCAGCTACCTTTCACGCAAGAGGATATAGACGCTTCTAACATTATTATTATAGACGGTCTTTACAATATGGCGATGATCTATAAGGATAAGTTGGAGGATATCCCCTTATCTGTCGAGGCGTTCGAGAATTTGGAACGCCGTTTCCCGGATAATGAGCACCGTTTGGAGAGCTATTATCAAGTATATTTGATGGCCCTGAAAACCGGAAATACAGCGTTGGCTACCGAGTATAAGAATAAACTAATGAACGCCTTCCCGGAAAGCGATTATGCGGTAGCTGTGGCTGATCCGAATTACGAGTATAATATCCGCATGATGGATGTGGTACAAGACTCGATCTATCAAGCTACTTACGGCCGCTATCTGGAGAGCGATACAGCGTATGTCCGTAAGAGTTTCCGGTACGTAAGCGAGAAATATCCATTGGCTACATTGATGCCTAAATTCATGTTCTTGGATGCGTTATCATATGTGCAGGCCGGGGATGCGGAAGGCTTTAAGAATGCCTTGAAAGCGCTGGTCGAGAAGTATCCGAATGCGGATGTCACGGAACTGGCCGGGGAGATGTTGAAAGGTGTTCTTCGGGGACGTGCCTTGGTGCAGGGCGGTGTGAAAGGTATGAGTTGGAACTTACGATTCGGTTTGGGCGAGGATGGTATGTTATCTGCCGAGGATTCGGCCCGTGTATTTAATCCGGAACGGAATACGCCTTATCAGATGCTTTTGGTATATCCTACGGGTAGCGTAGATCAGAATCAGTTGCTATTCGCCGTCGCCGCTTATAACTTCGCGAACTTCATGGTGAAAGAGTTTGATTTGGCTTTGGAGCAGGCCGGTCCGATCAGTATGCTGGCGATTAAAGGATTTATTAGTTTTGACGAGATTATCCAATATTATAAGATGATATACGGTAAGGATGGCTATGCTACGGTTTTGAATAAAGCGGTTGCCGTGTTACCGATCTCTGATGATAATTATGAGACCTTGATGCGTGGCAAGACCTTGGATGAATATATCACCTTCTTCGATGAGAGCTTCGGTGAGGAATTACCGGATCTGGCAGGCCGTTGGAAAGCCCGTATGGAAGCCGCTAAGGAGGAGAAGGCGACTGAAGATGAAATGATCACGGAGGAAGAAGCCGAAGTGCCGGAAGAGGCAGATGAATTGAAACCAGAAGTTGAACCGGAAAAACAACCTGTTACAGAGCCGGAGGAGGAACAACGGCCTGTTCAAGAGCCTGTTCGACAGCCCGCTATACCAGTCGTCCCGGATACGATTGAGGTCCCTGCGTTTGACAAACCGGAGATCCAGCCTGTCGATACCCTTCGTAAGGATACGGTTCCTGTTGTTCAGCCGGCGGTTGAGGATCAAGGCATGACCTTGAAAGAAATCCAAGAGATCCGTAAACGGGAAGCTGCGGAAGAAGAAGCCCGCAAGGAAGAGGCTCGTAAGGCTTTCGAGGCTCAGCAAAAGGCGGATAAGGAATTACGTGAGCAGAAAGCGAAAGAACAGGAAGAACTTCTCAAGAAGCAAGCGGAGGAAGAACGTGCCCTGTTGAAAGCGAAGGCTGATCGAGAGAAACAGCTGGAAGCCGACCGTAAAGCCAAGCTGAAACAAGCGGAAGCGGATCGTAAGGCGAAACTGAAAGCTCGTGAGGACCTTCGTAAGGAAAAGGAACGTGCTTATAAGCAACGCCTGAAACAGAAGGAAAAAGAGCGCAAGGAGAAGGAACGCTTATACAAGCAAAAATTGAAAGAGAAAGAAAAAGCCCGCAAGGAAGCCTTGCGGGAAAAGGAAAAGGCCGCCCGGGAAAAGGCCCGGAAGCGTTAATTGCATTAGATATTAATAGGTAAGAATTTCCAATCCTGTCTCTGTCATCAAGAAGGTATGTTCCCATTGGGCGGAGGGTAGTTCATCCTCGGTGATGACCGTCCAACCGTCTTCCTCGTCGATAAATACTTTCCAAGTACCCATGTTAATCATAGGCTCGATCGTAAAGACCATACCCGGAACTAAAAGCATCCCAGTTCCTTTCCGTCCGAAATGACAAACTTCCGGTTCCTCATGGAATTCCAGACCGACGCCATGTCCGCATAAATCCCGTACGACAGAGAATCCGTTTTTCTCCGCATGCTTTTGAATAGCGTTGCCTATATCACCGACGAATCCGAACGGTTTCGCCGCTTTCATACCGATCTCCAGACATTCCTTGGCGACCTGTACCAATTTCTGCTTTTCCGGAGATATGTTCCCGATCATGAACATGCGGGACGCATCCGAATAATAACCATCTAAAATCGTTGAGACATCCACATTAATAATGTCACCGTCTCTTAGGATCTCCTTCTCACTGGGAATACCGTGACAGACGACCTCGTTGATAGAGGTACATACACTTTTATGGAACCCCTCATAGTTTAAGGGGGCTGGAATCGCTCCATGCCCTACCGTATAATCATACACCAATTTATCGATAACAGCTGTAGACATACCTTCTTTAATCTCCTTCTGGATTAAATCCAGCACCCCTGTATTGATCACGCTACTTCTGCGGATGCCCTCAATCTGCTCTGGAGTCTTGATAAGCTTGCGGGTGGGTACTAAATGTCCTTTATTTTTTGGATATATAGGATTTTCTTGTCTAATTCGGTGAGAGGTTGCCCCTTGATAGGCTTCCAATTGTTTACTGTTCTACGTGACATATTAATTCGTTTTACTCAAAATGTAGTGTAAAGGTATGACTTTTTTAAGATACCCTGTCCTGTAGATACTCTTTATTTATCCAAATAGCTCTTCTTGAAGATATCTATACAAAGAAGGAATAAGGATAATAACAACGGCCCGAAGATGATCCCCATAAATCCGAATAAGGACAACCCGATTACGACTCCGAAGACGGTGATTAACGGATGTATATCCGCCAACTTCTTTTGTAGGATAAAACGAATCAGATTATCGACGTTCGTAATGACAAGCAAGGCATAAATAGCCAATCCCAAGGCATGTACCCAATCTCCGTTTAAAGCCATATAAGCCGCCAACGGAACCCAGACCAATGCGGTCCCTACAATGGGAATGATCGTAGCGATACAAGTGAGAAACCCAAATAACAGCGGATCGGGAGTCTGAAAGATAAAGTAACCGATCACCGCTACGATACCTTGTATAACCGCCAAAAGAGGGATACCTATGGCGTTTGATTTTACGATCATATTGATCTCGTTGAGTACCTCATCCTTGTTTTGATCACTGAAGGGGAATAAGGTGTATAGATAGTTTTCCATTTTTCTTCCGCCTATCAGCATGAAGTACAGAATGAAAATCAAGACGACGACATTTACGGCGAAACTGCTTATGCTACCCACTAAAAACTGTCCGATTTGTGGGAGTATAGAGGCCGCTTTTAATAAGTTTCCTCTATCCAGTACATCAAACCCGGTCTTTTCCTGAACTAGATCCGCTATATGTTGGCCCCTGTATTTAGCAGTACAGTCGGGTCTAAATTAATATTTTGAGTTTTGTTGATTACCAACCAGATCGCCAATGTGATTGGGATTAAGAAACATAAGATTGTTTCCCCCAGTAACAGTAAAGCTGCAAAAGCCGGTCTCATATTTAGCTTTTCTGTCAGATGGAACATCTGTCCACGCAGCAATATATAGATGGTGAATGCTCCAAGTATACCTCCAAGAAACGGGGTAATCTTAAAAAATAGAATTACCCCTAGTCCTAATATAATGGTGATCAATGAGTATCTCCAGTAATGTTCTTTTACGTTTTCCATATACATTCATGCCCTTATTTATCTAAAAACAAGATAGGAGAAGTCATTGTTTATTGGATTTCTTATTCTTTGGAGAGCCGTTTACCTTCGATGAAGGTCTCTTGAATCTCTATATCGTTGTTGAAAATGATGATATCGGCATCCTTTCCTTTCTCCAATGTTCCTTTACGGTCTAAAATACCCATTAGGCGGGCCGGGCTTTCGGAAGCCATACGAACAGCGTCGTGCAATGGAATTTCCGCTTTCTCGACTAGGGTACGGATCAAACGGATTCCGGTAGCTATACTTCCTGCGATAGCTGAGCGATCGGCTAATTTACATACGCCTTCCTCAATAATTACCCGGGAGTCCGGAAAATGTTCCGTACCGTTATCGCAAGTGGCGGCGGCCATTGCGTCCGTGATTAAGGAGGTACGTTCTACCCCTTTGATTTGATATACCAACTTTAAGATTGCTGGTGGTACGTGGATACCATCGGCTACAACTTCAACGGTCATATCTTTCATGAGATAAATACCTTCTACCGTTCCTTCATGTTTATACTCACGGTCTTTATGGACGGAAGTCATGGCATTGTAGAAGTGGGTAGCATGGGTGAATCCGGCTTCGTATGCTTTTTTCACTTGGAGATAATCGGCTGTGGTGTGGGCTAGTGAAACCAACACACCATGAGCTGACGCATATTTACCGAATTCCAAAGCTCCGTCAAGCTCGGGGGCGGCGCTCCAGCGTTTAATACATTGGGTACTGTTTAGTAATTCCTTATATTCTTGGGGATCGGGCGGGTAAATATAATTAGGGTCTTGTCCGCCTTTCATAGCCATATTCAAATAGTTGCCTTCGAGATGTAATCCCATGATACGGGCCCCCTGTTCCGGGTGGTTCATGATGTGCTCGCAGGTCTTGATCGCTTCCCGGAAGGTCTCGATAGGGGCCGCTGCCAATGTAGGATATAAAGTCGTTGTTCCCTGTAAAGCATGTGCTCTTGTGATCGCATAGAACGCTTTCGGGGTAGCTTCCGTGAAATCATGTCCGTTGCCGCCGTGTACATGCGTGTCGATACAGCCGGGAGCCACATAATATCCTTTTGCGTCGATGATCTCCGCATGAGGAATCTCCCGGTTTTGCCCGGTGATCTCCACTATTTTCCCATCCGAGATGATGATTTGCCCGTTTGGTAGGAGGCCCGAAGGAGTTAATACTTTTGCGTTTATGATTTTAAGAAATGCGCTTTCCATATATTTTGTTTTTAGTCTTTTGGAATCAGTAATAAGTTATCCTTATAGGACAACGGGGGATTATATTGGATTTCCCGGTTGCCCCTCGGGGTAGCGGATCGTAAGAGTGGTGACTGGCCGGTTATCTCGTAAATAGCTTGTCCTAATAAAGGATCCTTCAAATCTCCGAATTCAGCTAGATCACTCTTGAATTCATCAATAGCTATATCGGGATGAAATCCGTCTTCATAATCAGCTTCCCGATCCTTATTATAAATATGGAAAGTGACGGGAGAAAGTATCCAGCCATATTTTTTAGATTCATTGTAGATCGTCATACCGACGGTCTTGCCAAAAGTCTGCTTACCGATAACCCGAACGTCTAGATAAGATCGTAGCGAGTTAATGATAAGTTCGGAGGCAGAAGCCGTAGTTGAACCTGTCAAAACAAATAGCCGTTGTAGGTTTTAAGTTTCCCGCCATGACCTCGGTCGTTTTGAGTAAAGGCAAGGTCTCATTTTTATTGGAGTTTTTATCGTTATACTCCATGATACATAAAGGTTCTCCTAAAACGTTTTCACGGACTAATAGCGAAGCCAGTAATTGGGCGCAATTGACAAGCCCACCCCCATTATAGCGTAAATCAAGTACGAACTCATTGACGTTGCGGCTTTGGAATTTTTCGAAGAGTTGTTGCAAATAAAGATTATAACTTGTGTCGCTATAATCGTATTCATCCGGTCCGGAGGCGAAATGGTTGTACATCAAATAGCCGATTCGCTTATTGCCATATGTGTATACGGAATCTTTTAGGAATGGGGTGTCTTCTACCGTTCGGGATGCGTTTAGGGTGACTATCCGTGTCGGGACTATTCCTTTGCCATTTCCTTGGACTTCTCCTAGTTGGAGGGATACGCTGCCTCCGTTCCTCAATATGTCATAATCTTGGATAGTACCCCAAGAACCGTTTACGCCAAGTATCCAGTCTCCCCGTTTCAATCCGGCTTCTTCGGCGGGTGAATCCTTTAATACATAAAGGACAATGGCTATTTTATAGGTACTACCTCCGTCTTTAAGGTTGGAAGTTGCGAAATCGAATCCGTATGAGTTGTTCGCATCGTAAATGCTCTTTGTTACGGTCGCTTTCTCTAATTGGGAGAAGTAATGATGGCCATCAGAAAGCTCTTTCCCGTCTTTATAGGATAACAGGCCCTTGAAGAAGCTCTCCGGATCAAGACTAAAGTCCAAGGAACTTTTATCCGGGAACTCGGAATACCAAAGATAATTCTCTCGCATCGTTTGCTCGATCCATTGATTTACTTCATTGTCGGTTGCCGGAATATCGATATCATCTTTCTCGCAAGCGGAGAATGCTAAAAGGCCAAGGATAACGATCGTATAATACTTATAATTCATAGTGGATATATATTAAAAACAGCCCTTCTCTCAATAACGGAAAAGGGCTGTTGATATTGTTAAGGACAAATATACGCTATATTTTCTTCTCGATAACCGCTTGAACAACATTTAATACATAATCGCCCAGCTTTTCACTTTCACTAACCATGTCCATGTAATAAACGCCATCTTGATATTGGTACAGCTTATTGTTGATATCTTCGATATTCCGGCTCTTCAACTGGTTGCGGTAATTGTTGATCTCGTTCTCTATGTTATAAGAAGGATTGATATCATCATGTACGAGTTCCGGCTTATGCAGAATTACGTTCATGCGGCTTAACGCCCCGGATACCAATTCGAACATATGATCCAGATGCTTGTTTTGCTCCTCCGTGAATTCGGATTTGAACTCGTTTCTGCGTTTGATACTTCGGGCAAGGTTATTACAAGAATCCGCTATACTCTCGATTTCCGAGACGGCACGTAGCATGATACGGATTTCTTCCTTACTTTCAGAACTCAAACGGCCTTCCGATACTTCAGTCAAGTAATTCGCGATCTCGATCTCCATGCGGTCGCTGATATTCTCGTATTTCTCTACACGGCTATACGTCTTGAGGAAGGTCTCCTCATTCTTCTCGTAAAATAATTCTTTCACCATATTAAACATCCTAGCCGTACGCTCGGCGAATAATGAGATTTCTTTATGAGCTTGTAGGATGGAAAGCTCGGCGGTGGATAACATACCTCCCGTGATATAGCGAAGGCGGTATTCCTCGTCTTCCACCTTGGGCTTGATAAGCGTACATACGGTCTTTTCGATCAAGCTTACGAACCAGATCATAATGAAAGTATTACTGATATTGAATGCAGTGTGGAACGCTGCCAGTTTAAAGGATACCGCCACAGCCGGATCACTGACCTTCATTACATGGGTAACAAACCATGAGACGGCATTCGTGAAAGGGTAGAAGAGCACCAAAACCCACATGACACCGAAAACGTTGAAAACAAGGTGCGCTAACGCGGCTCGTCGTGCTTGTGTGTTTCCGGTTAATGCGGCTAAGTTGGCCGTAATCGTAGTTCCGATATTCTCGCCTAATACCAAAGCGACTCCCAAATGGTAATCGATCCAGCCGTTGGCACACATAATCAATGTAATAGCCATCGTGGCAGCGGAGGCTTGTACGATCATGGTTAAGATCGCTCCGATAAATAAGAACAAGATGATGGAGAAAAATCCCATATCCGTATAATTCTGCACGAAAGCCAGCATTTCCGGATTCGCTCCGAGGTCCGGGGCGTTTGCCTTTAAACTTTGAAGGCCCATGAACAGGAACGCGAAACCAAAAACAAATTCACCAATTGATTTACGAGAGCTTTTTCCTGAGAAGAAGAGTGGGAGAGCGAAAGCTAAAAGGGGAAGGGCGAATGCGGCGATATCGACCTTGAAACCGAGGGCGGAGATAAGCCATGCCGTTACCGTGGTTCCGATGTTGGCACCCATAATGACTCCGATGGATTGGGTCAGCGTAAGAAGCCCGGCGTTCACGAAACTCACGACCATAACCGTCGTAGCCGATGATGATTGGATAAGAGCCGTTATTAACACCCCGGTGAGCATACCGGTTACTCTGTTCGTGGTCATCGCGGTTAGTATTCGACGTAAACTGTCACCCGCAAATTTTTGTAACCCTTCACTCATGATCTTCATTCCGTACAAGAACAGCGCCAAGGAGCCGATCAGCCGGAGAAAATCAAAAAAAGAATAGTCCATTTAAATTACGTTTAAGTGGATTGTATATCCGATTAATATTCCTAACTTTAGGGGGCGAATTTACAAATAATAACTGAGATAGTATGTCTGAGACAATAACAATTTACTGCAAAAATAATAATACCTACAAGGATGTACCCATTGGTTCTTCGTTGTTGGACATTTATACGGCGGTTGGCGCTCCGCTTCGGTACAGGCCGATGAACGCGCAAGTGAATAATAAGACGGAAAGCTTGAACTTCCGTTGCTGGCAACCGAAGGATATCGAATTTATCGACTATACTCAATTATCCGGATTGAGAACCTATGTCCGCTCGCTTTGCCATATATTTTCCAAGGCGGTGTATGATATTTGGCCGACGGCGACCTTAAATCTGGAACATCCGGTATCGAAAGGTTACTATTGCGTGATCCATAACGGCAAGAACATCGATCTGGAGACGATCGAGAAGATCAAGAAACGTATGTGGGAGTTGATTGATGCGGATCTTCCTTTCCTCCATAAGAGTGTCCGTACGGTGGATGCCGCCGTATTGTTCAGGGAGCGGGGTATGAATGATAAGGCTCGCTTAATAGAGACGGCGGGATTGCCTTATACCTCTTATTATGAGTTGGAAGGTTATATCAACTTCTTTTATGGCTGTTTAACCCCTTCGACCGGCTATATCCAATTGTTTGACTTGGAACCGTATATGGATGGCGTTTTGCTCCGTATTCCGAAGCAGACCGATCCGATGGAATTGCAGCCTGTCATCAAGCAGGATAAGATGTTCGAGGCTTATAAGGAACACCTTACATTGCAGCGGACTGTCGGCTTAGATAATGTGGGGGATTTGAATTTAGCGATAGAGAAAGGCCGCTCTCAGGATATAATCCTTGTCTCTGAGGCGATGCAGGAAAAACAGGTTGCTAAGATCGCCGAAAAGATCGCCGATGGATATAAAGAGGGCATCCGTATCGTCTTGATCTCTGGCCCTTCTTCTTCGGGAAAGACTACGTTTTGCAAGCGTTTGCAAGTGCAATTAACAACTAACCTGCTTCATCCGGTAGGAATTTCCTTGGATGATTATTTCTTGAATCGGGAAGATACACCGAAGGATGAGCATGGCGAGTATGATTTTGAATCCTTGTATGCGCTGGATTTACCCTATTTTAATAAGGATTTGAAGAAGTTGTTATCCGGGGAAGAGATCGATTTGCCGACTTTTAATTTCGAGACCGGCCAACGGGTTTTCAAAGGGAAGAAGCTTAAGCTTCGTGAGAACTCGATCTTGGTGATAGAAGGTATCCATGCCTTGAATCCGGAGCTGACGGAGTTTATCGATGATAAATATAAATATCGGGTATATGTCTCGGTCTTGACCTCTATCTCTTTGGATAACCATAATTGGATACCGACGACGGATAATCGTCTGCTGCGCCGTATCATCCGGGATTATCGCTTTAGGGGATATTCGGCGGAAGATACGATCAACCGTTGGCCGAGCGTTCGCCGGGGTGAGGATAAATGGATCTTTCCGTATCAGGAGAATGCGGACGCTATGTTTAACAGCGCCATGTTGTATGAGCTGGCCGCCTTGCGCAAATTTGCGGAACCGATCCTCGCACAAGTGCCGGAGAGTAGTAAGGCGAATGCGGAGGCGTATCGTTTGCTCCGTTTCCTCCGCTACTTTAATTACATCCCGACGGAGGAACTTCCCGGAACTTCCTTGCTCCGTGAATTCTTGGGGGGAGGAAGCTTCAAGTACTAGGTAGAATCATACTCTATAAAGCCTTTAAAAAAAGACGTACGTGTTTTTCCGAAAACATGTACGTCTTTTTTTGACATGTACGTGTTTTTTTCATATCTTTGTCTATGAGTCACATTAAACACAAGACGATATGAACCAGACTATTTACCCCATCGGCATACAGAACTTCGAGAAGATCCGCAAGGACGGCTATCTCTACATTGATAAGACCGCCTTGATCTATCAATTGGTGAAAACAGGAAGCTACTATTTCCTCAGCCGCCCGCGTCGATTCGGGAAGAGTCTGCTGCTATCCACGCTGGAGGCCTATTTCCAAGGGAAAAAGGAGCTGTTCGAGGGACTGGCCATGGAGAAGCTGGAGAAAGAGTGGACCAAGCATCCGATCTTGCATTTCGACTTGAATATCTCCCACTACGACGCCCCTGACAGCTTGTATAAGATATTAAATGATACCTTGTCCAGATATGAGGAGGAGTATGGGACACGGCCTACCGAGGAGACCCTGCCCCTCCGCTTCGCCGGAATCATCGACCGGGCCTACCGCAAAACCGGACAGCGGGCCGTGATCCTGATCGACGAGTACGACAAGCCCTTGCTACAGAACTTGCACGACGAGGAGACGCAAAACCGATTCCGGAACATGCTCAAACCCTTCTACGGCGTGTTGAAGACCATGGACAGGGCCATACGCTTCGCCCTGCTGACCGGCGTGACCAAGTTCGGGAAGGTAAGCGTCTTCAGCGACCTCAACAATCTGGACGATATATCCATGCGGGAGCCTTACGCCGCCATTTGCGGCATCACGGAAACGGAGCTGCGTACGCATTTCGATGAGGACATCCATACGTTGGCCTCTGCCCTTGAGCGGACATACGAGGAGGCCCGATCCTTGCTACGGAAACGGTACGACGGCTATCATTTCGTGGCCGGGGGACCGGGCATTTATAACCCTTTCAGCCTGCTGAATACCTTCAAGTATATGCGGCTCAGCGATTATTGGTTCGAGACGGGCACGCCCACTTACTTGGTGGAGTTGCTGAAACGAACGAATTACGACCTGTACGACATGGCCAACACCGAGACCGACGCCGACGTGTTGAACAGCATCGACTCCGCTTCGAACAATCCCATCCCCGTCATCTACCAAAGCGGATACCTCACGATCAAGGATTACGAGCCGGAATTCAAGATCTATCGCTTAGGTTTCCCCAACCAAGAGGTAGAGGAGGGTTTCATGAAATACTTACTGCCGTTCTATACGAACATTCAAGCCTCGAAGTCTCCTTTCGAGATAGGCCGCTTTGTGAGAGAGGTACGGGCAGGAGACTACGACGCCTTCTTCCACCGCCTACAAAGCTTCTTCGCCGATACCTCTTACGAGGCGATTATTGGCCGGAACCCGGAACGGGACACGGAGCTGCATTACCGCAACGTGCTCTTCATCGTCTTCAAGCTGGTCGGACTGTACACGCAAGTGGAATACCACACCTCGAATGGACGCATCGACCTCGTCCTACAAACCGACCGCTACGTCTATATTATGGAGTTCAAGCTGAACGGAACCGCAGAGGAGGCTCTGCGGCAGATCGAGGAGAAAGGTTATGCCCTACCCTTCGCCGGAGACGACCGGGAGGTCTTAAAGATCGGCGCGAATTTCTCCTCCGAGACCCGGAATATCGAGAGGTGGCTGGTAGGGTGAAAAAGTCCTATTTTTATCCATATATACTTACTTGGCCAACGCAGTATATATTCTATGCCCGGAGAAGATATACTTCATCGGCAAAGTAAGTATATCTTCTCTGGGAAAAGGCTTCTCAAGTGAATAACTGATCACTTCCCAAGCCGTTAACTGACGGCTACCCCTACTCGTTAGTTATTCACTTGACAAGCCGTTAGTTATTCACTTGTCAAGCCATAAACGGATGACTTGCTTCTAGTTTAACCGTCTGTTATTCAATATGTTTTAATGGTAATAAAAATAGATCCAAAAAGTCGGGATTTCCAGCCAAGATATTCTCGTCTTTTTGTATTATTTTTACCCTCAACAAATAACACGCAAATGAAGAAAAACATTGTTTTCCTGTTAATTCTAATACCTATTATATGGATCTCTTGCGATGGGATGGGGCATCAAACCATAGACTTCCGGAAAGTAGAGAACCTTATGCCTCAACATCCGGATAGCGCGTTAATGCTCCTTGAACAAATAGAGAACAAAGAAAACCTATCCCGAAAAGATAAGGCACATTATTCTTTGCTGCTGACGGAAGCGGAAGACAAGACGTACGTTACGCATACCACCGACTCCCTGATCTCGATCGCCGCAGATTATTACGAGAAAACAGACGACTTGGGAAGAAAAGCGAAAGCTTGGTATTATAAAGGAAGAATCAATCAAGACTTGGGGCACCCGCTAAAAGCGCAGGAATATTACCTCAAAGCTCTTCGGGATGAGGAAAAGATAGAGGATCATGCCTTGCTTGGTAGGATCCATAATCATATAGGTATGCTCTATGCCTACCAGAAGGTTTATGAGAAGGCATTGCCTTTCCAGAAAAAAGCGGTGGAGAATTTTCATCTAATAAATGACAGTACAGGACAGGTGTTCGCATTGCGGGACTTAGGGCGTACCTTCTTGATGCTGGGCCTTCAAGACAGCTCCATTATTTGCAACCAAAAAGCGATCGCTTTAATGAGGAAGAGAATTATTCCTTCGGTTTATACGGAATTAGCAGGTCTCTATATAGACAGACAACGCATGGAGGAAGCACATGGATTATTGCGGACATCTTTACAAAACGTAGCAAAACCACAAGCCAAATATCCCGTATATCTAGTGCTTGGGGAACTTTATAAGAAAAGCGGTCAAATCGACTCGGCTCGCTTTTACTTACAAGCCTGTATAAATTCTGCACCTTTACCCGAGACACGTGCCGGAGGACTTTTCCATTTGAAAGAAATAGCCTTGGAGAAAGGGCAATGGGAACAAGCGGCGTTATTATCTAAGCAATACGAATTATTAAAAGATTCTATAGAGCAAGGAAAGAATGCTGAATCCATCCGGAACGTACAAGCGTTCTATTCATATAACGAAATCGAACAGGATTTATGGGAGGCACGGCTTTACGCCTCTAAACAGAAGTCCTTTTATTCTTTACTCATAACGGCTTGCCTGTTTTTATTAACAGTAGCCCTACTGCGTTTCATCCATTACAGGCGAGAACGAAAAAGCCTGTTACAACGGTTAAAAGCCAATGAGGAACAAATTCAAAGAAATGAGCAGACCCTGAAAAATATATCTGACGTAAAGGATAGCCTACAGAACGAAATCCAAATTTACAAAACGACAGAGCGACAACTTTCCAAGGAAAAAGATGAGCAACTAAAGCGGACAAACGAGGAGATTAGGCAAAAAATCATGCAATTAGAGAAATTGTCTCATACCAAAGATGAATTAGAGAAAAATTTGCTCACCCTTCGGAGTGAGAACTCAAACTTAAAGAAACGGGAACAAGCAAGAGAAGAAGAGCGGAAAAAAATAGAGGAATCAGAGCGACTGCAAAACGAACGCCTATATGATAAATTCCGTTCCCCCGCTGGCTGGGAACCCACGGATACGGATTGGCATAAACTTTTCATCTCGGTGGACAAACTTTACCCAAAGATGGTGACCACCTTGCAAAAATCCACCTCCTTAAACGAATCGGAGAGGAAAATCTGTTATCTAAGTAAAATAGGAGTAAAACCCGGGGCGATCGAAATCTTGCTGGGTAAGGGAAACGTATCCGTTTATCGAAAAAGATTGTATGAGAAGCTCAACAAGAAGGCAGGAACAGCGAAGGATTTTGATAAATATATATCTGATATATAATTATTTATACAGGATTTAAAATCAAAAAACGAACAAAAACGAACAAAAGTGAGAACAGGACGAAAAAAACATTTTTGCGCATTGTTCATATTTGTTCATTCGCTTATTGTTTTTTTACTGATATTTCACAAACGATTAAAACACAACCAGTAATTAAACAATATTAGCGTATGAAAACAAATTTGTTGACCTTCTGTATCTTTTTAAGTTCTTTTTTCTCCATTTCATTGGCGTATGGGGATGACATTCCTACACAAGGAAGATGGGATGATGAGGATTATCGTTCCATCACGGCGTTGCCACCCACATTGTCCATAGATAACAATATACTGAGCATAGAGTTCAAGGATGCTCTGGATAACCTGACAATTCATATTACGGATGAGAATAGTAATATAATATATGAGAATACATTTTCCGGTGCGATGGGCGATATAATCGACATTGCAGTGAACGGGATGCGAACAGGGACATATCAAGTTATCCTGACCCATAAGTTAGGATGGCTAGTGGGTGAATTTGAAAATCAATAAACCGTATGGCAATCCCTAAAATCATACATCAAGTCTGGGAGGGGCGTACAGAACCATGTATGCCCACCCGCTTACAAATCTTGGCAAGAACTTGGCGAGAGCAGAATCCAGATTGGGAATATCACCTTTGGAACGGAGAGGAAATGGATGAGTTGGTAGAAAAACATTTTCCGGAGTATCTTTCCATGTATAGAAGTTTTCCATACAATGTACAACGTTGGGACACGATTCGCTATATGATATTATATGTATATGGGGGAGTCTATACGGATTTGGATACGGAATGTTTTAAGCCTATCGAGCCATTATTAGAAGACGTGATGATAGGATTTGGCGAAGAGCCCCCGGAGCATAATTTCAACTCAAGTATGTCCACCCTAATAGGAAATGCATTTATGGTTTCTGAGCCAAGATGCGGAGGATGGATAGACATTTTAAAAAGAAATTACTGATGCAATGTTACGGGACTATCCAGCACAAAAGGTGATGCATACAACAGGCCCATTGATGATATCACGGATATTTAATACCTTGAAGAAAAGATACAAGGTTACTCTTTTCCCTTATTCAAAAGTAACGCCTGTGACGAAAGATGACATGGGTTCATATATCTATCAGGGAGAGACCGCCTCATTCCATGAAAAAATAAAGGAAGCATATTGTTCTCATTATTTTTTTGGTAGCTGGGGTACGAATTTTTCATTTTACAATTAATGAACGATATGAAAGAGTTATTCATTCAATACAAAGGCATACTAAAAGACCTACTCCGTTACGGGGTACTGAAAACAGAGGCTCTAGAGCATACCGGATTGTATAACGGTAAGCTAGGCATGACTATCCTATTTTATGAATACAGTCGTTATAGTGGAGATGCTTTATATGAACAATTCGCGGACGAGATATTAGAATCTATAATGGAGCTTCCGGATGATTTATCTCTTGATTTGTCAGATGGATTATGTGGCATTGGATGGGGAATCACCTATCTATTAAGAGAACGTTTTATTACCGGTGAGATCAAAGATGTATTATCGGATATAGATATAAAGATACAAGAAACAGAAATTTTGAATGACGATACACTAAAAGATTATCATACATATTTAATGTTTAGAAAAGAGTACATAGGAGAAGATGCACAAAGAGATTTGCCATATAGTCCTTATAAAGAGAGCTATATACAGAAAAAAAATTTGGGAAACTTGTTTTTCTCAAAATCAATTAGAAATGAATCAATAATTTAATTACCATGAGCTCTAAGCAACAGGACTATACCGAATACACTGTCGATTTATCACAATTGACAAAAGAACGCCCTTTAGGGGTAACGGGTATATTGCGCTGCCAAAACAGCGCGGATTTCCTAGACGCTTGCATAGAGTCCTGTATTGAAGGATTAGATGAGCTGATTGCGGTATATCACAATTGTACAGATGAGACAGCTAATATACTTAAAAGAAAACAGAGCAAATACCCCTACAAGATCAAAATCTTTGAATACCAACCCTATATCTATCCTATAGATTTAACGGATGAACAATTCCAAGAGACCATGAATCTGCCGAAGGATTCAATTCATCTCCTTTCCGGATACACGAATTATGCGATTTCAAAAGTAACATATCGCTATGCGATCAAGATAGATTCAGATCAGCTATTTTTTTCCGAATCATTCAAAAAATATTGTGATGCCTACCGCACCGAGCAAAAAGTCCGGATCAACCCTTTGGAACAAATTGCTTATAAGCTATATACATCTTACCTGCATAATTTTAAAAAGGACAAAAGTCCAAAAAAGAAAATGGCAAGACTGGTTAGCGATAAAGATGGTTCCTTTCTATTTTTTTCCTATTTGAAAAAAAAGAATCAAGCAAGATAAAATATTGGTATCCCTCTCTGGTATCAATGTGTTACAAAAAAACGGAGAATGGCTTACTTTTTTAGGAGACGAAAAGATAGACACAACCTACCGGGACATTCTATGCCCATTCAACGGAGTGCGAGATCTTTTCTTTTTCGAGGTCTCTGAAGAAATGACCTACCAAGCTTGTTATTTGCCAAAAGCTCCCGGCTACAATCAAGTTCTGGAAGTAATGTTTCACAATAAAAAGCTATTTGATGGTGGTCTGATATGGTTTCATTTACGTCCATGTCTTCAAAAGCACACTGAAACTTATCAATATTGGTATGAAAAAGCGGAGGATCGTTTCATTCCTGTAGAGAAATTCAAGAAATGTAATTATTCAAAGCTGAAAAGAAGGAAAAATTTATTCATACGTTCACGCTTTGAATCCATGTTTTCTTATTTCTATTCTGCGCAACGTCATTCAATTCCTTGGCGCACATTGGAAAATTGGAGACAAGAGGAGTCTCAAGAAAAGATGAGTTCGCTGGATTTGGGAAAATACAAAATCGAGTTTGATACAATCATACAAGAATATATAAGAACAGCTATTCAAGAATATGAGGTCCGGGATACCCTAAGACTCATGCTTGGCAACCATTCCATAAAAAACGCATTGTTCGTATATATACTGTCTTTCATTTCGAAAGAACAAATGGATTATATACGTTCCCGTATCGCCGGAAAATCTATCGAGGAGTCTATTCACAACATCTCTAATTTCTTGAATCATTTTGAATGGATAGAAAAGAAAAAGGAATACCACAAATAACTTTAATATAGATAATCATCTTTGGACAAAGCTTTTATCTCCATATAAAAGATGTTGCTTGGTTTACCTAGTGGACAAGGAAGAATTGGCTCATATATCGACTTTTTTACAAAAAGAAGAGATTCCAATTCTATTATTATCTGAATATGAGATTCCAGATGATACAGAACTACCGGAAACAGTTACAGCTGTACAAGTTGAATTTTCCGAACAAAAGGTATTTGAGAATGATAGCATTGAACAAAATTTTCCTAGACTGTTCTTATACGCAAATACGTTTGAGACGATTTTACGAATCTTAAACCCAAGTAAGGTTGTTTGTTTGACATCAAGCAAAACTTATCAAAAAGAATTATTGCTAGGCTTTGCAAAAGATTTAAATACTAAAATTGAGTGTTGGTAAGATGAATACAGAAAAAGACATATTATTACGAAGAATAGCGAATCATCTGATTTTGCATTCAATCGACATAGAGGATATTGGTTTATTCCATGGAAAGATGGGAGTTGTGCTATTCTTTGCGCACTACGCAAGATATACAGACTCAGCTATATATGATGACTTTGCAGGGGAACTGCTCGAAGAAATCTGCGAGAATATTCCAGAGACATTGCCTATAAATCTGGAGACTGGATTATGTGGAATCGGCTGGGGAATCGAATATCTAATTCAAAATGGGTTCATGGAAGGGGATTCCAATGAAATCCTTACAGAAATCGATAAAAAAGTCATGGAGCGGGATTTACGAAGAATAAAAGATCTTAGTTTGGAGACAGGACTAATGGGAATATCTAGTTATATAAATATACGAATTAACAACGCAGATATAACAGCAATTCATACAAATTTCGATGATCTATTTTTATTAGAATGGAATCTTATTTGTAATAATAAGATAATATTGGATAAAAAACAAGCTATATTGCAAATTATAGGATCATTTCCCAAAAATGAGGATATCCATTCATGGGAATTTGGTCTACATCAAGGAAGTTCAGGATATGGACTTAGATGGATATTAGAAGAAACACCAGTCTATTCTGGCTAATTTCATATTTATAAACAATTTAAATTTATCGTTATGAAACAAGTACGTAAATTGAAACTTTCTCAACTCAGCAAAAATGAGTTAGAAAAAAAAGAGCTAAAAAAACTCAAAGGCGGTGGATGCTGCATTTGCGGAGGTGGAGGCGGCTCAGCTAATGCTAGCGCAAATCATTCAGGAGATCTTTATTCTCCGGGTGGTGGATATGGATGGGGTTACTAACCTTTTCTGAAGTAAGATAAGATTTTTCTGTTATAAGATGTATCTTATAGCGGATATCTGTCACTTTAAAGAACTTCTTATTTCTTTAATAAGAAATAAGAAGTTCTTACTTCCACTAAGATAGATATTGAATGTCAATTAACTATTATACCAATTTCAATATGTGCGAAATGCTAGTGATATCAAAAGCTAATTAAATAATAAATTATGATACAACCAGTTATATCAAAATCCGGATATACATATATTTATAGTTCATATATAAATAGCATATTATTGTCTCCCTCTGAAAATGAATATGTTGATATAGATATGGACAAGAATGCATATGAATATTATAAACAAAAAAAAGATTTCTTCTTGAGAGAGAATAATTTTTTTCGAGAAAAAAAATCCCCAATATGGAGATTGAATATGATACCTCTTGTATAGAATCAGAGTTAGCAAACCTAAATCAATTACTTATTGAGGTAACGGATGAATGTAATTTATCTTGCAAATACTGTAGTTATGGAGACTTATATTCAAATCAAGATGAACGCAATAGAGGCAAACAAGAATTTAATAATGTTAAAATTCTAATTGACTATTTAATATCACTATGGAAATCATATCGTAATATATCATTCAATAATACCATAAACATAGGATTTTTTTGGAGGAGAACCTTTAGTCAATATGATATTAATTGAAAAAATAATTAACTACTTAAATGCAGTGAAGATAAAGGGGATAACATTTGTATATAATTTAACGACAAATGCGATATTATTGCCTAAATATATGAATTATCTTGTCGAGAATGATGTGCATTTATTGATAAGCATTGATGGATCCAAACAGAATAATATATATCGGGTAAAAAAAGGAAGGGAAAGAGTCTTTCGATATTGTATTTGCTAATATCAAAAAATTAAAAGATAATCATCCTAATTATTTTGATTCCAATGTAAATTTCAACTCTGTATTGCACGATAAAAACTCTGTTGATCAAATTTATAGCTACATAAAGACTAACTTTGACAAAACACCTTATATATCTGAATTGAATAGAAATGGAATTGCTGAAGACAAGAAAGAAGAATTTAATAGAATGTTTCATTCTAAAGAAGACAGCATAAAGCAAGCGGTAAACTGTGGAAGTAGCTATTTGAAGGAGATTGCAGATGATTCCCATATTGTGCAATTAGATATTTTCATGCAATCGTATTTTGGCAATACTTACAAAACCATCCCAGACCTATTTTTCCAAGATAAAGATATCAAATATTTTCCAACAAGCACCTGTGTACCTTTTTCTAAAAAGATATTTTTGACAGTACAAGGGAAAATATTACCTTGCGAGAAGGTTGGACAACAGTATCCGCTAGGCTATGTGAGAGATGGTAAAATAAATTTGGATAGCAAGGAAGTTAAACAACTGTATTTGAAACTTTATACTCCTATAGTTGATAAATGCAAAAAATGCTTGTTGTGGAAAAATTGTGAGATCTGCGTGTTTTATTTACCCAAAGATGAGGAAGGTCAAACCGTATGTCCTTATTATCTTGGAAATGAAGATGTCAATCGATATTTTTCCACCTACATATACGCTTTTAGAAAAGCATCCTGATTTATTAGATAGAATAGAAAACGAAATATTAATAGATTGAACATGGAAAATTATACTCATTGGTTCTATTTAGAATCTTACACATTTCTTTTTTACAGTAAAAATCAATATGTAATATACAATACATTAAATTCAACTTATATTGATTGTTCCCTATATGGAAAGACAATAAATACAGTCTTATCAATTCTTCATAATACAAATAAAACCTATTGTGTAGGTATTTATGAGTATCAATTAAGAGATTCGCAATTTACAGAATTCATAAAAAAGATAAGGAATACATTTTCAGGTGATATAATCAAAAACATTAGAGGTATTCCACCTTTTATCTCTAAGCCTATTTTACGGATTCTTCATCATCCTAATAATCCAAAGACAAAAAGAATACAATTTACTGGGAGAAAATGCACTATTTCATCTCCATGAAGTGACCTTTTATTTAGAAAATCAAGGTTTTGATTTAAATCCAATGTATAAAGATTGCTATAAGCAATTCTTATATCCCACATATACAGAAAAACAAAAATTATCACATGCAAAATATCTAGAGATAATAGAACAATTATCTATTTGTCAAATAGATAAAATAAATATCATACCAGCTACAATAGAAAAAAAAGAGCTTTTTTCCTATCTGTTATCACTCTCCCGCCAGTACAGTATTAAAACACAGATAATATTACCATATAAAAAATACAACAAAGAAGATTTGAAACAATTGTTAATAAATCCGCAATTTTCAATAATGATAATGGTTCATTTACCTGTAGATTATGAAGAGTTAAATAGTTATATAAACTTATTTAATGAATATAATATCACTTGAGTCTAATCGCTTCTAATAAGAATGACGTTATTTTTTTATCTAAAAACAACCTCGGGAAATTCACAAATGTTGATTATATACCTTGGTATACAGGAGATAACATGGATTTCTTCAAAGAATATATTTATAATGATTTTAAAGATATTACAGAACAAAAAAACACAAAACAGCATATTTTCAGAAAACAAATACTGAATGATAATCTTTTTGGCAAATTAACCATTTTCCCTACAGGAGAAGTGTATTCTAACGTAAACTTTCCTACGATTGGAAATATTCAAGATCAAAAATTGTCTGAAATTGTTTATTCTGAAATAGAAAACTATTTTAAACCTTGGTTCTTTACAAGAGATTATGTTTCATGCAAAAACTGCGTAAACAAGTATCTATGTCCTTCTATATCTAATTATGAAATAGTAGCCAATGAATATAATATGTGTTATTTAAATCAATAAGGTCATGAATAGAATCATATATTACGTATCGATCACGTTACTAACGGTTGTTTCCTCATGCGGAAATAAAGAGACAAATGTATCCAGAAAGTTGACCTTGGATAATTGCCCAGTCATAGCACAGGTTATTAATCTGCAAGGAGATCCGGTGACTAGTTTAGACTTTTCTTCCGTAAAGGATACATTCAATTTATCGCTAAGCTCCTTGCTTTCTTCCTTTCAAGTTATTCGCCTAGAAAACTCGGAAGACGCATTGACCGCCGCAGGGCAAGATACCCATATAGCCGTGAGTGACCATTATATTTTAGTGAAATCTTTTAGGGCAGGCTCTTCTTGTAAGCTCTATAACCGTAATGGGGATTTCATCAGAAAGATCTCCTCCCAAGGACAAGGGCCGGATGAATATAACCTATTTATTTATGATCAGTATTTAGATGAAAGTAATAATAAAATCTATCTAATGGAGATTCGTGCCTCTAAGATATTAGTGTTTGACTTCGACGGGCAACCACAAAAACACATTCCTCTGGCCTATATAACCCATAAAGGCCGGTTCGTCATCAATGCCGAGAAAAAACAGTAACCGTCATGTGCATACCTTTTCAGGGAACTCCCACCGCATTGATCTGGACGCAGGATTTCGAAGGCAATATCATCCAAGAATATCCGGTCTCCGACCAATTCATGTTGATCCCAAGCACTTACGATTATGAGGTAACGAGAATCTTTGAATACCACCGCTTCCGACTTCTATCTTCATAATTGTATAGCCTCGCAAGACACACTTTTTATCATTATGACATAGACTCAAATACGCTACACCCTGCTTTTACGATGCATACGGGTCATGAGCCGATCTGCCATTATTTCACGGAGCTGCCCAATCACTTTCTAGTCACTTGGTATACGCAAACCTCTTGGAATAATGAGTTACCCCGTTTCCCGAAAATCCTAGTAGACAAACAAAGCCTTAAAGGTTGTTTCGTGAATTTGAAATGGAATATGCTAGGGAATATAGATGGGCCTACCAATCCGTCCTTCAATCGAGGTTATTTCACTGCGATCATGGAACCTTACGCATTAAAAGAGCAATTGGAAAAGGTTCTGACTTCCACTCAAAAATTATTCCCAGAAGTATTGAGTAAAGTGAAGAAGTTGAATAATCAAATTACTGATGATGACAATTGTATCGTTTTTTATAGGGAAGTTGAAAACAAAATAAAATAGGACAAGCATATGATACAGATTATTCTTGTTAATGAAGAATCCAGAGCATCCCAATATGGAATTGGCACATATATAAAGCAACTTTGTTTAATTCTTTCACAGAAGCAAGGGATTCATCTTAGCGTGATATGTTGTCGTTCAACAAAAAATGATTTTTATATAGAACGCAAAGGAGATATAGATTATTATCATATACCTGATACGATACAAAATAATGATCCAGAAATTAGAATAAAAACTTATTATAAGAATATATGGTATCTAATATTTCCTTACTTTAGCTCGCATAGTAAAGAGAATATCATATTACATATCAATTATTATCAGCACATTCATCTGTTAAATACATTTCGTGCTTTTTTTTCTAAAGGACGATGTTGCTTTACTATTCATTATATGGATTGGTGCTTTAAAATAAAAGGAAATTATTCTTATTTAAAAAGTATTCTTTACAAAGAATTAGACAGTATCAAAAATCCTTTTGAAAAAAATATCAAAGAAATATGCGAAAAAGAAAAAAATGTATTTGAACAAGTTGATAAGATTATTTGCTTGTCAAATAGTACACAAAATCTATTGAGTAAAATATATGATTTACCTATAAACAAATTTTGTATTTTATATAATGGTCTTAAAGATGAATCTATATTATTGAATAGCGATAAACGATTGAATCTTAAAAAGAATTTTCTTTTTAGTAAAGAAGAAAAAATTATTCTTTTTGTTGGTCGTTTAGATGAAATAAAAGGGCTGGGAGAATTAATTTTTACTTTCAAAAAACTACTGCAAATTGACCCTTATTGCCATTTAGTTATTGTAGGAGATGGGTTTTATTCTTACTATTTAAATTCTTGCAATCCAACATGGAATAAGATTACATTTACTGGAAAACTAAATAAAGAAGACTTATACAAATTATACCAAATCGCAGATATTGGTGTATTACCATCATTCCATGAACAATGTAGTTATGTGGCAATTGAAATGATGATGTATGGGATACCTCTTGTTGCAAGTACATCTACAGGTTTATCAGAAATGATAGAGGATGGAGTTTCAGGATATCATATACCAATCATTGAATATGAGAATCACACAGATTTAAATACCTATGAATTACAATCTAAACTTTTAATATTATTAAAAGATTCTTCTATGCGAAAAGAAATGGCTAAAAATTCTCGTCTACGCTATGAGAGATATTATACGTCTGAAATATTTAGTTCTTGTATGCAAGAATTTTATAATAGATTTGTTTTGTGATTTTAGAGTTCCCTATATATCGTCAACTAGACGCAAAGGACTGTGGTCCTAGCTGCCTCCGTATGATCGCCAAGTTCTATGGTCGTGTGTACTGATCCAGAACTTACGGGAGAAAGCCTTCATCACACGGGAAGGGGTCTCTATGCTCGGTATCAGCGAGGCGGCGGAGGCGATCGGGTTCCGAACACAGGGCGTGCGGATCACGGTGGAGGAATTGGAAAAGGAATGTCCCCCCTACCCTGCATACTGCACTGGAACCAATGGCATTTCGTGGTTTGCTACAAGATAAGGAAAGGGAAGTTCTACATAGCGGACCCGGCGGCGGGACTTATCACCTATACTAAGGAGGAATTCAAGCGGTGCTGGGTCAGTACCAAGGTGGACGGGCAGGATACCGGGACGGCGCTCTTGCTGGAACCGGGGCCGGAGTTCTACGGGATGGAGGACGAGGGGAGAGACAGGAAACGTAACCTCGGATTCTTTTTCCGATATATATCGCCCTACAGGCGTGAGATGGCACAGCTCGTGCTGGGCATGCTGACCGCCAGCATACTGCAACTCATCCTGCCTTTCCTCACGCAGAGCCTGGTGGATACCGGAATACGGGACAACAACCTAAGTTTCATAACCTTGATCCTTATATCGCAATTGGTGATCTTTATCGCCAAGCTATCCGTGGACTTCATACGGAGCTGGATATTGCTGCACGTAAACACGAGGATCAATATCGCCTTGATCTCCGATTTCCTCGCCAAGCTGATGCGCCTGCCCCTGCATTTCTTCGATACCAAGATGGTGGGCGATATCATGCAGCGCATCGGAGACCATGACCGCATCGAGGCTTTCATGACCGGGACATCCATCAATACGCTCTTCTCTTTCGTTAACTTCATCGTGTTCGGGTTCGTGCTGGCCTATTACGACTGGACGATACTGGGACTCTTCTTGGTAGGTAACGGGTTATACGTGGCGTGGGTACTCGCCTTCATGAGATGGAGGAGGGAGCTGGACATCAAACGTTTCAACCAGGCCGCCGGGGAGCAGAGCAACCTCTTCCAGCTCATCACCGGAATGCAGGAGATCAAGCTGAATAATTGCGAGACCAAGATGCGATGGAAATGGGAACGGATACAGGTAAAACTTTTCAAGATAGGGATCAAGGGGTTGGCGCTACAACAATATCAGCAACTCGGGGCGGTCTTTTTCAACCAGACCACCAACATACTCATCTCCTTCATCGCAGCACGGGCCGTCGTGCAAGGGGATATGACGCTGGGTATGATGATGTCGGTGACCTACATCGTGGGGCAGCTCTCCTCACCGATCGAGCAATTGATCGATTTCTCACGATCCTTGCAGGACGCGAAGATCAGTTTGGAGCGGCTCGGCGAGATACACGGGAAGGAGGACGAGGAACAGACAGGCGGGATAAGGCTGAATGTTCTCCCCGATGACAGGACGCTACGGCTGGAAAACCTCAGCTTCAGCTATGACGGCGCGGACCGGGATTACGTGCTGGAGGATATAAACCTGACGATACCCCATAACAGGGTGACCGCCATCGTGGGGGCCAGCGGAAGCGGAAAAACGACTATAGTAAAACTCCTGCTCGGTTTTTATAACCCCAACAAGGGGGATGTGAGGATCGGCGATACCTCCCTAAAGAACCTGAACCCGCACGTATGGCGTAGCAAGACGGGTTCGGTTATGCAGGATGGTTTTATCTTCTCGGATACGATAGCTAACAATATAGCCCCCGGCGAAGAGATGGTGGACAAGGAACGCCTGCTCCATGCCGTGAGGGTGGCGAATATCCGGGATTTCATCGATTCTCTCCCGCTGGGATATAATACGAAGATAGGCATGGAGGGGAACGGAGTGAGCCAAGGGCAGAGACAGCGTATCCTGATCGCCCGGGCGGTGTACAAGAATCCCGACTTCATCTTCCTGGACGAGGCCACGAACGCCTTGGACGCCAACAACGAGCGGGAGATCATGGAGCAGTTGCACGCCTTCTACAAAGGACGGACGGTGGTGGTCGTGGCGCATCGGCTAAGCACGGTACGTGACGCGGACAAGATCGTGGTGCTGGACAAGGGACGCATCGTGGAGGAAGGGACGCATCAGGAACTCACGGCCTTGCGGGGAACTTATTATAAGTTGGTGAAAAACCAGCTGGAATTGGGAAGCTAAGAGGGTAACACACCCCCTACCCCCTCTCAGAGAGGGGAAAAGATAGTATTAGAGATGGAAAATGAAAGGAAAGATATAGAGCTGCGTAGCGAGGAGGTACAGGAGGTGATGGGGCAAATCCCGGCCTGGATCGTACGGTGGGGGATAACGCTGTTGTTCCTCGTGGTAGTGGCGTTGCTGGTGGGGAGCTGTTTCTTCAAATATCCTGACGTGATCACGGCTGACATGACATTGACGGGGCAACATCCCGCCACGGCGGTGGTGACACGGGCGGCGGGAAAGATACAGGAGCTGCTCGTGAGGGATAATCGTCCGGTAAAGGAGGGGGATTGGTTGGCGGTCATAGAGAACCACGCCAGCATGGAGGATGCTATATACCTAGAGAAGGCGTTGGAACGATCCGGGATGGACGTGGATAGCCTAGACAAGGCATTATTGCGATATAAGGAACTGTCACTGGGTGATATGCAAGCGGCTTACTCGGGACTACTGTCGGCGCTCCATGCCTGCGTCAATTACAGGGAGATCGATTATTATCCGCAAAAAATGGCCTCCATCCGCAAACAGATAGCGTTGTATAAGGCTTACTATAACGAGACCGAACGGCAGCGGAAGACCCTCTCGGAGCAATTCGCCTTGACAAGGCGGCAATACGCCCGGGATTCATTATTGTATAGCCGGTCCGTGATTTCCTCCTACGAGCATGAGACCGCACGGGCTTCCCTGCTGCAAAGCCGTTATTCGCTGGAAGGGGCGTCAGCCTCGGCCGAGAATCTCCGGATACAGATCGGGGAGCAAGAGCAATCCTTGCTGGATCTGACGCTGGAGCGGAGCGAGAAAGAATTTACGCTACGGCAGGAATTACAGACCGCCCGGGAACAATTGCTGAACAGCATGAACGAGTGGAGGTTGCGTTATTGCCTCATCGCCCCGGTAGGGGGTGTCGTGACTTTCACCAAGTACTGGAATGAGAACCAATATATCCCATCCGGAGAGGTGGCTTTCACCGTCGTGCCGCAAGGCGAGGGCCGGCTGGTGGGGAAGGTGCGCATACCGATAGCACGCTCGGGAAAAGTCCGGAGAGGCCAGCGGGCGATCGTCCGTTTCTCCAATTTCCCGGATCAGGAGTTTGGAGTGGTAAACGGCGTGGTATCGAATATCTCATTGGTCCCCACCGACGAGTACTATACGGCGGATATCGATTTTCCAGAGGGGCTGAGAACCAATTACGGTATCGACCTGCCCGTCTCGCCCGAGACGCAAGCCTCCGCAGAGATCGTAACGGAAGAATTACGCCTGATCGAACGATTCTTCCTGCCGATAAAACGGATCGTGAAGGAAGGATTTTAAAGTCGCTAGGGTCCATCATGCACCTTGTTTAGAACTATTATAGTTTAATAGCTGTACTGTTAAAACTAAAAACTTATATTTGCATGTTGATAAATAAGAGGGCGGGTGATTGTCCTGCCCTTACAGTGCAATGATTTAGATTATGTTAAAGCAACAGTTACAACAAAAGTTACAGCAAAAGCTATCCCCTCAGCAGATACAGTTGATACGGCTTCTGGAGCTTCCCGCGATCGAGTTGGAAGAACGTGTGAAGCATGAGCTGGAAGATAACCCAGCCTTGGAGGAAGGAAAAGAGCCTGTTGATGATTTTGAACGAACTGAAAGCGAGGAGGGGGGAGAAGAGATCCCTTCTGTTGATACTGAGACCGACCTTTCTTTGGGAGATTATTTAACGGAAGACGATATACCTGATTATAAGCTACGGGAAATGACCGAGCGTGCGGAACGGAAAGAGGATGTCCCCTTCTCCGTAAGCCAATCCTTGAATGAGTTTCTGTTACAGCAGCTCGGGTTAAGGGATTTACCGGATAAGCAAATGAAAATAGCGGAGTATATCATTGGAAATATCGATGATGACGGTTATTTGAGACGGGACCTTTCGGCGATAGCAGACGATTTGATCTTCCAAGCCGGACAAGAGGTAGATGAGAAGGAGATCGAGTCTATCTTGAATATCATCCAAGATTTTGAGCCTGCCGGGGTAGGTGCCCGTGACTTGAAAGAATGTCTGTTGATCCAGCTGGATAAGAAGGAGAATACTCCGGTTACAAATTTGGCGATTCGTGTTTTGACCGAATATTTCGAGGAGTTCACCCGCAAACATTACGATAAGATCTTACGAGGTCTCGATATCGATGAGGAAACGTTAAAGAAGGTCATTCACGAGATTACTATGTTAAATCCGAAACCCGGAAGTAGTTGGGGTGGTTCTATGGAAGTGGCGATGAGCCAGATCATCCCGGATTTCGTGGTGGAAGCGCATAATGGAGAGCTTATCTTGAGCATGAATAACCGGGGGGTACCGGATATGCGTATCAACCGGGAGTATGCCGAGATGTTTCAGGATTATACGGCGAATAAGGCGAACCAAACCGCTGAGAGGCGGGATGCCGTACAGTTCGTGAAACAAAAGTTGGATTCCGCCCAGTGGTTCATCGACGCTATCAAGCAACGTAATGAGACCTTGCAGCGTACCATGGAGGCGATTATCTATTTACAACGGGACTTTTTCTTGACAGGCGATGAGGCTACCCTCCATCCCATGATCTTGAAAGACGTAGCGGAGCGTGCGGGATATGATATCTCCACTATTTCCCGGGTAAGTAACAGTAAATATGTGCAAACGAATTTCGGTATTTATCCGTTGAAATACTTTTTCTCCGAGTCTATGCAGACCGATACCGGCGAGGAGATCTCGACCCGTGAGGTGAAAAAGATCATGAAAGAGCATGTAGATGCCGAAGATAAACGAAAACCGTTGACCGATGAGGAGTTGGCTACGATCCTGAAAGAAAAAGGATATGTCATCGCCCGGCGTACGGTAGCGAAATACAGGGAGCAACTGGGGATTCCGGTAGCTCGTCTGAGAAAAGAAATATAAAAGCGTATGAAGCTATTCTCGAATATAATATCCTTCGTGTTCCATCCGTTGCTTATGGTGACCTATGGGATCGTGTTGGCGTTGATGTTTACATTCCTCGCCATTTACCCGTTACCTGTGAAGCTGCTGATTGCCGGAGGCACCTTTATTTCGACAGCGATAGTTCCCGGACTTTTCATTTTCTTATTGGTGAAAAATGGCGCGGCCGGCGATATAGAGCTTTCCGACCGGAAGGAACGAGTGGTTCCTTATCTGATTTTTTATCACTTCCATCTTGGTCTGTATCTTTTTCCTGTATAAGATGCTGATGCCGTTTTGGTTGTTGGCGATGCTGATCGGGGCTTGCGTAGCCTTGGTAATCGCCTTATGCGTCAATTTCGCTTGGAAGATTAGCGCGCATGCTATTGGTATCGGCGGGTTACTGGGCGCTATTATGGGAGTGGCGCGTATCCATATGATAAATCCCTACTGGGCTTTTATAGTCGTGTTGATCGTGGCCGGTTTATTAGGTACCTCGCGCATCTTTTTAAAAAGACATACACCAATGCAGGTATATGCGGGGTTTTGTCTGGGATTTATATGTACCTTTGTAGCCTCATTAATGAGTTATATCTATTTATTCATCTAATAAAAACACTAAAATTATGAATTTTCCTGCAGATTTAAAGTACACAAAAGACCATGAGTGGATTCGTGTAGAAGGTGACGTAGCTTATGTTGGTATTACTGATTACGCTCAAGGCGAGCTAGGTGAGATCGTTTATGTAGACATTACGACAGAGGGGGAGACCGTCGCTAAAGAAGAGGTGTTCGGTACGATTGAAGCTGTTAAGACTGTTTCCGATCTTTTCATGCCGGTTAGCGGAGAGGTTTTGGAAGTAAACGCTGAATTGGAAGACACTCCTGAATTGGTTAATGAAGACGCTTATGGTAAAGGTTGGTTAATCAAGATTTCTCTTACGGACGCTTCTGAGTTGGAGGAACTATTATCCGCTGAAGACTATCAAAAATTAATCGCTAAATAAGAATGACACCTGTTGTAAGTATTATCATGGGTAGTACCTCGGATCTACCCGTTATGGAGAAGGCGGCTAAGTTCTTGGATGAGATGGAGATCCCGTTCGAGATGCATGCTCTATCCGCACACCGTACTCCCGCTGAGGTGGAGGCTTTCGCCAAAGGAGCTAAAGGACGTGGAATCAAGGTTATCATCGCCGCTGCCGGAATGGCCGCTCATCTTTGCGGTGTGATCGCTTCCATGACGACGGTTCCCGTGATCGGCGTGCCTATTAACTCTACGCTGGACGGTATGGATGCCTTGTTGGCTATCGTACAGATGCCTCCGGGAATCCCTGTGGCTACTGTCGGCATCAATGGCGCTTTGAACGCTGGTATCCTTGCGGTGCAGATGCTTGCCGTCGGCGACGAGCAACTTCAGGAGAAGCTATCCGCTTATAAGGAGGATTTGAAGAAGAAAATCGTGAAGGCTAACGAGGAGTTGGCTAAGGTTTCTTTTAAATACAAAACTAATTAATTGAAAGTTGAAAGTTGAGAATTGAAAATTAAGGAGAAAGTCTCTCTTTAGGTTTTCAGTTCTCAACACTCATTCTCAATTTTCAATTCTCAATTTTCAATGAACAATGGCTTACTTTAATTACAACCGCCGTAAATCATCCGTTGCCCAAATCGGTGACACACCCATGGGAGGTGAGAATCCTATCCGTATTCAATCCATGGCTAATGTATCAACGATGGATACGGAGGCGGCGGTAGCTCAAGCGATCCGTATGATCGAGGCGGGAGCTGAGTATGTGCGTTTTACGGCACAGGGGGAACGGGAAGCCCGAAACTTGGGCGAGATTCGTAAACAATTGAATGAGCAAGGGTATACGACTCCTTTGGTCGCTGATATCCATTTTAATCCTAGAGCGGCTGATGCCGCCGCCGGTGAGGTGGAAAAGGTACGTATCAATCCGGGAAACTATGTAGATAAGGTAAAGACATTCAGCCATCTTGAATATACGGATGAGGAATATGCCGCCGAGATCGAGAAGATCCGCGAGCGGTTCGTCCCTTTCTTGAATATTTGTAAGGCACATGGCACCGCTATTCGTATCGGTGTGAATCATGGCTCGCTCTCCGATCGTATCATGAGCCGTTATGGTGATACGCCCGAGGGGATGGTAGCGAGTTGTATGGAGTTTCTTCGCATTTGCCGGGAGGAGAATTTCCCGGATGTGGTTATTTCGATTAAGGCTTCCAATACCGTTGTCATGGTAAGGACCGTGCGGTTGTTGGTTCGTACGATGGAGGCCGAGAATATGCATTACCCCTTGCACCTTGGGGTAACGGAGGCGGGTGACGGTGAGGACGGGCGTATCAAGAGCGCTGTTGGAATCGGTACGCTTCTATGTGACGGTATCGGTGATACGATCCGGGTTTCCTTGAGTGAGGACCCCGAGGCGGAAATGCCGGTAGCGCGTAAATTGGTGGATTATATTAGGGAACGGGAAAATCATCGTCCTATCGAGGCTTCGATGGCTCCCGGTTTCGATACGGTGGCGACAAGCCGTCGTATAAGCCGTGTGGTGGAAGGTATCGGAGGTACTTTCTCGCCAGTCGTGATCTCCGATCGTAGTAGCGGGGATTTTGAGTTTGATTATTTGTCCTTGCCGGACTATATATATATAGGAAAGGAAGATCCGGATAATTTGCCGGATAATTTCCGTTTATTGGTAGACGCTCATTTTTGGAAAGAGCGTCCGAATGCTTTTCCTTGCTTCATCGCCTCGGAGGCGGAGGAGTTAAAGGATTACGATTGTCCGCTTAAGTTTATCCGTCTGACGTATATGGATCTTACGGATCGTATGTTGGAGATCTTGAAAGCGGATAAGACCGTGGTGGTCTTATTAAGTACACATCATCGGAATGGGGTTGGCTCGCAACGTGCGGCTATGCATAAATTGCTGATGGCGGGTTGTGACGTGCCGGTTGTCTTGCATCGTGATTTCCGGGAGACGGATGTGGAGTTGTTGCAACTGAAATCCGCCGCCGATTTCGGAACGCTTTTGCTGGATGGTTTCGGGGATGGCTTGATGCTGCACAATGAGGGATGCGAGGCGGTTGTCTCGGATCGCTGTATGTTCGGGATCTTGCAGGCTACAAGAACCCGTATCAGTAAGACGGAATATATCTCTTGTCCGAGTTGCGGACGTACCTTGTACGACCTGCAAACAACGATCGCCCGTATCAAGGAGGCTACTTCCCATTTAAAAGGCTTGAAGATCGGTATCATGGGCTGTATCGTGAATGGTCCCGGCGAGATGGCCGATGCCGACTATGGTTATGTGGGTGCCGGACGTGGACAAATCAGCCTGTATAAAGGTAAGGAATGTGTCCTCAAGAATATCCCCGAGGAAGACGCTGTAGAACGTTTAGTTCAGTTAATAAAAAGAGAACGGGGATTGGGTTAATTGATTGACTATTGACAATTTGTTTATCTTTGCAAGTATGAAAGTAAGAATTATCAATAAATCGCATCACCCCGCTGCCGGGTTATGCGACTCCTTTATCTGCCGGGATGGATATCCGGGCGAATTTGTCGGAATCGGTTGTGTTGAAACCGTTGGAACGTAAATTAATCCCGACCGGACTTTATATCTCGCTGCCGGAAGGCTATGAGGCCCAGATGCGTCCTCGTAGCGGGCTGGCTTTAAAGCATGGGATAACCCTGCTGAATACGCCGGGTACGATCGATGCCGATTATCGGGGGGAGATCGGTATCATTCTCGTGAATCTATCTTCCGAGCCTTTTACGGTGAATGATGGTGAGCGTATCTGCCAAATGGTTATAGCCGCTCATAGCCATGTGGATTGGGAACTCGTGGAGACGTTGGATGATACGGAGCGGGGAGCCGGGGGATTCGGTCATACCGGAAAAGAATAAGAATAATAAGGTTAACAAGAATAATAGGATGTTTAAGCAACTGATATATCTCATCTCTTTCCTCTCGTTGGTCGCTGTGCTCCCGGCTGGTGCTACAGAAACGGAGAAGGATCAACGTAAATTCGATTACTTCTTTTATGAGGGCTTGAACTTGAAGAACGCCGGGAAATTTGACGCCGCTTATGATGCCTTCAACCATTGCTTGGCGATTGACTCGACGGCGGCTCCGGTCTTGTATGAGCTTTCTTCTTTTTATGTACAGTTGAACCGTCCGGAGAAAGCGGTCGAGATGTTGAAAAGAGCCGTAGCCAACAGCAAGGATAATTTCACGTATAAAATGGCATTGGCGTCTATCACCCGGAATCTGGGTATGTATGGCGAAGCCGCCGAGGAGTACGAGGAACTGGTTCGTGATTATCCGGAGAAGGAGGAGCTGAATTATTATCTGGCCGATGCCTTGACGCAAGCCGGCGAGATCGGGAAGGCGATCGAGGCTTATGACGCATTGGAGTCGGTTATGGGTATGAACGAGGCGATCTCCATGCAGAAATACAAACTGTACGTCCAGTTGGAGAAACCGGAAGAGGCTTTCAAGGAGATCGAGAAGCTAGCGGCTAAATATCCTATGGAGGCCCGTTACCAGATCGTATTGGGCGATCTTCATTTGGAAAACGGGGAGATGGACAAGGCTTTGGCTTGCTATCAAAAAGCGAATGAGATTGATCCGACTGACCCTTATTATATCGTCTCTATGGCCAATTACTACGAGGCGAAAGGGGATAAGGAGGCCGCCGAGCAACAAATCCGTAGCGCTTTGGTAAACGAGAAGCTGGACGTGGAGACGAAAGTGAACATCCTTTCCCGGTATATCTTGAAACTGCAACAAACGAAGCAGGGAACCGAGAACGCAAACCATTTATTCCAAACTCTTTTGGAGCAACATCCGGAGGATATTGACTTAAAAGCTGATGTATGGCGGTCTCTTGATGGCCCAAGGAAAGACAGAGGAGGCGAAATTCCAGTTCCAGTTGGTAACCGAGATGGAACCGAGTAACGCCGGGGCTTGGCAGCAATTGCTGAATTTGGCTTTGAAAGGGGAGGATATCCCGGAGGTCATCCGTATCTGTACGGCTTGTATGGAGCTTTTCCCCGAGTCGCCGGAATATTACTTCTATCTGGGTATCGCTTACTACCAACAACAGAAATATCAAGAAGCCTTGAATACCTATTATGCGGGCTTGAATATCATCCCGAAGGAGAACCTGCCGCTGAAATCTGATTTCTACGGCCAGATCGGTGATATTTATTACCAGATGGGGCAATTGGATCAAGCGTATAAAGCGTACGATGAGGCATTGAAGTACAATGACAAGAACGTGGTCGTACTGAACAACTACAGTTACTTCCTTTCCTTGGAGAAGAAAGACTTGAAGAAGGCGGAGCGTATGAGCGCCCAATGTATCAAGCTGGAACCGGACAACGCCACGTATCTGGATACCTACGCTTGGATCTTCTTCGTACAAGGAAACTATACCTTGGCGAAAATCTATATCGAGAGCGCTTTGGAGAAAGATAAGACAAAGAGCGCCGAACTCGTGGATCATTATGGGGACATCCTTTTCATGAACGGTGATAAGGAAAAAGCGGTGGAGCAATGGAAAAAGGCGAAAGAGATGGGGAAGGATTCCGAGATCTTGAACCGTAAGATCGCCGAGCAACAATATATAGAAGACGAGAACGCGAAATGAAAAGAGACTATTTCTTGACCTTCCTGTTATGTGGAGGTCTTTTTACTTTCGATGTTGACAGGCTGTAAATCGTCCAAGAAAGTCGGGACGGTGGAATCCGCTAGCGTGAAGGCTCATAATGAGTTCTTCCAGTCGGTGGAGGATCAATCCTTCCAGTTCCGTACCTTGACGGCCCGGCTGAACGTGGATCTGGATATCCCCGGTAAGCAAATGAGTTCTCGGGTGGATATGAAGATGGTCAAGGATAGCGCTTTCCAGCTGTCGGTACAGCCATTTCTCGGGATCGAGATCTTCCGTATCGAGTTGAGCCGGGATACGATCAAAGTGGTAGACCGCATGAATAAACGCTATATGATCGAGAATTATTCCAATTTGCAAGGACAGACTCCGATCGAGTTCAACTTCTATAATTTGCAGGCTCTTTTCACGAATCATCTGTTTATCCCGGGGGAGCAAGGCGTTTCCCCGTAAGCATTATAATCGGTTTAAGCTGAATCAAGAAGGTCCGGTCGCCGAGATCAAGACGAAGGATGCCATGGGGTTATTCTATACCTTTAAGGCGGACGGCGAGGAGAAACTTCTCTCTACCTATGTAGCGGATCCTTCCGATCGTTATGCCTTGCAATGGCTGTACGAGGATTTTCGCTTGGTGGATCGGCAGCCGTTCCCGATGTTGATGGATGTGCAGGTGTTGAAGAACGGGAATCCCGAGGGTGGGGTGAAGATCCATTACTCCCGTATCCAACTGGACGAGCCGCTCAAGTTGGATTTTTCGGTTCCTTCTAAATATAAGCGTATTACCTTTGCGCAAGTATTGAAAACGATTACGAATCTGAATCAATAATCTATCATGAGGCACGTCTGGATCGTTCTATTGGCATTGTCTTTATCTACCGTGGTTTACGGTCAGAAATCCGCCGCTGTCCGTCAGTTGGAGCAGCAGCGCAAGGAGGCGTTGGCCGATATCGAGGAGACGAATAAATTATTACAGGAGACGGCCCAGACTGCTAAAACTTCCCTGAACCGTTTGAATCTACTTTCCAAACAAATTCTTTCGCGTAAGAAAGTCATCAGTTTATTGAATCAAGAGCTGGATGAGATCGAGAAAGATATCTTGAATATCCAAGGCCAGTTGCGCACCTTAAAACGGGAACTGGGCGATAAGCAGACGAATTACGGTAAATCGATGCGAGGGCTTTATAAACGCCATAGCTCGCAAGATAAATTGTTGTTTATCCTATCCGCCGAGAGTTTCTCTCAATCCATGCGGCGTATGCGGTATTTGCGGGAATATGCGGATTGGCAGAAGCGGCAAGCGAATGACATCGTTGAAAAGCAGGCCGAGATCAGCCGCAAGCAAGCTGAGATGGAGAAGACCCGTGCCGAGAAGCGTACCCTTTTAGGAACTCGTCAAGAAGAGAGTAAGAAGCTAGAAAGCGAGGAAGCTTCTCAGAAAGAGGAAGTCCAGCTATTGAATAAGAGACAAAAGGATTTGAAGGCGGATCTCCAAAAGAAGCGTCGTCAAGCCGAGGCTTTAAACCGACAGATAGAGAAGCAGATCGCCGAGGAGATCGCCCGTGCCGAGGCCGAGGCGAAAGCCGCCCGTGAACGTGCGGAACGTGAGCGCCGTGCCCGTGAACAAGCTGCCGCTAAGGGTAAACCCGTACCGGAGAGTAAAAACGAGCCGATCCGTGAGGAACGTGTGGCGGATACGAAAGGGGGCTATGCGATGACAAAGGCGGAGAAGCAATTGTCCGATAACTTCGCCAATAACCGGGGGCGTTTGCCGTATCCGGTGGCCGGAAGACATACGATCGTCGCTACATTCGGCGAGCAACAGCATCAGGAGTTGAAATATGTTCGTACCAGTAATAGTGGTATCGATATCCAGACCTCACCCGGGGCGGATGCCCGTGCGGTATTCAATGGGGAGGTGACGCGTGTGTTCGTGGTGCCGGGGTATAATAATTCCGTAATCGTTCGTCATGGTAACTACTTGACGGTTTATAGCAATTTGAGTCAGGTATATGTAAAAGCGGGCGACCGGGTCTCTACCCGTCAAGCGATCGGAAGGATCTATTCGGATCCGGAGGACGGTAATTCCACGATCCTTCATTTCCAATTGTGGAAGGAAAAGACGAAGCTGAATCCGCAGCCTTGGTTGGAATAAAAGCGGTTGTGATATGTTAAAACTATGATGGGCATTATAAGGCTGTTACGATGCCTGTTGTAAAGATGCTAGAATGCCCATTGTAACAACCTTATAATGCCTATTGTAATTTTCTCGTTTAACGCTCGTTCAATACGTTGTATAACCCATTCAGGTCATCGGCACCTACCAAGTCTACGCCTTCTTTGATGAAGAAGCGTTTGAACTGCTCGGTATCCGGGGCGCCCCACCAACGGAATAGTTTTCCCTCATCGTGGACTTTCCGGATGATCTCACGCATCTTCTGTAGTTGGTCGGCGGGCATCTCACCTTCGCCTTTCCAAGTGAAGAAATCGGAGTAATTATCGCTTATGACCGGAGCGAGGGAAGCAGGGATGCCCTGTCCCAGATCCTTTATTTGTCCGTCGAGGAAGGTGAAGCGGCTGTTCTCTTTCGGCAGGCTGCTCTTCGGACGGTCACCGGAAAGGAAGAAGAGGACGGCACCTTCTTTATATTCGCCGTTATCGACGGAACAGAAATATTCCTTGTAAGGTTCCATCTGTTTCTTTAATAGCTTGTACATCTCTTCGCCTTGTGCCTTGCAATCCACCATCAGGTAGAAAGGACGATCGCTATCGGGATAGACCTTACCTCCATTCGCTTGTATGCGGGCCACGAGCGACTTGAGGTATAGGTTCTCGAAGGTAATTGCCGGATTGGGTTCCGGGCGATCATGGGAAACGTATAGCTCGTCATCGATCAGCCACAGATCGGCCTCCACGCAGTTGAAGCGGAAGGACAAGGCGTCCAGCAGAGGTCTCTCCCGCCAGTAATCATTGTGCGAGAAGGCGTTGTAATGAATCGCGGAGGAGGCTTTCTGAATCGTCTGCTCCGTGGTTGTCTCCGCCACTTGAACTGTGTCCGATCCCTTCGGGGAGGTGCAAGCCGTACAGAGGGCGAGGGAGGTGATAAATAAGGATAGAATCTGTTTCATATACTAATTGTTTTTTGAGTCTAGTTGTAGAGACGGGGCATGCCCCGTCTCTACAACTGGATGTTTGATGGATTTACTGTTTTATATGGTTTGCGTGCCGGGTTTTACGTTAGCCGTCTTCTGTTTGTCGCCCCAAAGGACGGTTAGTTCCAAGGGGACGTCGCTGGTAATTTCTACCTGCGGCTCTTGGGTAGCGGAAGAACGGGACTTGACTTTGATCGCTACCAGACCGTCGAGGCCGAAAGGATAACGGTCGATACCATAAGCCTCCGTCAAGTTCACGTCTACGGTCAATTTCTTCTCGTACACATTGGAGCGGATGCCGAAGATTTGCTCGATCAAGCCGGAGATCGGTGCCAGTCCGCCCCAGCCCACGAAATTCGGGCGAGCCATGAAGCCCGGCTCCTCATGTTCCGGAGCGTAGTATTCCCAGAACGTACCGGTATTCTTATACACCTTTAGGACGTTATCGTAATGGTTGCGTGCGATCTCGTAAGCCAATTTACGATAGCCTTGTTGCAATAGGCCGGTAATCACCATATAGTTCGCTCCCGGCCATACGCCACCCTGCCAGTAGCGGCCGTTATCCTTGTATTTAGGATGGTTGGCGGCAAGGGAAGGGACGCGGTGCAGGCGGTTGAATGTCTCCTTGTTATCCAGCTCGGCCACGAAAGCATCCATGCGTTCCTTGGACAGGACATCGGTCAATAAGGCCCAGTACGCGTAGATTCCCTTGGTGGAGGAAAGGCTTCCGTCGGCGTATTGATCGAAAAGGAAATGCTCCTTCTCGTCCCATAGGTTCTCGTTGATATACTTCTTTAGCATCTTCTGCTCGTCCTCGAACTCCTCGATCTCCTGCCAACGCTCCAGATAGAAACCCATCTCAAGCAGATGCCCGGCGGTGAAGTATTGTTGCAAGCAAACGTCCAGCCAGATCATATGGCCGTGGCTGTATATCGGATTGTATTTCGGTTCCACCCGGGGCATGTTGTCCATGCCGGTACCCCAACCGCAGGTCCAATACGTACCGTTACGCCACGTATGGTTTAGCTTCAACCATTTATAATAAGCGCAAAGGGCGGGGAATATCTTGTGTAGGCGGTCTATATCGCCGAACTGCTTATAATAGACGATCTCGCTCCAAGGGAGGATGTTCGGTCCGGTACTGGTCGGGTCGTAACGCTCGAAACAATCCGCTCCGTCCGCCTTGATCTCCCGGCAGATGAAACCGTCCGGATGTTGTTTGGCGTAGAAATTATCTAACGTACGCTGGAAAGGGAAGAAACGGGTACCGAAACGGGCGAACATCATCATGAACGAGGCGTCCCACATGAAAATATTGCCGTTGTAGGCGACATCGAGGTAACTGCATACGAAACCGGAATCCGGTTCCGGGGCCTTGATGTTGCCGATGCCGATTTGCCAAGCCTTCCAGTACATCTCGATTTCCTTCTCGTGTCCGCTCCAAGTCGGGTCCGGGAGGATTTGCTTGGCCTCCTCGAAGGTTCCGGGCGTGATGGTCTCCGGTTTCGCTGTCCGGAACTCGTTCTCGGTCACGAAGGGTTCCTTCAGGTAGGTGTTCTTGTAAGGAAGATTGTACTTGGGTCGTTTCTCTTCCATTTTCTCTTGCGCTAAAAGGTTCCCGGCGGGAACGGAGGCCGCGCCTGCCGCAAGAAGGGATTGCTTTAAGAAGTTTCGTCTTGTTGTCATTCTTTATGATATTTATTGGGGGAGAGAGGGAGAAGGTGCGTCTCAGTCGGTGAACACAGTCCTCCCAGTCGGGTACCGTAGTACTGCTAGTCAAGTACTGCTGTCCTCTCAGCCAAAGTACTGCGGTACTTGGGCAGGGGTACTACGGTACCCGACCGGGAGGATTGCGGTACTTGACTAGCGGGATAGCGGTCTGTTATACTCTCCATCGGATGAATACTGTTTGATTATAGATTCAGGAGCTTTTTGATCTTCCAGAAGATATCCGTATTCTCGAAAATACCCGTGAAGTTCTCGGCACCCGGGCCGAAAGCGTAAACGGGAACCATCACGCCGCTATGCCCTCCGGTGGAGAATTTACAAACGATACGGCCCTCGTTCAGATCCCCGTCCACCAAGGTAAGGCCACCGGTCTCGTGATCGGCGGTTACGACAACCAATGTCTCACCGTCTTGGGCGGCCCATTCGAAGATACGTCCGATCGTACGGTCGAAATCATGTGTCTCTTGCATCAACAGGTCGATATCGTTGAAATGCCCGTAATCATCCAATTGGGAACCTTCTACCATCAGGAAGAAACCTTCCGGGTTTTGTCCCAGCAGATCGATCGCTTTCATTGAGGCACGAGCCAAGAGATCGCCTCGCTCGGCGGGAAGCGGGGTGTCTACGGTATCGGTAACGCAGAATACCTTGCCTTTTTGAATCTTCGCCAGTTCCTCCCAGCTACGGGGAGTTTGGTAACCTTTCTCCCTTAATTCCTTGAACAAATCGCGACCGTCCGCACGGTTCTCGAATAGCTTGGAGCCGCCGCCGAATACGTAATCGACGCCACAGTTCACGTAATCCGCTACGATCTCGGCCTCGGCGTCGCGATCCGTATTGTGGCAGCAGAAGTCGGCGGGCGTAGCGTCCCATAGGCGACAGGTAACGGCGATGCCGCTTGACAGGCCTTTCTTATTCGCCAAGGTAGCCAAAGATTCCAAGGGCTTGCCTTCCGGATCTACGCCTACCATATGGTAGTTCGTTTTATGGCCGGTGGCCAGTGCGGTACCTCCGGCTCCGGAGTCGGTGATGAGGCGGTTGGCGCAATAGGTTTTCGAGAGGCCGGTGTATTGGGAGTTGTCCAGCCAGAGCTTGCCCCGGTTGGCGGTCCAAGCGGAATACATGTGCATAAGGCTCATGCCGTCGCCGATCATGAGGATCACGTTCTTTATTTTCTTTCCGGTAGGGGGGACTAGTTTCTTGACCTCGTAAGGTTTCTCTAATACATACGTTTGTTCTTTGTCTCGGCGACTTTGTGCCGCGGCCTCCGGAACGATCATGCCGGATAGCAGGATGGCTAAGGAGGATAGCACGGATAGAGTTGTTCTTCTCATATGATTCAGTATTTAATATTATCAATTTATATAAAGGTTCTCTGTTGGGATCGCGTCTAGTTTGGACATGCTTGGCGTACGCCAGCTCCAGCCTAGGTACTCACCCTCGTAATCCTCGAAATAATGCAAGGCGAAGGGGTGGTAGCCTTTTTGTAAGGGGATGCGTCCCGTCGCTTCGATAGCGGCGTGGGAGGCATCATTGTCCACTACCTTTTCTTTGCCGATATAGAGGACGCTACCGTCATCCGAGCGGGTACTGAACTCATAGACTCCATCTTCCGGGGCGTATATATATCCGGTGAAGATATAACCGAAATGATCCGGCAATTTAGCGTTCAGGATAGAAGGCTCAGGTATTGTTCCGGTCTCGACTACCTTCGCCTTTTGCAGATCGGCTACCCATTGGAACTCTCCTTCGTAATAAGTATAAGCTACCCCATGCTTCGTAGGCTGTATGGATAATGCGGGGCGTAATACGGCTTTTGTGGCTTGGATCGAGTACGTACGGCTGGGTACGAATCCCTTTTTATATCCTTTGGCCTTGATAATCGTGGTCTCTTTTAAGACGAATGGCTCGCTGTATACGGGAGCGTTCTCATCCGGTTCCGATCCGTCAAGCGTGTAATGGATAACCGCCTCGGGTGTCGTGGATTTTAGTTCCGCCGTAATCTCACCTTCAAACAAATCCAGATCATTCGCTATGTAAGGGATAGAGACGGTAGGTTGCTCCGTATAGGAATAGGGAGCGTACTCGGGAGCGGTTCCCCAACGCTTGTCCGGTGTTGCCGAGAGCGTAAAGTCCAGTGTGCCTCCTTGCATCAACTGGTCGTAGGTGATGTAGCAATGCGATATCTCCTCGCCGTTTAAGGTAACCTTCGTGATATACTTGTTCTTATCCGGCTGGTTGGCGGTAATGACCAATGTCTTGCCATTGCCCAGCTTCATGTTCGCCTTATCGAACAACGGGGTCGTTAGGATAAACTGGTTGCTACCCGGACATACGGAGTAGAAGCCGAGGCTGCTCAAGATATACCAAGCGGACATCTGGCCGCAATCCTCATTGCCGATGATACCTTCCGGCGTGGGCTGGTACATCTCGTCCAGCAAGCGACGGGTCCATTCCTGTGTCTTCCAGGGCTGGCCTACATAGCTATATAGGTAAGCCATGTGGTGGCTAGGCTCGTTGCCATGCGCATATTGACCAACCAATCCTGTAACGTCTACCAGATCGCCGACTACCTCGGAGGTAACCATAAATAAGCTATCCAGATCAGCGATGAACGCCTCCCGGCCTCCGGACAACTGGGTCAATCCATATACGTCATGCGGGGTAAAGAAACGATATTGCCAGGCCGTAGCCTCCGTATAGGAACGTCCGATGGCGAATGGATCGAAAGGAGTCTCCCAATTCCCATCCTGCCGTTTGCCCCGGAAGAACCGGGTACTACCGTCGAATACGTTGATAAAATTCTGGGAGCGCTTGATGAACGTCTCATAATCATCCATATGTCCTAAAGCTTTCGCCATTTGTGCGATACACCAATCATCGTAGGCAAATTCCAATAGGCAGGAAACCGATTCTTTCTTGATATTCGTCGGGATGAAGCCTTCCTTTATATAATAATCCGCTCCTTTCTTATTCTTCTCCGCTGAGATTTTCATCGCTTCGAGAGCGTGTTCCGCATCATATCCGCGAATACCTTTCAAATAAGCGTCCGCTATAATCGATGTGGAGTGATAACCGATCATGGTCCCGGTCTCGCCTGCCGATAAGGGCCATAACGGAAGCTCGCCGCTGGCGTCGTACATATCCAAGAGAGACTGTACCATATCATTCACCAAGGTAGTATCCAACAGAGTCATCATCGGATGCCAGGCCCGGAAGGTGTCCCAAGTGGAAAAGGTGGAGAATTGGCGGCGACCTGCCGGGATCGTCGCTACGCTCATGTCGTGACGGCGGTATTGTCCGTTCACGTCGCTCGCTATATTCGGGATGATCTTGCTATGGTATAGCGCCGTATAGAAATTCGTGCGCTCGGCTTCGGTGCCTCCTTCTACCGTGATAACGTCCAGTTCTTTTTCCCAATTGGAGCGTGTCGCTTGATGGATGGCGTCGAAATCAAAGCCATAGGAATCCGTCTCTTGCTCAAGGTTCAGACGGGCGTTCTCCTCATTTACGATCGATACCCCGACTTTGCAGACGATGGGCTTTCCGGTAGTCGTATCGAAGGTAAGTACGGCTTGCCGTTCGGAAGGCTGTTCCATGGAAGAGAAGGGTTGCGAGAATTGCGCTACAAAGAAGACATACTGATTGTCTACCCAGCCCCGGGTACGCCGCATACCGGTAAGCTCATTCTCCCCGGTTTGCTTAACCCAGCCTTCGTATATATATTCGTTATCCAATAAATGGTCCATATCGACCACCAACGTAGACTCTATCCCTTTTTTATAGGTATATCGGTGTATCCCGACATGCGGGGTCGTGGTAAGTTCCGCTAATACACCTGCCTCCCTGAGATTCACCGAGTAGTAACCCGGGGAAGCCTTCTCGTCCGAGTGCGAGAACGCTAGAGGTGTCTGGAGTGACGGACGGAATAGGATATCGCCAAGGTCGATACATCCCGTACCGCTTAAATGGGTATGGGAAAAACCCATTAAGGTAGAATCGCTGTAATGATAACCGGAACAAGCGTCCCAATTCCCTTTCCGGGTGTCCGGACTGAGTTGGACCGCTCCGTAAGGAGCCGTGGCCCCGGGATACGTGTGTCCGTGAAATCCCGTGCCGATAAACGGATTCACGGAATCGATGGGGGATTGTGGTGCTTGGCTACAGGCCGTGAATAAGGCTATTATCCCTGTACACAAGCAAGAAGAAAGAGTTTGAATTAATCTCACGGTGTATCTTTTGTTTACTATATTATACAATTGGCAAAGGTAAACTACCTATTTGAGATATGCGTTTTTACCCGGTAGAAAATAACACGGGCTGTTTCATTTTCTGAGACAGCCCGTAATTGAATCTTATTCGTTCCTTGATCGGTTTAAAGGAGCCGGTTAATATCCCTCGTTCTGCTTCAGTTGACCATTCGATTTAGTAATCTCTTCACTTGGATACGGGAATACCATCATATGTGCTTGATAGGCGTTTTTGTTGGTGTAATCTTCGTAACCAATAATCGTGAACGCGGATTCCGGATTCGCCCGGTCTTCATATCTGCGGATACGTGGATGTGCGTTCAACTCTTTATCGGCCAATGTCTTTATGTCGGCATTGGAAGAACGGTTCCAACGCTTTAAGTCGAATAGATGGTCTGTAAACTCAAAAGCCAATTCACAACGGCGTTCGTGATATAGATCCTTCATCGTGGCGGTGCCGGCAAGCGGTACCAAGTTGGAGCGTAGGCGGATACGGTTGATATCTGCGGTTGCTTTATCGGCTTGGCCTGTCATTAAATATGCCTCGGCACGGAACAATAACATTTCTGCGAAACGGATGATCGGGAAATTGACACGGACCGTAGGCCAGTCTCCGTTAGCACTCACGGCTCCTTCACCTACAGGGTCTGAGTATTTGAACGCGTCCATGTATTTATTGATCATGAAACCAGCTTCAAGATCGGAGGTAGACCAGAACTTGCGTGTCTCGCCGAAGAACGGGAACTCTTGGTTGTATTCCAAGATTGAGCGTACTAAACGGTCATTACCTTTACCATCTTTCGCCATTTCTTCGTAGATGTCGTAAGAGGGCTTCATCTGCCCCCAACCATTATATTTGCCCCAGCCTTTGTTCTCAAGGATAATACCCGGGAATTCGGTACCGCCCGGTAGTGCGCCACCGATACTCGGAATAGTCCAGAGATATTCGGCGTTCCAATAATCTTTCAAGTCAGACGAGAATAGTTCCGCAAATGTGGGAGCTAGATCTCGATTGTAGTTGTTCTCTAATTGATTGACCATCTCGATGACGTTGTTCCATTGGGTAGCATCCCAAGTAGCCCAGTAAGCATAAGTTTTCGCTTTGAACGCCACGGCAGCAGCCTGATGTGCCCGGCCCCGGTTGTCAGCGTCATAGGATTCGAAGTTTGGAAGGTAGGCGATTGCTTTGTCCATATCTTCGATGATCAGTTTATAATTGTCCATAACGGTAGCTTGCTGAGGCGGTATGGAGTTGTCGTAATCGTCGGGGAAGTCCTCGTAACGTACGAAAGGCACTCCTTGTTTATCCGTACCGTACCGATAAGCGATCAGATAATGTGCCCAACCGCGACTGAAGTAAGCTTCGCCCAAGCTGCGTTTCTCGACGGCGGTCAGCGTCGTTCCCTTTTCTTTCTTCACTAATTCTTGGATGATCCAATTCGCACGGGACATAGTAGAATACATACGGCTGAATACATCTCTTAGAGGAGATTCATCACCGGTATAGGCTAAGGTCGCCAAAGAGTTATAACCGCGCGTACGTCCCCAAACAATGTCGCATGCGGCTCCCTGTTCCCAGAATAACTCACGGCCGTAACAACCCTCTTGATGGAATCTTTCATATAATCCGTCAATGGCATCAATGGCCTGTTGATCATTCAAGAAATAGGAGGTTGTAGTTGCGTTTCCTTCCGGCTGAACGTCGAGGAAGTCGCTACAAGAACTACAAACCAATGCGGATAATGCTAATACTGTAATATATCTTTTCATTTTGATCCTTTGTTAATATGAATATCTTTTAAAACACCCGATTAGTATGTCAATTTGACTCCGACAGAGAATACGCGTGAAACCGGATACTTCAAGGCATCCCAACCGCCGGTTTCCGGGTCCATTCCTGAGTAGTTCGTGATCGTGCAGAGGTTCTCACCGCTAAGGTAAACCGACATCATGCTGTTGCGTTCTTGCAGGTGAGCGCATTTCCTGATAACATCACTCAAGTCATAGGATACGGTGAAGTTCTTCAAACGCAAGTAAGAAGCATTCTCCAGATACCAATCAGACGGTGTGCTAAAGTTGCTATTCGGGTCGTTTTTCGATAAGCGTGGAATATTCGACCCTGTATTCGACGGACTCCAAGCGTTCATGATCTCTTTTGAGCGGTTGAAGTTTCCTTCTACATCACTTAAGGCCATATATTTACCTACATATAAAGCTTGTGCTCCACCTACGCCTTGGAACATAGCGCTTACGGAAAGCTTCTTCCAAGTGAATCCTCCGGAGAATGAGAATGTAGTTTTAGGTGTAGCGCTACCGCAGTATTGACGGTCTTCATCATTGATGACTCCATCACCATTGGCATCGACGAATTTCAAATCGCCGGCTACAGCGTCCGGTTGGATTCGTTTTCCGTCTTTGTTTACATAAGCGGCTGCCTCTGCGTCGCTTTGAAAAATGCCGTCAGTCTTGATCAGATAGAAAGAGGCCAGCGGTTCTCCTTCGGCTGTTTGATACATATATGGAAGGTTACGATAACTTCCATCGAAATAGGCATTGTCCTTGGTGATACCTGTCCAGACACCCGGGGTTCCGTCTGCGTTCTTTACCCCAATATCAGAAACCCAGTTCTTTAGATAAGAGAAGTTTCCGGAAACGAAGTACGACCAATCTTTATTTACCTGTTGGTTCCAATTGATTTGCGCCTCAAAACCTCGGTTGCGGACTTCACCTTGATTGACTAACATGGCATCGATACCGATCGTTCCCGGCCAGTTCATCGTTTGCGACTGGATCAAGTTGAACGTGCGTTTGTCGAAATAGTCGAATGCCATGCTCAAGCGATTGTCGAACATGTTCACATCTAGACCTAAGTCCCATTGCTCGGAAGTTTCCCATGTTAAGTTGGGATTTAATGCGGTAGAGTTATAGACGAAGTTTCCCCAAATCTTGTTCGATTCTACGCCGTACTGTGCCTGCTCCGACCAATAATTCTTACCTAATAAAGCTGATTTGTAATTATAACCGATAGATCCTAGATTACCGACACGTCCCCAAGAAGCACGGATCTTCAATAAATTCAGTGTCTCGCTCTTCGGGAAGAAAGATTCATTAGAGATTTTCCATCCGGCTGTTACGGCAGGGAAGTCGCCATAGTTATTATCTTTAGGTTAGACGGCCTGCGTAATCACGATGCCAAGAGGCTGTAACGAAGTAACGATCGTTGAAGGAATAAGCCAGACGGGCGATCAAGGATACGTTTGCGTCAGGACCGGTCAAATAATCGGTTGCGGAAACGGAATTCGCATAGGATAGATATTGTAAATAAGCGGATTCGTCAGATAAATCTTTTCCATTAACCTCTAATCCTCGCTTGCTGTAATGATCGGCCGTAGTGGATAGTAAGACACCCACGGTGTGCATGTCATTAAACGTATTGTCGTAAGTCAATGTGTTTTCCGTTTTCCATGCGTCTGCACGGTAAGTCGTTTCATCCAGATTATTTGTCAAGGAGGGTTTTCCCACCTCGTCACGGATCGGGCTGAAGTTCTTATATAGATTATTCTTCAGGTTGTAAGTGAAACGGCTCGTGAACTTCAAGCCGGTAACGATATTAGCTAGTTCCAGACTGGTCGTACTCCAGATGTCGCTGGTTCGGTCATAGCGGTTTTCCGCTTCCAGCAAGCGAACCGGATTGACAGCGTCTCCATGGATATCTGCGAAGTTGGAGCCATATTTGGCGATGTAATCCGGGTCTTCGGTCGTTGTTCCACCGTAAGTGCCATCCAGCGGATTGTAAACCGTAGCGCTGGCAGGCATATACATAGCCGCCGCAACAACTCCCGTATAACCACTGTCGGTATCTTTTGAACGGCTTTCGTTGTTTTTCCAAACCACGTCTTCGGTGATAGTCACCCATTTATTCAATTTGAATTTACCGTTGTAACGAAGTGAAAGGTTCTTGTTGAAAGTATTGATCAATACACCTTCATCATTATCGTAAGCAAATGAAACACGGTTGGAGGCATTCTCGGAACCAACATTCAAGGCTACGTTATGGCGTTGGTAGAAAGCGGTGCGGAAGATCTCGTCCATCCAGTTGGTACGTGTGGTACCTACCCATGGGTTCTTGGTCAAATCCCAACCGGTCGGCAATGTAAGCCCCGCGTTTGCGTAAGACAGTTTTCGCATCTCGAGTTGCTCTTCCGCATTTAACGGCTCGATTACGTTGCTAGCTTTACGAACACCGAAAGTCGCGTCATAGCTCAACGAGGTCTTGCCCTCTTTCGCCTTCTTGGTGGTTACCAAGATAACACCGCCGGCTCCGGATTGCGCTCCATAGATAGCGGCAGAGGCAGCATCTTTTAAGACGACAATCGTCTCGATATCATTCATAGAGGCGATGGGTGCGCCGGGAACACCGTCAACAACCCATAATACGTTATCGCCATTCTGTGAGCCCTGTCCACGAATCACGATCGAGGGTGTAGCCGTCGGGTCTCCACCGTTCGCTTGTACGGTAACACCCGCTAACTGCCCTTGCAACATACTTTCGGTAGAGGTAACCGGACGGGCCACCAAGTCTTCCGTGTTGTTCAGCACGCCCACGGAAGCGGAGAGATCTTGTTTGCGTTGCCCCGCTCCATAACCGAGTACGACTACCTCATCCAATTTCTGCGTATCTTCTTCTAGGATGATGTTGAAGGTCGTTTTCCCGTTTATCGGGATACTTTGCGTCATATAACCGATATAACTGATCTCTAAGGTAGCGTTTTCCGGAACTTCCAGTAGGAAATCTCCATCGAGCCCGGTGATTACTCCGTTTGTCGTCCCTTTTACGATCACGTTCGCGCCAATTACGGGAATCCCCGCCTGGTCTTTGACGATACCGGAAATCTGTTTCGTACTTTGTTGGTAGATGCTGGGACTCAGATGTTCTAAGCCCGATGATTGCCCGAAGACGGGAGAAGCTTGAGCGGTTTGGGTACCTGCCACTATGCCACATAAAGACATCCCTACGCATAGATGCTTGACAGGGATGAAATCATAAAGCCGTTGTTTCATGTTTGCGTATTTTAGTGTTTATCCTTAATTCCGCAACACTATTATAAAATATTTTTTTTATTTTAAGTACCTGAGCAACAAAAAGTTGCTCAGGATTTTGCCATGTCAGAGAGGATTCACTTAACTTAGTGTTGCAAAAAAATAATCAAACAAAACCTCATCAGGCATGGCAAAAATACAAATAAAAAATCCGAGAAGCTCACTCCTTTTGGAGGAATATTTTCAATCATGGAGCAATTTGACTCCACATTGTCATCTGTAATCGACTCGACACTCGGTCTAAGGTGTAGCTCGTTCGGTTATCAGTACAGTGAAATCGTCCGTTCCCTCATGAGTATCTACTTCTGTGGTGGCTCATGCATTGAGGATGTCACTACTCATTTGATGAACCATCTCTCGCTCCATCCGACACTTCGTACTTGTAGTTCTGATACTATCCTCAGAGCGATAAAGGAACTGACGCAAGGAAACATCTCATACACATCAGATACGGGTAAGAACTACGATTTCAACACGGCTGACACACTCAATACCTTACTGCTCAATTGTATGTTTGCATCCGGCCAACTGAAAGAGGGCGAGATGTATGATGTTGATTTCGACCATCAGTTCATAGAGACTGAGAAGTATGATGCAAAGCCTACATACAAGAAGTTCCTTGGTTATCGCCCTGGCGTGGCGGTTATTGACGACTTGATTGTTGGCATTGAGAATAGCGATGGTAACACCAACGTTCGTTTTCATCAGAAGGACACGCTGAAGAGATTTTTGAGAGATTTGAGCAGAACGGACTTACAATCAATCGTTTCAGAGCTGATTGTGGATCATGTTCCGAGGAAATCGTGGAGGAAATAGAGAAACACAGCAAATCCTTCTATATCCGCGCAAACCGCTGCAGTTCGCTCTACAATGACATCTTTGCTCTTAGAGGCTGGAAGACTGAGGAAATCAATGGCATTGAGTTCGAATTGAACTCTATTCTTGTTGAGAAGTGGAAGGGTAAAGCATACCGACTTGTGATTCAAAGACAGAAACGGATGGACGGTGTGCTGGATCTTTGGGAAGGAGAATACACATACCGTTGTATCCTGACTAACGACTATGAATCTTCCACACAAGAGAAATTGTCGAGTTCTATAACCTTCGTGGAGGAAAGGAACGTATCTTCGATGATATGAACAATGGTTTCGGGTGGGACAGATTGCCCAAATCCTTCATGGCAGAGAACACTGTGTTCCTTCTTCTTACGGCACTTATCCGTAATTTCTACAAGGCCATTATCCACAGACTTGACGTAAAGAGGTTCGGACTCAATGCAACAAGTCGCATAAAAGCGTTTGTCTTCAGGTTTGTCTCTGTACCAGCCAAGTGGATCAGAACATCAAGGCGGTATGTGCTGAGTATCTATACCTGTAATAATGCTTACGCAGATATTTTTCAGACTGATTTTGGATAACGCCTACAACTTATGGGTATGATACTGCGTATTGCCTCAAGTCGCATAGTGGGGCAAGGGGATATTGTGGGCAGAAGTGGGTATTTCAGCCTCAATTTATCTGCTAATTCAGTGATGAGAGGACGTTTAGACGCAAGAAGGACGCTGAAGAGCTTAGTTGCGGATTTGAGGTTTATCTAAATCTGCCGCAAAAGTAGGCGTAATATGTGCGAGTATAGTGGAAGGTCTTATGAAGCGTTTGTGAATAAAATGTTGCAAAGCTGTTGCAGCCTTACTGCAACGCACGTGCAGTGTTACTGCGACAGGCGTGCAGTAACACTGCAATGCGGGTTGCAGTAATCAGAAATCAAAGTATCGTTTAGCGTTGTTGTAACTGATGTCCTCCACCATCTGTCCAATGAAGGAAAGCTCGGAGGCAGGCAATAAGCCTTTCTCTATCTCATTGCCTAGCATATTACAAAGGATCCGGCGGAAATACTCATGACGGGGATATGACAGGAAGCTACGGGAATCTGTCAGCATACCGACGAAACGGCTTAAAAGACCGAGGCTGGAAAGCGCATTTAATTGATCTTCCATACCTTTGATCTGATCGAGGAACCACCAAGCCGCTCCATATTGCATCTTCCCGGGTACACTGCCGTCGTTGAAATTGTAGGCATTGGCTACCATCAACTCGGTGTCGCGGGGGTTCAGGTTGTAAACGATCGTTTTCGCTAACAGCCCTTCTTGATCTAAACGACTGAAAAAGCGGTTCATGGATACGGAGATCGGCTGATCGTCGATAGCGTCGAAACCCGTGTCCGGTCCTAATAACTTGAACATCCGTTTGTTATTATTTCGGTTAGCGCCGATATGGAATTGTTGTACCCATCCACTCCGGGCATCCATCGCCGCCAATTCGTATAGCAATGCCGAACGGTATTTGCGAACTTCCTGCTCCGTGAGCGATTTACCCATACGAGCCTTGAGGAAAATCACCTCAATCTCCTGCTCGGTATAAGGTTCGGCATAGAAAGTATCCAACCCGTGGTCCGATAACCGGCACCCTTGGGCGGCGAAGAAATCATGCCGCTTTTGTAATGCCTCCAATAAATGCTTGTAGGTGAGGATGGTCTTATCGGCGGCGGCCTCCAGCTTGGACAAATAGTCATTTTTAGCGCCTTGAAATTATCGATAGCGAGTACCTTGTCCGGTCGCCATGCCGGATATACACGGGTGTGGCATCCGCTTGAACGTATTTTTTGATGGAATTCCAATGAGTCTATAGGATCGTCGGTCGTACAAACAACCTCTACGTTCATCCGTTTCATGATGGCTTGCGCACGATATTCGGGAGTACGCAGTTTATCCGTACAAGTTGCGTAGATTTCCTCGGCGGAAGCCGGATTCAAGACTTTATGGATTCCGAATATACGGCTAAGTTCCAGATGTGTCCAATGATAAAGCGGGTTTCGCATCGTGTAAGGCATCGTCTCTGCCCATTTAAGGAATTTCTCGTAAGGGGGCTTATCTCCGGTGATATATTCTTCGGGAATACCGTTCGCTCTCATCGCCCGCCATTTGTAATGGTCTCCGCCCAGCCATATCTCCGTAAGATCCTCGAATTGATGATTCTCCGCTATTTGCCGGGGATCCAGATGGCAATGGTAATCAATGATGGGCATCTTCGCCGCATGCTCGTGATATAACTCACGGGCCGTGTCGGTTTGGAGCAAGAAATCTTGATCTAAAAAGTTTTTCATACTTGGCGATACTTTTGAATGATAGATAAGGCGTCGCGGCATAAATCTGTAATGGATTGCCAATCGTTTCCCGCTATCGCTTCTTTGGGGAAGAGTTTGGATCCCATTCCTACGCAGGTCACGCCGGCCTTGAACCAAGCGGATAGATTCTCCTCTGTCGGCTCCACGGCACCGGTAGCCATGATTAGGGTCCATGGCATGGGGGCCTTTATGTTCTTGACAAATGAGGGACCTCCTACATTTCCGGCGGGGAATATCTTGCAAAGGTCGCAACCTGTTTCTTGGGCAAAGCCGATCTCGGATACGGAACCGCAGCCGGGCGTATAAGGGATGAGGCGACGGTTACATATCTTCGCTATCTCCGGGTTAAACAGCGGGCCGACTACGAAGTTTGCCCCTAGCTGTATGAATAAGGCGGCTGTGGCCGGGTCTACGATAGAACCTACGCCCAATACTAATTCCGGACATTCCTTGGCGGCGTATTTTACCAGCTCGCCAAATACCTCGTGGGCGAAATCTCCCCGGTTAGTAAACTCGAAGGCTCTGACGCCTCCCTCGTAACAGGCTTTTACAACTTGTTTTGCGATCTCTACCTCTTTATTATAATAGACGGGCACCATTCCGGTTTGGATGATAGCCTGTAATGTTTGTATTTTATTGAATCGAGCCATATTGGGAATTAAAAATTGAAAATTGAGAATTGAAAATTAGCGGGAGACACGGCCGGAGGTGTCGCCGGACATGAGTTTTTCTACTTCCTCTACGGTTACTTGGTTGAAGTCTCCGTAGATCGTGTGTTTCAGGCAGGAAGCCGCTACCGCGAAGTCCAAGGCTTTCTGGTCGTCACCGGGGTAGGAGAGCAAACCGTAAATAAGACCTCCCATAAAAGAATCGCCTCCACCTACACGATCTACGATATGGGTGATGTCATACCGGCGGGATTCGTACAACCGGTTGTCGGCGTATAGCACTCCGCCCCATGTGTTATGATTGGCATTGATGGAGCCTCTTAGCGTGATGATAACTTTCCGGGCACGTGGGAAGTGAGCCATTAATTGGGTACATACCGACTGGAAAGAAGCGGCGTGTACCTCGCCTTCCGTGGCGGCGGCGTCGAAACCTTCGGGCTTGATACCGAAGACTTTCTCGGCATCTTCCTCGTTTCCTAGGATGATATCGCATCCGGCTACTAGTTCCGGCATGACCTCATGGGCTGTCTTACCGTATTTCCAGAGATTTTTCCGGTAGTTGAGGTCGCAGGATACCGTGATGCCCAATCGGTTTGCCGCCTGTATCGCTTCCAAGCATACGTTGGCGGCACCTTCGGATATGGCTGGCGTGATACCTGTCCAGTGAAACCAAGAGGCATCCTTGAATACCTCGTCCCAATCGATCATCCCCGGTCGGATCTCGGCGATGGAAGAATGAGCCCGGTCATATACCACCTTGCTGGCACGAGCGACCGCTCCGGTCTCCAGAAAATAAATGCCTAACCGTTCCCCTCCGTAAATGATCTTGGAAGTTCCGATACCCTGTTTGCGTAATTCCATAACGCAGGCACGGGCGATGTCATTTTGGGGTAAACGGGTTACAAACTCAGTCTCTATGCCATAGTTGGCGAGTGAGGCGGCGACATTCGCTTCCCCTCCGCCGAAAGTAGCGTTGAACTGATTGGCTTGGCAAAAGCGTAAATAGTCCGGAGTAGCCAGCCTAAGCATGATCTCTCCGAAAGTTATGACTTTCTTACTCATGGTGGTATAGTATTATGTTTTTCGCAAATGTAAGGGTTTATTTCGAATAATGTATAGCGTGTGTGCGAAAACATAGGCTTTTTTATTCCACCACCCACCGCTCAATGTTTCGTGTCTCGGAAGAAAAGTTTACACCGATCTTGAAAACCTTGCGTCCATCGTTGGCGAAAGGCAGGGCGTATCGTTTCTCGTCGATTTGCCGCAGGGCATCTTCCGCGGAGCCATTCAACTTAAACTCCATGATGTATATGTAACGATCGGTCTGTACGACGAGGTCGATACGACCGTTTGAGGTGTGGTATTCCACCTTGGCGTAAAGCCCGATCAGTCGGAAGACAATGAAAAGTACATTTTGGTAATGCAACTCCGTGTCTCGTTCCGGCTTTTGGCCGGCGATCACCTCGTAAGGGGTGTCGGCGAAGAAGCTTTGCAAGCGACGGAAGAAAGCGTCGTAATCACCATTCTCCACCTCCCGGACAAAACGCCCGATTTCGAAAGGAGTCTTTGGGGCGCTAACACTGGTGTAGAAAGGAAGCAGGTATTTGACAAAGCCTTCTTCTACCTCTAAATTGGGAAATCCTAGTTTATAGATACCAAAGCGAGAATCATAATCCTTGATCGTAAGGTAGCCGCTTTGGTAAATGACAGGGACAGGATTGCTAGAGGTTGAGTCGATACTATTCAGCACATCGGCATCGGTTTCGGTATTTGCCAGCTCATAGAGGTCGTAATGGGTGTGCTTGAGTAACTCTACTAAATAAGAAGGTGTTCCGGTCTCGAACCAATAATCCTCAGGCCGCATATATTTAAAGGTATTCAGCAGGCTGAAAGGGTTATAGATACCCGGTACGTTGGCTACGAAATGATAGCCGTCGTAACGCTTTTTTTCAGCAAGGGAGCGTGTTTCATCATAGGTCAGTTCGAGGGAGGAGGCCAGTTTATGGATATCTCCGTCGAAATAAGTTAGTAACTCTGCTTCCGTAATCCCGCAAATCGCGGCGTATGGCTCTCGCATAGATATATCGTCCAAGTTATTTAGGTCGCTGAATACGCTCACTTTCCCGAACTTCGTGACACCAGTTAGAAATGCCAGCCGGATATATCCGTCCATGGTTTTCAACACACCGTAGAACGCCTTTAATATCGCACGATATGCCTCTTGAAGCTCTGCGTTCTCTAGGGCTTGGAGTAAAGGCTTGTCGTACTCGTCTACCAGCACGACAACTCTTCGTCCTGTTTTCTCATAAGCTCGGCGTATCACACCGGTGAAACGATCGGAAGGTGTGGTCTCCCTGTCATCCTTCCCCCACCGGTCTTCCCAAAGATTCAAGAAACGCCGTAGTATGCTTTCCAAAGGCGCCTGCGTCTGAGTATTTCTCGGCATTCAAATCCAGATGCAGGATGGGATACTCCATCCACTCTTTCTCCAGATTCGCGATCGCCAATCCTTCGAATAGCTCTTTCTTCCCTTGGAAATAGGCTTCCAGAGTAGAGAGTAACAGGCTTTTCCCGAAGCGTCGGGGACGGCTGAGGAAGTAGTAACTTCCGGTATTCGCCAATTGATAAACCAAAGCGGTCTTGTCGACGTAGAGATAGCCGTCCTTACGAATCTTCTCGAAGTTCTGTATACCGATGGGATAAATAGTCTGGTTCATAGTGCCAAATATTTAATGTGACCTATTGACAAAGATACGATAAGTTTCTTGATTTAGGATATAGAGTCCGGAAAAACAAAAAAGCCGCTAGTCCCAATATGGATGCGGCTTTTTTTGCTCCTCAATGAAACAATCTCACGATTCCCCCCTTGCAAAGACTTGTTAACCTTAGATCTAAAATACTATGAAAAAAACTCGATGCAAATATAAAGGGTTTTATAATATGCGTCAATAGTATTTGTAACATTTTATTGTAAAAATATCGCAAATGGGTTTCAATTTGATATATATCAAGCTTGTTATTCTGAAATTCCGTACTTTTTAGGAATATTATTCATAATTTCGAATAATTCGTTAACAGTCTCCGCACGTAGCATGGCGATCCGTGTTTGCTTGAAATCGGTAATACCTTTGAAGAGCGGAGTAGCTGCCAGATGACGACGAATATGTAAGATTCCCCTACGTTCGTCCAATCGTTCCACGCTTTGCTCCACTTGTTTTTTTAGGATATCCAGATACCAAGAGAAAGGCTCTTGCGGCAATAATTCCCCGGTCGTAAGATAGTGTTTTACCTCCCGGAAGATCCAAGGGCGGCCTATGCTAGCCCTACCGATCATTACGGCGTCTACGCCATAGTCCTCGAAACGCTGCTTGCATATCTCGGCGGAAGTCACGTCGCCATTCCCGATGATAGGGATTTGCATGCGAGGGTTATTTTTTACGGCACCGATCAAGGTCCAATCCGCCTCGCCCGTGTACATTTGCGCCCGTGTACGTCCGTGGATGGAGAGGGCGGCGATACCGCAATCCTGTAGTTGCTCGGCCAGATCCACGATAACGCGGTTGTCGGCATCCCATCCCAAACGGGTTTTCACGGTGACGGGGATGTTCACGGCTTTCACCACCTCTCTCGTGATCTCCAGCATCAACGGGATATTGCGTAGCATGCCGGCCCCGGCTCCCTTGCCCGCTACTTTCTTTACGGGGCAACCAAAGTTTATATCTAAAATATCCGGACGAGCTTCCTCGCAAATACGTGCGGCCTCTACCATCGAGGCTACGTCCTTGCCGTAAATCTGGATAGCGACCGGACGTTCATCATCGGAGACATTTAGTTTTTGCTGTGTTTTGTTCACACTGCGGATCAACGCGTCGCTCGATACGAACTCCGTATATACCATGTCCGCCCCGAAGCGTTTGCACATCAAACGAAACGAGATATCCGTCACGTCCTCCATAGGCGCCAAGAATACCGGACGCTCCCCTAAATCTATTGAACCAATCTTCATACCTTCTGTTTGCTAACTAAATAGAGATTACAAAAGTACTTCTTTTTGGGGAATAATTTTTACATCTCGTAAGATGATCGGTGGATGGAACAGGTGTTTTTAATAATCCGGATCATTTATGATATATTGATAGAGTTCGGATTGCCCCGCTTTATTTAGGATCTTGTGCTTCTCCAACTGGAACTATTCTTTCATGATGGGATGGAGGGTTTGTGCTTATAAGAAATCTTCTCAAATATTATTCGTACCTTTGCTACCGTAATATTAAAATATATAACCTTGAAAGAGAAGGATTTTGAAATAATGGCGCCTGTCGGTTCCTATGAATCGTTGATGGCTGCTATACAAGGAGGGGCCGACTCCATTTATTTCGGTATCGAAGGATTGAATATGCGTTCTCGCTCGTCGAATAATTTCACGACGGAGGATTTGCGCAAGATCGTCGCTATTTGCGGGGAACATGGTATCAAGAGTTATCTCACGGTTAATACGGTTATTTATGGTGAGGATCTTCCGTTGATGAGGGAGATCATAGACGCCGCTAAGGATGCGGGTGTCTCCGCCATTATCGCCGCCGATGTGGCCGCTATGAATTACGCGAATAGCATCGGGCAAGAGGTGCACTTATCCACGCAGTTGAATATCTCGAACGTGGAGGCGTTGAAGTTTTACGCCCGCTTCGCCGATGTGGTCGTATTGGCTCGCGAATTGAACTTAAAGCAGGTGCATGAGATTTATCAGGAGATCGTGAAGCAGCAGATCAAAGGCCCGAAAGGGGAATTGATCCGCATAGAGATGTTCGCTCACGGGGCTTTGTGCATGGCCGTGTCCGGTAAATGCTATTTGAGTTTGCATGAGATGAACGCTTCCGCCAACCGGGGGGCTTGCATGCAAATTTGTCGTCGTGCCTATACGGTGCATGACAAGGATAGCCAGATCGAGCTGGATGTGGAGAATCAGTATATCATGTCGCCGAAAGACTTGAAGACGATTCATTTCATGAATAAGATGATGGATGCCGGCGTACGTGTGTTCAAGCTGGAGGGGCGTGCCCGCGGGCCGGAGTATGTGCGTCTCGTGACCGAATGTTATAAAGAGGCGATCAAGGCCTATTGCGAAGGTACCTTCGATGAGGAGAAGGTAGCGGTTTGGGACGAGCGTCTGCGCAGGGTCTTTAATCGCGGTTTCTGGGATGGCTACTATCTGGGACAACGATTGGGTGAATGGAGCAGTAAATATGGCTCCGGTGCTACCCGTAAGAAAGTGTACGTGGCACGGGGTATCAAATACTTCAGCGGAATCGGTGTCGCCGAGTTTGAGATGGAGTCCGGTTCCTTGAGAGTAGGCGATGAGATCTTGGTAACAGGTCCCACGACCGGAGCCGTTATGCAGACCGTCGATGAGATCCGGGTAGACCTGAAACCGGTGGAGGAGACCGTGAAAGGGGAACGCTTCTCGATAAAGATGTCCGAGAAGATCCGCCCGTCCGATCGTCTTTATAAAATGGAGAAAGTACAAATCGAAAAAGAACTACGATAATGAAGGAATATATTTTTAAACTGACAGACAAGGTTCGCGATTATGAGTGCGATTTGCAAGGCGTGGTGAATAACTCCAATTACCAGCATTATATGGAGCATACCCGGCATGAGTTTCTAGAGTCGTTGGGTGAGAACTTCGGCGCCATGCATGAGAAGGGCATCGATGCTTTTGTGGCCCGTGTGGATATCCAGTTCAAGAACTCCTTGCGGAGCGGCGATCGGTATACTTCTTGCCTGAATGTATATAAGAAAGGGGTGAAACTGGTGTTCGAGCAAGATATTTACCGGGAATCCGATGGGGCGCTGGCTACTAAAGGAGTCGTGGAATCCGTTGTCGTAGAGAATGGCAAATTAACCAGAGGAGAATATTTCGATGAGATGCTAAAGCGAATAGAATCAAAACAAGCATAAATGACAGACAAACAGATTTACCAAATTGGCCTTACTATGATTAATGGGGTGGGAGATATCCTAGCCCGCCATCTTCTGGAAGCGTTGGGAGATGCGGAGGCCGTGTTTACGGAAAAGCGCCAGTCGCTAGAGAAGATACCGGGTATCGGCGATTCGATTATCACCGAGATTAAGCGGGCGGATGTGCTCTTACGGGCAGAGAAAGAATTGGCTTTTGCCCAAAAGAACGGTATCTCTATCTATTTCTTGAAAGATATGAATTATCCGGAACGTCTGCGGGAATGCCCGGACGCTCCGGTTTTATTTTATTTCAAGGGGAACGCGGATTTAAACGCCGCCCATATCATCAGCGTTGTGGGTACTCGTAGGGCCTCCACTTATGGACAGGAAGTGACCGAGCGTTTATTGCGGGATTTATCCGTGATTTTCCCGGATCTATTGGTCGTTAGCGGACTCGCGTATGGCATCGATATTTGCGCTCATCGGAATGCGTTGAAGAACCAATTGCCCACGGTGGGCGTATTGGCGCATGGTTTGGATCGTATCTATCCTCCCGTGCATCGCTCTACGGCGGTCGAGATGTTGGAGCGGGGAGGTTTATTGACCGACTTTCCTAGCGGGACGAATCCGGATCGGCAGAACTTTATCCGGCGAAACCGGATCGTAGCCGGTCTGGCGGATGCCACGATCGTTATTGAATCGGCGGAGAAAGGAGGCTCTTTGATCACGGCGGATATCGCTTTCTCGTATGGCCGGGATGTCTATGCCTTTCCGGGCCGGGTAACGGATATCAACTCTAAGGGATGTAATAGCTTAATCCGGCAGAATAAAGGAGGCTTGATCACTTGCGCTGACGATTTAATCATGGCGATGCGTTGGGATGTCGCTCAAAAGACGGACGCGTTACCGGTCCAAACCCAATTATTATTTCCTGAGAACGAGGAGAGTGAACGGATCTTGTCGTTCTTGGAAATGCGAAAGGAATCTCATATCAATGAATTGTCCGTAGCCTTGAATCTTCCGGTACATCAATTATCTTCTCTGCTCTTTGAGTTGGAATTGGATGGAAAGATAAAATCGATGCCGGGAAGCATCTATAAACGAATGAAACCCCTATAAATAATTAAAGCCTGTCTCACGACAAGCCCTAACCAAACTTTGTTAACCTTAAATCTAATACTATTATGAAAAAACCACAATGCAAAGATAAGCTTGTAAAGCCCCTTTGTCAAGGGTTTTGAGTATAACTTGTGTTAAACAACATGCCAGTCCGGTGTAAAAAATGTTTTTGAATTTGAAACTATACAGAATATGCGCAAAATCTTCTAAAATTAACAATTTGGATATTGTTTGTAATCCTTGATCTGCACAGTGCTTGTATATATGGAGGAGGTTTATCCATACTAAAAAATCCTTGTAAGCGAACTTACAAGGATTTCTGGATTTGTGCGGCTGAAGGGACTCGAACCCCCACGCCGTGAAGCATCAGATCCTAAGTCTGACGTGGCTACCAATTACACCACAGCCGCATTGGAATCGTGTGCAAAGGTAATGCTTTTTTATAAACTTGCAAATATTTGCGTTGTTTTTTTAGCGAAACCTTATTTCTTCTCGGTCTCGGACAAGAGGTGGGTGATCGCCGCCTCGATAATCGTATCTTTACCTTTCTCGATATCTTCTTGGGTCATAGAAACCTTATATGTAGGATCGATACCGAATTCCGTATGCTGTTTGTTTTACATCTAGCATGGGAGACGCGGAGAAACGGACACCCCAGCCGTTGGGCAACTCGGAGTTAAAGGGGAAGCCACTACCGCCTCCGGTGCGATCTCCCATCGTCGTTACATAAGGCATCATGCGTACTTTCTGCACGAAATCGTTGGCGGCGCTGTAGCAATGACGATTCGTTAAGACCACGACAGGGCGTAACCAGCGGATACGCTCGGAAGGTGAGAGATAAAGGGGATAAGGTTCGGAAAAGTCATCGTGCCCTTTACCCGTCTTATGTTGGATATAGCCGGTCAGTATCTTTTCCTCCAAGAAACGGGAAGCGATGCGATCGGCGTTTGATAACATGCCACCGCCATTATCCCGAATATCGAAGATCAAACCTTTGCAATCCTTGAATTGATAGAATATGTGATCCAAACCGCTTTCGCCGGCCGAACTGGAAAAGCTACCGTAGTAAATATACCCGATCTGCCCGTCACTCAATGTCGTGTATTTAAGTCCTCCGGCGATCGAGTAGTTCCTTCCGAGATAATTCTCTTGTATGTCCGAGTCGAAATTATTCGGATAATCGAGGTACCAATCCCAATAGCGGGACATATTGAAGGTGGATATCAAATTGGTATGCCCGTCTTTCAGCTCGTTTAGCATATCGCCTAATACGTCAAATAGGACGTATTGGTTCATCGTATCGCTTATCTGCGTCTTATAACGGTCGTGAACCTCGTTCCAATCAATGTCCTTGTATTCGAAGAAGCAGTAATTCTCATCCAATATTTTCCAAAGCGCCTCAAAGTTCTCCTGTGGGGAGGCCACGTATTCGTCCGATTTCTCACATCCGGTAAACAGGAATCCGAGAGATATAAATATATATATAAGGTATCGTTTCATTTGATTTCCTTTTAATAATAAGCGCTTCTGAACCGCTGGGTATTCTTTAGGCGTTTTCCTCCGAAAGAGATAAATTCTTTCACGAGGCCGATCATAAAAGAGTGAGAGATTATATGAGACTGTATCCCATTGACATCTGTACGGTAAGAGCTGTTTAGGTAACCTGCCCGTATCGTAAAATTACAAACCGGGAAATCTACCGTGAAAAAGTTCTTCATGGCGAATTTATTATGGAAGGAATTGAATTGCACCACTCCCGAGGCATTCCCTAGGTTGAAGATCTCGTAATACGATTGCCCGTAATGGGGGGAGAATAAAACACCGGCGAAGGGGATCGTGAACTGGTAGCGTAGCGTCATGGGATATTCCTTGACGCGTAACTTATAGATCGCCATGGCAGAGATGTTCAAATCGATATCCGCTTTCGCCGAGGCCGGGTTATTTCCGTTACGGGTATTGTATATAAAACCACCCATGCCATGCACGGCACCACCCGCCAGAAGCTTTAGATCCGGCAATAGCGTGGGCAAATGATAATGGTAACCCAACGTATAATCGATAAAGCCTGCGAAATCCGTAGCGGTAGAGGCGGCATTATCCGTGGTAGCCAGATCGACGCTTATGATTTGCTGTCTGGATACCCGATAGTTTGCCAGCCGGACCCTCTTCATCCGTTCATTCATTACCCGTAATCCGGGGCCTGTATATTTCTTATCTTCCATGCTGGGAGATAAATAGGTGTCCATTAGGTTGTAGCTTCCTATACCGACCATGGTCCCGCTGTTGATAGACCAAGGGATCTCGTCTCCATCGGACTGGGCCTTGGCCGGTGACGCGAGAAACAGCAGGAACAAACCAATCAAACAGGTGATAGCTTTCATAGGTTATTCGTCAAACAATTTCATCTGTCCCGTAATTTCATCGATAATATCCGTGGTACTCTGCCCGTCGTCAGTGTCGTTTCCCTCCTCATTGCCTTCGGTATCGTCTGATTCCGATGCGTTTTCGGAAGGGACGAAGCGATTCGGTTCCAGCTCATTGATTGTCTCGACCTCAAATGTAGAGATTCGTTTACCTTTGGCTTTGAAGCCTTTCACCGCGATAAATTCGTCGGCATCGAGGACGAGAGCCTCCCGGAAGGCGTCATGGCCTCCGAAGATCACCTCGATACGCGGGTAGACCTCATCCGTAAGCAACATCAGGCGGTTCTTCGGATTCTCTCCTAGGAAATTCTGCTTCCGGGTGTTTACCTCCAGCAGGAATCGTTTGATATAATAATATTTCTGATCTGCGTCGTATAATACGGCAGTCCATATCTTGCTCGGCTCGTATTTCTCGATGACCATGATATTGGACTCGTAGTGATTGCTAAGGTCGAAATTCGTGGCGTAGAAATCGCCGTTCGGCAGGATCACCAATATCTGGTCGTTGCTGTGGAACTCGCCTAGCTCTTCTCCCCGCCCATCGTAATTTAACCGGAGTACGTCCCAGTCGAACCATACTTCCCGGCCTCCCAAGGTGGAAGAGCCTTTCTGCTTGAGGCTGATCTTGTGCACTTCCGCTTTCGTCAGGATATTACCTTGAGAGCCCCGTCCCTTAATGGCTATCTCGCTGAAGTTCTTCTCGAAGACGAGTAGTTTCTGCCGGGGTTTGGGTTTCAGGATTACCTTGACGGTCTCCGCCTCTCCGTTCGGGTTCGCGCTGAAGTAAAGGACACGGGAGTTTTCCGTTCCTTTGGTCAGGTCGTATTCCCGGTCGCGTGTAGCGCCCGTGACAGCGAAGCGTTTGATGTAATTATATCCGAACTTACCGTCCCGGTATATAACGTTGTAAATCGTCCGGTTGTCATTGCGCTTAAATACGTTGACATATAGAATATCCTTACCGATAAAGATCTTATCCGCTACCTTGACGATCTTATAAGTACCGTTGCGATAGAAGATGATGACATCGTCTATATCCGAGCAGTTACATATGAACTCGTCCTTTTTCAGTCCCATACCGATGAAACCTTCTTGACGGTTGATATACAGTTTCTCATTCGCCTCAACCACTTTGGTCGCCTCGATCGTGTCGAAGTTGCGTATCACGGTATGGCGAGGGTAAGCCTTGCCGTATTTCTCTTTCAGCATGGTAAACCAATCGATGGTATAGTCGACGATATGTTCCAGCTTATCGTTGATCTTGGCGATTTGTTCCAAGGTCTGGGCAATGAACTCGTTACTCTTGTCGGAGTTGAACTTTAAGATACGTCCCATCTTGATCTCCATGAGTTTCAGGATATCGTCCCGGGTAACCTCACGGATAAATCGGGGCTTGAACGGCTCTAAACGAAGGTCGATATGGGATATCGCCTCGTCCATGTTCTTGGCGTTCTCGAATTCCGGGTCTTTATAAATACGTTCCTCGATAAATATCTTTTCAAGGGAGGCGAAGAACAGGGCCTCCTCCTGCTCTTGTTTCTGGATCTTGAGCTCTTCCCGTAAAAGCTCCAGCGTACGATCCGTAGAGTGGCGAAGCACATCGCTGACCGTAAGGAAATGCGGCTTGTCCTCCTTGATCACGCAACAGTTCGGGGAGATACTGATCTCACAATCCGTAAAGGCGTATAAAAGCATCGATGGTCTTGTCTGAAGAGACCCCCGGAGCGAGATGCACCAAGATCTCTACATCCTTGGCGGTATTATCGTCTACCTTCTTGATCTTGATCTTTCCCTTATCGTTTGCTTTTAAGATCGATTCGATCAAAGTAGAGGTTGTTTTTCCATACGGGATCTCCGAGATCACCAATGTCTTATTATCGAGCTTGCCGATTTTTGCACGGACTTTCACCGATCCACCCCGTTCTCCATCATTATATTTGGCTATGTCGATAGAGCCTCCTGTCTGGAAATCCGGGTATAACGCGAATTCCTCTCCCCGTAGATAGGCGATGGAAGCATCTAATAACTCATTGAAATTATGAGGGAGTATCTTGGAAGACAGGCCTACGGCGATACCTTCCACGCCCTGTGCCAGCAATAAAGGGAATTTTACCGGTAAGGTAACCGGTTCCTTATTACGCCCGTCGTAAGAAAGCTGCCAAAGGGTTGTCTTGGGATTGAATACGGTCTCCAAGGCAAACTTGGAAAGGCGAGCCTCTATATAACGAGGAGCGGCGGCTCCGTCTCCCGTCAGGATATTACCCCAGTTTCCTTGGCAATCGATCAACAGATCTTTTTGTCCCAATTGCACCAAGGCATCTCCGATAGAGGCGTCTCCGTGAGGGTGGAACTGCATCGTATGACCTACGATATTTGCGACCTTGTTATACCGCCCGTCATCCAACCTCCTCATGGAGTGCAGGATACGTCGTTGTACGGGTTTCAGTCCATCGTTGATATGCGGAACGGCCCGTTCCAAGATCACATAAGAAGCGTAGTCTAGGAACCAGTTTTGGTACATCCCAGACAAATGATAGGTCGTGACACGTGTATCCCCTTTCCCCGGGACTTTATAGTCGGAATGGGTATTCGCCTCTTCCTCCGTAGTCTCGTTATCTTGGGTATCACTATTTATATCCTCAATTTCCTCGTTTTCCTTATCCTCGATATAATCGTCTTCTTTATCTTCCGGTCTCATAAAATCCAGTTCTTTCTACACAACGCTATTACGCCAAATTGCTAACAGGGTGTAAATATAGCAAATATTCGGCAGTTTTTATAAGAATGAGGCTTTTACGAGAGTGAGTTTGCGTTAAATAAAGAGATTTTATAAAATAAATATTTAGGTGGTAGGGGTTTTTCAGAATCTTTTGTCTTATCAATAACAATTGATATTTACATATAAAAGAGAATATGATATGAAGAAGCTGATTTTATTTGTGTTATGCGCTTTGAGTGGCTTGATGGTGAGCGCTCAATCACGCTGGGGGATTACTCCGGAGGGTGGATTTGCCGCGGTTAATCGTGTTGGAATGGGCTCTAGCTGGCGTGCGGGGGTTAAGGTAGGCGTTGGTGTATCTTACCAGTTTGAACCGGGATGGATTGGATTGAAATCCGGTTTATATTATGCGAATAGAGGGTATTCGTTGGGAGATTATCCGAGAACGACGGAGTCTGCCACGTATGTCTTGAAAGAGATGATGACCGGTGGTATCACGCAACATTTTTTGCAATTGCCCGTGATGGCTGATTTCTCATGGAAAGTGTCGAAAGAGGTACGTATGCATTTAGCGGTCGGTATGTATGCCGGTGTATCTGTCAAGAATGATACGAATTGGGGATCTTCGTTTACGATGGGGTATTCGAAGGAGCCGCAGGCGCTTGGTAAATATGTCAAATCTACTGGCCTAGGGTATAGTTATGGTTATGGCCATTCGGGATGTGATGAGGCTGAAAACGCCGATCATCCATTTCGAGACGTGAATTCTTTTGATTGGGGATTGACAACTTCTTTTGGTATAGAGGTGAATAACTGGGTGATGAATCTGGGGTATGATCTCTCTCTAGGTGATGAGGGCGGTAACTATAAGATCGATGGCGATAATTTCTCTCTGTATGAGGTAAGAAGTGTCGGTGCCAATTACAATACGATGAGTCTGACGGTTGGGTATAAGTTCAAGCTTTAACAGCAAATCACTTATAGGATACGAATCTGACGAATATTCGGTGTCTTTTTTTAATAGATACGCAGCTTTTGAGATTGTTTGATCATCTATAACTTATAGAAACTTAAATAAATAAGATATTATGAGAATCATCAATCCGATAGGTGGGATCATCCTGCTTTTTGTCTTGCTGGGCACTCTGGGGTGTAGCGAGGACTCATTTCAAGATGAGGCTAAGCCGGTGATTTGTCCTAGTGTTGTTTATCCGGAGGGAGCTAAATTGGCACGAGTTTGGTACGGTGCGGGTATTTCCTCTCCTCAGAGTCTGGCGAAGGAATATGTGTACGATGAGTCGGGACGTATCTCCAAGGTATTATATCCATTGAATACGGAGGATGGAGAAGGATACTTGATTGGCTACGTTGAATATGTTTATGACGAGTGGGGTTTTTTGTCTAAAGAAGTTTACTTCAACAGAAACCTAGATCAGACGTATCATAATTTGTCTACGCTTCATTATAAGTATGATGAACAAGGCCGGAAAATAAAGGAGATTACTGAATATCCGGTTATTGGCAAGAGCAAGGTGACAGTCTTTTCTTATAAGAATAATCTTCTGGAACGGAAAGTTGAGTACGACGAACTCGGCCGGAAGCTTACTTATACGGACTATGAGTACGATGAGACAGGGTTGTTGACAAAAGAAACGATTCGTGATCCCGAAACGTCCGAGGTTCTCCGATATAGCGAGTACCGTAATGAGAACGGATTGAACATGGAGATCATGGTTTATGCCGACCTTCCAACAGAAAAAGAATCCATAGAGCTTCGTCGGATCACGAAGTCCTATGATCAGAATGGCAATCTGCTTCAATTAGTCTCTGAAGAATTAGCTTCTTCTAGCTCCCAGTCGAGTTTCTCGGAGTCCTATGAGTATATTTGAAGGCGTTCGTGATGACTTTATTCGATATGGAATGTCATCACGAATGTTTTTTCCTTCGTATAGGGGGCCTATTCGTCCAATCCTTGTTCGTTCGGATTTCCGGTCTTCATGAAATACCCTTATACAATAAGACCCCTTCCGTAGTTGTTCTCACTCCTTGTACTTTTCCTCCGGTAATTTGAAAATTCTTTTAGTTCTTATGGTTTTCTATATTTGCCATAAATATAACAAAAAATGCAGAGCGTAGCGTCGGGATTAAAAGCAAAAGTGGGTTTCTCTTAGAGGTAACAAAAGTTTCATACTGAGGAAACTTTAGTTTCCCTATAGAGAAATAAAAGTTTTCCGCTTATTAAACTTTTGTTTTCATATGGACAAACTTTTATTTTTTAGTCTGAAAAACTACAAATAACTAGATGCTAATATTTTATATATGTTGAAAGGAGATCGGATAATGCTATATAGTGAGTGTAGAGGATCGTTGTGTTAGGTGAAGGAAAAGTGGTAAATGGCAGTAAATAGTGGTAGATAGAGCCAGATAATTGTAGATGTTTTTTATCTACCACCATGGATTAAGTATCCTAAGACCAGATGATTGCAGGGATAGTTGTAGATGTTGTAGCAAATGGGCTTGTAAATTATATGGGAGAATTGAAAGTTAAAGCGATGAACGAATAACTTTCAATTCTCCATGTTTCAATTAAATGGTATAATATTGTTCCCATCCTTTGCGAGGCGGCAAACCACACAGCATCTTATTCGCTTCCGGATCGTTCGTGATCTGTTTCGTGTCACGATCGAAGACGAGCTTGCGGTTCAAGCGCTGGCTTAATACGCCGAGACAGAATACCTGACTTAATGGGCCGGCGATCGAGAACGGTGAGCGGGTTTTCTCCTTACCCATACAGCTTAACAGGAAGTTCGCGAAATGGTTAGACGGGCTTTTCGGCACTTCCGGTAAGCGGGATTCCATCTCTTTCGCTTTCTCATCCGGGATGATAGATAAGGTACTTCCATGAGAACCACCCTTGAAGGTTAATTCTTTCGAGTAGATTTCCTTGCCCGGGTTCAACTTCGCCGGTTGTATCTTCCCTCCGGCTACGGTCGGGATGTTCGGGTCGAGCTCCGAGACACCATAACCTTCCGGTACGGCGGGGATATTGTCCAGTCCATCGTACCAAGTGATATCCACGGCCGGCATATTCCCTCTTTCCGGGAATTTAAACAGAAGGGTGGATGACATCGGGAAGAAGAACGGGTTATGGTCTTTCAAATAAAGCGGATTTATTTCTGTAGGCAATCCTAAATCTAGGAATTCATGTGCCGTATCCAAAATATGCGCTCCCCAATCTCCTAAGACACCCATTCCGAAGTCGTACCAACAACGCCATTGTCCCAAATGGTAGTCATGGTTGTAATCATGATATTGAGCTACGCCGATCCATGTGTCCCAATCCATCGTCTCGGGAACCGGTTCTCCCATAGGCATATGCCTAATATTCGGGTTCCATCCGTGCCAGCGACGCGGATTATTCATATGGGCGGTAATGGCGGTAACATCCTTGATAATACCGGCCTCTTTCCATGCCTTGAATTGGAAATAGTTCGCCTCGGAATGTCCTTGGTTACCCATTTGGGTGACAACGCCGTATTTCTTCGCTCCACGCATCATGATCTCTATTTCTTGGAACGTGCGGGCCATCGGTTTCTCTACATATACATGTTTGCCGTGCGCCATCGCCTCGATCGTGATCGGGAAGTGGGAATGATCCGGCACGCCTACGCTGACGGCATCGATCTTGTCCGCCATCCGGTCGAACATCGTGCGGAAGTCCTGAAAACGGGCCGCTTTCGGGAACATGTTGATAATCTCTTGCGTGTGAGGGGCTCCCATGTCCACGTCGCAGAGAGCTACCACGTTACACAGACCTGTGTTATACAATTCCTTGGCGATCTCGCCCCCTCGTTGTCCGATGCCGATGAACGCTATATTTACCCGGTCATTAGCGCTGATTAGCGGGGAAGTAGGTAGAACACGTCCGTGGGCGGGTGTCCAGAACGACGGGATGGCTGATACTGCCGATAAGGCTAGCGCTCGCTTAAGGAACGAGCGGCGTGAGATTTCTTCTGATTTCATGGTATTATCTTGTTTAAATTATACTGTTTGCGCAAACACTAACGATTTACGTCGTAAATATACAAAACTTTCTATAGTTACGGAAAAAATCATTTACTTTGTAGCCGCATAAAGGAGACCATGTGCTAATGTGTCACTCAGGCGGGTCTCCGATGGACTTATCATTGGCACATTGGCACATTAATTAAATTGGCAAATTATTATTATGGCACAAGAAGATGTATTTAAGAAATTAGTTTCGCACTGTAAAGAATACGGGTTTGTATTCCCCTCTTCAGAGATTTATGACGGTTTAGGAGCAGTGTACGATTATGGGCAGTATGGCGTAGAGTTGAAAAATAACATAAAGAAATACTGGTGGGACAGCATGACGTTGTTGCACGAAAATGTAGTCGGCATCGATTCGGCTATCTTTATGCACCCTACTATCTGGAAAGCTTCCGGCCATGTTGACGCTTTTAATGATCCGTTGATCGATAACAAGGACTCGAAGAAACGTTACCGTGCGGACGTTTTGATCGAGGACCATTTGGGCAAGATCGAGGAGAAAATAAATAAGGAAGTGGCGAAAGCCGCAAAGAAATTCGGTGACGCTTTCGATGAGGCTAAATTCCGTGAGACGAATCCTCGTGTATTGGAGCATCAAGCGAAATGGAATGAGATTCATGAGCGTTATAGTAAGGCGATGAACGAGTCTAACTTCGAGGATCTTCGCCAATTGATCTTGGATTGCGAGATCGTTTGCCCGATTTCCGGAACTCGTAACTGGACGGAGGTTCGCCAGTTTAACTTGATGTTCTCTACGGATATGGGTTCTACCGCTGATGGAGCGACTAAGATTTATCTTCGTCCGGAGACGGCTCAAAAGGTATTTTCGTGAACTTCTTGAATGTGCAGAAGACTGGCCGTATGAAGATCCCGTTCGGTATCGCCCAGATCGGTAAGGCGTTCCGTAATGAGATCGTGGCTCGTCAGTTTATCTTCCGTATGCGTGAGTTCGAGCAAATGGAGATGCAATTCTTTGTTCGTCCGGGTGAGGAGATCGAGTGGTTCAAGAAATGGAAGTCTACTCGCTTGAAATGGCATCAAGCTCTTGGCTTGGGAGATCAGAAGTATCGTTATCACGATCATGAGAAGTTGGCTCACTACGCTAACGCGGCTACGGATATCGAGTTCGAGATGCCGTTCGGATTTAAGGAAGTGGAGGGTATACATAGCCGTACGAATTTCGACTTGAGTCAGCACGAAAAGTTTTCCGGCAAGAAGATCCAGTATTTCGACCCTGAACTGAACCAGAGCTATACTCCGTATGTAATCGAGACCTCTATCGGTGTAGACCGCGTGTTCTTGAGTGTGATGGCCGGTTCTTATTGCGAAGAGACATTGGAAAACGGCGAAACACGTGTTGTATTGAAGTTGCCCGCAGCGTTGGCGCCTATCAAGCTCGCCGTATTGCCGTTGGTGAAGAAAGATGGCTTGCCCGAGAAAGCTGAGGAGATTATAAATATGTTGCGTTTCGACTTCCGTTGCCAATACGACGAGAAGGATTCTATCGGCAAGCGCTATCGTCGCCAGGATGCTATCGGAACCCCGTACTGTATTACAGTTGACCACGATACTTTGAAGGATAATTGTGTCACGATCCGTTTCCGCGATACGATGGAGCAAGAGCGCGTAAGTATCGATAAGCTTCACGATATTATCACGGAGAAGGTGAGCATGAAGAATTTATTGAAAAAGGTAATAGAGTAAACGAATGAAGAAGTACTGGCATATTGCGTTGATGTTGTTTTGCGTGCTCATGATCACCTCTTGTGGGGATGATGATGAGGCACTAGAGGTGGATGAGGTTTGGAAGGTCCAGAATGAGGAGGCTTTTCAAGCCCAGATGCTGGTTCCGGGTTTCGAGCAATTGAGTTCTCAAAGTAATGCCGGATTTATCCTTTACAAGGTCTTGAAGACTGGGGAGAGTAAGGAGCCGATTTATTATACGAGCAAGGTGGAATGTTATTATAAAGGCTCTTTTATAAATGGTGAAGTTTTTGATGATCGTTCTTTCGAGGCTGGAGAGCCTGCGGTGATGGAAGTGTACAAGATGACTGATGGCTTTGCCACGGCTTTACAGAATATGCATCCCGGTGATAAATGGGAGATTTGGGTTCCCTCGCAACTTGGATATGGAGAAGCGGGATATAAGAATCCTAATACCGGGGCTGTTGTTGTAAAACCTTGCACTACGATGATTTTTGAGATGGAAGTCGTAGGTATTGTTGAGGAATAGAAATCCTATCTTATGGTATAATTACGGCCGCCTCTTTTTAGGGGTGGCCGTTTTTTTATAGTTATATGTAAATCTAGGGAAGCAAATCCCTATAAACAATTAAAGCCTGTCTCACGACAAGCCCTAACCAAACTTTGTTAAACCTTAAATCTAATACTATTATGAAAAAACCACGATGCAAAGATACGTTCGTCAAGACCATTTGTCAAGTCTTTTGCAACTAATATATGTTAAGTAACATATCGATGCTTGCCAAAAAGTGTTACACAACACAAAACTCTATATATTACAATCAAAATCTTCTAATTTTAACGATGATTAGCTTCCTTTTATAGGACTGCTAAAGGGAAAGACGTTCTTTGAGTAGCTTATAGCCAGCGCTACTGGCACGAAGATAGGTTCCATCCTTTAATCGTACTTGATAGGCTTCTTTTCCGAATAGTTCTACTCGCAATATCTGTTCCGTATTAACGATATAAGAGCGATGTATACGAACGAACTCCGGAGAAGGAAGGCTTCGCTCGAAATACTTCATGGTTTGCTCCTTTACGTGCTGACCGGAAGTAGTGAATAAGGTCACATAGTCGCCACATGCTTGCAAATAGAATATCTCTTTTATCGGGATGATATGAATACGTGTCCCGTCTTTTACGGATATACGATCTAGAATCTCCTCCGGAACGGTAGTCGGGGGAGGTGCCGTCTTTTCCTCCATTTGTCTCACGATAAGCTCCGCCTCACTCTTTCTTTCCCGGCTGGCATACCATTGGGATAGAATGATCCATGCCATTAGGCCGAACAGGAATCGAAAAGGAATCGTGATCGAGAATTCCTCCCAATCTTCCAATCCGAATATTTGTAGCAAGATCGAGCATCCGGCTATGCAAGCGATTTGTACGAGTACGGCGAAAGCCACTCGTGCTTGCATGATATGTAACGTACATTGTACATACCAAAGATAATATCCCGCTACGGCGAACAATGCGATGGAAAGTAAGCTATCGACCAAAGTGATGCTCAACGGAAGATCGCCATAAAGAGTTAATAATGCGCATTGGATCGCTATGGCTAAAAAGTAATAATAGGCTTCCCAGCCCTTTATGTAATATGGATGTTGTAATAGGATGTTCTTGCATGATGAGTTTAGTCTCTTAGTTCAAGGCCGCTGAACGACAAGTCTCCACATATATATAACGTGTGCGTCATGTCGGTTGTTTCTGTCAGGTCCCTCATGTCTTGGCATCCAGCCAAGAAGGAATCAACCTTTAGACGAACCAGCCATCCTTTAGGAACGTATATTACTACGCCGCTGAAGGAGCTATCTATGTTTATGATGGTTTCATCAGCCTCTAATGTTGTTTTTTTAAGATCGAGGATCACGTTGCCGAAAGATACGTCTATGTCCGCTCCCTTGAATACGGGGTCCAGTACGATGTGCCTTACCGAGTTGAAAGTGGTGTCAACCGATACGAAACCGTTATCTGTCTCGTAGTTGATCTCATCGTTAGGCTTTCTGTGCCCGAAAGGGGGATGGTTAAAAGGACGTTTATGCTTTTTCGTGCGGATAGAATCTTTCCGCTTCAGCATGATGACCAATCCTAACAGGATTAATCCTAACGGCCAATATATACGTAAGAAATCGTTCGTGATCCAATTTAACTGCGGGAAAAGGAAATAGACTCCCACGCCTACGAGGAGCATACCTCCTACCGGATTACGGTGGAAAATCGTAAAGATGCCCGACACGACAAGCAGCATCGGCCAAGATACAAGCAAGTCAAATAAGGATGGATCTATCATTCCTAGATTCCGCAGTAAAAATAATATACCGACAATGATAAATAAGGTAGCGATCAGATACCCGTTTGTCCTCTTCTCTTTAAAATCGATGTCATAATCTTTCATATCCATAAGTTCCATTTTTTTGTTTTTTATCAAATGTACGGGTTCGTCATTCTATACACAAGTAAATACCGCTGATTTCTATACGAGTATCGGTAAATAACCGAATAATCCCGATTAAAAAAGCCTTTAGTTTGTAAGAAACGTGAATTTGACACCAAAACTTGATAAAAAAACTAGTTTGATAAGATTAGTTGATAATTAAGGAATATCTTTGTCTTTACAACTGCAATAGAGGAATGTAGGGAATGATACGAAATATTATAAATTTAAAGGCAATAATACTTTATTTTGGATTGATTTTATGCTTGATAGCCGGTATGCCGACTCCGGCTTATGGGAGTTCTTCATATCCGGTCAAGGAGGAATCGTATGTATTGGTGATAAATTCATATGTGGATGGCGAACGTTGGTCTGGTAATTTATTAAACATGATCTCGAAGTTCGCTACCCCGGAGGAGTACACTCTCCGGATAGATCATATAAGCGTGATGTTGGTTGATACGCCAGAGAAATTAAAAGAGAAACAAGAGGTCTTCTTTGAAGCTAACAAGAAGAAGCCGGATGGAATTATCTACTTAGGCGTAAATGGATGGGCTTTTATGCGGGATAAGATCCGGGAGAAATGGGGGGATATTCCCACTCTGGTCTGTTCGGAGACGGGGGAAATGGCAGAAAATGAATGTTATTTTAATCAGAGGCATTCCTCTGATAGGGTGATTCCTTTACAAGAGGCGGTTAAAGGGGGGTATAACGCTACGGGATTGGTTATCCCTTATTATGTTAAAGGTTCGATCGACTTGGTGAAGGAATTAATCCCGGGTTTGAAACGTCTGATTTTCATATCCGACAGACGTTATGTTTCCACATGGCTCCGGGATGAGATGGAGAAACATATGGAAACTTCTTTCCCTGAGGGGAAAGTGGATTTTTATACGGAGGGTTCTTGCTCCATGGATAGTTTATTGGCGGTTCTGTCGGAGAAAGATCCGCATCGAGCGACAGCCGTGATGTATTACTCGTGGATTACCGAGAAACCTTTCTTGAATCACTCGTTATTATATAGTACTTTATATCAAGGTATAAACGGTATTTCTAGGCATCCTGTTTTTTCTTTATATGATATGGGTGTGGAAGAAGGATATACGATTGGTGGATATTATAATAGCGCTAAAACGATTGAGACTGCTCTAATCCCCTTGCTACAACAAGTTTATAACGGTGAAGATATGGGCAAGATCCCGGTTTCAACGGTGGATGATCCTCATAAATACTTGAATTATGTTTCGTTGATAAGTGCGATATCTAATGAAGATAATTTCCCGCGTGATGCGATCTACTTGAATGCGCCTCCCTCTTTCTTGGAAAAATATTGGATGCAACTGTTAGGCTTTCTGATATTCTTTCTGGTAGTCGTGTTTTTAGCGTGGCATTACGTGTATCGTTCTAAGCAAAAGATGAAGGAAGTGGAGTTGAGGCTATTATCCCGTTACCGTGATTTATTTAATAATATGCCATTGCCTTATATACGGCAGCGGCTGATTCGGGAAGGTACGCAAATCGATGTGCAGGTTTTGGATGTAAACCATGCTTTCGAGGAAAAAATCGCTCCTAAAGATTTCGTGGTAAATAAGCATGGAAAAGAGATCGCTAATTTAATTGGGGGAAGTTATCCTTTGCTTCTATCGGCTGTACCTACAGTTCTGGAGAGTGGGAAATCCTTTACTTGTGAGTATTATTTTGAGCCGACAGGGCTTTACTATACGATTATCATCATGCCTACCTCGGAAGAGAATGTGGTTGATGCGTTTTTTATTGATATTACGGATATCCATAAATTCCAGACGCATTTGAAAGCCATGAATCATAAGCTGGCTATGGCGTTAGAGGCGGCAGATCTTTTACCGTGGCGATATAATCTGGCTGAAGAGAAGATTATCTATGAGTCGAAAGTACATCCGGGAGATAATATAGAGACAGCAGAGGTGCATACCCATGAGGTTTCGTTGAAGGAATATTTCAGCAAGATACACCCGTCTTTCAGGGCTTGCGTGGAAAAGGCTTTCGATGATTTGTGTAATGGGAAAATAAAGAAAGTACGAAAAGAATATTGTCTGGAGCGGTTGATTCCGGGAGAAGATCGCCATGAGTGGGAGGAGATACAGGTAATGGTCGAATATGATGCTTCCGGTAAACCGAAAGCGTTGATCGGGTCTACGATATCTATTACCGAGCGTAAGCAATTGGAACATGACCTTCGAATGGCTAGGGATAAGGCGGAGGAGTCGAATAAATTGAAATCTGCGTTTTTAGCTAATATGAGCCATGAGATACGTACACCGTTGAATGCGATCGTAGGTTTCTCTAATATCCTCGCCTCGACCGATAACCTTGAGGATAAGAAGGAATTCGCTGATATTATCGAGAATAATAATTCCCTATTGTTGCAGTTGATAAACGATATCTTGGATTTGTCAAAAATTGAGGCGGGTACCTTGGAGTTTACTTATGACTATGTGGATATTAACGCTGTATTGAGGGATTTGGAGCAATCGGCTCATTTGAAGAATAAGAATCCGGATGTACAGATCTCATTTAAGGATTATCTGGAGCCTTGCGTGATTTATACGGATCGAAATCGTCTGTCCCAACTGATGATCAATCTGTTGAACAATGCCATGAAATTTACGCAGGCAGGATTGATCTCATTTGGCTATAAACTGCGGGATGATAATACGTTGTGGTTCTATGTAGAGGATACGGGCTGCGGAATCCCGGAGAATAAACGGAAAGATATTTTCGGACGTTTTGTGAAACTGAACACTTTCGCTCAAGGAACAGGATTGGGTTTAAGCATCTGTGAGATGATTGTTACCCAGATGAAAGGAACGATCGGGGTTGATTCTATGGAAGGGAAAGGCTCTAAGTTCTGGTTTACATTGCCTTTTCAGCCGAAGAAAGAATTATTTCCTAGTGAAGAGCAGAAGCCTGTTACTTTGGAGAAGATCGCCCGAAGTGAGGTTACGATCTTGATCGCTGAGGACAATTCCAGTAATTATCGCCTGTTTGAGTCTATATTGAAGCCTGAATATAAATTGATTCATGCATGGAATGGAAAGGAGGCTGTGGAGCTATTTTATCAGCACAAACCTCAGTTGATCTTGATGGATATAAAGATGCCGGTCATGGATGGATACGAGGCTACCGCAGAGATTCGTAAGGTTTCTGCTAGCGTGCCTATTATCGCGGTGACGGCTTATGCTTTCGCCCAAGATGAGCAACGGATCATTAATAGTGGATTTGATGCCTATACGGCGAAACCGATTAATGGGAAGATCTTAAAAGACAAGATATCAACTTTATTGACGCATCGGATTATTCTGATGTAATCGAAGGGCTTTGCGGGAAGCAGACCTTATAAAACAATTAAAGCCTGTCTCACGACAAGCCCTAACCAAACTTTGTTAACCTTAAATCTAATACTATTATGAAAAAACCACGATGCAAATATACGGAGTTACTATTATTTGTCAATAGTTTAAGTGCTAAATTGTGTTTTGTAACATGTAATAAAATCTAATAGGAACTTATGCCTCATTGAAATCTTTCGATAGAGTCGCATATATTCTTTATACCTCCCTCTTTTTGGATCATCTCGCCTATATGAGCGGCATTTTTCTTATAAAGCGGATTGGTGACCAGATCACAAACCTTGCGTTCGATCTCCTGCTCGCTCGCTTTCGCTATCTTAAGCCCTTCCGGCCCTAACCCTAATTGGTGGATTCGATAGGACCAATAGGGTTGATCGATAATCAACGGAGTGATTAATTGGGGCTTTCCCGCCCTTCCTACGCTATGGGTCGTGCCGCAACCTCCATGATGGATAACGCCGTCGCAGTGCGGAAATATCAAATTATGCGGAACCGGCTGCTTCATTAAGAATAAATGTTTATCCGCTTGTAAGGTGATTCCTGTCTTTGCCCAACCGGAATCGATGATGAGCCGATAATCATGTTTCTTGCAAATATCGACCAAGGCTTTGCTAAAACGGTTACCATCCTTGGAACTACAACTCCCGAGGGTAAAAAAGATAATAGGGCTTTGAGCGCTGTCGACGAATGATATCATTTCCTCGTAAGCCTTCTCATCATATTGAAAAGTGTCATTGAAGCAATAGCCTCCGATCGACCATTTGAACGTCCAGTCCGGATCTATGTTTCCTAGGTGCTGGCTGAAAAGCAAGTAATTATATGAACGCTCTCCCGCATGATAACCAAAATTACGAATCGGTGCGAGTCCGTATTTAGCCCGGTTCTTGTTGATCGTGTCTTTGACCATGAAATTGGTCATCCGGTTCATCAACTTCCATAAGATGGCAGGGGTGATGATCGGGTTGGGTTTGGGAAATGGCAATACGGCCGGGGGAATCTTCTTACCCGGCAAGAACGGGGCGTAGGCGGTACGTATCAAGGGCTTCTTGCAATACTCGGCGATACTTGCGACAGCAAATTCCGAGTTGGTCGATACTAAAATATCATGCTCTTTTAGTAGGGGAATCAATTGATCGAACTGTTTATCGATCACGTTCCTCATCCATTTAAGGAATGGCCGGAATTTATGTGAGTTTTGCGCTGCGCTATCGATCATGCCGCCGATATCGTCAAACTGCTGCAATACGTATTTAAATCCGTAGGGTTTAACGGTCTCCTCGAATATTTGAGGGAGATTGATGGTCACCTCATGGCCACGTCTTTCCAATTCGGCCGCTATGGCCAAATAAGGAAGGACGTCGCCTTGTGAGCCTCTGGTTACTAATAGTATTTTCATGCTACGTTTATTTATGGGCTATGAGGGTCTTGTTTACCGGATATTCAGTTGACGCAAACGCTCGATGTCCAGATGGTATTTGGCTTCCATCGTTTGTAGTTTCTGCTCATTGATGGCTAGGGGATGATTCAATCGTTTCGTTTCCCGGTATCCTTTATATACGGAGCGAATCATCTTACGTGGATTGAAAATGACGGATGAGGTGATCCAGCAGCCGTGCGTACACCAACAGTTGGCTTTATACCCATGTCCGATAGCGGCTATTTCCTGTTTCATCGCTTCGCTATTCATCACTTTACTTATATCGCAACCATACTCTTTTATATTTCCGAGCGGTTCCCGTAGCTCGCAGGCACGAAAACGTCCGTCGTAGTCGATTACCAAGGTAGTCTCTCCGGCCGTACAATCCATCCCCCAAGGGGTCGGGTGATCTATGTTGCTGGCACGCACATTATATAAGGTACGTATAAGGCCGAGATAGAAGAAGCGTGTGATCGGTTTCCTTAAGCCGGTGGTATCCGCTACCATCCGATCCGCATAAGCAGAATAGATAGGGGATATGTCATCTTGTATTTTGCGTAGCGTTGACTCGGTTAGGATTTTCACGCCATCGTCACGGGTCATGCCTCTGGCAGCCTCAATCGTATGCGTGGAGGTACGGAAACGTCCGTATACCCAAGTCATGAAGTCTTCTATCTGGTCTATATTGTATTTCGTGATAACGGTTGCTATATTTTTTAAGACTTTGCCGTCATCTCCGAAATTCTCCTGTATCTTACGCAGGGTTTCCAAGGCCTTATAGAAGTTTCCCGGTACGCCTCTCTGTGTATCGTGGGTCGTACCGAAGCCATCCAAGGAAAGGCTTACGTTAATATTACAATCCGGGCAGTTCTGGCGGAACCGTTTTACCCATTCGACGATCCGGTCTGGTTTTAAGCCGTTCGTAGGGATGTTCACATCTTTGATATGGTTGTTTTTGTAGAATAACTCCAATATTTCCGGTAGATCCTCACGCAAGGTAGGCTCACCCCCGGATATCCATAATCGATTGAATTGCCCGGCGGTTTCTGATATCTTCTTGATTTCATCGAAAGTGAGGTCGGGTTGCTTCTTATCCATTTCTTGGGCATAGAAACACATTGCGCATTTGGCGTTGCATCGGCCTGTTACGAAAAGGAAGATCGACTCGAGTTTTCTTTCCGTGCTCATTGCCCTGAAAGAACTGGTGGTTCGTTTTTTGTCCATTTTATTTTTGTTTTACCATTTGTCTTATCTGGCGCATGATTTTTTCCTTGTGTTTGATCAACACCCGGAGAAAATAACATAAGAAGCCAAATAAAATACTTATTAGCATATACTATATGATCTTTAAAGGCAAAGATCGACGATAAAATGACGCTAAACAATCTCTATTTGCAGTATTTTATGGTCCATGTTTAAAAGGTAGGTCTATAAACAATTAAAGCCTGTCTCACGACAAGCCCTAACCAAACTTTGTTAACCTTAAATCTAATACTATTATGAAAAAACCACGATGCAAATATACGGACTTTTCAATTCCTGTCAAGGGTTATAATGCTAAATTATGTTTTACGACATATAACAAAAACAAAAAGGCGCCTTTCTTTTAGAGAAAGACGCCTTTTCCATGATATACTAATCAAATATTAGTCTTGTAATTTAGCGCAAATGAACTCGCGGTTCAAACGAGCGATGTTGCTAACGGAGATATTCTTCGGACATTCCATCTCGCAAGCACGTGTGTTCGTACAGTTACCGAAGCCAAGCTCATCCATTTTAGCGACCATAGCTTTGGCACGGCGAGCAGCCTCGACTTTACCTTGAGGCAACAAAGCCAGCTGGCTAACCTTAGCGGATACGAATAACATAGCGGAACCATTCTTACAAGCGGCAGCACAAGCGCCACAACCGATACAAGCGGCAGCGTCCATGGCTAAGTCTGCGTCCTTCTTTGGGATAGGTATCGCATTAGCGTCGGGTACACCACCTGTGTTGACAGATGTGAAACCACCCGCTTGGATGATTTTGTCGTAAGCGTAGCGGTCTACCATCAAGTCGCGGATAACAGGGAAACCTGCGGAACGCCACGGTTCGATCGTGATCGTCTCTCCATCGTGGAAACGACGCATATATAACTGGCAAGTCGTAGCTCCAGTTGCCGGTCCGTGCGGGTGTCCGTTTACATACAATGAACACATGCCACAGATACCCTCGCGGCAGTCGTGATCGAATACGATCGGTTCCTTACCCTCGTTGACCAACTGCTCGTTCAAGATATCCAACATTTCCAAGAAAGAGACACTCTGATTGATCTTCTCAATTTTGTATGTCTCGAACTGTCCTTTCTCCTTCGGACCTCTCTGACGCCAAACCTTAAGTGTTACCTTTATATCTTTATCCATGATTCTAATTTTTTTGATTGATGATTATTACTTCTTGTAGTTACGTGTTTGAGGAACAACGAACTGATAGTTCAAATCCTCTTTCAACATGACAGGATCTTTGTCTTCACCCTGGTATTCCCAACAAGAGACGTACATGAACTTATCGTCATGACGCATAGCTTCGCCTTCTTCGGTCTGATGCTCCGTACGGAAGTGGCCACCACAAGACTCAGCGCGGTCCAAAGCATCGTGTGCCATCAATGTACCGATCTCGATAAAGTCGGCTACACGTAATGCTTTCTCTAACTCGGTATTCAAGTTGTCTGCGTTGCCTGGGATGAATACGTTGCTCCAGAACTCTTTCTTCAAGTCTTTCAGCATCTGGATAGCTTCTTGCAAACCTTTTGCGTCGCGTGCCATACCGATATGTTCCCACATGATATGACCTAGTTTGCGGTGGATAGTGTCTACGGTTTCTTTACCCTTGACGTTCATCAATTTTTGGATACGATCCTTGATGGCCTTTTCTGCCTCGACGAACTCCGGCAGATCCGTGCTGAAGCGAGGAACTTGGATTTGGTCGGACAAATAGTTCTGGATCGTGTATGGTAATACGAAATAACCATCGGCCAATCCCTGCATCAAAGCGGAAGCACCTAAACGGTTCGCTCCGTGATCGGAGAAGTTTGCCTCACCGATAGCGAACAGACCCGGAATGGAGGTCATCAACTCATAGTCAACCCACAATCCACCCATTGAGTAGTGCAATGCCGGGTAGATCATCATCGGAGTCTCGTATGGATTATCGTTCGTGATCTCTTCGTACATATCGAACAAGTTACCGTATTTCTGTTTAACGACTTCCTTACCCAAGCGATTGATAGCGTCGGAGAAATCCAGGAATACAGCCAAGCCCGTGCTGTTCACGCCGAAACCTGCGTCGCAACGCTCTTTAGCGGCACGAGAAGCCACGTCGCGAGGAACCAAGTTTCCGAATGCCGGATAACGACGCTCCAAATAATAATCACGGTCTGCCTCGGGAATATCTTTACCTTTCTTCGTTCCGGCCTGTAGAGCTTTAGCGTCTTCCAGTTTCTTCGGAACCCAGATACGGCCGTCGTTACGCAAGGATTCGGACATCAAAGTCAATTTAGATTGGAAGTCACCTTTCACCGGTACGCAAGTCGGGTGGATCTGAACCATACAAGGATTAGCGAAGTAAGCGCCTTTCTTGTAGCATTGCCATGCGGCGGAACCGTTAGATGCCATAGCGTTGGTTGACAAGAAGAACGTATTAACGTAACCACCCGTAGCTACAACTACAGCGTGAGCGGCGTAACGCTCGATCTTACCTGTAATCAAGTTGCGGGCGATGATACCACGAGCACGACCGTCTACCTTAACTACATCCAACATCTCATGACGAGTGTACATCTTAACCTTACCCAAACCGATCTGACGGCTCAACGCTGAATAAGCACCTAACAAAAGCTGCTGGCCCGTCTGGCCACGGGCGTAGAACGTACGCGATACCTGAGCGCCACCGAATGAACGGTTATCCAACAAACCACCATATTCGCGAGCGAAAGGAACGCCTTGAGCCACGCACTGGTCGATGATTGAGTTAGAAACCTCAGCCAAACGATAAACGTTAGCCTCACGAGCACGGTAGTCACCACCTTTGATCGTATCGTAGAACAAACGGTAAACAGAGTCACCATCATTCTGGTAGTTCTTAGCGGCGTTGATACCACCTTGAGCGGCGATAGAGTGCGCACGGCGGGGAGAATCTTGGATACAGAAGTTCAATACGTTGAATCCCATCTCTGCCAAAGATGCGGCAGCGGAAGCTCCGGCCAAACCTGTACCGACTACGATAACATCCAAACGACGCTTGTTAGCGGGATTCACCAATTTCTGGTGATTTTTATAATTAGTCCACTTCTCAGCCAACGGGCCTTGAGGAATTTTAGAATTTATTTCAGACATAATGATTTAATTTCAAAAGTTCTTAATTATAAAACCTGTAGCTTGCAATTAAGCACCTACTCCGTTTAGGAAGAAGATGATAGTAATGATCGCGAAAAGTCCGCAAATAACCGTAGCTACGATCTTAGAGATACATTCCCAACGGTTCATCCAGATCGTATTATTCCAACCAATTGTTTGGATAGCGCTCCAGAACCCGTGAGTCAAGTGGAACCACAAAGCCACGTACCAGATCAAATAAAGAACAGTGATCACGGCATTACCTTGGAAGTAATAGTTGATAAAAGCGGCTCCGTCTTGTGGAGATACCATAGCTGACCCCAATGCAACTTCGTGATGACCGATCAATTCGGCGAACATCATCTTATACCAGAACTGGCTGAAGTGCAACACCATGAACAGGATAACGATCACACCCAAAACAAACATGTTCTGAGAAGCCCATTCAACACCTTTCGGACGAGCGTTGATGGCATAACGGTCGTTACCGCGAGCCTTACGGTTTTGCAAGGTAAGAATGATAGCGTACACGAAGTGGATCACAACGCCTGCGGCCAATACGAGAGTAGCTGCCACAGCGTACCAATTAGAGCCCAACAGCGAACAAACCATGTTATAAGCCTCTCCGGAGAAAACGGCCGCCACGTTCATCGACAGGTGGAACAATAAGAACAGAACAAGAAAGAGGCCTGATATACTCATTATCAGCTTCTTCCCGATAGAAGAATTAAGTAACCACATAAGATAATAATTTAAGTTATTTAATTGTATTTAGAAATTTCTACTTAAACTATGTAATTATCACGCAAAGGTATGCTAAATCCATATATTGCGCAAACGATTAAAGAAATATTTCTGCATTAATGGGAGAGGTCAGGGCATGTGTCCCGACACATGGAATAATGCGGAAGGAAAAGGCTTTCCTTATGAATAATTTATATACATTTGCCTATATGCGTAAGGATTTGAATGGGTCACGGCATTTTTCCATAGGGATCAAGTTTACGATCTTATTATTTACGATCGTGATCTTGGTTCTTGTGCTTTTTTCATATAGGAGCGACAAGCATGGCAACCTGTTCTGGCAGGTAGAGAAATTGATTCCGCATCATCCGGACAGTGCTTTGGTGTTATTAGAGAAAGTGAGGGATATCAATGGATTATCGCTTCGAGAGAAAGCCCGTTATTGTCTGTTATGGACCGAATCACGGGATGAGGCGGGATTGAGGCATACATCGGATTCCATAATCTCTATCGCTACGGATTATTATAGGACGACACGAGGCTGTTACTGGCCTCCCAAAGCTTGGTTTTACCGGGGGAAAGTCTATGAGGATATGGATCAACCGTCCCTAGCTTTGGAATGCTATTTACGTGCGTTGGAATATGAGGGAGAGAATTGGGATTATGAATTCTGGGGAAGGTTATATAACCAAATGGGGATGCTGTACGCCGAGCAGGAATTATATGGCAAGGCTATGTCTTTTTTGAGAAAAAGCGAGTGCTCAATATCAGTTATTGAACGATGCGGCCGGACAAGACCGGATACTGACCGAGGTCAAGAAATACGAGATGTTACGGGATTCTATCGGATCACTATCAGCGAGAGAATCGATTTATCAGATCACTTCCCGCTATGATGTAAGGCCGATCCGTGAGGACTTGTCTAAGAAAGAGTTGATGCTATTACAAAGGGGACAGGAGCGTTATCTGTACGCATTTATTATCGGCATAATCCTATTTATTTGCTTCCTCCTTTATCGGCGATGGAGAAATACGCAGGAAAACGCTCTTCGAAGGGAAGAAGCCTTGCGACGTTCGATTGCTAGCCAGCAACAACGTATGCGAGAAGAAAAAGAAGAGAATGAACGGCAAATCACCCTTTTGGAAAAAAGAATTACGAAAATAAAGGAAGAAAAGGATCAAGAGTTGATGTTGGTTTCCTTACAATTGGAAAAACAACGGCTGGAAATTTGTAACGAGTCGATTCTTAATAAGGAGAGTAAGCATTTATTATCTGTCGCGATCTTGCGGAAATCGGAGGTCTATGAGAAGTTTCACGATCGGGATGCCGGCAAGATTATCTCTGAGGATTGGGAGCTTTTGGAGGTTTTGTTGAATAAGGCTTATGATGACTTTACCTTACGGCTGAAAAAGCTATATCCTGTTATTTCCGATACGGAGTTGAAGGCCTGTATGCTCACGAAAATCGGTGTTCCCGCCAACCAGATCACACGGGTATTGAAATATAATAGTTCGGTACTTCGTCCTCGTCTATTCCGGAAGATTTTTAAGAAAGAAGGTTCTACGGAGGCATTTGTGGAGTTTATATCAAACTTTTGATTATTATATATTTATAGCGGTCTTGGCAGGTTTGTTCTCATTTTTGTTCTCATTTATTATGTGATTTGTGAGATATACGGGATATTTTTGGAGGCAAAAAAGCATGGTTATGAAAAGTGTAAAGTTAGCCTCTATCTTGTTTTATTTAAATAGTGTTTTTGTCGTTTCTTGTTTCGTGTCATGCGGTTCTTCGCCAACGGAAGCGTCCTCTCTTTTAACTGCGGATATAAGAGGGGGGATGGATAAACCGGGGCTATTGGAATTAGGCGATGAGATCAAGGGGGTTACTTTTGTCCCTTTAGAGGTGACCACGGATGATGCCTCGTTGATAGACGGAGTTTATGATTATGCCGTGACAGATCGATATATCTATGTGTTTCCCGTAAAAGAGCCCCGTATCGTCCTGTTCGATCGGCAAGGGCGTTTTATCCGGACGTTGGTAAAAAGAAGGGCAGGGGCCGGGTGAATTTAGCGGTATTCTGCCATGTATCCAAGTGGACGAACGTAATGATCGCCTTTTTTTATTTAGTAATAATCGAGTTTGGGAATATACGTTAGAAGGTGAATTTATCGGACAATCCACCCATGAGTATTCGGTAATCTATATGCGTCATATCGGAAAGGATCGTTTCGCCGCCATATCATTCCCTTTTCAGCCTTTCAACGGAGGGGGATTCGGATTGGGCCTATTTTCGAGGAAAGGGGATACGATAGCGATCAAGAATGATTTTTATTCCTTTTTATTACCCCATGAGAAGAGCGGGTTCACGACAAGTATCGCCTCCGCTTATTCTGATGCGCAAAACTCCGTGTTGTTTAAGACCGGTAGTAATGATACGGTCTTCTGTATCTCGGCGGATCGAATAAGTGCGGCTTGTGTCCTTGATCTGAAAAACTCGGATGCGGAAGTGATTCGTTCGTTGGATGTTACGGACATGAGTAATTTGCGAATTGAAAAAAAGGACCCCAAGGATATCTTTGTGCAAGATATGATTGAGTTTCCGGCACATTATTATTTCCGTTTATTGTATAACCAAGGCTATTATATCGCCTCTGTGGATAAAAAAACGGGAAAGACACTCGTGGAAAAATGCGAGATGCCGGGGTCTATCTATGAACTGGCGGACGCGAACCTTCAACATGGCATGCAGGGTACGAGAAGTTATCGGAATTTCCCGGTCTGGGGGAGGGTCATAAAAGATGAGTTGGTACAAGTAGTGACCCCGTATGAGCTAAACTTATATAAGTCGCTTCACTCGATCACGATTCCGCAGGAGTTGGACTTAAAAGGAGAGGAGGGCAATCCGGTTTTTGTGTTCTATTCGCTTATTTGACTTCGATATGTATCGCTCGGTTGTACTTCTTGTAATAATCTAGCGATAGAAGCTATGTTCTTTTATCTTTTCTATGTCTTTGATGGCTATTAGTGTTATTTAACATATTGTTTATATTTATATTACGAATATTTCGTATGTTTGCGAAACCGACGTAATATCCGGGTATGCTTAGAGGTTGGTAAGTATGTGTAATAACGGTATAAATAACATTAAAACTGATTGAAAATGAAAAAGGCGATTATGAACACAATGATCATCCTGTTCGCTTTGGCGATGTGCGTAGGATGCGGACAGTCTTCGGAACAAAAAGAAGAAAGTGTTCCGACAGATGTAACAAAGGCAGAAAAACAAGAGCAAGTACAGGTGGAAGCGGAGGACGAAGATACGCTGGAAAATGGAGAGCAGGTATTTAGGGTAGTAGAGGTGATGCCGAAGTTTCCCGGCGGTGATGCGGAGCTTTTGAAATTTATAGCCAAGAATGTAAAGTATCCACAAGAAAGCCAAAACAAAGGAGAGCAAGGCCGTGTGATTTGTTCGTTTGTGGTAACGAAGGATGGAACACTTACGAATTACAAGGTCATTAGAGGAATCTCCCCGGCATTAGACCAAGAGGCGGTTCGAGTTTTGCAAATGATGCCTCGTTGGACACCGGGCACGCAAAGAGGCGAGCCGGTAGCCGTGAAATATACGGTGCCGATCACATTTAAGTTGCAATAATTCACGATTGCAGGTCTTGTGATTCTTATTTAATGTTAATTAACGTGCCTTCCGCATGCCGTTTACGACTATTTCGTAGCTTTGTGGATATACATTAATAAAAGGATAAGATTTATGGAGAAGCTAACGATGCAGGAAGAAGAGGCGATGCGCTGGATTTGGCGGATCGGTCCTTGTTTTGTGAAAGATGTGCTGGCCAAATACGAGGACCCGAAACCTCCTTATACGACGCTCGCTTCCGTGATCAAGAATCTGGAGCGAAAGAAGTACGTGAAGGCGAAACGTTATGGAAATACGTATGAATACCGTCCTTTGATAGAGGAAACGGAATATAAACGTACGTTCCTTGGCGGCGTGGTAACGAATTATTTCGCTAACTCGTATAAAGAAATGGTTTCTTTCTTTGCGAAAGATCAGAAAATCTCTACGGATGATCTAAAGGATATCATCGATTTGATTGAGAAAGGAAAAGAATAACCTAAATCCCACATACCATGACACCGGAATTTGCCTACTTATTGAAGGTAAATGTAGCCTTTGTACTCTTTTACGCCTTCTACCGGTTGTTCTTCTATAAGGACACGTTCTTCAAGCTACGTCGTGCGATATTGCTGGCGTTCTTTGGCTTGGCTCTGTTTTATCCTTTGCTGAACATCCAAGATTGGGTAAGGCAACAAGAGCCTATAGCAGATGTGATTTATATGTATTCCGCTATGTTGCCTGAGGCGACGGCGAAAGCGGATGCCGCGGCGTCCGTGGATTGGTATGGATGGTTGCTGGGATCTTTGGGGTTTATTTATTGGGGGATCGTAGCGTTCTTATGCGGACGTTTTCTCGTGCAATTAAGCAGTATCTTATGGTTGGCTCATACCAGTGAGCGTGTTGTTATTCATGAAACTCCGGTTTATGCGTTGCGGAAGGCCGCCGGGCCATTTTCCTTTTTCCGTATGGTCTTCTTGCATCCGGAGAGTCATTCGGATAAGGAAACGGATGAGATATTGACACATGAATGTACGCACGTATCCCAATGGCACTCGATTGACGTGATCTTGAGCGAGATGATGTGTATGGCTTGCTGGTTTAATCCTTTTGTATGGTTATTGAAGCGTGAGGTTAGGCATAATCTGGAGTATCTGGCGGATAACACGGTGATCCAGTCTGGTTACGATAGTAAGAGCTATCAATACCATTTATTGGGATTGGCTCATCATCAGTCCGTTACTACTTTGTATAATAGTTTCAATGTGCTGCATCTGAAGAACCGGATTATGATGATGAACAAGAAGCGGAGCCCGGGTATCGTACGTACGAAATATCTGATATTTATTCCATTGGTAGGGATCTTGATGCTGTTAAGTAATATCGAGGCGGTAGCCCGTTTGACTGTCCGTCTGGCGAATGAGGCTACGGTCTCGAACGCTATGGTGACGGCTACGGGCATTCTGGTTGATGAGACCGGGCAGCCTTTGATCGGGGCATCAGTTGTGGTGAAGGGCGGTAAAGAGAGGACTATCACGGATAAGAAAGGGGCTTTCTCTTTGGAGGTCCCTGCGAATGCGATTTTGCGATGCAGCTATCAAGGAAGGGAGTCTCAAGAGGTCTTGGCTGCTGATATGACAAATAATACCCATTTGTCCTTATCTTCCAAATCCCGTGAGATGAACGAGCAAGTATTTACCGTGGTAGAGAAGATGCCTAGTTTTCCGGGTGGGGATGCGGAGTTGTTGAAATACATAGCCACGAATATAAAGTATCCGAAAGAGAGTCAGGATAACGGGGAGCAAGGGCGTGTAATCTGCTCGTTTATCGTTGGGCGTGATGGTTCCGTCAATAATCCGGAGGTGCTTCGGGGAGTGACTCCTTTATTGAATGAGGAGGCCGTAAGGGTAATAAACACTATGCCTCGTTGGAATCCGGGAATGCAACGTGGAAAGGCGGTCGCCGTGAAATATACGGTCCCGATTACGTTCCGTTTGAAAAGTCCGGTAGAAGAAGCGAAGGAAGAGACTTTGACGGTAGTGGACGTGATGCCGCAATATCCCGGAGGGGATCGTGAATTATTGAAGTTTATCGCTCAAAGCATAAAGTATCCGACAGATGCGCAGGAAGCGGGAGTGCAAGGTCGTGTGATCTGTTCGTTTGTGGTAGATAAGAAAGGAAATATCGTGGAACCTAAAATCATACGGGGGATAGATCCCTCCTTGGATGCGGAAGCTTTGCGAGTCATCGGAATGATGCCCCGGTGGACTCCCGGTCGTCAGGACGGAAAGGCGGTCCGCGTCTTATATACGGTGCCTATTACTTTCCGGTTACAGTGAAATAAGAATAGAGGCTGTGTTGGTCGCTTAATCAGTAATCTTAAAAACATACAGATATGAATGAGAAATGTAATTTAGTTACAGTTCTGTTACTTTGTTGCCTTATTTTTCCCGGGAATGCTCAAGAGTTTAATTGGCAAGACTTGGTGAACCGTAAGCAATATGCGGCTGTGATCGCTCATGCTGATAGCCTTACATTAGCCGATTCTTCGAATTATGAGATTATGAACGCTATCGGGCAGGCTTATGAGGGTATGCTTCGGTATCAGAAGGCTTATGACTATTACCGTCTTTGCTTTTCTATGGATACGACGAACTTGGATATCTTAAACATCTTGGCTCGGACGGCGACGAACTTAGGCCGTGCGGAGGATGCCGAGCGATATTTTCATCAGGTCTTATCCGCCGATAGCTCGAACTTCTACGCTAATTATCAGTTGGCACGTCTGTATTTCCAATTGGGGGAGTATGAGAAAGCAGTTGATGCCTATGAGAAATTGCAAGCTCAGAATGAGGATAATACTGTCTTATACCGTGCGATTGGCGATTGCTATACTCGAATGGAACAATATCCTTCCGCTACGACCGCTTATTTTCAGGCGTATAACTTGAATCGTGAGAATGCGGGGTTGGCGGTTGCGTTAGTGAATTCATTGTATCGGATGGGGGCTAGTAGCCCGGATTATATATCGGAAGGAATAGCGATTTGCGATACCGCCTTGTTTTATAATCCCGGGAATCGTCAATTATTGCGTAGTAAAGGATTGGGGCTATATATCGTGAAACAATTTGTTCAGGCGGATTCTGTCTATTCCAGTTTGTTGGCTGATGGTGATTCCACCTACCTTACCTTGAAATATGGGGGAGCCTCGAAGTATTATGCCGGTCTGTATATGCCCTCGGTAGATATCTTGGATATGGCATATGAGCAGGATACGACCTCGGTCGAGGTATGCCTCTTATTGGGTTCCGCCTTGGGTAAGACGTATGACCGGAAGCGGGCTTACGACTTATTTGACCGGGCGGAAAAGGGATTGGAACCCAATCGTTTCTTGGTAAATCAATTATTGGCCTTCCGTGCGGAGACTTACCAAAAAGACGGGAGATATAAGGAAGCGTCCCGTCTCTACTATGAGGCATGGAAGAAGAATCCGGAACGACTGGATTTCCTGGCGGCGATCTCGCATATGTATAGTGAGATTGACGTGTCTAAATTCCAGAGTGAGGAGGATCGCCAGCGAGGGCTTTTTTATCTTGGTACTTTATATGAATGAGAGCTTAAAGAAAAAAGCGGACGAGAGGACGATGGTGTTTAGCCGGGCGCTTCTGCAATCCTTCTATGAGGATATGTTTTTCCGTAATGTGGAGGAGGAGACTATGATAGACCCGGATGGGAAAAAGAGCAAGATCTCTATCGTGGATTTGCGTAACCTGATCAATCAATTGCCGGAGGAATCGGAGATGGTCATGGAGATTCGTGCCATGAGCGCCAGAAGCTCGGGTAAGATAGAGGAGGCGGCCCCGTCTGCTTTATCGGGCGTGGAAGGTGAAGGGTACTCGTGTAGAATTGCTTCGTGAGATCGCGAACCTATATAGCCATCCGGATATCTCCGGATTCAAGAATGCGGAGGAGCTACAGAGAGGTGTATTCGCTCAAGTGACTTACGCAAAGGAACTGTTGAAAAACGAGTCGGATCTGAGTAACTTGACTTTTACCCGGCCTTTCTTGGAGTCATTAAATTCGGATATGTCCAAACGGGGTATCACGGAGCAAACCATGCTGGCTCCAGATAATCGGAAAAGCCAGCTTTCTATAGATGAACTCCAATCTCTGATCCAACAACTGCCGGAGACATCCGATGAGGTAAAAGAGATGATACGAATGATGGACCGGGAGAAAATGCTAAAGAGCAAGAAATGACATTGAACGAAAGACTTTAAACATCATAAAAAATGAGAAAATTAACTACGAACGCAGTGGCTATGCTACTCGCTTTAGTCGGATGTATGGGATGTGGCAATCGGTCCGCTTCCTCTGTCGATAACCTTATAAGGGTTGATGTCATGGCCGATTATCCGGAAAAGGAATTGATACTTCAAGATCTTATGGACGTGGAATACATTGCGTTGGAAACCACGGATGATTTTATAACTAAAGGTGCCGTGAAAGCGATCGGAAAGGATATCATGCTGGTGACGAATCGGGGCAGTGATGGGGAGATTCTTGTTTTCGATAAAAACGGAAAGGGACTTAGGAAGATAAACCGTTTAGGGCAAAGCGGTGAGGAATACACGCAGCTTACAGGGCTTGTCTTGGATGAGGATAACGATGAGATATTCGTCAAGGATAATCCGGCGAGAAAAATAGGTGTCTATGACTTATTGGGAAACTATAAAAGGAGTTTTAAGTTCACGGATACCAGTTATTATAATTATATATTTAATTATGATCGTGATCATTTGATTTGCTATAAGAGTTATCCATCGGAAAAAGGCAAGCGGGAGTGCCATTTGATTATTTCCAAACAAGATGGCCGTATCACCCATGAGATCCAGATTCCCTCTAAGGGTATTGAGACTCCGGTTGTGACAGAAGGGGAGTTTGTCATTACGCCGGAATTTTATCTTACGTTCCCGGATCGGGATAAATGGATACTTGTCAATACATCGTCTGATACCATATTCCATTACTTGCCGGATGGTAATCTGAGTCCTTTTATCGTAAGAAGCCCTTCCATATCCTCCATGGATACGAAAGTATTTCTTTTTCCAACCGTTATCACCGATCGCTACTGTTTTATGAGAACCATGAGAAAAGAGGTTGACTTTACGACGTTTAAAGGTTTCCTTGGTGAAGATCTGGTGTATGATAAACAAGAAAATGCCTTATTCAGCTATATTCTATACAATGATGATTTCATCAATAAGGAAGAAGTCTCTCTAACATCAGAGCCAAGAAACCCCGAAATAGCTATCTGCCAAACTCTAGATGCCCCGGACTTAGTTGAGGCTTACGAGAAAGGCCAGCTAAAAGGAAAGTTGAAGGAGATCGCCGCAAACTTGAGTGAGGAGTCGAATCCTGTGGTCATGCTGCTGAAAAAGAAAAAGTAATATATTGCTCCGGCTGCTACCTTGCTGGAAAAAAGTAAGTTGATGGCTATATTATTTTTTTGATAAACACGTACATACTTGATTCCGATCATGTATGTACATGTTTTCTGTGAGACATTATACCGCTGCACCAGTTGAAAAAATGGAAATCGTTGATGAAATTATGACCCTGATTTATAAGAAGCTTTATTCTGGTCGTGTGTTCTTAAATCGATTTGAGCGAGAAATGCCTATTAATTTTAGGGAGGCCGTATCAAATACTATCGATTGCCCACTTATGTTCCGGAAATAAAATGTTCCTCTCCTATTGAAATAGCTCTCCGATAACCTATGCATTCCATAGCGAATAAGTATTTATTCTTAAATCAGCGCCGTGAACTGTATAAACCACGCCGTGGAATGTGCAGACCACGCCTTGGTTTATACAGTTCACGGCATGGTTTATAGAATAGATGAGATAGCGATAAACTTTATATATAGGTAAACATACGTTTTATTCTAGATGAATCCGTTTGCGTTTTCGAGTAAACCAGCTACATTTGCCGGAAAGAATATCTAGATGAGGAAGTTCCTTTTATTGTGGTTGGTTGGGTTGATGTTGGTGCCTTCTGTGATGGCTGAGCGGAAAAAGGTTGGCTTGGTGCTGGGAGGCGGTGGGGCGAAAGGTGTCGCTCATATCGGGGTGTTGAAGGTATTGGAGGAGGCCGGCATCCCGATTGATTATATTGCCGGCACTAGTATGGGAGCTATCGTGGGGGGCTTATATTCCGTTGGATATAATGCTGCGGAAATCGATAGCATGGTGAGATTGCAGGACTGGAGTATGTTATTGAGCGACCGGGTGAAACGTAGTAGCCTTACTTTTCCGGAGAAAGAGAATTCCGAGCGTTATGTATTCTCACTCCCTTTTGGGCGGAGTAAAAAAGAGATAGCGATCCAAGGGATGATAAAAGGGCAAAATCTCCAGAACCTGTTCTCGAATCTAACGATCGGCTATCATGATTCCGTGGACTTCAATCAATTGAATATACCTTTCGCTTGTGTGGCGTTGAATGTGGTGGACGGCCAAGAATATGTTTTCCATCATGGAAGTCTTCCGTTGGCTATGCGTGCCAGTATGGCGATTCCTGCCGTGTTCGCACCGGTACGTTTGGATAGCATGGTGTTGGTAGATGGTGGGATCAAGAATAACTATCCGGCGGATGTCGCACGGGATATGGGGGCGGATATTATTATTGGCGTAGATCTGGGTACTAGCGACTTGAAACAGTTGGAGCGGATAAATACCCCTTGGGATATCGTAGGGCAGATCGTCGCCTTGCATGGTTATGAGAAATACGGACCGAATAAGGAACAGACCGATCTGTTGTTCCGCCCGAATACAGACCCTTATAATTCCGCTAGTTTTGGGGAGACGGCCTTGGATACCTTGATTGACCGGGGTGAGCAAGTCGCCCGCAAGCAATGGGATGAGATTCTTGCCTTAAAGAAGAAGATTGGTTTATCCGATAGTTCGGATATGCACCGAAAGAGATTAGTACATTCCTATCCGGTAGCCCCTACCGATACGTTTCATATCCGGCGTGTCTTGTTTGAAGGTATAGATCCTCGTGATGAGAAATGGTTGACGCAAATCAGCGGCTTGAAAGAGAATAGCTTGCTTACCGTGAAGAAATTGCAGGAAGCCATGTCTATTGTGATCGGTACAAACCTTTACTCGAATGTAAGCTATAAATTAGTCGGCGAGAGGCAGGAGGATTTGGTGCTTACGGTACAGGAAAAATCAAATAGCGCGATTAATGTGGGCCTGAATTTCAATAGCGAGGATATCGTCGCCCTATTGCTGAATGTGACTTTTGACAATCGGGCCCGTTACCATTCGAAGTTCTCCGTAACCGGGAGGATCGGGAAACGTATGTATGGGCGGGTGGACTATGCGATAGAGCGTAATCCATTGCGTAATATTAACCTGTCTTACATGTTCACGTACCATGACCTCGACGTGTATAACAGGGGAGATAAGATCGTAAATACGACGTATCGCCATCATTTCGTGGAACTCGGGTATTCGGATATGAACTGGCTGAATTTCAAGTTGAAGCTAGGAGCCCGTTATGAGTATTTCGATTATAACTCATTCCTTTATACGGCGGAAAACCAAAAGTATCAAGTAAAACCGGAAGGCTTTATCAGCTATTTCGCTCAAGCCCATCTGGAGACGTTGGATCGTCGTTACTTCCCGAGTAAAGGCGTTTCTCTGCAAGCGGATTATTCCATTTATACGGATAACTTCGTGACCTATAAAGGACATACATTCTTCTCCGCCTTGAAGCTCAGCTTCCTGTCGGTATTGCCGCTGACTTCCCATTTGAGCCTGTTACCTTCCATCGATGGGCGTGTGTTGATCGGGAAAGATCCGGCTTATCCCTTTTTGAATGTGGTGGGAGGCGATATGCCGGAACGGTATCTTCCCCAGCAACTCCCTTTCGCTGGGATCAACCATATGGAGATATTCGATAATTCCGTGGCGATTGTCCGCTTAAACTTGCGTCAGCGTATCGGGCAACGGCATTATATCTCTTTGATCGCTAATTATGCGATCCATGAGAATAATTTCTTCGATCTCTTCAAGGGAGAAAGCGTTTGGGGAGGTAGCATCGGTTATGCTTATAACAGTATAGTCGGTCCGATGAATACGAACTTTGGATTGTCGAACCGGAATAATAACCTGCAATTTTATCTGAATCTGGGTTACAGTTTCTAATATTTCTTACATTTGTAAGGATTAAAAATAGAAAGTTATGAATGAACAGATCATAGAGTTCTTGACAGAGTTGAGGAGCCATAACAATCGGGAATGGTTCCAAGACAATAAAAATCGTTACGATGCGCTACGTAAGGTTTTTATCGATGAGGTACAGGATTTAATCGGTCGTATCTCTTTATTCGATCCCGAGGTAGCCGGGTTGGAGGCGAAAGATTGTTTGTTCCGGATATACAGGGATATCCGTTTCTCTCCGGATAAGACTCCTTATAAATGTCATTTCGCCGCTTACATCTCCCAAGGTGGTCGTGCCAGCGAACGGGGTGGTTATTATATCCATCTGGAGCCGGGAGGTTGCTTGCTTTCCGGTGGTGTATGGTGCCCGCCACCTGCGCTATTAAAGAAACTTCGTCAGGATATATACGATCATATCGAGGAATTTACGGCTATTATCGAGGAACCTACATTTAAGAAAACATTTCCGGTGTTAGAGGGGGAGATGCTGAAACGCATGCCTGCCGGCTATCCAATGGATTCCCCTTATGGTTATATCATGAAGCATAAGGATTTCAGCGTGGTGTCTTATAAGCCGGATAATTTCTTTTACGCTAAGAATTGGATGGATAAGGCGGTGGATGACTTTAAATTGTTATTACCATTCAATCGTTTCTTAAACTATACGGTAGATGAATATCTAGGGAGAGTTTAAATCTCCCTAGCCTAAGGAAGTAGGGCTGTTAGTTTCTCCAGCTGCGTCTTTAACTCTTCTTGGGTCGCCTTATCGGTTTCTGTCCGGTAGGCCGCCTGTAAGTTGGGTAAGAAAGGTAAGTAATGGGTATCCGCTATATACCGAGCTGCCCGGATACGGACGGCGGGTGAAGCGTCATAAAGCAATCCTTGTACCCATCGTTTGGCGTCCCATGAATGGTGTGCTTCCAGCCAATCCAAGGCGGCAACCTTTTGCTCGCTTTCTCCGCTTAAAAGGATTTGAAAGGCTTTTTCTTCCTGCTTTAAATCATCGGTAGCCATTAATGATTCATGATTGAACAGGTCTGGACGTACGGCGGAGGATTGATAAGGGATAAAAGGCTTATTCAAGGTCCAACGTACCATCCGGGGGATCATCCACATCATGCCGGGAGTACCTTCGGGGTGGGCGATGGAACTAAAAACACGCCCTTTCCCGTAGTTATTGGCTACGAAGAATGGCTTACCGTTTGTCATATTAGCCGGGGCGTTTCCTTCCTCATGCACATCGCTTTCCATGATGGCAAGCGTGTTGCTTTTTGGATCGTATCAGCCGGATTGTTTATAAATACCGGTCCCTCATAGTAAATGACGAAACTCGTATCGCGGTCGGCTAATTCGGGGGAATATCTTCTTACCCTCCTCGCATAAGGTGAATTTCGCTAATCCATGCCCTCGGTTGTCATGCTCGATGTCGATCGCTTGCTGTCCATTTAGCTGTATACAGGTGTAATCGGGAGTATTCGAGAATAGATAGGCTCCGGCACAGATCCCGACAGCCCCTTTACCTTTAGAGATGAAGTCCTTGATACGTTGTTGATTTAAGGTCCCTAGGTTTAAGTACTGACTTTTGCCACTTCCTCCCGGGATAATAATAGCGTCGATCGAATCGAGCACATTATTAGCTATATCTGCTGTAGTAATGGTACATACCTCCATTTCCGGGTCCAGCCGGATAGCGGCGACAGTTTCCCAAATACAGGTCTGTGCTCCTCCATGCCCATCGAATACACCCACCTTTATCGGTTGAGTACTAATCTCTTTTTTCGTGCTCTTGTTTTCCGGCACTGAGCACTGAACGCATAAAGCCAGATAGGCAAGAAATAAGATGGCGGTCGTTTTCATTTTACGGAGGATTTTAGGTTGTTATTGTTCTCGGGTATAAATCCACTTATCAACCGTATTCTTACTTTTATACCATTGTACATGTTTGCTATCTCCACTTACCCATTTCAATAGATCCGGATAGGCATCACCAATAAAAGCATGTTCCACAGGGTATTTGAAATCATCCGGTATCATTAAGGCCCATATGCAATTATCATTTGAGTAATAACGGTATCTGACCCCTTTGGGGGTATAGCTATAATTACGTTGGTGGATTTCCGTGCGTAAGACCTCTCCTTCCCGCTTTAATACGGTCGTGAAAAGATCGATGTCATCAATGGTCAAATCTTTTAAGGCACCGGCTGCGAACGAAAAGGTGATCAAACGTTCTTGCTTTCCCCTATATGGAAGGTCATTATCTGTATTAATCATTTCATGAAAAGAGAATAATCCATGTATATCATCCGATAGGGCATAAACCGGAGTCTCGGTTTCCGATTCTGGAGTCGTGGTCCAGCCATTTAACTCGGCTTTTTGGATGTCTTTGGACTTTATGCCGGGGAGATGGATGAAAGCTCCGGCCCGCTTAGTTCCGCCTAATGCACGGAAAGTCAGTTTTATATTGGCGAATTGTACATAATCGTCTTTCATGGAAGTTTCCATCTGGACTTTTATCACGGCATCATTAAAATCATAATCTCCGTAATTAGGGAAAGAGTCTTCTATTATAAATGTATAGGTGGAAGACACGCTTCGGGTCGGGGTACGGCTAACCGGAGTAGCGGTTGTTTCCTGCGATACGGCTAACGAATCGAAATCACAGACATTATCATTACCCGGTGTTAAGGTGACAGGAGCGGTAACTTGATATCCGGTAGGGGTCGTCAATTGTATGTAAACTTGATCCGACTCTCCCTTTGGATAGATAATTTTCTTATCGAAAAGCGTTTTCTTTGAGCAAACCCCGGTAGCGAGAAGATTCGCGTCTTGATCTTCCGGACTTTTTATCAAATACTTCTACCAGATAATTATAGGTGCCATCATAGGGGTCGAAAGATTGTACGGTAAGGTGGGATATTTGTATCATCGACCAATCGAAATTAGAGGAAATTGTTACCTTTGAGAATGGATTAGTACCTTCTCCCGGAATTTTATCGGAAGGATCATATACATCCTTTGTACATCCTGAGAATAGGATAAAAAAAGAAAGGATGTGATAAATAGTTTCATTATTTGTCGCATGTCAAGAAATCAATTTGCATTCTACCTTCGCAAAGGTAAGGATATATTTATTAATCAATAGATTTTTAATTTATTAAAAAAGCGATGTTTAAAGTTTTCTTTTGAAAGTTACATCCGGCTGGTGGTAAATAATAGATATTTAAAAATCGGGAGAACTTACGATTTGGTTTACAATATGTCAGTAAACATGGGGGAATCGAAGGGAATGAAGGTCTTGAATGTGTTAAATATTGTGATATCGCTAACGATTTGTCACTTTACTTTTGGTGATTGTTGGGAAACTTCCTTACTTCGCGGTACAAAATGATAGTAACCTTATAAATTAAAATAGTATGAAGACATCAGTTTGGGGTAAAAGTATTCTTGCGCTAGTTTTTACTTTCATGTGTAGTTTAGCGATAAGCGCAGCGTCTCCTAAAGATTATCTATATGATACAAAAGAGGAGAATGGTAAGATTATCTCTAAAGTGGTATTCTTACAGGAAAACGGACTGTTGAACAAACAGGTAAGATATGAGTTCCAGTACAACGAGAACGGCAAGGTTTCCGAGAAGAAAGCGTTTCGTTGGGATCGGACAAACGACGAATGGGTTCCATTCTATCAGATCACTTATCAATATGATGATCAAAGTGGAGAGATAAAGACAAATTACGGTATGTGGGATAAGAAGAAGAAAAACTTTAGCTTAAATGTCCAGAACATGATTATCCCGAGTACTAATTACGAAGAAATTTTCTCATAATACATACTTTAAATTAAGACTTTCATAGACAAATAAGGGAAAGGGGCGATTTGGTATCGCCCCTTTTCTTGTTTTTATCAGATGATTTTCTCCAAATCTTTCAAATTGTTAGCTACTTCCTCATCCGTTACCTCATAGTTTGTTAGATCGCCGGATAGATATTGGTCGTAAGCGGCCATATCGATCAAGCCGTGGCCCGATAAGTTGAACAAGATCGTACGAGGTTTACCTTCGATTTTGGCTTGCTCTGCCTCATGGATAGCCGCGGCGATAGCGTGGGATGATTCCGGGGCCGGTATGATTCCTTCCGCTTGTGCGAATAAGGTAGCGGCCTTGAAGGTATCCAATTGCTTGATATCCACGGCGCTCATCAATTCGTCTTTCATCAACTGGCTGACGATGGAGCCGGCGCCATGATAACGCAAACCTCCCGCATGGATATTCGCTGGAGAGAAATTATGTCCCAACGTGAACATCGGGATTAATGGGGTATAGCCTGCCTCATCTCTCCGAAGTCATATTGGAATTGCCCTCTTGTAAGTTTCGGGCAAGATGCCGGTTCCGCCGCTATAACCCGGATATCCTTACCTTCCGTTAGTTTATGGCGCAGGAATGGGAATGTGATACCGGAGAAGTTGGAACCACCACCGAAACAACCGATAACGACATCGGGGTACTCGCCAGCCATTTCCATTTGTTTCTCAGCTTCCAGTCCGATAACGGTCTGATGCAGCATAACGTGGTTTAATACGCTACCTAATGTATATTTACAGTTCGGTGTCTGCATGGCCAGCTCGATCGCCTCGGAGATGGCGGTACCTAGACTACCTTGATAATTAGGATGGTCTGTCAAGATCTTACGTCCGGCTTTCGTACTCATACTCGGGGAGGCAACAACTTGTGCGCCGAAAGTCTGCATGATCGAACGGCGGTAGGGTTTCTGATGGTAACTAACCTTTACCATATAAACGGCAAGTTCCAAGCCGAAAGCTTTTGCCGCATAAGAAAGAGCGGCACCCCATTGTCCGGCGCCTGTCTCGGTCGTGATATTTGTCGTACCCTCTTGTTTACAATAATAAGCCTGAGCCAAGGCCGAATTCAACTTATGTGAACCGATCGGGCTTACACTCTCGTTCTTGAAATAGATATGAGCGGGCGTATCCAGCGCTTTTTCCAATCCGGTGGCACGAACCAACGGAGTCGGTCGCCATACCTTATAAAGCTCGCGTACTTCATCGGGGATCTCGATCCATGTGTCTGTCGTGTTCATTTCTTGATGAGAGACGCCTTTCGAGAATAGAGGATATAAATCTTCCTCCTTTAAGGGCTGTTTAGTTTGTGGATTTAAGATCGGCAGCGGTTTGTTCTTCATATCCGCTACGATATTATACCATGCCGTAGGTATATCTTTTTCTTCTAGCAAAAACTTTTTAGTACTCATTTTCTTTATCTGGTGTTTACAATATTAATCTAATTTGACCTTTAAGGCTTACAACTTGGAAGCAAAGGAACAAATAATATTTCGTTTCTTCAAATTGAATCCGTAAAAATATATACATTCGCGGCTTATAAGGTAAGAAAAATAACAAACTGAATTATAATGAGACGGATTACCCTGTTGCTCGTGGGGATGCTAGCCTTATTTTCTACGACAGCGCAAAGAAAAAACTTCACTTACAAATTCTACGGCTTCGTCCGTGGAGATCTTTTCTACAATTCCCGGGCTAATATGGCTCCGATCGATGGGAACTTTTATCTCTATCCTTTGGATAAGAGTTTTGATGCGGATGGCAAGGATTTGAACGCCACGCCGAATGGCAGTTTCTATACGTTCACTTCCCGCTTGGGCTTGGACGTGACGGGTCCCGATATCGGCAAGGCTCGTTCCTCCGCTAAGATAGAGACGGACTTTGGCGGTTTTTCCGGTAGTAATACGATGTTACGTATCCGGCAGGCATACGTAAACTTGGATTGGGGAAAATCGGCGGTATTAGTAGGGATCACGTGGCATCCCTTGTTTGGCGCCGTGATGCCGGATGTCTTGAATCTTTCCACCGGAGCGCCGTTCCAGCCTTTCAACCGTAGCCCTCAGATCCGTTACCAGTATAAGGCGAATAGCCGGGTACAATTGACGGCTTCCGTGTTGTGGCAATTACAATACCTTTCCAGCGGACCGAAAGGCATGAGCGAGGATTATATTAAGAATAGCTGCATTCCGGAGATGTTCGTGGGGGCGGATTTTACCCCTGCGGATGGTTGGTTGATGGGGCTCGGCGCTCATATGATCTCCTTGAAACCCCGTACTTCCACGGAATGGAAGGAGCAAACTTTTAAGGTGAACGAGCGAATGACCGCATTCTCTTACGAGGCACATTTGAAGTATAGCGGAAGAAACTATACCTTTGCGGCGAAAACCTTGATGGCCTCAGCCTTGGATCATACCGCTTTATTGGGCGGTTACGGGGTGAGCTCGGTGGACTCCCGTACGGGCGAGCAGGGATATACGCCTTTTCGCCATTCTACGACATGGGTGAATTTCGCCTACGGAACGAAATGGAGACCGGGAGTTTTCGTCGGATATACGAAGAATTTGGGAACCGGGAAGTCCTTGGTCTCAGCGGATAAGGTGTATGGTATGGGATTGGATATCGATCAATTAATAACCGTCAGCTTAAACGTATCGTATAATTTACCGCATTGGAAGTTCGGTTTCGAGTATTGTCCGGCGACAGCTTATTATGGCACGACCGACTTAGAGAGCGGACGTATCGAGCAAACACATGCGATAACGAATCATCGTATATTAGGTTTGATGATGTATTATTTTTAAAGATAGATTGACCGGAATGGAAATGAAACGCAACTTGCTTCTTTTGATCGGCCTATGTATGGCGGTATGCGTACAGGCGCAAAAGGAAAAAACTTCTCTTACAAATTTTACGGACAGGTACGTGGAGACTTGTTCTATAATTCCCGTGCGAATGCCGAGATCGTGGATGGTTTGTTCCACCTATATCCGAAGGACGTGGCGTTGGATGCGGATGGCAAGGACTTGAACGCTAGTCCGAACGGTAGTTTTTACCTGCTTTACTCCCGTTTGGGAATCGATGTACAAGGACCGAAGGTTGGTTCGGCCAAGACTTCCTTGAAACTGGAGGCCGATTTCCGGGGTTCGGGTAGCAATTGGGCGGTGCTCCGTATCCGTCATGCCTATGTGAATCTGGATTGGGGCAAGTCCGCTGTCTTGATCGGACAGACATGGCATCCGCTATTTGGCGAGGTCTTTCCACAGATGTTGAATCTTTCTACCGGCGCCCCGTTCCAGCCCTTTAACCGCAGCCCGCAAATTCGTTATCGTTATACGGACAATGGGTGGCAATTGACCGGGTCGGTTCTATGGCAGTTGCAATATCTATCGGCTGGACCGAACGGAAAGAGCGAGGAATATATCAAGAATAGTTGCGTGCCGGAAGTCTATCTCGGGGTGGATTATAAGAAACCCGGTTGGCAGGTAGGAGCCGGTATGGAAATCTTGTCGTTAGTGCCGAGAACGCAGAACGAGGTGGATGGCAAGATTTATAAAGTCAGCGAGCGGGTTTCTTCCGTATCCGGCGAGGCGCACGTGAAATATCAGGACGCGAATTGGTTGGTGATGGCGAAAACCTTGCTGGCTTCTAACTTGACGCAGACTTGTATGTTGGGTGGTTACGGCGTCACCTCTATCGACCCACGTACCGGCGAACAGGAATATTCGCCGTATCTCTTCTCTACTTCTTGGTTGAATATCGTGTACGGAAAGAAATGGAAACCGGGTTTGTTCTTAGGCTATTTGAAGAACTTGGGAGCGAATGAGGCACTGGTAGGCAAAACCTATGGCGTAGGTCTGGACGTAGATCAGGTATTTACGACCAACCTGCAACTTTCGTATAATCTTCCGCACTGGAAATTAGGTGTTGAATATAGCCCTTCCATCGCATGGTATGGCAATGTGGATTTGCAAGATGGCGGACGGATTCATGACACACATTCGATAACCAACCATCGGGTATTGGGCGTATTGATTTATACGTTTTGAGAAGGCATGGAGGAATTACGCTAAGCATAAAAAAGCGGGATAAGAGTATTCTCTTGATCCCGCTTCCACGTATATAGAATTTACAAAGTTGTCTGTTATTTGATATTACCCACCTTTAGCAAGTACTCGGCGATTTGTACGGCGTTCAAAGCGGCGCCTTTCTTGATCTGGTCGCTCACGGTCCAGAATGTCAAACCATTCGGGTTGCTGATATCCTTACGGATACGGCCTACGTAAACCGGATCGTGATCCGCTACGAACAACGGCATCGGATAATCCTTGTTTGCCGGTTCATCCTGCAATACCACACCCTCAGCCTCGGCGAAAGCCTTGCGAGCCTCTTCCACGCTGATCGGACGCTCTGTCTCTACCCAAGTAGATTCGCTATGCGCACGCATAACCGGTACGCGAACACAAGTAGCGCTCACCTCGATATCCGAGTGCATGATCTTACGGGTCTCGTTATACATCTTCATCTCCTCTTTCGTATAGCCATTTTCCGTGAATACGTCTACGTGAGGGATTACGTTATATGCCAATTGATAAGCAAATTTCTCCACTGTAGGCTCCTCGCCCTTTAATAGTTGCTCATATTGTTTTACCAACTCAGCCATAGCGGTAGCACCTGCTCCACTGGCAGCTTGATAAGTAGATACGTGAACACGCTTGATATGAGATAAGTTCTCGATCGCCTTCAACGCTACAACCATCTGGATCGTGGTACAATTCGGGTTAGCGATCACACCACGAGGACGATTCAAAGCATCCTCCGGGTTTACTTCCGGTACGACCAATGGAACATCCTCGTCCATACGAAACGCGCTGGAGTTATCGATCATCACCGTACCATGTTTCGTGATCGTCTTCTCAAACTCCTTGGAAGTACCACCGCCGGCTGAAACAAAAGCAACATCGATTCCCTTAAAGTCGTCGTTATGCTTCAGTTCCTTAACGGTATACTGTTTACCACGGAAGGTATAAACACGTCCGGCACTACGAGATGAGCCAAAAAGCACCAGCTCATCCATCGGGAAGTTTCTCTGGTCGAGTACACGCAGGAACTCCTGTCCTACGGCTCCACTTACACCAACAATTGCTACTTTCATTTTGAGCACTGATTTAATTTGAATAATGTAAAATAGTTATAACTTTGCTGTCTGTAAAGGGCTTTCATATTTTTTGCCTTTTGCGCCCTATTATTTACAGTTGTAACTTATTAGGGTGCAAAGATAGAGAAATTTATAACTAAAACGATATAGCTATGAAACAATTATTATTAATTCTTGCGTTTTTACTTCCGCTTTGCGCTTATCCCCAGTTAAAAGAACCATTTAATGGACCGGAGATTACATCGGATAACCCTTGGACGGGTGATTTAGATTGCTTTGTGATTGAGAACGGATGGCTGGTCTCACACGTGCGGATCCTACCCGGAAAAGTGTTTCCATAGAAACTCCTCTCGTTTATTCCGCTACAATGGAATGGGAATTTGAGATTCGGATGGATTTCAAACCAAGCGATCAAAACCATATCCGGCTACATGTTTATTTAGATGATCAGAGGATGCTTGGATTAAAAAACGATTATTATGTCCAAATCGGCAGTAATAAGAAAACGATAACTTTTCGGAAACATACCGCAACGGAGAAGAATCCAAAGATCTTAATAGAGAAAGCGCTCGATGTCTTGTTGGGAGCCGTGGATTTGAAAGTGAAACTTACTTTAGAAAATCATAAGATATGGAACTTATATGTGCTAGAGAAGGGTAGGTTTGTCTTGATAGGGAGTTGTGAGTCTGAAGTTTCTTCTTCATGTAAAGGGGGACAACTACGTTTTGAATGCCGCTATTCTAAAACTCGAGTAAATGATTTTGCGTGTAACTACATCATTATATCCGATAATATCTCGATCGAACCAGAGAAGCCGGATACTCCCGAAAAGCCAGAAGAACCCAATGAGCCCGATGAGCCGTTGGTTCTTCCGCGGCTTCTTGCTATCCAACCGATCACCGAGTCTGTTTTCCAATTACAATATAATCTTCCGGTGGATATCCGTGAGGCGATATTCTCTATATCGGGTATCGGTAATGCTTCTCGTATGACCTATGCGGATGATATGCGGATCCATGTGAATATCAGCTTTGATAAGGAGTTGAAGGTTGGTATGGGTTATGATTTGTTGTGCTCGGGGTTAATGGATCTTGAGGGAAATAAGATTCCGGAGAGTTCTACCGAGATTCGGTTAGAATATGAAGAAGAGCCCGACGTTCCGGAGGAACCGGAAGTGCCGGATACTCCTTCTTTCCCCGCCGGTAGTATCCGTATTAATGAGGTGATGGCTGATCCGAAAGGACAAAAGGCTTTTCCGGAAACGGAGTATGTGGAACTTTATAATACGACGGATAAGGCTATAGAGTTAAATGGTTGGTCATTCTTATATGGTAGTAAGCCAACGGTATTGACAGCTTTGCTCTTGGATGCGGATGGGTATGTCGTGCTTTATCGGTCCGGTAGGGATATACATATTGATGATGCGGGGCTGGATCTGCCCTTGGATAAATTCCCGGCGTCGTTGGTAAACACGGGGAAGGAGCTTGCTTTATTCGATCCTTCCGGTAAGGAGATCGACCGGATTGCCTATGAGAAAGCGAAAGTCGGTATCGCTTGGGAACGTTCTGAAACCGGCTTTCATTTATCAACGGATGAGCGAGGAGGCACGCCGGGTTCCGCGAACTCTTCTCCTGACGATGAACCAGAAGATCCAGATCGTCCGGACACTCCCCATAAACCGGGTATCCCCACGGACATTATAGTCTTACCCAATGAGATCGTTTTTAATGAGTTGTTGCCGAATCCTTACCCGGAAGGGAGTGAGTATATCGAGCTTTATAATCGTTCGGACCGGACATTGCCTTTGGCCGGACTGTCTGTTGCTACTCGTAAATCCGATGGTACATTGAGTTCGCATTATCCTTTATCTTCTATAGTCTCTCCGGTAGAACCACAAGATTATGTGTTGCTGACTAAAAGTATGGGAGGAGTGAGCGATTTTTATCTGATATCTTCGCCGGATGCTTTGCATGAATTAAAACTTCCGGTCTTGGCAAATACCTCCGCTACGTTAGTCCTGTTTCGTACAGAAGATGAGGTTATGATCGATGAGATTCGTTATACTTCTAAATGGCATGCTCCATCCGTGAAAAACGAGAAGGGGATTGCCTTGGAGCGGATTAATCCTGATAGCGATACGCAGGATGAGATGAATTGGACCTCGGCTTCGGCCACGGCGGGATACGGTACGCCCGGCTATCGGAATTCCCAATATGGAAAGCAAGATGAAGGCGAGGTCACGGGCATAGAGTCTCCCGTTTATTCTGAGGCAACGAAGGAATATACGATCTCCTACCATCTTGATGAATCCGGCTATACCTGTAGGGCCTGGATATTTGATATCTCCGGAAGGCGTATCAGTGAGGTGGTAAATCATGACTTATTAGGGATAGAAGGTGAATTAACTTGGAACGGCCTTGCGGCAAATGGTTCCAAGGTGAGAACCGGCGTTTATATTTTCTATGCGGAACTTGTTCATCCTCAAGGACAGGTAAAACGATATAAGGAAGTGTTTTTAGTGAAATAAGTTCATTTGTGAAATAATATTAGTATTTTTTTGCTATGAGTAACTATAACGGTAACATTGAAAAAAGAAAAGCGGCTCAGGATTTAATGAAGAACAGAAGAGAAAATACTTCAAAGTATTTCTTCGATTTGTCAAAATTAACTTTTTGCCGCTCTTGTATTGGGAGTAGGAAGCGCATTATTAAAATAGAGAAATATGTTATTAGCAGTATTCTTTACGGTTATTTCTATAATGGCGGCAGGTTTCTTGATATTCCTGTATACCCCTCGTGGTAAACCGCTGGCTAAGAGATGAGTTTTAATCATTGATATACATCTTTATACCACTCAAGATCCTTGTACCACTCATTTAGTTTGGGCAAGGCTTCTTGGGGATGTAGATAGATAAGCCGCTATATTTATTGACCGGCAGATAGCTTCCATACGGATACGGATAAGCGTAAACCGCCTTGGGTGTAGTAGCCTTGTAAATAACCGCCTTTTCCATGCTCCGCTTGAATGCGTTATATTGCTCTTCCGTGGCCAGACGGCTCACGTAATCATCAAAATCATATAAGGCATGATAATTCGGCGTCAAATACTCCATGATCTGCAATTCGCTAACGGGTACGGCGAAAAGATCTCTTTCCGTCTTATCATGGAATAGGGTACGGCAAGTAGCAGCCAATTCATCCAACTCATCGCTTTTCATGACCGAGATCGTTCCTGCCTCACTTTGATAATACGTATAAAACTTTGTCGCTATCCCCACCACATCAGCTTCTTTCTTGAACATATCCCCCATTATCGATTGATAAGGGAAGCCGTTCGCCAATATCTCCGTTGGCGAGCCGATAATATAATCCGCACATCCCCGGAAAGCGTAAGCTACCTCGGCACACGACATATAACAAGCGTCGAACAAAATAAAATCAAAATGATACTTCGATAAAGCGGAGGCCAGATCATTGATCTCCATGAAATTATTTTTCCCGTCTTGCCCGAAGGAACGCAAATAACTATAGATATCAGAAGGCAGCCATCCTGTTCCGTGACTCCACAGCACCAACCCGTAACTATCCGCCGGATATTCCTTTTTTGTACCTTGTCGATTATTTGCGTCAGCGTCTCGGTAGAGGCCGAGTTCTGGTTCGAGTCGTAGGTCTCGAGCACGATCTGCCGGATGGTATCCGCTTCCAGCTTTAATTGAAAAAGCTGGGGAGCCTCGTTCTGCTTATCCGTATAGATCAACAAATTGCCGTTGTTCAATCCATCTCGCTCAATCCCTTCCTTTATCGCCCTCAGGTTTTGGCTCACGTATCCACTCAAGCTATTATCCCCCGCGAAATAGATAAGAACCGTACGAGGGGCGGTAGTAGGGATAACGACCTCCTCTTTATCGCAAGCGACAAACGAAAGGAGTGACAGGAAAAAAAAATCACGATATATTTAGCCTTCATGAGTCATATTCTGGATTTATTTTACAAAGATAACGTTTTTCATCCGTAAATCATGGATATTATATAAGTTAACGTACAAATGAACTGATAAATAATATTTATATTTGTACGGTTTTGCCTCTTAAATAAACAAACCTAATGAACCGGGAGATATGAATAAACTATATTTACTGTTAGTATTTCTTTTGTCAACCTTTATGGATATTCAAGGACAGGTCGTGGCCGTGAAGACCAATGTGCTTTATGACGCGATCACTACGCCGAACGTAGGGGCGGAGGTCGCGTTCAACAAGCATTGGTCGGTTGAGGCATCGGGGTATTATAACGGTTGGACATTCTCGAGCGATAAGTCCTTTAAGCATTGGATGATACAACCAGAGGCGCGCTACTGGATACACGAGCGTTTCAACGGACATTTCTTCGGGGTTCATGCCCAGTATATGGATTACGATTTCGCCGGTTTGAAGCTCCTGTATGGGATGGAGAAAAAGAATAGTTATAACGGTAACGCTTATGGCGGCGGTATCTCTTATGGTTATCAGTTATACGTGTCGCCCCGTTGGAACGTGGAGTTCACGGCGGGTTTCGGATACTTGCATTTCGAATATGATAAGTACGCTTTTCCTAGAGGAGATGCGCCTATCGGCAAGTTCCGCAACGAGTATTGGGGATTAACAAAGGCGGGTATCAGTATCGTTTACATCATCAAATAAAGAGATAAATCTATGAAGACATTCATTTATATATGCTTGCTTGTGATCGGCCTTGTTCTTCCGGCAGGAGCGCAGGTGCCTATACAATCTTACCGGGGGCAAGTCTCCGTGAAGCAAAACCGCATCGAGCGGGAGGGCAACTCCTTGCGTCTAGACCTAACGATCAGTGTCTGCGGACTCTCCGTGGGACGATATCAAACCCTGTCCTTGATGCCGATGTTGCGTAGCGACAGAGATTCCGTAGTCATGGCCCCGGTAGTACTAAACGGGGCAAACAAGCAAAAAATGTACGACCGCACCTTAGTTTTCGAAGGCAAGAAAGCCGCCGATGGCGACACTTATACGGTAATCAAGAACACCCCGGAACTGATCCGGGAAATCCCCTATGAACTATCGATTCCATACCACCCATGGATGAAGAACGCCGCTCTGATCTTGGTTGGGGAGTTGGATAATTATGAAGGTGCGCCATTACGAACATTCGTAAACGTATTGACAGAACATTTGGACATTCCGTAAAATAGTTTTTAACGCATTCCGTTATCCTGCAAGTACTGTCGAATAAGCGTAGGCGGTAGACTTGGGTATGGGCTTGTGCCTGCAATGTGTTCTGTATCTTTCGCTATGTTTCAGTGTTGAAAAATAGGTCGATGCCATATTCGTACATTTCTTGTACTTCTGTGTCACTGGCTCTTTTCACGAAAGTTTCCCCATTCCTGAAGTCAACTAGGTAAATGGCAAGTTTGTCACTCGGTAATTCCAGAAAGTCGTTAACCACATAAGGACTGTGTGTCGTTATAAAAAACTGGTTTCTGTCCGATTGGATAATATCCTGCGTTACCTTTGATATGAAAGGAGGGTATGAGTGGGCTTCCGGTTCTTCAAAAACTAATGCGGACTCACTGTTACTTTCAATAGCCGCTTTGTAGAAAATCATACGCTGCAGGGTATCGGCTATGGAATGAAATGGAATTAAAAATATCTCTCCCGGTTTCTTTTCTTTCATTACTTTAATCTCCTGGCTATTGGTATCGAAGACATATTTCAAGCCATAGTCGTTGAAAATAGTTCTTAATTCTTCTTTCAACTTGGGCATCATGGAAACAATATTCATCAAATTGCTTCCTCCCGGAGGTAATAGGAAAGGGATCGGTAATTTCTCCTTATCGAATGCTGGTGGATAGAGATAGCATTTGAAAGGATTTGCAGGTTTTCATATTTTCGGATTATGTTAAAGATTCCATATTCTGAAAAACAATCTATCCATGTGTATGTTTTCTTTTAAAGAATATGAATCAATAATTTGATTATCATGAAGATTTTAATAATAGTTACTAGCACAGGGACTTTTGCCAATGGGAAACTTCGCGACCGGATTATGGCTTAGTGAGTTTACTCATATCTATCATAGTGCAAAAAGAAAGCGGCTATGACATAACGGTAGCCAATCCGAAAGGAGGTTATACTCCCATTGATCCCGAAAGTTTAAAACCAATTTTTTTAGATGAAATGTCCGAAAAGTATTGGGAAAAGCCAGAATTCAAAAAGCTGTTGGATCATGCAAACAGTTTGGATAACCTGTTGGAACAACAGTTTGATTGTGTCTATTTAGCCGGCGGACACGGTGCGATGTATGACTTTCCTGACAATGAAGCTTTAAAGACTATCGTAAGGAAACAGGATGAAAGTGGGAGGATAGTGTCGGCCATCTGCCACGGGGTCAGTGGGTTGTTGAATGCCAAACTATCCAATGGCGAATATATGATTAAAGGCAAAAAGCTGACGGGATTCAGTTGGTTTGAAGAAAGTCTTGCCAGAAGAAAAGAAGACGTGCCTTTTGATCTTGAAGCGTTGTTGAAAGAGAGAGGAGCGGATTATGAAAAAGCATTGATACCTATGACTTCAAAAATAGTTGTAGATAATAATCTGATTACTGGGCAGGACCCGTTCAGTTCTAAAGAAATGGCGAAGGTCGTTATGCGGCAATTAAATAAAGCACAATAATAAATGGCTGAAGTAATCAGCTGGGAATAAATGTTTAATTCAAATCAGTATCATTATGAATTTAGATGAAGTCCTTCATCATCGTCGTTCTGTACGGGTGTATGATAAAGAAAAACCAATAGATACGGAAAAGGTAAAACATTGTTTGGAACTGGCTACATTGGCTCCTAACAGTTCTGATATGCAATTATGGGAATTTTACCATATTACAGAACCTGAATTATTGGCAAAAATTTCAAGGGACTGCCTTGGTCAGAAAGCGGCTTCTACCGCTTCACAAATTGTCATTTTTGTGGTTCGGCGTGACTGGTACAAGAAACATGCGCGATTCGTACTCAATTTTGAACGGGAGAACATTCGTCGTTACAGTCCTAAAGAACGTCAGGCCAAACGTATTAAGGATCGGGAAATATATTACGGTATATTGATGCCTTTTGTTTATGCCCGGTTCTTCGGTATTCTCGGATTGCTCAGGAAATTGTTGGCTAATATAATCAGTATTTTCCGTCCTATGATGCTTGAAGTTTCCGAGAATGACATACGTGTGACAGCCCATAAATCCTGTGCGCTTGCCGCACAAACGTTTATGATTGCGATGGCAAACGAAGGCTATGACACGTGCCCCTTAGAAGGGCTGGACAGCCGTCGGCTAAAAAGGACATTGAAACTACCTCATGGTGCTGAAATAAACATGGCTATTCCTTGTGGGATACGGGATGGAAATAAAGGCATTTGGGGAGAACGTTGCAGAGTACCTTTTGAAGATGTTTATCGTAAACTTTAAGGCCTCCTTTTTTAAGGCTGGAATTTTCACTCACAAATAAAAAGTACAAATATCAAGTATAAGTGGTAGATGTTGTAGATGTTCGCATGAGCCGTTAATTCCCTATCTCGCAAAAATAAGTGACTTGTATCCATTGGCCATTCTGAAAGTGGATAAGTTGAAGGACGGCTCGATGGCTGTTGATGGTGAGGTTGGCGGTAATCTGCTCCGTGGAGAATGAGTGGTGAGCGTATTTGGCAGTGTGGTTGATGATCTTGTTGGCATACGTCTCTTTTTCCTTCCTTTTCCCACCTAAAGATAGCGCGATCGAAATCTAGCGTGAAACGATCATGGAAGGTGTTTCCTTTCCATGTCTGACCCAAGGGCTTGATGCCTTGTGGAGTATCAACGCATTCTGTTATCCGGCAAGTGTTGTCGGATAAATGTAGGTGATAGACTTGGGCATGGGCTTGCGTGGCAAGCAGGAGCCATAGCGACAAGACGGGTAACAGGAGGATCGTCTTCATTTAATGGATAAGGGCAACCTGTCTCCATCGGTTGCCGGGCTAAAAATACAGAAGCGTGGAAACTATTGATATTACCGTATTGAGGCTCTGGACGGCCCTATCCATGTAATAAACAATAGCCCACGCCATGCTGTTATATCGTCCAGAGCGATTACTGGTAAATATAGCACCGACGTGAGCGTTTATTGTCTATTATCCATGGATATGAAATTGTCCAGATTTCAATACGGGATAATATCTTTAAACGCTCTTCGTTAACTTATGTCCTCCTTCAGTGACCTACGCTTAGATATGAGGGATTATCGCAAATATAGGAAGAATAATTGATATCCGTATGCTATGTGGGGAGAAGTTTCCTCGCGGATTGACATTTTGACAAAATGTAAACGGAAGTCCGTGAGAGTCGATTATTTCGGGCGGATGTACGTCTCGCTTCCAAATACGCAAGAAAAAAACAGCAATTGTTTAGTAGACAGACAGATGTTGGAAAATGGCCTTTTATTCTAGCGAAATTAATTCATCGTAACTCATGGTTTGCCGGGTGTTTGGGCGATTCCATAAGGTTACGATAGGGTTATAATAAGGTTATAACGCCTTTCTCATTAGGTTATAACCCTATTCTTAGCTGCTTACGATGCCCAACGTAACCATATGTGTCGCCTAACGCGGCCTTTCGCGTTGGCTTTCGCGACCTATTGTGTGTGAAAAGGGGGACTTTCGAGGGGAAAAAGGCGGTTTATGGGGATGTCTTTGGTGTTGTTTCGTGATTGTAGGTGGAAGGGATTGTCACGATATACGGCTTATATTGAGCAAAAAGATGGGATAACAACTGTATCGCTATCGGAAGGGCTTCTGATATTTGTTTTATCATAAGTAGTCCTTGCTAGATATTAGGATGGCATGTTTTTATGAGAATGGATTTTATGATTGAGAAGAGAGGCGATGATATGAAGACCGGCTATTAAAAATTAATTAAGGGATTAGATCTTCTATGTTGAAGAAGCCTAATCCCTTAACTATAAGAATGAAAACAGTGGAAGTTACAAATCTGAATTACTTGCTTGGCAATTCAGAACCACCATTTTCCCATTTTTCAAAGCCAGTCTCCATAGAAACTTCTGTTAAGGATATTTTAAGAGTATAAGTGTAAATCGTATTAGAAGCCCAAGTCGCATCGGCCGGTATAGTGATAGTGACCTCATTTGGAACTGTGAGACTTGGTTGTTTGTATGTTACATTATACTTTACTGTGATTGTTTTGCCACTAACGCTTTGAGGAATTGTTAAAAGAGATTCTCCTATGGCATCCGTTGCATTTGTTGAGGAGGTAACGTCGATAGCTTTGGGACTCTCTGCGTTTGCTTCAAAAATAGCATATGATTGCTTACCTGCTGGATTTGCTCCCCATGAGCCAGTTCTTAAATCATTAGCTATCGTGAAAGTTCCTTTGTTTGCTAAATCAGCAATAGATATATTGGTAATAGAAACAGTAGCAACAGGAGTAGCGGACTCACCTTCACCTGTAGTAGGTATCTCTTCTGCTAATTTAGCTTTGAATATAACTTTAGAAAGAGCATGTTGGAATTTGAATGTAACATTATCTTTACTTGTTGATGTGTTTTCTTTACCATTGATTTCTTTTCCTAGTTTATTATCTTTGCTTGCACTTCTAATAGATGACCACATAAAGTCGCTTTGATTAGAAGGGGTATCTGCAACCGTGAACTCAGTAGATATTGAGCCATTTGTTACTGTTGTACTAATACTGCTAGGGTAGTAAGCGACGAATGAGATACTATCTGTAGCGTTTTCTGGCCAATATTTAGTATTTGTATATGACCAAGTTCCACCCTCCTGCATTGTCATCTTCTCGTTTGACATGAAATTCGCTGAGAATTGACTATATGTTCCTCCTTTAGCATAATACCCTAGAACTCCGAATGTATCATTTTTCTCAAATGCACTCTTTTCTGTCGCCTTCGTCTGTTTCCCCACATAAGTCCCGAAAGTAATCGCATTATCACTCTTAGCTACTAATGTATCAATCTCATCTTCGCCTGAGCAGCCCGCCAATACTACTAGGCTTAATGCTGCGATGAATAAATTTGTCTTCATAACGCTTAGTCTTTTAATGTTGTTTTATGTTGTTACTATTTATCATTCTATATCTATGCGGGGATTACGATATTCGTCTCATCTCCCCAATTGTCTACACTTGCGTCGAATCCCCCTTCGCCGCCATTAGTTGCCGGCTTTACGTTTGGCAATTCCAGCGGAATATCCTCGGGAGTTTCCTCCTCGTCCGGATCAGCTCCGGTACCCAACACCACTTTCACCTCTTTCGTCTCATTATTGATCGCGGCACGTGGAGCTATATCATATTGCTTCGTAATGACCGTTTTGTTATCGACCAATAAGATGGAGAGCGTAAGCAAATTACTGATCTCGTCCGTGGCCTTCGATGTGACGTTCGGTCTGCCGAGTGTCAAGTAAGAGCCGGATAAGATACCGTCGGTCGTTGAGTTCTCGTGAAAGGTCTTTTCCGAGAAGTCCACGAGTTGCGTCGCTACGCTACTCCCGGTCTTTCTATCCGCTATCCAATATGTATCCGCCATCCCTTTAATCGATCCCCTCGCAGTCCGCACGTTGTGCAATCCTTTTATCTCTAAGGACAGATGGGTCGTGAAGATTACCTTCTCGGGCCGGCAAGCCAAGGAAAACTCCTTTCCCTCCTTAAGGTTCGCCCGTACCATCTCTTGCGTCACCTCAAAACCCTCCAATGTAGCTACCGCTAAAGGTTCCGGATCGTAGATCAGCCGCTCTCCCTCGGTGGGCGTGTACCAATCGCTATCCGTCGTCTTCATCACGATCCGCAGGGTGCTGTATTGATCTTGACCCTCGATCGTGAGATAACTGTATTCTTCGGCCGCTTGGTTAAATACCACTACGTTATAGATCCCTTTCCTCAATCGCACCTCGTCGCCCGTCACCGTGTTGGTAAGGAAACGGCTTGGCTCCCCTCCATCGACCGGGTAAAAGAGCGCGGTCATACCATCCGGGTCGATACCGCAAGGGCCCCAATCTATGTCGAGGCGCACGGCGCAACGGTCTACATACTCGCCGATCATTGTCTCTTTCGAGCATCCCGCCAATCCCATGACAAGCGAGATCAGGATGATAAATAACCGGCTCTCTCTCATCGGATACTCGTTTTCTTTAGCCCGTTGATATTGTTTGCGATCCCTTTCCTTTCATTGCTTAGATTCAAGGAACTATCCTTCGATAGGAAAAACGGCGACAAGGTCAATTCCTTATGCTTCTCCGTGTCCCCTCAACCTCTACCGAACGGATCGTGGCGACATATAACGGGATCACCTCGTCTTGACATGCCTCCAGATCCTCTAGAGAGGAGATATACGCTTCCGCTTCCTCGAACTTCGACATATTACGAAAACCTATGTTTTTCGCGTCGTAATTGAAAACCAATACATTATATTTATCCGGTGGTAAGAACAGGGTGATGCCATTGGCGTTCCCGTCCGTCTGTATCATCGGCCCGCCCTCCGACGGGTAGATACAATAGCGAAGTTTCTCCGGTACCGGGGAACCTGCTACCACGCTATCCCAACGAAGGGTGCAAGTGATGTAGCCCGTGCCTCTTTTCTCCGGTTCCTCGGATCTCTCGCAACTACATTCCAGCACCATGCCGATAATGAATAAAACCGCGATAGAGATCTTTAAGATAATACTTGTCTTATTGTACCTATACATTTTAGTTGTCTTTGAAAATCAATTATGATTGACCTTCTGAACGCAAATGTATAGGGAATGCTAAAGGGGAGAATTGTTATTTTTGTCCAAAGAGTTGCAAAAGTTGAGAGATTTAAAAAAAATCATTGAATATTATGTATTTTCATCCTTTAGAGAACGGACAGAGCGGGGAGATTGGCCGAAATTAGCCCTGCAGAAGTGCGAGAAGTTAGAAAGCGATTCAAAGCCATACTTGTAGCAAATCTCGGATATGGAAAGCTCTGTCATGATAAGGTCGTTATGAATGTCTTGGCATTTGCGTTTCAGCATCCATTGATAAGCGGGCTCTCCAAACGTATCCTTGAAGATACGGCGGAAGGTGGGTACGCTGTAGCCTCCCAATTGGGCGAAGGTCTCCACGTCTTTCGCCTTCTGGTAGTTCTGCATCACGAAATACTGGAAACTGTGGCTATACCGGTAAATCGGGGCGTAAAAGGCGGCTAGCTCCTTGATGGGGTAGTAGCAGTTCAGCAAGTAGACCATCTCCGAGCGTTTGGCTTGCATCAGTCCGGAGCATCTTAAATCATCGTTGAGGTAAAGCTTCATGCCCTCGATGAAGAGTTGTATCGGCGGGACCATCGTCATTACGATGGGCTGCTGGCGTTCGTTCTCCACGATGGAGATGCCTTTGTTGAAACGATTGTCGCATATGTTTTGCGGACGCTCGAAGAGATAGATGATACATTCGGTGTAGTCGAGTACCTTGCACTCCACTTTCGAGCCGATCGGTTGCAATACGAACTGTCCGCCCCGGAACGTGGTGTCCGGGTGCTCCTCGCTGTTCAGCCAGATCTCTCCCTTGACTAGGAAAAAGACCATGTTCTGCATGCATCTTGTCTGAGGGATCACGTACCCTTTCGGATAAAGACGATACTTGAATATGTCCCTCTGGTAGAAACTACAAGAGGAACAGTCGGTATATTTGGTGCAGCGATGGTCGGTTAACATATATTGTTGTCTTTATAATTTTACTTTCTTTGTCTTGCCCTCGCTCTCGTTGTGAAAGCGATCTACGGCGGTCACTACATAGCGATATTTTACCTTTCCTTTCTCGTAAGGCATCAAGTAGCCGGTTTCCCGGGTGATAGCCACGATCTTCGAGGGATCGCTCGTGTCTATCGGCTCCTTGTCGTTAAAGCGATAGACCACGAAATAGGAGGCTAGCTCCGGATTCGTGGGGCTTTGCTCCGCTTGCCAATGTAACAAGAAGCCTTTAGGTGTCCATTCGGCCTTTAGCTTGCTTACATCTTTTGGCGGACGGTTATGCATATGGGTATAGGCCGGGATAAGGGCCGGGTAACGGTGGTAGTTTCGTTTCAGGCTGTCGGCTACGCCCTTGTTGTTCCATAGAATCTCATTGGCGGGCCAGAAACAATTGCCGCTCACGTGAGGCAAGGCACGCTCGTAACGCATCTTGCGGGTTAATTGGTCCGCTTTCATGGTGCGGGCCACGTCTTGCCCGATATATAAATGACCTCCGTTGGCGTTTTTGTCCCACCATTTGATAAGCGTGATGTAATCGGCCGCCGGGTGTCCGATCTCCCAATAGATCTGGGGGATGTTATAATCGATCCAACCTTGCTGTACCCAATAGGTGATATCGGCGTAGAGGTCGTCGTAGTTTTGCAGACCGTTGGTGTTGCTACCCGAACCGTCGGCGGTGCTTTTCTTGTTGCGGTAGATGCCGAAGGGACTGATACCGAAGCGTACCCAAGGCTTGGTGAGCAGGATGGTACGTTTCAATTCCCGGATCAGGGTATTCACGTTCTCCCGGCGCCAATCGTTCCTTTGCGCCTCGCTGTATCCTTTTCGCAAGCCGTATTTCCGGAAGCTGTTATCATCCGGGAAAGGCATACCCGCCGCGGGATAGGGATAGAAATAATCGTCCATATGGATAGCGTCCACGTCGTAACGGCCGACGATATCACGCACTACCCGGCAGATAAACTGACGGCTTTCCGGCAATCCCGGGTCGAAAAGGATTTGTTTATTATAGGTGACAAACCATTCGGGATGCTTATGATAGATGTGGGAATCGGCGAAACGGGTGTTTCCCGCCGTGCTCGCCCGGTAAGGATTCAACCAAGCGTGAAACTCCATGTTCCGTTTATGGCATTCTTGGATCAGGAAGGCCATCGGGTCGAACTCACCTGCCGGGGCTACGCCTTGCTCTCCGGTGAAGAAGCGGCTCCACGGCTCGATATCGGATTTATAGAAAGCGTCCGCCTCGGGGCGCACCTGAAAGATGATGGCGTTGATGCCGCATGCTTGCAGGTAATTAAGCTTGCGGATGAAGTCTTTTTTCATCCGGGCGGGAGTCATATCCTTGTATTCGCCTTGAAAAGCGGTCTGTATCCATGCTCCCCTAAACTCTCGCTTGGCCTCCTTGCCCGTACTTGTAGCCGGACGAGGCTTCTCGCGAACCGTAGAACATGAGGTTATCGCACAAAAGAGAATCGCTACTAAGAAGCGAAAATATTTAATGTACATGGGTGCCTTGCTGTGTTTGTCTATGAAATTTTCAACAAATGTAGAAGATTCCCTGTAAATATGAAATATTTCACCCTTGTTATTTTATTTACTTGGCAGTAGAGACGAGGCACACCCTGTCTAACTGTGTGAATTAGTTCGATGAAGATAGGGCAGAATCGGTTAGTTTTGGCTATCTTTGCGTTAAAGAAAAAGATAAAGGTAATATGTCTGAGAGCAATTCGATTTTCATCAAGGGGGCACGTGTCAACAACTTGAAAAATATAGATGTAGAGATTCCGAGGGACAAGCTGGTGGTGATAACCGGGCTGTCGGGGAGTGGAAAATCATCGTTGGCGTTCGATACCCTTTATGCGGAGGGACAGCGCCGGTATGTAGAGAGTTTATCCGCTTACGCCCGCCAGTTCTTGGGGAGGATGAGTAAGCCGGAATGCGACTATATTAAGGGAATACCGCCGGCTATCGCTATCGAGCAGAAGGTGAATACCCGTAATCCGCGTTCCACGGTCGGTACATCTACCGAGATTTATGAGTATTTACGCTTGTTATATGCTCGCGTCGGAAAGACGATATCGCCGGTTTCCGGCACCGAGGTGAAAAAACATCAGGTGAGCGATATTATCAAGGAGGTCATGCGATATCCCGAAGGAACTCGTTTTGCCGTATTCGCTCCGGTTGTCTTGCCGGAAGGCCGGGATATGAAGGAGCAGCTGGAGATCTTGCGGAAAGAAGGATATGCCCGTCTGTCGGTAAATGATACGGTATATCGTATCTCGGAGGTACTGGCGAGCGAGGAGTTGCTGTCTTACCCGATCGAGTTGTTGGTGGACCGCCTGACGGTATCGGACGATAAGACCTTGAAAAGCCGTTTGGCAGACTCGGCCGAGACCGCTTTCTTTGAGGGCCATGGTACCTGTTTGATCCGTATTTATACGGAGGAAGGGGTAGTCGTGAAGGAATTCTCGAAGAAGTTCGAGGCGGATGGCATGATATTCGAGGAGCCTACCGATATGATGTTTAGCTTTAATAATCCGTTGGGCGCATGTCCGACCTGTGAGGGATTCGGTAAGGTGCTGGGCATCGATGAGAATCTGGTGGTGCCTGATAAAAGTTTGTCTGTCTACCAAGGAGCCGTGGTTTGCTGGAAAGGTGAGGTGATGGGGGAATGGCTGAAAGACTTTATCGTGAAGAGCGAGAAATATAACTTCCCGATCCACCGCCCGTATTACGACTTGACACAGAAAGAGAAAGACTTGTTGTGGCATGGGGCGAGAGGTTTACACGGCATCGACGATTTCTTTAAGTTCGTGGAAGAGAATCTTTATAAGATACAATACCGGGTGATGCAAGCCCGCTATCGGGGAAAGACGACTTGCCCGGTTTGTAAGGGGAGCCGCTTGAGGCCGGAAGCGCTGTATGTGCAAGTGGGCGGTAAGAATATCGCCGAGCTGGTGACGATGCCGGTTTCGGAGGCAAAGGCTTTCTTTGATCAACTGGAACTGGACGAGACGGATACGGCGATCGCTAAACGTTTGCTCACGGAAATCAATAATCGCCTGCAATTCCTGTTGGATGTGGGGTTGGGTTATCTGGCTTTAGATCGCCTCTCGGCCTCTTTATCCGGAGGAGAGAGCCAACGTATCAATTTGGCGACCTCTTTGGGGAGTAGCTTGGTGGGTTCGTTGTATATTTTGGACGAGCCGAGTATCGGGCTGCATTCCCGTGATACGGATTTGCTGATCAAGGTATTGCGACAGTTGCAAGCCTTGGGGAATACCGTGGTCGTGGTGGAGCATGATGAGGAGATTATCCGTGCGGCGGATTATATCATCGATATCGGTCCGAAAGCGGGGCGTTTGGGGGGTGAGGTTGTTTATCAAGGCGATGTGAATAACCTCCGGAAATGTACCGATAGCCATACGGTACGTTATTTGACGGGAGAGGATCAGATCGAGATCCCGCCTTATCGCCGTCCGTGGAATAATTATATAGAAGTGACAGGGGCTCGGAAGAATAACTTAAAGGGCGTGGACGTGAAGTTTCCTTTGAACGTGATGACGGTGGTTACCGGCGTGAGCGGTTCGGGTAAAAGTTCCTTGGTTCGTGATATTTTCTACGAGGGCGTGAAACGCCATTTGGATGATGCCGCCCGTCTGACCGTAGATTGCTCCGGTATCAGTGGTGATTTGAATATGATTCAGGCGATTGAGTTTGTCGACCAGAACTCCATCGGAAAGAGTTCCCGTTCCAACCCGGTGACCTATATCGGAGCCTACGACGAGATCCGTAAACTTTACGGTGAGCAGCCTTTGGCTAAGCAGATGGGATATAACGCCGCTTATTTTTCCTTTAATAAAGAAGGAGGTCGCTGCGAGGAATGTAAGGGCGAGGGCAAGATCACGGTAGAGATGCAGTTTATGGCGGATATCACCTTGGAATGCGAGGCTTGCCACGGCAAACGCTTCAAGCAGGATGTATTGGATGTAGAGTATCAAGGCGCTAACATATACGATGTATTGGAAATGACCGTGAATCAAGCGATCGAGTTCTTCGAGAAAGGTTCCGGCTCCCAAGAGAAGAAGATCGTGAAACGCTTGAAACCGCTGCAAGACGTGGGCTTGGGCTATATCAAGCTGGGACAGACTTCCTCCACTTTATCCGGTGGTGAGAACCAACGTGTGAAACTGGCTTATTACTTGGGCCAAGAGAAGCAGCAACCTACCTTGTTCGTTTTCGACGAGCCTACGACCGGTTTACATTTTCATGATATCAAGACTTTGTTGAAAGCTTTCAATGCCTTGATCGAGAAAGGTCACTCCGTGGTAATTATCGAGCATAATATGGATGTGATCAAATGTGCGGATTATGTGATCGATTTAGGACCGGAAGGCGGAAAGGCCGGCGGGCAGCTGGTTTGTGCCGGCACACCGGAGGAGATCGCGGCTTGCGAGGCATCCTATACCGGTAGGTTTTTAAGGGATAAGTTATAAAGAGACGATATAAAGACAAATGTAAATAGCTCCTGCCCGAATATTCGGATAGGAGCTATTTCTTTTAAGAAGAATGGGAGCATTCCCATTAATATCCTGGGTTTTGCTCGATGATTCCATTTTTCGCAAGGTCTATAACCGCTTGCGGTATCGGGCCGTATTCGTGGGTCCCTTTGATGAAACGGGCATTTTGGAGATGAGAGCGGAATGTCTTCTCATGCTCGAAATAAGTGTTCATCACGTCTGAGGCGATTCCCCAACGGACTAGATCAAAGAAACGTTCACCTTCTAAGGCGAATTCCAGACGTCGTTCGGTACGTAAGGCTCGGATCGCCTCCTCTTTGTCGGAAAATGACGGATATAATCCGATCCGGTATTTGGCGGCATCCGCTGTCCCGTCAGCGGTTTTTACGGTCTGGCTGTTCATGGCACGCTCGCGAACTTGGTTGATGTATTTCAATCCGGTAGTCAAATCGCCTAGTTCGATAGCAGCTTCGGCACGCCACAATAACACGTCCGCATATCGAATAATATAAACATTCAATGCGTTTACGTATGGCCAGATAGCCAAATAGTAACTTGAGTTCTTGGAGACAATACGTTTTTTCGGGCTATACGGACCGTAAACCGTAGCCTCACGAGGAGTCCAGTCATAGAGTTGGACATCTAGGAACATGATTCCGGGGCGGGCTACCGTGTGGTCTAGGCGGGTGTCTACATAATCATTTTCCGAAACGTCTATGCCGTCTTCCAAAGGCAAGCCGTTGGAGTCGGTCTTATAAGCGTTTACTAGGTTTTGGGAAGGACGAAGGAAACCATAGTTGGGATAAGGGCCTCCCGGAGGTAACAAACGGTCGCCCGGATTTCCGTTGTAGTTGTTCGGGGAGCCATCGTTGATAGAGGCTTGGACTGAAAATAAAATTTCAGGGCAGTTGTCATTTTCCGGCAAGAAGATATTCCGGAAGTCGGGGAGTAGCTGGTATTTGCCGGAATTGATCACCTCATCCGTCGCTGTAGCGCATTCCTGCCATTTGCCTTGGAACAAGTAAACTTTAGCCATATAAGCCCGGGCCGTCATCTTGCATGGACGTGCCACATCCGGCTGGGAATCCGGGAGACCTTCGTAGGCGGCCTTAAAATCATTCAGTATCTTCTCCCATAATTGATCGGATGTATACTCCTTATTCGAGATAGAGGCGAACGCGAAGGATCGCTGACACTCTCGTCGAAATATGGGATCTGGTTATAGATGATCTTTAAGTTGAAATAGAAATGGGCACGCAGGAAACGCATCTCGGCGATACGGGTCTCCTTTTTATCATAATCGCTGCCTTTGAGGATACGGATCGCTTGGTTACAGCGGTTCACGCCCTCGTATAAGGCTAGCCATTTCCGATTGTAATCTTGGATAGTCGGGTCGATATGGAAGATTTCCATCAAGTGAACCGGGTTCTGGTCTCCCGTACCACCTCCGCCTTTGTAGGTATCGTCTGAGATCACATCGCCAAATTGCCAGTTGGAGCATCCTGAATTCAAGCCGGAGCTGGCATCGTCCATCTGGCCGTCTAGGATGGAATAGGCGGAGATAATCAATCCCTCGATGTTATTGGGATCTTGTGCTTGTTCGGGAGTCAGTTCGCCTACAGGTGTCTCTTCCAGAAAATCGCTGCATGATGTCAATGCGAATACGGCACAGGCCGCTATAATCATTTTCTTCATATTCTAGTTTGTTGTTGTTTGATGATTAAAAACTTACGTTTACTCCAAAGGTGAAGGTGCGGGATAACGGATAGATGCCGCGGTCCACACCCATATCTAGGTTACGGTAGTCACTGGAGTAACTTTGCAATCCCACTTCCGGATCGATACCGTCGTATCCTGTGATCGTGAATAAGTTGGTTGCTTGCGCATAGATATACAAGCTATTGAACTTAATCTTGGATAGGATGGACTGAGGTACGGAATAACCGATTTTCATGTTCTTTAAGCGAACGAAAGAAGCGTCTTGCACATAGTAAGACGAGGGCCGGATGTTATTGTTCGGATCGTCCATGGTGACACGGGGTATGTCCGTATTCGTGTTGGTTGGTGTCCATGCATTAACGACACGGCTGTTTTTGTTGTATTGCGATTGATTGTAGAAATCACCCACATAACGGGTCAAGTCGTATACATCGTTTCCGAACATTCCCTGAAAGAATAGACTGAGGTCAAAATTATGGAAGTTGACTCCTAATGTAAGGCCTGCTGTGACATCGGGGAGCGGGTTACCGATATAGTCACGGTCGTTACCGTCTATTACGCCATCTCCGTTTACGTCTACGAACTTGATATCACCCGGTTTTGCGTTAGGTTGGAGTAGTTCGCCTTTATTATTGGTATATGATTTGATCTCCGCCTCGCTCTGGAATAAACCGTCTTCTTTATAAGCGTAGAAAGAGCCGATTGGTTGACCGATGGCGGAACGAGAAACCTCTTGATCGAAGTTGAGGGAGTGAATCACACTGGTAGGCAGTCCGATATAGGAGACATCACCGTCTAATTCCGTCATCTTGTTCTTGATAGCGGACATATTGAAGGCGACATTGAACCCGAAATCTTTATTGATGCTCTTATTGTAGCTGACCTCAGCTTCGAAACCCCGGTTACGCATTTTCCCGACATTGTCCCATACCGTTTGGTTTGTACCCCCCACGGTACCGATCAAGGGACGCTCCCATAATAAGTCCTTGGTATCTTTGTTAAACCAATCCAGCACAACGGTTAGGCTGTTATCTAGGAAGCCTAGATCCAGCCCGACATTAGTTTGCGTGGTGGTCTCCCATTTCAAGTTTGCGTTACCGTAACGGGTTTGGGTGTATCCGGTTGTCACGGAACTTTGGCTACCGTCGATCGGATAGTTGGAGTGGTTCGGATTACTCATGTAAGAATCGATCGTGGAATAAGCCGGGATATCAGAGTTGCCGTTTTGTCCCCAACCTATGCGGACTTTCATGTTGCTGATAGCCGGAATATCATAAAACGGTTCGCTACTGATACGCCAGCCTGCGGAGACAGCCGGGAAATTACCCCATTTATTGTTACCAAGTTTAGAAGATCCGTCACGTCGGAACGTGGCTGCGAATAAGTAGCGGTTGTCGAAATTATAATCAATTTTACCGAAATAAGACATCATCTTGGAAGTAAAGGCAGAACCTGCGTTCTTCTGGGAGCCGCTATCGCCCGCATCGAGGAAATGGAAGTTATTGTCATCCGAGGCAAAGCCTTCACGGGAGGCGGAGAAGTATTCCTCTTGATAACGGTTTGTCTCGATACCTAATAAGGCTCCGATCGTATGTTTATCGAATGTCCGTAAATAGTTTAACGTGTTCGTGAATACCCAATTGAAGTTCCAACGGTTTTGCGTGCTCAACGTACTCAAGGGCTGCTGGGTGTTCAATTCGTTGTATTTGGCCTTGAAGCTTCGTTTATACAGATTTTTGTAATCCGCTCCGAAGTTGGTCTTGAAATAAAGTCCCTCTAGGATATTCAGTTCGGCGAATAGATTACCGAATAGGCGGGTGGTACGATCTTTATTATCCTTATTACGGTATAATTCGCCTAACGGGTTGGAGATGTCGGCGATCGGGTTGCTGCCGAAATTCCCGTCCAGATCGTAAACAGGGGTAATGGATACGGTCTTATAGGCGTTGTATAACATACCTCCCAGTGCGGCGTTATTGGTGACCGAGGTTCCCCACGCATGTGATAATGTGGCGTTCTCACCGATTTTCAAACGATCGTTGAAGAGCTTGAACTCATTGTTGAAACGTCCGGATATACGTTCGAAACCAGTATATTTCATAAGACCGTCTTGGTTGAAATAGCCTAGGGAGAACAAGTGGCTGCTAACTTTATCTGCTTTCGCCAGAGAGGTTATAGGACTGGACCATGGCTTTTTGCATGATCTCGTCAACCCAATCCACGTCTCCCGAGGGAAGACGGTGATCTGCGTCAAGGAATTCCGGAATTACGGCGGTCTCGCCGGAGCCATACACGTCGCTTACTGGTGATTTCCCGTCGTTACGCTGTGCCTGCCATAATAAGTCGCCATATTCTTGGGCGTTTAGCATACGCATCTGTTTTGCCGAGGTTTGTACTCCCACGTAAGCGTCTAGGTTTACCCGGAAAGTACCTTCCTTCCCTTTTTTGTACTGATGATAACCACGCCGTTTGCCGCACGTGCGCCATAGATGGAAGCGGAAGAAGCATCTTTCAATACCTGCATACTTTCGATATCATTCGGGTTGAGAAAATTGATGCCGCCCTCTACTGGTACGCCATCGATGATATAAAGCGGATCATTGTTACGGATCGTGCTGAAACCGCGTACACGTACCGCTACGCCTCCGCCGGGCATATTATCCGGGATTACGTTTACGCCGGACAATTTACCTTGCATCATTTGATCTACACTGGATACCGGGGTATCTTTCAGGTCGCCTACCTCCAGTACGGAAACAGCACCGGTAAGGTCTTTTTTCTTCTGTACACTATAACCTACCACGATAACCTCGTCTAGGTTCTGGGTGTCATCCTGCAATTGGATCGTGAGGGGAGAACCATTCCCGGCTGGAATCTCCTTGGTGTTATAACCGATATAAGTAACGACCAATATGCTTTGCTTGTTTTGCAGCGAGAGAGAAAATTTGCCGTCAAAATCGGTTACGGCTCCATTTGTAGTCCCTTTCTCAATCACGTTAGCCCCGATAATTGGTTCTCCGTTCGTATCGGTGACTACGCCACTTACCGTGAATGTCTGTTGGGTGATCGTCATTCGTCCAGTAACGTTTGGCAGATCCTCCGCTGGTGCCGCATTGATTGGCTGTAAGTATGCTACGCCTAGCAAAAGAGCGGGAATCGCCATCGTAAAGTAATTTCTGTTGTCCATCCTTTTGTCCTTAAAATATATTAGAATTAATCTATTTTTTCAGAACGCAAAGGACGTGTGATTGTATTACGATGATATGTCTATGTTATTAAAAATGTGTTCACGATTGTATTGCCTTTCAGTGATATGACGATTAGGCTACGATTACAAAAATGATGTCGGTTGTCTTTTGCGTATTGGTTAATGACGTTTTAGTACTAGTGAATAAAATGTAAGAATTATGAAAGTAACTCATTTTAAGAAAGTAAGCGAAACAAGTGGTGTGTGTGTCCTGTTAAGATTGTACTTATTTATAATCGAATAATTTATACTGTGCGTAGTCTTTACGAGACATTCAAGTAGCCTGTGAGGGCGAAAAAAGCAGTAATATTAATACTAGTGTAATAAAATAAAAAGTTCATTCAGCCTGTTCTTCTGTGAAGAAAAACAGGCTGTGTTTTTATTGCTTGGCAGGATCTTCGTCTTTATTCCACTTATCTCGCATTCTCAGACGTTTGACTTGCAGATAGCGTAGAAGGATGATGATGACGAGCGTAGCGCCGATCATCAAGAAATATTCGGTATAATTATTCCCCGAATTGTTTCCCGGCCAGCCGATGATACTCATTACGATTAAGTAGACAAGTAAGGCAATTGTTGTGATGTTGATCTTCTTCATATTCGTTTTATTCTTAAAACAGGGCAAAGATATAAGATTGTTTCGGGCTTTAGGAGGTTAAAACGCATTTGTACTGTGCCCGATAATGTTCTGTTTGAATAATTAAGATATATAAACCTTGTGGGAGGGGAATCGGGAGGATAGGGTTCCCTGCCTGTACCGCTTGCGTAAATACCAATATGCCTGCCGGAGTAAGTAGTTTGACTTTACCGGGGGATGGAAGATTATTAATGAATAAAGTTTTGTTCTCTAGCTGATAGCTTAATTCCGGAAATGAAAAGGCTTGATTGGAAACAGGAGGATCTTGTCGGGCTTGAGGTTCCGATGTTGGGAAAGATATGGGTGCATTCGTTGATAATAATTTATAATTGGCTGGTTCGGATGTATTATATACAGATAGGCTGGTACTATTATTCGCTTTGACAAAGAAAGCGGAGAATGGAGGGATGGCGAAATCGCTACCGATCACGTAGGGTTGGTAGGTGGAGCCGTCATATATATAAATGTATCCGTCTAAGGCCGAGTTTGATTCTATTTGACTAAGAGATAAAGGAGCCGGCAGAGGACTACCGCATAGATACCAGCCGTTGTGATTCTGGTTCTGGCTTTGGTTGTTAATGCTTACCGGAATAGAGGCTTGACCGTTTTTTCCGAAATCTATAGGGATATCTTTTGCTTTCGAGGAGAAACGAAGGTTCTGACGATCGGCGGAAGCGTCAATAGCGATCAGGTACCCCTTGTTCTTCTTGAAGATGGGCTGGGATGTATTGATTATTGTTTGTGGTATGACTTCCCAGTTGTTGGAAGGGCTTTGTGAGTTGGCTCGCTTTTCTCCGTTATAGGTTTGTACGTAAAAGTAGTTACCGTTTGTATCGCTTTTGTCATCACCCAGTTGGAAATCCGGGTCTATGCCGGAAGCGAATACATCGAAGGGGAAGGAGATAAAATACCATTTGCCTTTTTGAGCGAAGGTCTTCTCGATTGTTATTTTGCCGGAGATGTTAATAGTTCCAGACGATCGCAAGGTGGAGGAAGACGCCAAGATACCATCATTAGGATAGATGGTAAGGTTATTTGCGGATAGATTTCCGGTTGGTAAAATATGGATATTTCCATTGCCAATAAAGATATCTTTACAGCTGATATTTGTATTTATGGAGATATTGCCGTTAATCAAGGCGTTGCGGTGACGGTAGGCGGGTAGGTGGCTCCAGCGATCCTCATGGTTCCAATCGCTGTTTCCGGTAAATAGGGAATAGGTAGGAATCATGCCGTGTGCGTAAACGCTGTCTACATAATAATAGCCGTTTTTGGTATTGGCGGCCGGTGTGGGGACGATAAGATCTAAGCCCGGAGGATTGTTTTTTATATCTGTGGTTTTGAAAGGATTGATGCCACTCTCTCCTATGGTTGGAACTAAGGAGGGATAACTTGTTTCCCCTTTTCGATAGGTTCTGGCTCTCATGCCTTCTCCTTCTACTAGAAGGATGCCCCCTTTCCGTATACTGATTTTTATATCTTGATGATTTGTTAACGTGAAATGCTCGAAAGCCACTTGCGTATTCATTGGCATTCGTAACCCGTAGTTTCCGTGGCTGTTAGGAATATCTTTCACGCCGGAGATATCTTCAATAAGGGCTTCACCTGTAATGGCATAATCCCAATTATCAGAAGCAAGTCCCTCAAATGTCTGCATCCGAAACGTATCCCGGATAGATATATTTGCGTTACTTTGCACAAAACTTTCCCATGTAGATGGATTTGAAACTTGTGACTGGATAAATTGTTGTACGAATAGGAATGCCGTACAAACGACAACGCATCTGGATAGATGCCAAATTCTCTTTTTCATAGCTAAGTTGATTTATATTTGTAAATATGTTCGCAAATATACGTAAATAATTGAAATAATATATCTTTGTGGCATGAAAGAATTTATCATATCTGAGGCACAGACCGAAAAGGCCGTTTTGGTGGGTTTGGTTACCCCCGAGCAAAATGAGCAAAAGGTTAAGGAATATCTGGACGAATTGGCTTTCTTGGCCGATACGGCAGGGGTGGATGCGGTAAAGCGTTTTACCCAGAAAATGGATTACCCGAATTCCGTCACTTTTGTCGGGACCGGTAAATTGCAGGAAATTAAGGAGTATGTGGTAGAGAATGAGATCGGCTTGGTGATCTTTGATGATGAGCTGAGTCCGAAGCAACTCCGTAATATTGAGAAAGAATTGCAGGTGAAAATCTTGGATCGTACGAGCTTGATCTTGGATATCTTCGCTAGCCGTGCACAGACCGCCCATGCGAAGACACAGGTGGAGCTTGCACAATATAAATATATGTTACCCCGCTTGACTCGTCTGTGGACACACTTGGAGCGTCAGCGAGGCGGCGTAGGTATGCGTGGTCCGGGTGAGACACAGTTGGAGACTGATAAACGTATTATCTTGGATAAGATCGCACGATTGAAGAAAGAGCTGGTGGATATTGACAAGCAAAAAAGCGTACAACGGAAAAACCGGGGTAAGATGGTACGTGTAGCGTTAGTCGGATATACGAACGTAGGTAAATCTACCTTGATGAACTTATTGAGCAAGAGTGAGGTCTTTGCCGAGAATAAGTTGTTCGCTACGTTAGATACGACCGTACGCAAGGTCATTATCGAGAACTTGCCGTTCTTGCTGTCTGATACGGTCGGATTTATCCGCAAGTTACCGACCGAGCTGGTGGAATCTTTTAAATCTACCTTGGATGAGGTACGGGAGGCGGATTTGCTGGTACATATCGTGGATATCTCACACCCGACTTTTGAGGAGCAAATAGAGGTCGTGAACCGTACGTTGGCGGAGATCGATAAGACCGAGAAACCGATGATCATGGTTTTCAATAAGGTGGACGCATTTACCTTTGTCCCGAAAGAGGAAGATGATTTGACCCCTCGTGGTCGTGAGAATATCGATCTGGATGAACTGAAACGTACGTGGATGGGAAAATTGCAAGATAATTGCATCTTTATCTCCGCCAAGGAACGTACGAATATAGAGGCGTTGAAAGAGATGTTGTATGAACGGGTCAAACAAATCCATATCACCCGTTTCCCCTACAATGACTTCCTCTTTCAGCAATATGATGAAGAGTAGAGTCTTACAAAATTAGTACCAATGAATCATTTGAGAAATTTGCGGCCGGATGAGATCGCCACCTTGCGATCTCAGGCTTGCCGGGCCGATGATTGGAATCAAGTTTGGGTTCCAGAAGTGTTTGATATTGAATATGTGAACCACGTACGTTTTTCAGGAGTGGTTAAGTTAGGAGCCTTTCGTAAGATTTTTTACCCTGCCGGGAGGATTGGTAAAGCATAGCGGGCTTCGTCATGTTACCCTACATAATTGCACGTTGGGGGATAACGTGTTGATTGAGAACGTACAGAATTATATCGCTAATTACCGGATCGGTGATGACTGCTTTATCCAGAATATAAATGTTATGTTGGTGGAAGGCAAGGCTACGTTCGGGAATAATGTCGAGGTGTCGGTCTTGAATGAGACCGGCGGGCGTGAGGTTCCGATTTACGATGGCCTGTCGGCTTCATTGGCTTATATTATAGCATTGTACCGTCATCGTCCGGCCTTGATCGAACGCTTGCGGGATATGATTACCGCTTATACGGAGGGTATTGCCTCTACGGAGGGAACGGTTGGCGATAAGGTCAAGATTGTCAATACCGGTACGATCCGTAACGTGAAGATTGGTGATTACGCGACCATAGAGAATAGCGCACGTCTGGAAAATGGTTCCGTAAATAGTAAGAAGGAGGCCCCGGTATTTATCGGGGATAGCGTGATCGCGCAAGATTTCATTGTCTCTTCGGGAGCCAAGATCGCGGATGCCGCTAAGATTATCCGTTGCTTTATCGGACAGGCTTGCCAAGTGACGCATAACTTCTCGGCCCATGATTCCTTGTTGTTCAGCAACTGCGCTTTCGAGAATGGGGAGGCTTGCGCTATTTTCGCCGGTCCGTTTACAGTGTCTATGCATAAGAGTAGTTTGCTGATAGCGGGAATGTATTCGTTTTTGAATGCGGGAAGTGGCTCCAACCAGAGTAATCATATGTATAAGCTGGGACCGATCCATCAAGGGATCGTGGAACGTGGTTCCAAGACGACCAGCGACTCGTATATTCTTTGGCCGGCTCGTATTGGCGCTTTCTCTTTGGTAATGGGCCGCCATCATCATCATAGCGATACTTCCGATATTCCATTCTCCTATTTAATAGAGAAGGATGATGAGACTTACTTAGTTCCGGGAATTAATCTTCGCAGCGTAGGTACGATCCGTGATGCCCAGAAATGGCCGAAACGTGATAAACGTACGGACCCGGATCGCTTGGATATGATTAACTATAATCTATTGAGTCCCTATACGATCCAGAAGATGCTGAAAGCGGTGGATATCTTGAAAAACCTGCAGGCATTGGTTGGAGAGACTTCCGAGATTTATTATTATCAGAATACTCGTATAAAAGGTTCCTCCCTCCGGAATGCGTTGAACTTTTATGGGATGGCAATTAATAAGTTCTTTGGTAACTCGTTAATCAAGCGTTTGGAAGGTACGACCTATTGTTCTATGGAAGAGGTCTGGGAGCAATTGCGTCCTACGGAATCCAAAGGCTCCGGAGAATGGTTGGACTTGGCGGGCTTGATCCTCCCGAGGGAACCGCTAGAAGCCTTGTTGCAAGATATCGAACAGGGGGAAATCGCTTCCTTAGAGGATGTGGAATGCTTTTTCCGTTTGGTTCACGGACGTTATTATTCCTTGGAATGGACATGGGCGTACGAGATGATCGAACGTTATTATGGGGTGGATCTCCGTTCGATTTCCGCCGCAGAGATTATTGATCTGGTTCGTCGTTGGCAAGAATGTGTGATCCGCTTGGATGAGATGCTTTATGAGGATGCCCGTAAGGAATTCTCCTTGACTTCTATGATTGGTTTCGGTGTGGATGGTTCCAGCAAAGAAAAACAACAGGATTTCGAGGGTGTTCGAGGAGATTTCATGAATAATCCGTTTGTTACCGCCGTGCAGGAACATATCGTGAATAAACGGGCGCTTGGGGATGAACTGATCGAGAGGTTGAAACCTTTAGTATAAAGCCTATGAAACCATTATTTCAAGAACTGCCATTCCCGATAGATAGTCACATTCATTTCTATGTGGAGGATCTACCGCATTTTCAAGCGTCAGATTTTTGAACCTAATTTAATTCGTCTTCCGGAGATGAATAATATCGCGTTCCCGTAGAGGGATTAAGTTTGTGGGTTCTGTTTGGGGTGAATTAGAAGTATTTGAGAGTCTTACGTTTAAGAGCCCTCTCTCCACGGATATGGCTTTTTGGGGCGAAAGAAATTGGTTCCCTGTTAGCTATTTGTGTTATATGGTCAAGACTGAGAAATCGAGGGTGGAGCAAACGATGAATCGTGGCGTGAAGCTTCTTTGGGAGAATACGTTGAGTTATAAACGTTCGATCGATAAACATAATTTCGCCGTTTTACTGGGAACCTCTATGGAACGGTATGATAGTAAAAAGGTAAAGGGAACGGCCTTGAACTTATGGGCGGAAGATGATCATAAAGCGTGGATTGATTTCACCAATAGCGCCTCTCCCGGCGATCAGCATTCGGAAGGTGGTGCGACAGAGCATCGGATGGCCATTTGGTGCAGAATCCTCATTTCTAAGAATTGAGTAGTCTTTATATTTGTCCACATCCATGTTTTTTGTTTTTTTGGGTAAATAGTTTAAACCGATACAATATGAGGTTAAAATAGAGTTATAACGGCACAAGAATACCCTTTTGCGACCGCTTACGATTCCGTTCGTTGGCTATTCACTTACGGATCCAAAAGGAAGGACATTTCTTTTTAGATGGGATAAGCTTGTATTCCGGATCTTTTTATGTACATTTGAAGCCACCCAATAGTGGGGTAACTAAAACATGATATGACTATGGAAAAGAAAACAGAAAAAGAGGAGAAGTATATGAAGGAATTACAAGATCGATATATCCGTTTCGACTGGGCCATCAAACGCCTACTCCGGCAAAAAGCGAATTTCGGAGTGCTAGAAGGCTTTCTTACCGTGTTCTTGGGCGAGCAGATCAAGATTGAGGAGATATTGGAGAGTGAGGGGAACCAGCAGGACGCTGATGATAAATTCAATCGGGTGGATATCAAGGCTAAGAACACAAAGGGAGATATCATCCTTATCGAGATCCAGAATACCCGCGAGCTTTATTATTTGGAACGTGTGCTCTATGGCGTGGCGAAGGCCGTCACCGAGCATCTTCATTTGGGGCAGGACTATTCCGAGGTGAAAAAGATCTATTCTATCAGTATCCTTTATTTTGATATAGGCGTAGGAACCGATTATCTGTATCACGGGCAGAACCAATTTGTCGGCGTGCATACCCATGATCATTTACAGGTAAATACCAAGGAGAGGGGTGCGATCGTCAAGCGTCTTCCTTCGGAGATCTTTCCGGAGTATATATTGGTTCGGGTGAATGAGTTTGATAAGGAGGCCGTGACCCCCTTGGAGGAATGGGTGCGATACTTGAAAGACGGGATCATAACTTCCGAAACGACAGCCCCCGGCTTGAAGAGGCACGAGAGAAATTACGCTATTACTCAATGTCTCCCGAGGAACGTTATGCTTATGACGAACATCTGAATGCGATTATGATCCAGAATGACGTGTTGAGCACTGCTAAGTTTGAAGGACGGGAAGAAGGCCGTGCGGAAGAACGTCTAGAAACAGCTCGGCGTATGCGGTCTGATGGGCTTTCGATGGAAATGGTCGTGTGTTATACTGGTTTGTCAGAGGAGGAAATAAATAATTTATGATATCCTTGGGGCTTTGCTAGCGGAGCAGGATCGGTTCTTTTAAGTTCTTGGCCTGCTCCTCGGATGATGTTCCAGTATCTCTTTGCGAAGGAATTCCCGGTCGATATGTGTATATATCTCGGTGGTGGTGATTTTCTCATGCCCCAGCATCTCTTGGATAGCGCGTAAGTTGGCGCCGCCTTCCAGCAAGTGGGTGGCGAAAGAATGACGGAAGGTATGGGGACTTACGTTTTTATGGATACCGGCGGCCTCCGTCTGTTGCTTGATGATATGAAATACCATGATACGGGAGAGGGCCGTTCCTCGCCGGCTTAGAAATAAAATATCCTCGAAGCCTTTTTTACCACGACCGAATTCCGGTCATACAGATAGTTTTTAATTTCCCGCAAAGCAACTTCGGAGATAGGAACAAGCCGTTGTTTGCTTCCTTTACCCTCTACCCGGATGAAACCTTCCTTTGGGATATATATCCGAATAACGCAGGCCAGTAAGCTCCGATACGCGCAGTCCGCAACTATATAAAACCTCCAGCATCGCACGGTTCCGCTGTCCCTCGGGAAGCGTGAGGTCTATCGTGTCGAGAATGCTATTTATCTCGTTGACGGTTAATACTTCCGGCAGCTTCAATCCGATCTTGGGAGACTCTAACAATTCGGTCGGATCATTTGTTATATAATTGTCAAGCAATAAGAAACGATAGAACGATTTGATACCCGAGATGATGCGTGCTTGCGATCGGGGATGGATGCCGATGTCACGTAATTGGGCGATGAACTGTTGCAAGTCGTCGTAGCTGATCTCCTTAACGTCCTTTTTCTCATCCTCTGCGAAACGTAGCAATTTGTCAAGATCTGTCAAATAGGCGTCGATGGAGTTGGCTGAGAGCGATTTTTCTAATCGTAAATAGGTGTTATATCGGTTTATTATATCTTTTCCTTGTCGCATTGTCGGTATGTCTTCGTTATGAATGTGTCAAATAAAATCCTTACCTTTGCCGGATAATTCCGGCCTCAACGGGCGGTACAAAGGTAATAAACTTACAATTAAGAATGAAGAAGATTCAGATCATCAATGGCCCTAATTTGAATCTGTTGGGCAAGCGAGAACCGACAGTATACGGAAATGCCTCGTTCGAGGACTATTTGAGCGAGTTACGTGCCCGCTTTCCTCAGTGTGAGATATCTTATTATCAAAGTAATGTGGAAGGAGAGATAATTAACAAGATCCATGAGGTGGGTTTTGAATATGACGGTATCGTGTTGAACGCCGGCGCTTATACGCATACTTCCATTGCGTTGCACGATGCTATCAAGGCGGTTACTACGCCAGTCGTGGAAGTGCATATCTCGAATGTGCATGCCCGTGAATCGTTTCGTCATGTGTCGATGATATCGGCGGCATGCAGGGGAGTGATTCTTGGGTTTGGGCTGGATTCGTATCGGTTGGCGATCGAATCGTTTATGTGATAGAAGGTTTAGAAGGTTATCAAATAGAATTAATAATTAGGTTATAATAATTTAAGGTATATGTTAAAGCATACGAAGATTGTTGCTACAGTTTCCGACCAGCGCTGCGACGTTGCGTTCGTTGAGGCGTTATATAAAGCGGGAATGAATGTGGTGCGCCTGAATACGGCTCACATGATGGAAGAGGGGTTGACCCGTGTGGTAAATAACGTCCGTACAGTATCCGACCGTATCGGTATCTTGATGGATACAAAGGGGCCGGAAGTACGTACCACGACGACGGTAAACAAGGAACCGATCCCTTTCAAGACTGGAGAGATCGTGAAGGTAATCGGTAATCCCGATCAGGAAACTTCGCATGATTGTATTTGTGTGTCATATAAGAATTTCGTGAACGACTTGGCGATTGGCAGCGACATCCTTATCGATGATGGTGATCTGGAAATGAAGGTTACCGGGAAATCCGGCGATTGTTTGCTTTGCGAGATCCAGAATGACGCTACGCTAGGTAGCCGCAAGAGCGTGAATGTGCCGGGCGTACGTATCAATTTGCCTTCGTTGACTGAGAAAGACCGTAATAATATCCTTTGGGCGATCGATCATGATCTCGATTTTATCGCTCACTCATTTGTTCGCAACAAACAGGACGTATTGGATATCCAACGTATCTTGGACGAGCGTAACAGCCCTATCAAGATTATCGCTAAGATCGAGAATCAAGAGGGTGTAGACAATATCGAGGAGATTTTGGAAGTGGCTTATGGCGTTATGATCGCTCGTGGTGACTTGGGTATCGAGGTTCCGGCCGAGAAGATCCCGGGTATCCAGCGTATGCTGATCCGTAAATGCGTGGAGGTGAAGAAGCCGGTTATCGTGGCTACGCAAATGCTTCATTCCATGATTAATAATCCTCGTCCTACTCGTGCCGAGGTTACGGATATCGCCAACGCTATTTATTATCGTACGGATGCTTTGATGTTAAGCGGTGAGACGGCTTATGGAAAATATCCGATCGAGGCGGTACAGACCATGACGAAAGTGGCTCGTGAAGCCGAGAAGACCAAGCTTTCCGCGAATGATATCCGTGTGCCGATCGAGGGGAATGATTTAGACGTGACTTCTTTCTTGGCGAAACAAGCCGTTAAGTCTTCTTCTAAATTACATGTGAAGGCGATTATCACGGATAGTTATACGGGTCGTACGGCACGTTATCTGGCCGCTTTCCGCGGAACCTCTACTGTGTTCGCTATATGCTATAATCCTCGTGTGATGCGTATGTTGGGTCTTTCTTATGGGGTATGGGCGGTTCATCAGCCGTACAACGACAGTCGTAGGGGATATTTCTATGATGCGTTGAACCAGCTGATCCATAGCGGACGTATCACTCGCAACGATATGGTAGCGTATTTGAGCGGTAGCTTCGGCGAAGGTGGCGGTACCAGCTTTTTGGAGATTAACAACGTAGGAAAGGTGCTGGATGCCGGCACGCAATATCAGTTGCCTACTTTTAAAGAGTAAGAGGAATGTTTACGGGCGAGATTGATGCGTATATTCTTTCTCATATAGATGAAGAAGGGGATTTGCTGTCGGCGCTGAATCGCGACGCCAATGTGAACCTTCTCCGTCCGCGTATGCTATCCGGGCATTTGCAGGGTAGGATATTGAAGATGTTTTGCCGGATGATTCGTCCGAGAAGAGTCTTGGAGATCGGGACTTATACGTCTTATGCCACTTTGTGTATGGCGGAAGGCATGGAAGAGGGGGCGTTGATCCATACGATTGAGATCAATGACGAGATGGAGGATTTTATCATGAAATATCTTTCCCGCTCGCTACATAAGGACAAGATAAAAGTCCATTTTGGGGATGCGATGGAGATTATCCCCCGTTTGGATGAGACGTTCGATATGGTTTTTATCGATGCCGACAAACGCCTGTATTCCGACTATTACGATCTGGTATTCCCGATGGTCCGTCCGGGCGGCTTGATTCTCGCGGATAATACGCTTTGGGACGGTAAAGTGGTAGAAGAAGTGCATCCTTCCGATAAACAAACGAAGGGAATACTGGTTTTTAATGAAAAGGTTAAGCAAGACGATCGGGTAGAGAAGGTGATCCTCCCTTTACGTGACGGCTTGACGATGATCTGGAAAAAGTAAATAATAAAGCGTATGGAAAGTACTAGATTACAAAAGATCGAACGCCTTCTTCAGAAGGAGTTGAGTGATATATTTCAGAAGCAGACGCAAGGAATGCATGGCGTATTGGTCTCTGTCAGCGTAGTTCGTGTAAGTCCGGATTTAAGTGTGGCGAGAGCTTATTTAAGCATTTTCCCGTCGGATAAATCGCAAGAGCTATTGGAGGCTATACGGAGCAATACGAAAGCGATCCGTTTTGATTTGGGGCAACGTATTCGTTTGCAGGTTCGTAAGATTCCTGAATTGAGCTTCTTTATAGACGATTCATTGGATTATATCGAGAATATCGACAATCTTTTGCATAAGTAATCAGAGGAGCCTTGAATCTTCCGTTCTATATAGCCCGGCGATATCTCTTTTCGAAGAAGTCGCACAATGCCATAAATATCATATCGATGGTATCGGTATGCGGGGTTGTTGTCGCCACGATCGCCTTAGTATGCGCCTTGTCGGTCTATAATGGTTTCAACGATTTGGTCTCTTCTCTGTTCAGCAATTTTGATCCGGAGTTGAAGATCATGCCTCGGAAAGGGAAGGTTTTCGACCCGACCTCGGAAGAGATACGTAAGGTGCGGGAATTGCCCGGCATTGTTTGTTTTAGTGAGGTATTGCAGGACAATGCCTTGGTCCGTTATCGAGATCGTCAGGGTGTAGCTACCTTGAAAGGTGTAGACGAGCAATATGAGAAACTGGCGCAGATCGATAGTATCTTGATCGATGGAAAGTTCCTTCTGAATGACGAGGTGGCGAATTACGCGAATATGGGGATCGGATTGGCTTTCTCGCTAGGAATAAACGCAGGCTTTGTCTCTCCGCTGGAGATCTACGCTCCGAAGCGGGAGGAGAAGGTGAACATGGCGAATCCGGCTTCTTCTTTCAATTTGGAATATGCTTATATCGGTGCTGTCTTTCGTACGGACCAACAGGTTTACGATGATTCATATATGATCGTGCCTTTGTCATTGGCCCGTTCTTTATTTAATTATGATAAAGAAGTGACAGCGGTGGAATTGAAGGTGAAAGATAGCGGGGATATCGCTCCGGTAAAGAAAGAGATTCAACGTATCCTAGGTGATCAATATATCGTGCAAGACCGTTTTGAGCAACAAGAGGCTTCTTTCAAGATGATGCAAGTCGAGAAATGGATGACCTTCTTGATCCTTACTTTTATATTGGCGATCGCCTTATTCAACGTGGTGGGTTCTTTATCCATGTTGATGATCGAGAAACAGGAGGATGTGAGCACACTGCGTAATATGGGGGCTGACGACAGTCTGATCCGTCGGATTTTCTTGTTTGAAGGCTGGATGATCTCCGGTTTTGGAGCTTTGATCGGAGTCTTGATCGGGGTTGTACTTTGCTTGCTACAACAAGAGTTTGGCTTTATAAAACTAGGGGAAGCTGCCGGAGCGTTTATTATAGAGGCTTATCCAGTACGTGTAGTCACGGTGGATATAATAACAGTCTTTGTAACGGTATTAACGATAGGCTTTTTGGCTGCGTGGTATCCTGTACGATATCTTGCTAAGAAGTTGAAAATTGAGAATTGAGAATGAATACCGCTTGCCGATAATTCTCAATTCTCAATTCTTAATTAGTTGTATTCTTTTCCGTATTTGATTTTAGCGTCGGCTACGAATTGTTTGATACGTTGTTCGTCATCCTTCTTACAAATCAATAATACGTTTCCGGACTCAGCCACGATGCAATCTTTTTAGCCCTTGGATAACGGCTAGACGTTTCGGGTTATTTAATGCGATCACATTGCCGGAGCATTCGTATAGCATTGCCTCGTTATTTTTCAATACTGCGTTCTCATTTTCGTCTTTATTCGCTAGGTCGAACAAAGATCCCCAGCTACCGAGGTCGGCCCAACCGAAATCTACACAAAGCATATATACGTTGTGTGCTTTCTCCATGATACCGTAGTCGATGGATATATTTAGGCAATAAGGGAAATTCTCTTGGATGAACGCTTTTTCTTCCGGGGTATTAAATTTATCCTTACCTAGATCGAAACGGCTGCTGATATCCGGGAGATATTTAGAGAACGCTTCCAAGATCGTATTCACGTTCCAGACGAACAAGCCAGAATTCCAGAAGAATTCTCCACTTTCCATAAATACCTTTGCCAACTCGAGGTTCGGTTTTTCAGTAAAGGTCTTCACCTTGGTGAAATCATCTACTACCGTATCACTGCTTTGGATATATCCGTATCCTGTTTCCGGGCGGCTAGGCTTGATGCCCAAGGTGACCAACGCACGGTTTCTCTTCACGAAATCCAACGCCTTTTGAACGTCCCTCAAGAAAACATCCTCTTTTAAGATCAGATGGTCGGAAGGGGCTACGACAATATTGGCTTCCGGATTGCATGCCTTAATATGATAAGCCGCATAAGCGATACAAGGAGCTGTATTGCGACGAGCCGGTTCCAAAAGGATTTGTTCTTCCGCTAATTCCGGCAACTGCTCCTTGATTAAGTCCGCATAAGATTCGTTGGTAACGATGTATATATTTTCAGTAGGGATGATTTTTGCGAAGCGATCAAATGTCATTTGCAGTAAAGACCGTCCGCTCCCAAAAAAATCAAGGAATTGCTTTGGGTAACTTTCTCTACTGAAAGGCCAGAAACGGCTACCGATTCCGCCTCCCATGATGACGCAATAATTATCTTTCATGATATTGGCTGTTATTATGATTATACGTTTACAAATGTAACGAAATAATCTTTCTATGCGAAACAATCCCGTACATATTCCCACTGTGAAAAAAATATTTGAAAATTTTCACCCAAACGCTTGCGGGTTTAAAAAAAAGCTGTACCTTTGCAACGCATTTGAGAAACAAACCTACTGCTAAAGCTTAATTAAAAATGCCCAGATGGCGGAATTGGTAGACGCGCTGGTCTCAAACACCAGTGGATTCACTTCCATGCCGGTTCGATCCCGGCTCTGGGTACTGAAGTTGAAAAGCTTGATTGAGTAATCAGTCAAGCTTTTTTTGTATGTAATTATTCGGCAGGACTATCCACGGCTAGACAATTTTTGTATTTTTGCTCAACTCATGAATTTATAAACAACAAGGTGAAATATCCCATTAAAACAGAAAGATTAATCATACGGCTTGCTGAACCGGAAGATGCAGAAAGCATTTTTTCTTACCGTTCTGACTTTGCGGAAAATAAGTATCAGGGATGGTTCCCTGATTCAGTTGAAGAAGTCCGTGATTATATTAGCAATATGCCGGCGACAATGGATATTGCCAATATATGTTTTCAGTTTACCATTATTCTTGCAGATGAAAACAGGTTAATTGGTGATATGGGAATCAGCTTTACCAATCACAACAATATGCAGGCTGAACTTGGATGTACGCTACATAAAGATTATCAGAAAAAAGGTTATGCTACAGAAGCATTGAAAGCAATGGTTGATTATCTTTTTGGAACGCTCGATAAACATCGGATTATAGCCTCAGTCGATCCGAGAAATACAGCTTCTATCCAGTTAATAGAGCGATTGGGGTTCAGAAAGGAAGCTCACTTTAAGGAGAGCTATTATTTGCGTGGGGATTGGGTAGATGATATAATTTATGCGCAGCTTAAGACCGAATGGGGTAATAATGATAAATATAGCAAAGAAGAGATAATGATAGACCCCCAAATTATTACCTTGCAATTTAATGAATGTATCAGTAGGGCTGACATTAACGCACTATCCAGTTTAATGACTGAAAATCATGTTTTTATCGATATGGCAAACAATCGAATTGTAGGAAAATCTGATAATATAGTTAAGGCATGGAAGCCGTTTTTTAGACTTTATCCGGGATATCGAAACATTTTCGAGAGCGTAACAGTAAATGGTTCTATGGTTATTATGCAGGGATATTCCATTTGTTCAGATCAGGTTCTAAATAATGTTCATGCTATTTGGGTTGCAGAAATAAAGGAAAATAAGGTTAATCTATGGCATATCCATCCGGACACGAAAGAGAATAGAAATAAGTTTGGTATATAAACATGAAACAATGAGTATTGGAGAATATAAATGAATATAGGTTACAAGGTTGGTGAGTTGATTTATGATGCAAATATATATGATGGATTAAATACCTTTCTATCTGATTTGCAATTCTACAAAAAGTGGCTACCGAAAAATAAGGAGGCTGAAATACTTGAACTGTGCTGTGGTACAGGCAGACTTACGATCCCCATTGCCAAAGATGGATACAGCATTTGCGGAGTAGATTACACACCCTCAATGCTCGAACAAGCAAAGATGAAGGCTATCGAAGCAGAATTAGTGATTGATTTCATAGAAGCAGATATTAGAATGCTCGACTTGCAAGAAAAATTCGACCTAATCTTTATTCCATTTAATTCAATCCACCATTTATACAGAAACGAAGATTTATTCAATGCGTTAGGATGCGTTAGAAATCATCTCAAAGCAGGAGGCTTATTTCTGTTAGATTGCTTTAATCCCAACATCCAGTATATTGTCGAGAGCGAAAAAGTGCAGGCAGTAATTGCCGAATATACAACGGATGATGGACGGGATGTGTTGATAAAACAAACAATGCGTTATGAGAGTACAACCCAAATCAATCGCATAGAATGGCACTATTTTATCAATGGCGAGTTTCATTCAATCCAGAATTTGGACATGAGGATGTTTTTCCCTCAAGAATTGGATTCATATCTGCAACGGGCTGGATTTGATATCGTCCACAAGTTTGGAAGTTTTGAAGAAGAAGCATTTAACGATAATTCGGAAAAACAGATATATGTTTTAACCCTTAATGATAATAAGGTATTATACGAAAAGATACAAAACCAAAGATGAAAATGGACTTTAAAATCAGAATAGCGCAACAATCTGATAGTGCTGAACTGAGAGATTTATATAAGAATACCGTGCTTGTAGTAAACAGGCGTGATTATTCACAGGATGAAGTTGAAGATTGGGCATCATGCGGAGATGATCTTTCCAATATAGAGGAAATGATAAAGACTCACTATTTTATTGTGGCTGTTAATCAACTGTCTCAGATTGTAGGTTTTTCATCCATTACGCCGCAAGGCTATCTGCACTCTATGTTCATTCACGCAGACTTTCAAGGCAAAGGCATTGCAACTATGCTTTTTGGAAGAAATAGAACGATATGCTATTACAGAAGGTATTATACAAATCACATCAGAAGTGAGTCTAACTGCTCGTCCATTCTTTGAGAAGCAAAAATACGTGGTGAAGAAGGAACAAAAACGACAGGCAAATAAATTGAATTTGACTAATTTTTGGATGGCAAAAACCTTATCTGTAATAAAACCATATCATGGTCGTATTCCTGCTTGTGGTGTGTTCTGTGGCGGTTGTCCAAGCTACACACGAGATGAAAAAATTTGTCAGGGAGCAGAGGAGAACAAAACCCGCTGTGAAAAATGTAGAACATTTTACCTGTGTAGCGTTGAGAAAGGAATAACACACTGCTACCTATGTCATCTATTTCCTTGTACTAAGTTCAAAGGTTTTACAAAACGTTGGTTAAAGTATGGACAAGACTTTATTGAAAATCAGAAATTTTTTAAAGCAGGTGGGTGAAATGGAATTTTTGAGGTTTTATAATGAAAAGGTTACAGATTAAGTTTAGCCCATTTCTCTTGTATATCTAAAATGAACTAAACCTTTGTTTTTATTGAAAGTTGTTAGCCTATCTCCTTTGAAAGAAATCTCTTGATTTCTTCCTCACTGGGCAACTGGATTTTATACTTTTGTACAAAAATATTTGGGTCTAATCCTGCTGTGGCATAACGAACTAAAAGTATCTCCTTTTTTTTCAGTACAAAGCAAAATACCGATTGGTGGATTATCATCGGGCTGCATTACTTCTGCTTTGAAGTAGTTTAGATACATATTCAGTTGGGATGCATATTCATGGTGGAATTTGTCAATTTTTAAATCCACTATGACATGGCATTTCAATATGCGGTGATAGAAAACGAGGTCAGCAAAGAAGTAATCTTCATCTATCAGTATGCGTTTTTGGCGAGCTTCAAAGCAGAAGCCGTGTCCCATTTCCAGAAGGAACTTTTGTAAATTATCAAGGATGGCTTGCTCTAAATCATTCTCTGTAACTAATGCCCGTTCATTTAACCCTAAGAACTCTAAGGTCAAGGGAGTATTTATTACATTCGCAGGCTGTAGTTGAACTGCCTGTTGCTGTACTAATGCAGAAAGAGCTTCTTTGTTTTTAGATAAATCCACTACGCTCGTAGTACAATGAATCAATCTGCCGTTCCAGTTCTTTTGCAGTCCAGCATCCCCTAATCGTTTCCATTTCATAAAAGGCACGTTTAATAGGATTGTCAATAGCAGATATTGCATTCAAATGCGTAGAAGATAATCTGTTAAATAGCTTTTCAGCAGCCAATTTCCAGTCATTATTTGCAATTTCTGAAACCATTTGCAATTTGGCGGTTACTGACCGCCGAATCTCTGTTTCAAATTCGGCGGTCGGCAACCGCCGAATTCCCGAACCCGACATAACATAGCCTAAAACCTCTTCTTTCAACTGTGGATAAACAAGATATAAACGTCTGAACTCCCGGAATCTACGTTTGTTAAGTCCTTTGGTATTTAGTTGTTTTTCCAACTTCTTCAAAAGCTGCTCACCATAGGCTGCACGGTCTTCTCCGTTTTGTTCAAATTCCACGATATAACAGCCCATAAGCCAGTTACGGGAAGTTAGTGCAAGGTTTTTACAGAGTGTGCTGCTTGTGCTTACAGCGTGTCTTGAATGGCACTTCTCCGTATGTTTCAGCCCGCTATGTCCGAGCAAACTGGCTACTGTTTTAATATTAGCACCATTGTTAAGGATATTCACTGCAAATGAGTGACGGGCACAATGCCAGCTTATGTGCTTGTCTATTCCGGATCTTTTCACCCAACGTTTTACTGATTTACAGCAGCTTTCATAGGATGGTAGATTAAATATAAGCACATCTTTGTTGCCATCCGCAAGAGGTTCACCAATAATAGAGACCAAACCGTCATTCAAAGGAATGACTACTCCACTAGCAGAAGAATGCCCTTTGGTCTTATTCTGTTCAAACTTCAATAGCTTGTTTGAGTAGTCTACATTCTTATATGTAAGGTCTTTCAGTATCACATCGTGTTCGATGGCATAGCGTATCACTTTCTTGAAACGCTGATAGATACTTTTTGCTCCCTCGCCAACGCTACGGGATTGCAAATAGTCCACAAACAGAACCATCATATCCTTAGTGATAAATTCGGGTTTGATGTTGCATTCATATAATGGGCACTGTTCTTTCAGAAAATCCTTAAAACGACTGAAGGCAATTTGCATCATACGCAGGTCTTTCTTAATATTTATGGCTAATCAGTTAAAGAAATCCCTTTCTTTGGAGATTGAACGGTTCAATGCTTCGCAGAAGAAAGGATTTAGCTTTATGTTTTGATGTAAAATGCTTTTTCATAGTTCCTCTATAATAGAAGCTCACGCTAGTAGCCAAGAGGTAGTGTGGCATGTTTAGAACATGTATTCCCAAAAAGAAGAAGGAATCTGCTCTTTTGTCGAAAAAAAGTCTTATGTTTACGCACGATATGAAAAACAGGGTTTATATAGGCCCTGATATCAGTAAATAACCAACCTTGACATGTGTACAAACAGAGATAAGGCTATCTCTTTTGGGCGGGACGGCGGAGATGTCTGCCGTTTCGTTTTTTGTCTATGAGCCAGTGACGTGGTTGCTGACGAATCGTTGCCTCAAGATATTTTTCTGCAGATTCATCGTTCATATATTTCCAATATTAATCAAGTAAACGCTCACCCGATATTTATTGGGGACAGACTTAATTCAAAGGGATAAGACAAGAATCGCGGATGTCAGCTTAATGCGATGAATGGTATCTTTTTGATTGAAATACCTTCTTTTTCACGACACGGCTCTCTGGCTATAAAAGCCAACGAGCGTAAGCGGGGAGCGCGAACAAGCTACCACAATCGCTTTTTAACACGATAAGCGTCGCTTTTTAACGAATATATATGTATCAACCTACACATATGGCTGTATCAACTCACACATATAGCAGTGTTAACCCACACATATAGTCGCGTCAAGCTACACATATAGTGGCGTAAGCCTACACATACATAGGTATCGGCCCTCACATGCGGTAGCGTTGGGCATTATTACCGCCTAACGACCGTAAAACATGAACTAGGGTGAATTATTTCGGCTGGAACGGAAGGCTGTTTTTCAGCAAACGGCTATCAAACAGAGAATTGCTGTTTTTTTCTCTCGAATTTGGAAGCGAGACGCACTTGGGTACGGAATAATCGATTCTCCGGGACTTCAGATTACAAGTTGTCAAAAAGACAAATGGGCCACTTGTATCTATAGCTCCTCTGCCATTTCCCGATAACCACCGGGGGAGAGACGGTTAATGTATAATTTAGCCTTGTCAGGTGAATAACTTACGGTTTGTCAAGTGAATAACTTACGGCTGGGGGTAGCCGTAAGCTTACGAGTCTGGAAGTGGTTAGTTATTCACTTGGGAAGCCTTTCTCAAGTGAGTTGGTCTGTTGATTAATAGTTTATAAGACAGCGATTTATATGGCAATAGTTATCTCATGATCTCATCTGTTGGCCGACTTATCTTAGGCTGCCGGCTGAAATATAGATGAGCCTGAAGATATCCCCAATGATTATCGGGTGAGCCTATAAAATACCTATAACTCGAAGCTAGCGGTACTATCAATACTTTTGTGTCAAAGAGGAAGCTTGATTCAGATCTTATGCTTTGATAGGTTTACATTATTTTAATGTACACCTGTACATTATATATAGTTAAAAACCTTGATGTTTGACAATCTTTTATGGGATAGAAACGACTAGTTTAAACGATCGATTCTTTTAGTCATTTGCAAAGGTACGCGTTTCTTCGATACTTGCAACTCTTCCGGGCTATTTTTTTATTACTTATCCTCTTTCTTATCAATAGGATAGGTTATCCTTTACGAAACAACCGATTCCTTCAACAAACCTCCTGTTCCGACACTAAAAAAACGCAAGATTTAGACGATCGTTTAGACTAGTCGTTTTCGGGTAAAACAAGGGTGCTAAACGACGGGATGGACTTTAATTAACACTATTATTAATATTAAATTTTGAATTTATGAACAAAAGGATTTTTACCTTGTTAACAGCTGGTTTACTGCTAGGTGGACCTGCTTTTAATGCTGCGTATGCCGCTGTTGGAGACAAGACCGTTGTTTCTTATACAACTACAGAGACCGCTTTGGGCAATGGCATGACATTCTATTTAGGAGCGTCAAATACTACTTTGTATGCAAAGTATACGAGTAGTGATATCTTAAAATTGAAGGGCGATAAGGAAGTTGTTTCTTTAACAGCTACAACTGCTTCTGCTACGAATGAAACTGCCGCCGAATTTACGATCCGTAACTACTCTTCTCGTACTTTCGAGTTGTGGGTAACTATTGATGGTAAGGAATACCAAGTTATAACAAAGGGCGATGGTACTGCCGTTACCGGAGATCAGTCAACGAAAAATCTTTCAGACTTCAACACGAAGTTTATTGTAAAAGATGGTAAGCTGAAATTTAAAGGCTTGTTTACGGCTGCATTGCCTGCTAGCGAGGTTGGTAGTAATTTACAGGCCTTCTCTTATGCTAAAGAGATCGGAGATGAGTATTTGACTGAATACAATTCAAAAGGTACAACTTTGTCCTTCGATTATACGACTAGCGAATTGGTTGGTAACTTGTTTGATTCCGTAACTCCGGTAACTGTTAGTGCGGATATTACTGCTGCGGATGCGAAAATCCAGACAGGTACTTATTTTGTGAAAGGTGACGCAAAGAAGGTAGAAGCATTTGTTGCTGAAGTTGAAGATGGTACAAATAATGAAGCTGCCATATCAGCTGCAAAAGAAATCTCTTTCTTGGCTGTAGATCCTACTCAACGTTACAACATCAATGGTAAACAAGATGGTGAAGGTTACGCTTTGTATTGGATGAAAGGTGAGGTCGCTGCTAAGGACTCTAGTGCAAACGCAAGCTTTACGATCTCATTGAAAGATGCCTTTAATGAGGATGGTAAGTTGATTTTAACGATGAAACCTTCTGTCAAAGAAGGTAATACTTGGAATTCTTATGATGTAAATGTAGCTGCGGTTAAGCCTTCTGTTTCTGATACGAAGACTTATGTGACTACTGTATTATCAGGAAGTACAAAAACGAACTATACTCCTATCCATCCGCAACTGGGTGCGAATTCTTATCTTGACGCTTCTGTATTATTGAAGAAGAACGCTGAGAATGTGGTAAATATTTACTTTACAAGTAATGATGAGGACAAGAGCTCTGAGGGTAAGCCAAACGCTCAAACAGAGTACCATAAGTATTTAACGGTTGATCCTGCTACAGGTGACGGTTTAAGAGTGGTTGCTTATAATAGTGCGGATTTTACGATGCCGGTATCCCAATGGATCGTTTCTGGTTTTGATGGCAAATATAATTTTACATTGACAAACCGTGAGACAGGTGAGGATTTGGTATTACGTTTACAACCGGATGGAAAAGAAGGTGGCTATAAAGTAGATAAAGCAACTTATGATGGACAAGAAGTAACAATCAAAGGAGATGAAAAAGCTTCCAAAGGTGTAACAGAAGATTTAGCACTGAATACAACTTCCGTTAAGTTCAACACGATCGCTACAACTCGTACGGACGGTTATAAAGTATTCACGGATACTCAGATCGCCGAGGGCTTTAAGATGACATTCAATGGTAAGAACGTATTTGGTGACAAGACTCTTTATGCAGTTCTTTCTAATGATAAAAAGAGTATGAAGGTCTCTACCGATGAGAAGGCGACAATGTTGACCCTTTATCCGGAAAGAGTAAAAGGTGCTGAAACTTTGGATAAATCTTTGCAAGGTGTAGCTGATTACATCTTGAATACGAATACTTATGCTTACTTAAATGATAAGAATGAGGTTGTAAGAGTTGCGGATAAGGATACTTTGGTTGTTCCAACTTATATCTTGCGTACGACGGAAGTTAAGGGTGACGATGCTAGATATTTAGGTGCTGCCGCTGCTACTGATAAAGAAAAGGATGCCGCTACAGAGTTCGCTATCATTAAGAATGCCGCAGGCGGTTATTCTTTGGTTTCGTTAGCTGCGACTTCTGAGGGTACGCTTGATTATGCTGCTTCAATTGATAATACTTCTGCGGTTAAAACTGCGAGCGTTAATAGCACAAATTTAACTGTAGCTTATGATAAGAAGCGTTATGTAGCAGCTAGTGACTTGAATGATGGTTACGCAAACGTTGAGATCTTGGACGCTAATCCGTTCAACCCGTCATTGGCCTCTCAACCACGTCACGCATCATTTGACAATATGTTAGGTTCTATCAACTATCAGTTGAATAAGAATGGTATCACTGAAGGTATCCTTTCTGCGGAAAGCATGATTTTCTGGTTGGATACGGCGGATAGCAAGGCTAAGACTCCTTCATTCTATATCTCTAAAGGCATTGAGGTTGCTGAAGGCGAAGAAGCACCGGCTGAGAGAATGTTCATGTTCAATGCTCAGGATTCTTTGAAATATTTCGTAGAAGGCTCTGCTCAAGAATATACAAATGAGGCATATTATTTGGAAGGAACAGAGGATACTAAGGTAATCTTCCGTCCGGCTATCCTTGAGGGTGTTGATACAATCGCTACTACCGTAAATGGTGAGGCTGTAAAAGTTGTTAAGGAATTGGAGTCTGATGGTGAGACTGTAAATTCTGATAGACTGGATGCGTTCAAGTTTAATATAACTTTAGCTAAGGATTCTGAGGATGAGTATGTTATTTCTTCTCAAAGAAAGATTGATGGTAAGACAGTTTATGTTTATGCCTTGAATGGAAAACTTGGTTTGACTGCTGACAATGATATCGCTATGGTCTTCACATTAGGTACTGACGTTCCGACTTCTAACGGTTCTGTTGAAGATGCTGCTTCCTCTATCGTTGTAGTAGGTGGCAACGGTGTCGTAACGATCCAAGGCGCTGCTGGTCAGAACGCTTATGTACGTACTGTATTAGGCCAGTCTGTAGCTGAGACTGTTCTTACATCCGATAACGCTACAATCGCTGTACCTGCCGGTATCGTATTCGTTACGGTTGGCGAGGAGACTGTGAAAGTTGTCGTTAAATAATTGAATATTCAAAGTAAAGGAATAATGAAATAAGATAATCAACAATTCCCGTGAGGGTTTCGATCCCAAGTAATCCGTGACGGATGAACAGGCGGGAGTTGGATTAATATTAATACTAAAGTAATAAATTAAGAGGTCCGTAAGTACCTCCGTGAGGATGGAGTACGGATAAAGAAACAAGTCTCCGGCAGGCGTAAGCTTTGCTGGGGACTTCGTATTTTGCGACCTTATTTATGTGTAACTAATGAAAAAAGAACGGTCTAATAACGTGAAAGATGGGGCCTTTTTGTATTTTTGCGGAAATTAGGAGTAATAGTAGTATCAAAAATAAGCTCAAACAATTAATGTCAAACTCAAAAATCTCAGCGGCCGCATTTGCGGACACAAAACCTCATTATGACCTTCTTGATGGATTGAGAGGTGTCGCAGCGTTAATGGTTATATTTTATCATGTATTCGAAGCCTTTGCTACGAGTCCTATTGATCAACAATTTAATCACGGTTATTTAGCCGTTGATTTCTTCTTTATCCTGTCTGGGTTCGTGATTGGTTATGCTTATGACGACCGGTGGAAAACCATGACAACAAAGGATTTTATCAAACGTCGATTGATCCGTTTACATCCGATGGTTGTCCTAGGGGCCGTTTTGGGAGTTATTGCGTTTTGTATACAAGGGTGTGAGAAGTGGGATGGTACGCATGTCTCTATATCCATGGTGATGCTAGCTTTGCTTATCAACCTTTTTTTGATACCGGCTGTACCCGGTTCCGGGCCTGAGATCCGTGGAAATGGTGAGATGTTTCCTTTAAATGGCCCTAGTTGGTCTTTGTTCTTCGAGTATATCGGGAATATTATGTATGCCTTGTTTATTCGTCGGATGTCAACGAAGGCGCTTATGGCACTTATTGTCTTGGCGGGAATCGGATTGGCTTCGTTCGCTATATTCAATTTTTCCGGTGCTGGGCACCTAGGTGTGGGGTGGACGATGGAAGAGTACAATTTGATCGGTGGCTTTTTACGAGTGTTATTTTCTTTCTCGATGGGATTGTTGATGTCGCGCGTCTTTAAGCCCATTCATGTCAAAGGTGCTTTTTGGATCTGTAGCCTGGCGATCGTCGTTTTACTCTCCATGCCCTATGTCGGTAATGGTGAGACCTTATGGATGAACGGTATCTATGATTCCGTATGCGCGATCCTGATATTCCCTATGCTTGTTTATCTGGGGGCTTCCGGGAAGACAACCGATAAGCATTCCGCCCGTATTTGTAAATTCTTGGGAGATATCTCTTATCCTTTGTATATGGTACATTACCCTCTTATATACTTGTATTTTGGGTGGGTGAAGAAGGAGAACCTTACATTTGCCGAGGCGTGGCCGGAAGCGTTGGCATTAGTTATCGGAAGTATAGTATTGGCTTACATTAGTTTGAAACTTTATGACGAGCCGGTTCGCAGATATTTGACAAAGCGCTTTTTACAGGTACGCAAATAACCTGCCATAACCGTATGTGCCACCCAACACATACGGTGTATCGGTGAATAAGCGGATCAGAATGGGTATTAGTAGCGATTTGCCCATTCTAAGATTGTCGGACTTTCGACATCAACCCCGAACTCTTTGGCTTTTCTCAAGATATTATGAGCTAATTCCGGCTTTTGCTGATCGGTAGCGTATCGAAAATAGGATTCGGCCGCCCGTACGTGTGTGGCGTCCGGCATAGGATATTTTCGTTCTTCGGGTAATCCGAAATCAGAGTCGTTCAACTCTTTGCGTTCCTCCGTGTCAAGTCGGTCGGAACCTTGTTCTCTTTCTCTTTCCATCGTGATAATTTTTTAATGATCTGTTTATGAAACGTTTCGATGGAAACAATCACTTCTCGCTAAAAAGTGTTGGGAAAGAATTAATGTTTATCAAATAGATCTGATTCATAAAGAAAACATGCCTCGCAAAGCTCATAAGAACACATCTTTAGTTTCATCCTTAGAATCGGAAACGGATTGCCTTGCTCATCCGTCTCATCCGTCTTTATCCGCTATACGATCTAAGAGGATAGACACATGTCTGCCGTCCATCAAGCCATGATGAGCCGTTACGGAGATAGGGAGCATCCGATGCCCGTTCTGCTCGATCAGCTTTCCGGTGGAGATACGGGTAGCGGAATCGCCTGTACGGAAAGAGGAAGCGTGTTTCATCTCCGTGAAGGCGATCCACGGAACCGGGGAGAAACGGACTAAGTCTTGCCGGTCTGATTCCCTATCTTTGCAAAGGCCTGTGAGAGCTTGCACACGTTCGATCTCTTTCTGTGCGTTTTGAAGGAACAGTTGCCTGTCCGGTGTATATTCGAAGAAGCCGAAGCCGAATGTACCGTCTTCCCGCCCGATCGTTGTTCCCACGTGGATTCGGTCGAAGCAGACAGGGATGTTGTCGATGATCCGGTACCGGAACTCTTCCACCTCATTAACGGCTGTCATAATCTTATGTAAGGAGTAGAGGAAAAAAGAGGCATGATCCGCTTTCGCCTCTTTATAGATGGAGGTCACGTCTATCTGGGTGGTCAGTCCGAAGAAAGGGTCGTCCATAGAACCGAAAAACAGGAAATGTTCTTTCCGGTTCCAATGCTCTAGGTCAATAGGATGCTTCATGATTCTTTATTTGTTGGGTTTACTATTTTGTGGAAAGCGATGCGTTCCGTACCATTCGCGATGTAAATGATACCGCATTGCTTGAAGCCATGCTTTTTCAATAAGTTTTGCATGACAATATTATCCCGGTGTGTATCGATACGGATATTATCGCAATGAGCGAATGCCCATTTTAGACATTCGGTCGAGATCCCCTTTTGCTTACCGTTGGAGGCCATGCGATGGATCACGGCATAAGGTTCATCGTTCAGCCATTCGCCTTCATAGATCTTTAGGTAAGTAGGGTCGATTCCCTCGATGTAACAAAAGGTCCCCACTAACTCGCCCTGCTCATTTTCGCATACGAAACTATGGCTGGCCTTGATCTCGTTGGAGATCAATTCCTCGGAAGGATATCCATTGATCCATTGATTGCCATTGCCATGCTCTTGCATGAACCTGCGTGCGTAATCGTAGATTGCCATTACCTCGGCCAGATCTTCTTGTCGTGTTTGTCTGATATTCATGATCGGTAGAAAAAGTTATCCCGCAAAAGTAGTATATTATTGTTATCTTTGCGAATCTAGTCGAAAAATATATAAACCAATTAAATCAAAATATCATGGAACCATTAAAAATTGCTACCGTGCAGTTCGAGACACGGGATAACGATAAAGTGTATAATCTTTCTATCATCCGGGAGATGTGCCGGAAAGCGTCGGTAGAGGGAGCGGATGTAGTGGCTTTTCACGAATGCTCGGTTTGTGGATATACGTTTGCCAAGGACTTGTCTCGCAAGGAATTGTTGGCTATTGCCGAACCGATCCCCACGGGGGAGAGTACGCAAGCCTTGATCGCCATCGCCAAAGAGTTTGGCGTCACGCTACTGGCCGGATTCTTTGAGCGGGATGGGGATCGCATCTATAAAGCGCAAGTTTGCGTGGATGGCAATGGCTTGAAGGCAAAGTACCGCAAGCTACATCCGTTTATTAATCCGAATATCTTGCCGGGCGATCAATATGTGGTTTTTGAGATCAAGGGATGGAAATGTGGCATATTGATTTGCTACGATAATAATATCATAGAGAATGTCCGTGCCACGGCCTTATTAGGGGCGGATATCATTTTCATGCCTCACGTGACGATGTGTACCCCTTCCCCTCGCCCCGGGGCTGGTTTGATAAATCCTATGTTATGGGAGAACCGGGCAAACGACCCGACTTCCTTGCGACAGGAGTTCGATGGCCTGAAGGGACGTGCTTGGCTTATGAAATGGCTTCCCGCTAGGGCGTACGACAATGCGGTATATGTGGTATTCTCCAATCCGATCGGGCGTGATTATAATGAGATCAAGAACGGTTGCTCGATGATTCTGGATCCTTTCGGCGATATCGTGGCGGAATGCCGTAAACTGGGTGATGATTTCGTGATCGCTACGGCTATCCCTGAGAAATTGAGACAGGCTGGAGGATATCGTTACCGAAATGCCCGTCGTCCGGAACTTTATGCGGATATTATCGGCCAACCGCATGAGTCCAATCAAAAGGTAGCATGGTTAACAGAAACAACAAATAGCAAATAAATAGTATGCAACAAACAACAATCTCTAAGTCACCTCGTGTAGAGGTGGTAGATGCGCTACGTGGTTTCGCTGTCTTGGCAATCTTATTAGTGCATAATGTGGAACATTTTATCTATCCGGTCTATCCGGACCCGGCTACGCTGCCGGGATGGTTGAACGTATTGAATGAAGGCGTGTTTACGGTGGTATTCGCTTTGTTTGCCGGGAAATCGTATTCTATCTTTGCCTTGTTATTTGGTTTTACCTTTTATATACAGTATTCGAACCAGCAGGCGAAGGGAAAAGACTTCGGTTACCGCTTCCTTTGGAGATTACTGCTGTTGACGATCTTCGCTACGTTGAACGCCGCTTTTTATCCGGCAGGCGATGTTTTGCTGCTGTATGCGATCGTGGGCGTTGTTTTGTTTATCGTGCGTAAATGGAGCGATAAGGCTGTCTTGATAACGGCTATTATCTTTTTATTGCAGCCGGTGGAGTGGTATCACTATATCGCTAGCCTGTTTAATCCGGATTACCAATTACCCAATTTAGGAGCAGGGGAGATGTACTCAGAGATGGCGGAGCATACCAAGCGGGGGGATTTATGGAATTTCATCTGGCAGAACGTGACGTTAGGACAAAAGGCTAGTTTGCTCTGGGCTGTTGGTGCCGGCCGGTATGTACAGACCTGCGGGTTATTTATGCTGGGAATGTTGATCGGGCGCAAAAAGTTATTTATCCCCTCGGAGGAGAATTCCCGTTTTTGGATAAAGACCTTGATCATTACTGCGATCGCTTTCGGTCCTTTATACCAACTGAAAGTATTGTTGATGGATACGGCGGACAGCGCTATCGTGCGCCAGACGGCAGGTGTTGTGTTTGATATGTGGCAGAAATTCGCTTTTACGTTCGTATTGGTGGCTTCCTTTGTGTTACTGTATCAGCGCGAGGCCTTTAAGCGTTTTACCTCTATCTTGCGCTCTTATGGAAAGATGAGCTTGACGAATTATGTGACACAATCTTTTGCTGGTGCGTTGATCTATTTCCCGATCGGCTTGAATCTGGCTCCTTACTGCGGTTATACGGTCAGCATGTTCATCGGTATCGCCTTTTTCTTTTTGCAAGTACGCTTCTGTAAATGGTGGGCTGAAAGACATAAACACGGACCGTTGGAAGGTCTTTGGCATAAGTGGACATGGGTAGGTTCTAAATAAGGATCAGATTATCTGGTGAAATGAGATGGGGTATGTCCCGTCTCATTTCATTACAGACAGTTCTCACTCCATAAAAGGTTTGGCATATTTAATCATTCCATGCACGTTCTTGAGTCCTTCCGGTGCCAACTCGACAACCATGCAATATTCGCTGGGGACATCGAATGGGAACTCAATGCCGAAATCAATCGCCCTTTTATATCCGAATCTCGGATAATAATCCTTATGTCCTAATAAGACGGCCGATTTATAGCCTAGCTCTCCCGCTCGCTTATGCGCTTCACGGATCAAAGCGCTACCAACGCCAATCCTTTGGTACTTCGGTACCACCGAAACCGGTGCTAGCCCAAGAGAGATCACGCTTTGGTCTTCTGATACGATTTCCACCTTACTCATCATGAGATGCCCTATGATTTCGCCGTTTAATTCAGCGACTAAGGAGAGCTCCGGAATATAAGCGTCCGTTTTTCGTAAACGTTCTACAAGGTACGGTTCGCTTTGATCACTGTCCTCCACGTCACGGAAAGCAAGTTCCACGACTTCCCTTACTGCTTGAAAGTCGTTCTCTTGCTCTGGTCTAATCTTGATTTCTTTATTCATATGTTGCGTATCACCGGTTATCGCTCAGACCCGTATCGTGAGTCCGTTTTTATCTTCTGCGTCGAACACTGCGTACCGGAGCGGATTTTTCTGCTTTCGGAGCCTTGACAGTGGGAGCTTTCTTTTCGGAGGCAGGTTCTTTGGTTGTAGTACCTTTTCCTCTTGCGGCGCTCTTTCTGGCTTTCTTCGCGGCTTTGCTGTCTACCGCTACTTGAGTCGTATCCGGTTGATACCAGAGTGATTTCTCAAAGCTGGTTAATTGACCTTCGATACGAGCTTGCTCGTTCTTTAAGGAATCCGGTGTCGGGCAATACGCCTGCAATGGCAGATTCATCAAGTTTTGGGTCTTGATGATATCCCCCTCGAACATCCGGCGACGGAAATAGTCATCCATCGTAAAAGTCATGGCGTTATTCATATTAGACGTCATGATGTATGAATTGCTGATATACGGACGTATATTCTCGTAAGGAAGCCAGAACATAGGCATGGTTGTCTCTCCCATATCACCTGTAGAGGTAAGGATCGGGCAAATCGCCAATATCTTGACATCAAAAGCGGAATTATTCTGGTCGAAATACCATGCTTCTTTTACATAGTAAGACCGTACGTCGGCTGCAGGTATATCGCTTTCATTGATTACGAAAGTCGGTTCCTCACCCGCTCTCCCCGGTATCTCCTCATAAAGGATGTAGAAGCGATCCAGCAAATCCTTGAAGTTGATCAAATGGGCTTCGTCAAACTCCTCGTATCCGTCCAGATACTCATAGGCCTTGATCTTGTTCTCACCTAAAAGCTGGAAGATTACGGAGAAAAGATTCATCTGTCCGTTCATCGGGCGGGTCGGGTAATAAAGCGGAGCGTTCTGTTCTTTCATCAAGTCCACCTGCCGGTAGATAATACGCATCCAGCGAGCGTTCCCGATCTCTTGCGTCAAACGCTCGTTCATATCTTGGGCCCGTACGGTCAGTTCGGGTAAACCGGTATCTTTCTTATCGTTTCTTTCCCCACGGCTGGCTTGAGGCGAACGGCGACGCGTTTGTTGTTGCTGCGTAGCATCGTTCTCTGCTTCTTCTTGCGCGTGAAGAGGCATCGCTGTTAAAAAAGTGGCGGCCAAAGCGGCTATGTAATACAGATGTTTCATACTGCGAATCTTAATTTACGATTACTTCGATAGTCGGTATGGTACGTTCGATACCGTCCGGACCTTTCGCGACTACACGGGTGATATAAAAACGTTTACCCTTACTTAAATTGCGGATATAGTTTTTCTGACGTTGCGAGAAGTTGGTTCCTTCGGCCACTTCCGGGATAGCGTTACCCATGGAGTCGAAGAAAGTCAGCTCAAAACGTAATACCGTATATTTTACATTTAGCAAATCATCGTCGATAGCGGCCAGAATACCGTCAGCCTCTACCAAGCTACGTTTGGCGATCATACCTCCCTTGAACTTACGGACGTTACCGTTTTGATCCTTATACTCGATATAAGGTAGGGGATCGGGGAGGGCACGCACGCGGAAGGTAGTCTTTGCCATCTCTATGTTCCGGCCATCCGCCATACGAGCGTTTACCGTGATCACGGCTTCCGTTCCTACTTTAGACGGGCGGGCTTCCCAACCATCCTTGCTGCGGGTTAATGTGCCGTTCGTCATGGTAGCTGTCACATTACCGCTCGGTACACCCGGGACGGCGATACGCATCGGGTTGGCGATACCGGCATATAATACGTTCATCAATGTCGGGGCCACGGTAGCTGTCGGCTCGGTCACGAAATACTCGCTCTCGAAATCCCGGCGCATGATGCTGCCGTCGCTATTCGGCATCTCGATATAACCTTTGATCGGGAATGTCCCGGCAGCTCCGGTATTCACCGTGAAGACTCCTTTATTCTCGTAAGGTAATTCTTTTCCGTTTACATAGATCGTAGGACGTTTCGTGGAGTCTACCGCCGATAATACGATATTCGCCTTGTACTGGCTTCCTCGCATTACGATCTGGCTTTCCGGGATTACCTGCGCCGTGATCTGGTTCACACGGTAATCGCCAACGTCTACGCTATTCAATAAGTTCGATAAGACCTCACCTTCGGCGTAGCGAACGTCACTTTGCATTTTTGTTAACAGGGTAACAGCCGCCGCTACCGGCATATTCTCGAACAAGGCCTCTTCCCAAGTACGGGTATTGATCCCCGCTTTATGAGGGGGAGTCGTGCTTAGGTTCGCCTCCAATACGGCAGTCTTCGCCGAATCTTCGATAAAGCCGCCCATCCAGATACGATACTTATCGATTTCCGCTCTCAGCTTTTTACCTTCTCCGCTTACAGGAGAGAGCATTACACGGGAAGCGGCTTCCAAATCATCCTTATGCTCGATGCTGTTTACGTTGGCATTCTCGCCATCAGCTACCTTAGCGATACGGATCTTTAAATCTTGTATATACGTATAGAGGCTATCTGAGGCTTTTTTCACCTCACGGGCCTTCAATGCCCACTCACCCACTTTCTGGGGATTCTCTTGGTAATAAGCTTCCATCTCGTCCGCTACGATCTTGTTTCGGCGGGAGGAGTTATCGATAGAGGTTCGCAAGCTACCTTCCACCAACTCAAAACCATCCAGCACCTCCGACGACACGTTGAGTGCCATCATGGCGATGAACACCAGATACATCAGGTTGATCATCCGCTGACGGGGAGAATTGGGATTATTTGATATTCCTGCCATATTTCTTTACTTCATTGGGTTGTTTGTATACGGAGCCTGTTGTGGCTGTTGGTAACCATAGGGTTGCTGATATTGCTGTTGGTAACCGGGCTGTTGTGGCTGCTGATACATCGGTTGTTGAGGTTGTTGTTGCGGCTGCGCCGGTTGTTGGTAGCCCATATTCACGGTCATCGCTTGCAATAAACGACTGTATACTTGGTTCAATTCGGCCAGTTGGCGAGTCATCTTTTCCGTCTCGTTACGGAATACGGAACTATCTACCACCGATCCGTCATACATCTCACGGATACGATTCAAGCCACTATTGATGTGTTCGATAGATTCGATCTGCGAACTGATACTCTTCAACTGGATCTCATAGATGGTATTCAATCCGGATACGTTACGGTTCAATTGTTCCATCTGGTGTACGTAACCACGGGAGTTTTGGTTGATGCCATCGGAATTATCCGTGATACTCTTATAAGAGTTCAACAGTGTATCGGATACGTTCGTAAGCGAATTAGTCACTTGGCTGAAACGCTCCATGTTCTCAGACATGCCAGATAATTGCTCCAGATATTTTTGGGTAGCTTCCGTCAATTCCGCCATCTTGGAAATTTGCTCGGCCGCTCCGCTTAATTTCTTGATGCTCTCGGATAAGTTCTTGGTATCTTCTTCCGTCACGTCCAGATTACCTGCGATATTCAAGGAACCACCTCTTTGCGCGTTCGCCTTAGACGCTACCGAACCGATATTTATTCCCCCGGCTATCTCATCGTCTTCTACATTATCCGTAGAATTGATCATGGTTGAGATCGGCGTACCGGTGAAATCCGGACGATCCATCGGGTTCTTTGATTTCAATACGGGGAAAACATCTTCCCAATGATATTCCTTGTTCGGATGCTCGAACGCCGAGATAAAGAATACGATAGACTCGGTGATCATCGCCACGAACAAGATTTGGTTAGCGTATGGTATATGTAATAACTTAAATAACGCACCGAGGATTACGATGGACGCACCCCAACTATACAGGAAGTTCAATACTCGTTTTCCTCTTTCGCTGGAGAGGAACATCTCCAGTCTGTTTTTATATCTTCTATATTTTCCCATCGTCGTATTATTGTCTTAAATGATTCAAAACTTTAAATTTATAATTCCCGCTTATTTCTTTCCCTTGGAGCGAGAGAATCCTATTTGGGTACGTGCGCAACGGAAACCGATGTAAGAACGGCTCTCGTTCTGGAACTCGAAAGTACGCATGTCCGAACGGATAAATTGTGAGACATCTTTCCAAGAACCTCCTCGCACTACTTTCTTTTTCATGGCGTAGGGATCGTTCTTGGCGGCGTTGTAACGCAGATCCGGGTTCATGTCGCTCATTTGGCTCGGGCCAGACTCGGAGTAAGACGTTGAGGTCCATTCCGCCACGTTTCCTGCCATATCGTATAACCCGAACTCATTCGGGGCGAAAGAGCCTACACGAGACGTAATCAAATGGCCATCCTCCGTATAATTACCTTTACCCGGCTTGAAGTTACCTAAGAAACAGCCTTTGCTGTCTTGAAGCTCGTCGGTAGACCAAGGGTACTTATTCTCGTTCTTACCTGTACGGGCGGCATATTCCCATTCTCCTTCGGACGGAAGACGGAATGGCTCTACCAATTGTCCCGGTGGCAAGCTCAAGGATTCTTTGTATAAATTCGTACGCCATACGCAGAAGGCAGTCGCTTGTTCCCAAGAAACACCGACTACGGGATAATCATCGTAACCCGGATGAGAGAAATACATACGGGTATATGGCTCGTTGTACGCATTCTTGAAATCGTTCACCCAGCAATTCTCGTCTGGGTAGATATTGACGATACGGGTATTCAAGAAATCCCATTCGCTGCTTAACGGGCGGGTGATCGTCTCGTTGATTACACGTCCTTCATCATCGATGTAAGCGGTGTCCTTGGAGATCATGACTACCTCGTTCGGATCTACCTGAATATCCGTATTACGAACCCGGTCCGCCGGGTTCAACTGATTCTTGCGGAGGGCGGCGGCGGTATAGTCGTACCACTCGTATTTATAGATCATTTGTTTAGGGTCCAAACCTTTCTCTCCGGTAACGGGATTCGTGTAATAGACACTTTCTATCGCACGTTGCTCATCCTCGTTCGCCCGTCTCCAAGGAATCGGACGGTTCCAGTCCAAATGCGGAGTGACAGGTTCCCCGTAACGGTCTTCCGTGATCTTGAACAGATCGTTGCCTCCATAAGCCGGGTCCGCCAAGCGTTCACGGATAATAGAGTCTCTCACATAATAAACGAACTGGCGATATTTGGCGTTCGTTACCTCTGTCTGATCCATCCAGAACGCATCGAAAGAGACCCCTTTCGTCTCCGGCATGATTCCCCACAAGGAATCCTTGTCGGCGGGACCCATCTCGAACGAACCTCTTTTAACCAAGACCATTCCATACGGCGCAGGTTCATTGAACGCTACCGATCTGACACCTGTCACCTCACCGCCGGCACTCCGGAGAGATTTACCGCAGGAGGTAAGCAAGGCTACCGTTACAAGTACTAATAATACTTTTTTCATATACTATAATATACGTACACTTTTATGTCTATTTTTCCCTGTCTTCGTCTTGTTCAGCTTTAAGGCATACTTGACACATAGCTCGTGGCTACCGCTACTTGCCCGGCCTAGGGCCGTGGTCGGGAAATCAAAGGCGTAACCCGCATGGAAACGACCTAGCTTTACGCCGAACATGATGCCCACCGATTCATTCACCCGATAGGAAAAACCACCATTAAACATCTTATTATATTCCAGCCTAGCGGTAATATCCGCATGAAAACTTTGCATGTCTGTCAGCAAGAACACCGAGGGCTGTAATTCTATCAACGGATTCTTTAATTGAATATTGTATCCACCCATTAAATTAAGTGAACGACCTATATAGGTATAGGCGTTCTCGTCCAGTTGAAGCTCCGGTTGGGTGATATGCGTCATGCCAAACCCGGCGTAAAACCGTTTATGGGTATAGTAAATACCGAAGTTCATATCCAACCCCATGCCGCTGACCTGCTCTACAGGAATGGCGGCGTCGGTCTCTTGATGGTATTCGGACTCAACCTTTATCACCTTGGTTCCGTCGAACGATTGGTTGACTAAGCCGATTTGCAGACCGCCGCTCAAGACTCCCCCGAATAATTTATACTTATAGGCGTATTGCGCCCCTACATGCGTATTCTGGAAAAGCCCGATTGCCTCGGTAAATACAACCAATCCGACACCGTGATTCGTCTTGCCTAAAGTGAGTGGCATATCCGCGGTAATGAAGAACGACTTGGGTGCCCCATGTACGCCGATCATTTCCAAGCGGGCGAGAGCCAATATATTCAAGTCCTCCGTAGCTCCGGCCACGGCCGGGTTATAATACGGTTTCGCCATGAAGTATTGACTTAAGCGTGCGTCATATTGCGCCCGTACGATTCCCGCACAAGTACACAAAAGGATCAAGATCGAAAGAAGACGTCTTCTCATTTAAACATTCACTTCACGTTGTAACTACAAACGCAGCAAATCCGGATAAATTGTATTTTCACAAAAAAACAACGAGGCAGGGGAGCTCGATCGTCCGCCACCTCGTTCTTCTATTTCTTAATTTTCAATTTTCAATTCTCAATTGAACTAGTATTCTTCCTCGTTGAAGAAGAAGTCTTCTTTACTTGGATATCCGGCCAGATGTCTTCCATGCATTCGTAAATCTCGCCTTCATCTTCCATTTCCTGCAAATTCTCAATCACTTCTAATGGCGCACCAGAACGTTGTGCATAGTCAATAAGTTCATCCTTAGTCGCAGGCCAGGGTGCGTCTTCCAATTTTGAAGCTAACTCTAATGTCCAATACATAGCTGTCAAGTATTAATAACCGCCGAAGCGATTTGGTTCTCTATTTTTCCGCGAAAATATGACTTTATTTATTATACGCAAGTATAATCCCAAATAATTTCTTTACCGTTATTATTTATGCATTCTTTTCGTGCCAGAACGAAGAAATAATCCGATAAACGGTTCATAAATATCAATACAGGCTCCTCAACGGGGCAATTCTCGGCCAAGCGATAGATTTGTCGCTCGGCACGACGGCAAACGGTGCGGCAAACGTGTGCGAGGGCGGCCGAGCGGCATCCTCCCGGTAGGATGAACGCGTGCATTTTCGGCAGCTCATTATCCAGACGGTCTATCTCCCGCTCGATACGCTCGATGCTCTCGGGCGTTACCTTGCTCTCGATTTTCAATTCCGTGGTCGCTTGATCCGTGGCTAGGTAAGAACCGATCGTGAATAGCTTATGCTGGATGAATGATAAGAAATCAGTATCTTTCTCATCATTCAAGGCCGTGATTAATAATCCGATAAAGGAGTTCAGCTCATCTACGGTGCCATAGCTCTCGATCCGATCGTGCGCTTTCGACACGCGTTGTCCACCTACCAGTGAAGTGGTTCCTTTATCGCCTGTTCTGGTATAGATAATACTCTTCTTCATATCTGACTTGTTTTGAATCCTAAAAATAAACAATATAATCTCGTTTGTGCAATTTCTTGTTGAATAAGACAATCCCTAGCGAGTAAAGATCTAAGGTGACCGTCACTTCCGGACATGCGCAGATCTCTTCCCAAAGTTCACGCATCTTACGGCTCGCCTTGATTCCCTCAAAAACGAATACCGTATCGTTGTGCGCGTATTTCATACATTCATTAAACAGCCAGAGGTTGTTATGTTGTTCATATAAAGTGTTGAAAAAAACAAAATCTAAGCTATTTATGTCATTTAAGGCTTGGGGAAGCAAGTCCTTATAATTACCGATACGCAAATCGACGGGATTACGTCCCTCTTTAGCGAATGCTTGACGGGCAATCGTGGCGAATTCCGGTACATTTTCCAAGGCGATACATTTCAATCCCGTGGCATAGGAGGTTAGATATAAGGTAGACAGCCCCATCGTGGTTCCTATCTGGAGGATATTCTTGGACTTGAAATAGTTTGTTAAACGGAATAATAAGGCGCCATGCTTGGGCCGGATGGATTCCCGTTTTACGATCTCGCTGATGGAACGGGTCTTTCGTTTCCCTTTGTTCTGCCGGTCTGGATAGGTGATCTCTCCTTCCCTGAATAATAACTGCTTACGTAAAAGCTCTATATCATAGAAACTATAATAAGAGCATTTTTCCTCGATGACCTTCGTGATGAGGTTAAAAACGAAAGGCGAATGTACTCCGAATCCTTTACGGTAACGGATGCTGCGGTACAAGAGCGATCCTTTTCGTAATGTATTAACCTTTGGTAGTATTTGCATTTCTTTTTGTCATTGGGCAATGAGACCTTGCCATTTACCGCGAACTTACATAAAAAAACGCAATTAGCATAAGCCTCTAGTCATTAAACGGGGTTATAATGACTTGTGTCATGCGGATGGCACAGCCGTGCCATAAAGGTGGCACCAGCGTGCCATCGCAGTGGCACAGTCATGCCATCAGCGTGGCACTAGCTTTATCTTAGAAACTGGCTTTCTCCGGTTCTGGGCGGATATAGGTTAATATCTGCCCGCTTAATTGAAGCAGCGAGATCTCACAGATCTTGGTGGAGTATTCCGCCACGGAAAGACGCTCCTCCGCTTCCAGCAGACTGTTTTGTGCCTCACGCAATTCGATACCAGACAACTCGCCAAGTTTATAGCGGTCGATGGCGATCCGGTAGTTCTCTTGGGCGGCTACGAGGTTCTCTTTCTCTAGGCTCCATAGGTCGAGGTTGTTTTTATAGGCCATCCAGAAGTTGCTCATGTCCGCACGCAGGGCAAGTTCCAGTTCTTGGATGCGCAATTGCTGGTTCTCGATTTGGATGCGGGCGTTGCGTTGCTCACGTTTCCGGTTGAAACCATCGAAGAGGCTCATACCGATGGTCACGCCGTAATTAAGCCCCAGCCGTTGTTGGAGGTCGTAATTGCCCACTTCCGTCCAGTTCGCCGTGTAGCCGTAGCCTGCGTTTAGCTTGACATAGGGATAATAGCGGCTTTTTACCTTTTTATAATCAAGCTCAGACAACGTCTGGTTCTTTTGGGCGATCAGGAGTGAGGCGTTGGCTTCGAGGGTATTCTTCCATAGATCTACCTCGTCGAGGAACGGGTTCGGGTAGATCAAGGAGTCCTTGATCTGGATTTCCTCCTCCACATTATTTAATGCCATCAACTCGTTCAGGCGGATACGGGAGGTATGCACGACCTCCAATTGGTTTAATACCTTGGAGCTATCCGAGTTGAAGTCCACTTGAGCCTGTTGCAAGTCCAGACGGGACATGGAGCCTATATAATACCGTTCTTCCACGATCCGTAAACGCTCCTTGGAAAGATCCAAGGTGGAACGGAGGTTACGCAAACGGATTTTCTGCCGGATCAGGTTGTAGTACTCGCTGGAAAGGTTGGCTACGAAATCCTCGATGGTCATGCGGGTGTTCAATTCCCCCATTCGCTGTAATTCTTTCAAGCGAGAGTATTCGGCTTGGATACCGAAACCGTCGAAAACCGTCCAGTTAACGTTTAGTCCGACGTTGCCCGTCTCGCTGTTTATACCATTCGCCTTCTCGATCGATCCGTCTTGCAGGCTGTTACGGTTGTTATTGATATTTCCGCTGAATCCGCCGCTCATATCTACGGTAGGCAGATAACCGGCGTTTCCCGGGGTGGCGTTATTGTCGCTGATCTGTTGCTCGTTACGAATGATACGGATGGAGTAGTTCTGCTCTAATCCGGTTTCGATACACCGTTTCAGATCGAATAGTTGCTGCGCTTCCGCTATAAAGAGGGAAGAGAAGGCAAATAATAAGGTATATACATATTTCTTCATAAATCTACAACTTGGTGTTTTGTTTTTTTCGGTTGGTGGATATAAATGAATACATGGCCGGTACGATAAACAGGGTCAAGAAGGTCGATACCAACATTCCGCCTACTACCGCTACACCCATGGCGATACGCCCTTGGGCACCCTCGCCCGTAGCGTATACCAATGGCACCAAACCGAGGATGGTGGATACGCTAGTCATCAAGATCGGGCGCAGACGCTGGGTCGCGGACGAGCGGATCGCTTCCGGCAAACTAAGTCCCGACTCTTGCCGCTGATTGGCGAACTCTACGATCAAGATACCGTTCTTCGCCACCAAACCAATCAACATAATGATACCGATCTGGCTGAATATATTCATCGTGATACCCGAATAACTCATGAACATCAACGCACCGGCGATAGCCAAAGGCACGGTGAACATCACTACCAACGGGTCCTTGAAACTCTCGAACTGGGCGGCCAACACCAAATAAATCATCAACAAGGCCAAGATCATGGCGAACATCAAACTGGAAGAACTCTCACGGAACTCTTTCGACTCGCCGGAAAGAGCGGTGCGGAAGCTACCATCCAGCACCTCCGAGGCGATACGATCCATCTCGTCCAGACCATCGCCGATCGTATATCCCTTATTCAATCCACTGGAAACCGTCGCCGATACGAAACGGTTATAGCGATACAATTGGGGCGGCGCCACGTTTTCCGTAACCTTAACCAAGTTATCCAGCTGGATCATTTCCCCATTGTTACTACGTACATAGATCGATTTTAAATCGACAGGGGTATTTCGTTGCTGGCGGTTGATCTCGCCCAATATCTGGTATTGCTTACCATTCATATAGAAGTAGCCCATACGCTGTCCGCTCAACGCATATTGCAAGGTCTGGGCGATGTTGCGGGTGCTGACGCCCAATAAGGAAGCCTTATCCCGGTCGATCTCGATACGTGCCTCCGGCTTGGTGAAGCGCAAGTTCACGTCCGCCATCTGGAAGACCGGGCTCTCGTTCACCTTTTGCATAAACGTAGGCAGGAACTCTTGCAGTTTATCCAAGGTCGGGGCCTGCAGTACGTATTGGATAGGCATACCGCCCCGGCGTCCGCCGAAGGTGGATTGCTGTTGTACGAAGGCGCGGGCCAAGGTCTCTTTGCGGACTTCTTTCGACAAGGTCTCGGCGATCTCCATCTGCGAGCGTTCCCGTTCCTTGATATCGCTTAATATGAGGTTTAGCGAACCTCCTCCTTCCCACGAGCGGGTCATGATGGATTGCTTCTCGGGAGCGATGGAGTCGGCTATTTGCTCGATACGGTCCGCGTAGTCGCGGATAAACTCGAAGGTAGCCCCTTCCGGCCCGCGCATATTCACGGAGATCATGGAACGGTCCTCCAAAGGCGATAACTCGGAACGAATGTTCTTCCAGAAGTACCCGATCGATCCGAAAAGAAGGATAACGATAGGGATCGACCATATCTTATGGTTCAGGAACGCGTTCAACGACTTGGCGTAGATCGTGTTCAATCCCTCGAAGAACGGCTCGGTCTTCCGATAGAACCAGTTTTTCTTCTCTCTCCTCTTCAATAGCTTGGTAGCCAACATCGGTGTAAACGTAAGGGCCACGAACGAGGAGATAGCGACCGAACCGGCGATCACGATACTGAACTCCTTGAACAAGCGCCCCGTCATACCTTCCATAAACACGATCGGCAAGAATACGGAGATCAGGGTGATCGTGGTAGATACCACGGCGAAGAAGATCTCTTTCGATCCTTCGATACCCGCCTCTTTCGGCGACATGCCTTGCTCGATACGTACATATATATTTTCCGCCACCACGATCGCATCGTCTACCACCAGACCGACCGAGAGCACGACCGCCAACATCGTCAATACGTTGACGGAGAATCCGGAGATATACATCACGAAGAAAGCTCCTACCAACGATACGGGGATAACGACGACAGGAACCAGCGTGACCCGCCAGTCACGGAGGAACAAGAAGATAATCAATACGACCAAGAGGAAAGCCTCGTAGATCGTCTGTTGTACCTCGCCGATAGAGGCCCGGATAAAGCGGGTGTTGTCATACACCATCTCGACCGTTACATCTTCCGGCAGGTCTTTTTGTAATTGCTCGATACGCTTGTAGGCTTCGTCGGCGATCTCGATATGGTTGGCTCCCGGTTGGGGGATGATAACGGTCATAACCATCGGCTCGCCGTTCTTCTTCAGTAAGCTCCGCAAGTCCTCGGGAGCTACCTCCGCACGTCCGATATCGCTGAAGCGCACGATGTTGTTGTTGTCTTCCTTGATAATTAAATCGTTGAATTCCTTGGCGGTATGCATCAATCCTAAGGTACGTATGGATAAGGAGATCGTATTTCCCTCGATACTACCGGAAGGAAGCTCCACGTTCTCGTTATCGACGGCGTTTTTCACGTCCATCGGGGTCACTCCGTAACCCGCCATCTTGATTGGGTCCAGCCATAGACGCATGGAATACCGTTTTTGTCCCCAGATATCCACGCCACTCACGTTCTCGATGGTCTGCAAGCGCTCTTTCACCGTTAGCTCGGCGATCTCGCTCAACTCCATCAACGAGCGTTTGTTGCTTCGGATGGCGATCTGCATGATTGGGGAGGCATCGGCATCCGCTTTCGATACCGTAGGCGGGTCGCAGTCGCGGGGAAGGTAGCGTTGGGCACGAGATACCTTATCACGTACATCGTTCGCCGCCGTCTCCATATCCACGGACAACTCAAACTCTACCGTGATGCGGCTGCTGCCTTGGCTACTCACGCTACTCAATGAACGGATACCCGGGATACCGTTGATATTCTGCTCCAACGGCTCGGTGATCTGGTTCATGATCACGTCTGCGTTCGCTCCGGGATAAGATACATTGACCGAGATAATCGGCTGGTCTACGCTCGGGAACTCCCGGACGCCAAGGAACCGGTAACCGATAAAGCCGAACAGGAGGATGACCAGCATCATCACTGTCGAGAGTACGGGCCGGTTTATACTGGTTTCTGAAATATTTGCCATCGTTCTTCTCCTTATTCAGTCAAGTTATCAATAGAAACTTTCATGCCGGTACGTAACTGCATCACGCCGGACGTGATCAGCGTATCGCCCACATTCAACCCTTGCAATACCTGTACACGGCTCTCGGTTCGAATACCGATCGTGATCTCTTGAGGCTCGGCCACGCCGTTCTTATATAAGTAAACGATGTCTTTTCCCATCTCGGGGATAACGGCCTCGCTGGGGATGGCTAAAGCGTCCTTGATCTCCCGCTTGCTGATCTCGACGGAGGTATAACGGCCGGGTAAGATATTCTCGCCCGGATTCGGGTAAGTGGCACGTACTTTCAAGGTACGGGTCGCCATATCTACCTTGCTTTCCACGGCGTAAACGGTCGCCTTATAGTTCTGCATCATACCGTCTTTCTCCATGCGGAATAGGATCGGGGTTCCGTCTTGTACCTCGGCCGCATAGCTCTCGGGGATGGAGAACTCGATTTTCAACGGGGATATCTTGGTCAACTTGGCGATTACGGAAGAGGAGGAGGTAACGTACGCGCCCTCACTCACGGAGCGAAGTCCGATGACTCCATCGAAAGGAGCCCGAAGTTCTGTCTGGGCGATATTCGCTTTGACTAGCTCGATATCCGCCATTAGCTTCTCGTATTCGGTGGCTACTTGCTCGTAGGCCTCTTGGCTGACGGCGTCTTTCTCCAGCAAGGTACGTTGGCGATAGACACGATCCTTGGCTAAAGGAACTTGAGCCTCCAGCTTCTTTAGCTGGGCTTGCAGCGGCTTGTCATTGATTTTGGCCAACAGATCGCCCGCCTTTACGTGGGTACCTTCCGTGAAATAGATGGCTACCACCTTACCGGAGGACTCGAAAGCCAAATCCACCTCTTCGTCCGGAAGGGTACTCCCGGTACTCATGATCTTATCGGTTAATGATTGGTATTTTAATACCTCGGCGTTGATGTTAAGTGTCTGGTTTCGCAGGCTCGTGCCCGATGTGGGTACGACGGAAGCGGCATCTTGGGATGCCTTGAACTTGTTTTTCAATTGAGGGTAAGCGATCATTCCCGCTATCATCAATAAGATAGCCGCCGTAACTCCCCATTTCGCTCTCTTTGTCATCATGTTCTCGTATGGTATTTACTGATAATTTACACTCGTTACTCCAAAATATATAACTAAACGCAAGTTTAGACTGCCCTTTCGTAAAAAGGTTTAATCAAAGATATTATTTTTTTGAGAGATGAATCCTTGATTGGGAAGAACGGGAAAAATAAGGGAATTAAAACGAATCTAGGGAGGAAGTCTGATCGGTTTGTGGTAGAAGAAATGAGTGTCTCCTGTCGTATAGATCTTTTCACATAGGTGAAAAGAACGTTTCACAGCCGTGATCCGATCGTTTCACATGGGTGAAAAGATCAGATCACACTTGTGAAACGATCTGTTATAGCTTATGTATAACTTTCATTAACTGCTCGCCCAAGCCAATCGTATAGCCTTGAGAGACAAATACGACACGGTTGAACGTATCGGCGATCAAGAAGATCGGCAAGGTATTGGCGTTTTGCAATTTCATCGCTGTAGCCATCTCCTTTTGGATCGCCCCGTCGATATCCAGACCGTATGTGATCGTGCCCGGTAAATCGCCGAACTCTTTCGGATCGAAGTTCTTATAGCCTTTCTCGTCCGGGAAGAGAAGCACGATGCCTCGTCCCCAATCTTCTAGTTCCTTCTTCACGGCGGCGATATCACGCATCGCATGGTTTGTCGGTTCTTGGCGGGAGCCTAGAAGCGCTACGATATAGTAGCCACGTCCGGTAGTAGCTAGCAAGCTAGTTTCCTCGCCGTTGTCCGCACGTTTGAATTTATTTTCGGAGTTGAAATTACCGATCACCTGTATCTCGTCCTTGCTTTCGCGCATCTCCAATTGGATCGGGGTGGTCTTGTCTGCCTCCACATTGAAAAACTCGATCTCGGCCAATACGCTACCGTTTGCCATACGAGTACCGGTCACTAACATATAATTACCTTCATCCATGGATAACGGTTTCTTCAGTAATCCGCTCCAAGTATCTCCCAAGCCCATATCCACATTACCGCCTCTCTCGAAATTCAAGGTCTGTAAAGTACCGTTCGGCAAAACCTTGGCGATCGTGAAGTGACTGTAATATTTCGGGTCTTGCAGCGCCTTGATTGGTTGGTAAGAAGCGATTACCTTGCCTTGTTTAGCGGTTGTCTGTACGGCAGCCTCGAAATCGACGTCTACCCAAGAGTTGTCCTTGAAGTACTGGATCTTGCGGGCTACCGGCTCGATACGTGCCGGAATACCTAAGCTACGAGCCACGGCCACGAAGAAGATATTACGGGAGCCCTTATCAGCGATACGGGATTTCCATACACCCATCGGCATGATCGGAATACGTTGTGCGTTTAGCGCGTCGTTAATGGAGACGTTATTCTTCACCCAATCCACCAATGCCTGTGGATTCTCTACGGCTTGTTTCGCAAGGGAAGGCTCAATGTTTGCAGCGAAGAAACTCTTATATGGAGTCAGGAACTCATTGGCCACACGAGGATTCATGATATATTCATTGAACCATTCGCTTTGAACGGCCGGCGTATTGTTTAAATGGTCCGCAAAGACAGACGCAGGTGTATCACGTAGATCCTTAGCGGATACGACATCCAATAAAGCCATCGCTTGCGCACGCTTCTGGGCGGGAGTCTCCCGTAAGAACTTCTCGATCTCCATCCAGTTACCACGGCTACCGATCATGAAATCCTCCGTCTTCATCGGGTCGATACCCAATTCTTTCGCTAAAGCCTCTGCTTTCTCTTCCGTATAGAAAGTAGCTACATATTTATTACGGATAGCGTCTTCTTCCAATAAACGTTTGGCGTTCGCCTCCTTTTGCTCCGGTGTAACTTCTGCGGGGATAGAGCCGTCTACCGGTGGTACGATATCTAGGGCGATCGTCTCCACATCTCCCGGTTTCTTATTCAAGGCGATCGTAACCTCTCCGTCCTTGCCGAAAGAGACCTTGCTGTAGCCGAACTTGCCATCTTTGCTGGCCCATACCAGCATATCCCCTTTTCCGGCGGATAATGAGCATTTACCATCCGCGTCCGTCTTCTTGCGGGCTACACTGTTAAACTCGGCATAGTTATAAATCTTGAATTCTACCAAAGCGTCCTTTACCGGCTTGCCATTGGCATCCGTAACCGTGATAACAGCTTTAGCCGAAGGTGCGTAATTATCGATCACGTTGATCTCGGTATACCCATCGGTACGTTCCATGACATCCTCCGGGCCATTGTATTTACCGAATACTTTCGTATGCATCAACATACCCCGGTAAGCAGGGCCGTTGAACCAACCCAGATTCAGTACCGGTTCGGGCTCGCAAGCACCCAGGAAGTACCATTTGCCATCCACCCAGGCTTCCACCCATGCGTGGTTATCATCCGTATGCGCCCAGCGCGGTGTATATACCTGACGTGCGGGGATACCCACGGAACGTAAAGCGGCTACCGTGAAGGTAGACTCCTCGCCGCAACGACCGTAGGCGGTCTTCACGGATGCCAAAGGGGAACTTGTGCGCCCATCGGAAGGAGTATAGATAACCTTCTCATGACACCAGTGATTCACTTCCAGTACGGCGTCGTACAACGAGAGACCCTTCACCCGGTCTTTCAACTCATCAAAGAAAACCATGCGGCTTTCATCCAGATTCTCATTGTTGATTCGTACCGGCAATACGAAATGGCGGAAGATATCCTCTGGGATGCTATCGCCCCAAGGCATCTCATTCCGTGCTTGGAAAGAGGAACGGATGTTTTTCAAATAGAAATCGCCACTATAGTCCGTGATGTCTCCAATCGGCATATAGGCGTACATGAAGGTTAACGCCTCCCTCTCTTCGGGAGTCATTTGATCGTTAAATACTGCGAAAAGGTTTCCGTTAGGCAGAGCGGCCTGTTTCGCTTGGAAATCGTTCTCAACCTCAGCTCGGTAAGCGGCGTCGGTAATAAAATGTTGTTGGTTGTTACAGCTCGTCCATACGAGTAATGTGAACAACAGCGTAAATAGATGTTTTTTGTTCATAAAGCGGATATGTATGTTTGCCAAAAGTAATGATTCTATGCGAGATAGAAAAATTCTCGAACAATTTGTAAGAAAGATTTGTTTTTCTATAGAAAGAATAAATCTGGTCTTCCTGTAAATTTGGGACCGGATTTCTTCTTTTTGTGTGATTATAATTGCAAAAAGTTTACGAACTTTGTGACAAAGTATCAAATCACTAATCATAAAACCCGTTTTGCGTATGTTTCAAAATCCTGAGCAAGTGCTATTAATAGCTTCTGTGATCCTGTTTTTAAGTATATTCGCCGGTAAGGCCGGTTATCGTTTCGGCTTACCCGCTTTGTTGTTGTTCCTTGGTGTGGGAATGTTGTTTGGCAGCGATGGTCTGGGCATCCAGTTCAGCGATCCGAATGTGGCCCAGTTTATCGGCATGTTGGCGTTGAGTATCATCTTGTTCTCGGGTGGTATGGATACGAAAGTTGCGGAGGTCAAACCTATCGCCTCGCAAGGTGTGGTATTGGCTACGCTCGGGGTGCTGGCCACGACTTTTATCACGGGCGGGTTTATCTATTGGTTATTTGGTTTATTTGGCAAATATGTTACGTTGACTTTCCCGGAATCTTTATTGCTGGCGGCGGTCATGTCCTCTACGGACTCAGCCTCGGTTTTCTCCATCTTGCGCAGTAAAGGGGTTTATTTGAAAGAGCGTCTGCGTCCTACCTTGGAGCTGGAGAGTGGTAGTAATGACCCGATGGCTTATATGCTTACCTTGCTTCTGATCGCTTACATACAAAGCGGAGGTATGAATATTTGGGAGGCCGGGCTATCCTTGGTCATTCAATTATCGGTGGGAGCTATCGCCGGTTTCTTATTGGGGAGACTGGCTGTGTTGATTATCAATAAGATCGATATAGATAACGAGTCTTTATATCCGATCCTTTTATTGGCTACGGCTTTCTTCACCTTCGCCGCTACGACCTTATGTAAAGGTAATGGCTATTTAGCGGTTTATATCGCTGGTTTGGTGGTTGGTAACGCTAAGATTGTTCACAAGAAAAGTATGGGGACGTTCTTTGACGGTTTCGCTTGGTTGTGGCAGATCGTGATGTTCCTTACGTTAGGCTTGCTAGTGAACCCACATGAGTTATTACCGGTGACGGGTGTAGGTGTTATGGTGGGAGTCTTTATGATCTTGATCGCCCGTCCGATTAGCGTGTTCCTTTGCTTGATACCTTATAAGAATTTCTCCTTCAAAGGTAAACTGTATATCTCATGGGTGGGATTACGCGGGGCGGTTCCTATTATTTTCGCTACTTACCCGATGATCGCCGGGATCGAGCATGCCGGTATGTTCTTTAATATCGTATTTTTTATCACGATTCTTTCTTTGCTGATTCAAGGAACCACGGTTACCCAAGCCGCTAAATGGCTGGATATGGTGGATGAGCCGGAACGAAAGGATGAGTTTGGCATCGAGCTTCCCGAGGAGATCAAGAGCGCTATGAGCGAGATCGATATTACCCCGGCGGTATTATCCCATGGAAATAAATTGATGCAGCTGACTTTACCCGATCATACCTTGGCGGTAATGGTGAAACGGGAAGGCCGCTATTTCATCCCGAAAGGAAATACGGAATTAAAGGAGAACGACAAGTTGTTAATGATCTCCGATAATGACGAGGCGCTTTTGCAGGCGTATGATTCCTTGGGGGTGAAGGATTATACGATGAAGAAGAATTGAAATAATGTGCCAATGTAGGCAATGTGCCAATGCGAATACTATTTGTGTAAAATAAGCATTGGCATATTGGCACATATGAACATATTGGCACATTATTTTATCGTACCGGGAACTCGGTTATACGTAAAGTGGTACAGCCATAAGGAATTAACTCGATCGTCTCTTCATCACCCATCGGTTCGTTGGCTTGCATGAAGAAATTTACGGGGCCGGCGGAACCTTTGAACATTTTCCATGAAGGTAAGATCCGTCCCTTTGTTTTGATCGTGATAGGGGCATTCTCTAGGTTCCATGGGTAAGGGGCGATGTTCTCTGCCTTTCTAACGACGAAATTTTTCTCTAGTTCTTCTTCTTTCAGATATTTGCGAATCAGGGAATAATTCCATGGTGAAGTAGAGGTGACCTCATAATACCATTCTCCTTTATGTGAAGACTCCGGGCGTTGATCAACCTTGCGTTCCCATTTCTCATCCATCTTTAGGGAATACAATAATGGGCCTCGTTCGATAACAACCGCATCGTCATACCAATTGCTTGTGGATATACGCATGGGTAGCTCTAGCTGGATATGATCGCCATCTTTCCATTCTCGGTTGATTCGTACGATTTCGCCAGAGTGAGCTGCGATAGAGACAGCCTCGCCATTTATCGTAATCACGGGATTATTACACCAAGCAGGAATACGCAAGTGAAAAGGGAAAAAGGCTTTCTTGTCTTTCTTGCTAGGGAACGATAAATTGAAATCGATCTTTTCTTCAAAGGGATAATCGGTCTTCTCTGCGATTTTAACCGTGATGTCGTTTCCCACTTGGGCAGTCACTTCCGATGGTGCGTAGATAAGTGAAGCGATGCCATTATCGGCGGTGGCAAACCATAGATGTCGTGTGAATTTAGGCCAGCCTTGATGTAGATTGGAGGTACAACAAGGATAACCGCTCAATTCTCCGAAAACAATGTCTGTGTCCTCGTGTGGTGAGACAAAGTTACGTCCTTCGCAAGTGATCGCTATTTGATTGACTTGCTGATAATATTGTCGTGCGGAAAAGTCATCCTTGATCTGCGTTGGCAGTACATTGTATGCGACTTTCTCTAAATGATCAGCCCACTGGACATCTCCGGTTATCTCTAACATTTTCTCGAGAGAGAACATCATCTCGACAGCGGTACAGAGTTCTGATCCTTGTGTCGGGTTACCGAAACGTAAAAGTTCATCTCCCGCCCATAATCCTGTAGGAAAACCAATCGTATGACGCATTTTCCGTACAGCTTCCTTAACCGCTTCCAGATTTTGAGGATTATGGCTCTGTTGGTAATAAATGACAGGTTCCTTGAATCCTTGGGCGAGATTTACACAATGCAGGCTGTTTTGCCGGGCTAAATGATCTTGGTTCAAGAACACGTCGGTCCAATTGAAGGTTTGCTTATGGATTAACTCTCCTAACTCCAGAAGGAAAGGATCGCCCGTGATATTATAAAGCCAATATACGACCATCAGATTATCCCCTCCTCGTTGTTCAGCCCAGAAAGTCCATTTTCCCAGAGGACTTTTAGGTAGTTCAGAAAGCTGGTATTTGAAATAATTAGTGAGGAACGAGATAACTCTTTGATCGTTGGTAGCGGAATAATATTGTTGCAGAACTTTGAGCATAACCATTTTGGGCCACCAATCTTGTGCGTTATCCCGTTGTAAGCCGGGTTCATAGTCTCTGTCTGTATCTGGCCCGAAATATCCGTTAGGCTTTTGGGAGGCCAATGTCCATTCAACCCAAGGCTTTACTTTTTGGATCAAGGCCTCATCATTCATGATGTAAGCCAAAGGTAGTAAGCCATCTATCCAGTATGGGCCTCGTTCCCATACGTCTCCATCTCCGCCTAACCAACCATTACGCGGTCCCATTACTTTCGTATAGATAGAATCCAGATGGCCGGTCATTCCCGTACACATTCGTTCCATTTGGATTTTTAGCCAACCCGCAGGTTTAACATCCCCAATAGGCAACTCTATATAAGGCTTAGAGGCTAATGGATAACGATTGTTCGGGTAATTAATGTTGATAGAACCTTCATTTCCCGGCAAAGTGGCAGAAAAGGAGGTAATTGAGATTAGGCTTGATAATGTTATCGTTAATAAATACTTCATTTTGATGCTTTTTTAGTTATTCGTTATAGGGGATCCATACCCTCATTTTTCCTGCTTTACGGTTATCCCACGCATAATAGGGAATGAAGGTAGCAGATTGTGCCCTACCGTTTGTTTTAATTGTTTTTATCCCATTCAATATATCGGAAACGAAGGCTGTCTGGAATGTTGTACTTGGGCTCAACTGGATTTGATCGAAATATTCCGGGTTGTCTATTTCTTCCATGCAGTATACAAGTGGCCCTCGTTGAATCGCCCGTTTGCCGAAATTTTCCTTGACATGCGGATCTGCCGCAACAATTTCCACGGGCATATCCATATCTAGAGCGATTACATCTTGCGATTTCCAATCCTTGATTACCGCATAGCCTTTTTTCTCAGACACGTTTATTCTCTTACCATTGATACTTAAATCATAGGTTTTGCACCAATTCGGAATGCGGAGGCGTATCTCTTTCTCCAAAGGCTGAGACGTAGAAATTGTTAGTTTTACCGATCCATCCCACGGATAGTCCGTTTCTTGTGTTAATAGGATATCAGTCTCTCCTATCCGTATTTGCCCCGTATTTCCGATATATAGATTTACCCATAACGCATCATCGGAGGAGGCGTAGATATAATTTCCGATAGAAGGCAAGAAGCGTGAAAGCTGACTTGGGCAACAAGCACAACCATACCATTCTTGTCTATGGTGATCACCCTTAGATTCCAGCGGATTGACATAGAAGAAACGGTCTCCACCCAAGGAGATACCGGCAAGCGCACCGTTATATAAAGAACGTTCCAGTACGTCGATGTATTTAGAGTCTCCGGTAAGTTGGTTCATACGTTGGTTCCAAAGCACCATTCCGACAGAAGCGCAAGTCTCGCAATAAGCATCTAGGTTCGGTAAATCGTAATCCTCCGTAAACCCTTCGTTATCATGGGATGAACCGACTCCCCCGGTGATATACATATTGCGGTGTACCACATCATCCCATAGACGATCCATTGCGGCTATATATCCCGTATCATTCTTCAAGGCAGCCACATCGGCCATACCGCAATACAAATACATACATCGTACCGCATGCCCGGAGATATCGGTAAGTTGCCGGACGGGAACGATATCTTGATAGTAAACCGGGTTCCATTTACCTTCATCACCCATAGTGCCGTGACCGTGTCCACGTTCCTCCAGCAGCCAATAAGCGAAATCCAGATATTTCTGCTCTTGGGTGGTTTGATAAAGCTTGACAAGCGCCAGTTCTATTTCCTCGTGTCCCGGTACCCAATGTCTTTTTCCCGGACCGAATTGGCTCATCATATGATCTGTCATGCGTATACATACGTCTAATAACTTGCGCTTTCCTGTAGCTTGATAATACGCTACTCCTGCCTCAATCATATGTCCGGCGCAGTACATCTCATGCTTGTCCATATTGGTCCACCGTTTATCCAATCCGGTGAGTGTATAGAAGGTATTGATGTAGCCGTCCGGTTGTTGGGCTGCAGCGAATTTATCAATCCATTCGTCCGCTTTCTTTTCCAGCTCGGGGTCCGGGTTGTTGATTAGGCTGTAGGCGATACCTTCTAACGCTTTATATACGTCGGAATCATCAAAGAAAATGCCGGAATGCTCTCCTTCCCCTTTCGCTGCATTCTCGAAATTACGGATACGTCCGGTTTGATTCTCTATTTGATCGATACAGACAGGCAAGGTCGCCGAGACATGTTTGCTGAGTCTGGGTGACCAAAAGTTGTCATTGATTTTCACATGAGAGAAATCGATCTGCTCGATCATCTTCAAAGGCTGTTCCTTTATATCTTCTTTAGAGGTCTGGCACCCTTGCAAAAAAGAAAGGCAGACGCAGCGAGTAAAAGGTATTGCTTCATATAGCTTTAGAAATTGAGATTAAAGGAGGGTATGTCAATATAGAGACATACCCTCTATGTTATTATTGATAATTCGGATTTTGTTCCAGATTCGGATTGGTATCTACTACTTTTTGAGGTAAGGGAAATACCGTTTTATAATCTCCATTCGGCTCATGAGATAACCATTTAGCTTTTGTGAAATGACCGAAACGTATCATATCTCTCCGGCGATAAGATTCTCCAGCGAATTCCCAACCTAGTTCATCATAGAAACGTCCGAATTTTTCTGGATAAACTTGATTTTGCGAAGTTAATACATAGTTTTCTACCGTACCGTATTTGTAACAGGATTTTTCTTGTAATTGCGCTCCTGAGACAATTGCTTTTTCAGGATGTTCTTTAAAAGCTCTTTTTCTGACCATACTTACAATAGACGCTGCTTGCTTGATCTGCTTTCCCAGTACGTAAAAGGCATTCTGCTTTCATCATATGGACTTGCGTAAGTCTGAATAAGACCAAATCATTATTTAGTTCACTTCTGGCTCCCATCTCAACCTCATATTTTAACCAGCGATATCCTTCTGCCTCACCAGTGAAAATTCCGTTGGGCATTTTGTTGACGAAGATAAGCGGTTGTCCCATTAAGTCATAAGAGCCTGTGAGAGGTGTCCCGTCAGATGCGTATTGAGGACCTCCTAGCCAAGTCGCATTTAAACGTTCGTCATCTGGATCATAGGTGTCGATGAATTGAGGTATTCCTTTATAGGCCCCAGCTCCCCAAGGGCTTCCAACTAGATCATACGTTTTTTGGTTTGCTCCGTGTAAGGCGGCTAAATGATAGTTAAATCCAGTGGCAAATATTTCATCATAAGGAATGACTAATATATTTTCTAATGAGTTTTCATTGTGTGCCTTAAATGGATCGCTATAATTAATGTCTAAAACTGTATTTTCCTGAATTAATAATATCATCACACTCTTGAATACAAGCATTCCATTGGGGATCACCTGTATATACTTCTGCGTTCAAATATACGTTAGCGAGGAGGGCTTTAGCTCCCCATAATGTGAATCTTCCATAATTAGATTCATTTTTCTCTGTTGGGAGATCGCTGAAAGACTCTTTTAGTTCTTTGACTATAAAATCATAAAGATCCTTCCGGGATGTTTTTACAGGTAATTCTGAGGTGGGTTCCGTTACTAAAGGAGCATCTCCGAAATTATCCATGATGTACCAGTAATAGAAAGCACGTAATGCTCGAGATTCAGCGATCATGGCAGCCTTGTTTTCATTTGCGGCAAAAGGAAAATCATCTTGGTTGATAATGCTGATAGCCCGGTTTGCCAAGATAATTCCGGAATAGCAAACTTCCCATAAACGATTCACTTGTAATTGTTCGGAGTTCCATGAATGTTGATGCATTCTACGAAATACACCTCCATCATCCCAACCGGAACCATTAGCGGGGAACACTGCGGCATCGGTACATATTTCTTGACTCAGCATTGGAGCTTGTCCGGAACCGCAATATCCCCAATCTTGAAGATTGGTATAAGCGGCACCAACCACTTTAGTCGCATCTCCAGCTTCATATTTATAACTATCTTCAGTAATGTCAGAGAAGATTTCTTCGGTTAGGTCTGTGCAGGAAATAAAGTTCAATGAACAGCAACCTAATAATAAGATATTTATATGTTTTTTAATTGTATTCATGAGTTTATTTATTTTAAAAAGTAAACATTGCGCCTAAAGTAAAGGAACGTGTAGAAGGGTAACGGCCTAATTCATCACATCCGGGATTAAGTCCTTGCGTATTAACCTCAGGGTCTAATCCACTGTATCCTGTAAATGTGAATAGGTTATTACCGGTTGCGTATATACGTATCTTTTTTAAATAATCATTCTTAAGTTTTAAGGTATAACCAATGGTGATATTATCAATTTTCCAAAAGTTTCCTCTTTCGATGAAATAGCTAACATATTGAAGTTCCTGTTGGTCGTTTAGTACAGTCTTTCCGTACTTCGGTTCATAAGCTGTGGCAAGCAAATTTCCCCGGGTCAAGTTTACAGGACATTCATAAAACATGCGGGGGTAGTTGAGGATGTCATAGTCGAATGCACCTCGCATAGTTATACCTAAGTCGAAATTTTTGAAGGTAAAACTGTTATCCCAGCTTAATAGGTGTTTGGGCAGGCCATTTCCAATAATTTTTTTATCTTCTGCTTGTTGCTCTGAGATCGGTTTTGGATTACCGTTTTTATCTTCAATAATCCAACGTCCTTCGCTATCTATATCAATAGTTTTAAAACCGTAGAAATTACCAACCTCACCCCCTTCAAATATTCGATGGGTATATTGTTGGATAGGTTCGCCAGTCCAGCCATCTTCTATATAACCGGATTTTAATTGGAATTCCTCGTTGGATAAGGCAACCAACTTATTTTTGTTAGTCGAATAATTAAAGCTAGTTGTCCATGAGAATTCTTTTGTTTGTACTGGGATTGCACTGAGGTGTATCTCTAGTCCTTTATTTTGCATAGTTCCTGCGTTTGCGAGGATTTCCTGATATAAATAAGGAGGAGTGGCTACTTGATAGTTCCATAGCATATCTTTTGTCGTGCGTTTATAAAGGTCTATAGATCCACTGATACGGTTATCAAGAACGCCGAAGTCTACTCCTAAGTTCCACTCTTCTTTTTTTTCCCAACGCAGGTTTGGATTTGCGTTACTTGAAGGTTTTAATGAAGGGAGCCAGCCAGAACCAGTATAGAGATTCTTATCGCTGGTCAAGCGGCTTAATGACATATATGGATCTTCAGGAATGGAACCCGTTACACCAAAACCTAAACGAGCTTTCAAACTACTGATAAAATGTAAGGAGCTCATGAATTCCTCATTATGTATATTCCAACCTACGGATACGGCAGGAAAATTTCCCCATTTATAATTAGCTCCGAATTGTGTAGCTCCTTCATGACGGATACTGACAGATGCTAAATAACGATCATTGAAACTATAGTTGATACGAGCAAATACACCGATTAACTTAGACTTGTTTTTTTCAGACTTTTCCTCAACTTCTCCTCTTTTTAAGGCAGCTCCAGCCCCCATATTATTATAGCTATATTGATCGGATGGAAAATCCCAGTTTTGCATCCAATAATTTTCATAGGTATTGTCTTGATAAGAATAACCCGCTAAACCAGTAAGATTATGAGCACCAAAATTATTTTTGTATTGGGCTGTGATCTCTAACAGATTATCGATAGAAGCTGTTGTTCCACGAGAAGCAAACCCATTTTTGCCATTACGGACAGTTGATATGTGTTTTTTAGTTTCAGCATATCCGCGGGTTTGATTATAAGAGGTTCTCGACACTAATGCTTTTACGAAAAATTCATCCATGGGAGTCAATGTAACGGTTCCGAATGTACGTAATTGGGTACTTTTATTCTCGCCATTACTTTCATATAGCGCAGCTACCGGATTCATATATCCGTTCATTGTCGGATGTTCAATCCAGTTTCCGTTATCGTCTTTCGGACGTTCAGTTGGAATATTGATTAACGCATTTCGGTAAATTTCCCCATTGAAGCTTTTGCCATCTCCTAAGGCTGTATATTTTTGTTCTTTACCCATGATGTTTAAATTAAACTTTAATAAATTATCCCACATAGAATGGTTGATTTCCAATCGTGTGGTTAATACTCTATTGTCTGAGCGTTTGATAATGCCTTGGCCAGACTTATAGTTTATGTTTGCGATATAATTAGAGTTGCGATTACCTCCGCGTAGACTGGCATTAGTTACGTAAGAAATAGGAGTCCTTAATATCTGGTCTAGCCAATCTGTGTCGTAACCATAATCAATAGCGCCGGGTTTCCCTTGTTTTACTAATTGACGGTATTGATCGGCATCCATCATATCTAATCTTTTTTTTGATTTGCTGGGTAGTGACATAAGCTTGAATATCAATAGTTACAGGTATCTCTCCTTTCACTTTTTTTGTGGTGATGAAAATAACACCATTATTTCCTCTAGTTCCATAAATAGCGGCGGCTGAGCCGTCTTTTATAACATCTATGCTTTCGATATCTTCTGGTGCAACAGTGCTCATATCACCCGGAACTCCATCGACAATAACTAATGGAACTCGGTCTCCTTTTAGTGAGCCGATACCACGCAATACAATTTGGGATGAAGACGTCGGATCACCATTTGGCATGACAATGCCAAGTCCAGCAACCTTTCCTTGAAGCAACTGGGCTGCGTCTTGCACTGAACCTTGAATGAATGTTTCACTTTTTATGCTGGAAATAGATGAGGTTAATTCCCCTTTTTTTTGTGTACCGTAGCCAACCACTACCACCTCGTCTAATTGTTGTGTATCTTCTACTAAACGGATATTGATTTGTTGTTTCCCATTTACAGGAACATCTTGTGTCAAATATCCGATATAGGAAATCTGCAAGATGGCAGAAACAGGAACATCTAATGTATAATTACCATCTATATCTGTAATAGTTCCGTTAGTTGTTCCTTTTATAACGACGTTAGCACCGATAATAGGTTCTCCAGATTTATCTGTAATTGTTCCTGAGACCTTATTGTTATCCTGTTGTTGTTCTGCTTTTTCATCTTTCTTCATCAACATGATATTACTGCCCTCAATCGCATATCCAATATTCGTGTTTCTGAAAATTTGTGACAAAACATCCATTACCGTTTGGTCCTGAGCGTGTACGGATGCTTTACGGTTTAAGTCGATTTCATTTGTGTTATAAATGAATAAATAATCAGTTTGCTGTTCTATCTGTTCTAAAATTGAATGCGTAGATTCATTATTAGCATTGATATTGACGCGCATCGTTTGTGAATGTACGGATGCGAGTAAGCTGAAACTGAATACAAATAATGCAATGAATGTTAATCTCATTATTCGAAATGTTTTGTCATCTGTGTTAAAAGGGGACATAAAATGCCCGTTACAAATTTTTTTCATACATTTGTAATGTCTTATTTGTTAGTACTAAATGAATTTATTTTCGCAAGTCTGGTACTGACTTATGGAAGGGGGATGTTGCAGCATCTCCCTTTTTGTGTAATTTGTGCTGTTAATTGTTTGTTATGTCTTCATTCTCTATATTCTGTATTTAAAAGGTTAACGACTAAATATTTATTTTATCACGATTAGATTCGTCTCTTCATTTTTTGTATAAGTGAATTTATGTTTTAATTGTAATACTTTCAATACATGGTCAATTCCGTCTTTGATACGGAATTTGCCGGAATAACGGTATTGAAGTAAGGATGGTCGTTGAACATCAATTTTAATATCATAATAAAGCTGTAACTTTTCTATTAAACTTTGGATCGACTCGTCTTCGAAACAGAATAATCCCTCTTTCCATTTAAAGTAGTTTGTAGTCAGGAATATGGGATGTATTTAATCCTTCCTGACTTGCGATCGCCATCTCGTTCGGCTTTAGGCGTAATCTTTTCGGCATAGTTAAGGAAGATATTTCTACGCTGCCCTTTAATAATGCTGTCTCAAATAAAGGACTGTTGTGATATGCCTTAACATTAAATTCGGTACCCAATACATGAATTGCGTATTTTTCGGTTTGTACGGTAAAAGGACGTTTTTGTCATGATGTACAGAAAAATATCCTTCTCCGTTAAGTTCTACGTTCCGTTTATTTGTGCCGAATTTATTAGGAAATTTCAATGTCGAGCGAGAGTTGAGCCAAACATGTGTCCCGTCCGCTAAAGTTAACTCAGCTCGCTGACCTGTGGGTACATGGATGGTTTGTATTTGTATATCCTCTACCTTTTGTTCTACGAATTGTTTAGTAACAAAAATTCCAATTAAAAAGATCGCTGCGATTTTTAGTGTTTCGATTGCGATACGTCGAATTGGTGGAATGAATTTTTTATGAATTGTTTTTTGCTCTGTATCCGTATGCCAAAGTGAAATATCATATAATTTACGTAAAGCCAGAAATTCACGCATGTTATCAGGGTTTTCGTCCAGCCATGATACTACTTTCAGTTTCTCTTCTTCGGAAACCTTACCTCTTATGTACCGTTGTAGTAATTGCTCCATGAATGTCTGTTAATTTATTTACTATTATAAAAACAACGCTGTGCGCTAAATCCCTAGTGGAAAAATGAAAAAAAAATTAAGAAAAAAGAAAATAAAATAAGGGTAGATAGTCTTTCAAGTTGATACGCAAAGCTTTTAAAGCCTTGGTTATGTGGTATTCTACACCTTTTATGGTGAGGTTTGTCTCATCCGCTATTTCTTTTTTTACGGTTTTATTCTCGAAGCGGCTCATCTCGAATATTCGATGAGTTTGTTCTGGTAAGTTTTTTAAAGTTTTGTGGATGATCCTATTGACCTCATCAGAGAAGATCTCTTTCGGATCGCAAGCCTCGAGTGTGGAAATTCTAATGCTTAGTTCTCTATTTTTTATTTCCTCTAAATTTTCAATAGCGGCATCATGTATGGCTTTATGGCGTAAATAGTTAAGAGCTTTATTTTTCAAAATCGTGAGCAATAAGGCTTCTGTTATCTCGTTTTCTCCAGCAGAGACCAGTCGCCAATATTTTACAAGCGATTCAGCTACGATATCCTCAGCTACCATGTCATCATGTACGTATGATTTGGTGAACAGGAATGACCGTCGGTAATTCCGTTCATAAATGATATTAAAATCGTCTCCTTTCATCTTCAATACAGATTTAGCGGTAAAAGTAGGAATTTTTGATAGAAAAATAGTTAAAGTAATCATACTTTCATTTTCCCCGCTTTCCAGTTATCTCAAGTATAATATGGGATGAAAGAAATTGATTGTTGTCCATTTATCGCATTGATAGTAAAAGGTTAGAGTGGAAAGAGGTCTTGAATACGGAATTCGGACTAAGTTCTATTTACTCAAAATAGTTGGGGCTATCTGCTTTAATTTTAGATTATTATGAGGCGGTGTCTATATGTGGAGACGGGCATGCCCGTCTCTCTCTAAATCCGTTGTTCCTTACCATTCACGATAAATCGCTTGATAGGTTGTTTTACCGGTCTTAATAGGTAACTCCAATCCTTTTCAGTTGTATCTAACGTGATTTCCAATCCATCTTCCAGTTGTTTTACTTTATAATTAATCTTATTATTTCCAACAGGAAGATCTTTCATTTCAATAAAGTCCCAATCTGATGGTAAATTAGGACTTAGGGTCAAGGTCTTTTTATAGGCTTCTGGTTGTATGCCATATATATAACGAATCAAAGGTGTTGCTATACCATAGATGGTCCATGCTTGAACAGGGCAGCCATAATCAGGCATCATCTCATTGATTGATCCCGGAAGTGTACGGCCAAATGTATCGACGATGCGATTGATATACCATAAAGCCTCATCTACACGTCCGTAAGCGCATTCGGCCATCGCTTGTACGCCCGTTGCGATAGTCATCATGCGATCTCTTTCGACTGCGGATAAATAAGGGCCATATTCGCCGCAATGCTCTTTTCGTACTTTATCCAATTGCCGAATAGCTCTGTCTTCTGAGGTAATCTGAGTTTCTATTGGAGTGCTTATTACCCAATTCTTGTTAGTTAACCATCCTTTCATAATACCGGTTGGATACGCTTCAAATTGTTTATACATATCCTCATACATTGCGATATGCTTTTTCTTGCTATCCTCATATTCTTGTAAAGAAACCTCGGCAACATCCCATCTATATTCTGTACTACGAATCTGCTCGATAGCACCTTTGGTTGTTTTTAAGGCTTGCTCTCTCGTTCCATAAAAATCACAATAAATTTCTAAATCCTTATCCCAAAATAGGTTGTTGATCTTTTCTTTCAAGTCGGTTGCTTGCGAGGCACACTCGCTGGCAAATGCTTCTTCTCTCCCATTATTAAGGCAATCTGCGACATAACTTCCAGTGCTTGCTGGGTATAAACAGAGAGACATCAATCAATTCCGCATTTAATCCTCTAACTTCCATGATTCCATACCCTTCGGGGAACATATTCTTATTTGTATCCATATCTTTCAAAAGGAAGTTCAGACCTTTTTTGCATATAAGGATACATATCTGCAAGGAATTTGTTATCACCAGTCCATTTATAAACATTCCATACAGCGATGACAAAATGAGCAGTCTCTTGAGTATTTCCTTTGTGGCTGACGAATGCGTTGAATGCCATTTCATGCAAAATACGGCCATTCCCATTGGCTTTCTCTGACATCTCTTTGATAACTCTCAATGTCTCTTTTGCTAATTTTTGGTCACCTGTAGCGACAAGGCCTTGTAATGAATAAGAATTATCACAACCGAATAACCATGGATATTCAATTGCGCCCGCTCCCAGAAAGCGTCCTGCACTTTCCATATCTGCCGCAAGCCATTCCGTATTGATTTTGCACCAGTTATAAACCTCTTGTAACTTTTTATCTGGAATGTTAATCCGTCCTCTCTCTAATAGTTGGGTGTAATACATTTTTTTATCTTCCAACATTTCGGAATGGTTCGCTAAGATGTCTTTGTAACTTTTTAGGGCATCCTCCTCACTCTCTTTTGATCCTGCAATGACGAAAGAAAGTTTTTTCTCCTGATTCTTAGGAAGTGTAATCGTATAAGTAGAAGAGGCACTTTTACCCGTTCCTTGCGTATTTATATAAGTAGGAGCATCTAGTTGATAAATACTCGTATGTTGATCCGCTCCCCAAATCACGTTCCAGTTATTACCTAAATCTTTCGCTTTAAAAATGGCATCTTGGGCATCCCAGTTCACGACATCATTTGCGTCTTTTAACCCGATTGTCCCGGATGACCATACAGGCAACAAATCTGTTTTTGCGACAAAATCAAAAAGGACCGTTTGCTCTGAATCCGATACATTTTCGATGGTATAGGTAATAACAACACCATTTTTTTTCCTTGTGGGCAAAATTGGAAACGATTGACACGGATACTATTATTAAATAAAGGAGCGTACTCAAATTTACTTCCAAAAGGATAATTCGTATATTGTATTGCGTTTTCCAACCAACAAGAATTACCTTTATTATCTGTCATTTTTACCCAAAAGCCATCTAATAGCTTGATCAAATGATTCCAAACTCCTCCCATCTCTCCGGGAGTATGTCCACCAAGATCAGGGAAGTTTCCATCTTGCGTACCTATTATGTAGGTTTTATCTCCTGCTGTCAGATAAGGATTTTTTCTTGACCCGCTTGATTCGAGATTCCTTCCATGATTGTTTGTATCTCCTCATCTTGAGTGATACTTTCATTTGTTTGACAAGATATAAATCCCCCCAGTAAACAAATGCATAGATAAAGTGACTTTAGATATTGCGTCATATTCAAATCTTTTGTAGATAAAAGTGGAGGGGATATTTATGATACCCCCTCACACTTACTATAATTAATATCCCGGATTCTGTGTCAATGTTGGTTTACCATCGACATAGCTTCTATCTATTTCAGTTAGAGGAATAGCGTAATAGCGATGGTTCTTATCAAAAACGGCTCCATTTAAATATTGGATATGTCTTTTTTCTCTTTCGACATATTTATTTAAAAAATCCTCAGCGATATCCCAACGTACCAAATCGAAGAAGAAATGACCTTCTAACGCAAGTTCCAAGCGTTCTTCAAATCGTACACGTTTTCGTAATACATCTTTACTTAGTCCTGCCCATGAATCCTTATAGATATCCACTTTATAATTGGCGGCAGCTGGACCATTGCCAAAAGGTGCTTCATCTCCTAATCTCACGTAAGATCCGTCTTTTGCCCTTTGACGAATCATATTGACATATTCTTTTGCTTTCTCAGGGTTACCAACCTCTACCTCACATTCCGCAGCCCACAATAATACTTGGGCGTATCGAATAATATTGAAATTCATTGCGTTAAATTTTGCTGTATTGTCATAAGCGTATGTAGCAAGTTGGTTTTCTAATATAATCCATTTTTTTGGTTATAAGGACCTGCGCTGACTTGATCCCTGATCCAAGCTTTTCCCGGGTGCAATCCCCAATCATGATATGGAACGCCTCTACGACCAACGACCCAGTCTAATCTCGGATCTACAGGGGTTTCCATATCCGGTTCCCATGCCTCGCTAGATTCGATATCTTGGTCGTTTTTGAATTCATGGTCAGCGTAAGTGTCAATCATGGGTAGGCCATTTTCGTCTACTTGATAGGCATTTACTAAGTCGAAAGTAGGTTGTTGGAATCCGGCTCCACTTAAGTTTGGTTGATCTGGAGCGTTGGGATAAGATAAGTCGAAACCACGTTGGCTACGATCGTAACCAGCTCCCGCTACATTTACCGCTACCTGGTTAGACCATACCACTTCTGCGTTATTGTTTTGCTCCGCATTGAAGTTATCAAAATAATTGTCAAGTAACTTATATTTTCCGCTAGTGATGACTTCGTCTAATAAAACTTTTGCCTCGCTGTATTTTTGCTGGAATAAATAAGCCTTGGCCAAGAACGTTTTAGCGGCGTTTTTCGTAGGTCTTCCAGGCTCACTCTGATTATCCGGTAAAATTCCGGTAGCAAAAGAGAAGTCTTCTTCAATATTAGGCCAAATATCTTTGTCATTGGGAACCCTTCTTTGCGGATCTTCTACGTATTCATCAATATAAGGGACCATGTTCCAGATTTTTTTCGCTTCAAAATGATAATATCCTCTTAGGAAACGGGCTTCTGCTCTAATTTCCATTTCACTTTCTTCTGATAAGCCATCAATTTTATTAACATTCAGCATACGAAGTACGTCGTTGCAACGCTCAATAGCTCCATATACCAGTATCCATTTATCCCGGATACGACCATTTTCAGCAGTAGCGACATAACGCTCCATCTGTAGCAGTTCGCCTTGATCGCCGGTAGTACTTCCTTTATGGATATTTCCAGCGCACATATCTCCATAGAAGACATTATCCGGCCCACTTGTTATTCCCCAAACTCCGTTGATAAATCCGTTTAATGGACTATAGCAGGCAATAAGGAGTTTATTCACGGTACTTTCATCTGTTAATACAGACTCATTCAATTTGCCTAATGGTTGTTTATCCAAAAAATCAGAACAACCATTAAACAGGCTAACAGCCATCGTGACGGTTACCCATGTGAACGTTTTTTTCGCTATATGAAATAGATTTTTCATGTTTGTTTAATTTTAAGTATTAGAATGATAAATTGAAACCAATGGAGAATACGCGTGCTAGTGGCATATTATTCATATAATCGACACCCATATTCTTGTCATCGCCGTTCTTAACCTCGGGATCAATGTTGTTATACTTTGTCAATGTCAATAAGTTTTCCGCATTCAAATAAACACGACATTGCTGGAGTCCAATTTTCGAAAGCGTTTGTTTCGGAAGGGTATATCCTAATTCTAATTGTTTCAAACGAATATAAGAACCATCTTCAATTAAGTATGAAGAAACCTTACCTGCCTCATCATTTGGATTCAAGATATTGATCTCCGGCAGTTCCGCATTTCTGTTTTCAGGAGTCCAAGTATTCAATATACGGGTACTTTTATTGAAATAATCTCCCCAGAAATCAAGACCATCCCTACCGCCTTTCGATGCGAAACAAATATCATTTCCTTGACTGCCTTGGATATAAAGAGACAAATCGAAGTTCTTGTAATAGAAGCGTGAACTCAAAGAGTACTCGAAATCAGGGTGAGGATTACCGATATAGGCCCTATCTTGGCTGTCTATTTTTCCGTCATTATTCACATCTCTATATTTCCAACGGCCGATTGCTTTGTCTGACTGTTCTACATGCGAGTTGACCTCGCCTTGTGTTTGGAAAATACCATCGATCACATAGCCATAGAAAGAGGAAATCGGATGACCTACTTCTGTTCTTGTATATGTGTTCGATATGAATTGATTTGAAGCTAATTTCTTTACCTCATTACGATATCCGGACAAAATGAGCCCTAATTCGTACCGGAAACCATAGTCTGTCGTATTCTGGAAATTGATATTCAATTCATATCCGTTATTTTGCATTTCACCGATATTCATAAATGGGGCACTTGCCACTCCTCCGGTAGAAGGATAAGTAATTCTTTGCAAGATGTCGGTAGTATATTTATGGTAGAAATCGAATGACAAATTCAGTTTATTATTAAAAAGACCTGCGTCGATACCAATGTTTGTTTGTGTAGTCGTCTCCCATTTAAGATCCGGATTACCAATGCTCTCCTTACTGATACCTTGAGTGACAGAGTTTGGATCTCCCGCTATAGGATAGCTGCTAGTTGAGATATTCGTATAATACATGGACGCAAATGCGTAGTTATCGATATCCTGATTTCCTGTCAAACCGTAACTGGCTCTGATTTTCAAAATCACTAAGAATATCTTGCCCTTTCATGACGTTTTCTTCCGTAAGTCTCCATGCGGCGTTTACCCCTGGGAAGTAGCCATATCTATGATTCGCACCAAAACGTGAGGACCCATCCCGACGAATAATAGCCCCTAAATAATATTTGTCCTTATATTGATAATTGACACGTGCGAACAGAGAGAACAATGCGTATTCATTTGCGTTGCCTGTATTGTCCTTGTTGGATTCGCCAGCGTCAAGGTATCTATAATCGGGATCTTCGATAATAAAATTACTTCTATAAGCAGAGAGATTCTCTATTTTAGAACTAATGGCTTCTGTACCTAGCAAAACATTCAGATTATGTGTTTCACGAAATTTTTTCGTGAAGGTCAAAGTATTGTTCCAAACCAATTCTGATTTACGGCCTCTTACTTCCTTTAAAGAATTCACTAGCGTATTTGCGTCTCCTTTGTTCCAATAAGTTTTTGGATTGAACTCTTTGGAGCCGCTATCTTCAACGTTTACGCCAACATTTGTCTTGAATTGGAAGTATTTCAAGAAATTGATATCCAAATACAAATTACCTAACAAGTTGAGGTTGTCATTGTAATTCTCTCTTTGATTATAAAGTTGGGCTACCGGATTCTTGGAATCACCTAAACCATTAGCTTTTGTTCCGGCCCAATTACCTTCTACGTCGTAAACCGGAATAAGCGGAGCCATACGTACGGCCTCATGGTCTGATTTGCTTCCTTTGTATTTAGAGTAAGTTGCGCTTAGGTTTGAGCCTAATGTGGCGAAGCTCAAAATCTTAAATTGAGAATTGGCTCGTAAAGAGAAGCGATCATAGCCTGCCCATTTTACAAGAGCTTCTTGTTTATAATAGTTTGCGCTCAAGAAATATTTAGACCCATTGCCACCTCCTTGTGCGCTGATATCAATGTTTGTAGTCGGTGCGGGGCGATAAACTTCATCAGCCCAATTAGTTCCAATCTTATTAGCGCGCATAAATTGATTTTTTCCGCGGTATTATAAGTGCTGAGATCTACCTGGCCTTCCATGGCTCCTGCCGGTAGAATATAATCAGGAATGACGGGGTAGCTCCGTTGCCATATTGGTCGTGCTGTGGTGTTAACCCGGCGTTTCTCATCGCGTTCCACAAGACTTCTCCATATTGTTGGGAGTTTAGCATTTCCGGCAAGTTGGTAGGAAGTTGTACACCTACGTTTACTTTTACGTCAACGGTAGGTTTTCCTTCTTTACCTTGCTTTGTCGTGATTAAGATAACCCCGTTAGCCGCTTGGGAACCATAGATAGAGGCGGAGGAAGCATCCTTCAGTACTTGTACAGACTCTATACTTGAAGGATTTATTTGGGATGCGATCTCGCTTTTTGTAGGAAAACCATCAATGACATACAACGGGCTGTTATTATTCAGTGTTCCGACACCTCGAATACGGATAGCAGGGGCATCGCCAGCTACGCCGGAAGTTGTTACGGACACACCGGATAACCTTACCTTGAAGAAGGTTCTGTATATTCCCGGATGATTGAATAGATAAATCCTTCGTAGATATGGAAGAGATAGATCCGGCTACGTCTTTCTTGCGTTGCGTACCATAACCGATAACAACGACATCATCCAATGCTTGTGCGTCATCCTTCATGGTAATTTGGATGTTCGTCTGCCCTTTGGTCGGGATTTCTTGTGTCTGATATCCGATATAGGAAATTTGCAAGATGGCGTTCTCGGAGACCATAAGGCTGAAATTTCCGTTAATGTCGGTGATTATACCGTTTGTGGTTCCCTTCTCCACGATATTTGCTCCAATGATAGGTTCACCAATTGCGTCTTTCACAACACCGGTAATTCTCCGGTTACTCTGTTGTGTAACAGAAGTGTTTTTTCGCATTAACATGATGTTATTACCCTCCATCGCATATGAGATGTCTGTTTGGGTAAAGACAGATGATAACACATCTGTTACGGTTTTATTTTGCGCCTCTATGGAAACCTTACGATTTAGATCTATTTCTTTTGTGTCGTACACAAAGAGATAGTCTGTTTGTTTTTCGATTTCGTTTAAGACAATTTGAGTGTTTGCATTGTTCACATGGATATTGACCCGTGTATTTTGCGAATTAACAGATGCAAACATTCCTGTGGTTGATAGAAATAGTGTTATAAAAGTTAACTTCATAACTCTTTTTGTTTGATTTTTCATATATTTGTAACTCTTGAATTTGATACTGATGATTTAAGTGCATGTGGTATTGATTCTTTCCGGGTAGTGTTGCCGCATTTCCCGGTTTTTATATACCGTTTCTTTTTTTGATATTTTTTATCTCATAGGCATACATGATTTATAAGGTTAACATTCTGTTCTTACTTTATGATTATTAGATTCTTATCGTCATTTTTAATGTATGTGAATTTATGTTTTAACTGAAGTACTTTTAATACATGCTCTATTCCATCTTGAATACGGAATTTGCCGGAATAGTGATGTTCCAACAATGAGGGACGTTGGATCTCAATCGTAGTATCATAATAAAGTTCTAGTTTCTTTATTAGATCTTGGATTGATTCATTCTCAAAACAGAACAGGCCTTCTTTCCATTTAAAATAGTCGCTATTATTAATTGTAGATTTCTTGAGCATCCTATTCTCTATACGAACGATTTCATTAGGCTTGAGTTGTAATCCATTTCTTAAATTAGGGGAACTGATTTTTACGCTTCCCTTTAAAAGGGCGGTTTCGAACAAGGATGTGTTATGGTAAGCTTTCACATTGAACTCTGTACCTAATACTTGAATATCATGCTTTTGGGTATGTACGGTAAATGGACTATTTTCATTGTGCCGGACAGAGAAGTAACCTTCGCCGTCTAATTCCACGTTTCGGGTGTTTGCGCTGAATTGTTCAGGAAATTTTAGGGTTGAGCGAGAGTTTAGCCATACATGCGTACCATCGGCTAAGGTGATCTCTGCCCGTTGTCCGGCAGGGACATGAATGGTTTGCATTTGTTTCTTGTTCGATTGTTGTATCTGCAGTTGTTTGCTTCCCCAAAAGCCGATTAGAAAGATAGCTGCGATTTTTAAGATTTCGGCCATTACCTTCCGTATGGAATAATGTACTTTCTTTACGGAATTTGTCTTATCTGTATTGGCTTGCCAAAGTGAAATGTCATATAATTTGCGTAAAACCAGAAATTCACGCATGTTTTCAGGGCTTTCGTCTAACCATGATGCTATTTTCAGTCTTTCTTTCTCTGAAACCTCTCCTTTTATGTATCGTTGTAGTAATTCCTTCATGGTATCTATTAATTTCGCTTTATAAATAATAAACGATGCTGCAAGATAGATCCCTAGTGGAAAAACGAGAAAAGTCAAGAAAAAAAGCAAATAGAATAAGGGAAGATAATCTTTTAGATTGATACGTAATACTTTTAAAGTCTTGGTAATGTGGTATTCTACTCCTTTTACGGTGAGGTTGGTTTCTATAGCGATTTCTTTCACTGTTTTGTTTTCGAAACGACTCATCTCGAATATCCTGCGAGTTTGTTCGGGCAATGATTGTAGGGTGCGCTGAAGGATTGTGCGTATCTCTTCCCGGAAAATTTCTTCTGGATCGCAAGCCTCTAAAGTGGATATGCGGATGCTTAGTTCTCGCTTTTTTATTTCTTCTAGATTTTCGATCGCAGCATCATGTACAGCTTTATGGCGTAAGTAGTCGAGAGCTTTATTTCTCAAGATCGAAAGTAAAAGAGCTTCTGTTGCTTCTCCTTTTTGGGTGGAGATCAGTCTCCAATACTTCACAAGAGAATCGGATACGATATCTTCTGCTATCATATCATCATGTACGTATGATTTAGCGAACATGAACGATCGTTGATAGTTTCGTTCGTAAATAATGTTAAAATTGTCTTTTGCCATTATAAGCTGAGTAATAAAATAAGATTACATGACTTCTGGAGTAAAACTAAGTTCTGCAAAGTTCCCTAGGAACTATATTCGGTATTTACAAACTACGCTTCTTTCTAATTCACATATTGTATCTACAGAGCGTAACTAGACTAACCAGTGAGATTTTAATGCACTAAAACCATATAGTTATGTCAATAAAATATAAGACAATATTGATTTAGAATAGAAAAGATTGTGTTTTGCTAAAAGAAATCAATATATTTGCCTCATCTTTTGGAGTTTTAACATAAAAAAGGCATTTGGCACTAAATAGTCATGAACATAGTTCCTAGGGAACTATGTTCTTCACTCCTACAGAAGACAAAAGTTTCGTGCCGAAGAAACCTTAGTTTCCCTATATAGGAACAAAAGTTTCCTAAGCGGAAAACAAAGGTTTTAGCGGTATAAAACTTTAGTTTTTCATGAATAAAAACTGTATAAGCTTATATGTTAATATTTTATCTATATCAAGAAGAGACCGTATAATGATATACGGCGAATGTGGGGAGATCGTTCTGTTTAGAGATAGCAACGCAGAGACGCTTACAGAAAAGCAGTAAATGATGGTAGATAGGGCCTGATAATTGTAGATGTTTTTTATCTACCACCATAGGCTAAACCGTCTAACGATAGATGATTACAAGGATAGTTGTAGATGTTGTAGATAAATTGGATGTTTTTGAACCTTAGTCAGTAAGAGAGAGTACTGTTCGTGAGTTGATGAAGAAGATCTCCTCATTGGCTATTCGCTTATCTGGATTTGGGAAAATTACGAGATCAAATACGAAACATCCCGTTTCTTTCGTTGTTATATGGAGGATTATCCATATATTTGTAAATAAACTAGGTAAGCATATGGCAGCGAAGAAAGATAGAGTACTTTGGGCTGATGACGAGATTGATTTGTTGAAACCGCATATCTTGTTCTTGCAGGACAAAGGGTATGAGGTCGTTCCGGTGGTGAGCGGGCAAGACGCTATTGACTGCTGTAAGGAACAATCGTTTGATATTATTTTTCTCGATGAGAATATGCCTGGCTTGACTGGGTTGGAGACGCTGTCGCATATCAAGGAGATCGCTCCGAATGTGCCGGTCGTGATGGTGACTAAAAGTGAGGAGGAAAGCATCATGAATCAGGCGATCGGAAATAAGATCGCAGATTATTTGATCAAACCGGTAAATCCCAACCAATTGCTCCTCTCTATCAAGAAGAATGTCCACAAGAACGTAATCATATCCGAAACAACGACTGTCGGCTATCAGCAGGAGTTCGGGCGTATCGGTATGCAAATCAATGATTCCTTGACCACGGACGACTGGATGGAGGTCTATAAGAAACTGGTGTACTGGGAACTGGAACTGGAAAGCAGCCAAGTGGCAATGACCGATATGCTCCGTATGCAGAAGGAAGAGGCCAATAACGCTTTTGCCAAATTCGTGAAGAAGAATTATGTGGACTGGATACAGAATCCGGTCGATCGCCCGTTGATGAGCCCCGACCTGTTTAAGAAGAAAGTCTTCCCAATGTTGGATAATGACGAGAAGGTTTTCTTTATATTGATCGATAATTTCCGGCTGGATCAATGGCGGGTGGTAAAAGAATTGCTTACTGAGTATTTTACGTTTGACGAGAGCTTGTATTATAGCATACTGCCAACCGCCACGCAATATGCCCGCAACTCTATATTCTCGGGCTTGATGCCTTCGCAAATAGAGCAGATGTTTCCGGATTTGTGGGTAGATGAGGAGAGCGAGGAAGGTAAGAATTTGAATGAGGCTCCATTGATTCAAACCCAGATCGATCGGTTCCGTAAGAAATATACCTTCTCATATAATAAAGTACACGATTCCCAATATGGAGAGAAATTGTTGGCTACGATCCCTTCTCTTACTCGTAATCAACTGAATGTGATTGTGCTGAACTTCGTGGATATGCTTTCGCATGCTCGTACGGAGAGTAAGATGATCCGCGAGTTGGCGCAAAGCGAGGCGGCCTATCGCAGTTTGACTAAATCATGGTTCCAGCACTCTTCTACGCTTGAGTTGTTCAAACGAATCGCCGAGCGGGGAGGAAAAGTAATCGTTACGACCGATCATGGAACGATTCGGGTAACGAATCCGATCAAGGTGATAGGTGATAAGAATACAAATACCAACCTGCGCTATAAGGTGGGCAAGAACTTGAACTACAATCCAAAAGAGGTATTTGAGATCCGGGACCCGGAAAAAGTAGGGCTTCCCTCCCCGAATCTAAGCAGTAAGTATATTTTCGCCTACGGAGAGAATTTCTTCGCTTATCCGAATAATTATAACTACTACGTATCCTATTATAAAAATACATTCCAGCACGGAGGAATCTCGATGGAGGAGATGTTGGTGCCGTTTATTACGATGGAACCGAAATAAATATCGTTTTTTTGTTCGTGGATGGTAGGTTTTGTTTAATTTTGCGAAAAAAGAAGTATGTTTATCCATAATGAAATACGTAAGAATCTTTCCTTGTTCTCTGATATATGTAAGAATCATGGGATAAAATCGTTGTATGCGTTTGGATCTTCAGTGACAGAGCAATTCAATCCACAGAGGAGTGATATTGACTTGTTGGTAGAGATGGAGGATATGGATCCTTTAGAAAAAGGAGAAAAATTACTTTCTTTATGGGATAAGTTAGAAGATTTTTTTCAAAGAAAAGTAGATCTGCTTACTCGGAAAAGTTTAAAAAATCCATTTCTTTTGGAGAATATCGATAAAACAAAAATTCTATTGTATGACAATAAAAGAAGTATTTGTCTGACATGATGAGGGCGATAAGCTTGATCGAGTCGTTTACCGCAAATACTAGATCTTATACAGAATATACAATGGATCTAAAGACGCAGAGTGCGGTGGAAAGGCAATTGGCTATTATAGGTGAGGCTTTAAATCAATATGACAAACAACCGGAACGTATATCGCTGAATAATACGCGGCAAATTGTTGGTTTCCGTAATCGGATTATACATGCTTATGATAGTTTGGATGACACATTGGTTTGGGCGATAGTCGTTAATCATTTACCGGCGTTAAAAAGTGAAGTGAAAACATTATTGGAAAATTGTTAAGTTAGATAAGATGAGCACTATAAAAATAGAAAGTTTGGATAAGATCCATGAGGCGGCTAAGGAGTTTATCGCCGGGATGGATGATCGTACGGTCTTTGCCTTCTATGGTCCGATGGGGGCCGGTAAGACTACCTTTATCAAGGCGATCTGTGAGGAATTGGGTGTGGAGGATGTGATCAACAGTCCCACATTCGCTATTATCAATGAGTACCGTAGCGATACGACGGGAGAATTGATTTATCATTTTGATTTTTACCGGATCAATAAATTGAGTGAGGCGGAGGATATCGGAACAGAGGATTATTTCTATAGCGGAGCTTTTATGTTTTATCGAATGGCCGGAGAAAATAGATGAGTTGTTGCCCGGAGATGTGGTAGATGTAACGATCTCGGAGAATCCGGACGGTTCACGTACTGTAGAGGTTAAGTAAGTCTATGGATCCTTCCGAATACTTTATCTTATCCTTGTTTATCGCTTTGGGATTGTTCTCAATCGTAGCGGCGATCTGTAATTTTGATTGGTACTTTAAAACCAGCGGGGCGATGACTTTCGTGAACTGGTTCGGTCGTGGCGGCGCACGTATCTTCTATGCGTTGTTGGGAATCGGGCTGATCGCTTGTGGGGCGCTGGGACTTATGTATTGGTGATAAAAAGTAAATTATACTTACTTGTCCTAGTAAGTATAATCAAAATGCCTAAGTAAGTATAACTTCGTTGTCTGATGAAGTTATACTTACTTTGAGAAAGGCCCTATTCCGCTAATTGGAAATCAAGTTGCTTACGTTCCAGATTCGCTTGCGCTACTTTGATAGTGATAGGGTCTCCCAAACGATATTGACGTTTTTTACGACGGCCCAATAAACAATAATTCTTCTCATCAAACTCATAGTAATCGTCATCCAGATCACGGATTGGTACAAGCCCCTCGCATTTATTCTCGTTCAGTTCTACGTAAAGTCCCCATTCGGTGACACCGGAGATAACGCCGTCGAATACCATGCCGAGCTTATCCTGCATGAATTCTACTTGCTTATATTTGATGGATGCACGCTCTGCGTTGGCGGCGACTTGCTCCATGCTGGAACAATGATCGCATAAATCCTCATACTTCTTTTGTATAACACTACGGCCACCGGCTAGATAACGTTCCAGCAATCGGTGTACCATCATATCCGGATAACGGCGGATAGGAGAAGTGAAATGTGTATAGTATTCGAAAGCCAAGCCATAGTGACCGATATTCTCCGTGGAGTAACGGGCCTTTTGCATGGCACGGATCGCCACTGTCTCGATCAAGTTCTCTTCCGGCTTTCCTTGTACATTGTCTAATAAGGAGTTAATTCCTTTGGAGACATCCGTCTTCGTACCGTCTGTTTTCAACTTATAGCCGAAGCGACGGATAAAAGAGGCGAAATTCTCCATTTTATCTGGGTCTGGAAGCTCATGGATACGATAAACAAATGTCTTCTTTGTCTTTCCTTTAGGAGGACGGCCCACGAACTCGGCTACGGTACGATTTGCCAATAGCATAAACTCCTCGATTAACTTATTAGCGTCTTTTGAGACCTTGAAATAAACACGGACTGGTTTCCCTTGTTCGTCGATCTCGAATTTAACCTCATAACGGTCGAAGTTGATAGCGCCACTCTTGAAACGGCGTTCCCGCAATTTCTTGGCAAGGTCGTTCAAGGCTAGAATCTCCTCTTTATAATCTCCCTCGCCGGTTTCGATCACCTCTTGTGCCTCCTCATAGGTAAAGCGGCGGTCGCTCTTGATGATCGTGCGGCAGATCCGGGAGTTTTGTACCACGGCATCGCTATTTAGTTCGAAGACAGCGGAGAAGCATAATTTTTCCTCGTCAGGACGTAAAGAGCATATTTGGTTACAAAGTCGCTCAGGAAGCATCGGTATCGTACGGTCTACCAGATAAACGGAAGTCGCACGGCTTTGCGCCTCTTTATCGATGACACCGTCCGTTTTCACATAATGTGTTACGTCGGCGATATGTACGCCAACCTCCCAGTTCCCGTTATCCAAACGGCGTGCGGAAAGGGCGTCGTCGAAGTCTTTCGCGTCCTTCGGGTCGATCGTGAAGGTTGTTATCCCCCCGGAAATCCTCCCGGTTCTCAATTTCCTCCGGAGAGATCGCTTCCGGGATCTTATCCGCCGCTTTTTCTACCGAGGAAGGATATTTGTAAGGCAATCCGAATTCGGCAAGGATCGCGTGCATCTCGGCGGTATTCTGTCCGGCGATACCTAATATATCGATGACCTCACCCAGTGGATTCTTGGCTTCATCCGGCCATTCCACGATACGTACGATCGCTTTGTCGCCGTTCTTGCCCCCTTTCAGTTTATCCTTAGGGATGAAAATATCGTTAGCCAACGTCTTGTTTTCCGTAATCAAGAAGGCAAAGCCTTTAGCTACTTGAAGTTTACCTACGAAAGTACGCTCCTTGCTCTCAAGGATTTCCACGACCTCACCTTCCGGCTCGGCACCTTTACGTTTGGCGAAAAGCTGTACTTTCACTTTGTCTCCATCCATGGCATGCCCGGAATTACGTTCAGCGATAAATACCGGCGTACCTCCGTCTTCAGGGATGAAAGAATTCTTTCCATTGCTGCGGCGTGCGAAAGTTCCTACGGCTAGGGTTCCCAATCCGTTGAGACGGTAACGGCCACGGTCGATCTCGGTGATGATATCCTCGGCGGACAAGTCATACAGGATGTCTACCACCTGCAATTTCTGCACTTGGTTCTCGACTCCGATGATCTTGCTGATTTGTTTATAGTTGAAAGGTTCCTTGGGAGAGGATTGGAATACGGAAATGATAGCTTGGATCATCGCTTCTTTTTTCATACGTTTACCAGATCCTTTGTCCTTTTTGCCTTTTTTCTCTTTGTTATCTTTTTTTGCAGGTTTATTCTTTGCCATTCTGTATAATTATTAGCATTTGTTAGATGTGGAGACAGGAGTATGCCTCTATTTTGCATGCTATGTCTACAAAGTAAACAATTTAAATTGATATTTGGTTTACGATTATGCTACTTTATAACCAAAAATACGGATTATTAATGAAAACAATTCGCCGGCACCCCTTTCGCTCCGGGCTTGCAACAGAATACGCTACCGCTTAGTGGATATTCCTCAAGCTGTTCCTCACTCAATCCGGCACGGGCAGTCGTTATATAAAGCGTGTCGAGCTTATCCCCCAAAAGCGCATGACGCTACGTGGGGGGCCGGTACGACAATTTTTGTCAACAGGTCGCCGGTATAGGGATTGTAACAATAAACACCGCCACCTCCCCATTGAGCCACCCAAAGGTTGTCGTTGCAATCTATCGTCATTCCATCCGGGGAGCCGGAGCCCTCGGGTATATTTACGGCTACGCCATCGTACAATATGTCACCGGAGCTATCGTCATACCGGAAACGTATGATCTTACGGGTAGGTGTGTCGTTGTAATACATGTATTTCTTGTTGGCGGACCATACGATCCCATTGGAGATCGTGACTTTTGTCAACTTTGTTTCGACGGTTCCGTCTGCCCATACACAATAAAGGCTGGCAGCCCCTTTAGGCGCGCCAAATCCCATGGTGCCGATCCATAAGCGTCCGGACGGGTCGCATTTCCCATCGTTGCAACGAATCTTCCCGTTATTGTCCGGGATTGGGGCGATAGATGCCGTGTTCCCATCCGTTAGGTTTACACGTATGATCTCGTTTTGTAAAGCGACGACTACCGTACTGTCCGTTTCCGGTACGACGGTAGAGACCATGCGGTCGAACTGCCATGAACGGCAGTTTTGCAAGTCCGGTATATACTCATATAACGTCTTTCCTTCAATATCTACCCAGAAAAGTGTATTGCGATCGGGATGCCAAATCGATCCCTCCCCTGTAGTAGCTTCCGTCCGGAACGCCAGATCGGGGCTGATTATAATAGGATCGTTTATACAAGAGGTTCCTTCAAACATGATAAATGCCAATATTAATTTAATAACTATTTTTTTCATGGTATGCTATGAATCTGAGTTTACAAAGGTATAAATTTGTTTTATAATGCCATGATAAAAGATTATTTATGTAACTTTGCCGCTTAAATAAAATTACCGATGAGCGTAGAGATAAGAGAAGTTACCAGTAAGAAGGAGCTTAAGAAGTTTGTCAAGTTCAATATCGAATTATACAAGGGTAATCCCTATCACGTACCGGGTTTAATAGAGGAAGAGATGATGACGCTGGATAAGAAGAAAAATCCGGCGTTCGAGGTGTGCGACGCTATTTACTTCCTTGCTTATAAGGACGGGAAGGTGGTAGGCCGTATCGCCGGTATGGTGAATCGCCCGAGTAACGAGGCTTGGGGACAGAAACGTGCCCGCTTTGGTTTCGTAGATTTTATTGATGATGACGAGGTGGTTGATGCCCTTTTTGGCGCTGTCGAGAAATGGGCCCGCGAACAAGGCATGGAGGAGATCCACGGTCCGATGGGCTTTACCGATATGGATCACGAGGGTATGTTGATCGAGGGTTTCGATCAGATCGGTACGATGGCTACAATTTATAATTATCCCTATTACCCCAAGCAAGTGGAGCGTATCGGATACGGAAAGGATCAAGATTGGCATGAATTTAAGATCTATATACCGGATGGCGTTCCCGAGAAGCATTTGCGTATCGGCGAGATCGTAAAGAAGAAATACGGACTGAAGGTTATGAAGTTTAAGAACGCTAAGGAGATTATGCCTTACGCCCGTCCGGTATTCCATACATTGAATGCGGCTTTCGCTCCCTTGTATGGTTTCGCGCAATTGACCGAGAAGCAGATCGATTATTATATCAATATGTATATCCCTATGCTGCGTTATGATTTGGTAACGCTGATCGTAAGGGAAGAGGATAATGCGGTGGTTGGCTTTGGCATCTCCCTGCCCAACCTTTCGAGAGCCTTGCAAAAAAGGCTCGTGGGCATATGTTACCCTTCGGGTGGATTCATTTGCTGAAAGCGTTGAAGAGCAAACCGAAAGTAATCGACCTGTATTTGACAGGAGTCTTGCCGGAATATCAAAGTAAAGGCGTGAACGCTTTATTATTTAATGACTTGATTCCGGTCTATAAGCGTATCGGTGCCGTTTACGCCGAGAGTAACCCGGAGCTGGAAACGAATAGCGCCGTACAAGCGCAATGGGATTATTTCAAGCGAGAGCATCATAAATCAAGAAGAGCGTATATTAAAAAGTTATAAGAGATATGGATGAGCTGAATTCAACGATACAACAACCTACGGAATATAACGATGATGACATCAAGACACTGGACTGGATGGAGCATATCCGCCGGCGTCCCGGTATGTATATCGGAAAACTAGGGGACGGTAGCTATGCCGATGATGGTATCTATGTGTTGTTGAAGGAGGTGCTGGATAACTCTATCGACGAGTACATGATGGGGTACGGCAAAAGTATCGAGGTGACTATCGAGGAAGGTACGGTAGCCGTGCGGGATTATGGCCGTGGTGTCCCTCTGGGTAAGGTCGTGGATGTGTCTAGCAAGATGAATACCGGCGCTAAATACGATAGCAAGGCGTTTAAGAAATCCGTGGGTTTGAATGGTGTGGGTATCAAGGCGGTGAATGCCTTGAGTAGTTATTTCTTGATAACCAGCTACCGTGACGGAGAGTGTAAGCGGGTGGAATATAGTAAGGCGATCGTCACGGAGGAATCGGATATCCAACCGACCGGGGAGGCGAACGGTACGCAGGTGTTTTTTGTCCCGGATCGGGAGATCTTTAAGGATTATCATTATAAGGACGAGTTTATCGAGGGGCTATTAAAGAACTATGTCTTCTTGAACTCGGGACTTTCCATTATTTACAACGGCAAGCGTTTCTATTCCCGCAATGGTCTGGTGGATTTGTTGAACGAGAATATGACCACCGAGCCTCTTTACCCGATCATCCACCTGAAAGGGGAGGATATAGAGGTGGTTATCACGCATAGCAACCAATATGGAGAGGAATATTATTCGTTCGTGAACGGCCAGCATACCACCCAAGGCGGTACGCACCTTTCTGCTTTCAAGGAGTCTGTAGGCCGTGTCATCAAGGAATATTACAATAAGAATTTCGAGTATTCGGATATTCGTGCGGGTATCGTGGCCGCTATCAGCATAAAAGTGGAGGAGCCTGTATTCGAGAGCCAGACAAAGACCAAGCTCGGCTCGAAAGATATAGGACCGGACGGCCCTACGGTAGCGAAGTTTATCGGTGATTTCATCAAGAATGACCTGGATAACTATTTGCATAAGAATATGGAGACTTCGGAGCTTTTACTGAAGAAGATCTTGGAGTCCGAGAAAGAGCGCAAGGCGATCGCCGGTGTTACGAAGCTGGCCCGCGAGCGTGCGAAGAAAGCGAATTTACATAATAAGAAACTAAGGGATTGCCGGATTCACCTGACCGACTCGAAAGGGGATCTGCTAGAGGAAAGCAGTATCTTTATCACGGAGGGTGACTCGGCTAGCGGTTCTATCACGAAGAGCCGTAACCCGAATTACCAAGCTGTATTTAGTTTGAGGGGTAAGCCCTTGAATAGTTATGGCTTAACAAAGAAAATTGTTTACGAGAACGAGGAGTTTAACTTGCTTCAAGCGGCCTTGAATATTGAGGATGGCTTGGAAGGTTTGCGGTATAATAAGGTGATTATCGCTACAGATGCCGACGTGGACGGGATGCATATCCGTTTATTGTTGATTACCTTCTTCTTGCAATTCTTCCCCGATTTGATCAAGCGTAATCATGTTTATATCTTGCAAACCCCGTTATTCCGGGTACGTAACCGGCAGAAGACGTGGTATTGTTATTCGGAGGAGGAACGCTTGGCTGCCATAGCCGCTGCCGGGAAGAATCCGGAGATCACCCGATTCAAAGGTCTGGGAGAGATCTCTCCCGATGAGTTCAAGCATTTTATCGGCAAGGATATACGCCTTGATCCGGTGACAATGAAGAAAGAGGACCTCGTGAAAGATATGCTTGAGTTCTATATGGGGAAGAATACCATGGAGCGACAGAACTTTATTATCGATAACTTAGTGGTTGAAGAAGATGTCATCAATTGAAAATAAACGTATCGCGCTTTTTCCCGGTACCTTCGATCCTTTTACGATCGGGCATCAATCCTTGGTAAGGCGTGGGTTGGAACTGGTGGACGAGATCGTGATCTCGATCGGTATCAACGATAAGAAGCTTACCTATTTCTCCTTGGAGAAGCGGATGGAAGCGATCTGGAATCTATACAAAGATAATCCAAGGGTGAAAGTCATGTCATATAATCAATTGACGGTGGATTTCGCTAAAGAGGTCGGAGCCGGCTTTATCTTAAGAGGAATCCGTACGGTCAATGATTTCGAATATGAGAAGACGATCGCGGACGTGAATCGTAAGTTGACGGGTATCGAGACTTTTATCTTGTTTACGGAACCGGAGCATACGCATATTAGCTCAAGCATTGTCCGTGAGTTGTTACGCTACGGCAAAGACATTTCCCAATTCGTCCCTAAAGAGACGAGATTGTATTGAAAATTATGAAACGAATATATCTGATGAAAAGAATCGTCTTATCCCTGCTGATCGTCCTAGGTGTGTTTACCGGAGCGACAGCGCAAAAAGCGAATATGGATGCCCGGAAGCTCCAATTGGCTTTATTCGCCATCTCTAATCTATATGTCGACTCTACTAGCGAGACGAAGTTGGTGGAAGACGCTATAGTCGGTATGTTGGATAAGCTAGACCCTCATTCCAATTATATGGATCCGGAGGAGACGAAAGAGATGACCGAGCCTTTACAAGGCAATTTCGATGGTATCGGCATACAGTTCAATATGTTGACGGATACGCTTTACGTGATTCAGGTAATCCCCGGAGGTCCCTCTGAGAAGGTGGGGTTGATGGCGGGCGACCGTATTATCCAAGTAGACGATACCTTGATCGCCGGCGTGAAGATGAAGACTACCGATATCATGAAGAAACTACGCGGACCGAAAGGTACCGAGGTGCGTGTGAAAGTAAAGCGAGGCAAGTCGCCGGAATTGATGGATTTCAAGATCGTTCGCGGTAAGATTCCCGTGTATAGTCTGGATGCCGCTTATATGGCGGATAAGAATACCGGTTATATTAAGTTGAACCGTTTCGCCGCTTCTTCCGCCGATGAATTCAGGGAGGCGTTGGAGAAGCTCCGGAAACAGGGCATGAAGAACTTGATTCTGGATTTGCAGGGCAATGGCGGGGGATATTTGAATATCGCCATAGAGCTGGCGGATGAGTTCTTGGATAAAAACCGGTTGATCGTTTATACGAAAGGGAGTAAGCAACCTCGTGAGGAGGCGAACTCTACCGCTCGCGGACAATTCCAAGAGGGACGTTTGGTCGTGCTGGTGGACGAGTCCTCGGCTTCGGCCAGCGAGATCGTCTCCGGCGCTATTCAAGATTGGGACCGTGGAGTGATCGTAGGTCGCCGTACCTTTGGTAAAGGTTTGGTACAGAAACCGATTCCCCTGCCGGATGGTTCCATGATTCGTTTGACGGTTTCCCGTTACTATACACCCACCGGACGTTGTATACAAAAGCCTTACGAGAACGGGAAGATCGAGGAGTACCACCATGATCTGATCGACCGTTATAACCGGGGGGAGTTGATGAGTGCCGATAGCATTCATTTCCCGGATTCAATGAAGTATAACACCTTGGTTACCGAGCGTACCGTATATGGGGGTGGAGGTATTATGCCGGACGTGTTCATCCCGGTAGATACGGCTCGCTATACGGATTATCACCGGAAACTGGTAGCTTCCGGTTTGGTCAATCGGGTGTCCATGAATTATCTGGATCGTAATCGGAACCAGATGATGGCTAAATATCCGAAATTCCAGCAGTATAAGCAAGGTTTCGTGGTCGGAGAGGATATCATGGAGGAGCTTCTTAAGATGGCCGGCGATGAGAAGATTGAGTTTGAGGAAGAGCAATATAATCGTTCGAAGCCGTTGATCATGCTTCAGATCAAGGCGCTTATCGCACGGGATCTCTATGATATGGCGCAGTACTTCCAGATTATCAATGATGATAATCCAAGTTACCAGAAAGCGCTTCAGATTATTAATAATAAAGAAACTTACAATAGGCTTTTAGGACGTTAGCCAACGTAAACTGATAAGGGTATGTATTGGACGCTTTTTCTGACATTCGTGAAAATCGGTATGTTTACCATCGGAGGTGGTTACGCCATGTTGCCGCTTATCCAGCGGGATGTGGTGGACCGGGGGTGGATGACGAAAGAGGACTTTATCGACGTTTTCTCCGTGGCCCAATCGTTGCCGGGTATTTTCGCCGTGAATATAGCGATCTTCGTGGGTTATAAACTGAAGAAGACATGGGGCGGTTTTGTTTGTGCCTTGGGTACGATTCTCCCTTCTTTTGTAATCATGCTCTTGATTGCGTTATTCTTTACGCAGGTAAAGGATAATGTATGGGTGGAGAAGGCGTTTATGGGATTGCGTCCGGCGGTGGTCGCCTTGATCGCCGTGCCTTGTCTGACAACCGCACGCTCTATCAAGTTGAGTTACGTGCAAATGATCATACCTGTCGGGGCGGCATTGCTGATCTGGATGGGTGGGGTGTCTCCCGCTTGGATTATCTTGGCGGCTATAGCCGGAGGTTTGGTGTATGGTTTAAATAAGAAGGGCTGATATGATTTGGTTGCAATTATTATATGTATATCTGAAGATCGGTATATTGGGCTTTGGTGGCGGGTATGCGATGTTATCCTTGATACAAGCCGACGTGGTGGACCGCTATGGTTGGATTTCCTTGCAGGAGTTTACCGATATTGTCGCTATCTCTCAAATGACACCCGGGCCGATCGGTATCAATAGCGCCACCTATATAGGATATACGGCGGTGCATAATGCGGGGTATTCGGAGACGATGAGTATCCTAGGGTCTTGCCTGACGACATTCGCGGTATGTCTGCCCTCTTTCATATTGGTTCTCTTGATCTCTTATTTCTTCGCTAAGTTCCGGAATAATAAATATGTAGAGGCGGCTTTCCTTGGATTGCGCCCGGCTACGGTTGGTTTGATCGCCGCCGCCGCCTTGCTATTAATGAATAAAGAGAACTTCATCGACTACAAGAGCTTCTTGATCTTTGGTGCCGCTTTCATCCTAACATGGAAATTCAAGGTACATCCTATCTTGATGATCATCTTGGCGGGTATCGCGGGTATTATTTTATATTGGTAATCCCGATGTCGATGGAATTGCCCGTTTAATCGGTGAAAACAGCCCCTTTTTCTAGTCTGGTTGCCCATGTTTTTAAGGTAATATAGTTTTGCTTTCGTAAAAAGATAGAAAACGAAGGCAATATGAAACAATACGCTTTATTATTCGCATGTCTGTTCTTCCTCTGTGTAGGGAGTAAGGCACAAGAGCAACCTACCCGATGGACTTTGCGCGCTTGCTTGGATTACGCTTTGGAGCATAATATCCAAGTAAAGAAAAGCAAGGTGTCGCATCTTTCCGGTATAGAGGATACGAAGCAGGCGAAAGCACAGCTTTTCCCTTCCCTTTCGGCTTCGGTTACCCAAGGATTCGTGAATTATCCTTCGAGCGACGCCGCTACGAATAATAGCTATAGCGGTAATTATGCGCTGAACGCTAAATGGACGCTTTTTGATGGAGGGCAACGTGTACAGGCGATCAAGCAACAGGAAATACAAAATACCGTCGATGAGCTAGGTATCGAGCAAAACGAGGATGATATCCAAATCTCCTTGATACAGACCTATATGCAGGTACTATATGCGATGGAGTCCGTTCGTATCAACCAAAATACGGTCGAGGTATCTACGGCGCAACGGGATCGTGCGGTGGAGTTGCTACGTGCCGGTTCGATCTCGAAAGTGGATTTGGCTCAGTTGGAAAGCCAGTTAAGCACCGATAAATATCAATTGGTCGTAGCCCAGACGAATCTAGACAATTATAAGTTGCAATTGAAGCAATTACTAGAACTGGATATAACCGAAGAGATCGAATTGGTGATGCCGGAGCTTACGGAGAAAGATATCTTAACCCCGCTTCCGAGCAAGCAAACGATTTACAATACCTCTCTGGCTGTGATGCCGCAAATAAAGAGCAGTGAGCTGGCCGTGGACATCGCCGAGCTGGAGAAGAAAAAGGCGAAAGGTGCTTTCCTTCCTTCGCTCTCCATGAACGCCGGGCTGGGTACCGGCCATCTTTCCGGAACGGATTACGCTTTCGGTAGCCAGGTCTGGAATAGTTTCAACGAGAGTGTCGGATTGACGATCAGCATCCCTATCTTCAGTAACCGTCAGTATAAGACGGCCTATAACAAGGCGAAATACGCGATTACCACCAGCCAGTTGGAGTTGCTGAATACCCAAAAACAATTGCTGCAAACCGTGGAGGGGATCTATCTGGACGCTACCTCGTCGCAGACCCAATATACCTCGGCTACCGAACGCTTGAGTTACGTGAAAGAAAGCTATAACTTGATCGATGAGCAATTCAGCCTCGGTATGAAAAATACGCTTGAGCTATTGACGGAGAAGAACAATTATCTGACCGCCCAGCAAGAGCAGCTACAAGCGAAATACATGGCCTTGATGAGCGTTCAATTGCTGAATGTTTATCAGAAGAAGCCGGTTGCGGAGAATTATTAACCCACTAATGGATATATTTACTCCACTCTCTTTTTTCAAGGTTACCCTGCGACGGAGGTCGCGGGGGCCTTTTGAACAAGAATACAACGTAAAACAGAAATAAAACGAATCAGAATATGGACAAGAAGAAACTAATCATGGGCGGTGTTGCCGTTATCCTTATAGCGGGGGGCGTGTTCCTTTTCACGGGCAAATCCTCGAAAGGCGGGATCAAGCTGGAGACCGCTAAAGTAGGGCGCAGCACGATCACGAATACGGTTACGGCCACCGGTACGGTAGAGCCCGTTACCGAGGTTGAGGTAGGTACGCAGGTCTCCGGTATCATCGATAAGTTGTACGCTGATTATAACGACGTGGTGAAAGCCGGCCAACTGATCGCCGAGATGGATAAGATCAACCTCCAAGCCGAGCTTCGTTCCGCCGAGGCGCAATTGGCGAGCAGCAAGACGGAGTTCGAGTATCAACAGAAGAACTACGCACGTAGCAAGGTGCTTCACGAGAAACAATTGATTAGCGATACGGATTATGAGACGGCTACCTATAATTACGAGAAGGCGAGGGCCGCTTACGACCAGAGTCAGGCCTCCATGGTAAAGGTAAACCGTAATCTCGAATATGCCACGATCACGAGCCCTATAGACGGAGTGGTTATCAACCGGGCCGTTGAGGAAGGGCAGACCGTTGCCGCCGGCTTCGAGACCCCGACGCTGTTTACCATTGCCGCCGACTTGACGAAGATGCAGGTAATAGCGGATGTGGATGAGGCGGATATAGGTAATGTGGAGGAAGGCCAACGGGTTAGTTTTACGGTGGATGCCTACCCGAACGATCAATTCGAGGGCGTGGTTCGCCAGATTCGCCTTGGGGATAGCGAAAGCACCTCCAGCGCTTCTTCCAGTACTTCTTCTTCTACGGTCGTTACCTACGAGGTAGTGATTACGGCAGATAATCCGGACTTGAAACTGAAACCTCGCTTGACGGCGAATATCACGATTTATACGTTGGAACGTGCGAATGTCCTGACCTTGCCGAACAAGGCACTTCGTTTTATCCCCGAGCCCGCCATCATGGAATCGTTGGGTATGACCGTGACAGATCCGAATGCGGAGGTACAACCCGGAAAACGCTTGGTTTGGTCCCGCCAAGGAAATACCTTGAGCCCGAGGCAGATTACGGTCGGAACCAGCAACAACAGCGTGACCGAAGTAACCGAGGGCCTGAGCGAGGGCGATGAGGTAGCCGTAGATTTAGCGAGCGCCGCTAACATGCCGGAAGTAGGTGCAGGAGCGGAGCGTAGCCCTTTCATGCCGGGCCCTCCGGGAAGCAACAAAAATAAGAGATAGTTTGCGTCATGAAAGAAATTATCAGATTAGACAATATAAAACGAGACTTCCACGTTGGCGACGAGACCGTCCATGCCCTGCGAGGCGTGTCGTTCACGATTCGCGAGGGGGAGTTCGTTACGATCATGGGAACCTCCGGCTCCGGAAAGAGTACGTTGCTGAACACGCTGGGTTGCCTTGATACTCCTACGAGCGGGGAGTATTACTTAGACGGGGTATCCGTGCGCACCATGAACAAGCGGCAACGGGCGACTCTCCGGAATCGTAAGATCGGCTTCGTCTTCCAGAGCTATAACCTGCTGGCGAAGACAACGGCGGTAGAGAATGTAGAGCTCCCTCTCATGTACAACCCCGCCTATAAAGCGGCTCAGCGTAGGGAAAAGGCGGTCAACGCCTTGATCGCCGTGGGCTTGGGAGACCGACTGATGCATAAAAGCAACCAGATGTCCGGTGGCCAGATGCAGCGTGTGGCGATCGCCCGTGCCTTGGTGAACGACCCGGCGGTGATCCTGGCGGACGAGGCTACCGGCAACTTGGATACCCGTACCTCTTTTGAGATCTTGGTGCTCTTCCAGCGTCTGCACGCCGAGGGACGTACGATTATTTTTGTCACCCACAACCCGGAGATCGCCCAATACAGCAGCCGGAATATCACGTTGCGCGACGGTCATGTAACCGCCGATACGGTGAATACGAATATCTTGAGCGCCGCCGAGGCTTTGGCCCGCCTGCCCAAGAATGATGATTAAGCGATAAACAGAAGTAACAATGAATACGACGAATTTACTAAAGATAGCCCTCCGGGCCTTGGCCAACAACAAGCTGCGGGGATTCCTCACGATGCTCGGCATCATCATCGGCGTGGCTTCCGTCATCACGATGCTGGCCATCGGCCAAGGTTCGAAGCGGAGCATCCAGGCCGAGATCAGCGAGATGGGGTCGAATATGATCATGATCCAGCCGGGAGCCGACATGCGTGGTGGTGTCCGCCAAGACGCCTCTGCCATGGAGACGCTGAAGCTACAGGACTACGAGGATATCGTGAACGAGACTCGCTACGTCTCCGCCACCTCTCCCTCCGTGAACAGTAGCGGGCAGGCCATCTATGGCGCCAACAATGCCCCGACCACCGTCTACGGTATCAGCCCGGATTATATGGAGATACGCCGATACGAGGTGGAGGATGGCGATATGTTCAGCGATCAAGACGTACAGACCGCCGCCAAGGTATGCGTGATCGGGAAGACGGTGGTGGATAACCTTTTCCCCGGCGGAGAGAATCCCGTCGGACGGGTGATCCGTTTCCAGAAGCTACCGTTCCGGGTCGTGGGCGTACTGAAAAGCAAAGGATATAACAGCATGGGAATGGACCAAGACGACCTAATCTTAGCTCCATACACAACTATTCAAAAGAAGATCTTGGCCATCACCCATTTGCAAGGCATAACCTGTTCGGCCCTCAAGGAGGAATACACCGACCAGGCCATAGACGAGATATCGGAGATACTGAGGCGTAACCATAGGCTGCGGGAAACCGATGATGATGATTTCACGATCCGGAGTATGCAGGAGTTGAGTACGATGTTGACAAGTACGACGGATATAATGACGACGTTGCTGGCCGCGGTGGCTGGTATCTCTCTTCTCGTTGGTGGTATCGGTATCATGAATATCATGTACGTGAGCGTGACGGAGCGTACGCGGGAGATCGGCCTCCGTATGAGTATCGGTGCGAAAGGCATGGATATCTTGGCTCAGTTCTTGATCGAGTCTATCCTTATCAGCGTGACCGGGGGATTGATCGGCGTGCTTTTCGGCGTGGGAGCCGCCTTGATCGTGAATGTCGTGGCGCATTTCCCGATCTATATCCAGCCATGGAGCGTACTGCTCTCTTTCGTGGTATGTACCGTCACCGGGGTGTTCTTCGGATGGTATCCCGCTAAGAAGGCGGCCCAGCTCGACCCGATAGAGGCCATACGCTATGAGTAGACGGATGAGGCATGGTCTCCTTACCTGTAAAGGGTATGCATCATACGTATGAGGAACGATGCATTAAACCTATGATGTATGACACCTCATAGCTATGAGGCGAAGGCTCACTAGATAAGGCTACATGGCTCATATAACGGTAGGAATGACTATATTTGCGTAGCACTAAAGAGGATAATAAGATGAATGACACACCACAATCCCCCCCTATCAAAGGTTTGGGAAAGTTGATACACATTGCGGGATGGGGTATCCTATTCTGTTCCCCCTTCTTCTTCACGGGGAGGGAGTCGCAAGTCACGTTCGAGGGGTATCTGCGGAGCATCATCGTGCCGCTCTCCTTCATGCTCGTCTTCTACTTGAATTACGGGTGGCTGGTGAGGCGGTATTTGTTCAACCGCCGGACAGGGCGTTTCCTGCTGATCAACCTATTGCTTATCGGGAGTACGATGCTGTTCGTGCATTTCTGCATGCGCTATTTCTACCCTCCGGAGATGCATCATCCGGCTCGTCCGCCCCGCCCGTTGAACGAGACGGTGGGGTTCTTTCTCGTCAACGCCGTTATCTACTCCTTGGTAGCCGGCCTTAGCGTGGCGATCAAGATGACGGACGGATGGTACCGGGTGGCGGCTATCCAGCGGGAACTGGAGAAGGAGCGTGCCGAGGCGGAATTGCAGAACTTGAAAAGCCAGCTTAACCCGCATTTCCTGTTTAATACGTTGAATAATATCTATAGCTTGATAGCGTTCAGCCCGGAGAAGGCGCAGGAGGCGGTGCACGATTTGAGCCGCTTGCTTCGCTATGTCTTGTATGAGAGTAGCCAGCCTTTTGTCCCTTTGGAGAAGGATTTCGACTTCCTTCGTAATTATGTGGAGTTGATGCGTATACGCCTGCCCAAACATGTGGAGCTGAAAACGAATATCGTCGCTTCCTCTCCGGGAACCTTGATCGCTCCCCTGTTGTTTATCTCCTTGGTTGAGAACGCGTTTAAGCATGGGGTGAGCAATAATAAGCCGTCTTTCATCCATTTGGATATCCATCAGGAGGGGGGGCGGAGGTGGTTTGTACTATCGTGAATAGCTATTTCCCGAAAAGCCCGGATCAAGATAAAAGTGGTTCCGGTATCGGGCTGGTGAATCTGGAGAAACGCTTGGGGCTGCTCTATCCGGGGCATTTCTCGTTCCAATGCGGTCGGGAGGGGGATAACTATTCTTCTTATCTATCAATTACTATAAACGAGACTGAGATATGAGATTGACTTGCGCTATTATTGACGATGAACCTTTAGCGGTTAGCTTGCTGGAAAGCTACGTCTTGAAAACTCCGTTTCTGGATTTGCAGGGGACTTATAATAGTGCCTTGGACGCTCTTTCCGACTTACGGGATCGGCCGGTGGATCTGCTTTTCCTCGATATCCAGATGCCGGAGTTGAGCGGATTGGAGTTCTCCCGTATCTTGAACGCCGATACCCGTGTCATCTTTACGACGGCTTTCGATCAATATGCCGTGGATAGTTACCGGGTAAACGCGCTGGATTATTTGTTGAAGCCGATCAGCTATCCGGACTTCCTTGCCTCGGCGAATAAGGCGTTGCGATGGTATGAGTTGCTCCGTAAGCCGGTGTCTTCGGAAGAGAAGGAGGAATCCGCGTCAATCGCGGAGAGGGGCGGGATGGAGAGTATTTTCGTCAAGAGTGAGTATAAGCTGTTGCAAATAGAGCTGCGCAAGATATTATATATTGAAGGATTAAAGGATTACGTGAAGATATTCGTGGAGGATGAGCCTCGTCCGGTCCTTTCGTTGATGAGCATGAAGAGTTTGGAGGATATGTTACCTTCGGATCGCTTTGTGCGTGTTCATCGCTCTTTTATCGTCCAGCCGGAGAAGATCAAGGTGATCGAGCGGAACCGGATTGTCTTTGGAAAGGAGTATATCCCGATCTCCGACAATTATAAACAGCATTTCCTAGAGATGATAGAGCGTAGATCGATCCTGCCGAAATAACCGCTGGTTAGTTGAACAACTGGAGCAATAATTTCTCTATCGCTACGGTCATAGGACGTCCGTCGCAGGAATAGTTATTTACGAATAGGGCGATGGCGTATTGCTTATCGCCTTTGTTTATATATCCCGCGTATCCTTTTACCCGGCTCATGCTTCCGCTTTTAAGATGGGCTTTTCCTTGGAGGGATGAGCCTTTTAAGAAGTTCCTCACCGAGCCTTCTACCCCCGCTACGGGCAATGATTCGTAGAAGGCTGTGTGTTGTTGTGAACGGGTTCTCATATAAATCAATAAATCAGCCACAAAAGCTGTTGATAACTTGTTGGTAACCGCAAGGCCACTACCGTCGTACATCCAGACGCACGAGAGGTCGAGTCCTTTCCCTTGCCAATAGTCCCGAAGCACCTGGATGCCCCGGTTAAAAGAAGATATGACCTCTCCCTTACGGGGCGTATAGCGTAGGCCGATTGTCTTGATCAAGGCATCGGCGAATAAATTATGGCTGACATGGTTGGTCACTTCCACGATTTCCCGAAGCGTAGGGGAGTAAGTGGTAACAATCTCGGTCCGTTTCCCGGGTTGCCACCTACCGGCCTCCCGCAAGATACGGAAACAAGACGGTGATTCGCCGACCGTGATCCCTTCATGTTCCAATTGCCTAGTGAGATAATCCGCTAGGAAAAGAGCCGGGTCCGGGATATCCCCTTTGAGCGGATACCATTCCCGGTTAGCGGGGACAATTCCGTATAAATAACGGTCCGTGGCGAATGGCGCCCCTACGATAAAAGAACTATCCGAAGATACTTGCTGAGCCGTTAAGTAATTATGGAAATGGATGCCGGATAATTCCGGTTCGGTTCCTTTCAACTTCGGGCGGCTTCCGGGAGCCCCGGTTTGCAGTCCTAATTTATAGAGATTGTCGAATACGCAAAGTCCATAGCTTCCGGCGCCATAATAGCTGCCCATATCTTCGCCAACCCATTTAAAGGAAGTGCCTTCCGTGTCGAATATACTTTCATCAGCGATTACGGCACCTTGTATTTTATGGATACCCACCTTTTTCAAGGCGGAGATCCATTCCTGTAGGAACCGCTTATGATACGGGGCGAAATGCGCTGAGCCAAGGCTGGGATCTCCGCTTCCCTTGATGTATAGATTCCCTTTTAGCAAGCCCTTCTCGATGGAGCCATCGTATGCCAATGTCGTGGGAAAGCGATAATCCTCGCCCAGTATCTCCAAGGCGGTAGCGGTCGTAACCGTCTTCATGACCGAGGCTGGGGTCAGCTGCCGGAGGGTATCGTAAGCGAATACCGTCTCGCCATTGTGAACGTCTTTCACGATCAAGGAAAATGAGGCTCCTTCCATATAAGGCTTACGCAGGAATTGCTTGATAGGTTGTGGAACCTGTGCCCCTACTGAAAGGTATAAGCAAGAAATGAGGAAGAAAAAAGGATATTTTACGTATCATGATGTTTATATATTCTACTTTATTCTATCTTTGTCGCAAGCAAAGATATGAAAATAATATGAATCCACTGTTTGACAAGCCTTTTACGTTTGACCGTGTAATACGCATAGTGTTCGGTATACTGGTCATCTCAGGGATTATCTATTTGATAGCCTTATTACGGAACGCATTGTTACCTTTCCTGATCGCTTGGTTGCTGGCTTACATGATGCAACCGTTCGTAAAGTTCTTCCAATATAAATTATGCTTTAAGAGCCGTATCTTATCGATTATGGCGGTATTGGTGACTTTAGGGCTGTTGATAACGTTGCTGATAGTCATGGTCGTTCCTTCCATCGCGGCTGAGGCGGATAAAACGCTAGAACTGATCCGCACACATGATCCCGGTGAAGGTCATGTCCCTTTGATTCCGCATTCATGGATGGAATATCTGGAAAGTAATGTGAACTTCGCTCAGATTATGGAGTTATTGAGTAAGGAGAATTTGTTGAAAGCGGTGAAGCAGATAGCACCCCAGTTATGGTCTATCTTATCGAACACCTTCTCGATCCTTTTCAGTATCACGATCGTGTTCGTGATCTTGCTTTATTTTATCTTCATCCTTTTGGACTATGAGAAGATCGCGAATGGTTGGATCGATTTGATACCGGAGCGTTACCGTCCGTTCCTGCAAGGTTTGGCTGAGGATGTGGAATACAGCATGAACCGTTATTTCCGAGGACAATCGCTGATCGCTCTCTCCGTCGGGATTCTCCTCGCGATCGGTTTTAAGATCATTAATTTCCCGTTGGCGGTCACGCTGGGCTTGTTTATCGGCGTGCTGAACTTAATTCCCTATATGCAGGCGATCGGTATCATCCCGATGATTCTATTGAGCTTATTGCGTTCGGCCGAGACAGGCGAGAACTTCTGGTTGATCTTTGGTTTGGCTATTTTAGTCTTGGGTATCGTACAATGTATACAGGATTTATATCTTACCCCCCGCATAATGGGTAAGGCTATGGGATTGAATCCCGCCATCATTTTACTCTCATTATCCATCTGGGGAACGATCTTAGGCTTTATCGGCTTAATAATAGCCCTCCCATTAACAACCTTATGCTTATCTTATTATAAACGATTTATCTTGCATGAATATAATGAGTTAGATTCCAGAAGCCTTGCTCATCAACCTAAACAAGAGGAAATAAATTCAGATTTAATCGCAAAAAAATAGCCATATCTATTGCGTATTAAAAAAATATCCCTACCTTTGCACCCGCATTACAAAAGTAACGCACAGGATGATTCGCTAGCTCAGCTGGTAGAGCACAACACTTTTAATGTTGGGGTCCTGGGTTCGAGCCCCAGGCGGATCACCAAGAAAGGGTATTCAGCAATGAAGACCCTTTTTTTATTATCTCGTAAACTGCCGCTTATAGATATTGGTGTATTCATGCTGTTAAGATAAAGCTCTTGGGGGGAGGAGGAATTTGCTGCGGTTGTCCTGGAATATTTCCCATATATGTTTTTAGGACAAGAGTACTTTTGTTTTATCCCAACATGGTTCTAAGTTAATATGTAAATTTGCGAGCACAAAATAATGAATAACATGTCTGAAATTGCACCTCTTATTTCCGACTTGGCAGTTATATTGATTGCTGCGGGAATAATTACATTGGTTTTTAAATGGTTGAAACAACCTGTCGTTTTGGGGTATATTGTTGCCGGTATTATTGCCGGACCTGCCGTACCTTATATACCAACAGTATCCGATCCTGCCAATATAAAAATATGGGCAGACATAGGCGTTATATTTCTTTTATTTGCCATGGGGTTAGAATTCTCTTTCAAGAAGTTGATGACTGTAGGAGGCACAGCCGTTATTGCATCTATAACCATAGTTTCCGGAATGATGTTTCTAGGCTATGCAGCAGGAAACGCACTTGGCTTCTCACATATAAGCAGCATATTTTTAGGGGGTATGCTTTCTATGTCATCCACGGCAATTGTATTCAAGGCATTTGATGACATGGGACTTCGAGGGCAAAAATTTACCGGAGTTGTATTGGGTGTTTTAGTTGTCGAAGATTTAGTAGCCGTTGTTCTGATGGTCTTGCTTTCGACTTTAGCAGTCAGCCAGCAAGTGGAAGGAATGGAAATGTTGAAAAGCATTCTAAAGTTAGGAGCATTTCTTATATTTTGGTCATTACTCGGAATCTATCTTATTCCAAGTTTTCTAAAAAAGGTCAAACCGTTTCTTAACGACGAAACCTTATTGATCATAGCATTAGGCTTCTGTTTAGGTATGGTTATGATTGCGGCTAAAGCGGGATTCTCCTCTGCGTTAGGAGCTTTTGTTATGGGATCGTTATTGGCTGAAACCATTGAGGCCGAGAAGATAGAAAAGCTGGTAAAACCGGTAAAAGATCTGTTTGCTGCCATATTTTTTGTCTCTGTAGGTATGATGATACAACCGGACTTATTAATCGAATACCTTATCCCAATCTGTATCTTAACCATATTGGTTATCATTGGGCAAATCTTTTTTGGGAGTCTTGGTGTCCTCTTGTCCGGACAGCCATTAAAGATAGCTCTACAATCAGGATTCTCTCTGACCCAAATAGGTGAATTCGCGTTCATTATTGCTTCATTGGGAGTTAGCTTGAAAGTAACGGACGATTATCTGTATCCTGTTATTGTCGCTGTATCGGTTGTTACAACATTTCTTACTCCTTATATGATCCGTTTGGCGACCCCGGTCTATCAATTGATCGAAAATCATTTGCCTTCATCTGTAAAACTAATGTTGAACCGCTATTCTTCCGGGTCCAACACTGTCAAACATAAAAGTACATGGAATAAGTTGTTGAAATCTATGTTACTAGATGTAATACTATATACAGTATTGACAATATTCAGTATTATCATATTTTTCACTTATGTAAATCCAATTATTCGCGAGAACATATCTGGAATCAAAGGGGCTTTATTGAGCTTATCTATTATTCTGGCTGTTATATTGCCTTTCCTTTGGGCCATCATTATGAAAAAGAATCATTCTCCTGAATTTCAGAAATTATGGAATGACAGCAAATATAACCGGGGGCCATTGGTTTCTCTGATAGCAATAAAGATACTCCTTTGCGCAAGTATCCTAATGCCGGTTATAGTTCATATATTAAACGTGGCATCCGGTGTCGGATTTATTGTTACCCTGTTGATATTGGCAATGATTATCTTATCCAAAAAACTGAAAAAGCGTTCTCTCTCAATCGAAAAAAGATTTATTGATAATTTCAACGGGAAAACAAATGGATCAAACATTGAAAGCCCTTTGACCGACAAAATCTCTGGAATCTTTACCTTTCAATGATTTGCACTTGATGGATTTCGTTGTTGGCCAAGAATCCTCCATTGTCGGCCGGAGTTTGAAAGAGATCAACTTCCGTCAAAAATATGGAATAAATATCGTTTCCATCATTCGAGGTGAACGACAAATCAATATACCTAGAGGAGAGGAACGCCTTTATCCTTTTGATAAGATTATAATTGTTGGTACGGATGAGGAATTGGATCTTTTCCAGGAGATAATACAAAAACAGGACAAAGAATATAGAGATCGGTTGACACAAAGCACCAATAAAAATATAAAAATAGAGCAATTCAATATTGAACCGGGATCTCCGTTGATCGGGCGATCTATTCAACAGTCTGACATTCGGGATAAGAACGCTTGTCTGATCTTGGGTATTGAACGAGACGGAAAGTCAATGATGAATCCTCCATCCCAAACCGTATTCGAGGAAAACGACAGCGTATGGATTGCCGGAGAATATCGTCAAATTGTTCAATTGAGCGAAGGTTTAAGTTATAATTAAGTGTTTCAGCCAAAGTGTAAAATATATTTTTCATTAGGGAAGCCATCTCTTAAATTCTACATTTAAGACTTAGGGGATTAGGATATTAGGATATATTTGATAGCTTTGCGAAGAAATGGGGGGCGTGCCCCTTTCTCGAATAAATGATAACAATAAAAGTAAATGATAATGAATGAAAAAATGAATACTCCATTGGGTAGCGCTTTTCCCAAGGAACGGGTTCGTTATGCGATGCTTTCTTTCTTTTTAGCGCAAGGTCTTTGTTTCTCTAGTTGGGCTAGCCGTATTCCGGACGTGAAGGATATTTTTGAGGTGAATTACGCTTTCTATTGGGGCTTGGTCTTGTTCCTGATCCCGGTAGGTAAGTTTGTGGCGATCCCGTTAGCGGGTTATTTGGTGTCGAAGTTGGGAAGCCGTATTATGGCGCAGGCCAGTGTGTTGGGATATGCCTTGGCCTTATTCGCGATCGGTACGGCACATAATATTTATCTGCTGGGTGTCTATTTATTCTGTTTTGGGGTGTTCTGGAATCTTTGCGATATATCCTTGAATACGCAAGGGATTGGTATCGAGCGGCTCTATGGACGTACGATTATGGCCTCATTTCATGGAGGTTGGAGTCTGGCGGCTTGTTTAGGGGCTTTGATCGGGTTTATCATGATCGTATCCGGTGTTACTCCGTTCTGGCATTTTACGTTGATTGCTTTATTGATTGTGATGATCGTTTTGGTAAGCCGGAAGTATTTGCAGGAAGACGTAGCGGTTGAATCACCGGAGGAAGAGAAGGAAGCGGAGAAGAAAGAAGCTCCGGCATTGTTGAGCTTTATCCGTAAGCCGGAAATGCTGTTGATCCAGTTAGGTATCGTCGGACTGTTTGCCTTGGTGGTGGAAAGTGCGATGTTTGATTGGAGTGGACTTTACTTCGAATCGGTACTACAAGTTCCTAAATCCTTGCAGATCGGTTTCTTAGTGTTCATGGTGATGATGACGGTAGGCCGTTTTCTTACGAACTCCGCCTATAGTGTTTTAGGAAAGCAGAAGGTGTTGCAATTGGCGGGTTTCTTTATTTTTGCCGGTTTCTTTATCTCAGCCATGTTGGGCGGTATGTTCGAATCGATGATGGTAAAGGTGATCGTGAATTCCTTAGGCTTTATGTTGGTAGGCTTGGGTATCTCGTGTATGGTGCCTACTATTTATAGCTTAGTGGGCGCTAAATCGAGAACTCCGGTGGGAATTGCCTTGACGATCCTTTCCAGTATCAGCTTTATCGGCTCGTTGATCGCACCTTTGTTGATCGGAGCGATCTCGCAGGCTTTCAATATGAAATACGCTTATATCGTGGTCGGCTTGTTAGGGCTTTGTATCTTGCTAATGACTACATTCTGCAAAGCATTCAAGAATAATTAAAGATAGAGAATTGAGAATTGAAAATTAGGAGAGAGCGAATAATTTTCAATTCTCAATTTTCAACTACTCAGGCATTCGTTGTTCCGCTGTCTCTAAACATCGCAACACATCTTCCTTAGTGCCGTTGAATGGGCCTATTCCTTCGATTTTCAATGTTGTCATAGCTGCCGCGAAACGTCCGGCTTCTTCTATGCTTGCGCCTTTGGCACGTTTATAGAGATATCCTGTCATATAAGTATCACCCGCTCCGGTAGCGTTTACTACTTCTTTCGGTATGTAAGCGGGGATTTTATGGAAAGTGGAACCGTCGTAAATGATAGATCCCATGCTTCCGAAAGTCAGCAATACCTCTTTCACGCCCCAATCGTAGATAACTTTTCCTGCGTTCACGGCATCGGTATATCCGGTTAACACCTCCATCTCATGTTCGTTAGCCTTGAGGAAGTGCACGTATTTAAGTACTTCTTTTTTCTCTGGCCAATCCACGGCAAATACATCCTTGTCTCTTACTTCCCGTAGATACCCTTGCGAGTCAATCGATACTAAGCCTTTCCCCGCTAAATACTTTACCACTTCCAAAGAGAAATCATCGGCAAGCAAACTACCAAGGTGGAAGATTTTAGAGTTGATGTTCTCCAGATATTCCACGGTGAAAGGATCTGCTTTCGCCAATACACGTTGCGTACGGTTATCTTGGTTCTCTCCATAAATATTCTCGAAATAAACGGTGTGCTTACTTGGCATCACGGCAACGTCGATACCTTCAGCTCGTAGTTCCTCCACCGTTTTCATCTCAGATTCAGCCAAGGCTGTCACTAGAGTATAGTCGATATCATCGAAATGTTTTATCGCATGCGAGAAATAAAAGGAGGTTCCTCCCGGCATATGGACGGTGTTCTTAGGTGTTACTACCTTATCCAAGGTGATGTGTCCTACGCAGCAAAGTTCGTGTGTATTCATTTTTTACTCAGTTTATTATAAAGCGACAAATTTATGAAAAAAGCTTTCAAATACATAGATTACTCTCTTTTTTTGACCAATAAAAGCATGAAAGAGGCGTTTTGCCCTTGTGACTTTAGTTGCATCGGCATCAAGCTATAGTTTTAAGCTTATGGAACTAAAGTTACTTCATAGGTGAACAAAAGTTTCATTATTATAAGACTTGAAGGAATAAGGAATATTTGTTGATTGCTTGATAATTATATTATATATGTACGCTCGTACATATATAATATATGATAAAAGGGTAAATTCTATTGAAAATATAGTATATGCTATTGATCGTATGAAGATAGGTTTATAAAACGACTAGTTTAAACGATCGATTTTTCTAGTCATTTGCAAAGGTAAAGCGAGAAGGACACTTTATGGAACCCTTCAAGGTTAAAAAAATCACCCCTTATCCGCTTTCTTATCAATCAAATAGGCTATCCATCACGAAACAACCGATTCCATAAACAAACCTTCTCCTTTATCCCTTGAAAAACGCAAGATTTAGACGATCGTTTAGACTAGTCGTTTTGTACCCATTTAGGTGGGATGCATATATAAAGAGCTTTTAATTAACACTAGTATTAATATTAATTTTAGAATTATGAACAAAAAAAAGTTTTCTACTCTTGTAGCGGGCTTGGCTTTATGTACTGCCTTTACCGCTAATGCGAAGGTTGAAAATGGCAAAGTTTACCAATTGACCAATGAGGATGGTAAATATTTGTCTGTCACAGAGTCTTATACAAAGACTGATAGTTTGATCTTGGCTGATGCTCCTACTGCGGATATCAAGAACACTGATTATCAAAAATCCTTATGGAAAGTAACTTATCGTTTTGTCTCTTTGGCGAATACTTGGGCGTACACATTGACGAATAGCGCTACAGGCAGAGTGTTGACATTGGATAAGCAAGCTGAGTGGAACTTCAAAAATGAGGGTGCGTTTATCGCTCCGGAGAATGTGACTGCCGTTACTTTATCTGCTCAGTTGGATAATAAGACAGTTGTTTCTATCATCGCTAAAGATGATGTGGAAGCTGAAAGAACAGATATTGTTACTTTGGAAAAGGGAACGGCTGTATCTGCATCTGCGATTAACTTTACAGTAGCAGCTCCAGCAAAGATAAACATGACTGCTGACTTGTTAAATAATAAGTATGGTTCTCCTTTCGCTTTGACTTTCGACAAAAATCTGGATGGAAATCCTTTGGCAGGCAAAGAGTTGTTCGCTACAGACATTGACGGTTTAGATGGTTATGTTACTTTGCAGGATAGAACTACCGGTAAGTATTTAGTTGTGGACTCTACTTCTTGGTCTTCTAATTTGTCTTCTGAGAAATTCTGGAAACTTACTGTAGACGCACAACCTAAAGATGAGGCTGCTGCTGCTGATAAGGCTACCGGTGTAACAGCTGGTACGATCCTAGAGAATGGTCGTGCGAAAGAGTTGTATGCTTTCAAGGTAGTTTTAGATCCTTCCGATAATAGCAAGATGATCCTTTATCCGTATGCTACTCCTGTATATAAAGGCGCAAATGATACGGAGAAGAAGTCAAAAATGTGTTATGACATGGAGGTTACCGCTAATGGTGAGATGATCGCTTTTGGTAACTTCGCAGGTACAGAGAAATTGACAATCTGGACTAAGGATGCTGCTAAATGTACTTTCGCTGAGGTTAAGCTTCCGACTACATTGGATCCAGAGTATACTTACTTTGTTAAGGATATGAACAATGCGAAGTCTGATGAGGATCATTCCGCAAATAAGAACAAAGGAAAATACTATGTATTCTCTTTCTGTGAGAACGGTACAGTTCATGCTGGTGCTGTAACAGAAGTTCCTACTGCTTTATGGTATTTGACTGAGACTAATAATTTGGCTAATATGTGCAATACTAATAGTACTAGAGGTGGTGCTATTATCCGCGTAATAGATGATGCGAAGGCTATTTATTCTTTTGGAACAGATACAGTTCAATTGGTAAAAGGCCCGAAAGTGGAGGATGCTCAAGAGTTAGCTTATAAGAAAGTTTCTAAAGAAGATTTGGTTAATGGTGCATTGTCATTCCGTTTGAAATCTGATTTATTGGAGAACTTGTATGTAACTGTTAAAGATGGCAAATTGTATGTAGCTGCCGGTGAGTTGGCTTCTGCTTATAGATTTAAGGTAGAAGAGGTTGAATTAGATGAGGCAAATTCAACTGTAGCTGAGTCAAATGGAGTGAAAGTTTACAAGTATAATGTAACAGATCGTTTAGGTAAGGCTACTTTATGCTCTAAAAATGAAAATGGAACTGATTATTATTTAATGGGTGAGCCTGATGTAGAGAATAGTGTTTATCCTGTTACATTATCTTTCTTATCTACTGGTGTAGAGAATGAATATAAGTTGGTTTCTTATTCTGAATATACTGAAGAATATGGTTATTATGGTTCTGCAATCTCTGCTTTAGCTGGATCTGGAATGCTATATACAGCTAGCTGGTGCAACACTGAGAATACTACATTCGAGTTCGCAAAGAAGGATGCTCCTACATATGCTACTTTGAATATCGGTCACGTACAGATCACTTCTTATACAGAGGATGATAACAAGATGATCGCTAGCCAGAAAGATGGTTTCGCTGTATTGAAGGCAGAAGGACAGTCTATCTTGAAGAGCGATGTATATACGGATGATTCTTTGACTTTGTGGTTGGATACTGCTTGCTTGACTTTCGAAGAGACTATGCCTTTGTATTATCTTTCTACTAATGCATTTGCGGAAGAAGGTGTGAAAACTAGAAACTATTTGATGAATACATTGGATTCTGCAGAGGTTAAGGGTTATGCTTATGAGGCTGCTGGCGCTGAGGCTGTTCGTGCTGCATTTATCGCTGGTTCTGTATGCGGTATAGATTCTATCGCAATCAAGGGTGATACAATCAATGCGATGAACTTGAATCCGGCTGCTGTCGCATTTGAGGTCGCTGCTGAGTATAGCGATGAGGCTTACAAGATCCTTTCTGTTCAAGAATATTTGAATCCGGCTTATGATGAGGAAGCCGCTGAAGAGCAGAGGTGAAGAGTATGATGTAGAGAAATATTTCCCTCGTAATGCTTATTTGGCTCATTTGAACAATGTTGTTTATTGGACAACTGATCCTGAGCAAGCAGAAGTATTCAAGGTAATGACAACTAGCACTCCTACATCTAATGACAAGATCGCTGCTGAGTCTGCTATCTCTGTTATCGCTAACGATGGTACTGTAACAATCCAAGGTGCCGCTGGCAAGTCTGTTGTTATCTCTAACATCTTAGGTAAGGTGGTTGCTGAGACAGTTCTTTCATCTGATAACGCTACAATCGCTGTACCGGCAGGTATCGTAGCTGTAGCTGTAGAGGGTGAGGCTGCTGTTAAGGTGGTTGTTAAATAATTATTTTATTCGAAATGATACAGTAGAGGCGGGCACGTCCGTCTCTATCTAAATATATTTAATTAAATAATTTCCACACAGCAAAGTATCCCGTGATGGGGGAACGTGTGGTTAATACTAAAGTAAAAAAGTTCTTCCGATAGTATTTCCGTGAGGAAGGAAACCGGATAAAAATTGCTCCCGGCGATATTCGTATCGTCGGGACTTTTTTATGGTTCGGAAAGCTTTTATATAAATAAATGCGTATATTGCGGCAAGCTTATAATTTTAGAGTTTATGGAATATACCTTACTGATACTTCTATTACTGATCATGATTTGGATAAACTTGCGTAATAAGATATCCAAATCACAGGAGAAGACGGAGGAATTATCGAAAGAGATCGCTGCCTTGCGTAGACGTTTGGAGAATAGTTCGGAAGTTGCGGACGAGATAAAGGAACCGGAGCCTGAGATCTTGAAAGAGCCGGAAGTTTTCGTACAACCTGAACCTGTAAAGGCGATTGTCGAACCTGCGAGAAATCTTCAACCCCGGAAGGTGCGGAAGCCTGTCAATTATGAGAAATATATCGGTGAGAATTTATTCGGTAAAATCGGTATCCTGATACTCGTCTTGGGTATGGGTCTTTTCGTGAAGTATGCGATAGATAAGGAATGGATAAACGAGACCTTGCGTACGATCCTTGGCTTTGGGATGGGCGGATTACTTCTATTCGTGGCTTGGCGTTTGAAGGATTCCTATCGTACTTTTAGCTCTTTGCTGGCGGGAGGCGCTTTTGCGATCTTTTATGTAACGGTGGCGATCGCCTATCATTATTACGGGCTGTTCAGCCAAACGGTCGCTTTTATCTTGCTTGTATTGTTTACCGGGTTTATGTCGTCTTTATCTATACTCTATAATCGTAGGGAACTGGCGATTATCGCTTTGGTGGGTGGATTTATCGCTCCATTCTTAGTGGGTAGCGGAGATGGAAGTTATTGGGTGCTGTTTACCTATGTCATGATCTTGGACCTAGGGATGTTCGGGCTATCTATCTATAAGAAGTGGGGGAATTGCCTGTAATTTGTTTTGCCTTGACTTGGATCGTCTTTGCGGGTTATACGTATGCTGCGGATCTGGATTTGATGGGAAGTGTCCAATTAACGCATTTACTTATTTTCTCTATCGCCTTCTATTTGATCTTCTTATTATCGGTCGCTTCCATCGTGCGAATCAATATCCGGGGATCAATCAATATTTATTAGGAGTGATCGGATTGAACAATTTCGTATTCCTGTTCTTTGCCCTTTGTCTCCTGCAGAATATGGAGCTTGAGCGGAATTACAAAGGTCTGGTAACCCTTTTTGTTGCGGCTATTAACTTCGCTCTTTTCTTTTGGATCAAACGGAAAGGGGAACCTTTCACTTTCTTGATGCATACGTTATTGGGTATCGCTCTTACGTTCGTATCGGTGACGATCCCGATCCAACTGGAAGGGACCTTTATTACCTTGTTTTGGGCTTCGGAGGTAATGATTATTCTCTGGTTCTATAGTCGTTTCCGTCTGCGGGTTTACGAGATATTCGTTTGGGTACTTCCGGTCTTGACGCTGGGCTCTTACGGAATGGATGTCTTCCACGGATGTATGAAGGCTCGGTACGGAGATTCTTCCCTATTTATAAATGGCTTGTTCGCTACCGGTATTTTTACGGGGTTATCGTATTGGGTAGACGCTTGGTTGGTACGTCCGACAAGGATCTCGACGAAAGGGCCTCTCTTGACGGGATGTGTCGTATTATATATAGCCTTTGTTTTCGATTTCTATTCATATGTAGATCCTTCGATCGTGTCCTTTAGCTATATCGAGACATTTACGGTGGCGGTTTTATTTGCTGCGAATGTTTTATTAGGGAAAAAGCTATTTGCCTGTGTCAAGAAATGCGGGGGATATGGACTACTCTTGGGGCTATCTTTATCCCTGTTCGGAGGAATGTCTTTGTGGGTCGGGTATGATGATCTCTTTATTCCCCGGTTCCTGCTATGGGTTTCCTTTGCTTTTAATCGGGGGGGCATATTTTTGTCTTGGGACGGTACTATTATAAGGCATTCGACGCAAGAGAAAAGCGTACGCATGGGATGACCTTATATATTTGTTTGCTGTCTACGATATTACTGGCCGTGGGAACGAATAATTTGTTGAATCAGTTGGGCTTGCCGGATGAATTAAGCGCAGGTTTCTCTATCTCGTTGAGTCTTGCCGGTTTTATGCAAATGGCGGTGGGAATGCGATTGCATCTGAAAGTTGTCCGGATGATTAGTTTGGCCACCTTCTCGATCGTATTGCTAAAGTTGGTGATGGTGGATCTGTGGCTCTTGCCTACGATCGGGAAGGTGGTCGTCTTTATAATCTTGGGAGTTATCTTATTGATTCTCTCCTTCTTGTACCAGAAGTTGAAAACCGTCTTGTTCGATGATAGCTTATAGGATATCCGCTAGTTTCTCCAGCCCCATGCTATGAGAGCCTTTGATCAAGATATGATAGCCCTTTAACGGCTGTTTCCGAAGCTCTTCCACCATTGCCTCCGTGGTAGCGAAGGGGGAGAACTCTTTGCCTACCTTGGAGAAATGCTCGCCGCAGAGGAACACCTTGTCGAACTGGCCTTTCTTGATCTGTGCGACAACCTCCGCGTGTAATTCGTCGCTAGTTGGTCCAAGCTCGCGCATATCTCCAAGGATGATAGCTTTAGGCTGTACGGGCATGGTGATGAAATTGTCCAGAGCTACTTTCATGCTACTCGGATTTGCGTTGTAAGCATCGATAATCAATTCGTTATTATCGGTTTTCTTGAATTGGGAACGGTTATTGGTAGGCTCGTAAGCGGCGATAGCACGGCTGATACGCTCTGCCGGGATCTTGAAGAAGCGGCCTACGGCGACGGCGGCCAATACATTATCTAGGTTATAACTACCGATTATATGTGTTTCGACGGTATGCAACTTTCCTTGTTGCTTCCAATTGAACACTAAGAAAGGATCGCAACTGACTACCTGTCCGGACGCGAAAGCATCATCCCCGTTTCCATATGTGATTTGTTCGATGCCTTTGGCGATAGACTGAAGGTACTCGTTCTCTTTCTTGATAAATATCTTGCCTTTGGAGCGACGGATATAATCATATAACTCCCCTTTTGTCCGGATCACACCCTCGAAAGAACCGAAGCCTTCCAGATGGGCACGGCCTACGTTCGTGATGATGCCATAGTTAGGATGGACGATATCCACTAATTCCTTGATGTCTCCCGGATGGCTGGCGCCCATCTCGATAACCGCCATCTCATGGTCATGAGTCAATCGGAGCAAGGTCAAGGGAACGCCAATATGGTTATTGAAATTCCCTTCGGTATATAGTAAATTGAATTTCGTTGAGAGCACGGCGGCCAATAACTCTTTGGTCGTGGTCTTGCCATTTGTTCCGGTAATCCCGATGATCGGCAATCCCAGTACCTTGCGGTGATGGTGCGCTAATTGTTGCAAGGTCTTCAGCACGTTATCAACAAGGATCGTGCGTTCGCCTATATAATAATCGGGATTGTCTATGACGGCATAGACACAGCCGGATGCCAAGGCTTTCCCGGCATATTGATTTCCGTCGAATTTATCACCTTTTAAGGCGAAGAAGATAGAACCCTTCGGACAGTTCCGGCTATCTGTCGTTATTTGAGGGTTATGTATAAATAAATCATAGAGGTCGATAATACTCATGACTGTATCGCGTTAAATATTTATTCCTGTCTAATTCGGCGCAAATGTAGCAATTAAATAAAGAATGAAGAATCTAGAAGGAGATTTTAAGAGAGAAACCTGTATCTTTGCTGGAAATAAGGAAAGATCATGTTAGATAAAATGCTCAATATTAGAGGGACACTTACTTCTTTAGCGACACCGTTGGTGATGGGAATCTTGAATATTACCCCTGATTCTTTTTATGCGGGCAGCCGCAAACAGACCGAGACCGCTATCGAGGACCGTATCCGGGAAATCTTATCGGAGGGAGGGATTGGATCGATATCGGTGGTTATTCATCCCGTCCGGATGCCGCTGAGGTTACCCCGGAGGAAGAGATGCGCCGTTTGGAGTTTGCCTTACATATATTAAATAAGCATTACCCGGATATCCCGGTGTCCGTAGATACGTTTCGTGCGGGGATTGCCCGTCGTTGCGTAGAGGAATATGGAGTGGCTGTCATTAACGATATCTCCGGCGGTGAGTTGGATGCGGATATGTTCCAAACGGTAGCGGATTTGAAGGTGCCTTATATCATGATGCATATGCGTGGAACCCCTCAAACTATGCAGAGGCATACTGATTACCCGGATATGATGGAGGAGATCATGCTGTACTTTTCCCGGAAGGTACGCCAGCTTCGGCTTTTAGGGGTGAATGATATCATCCTCGATCCCGGCTTTGGCTTTAGTAAGACGTTGGAGCAGAATTACCAATTGATGAGCCATTTAAAGGAGTTCTCTATTTTTGAGTTGCCTTTATTAGTTGGAGTCTCCCGTAAAAGCATGATTTATAAATTACTGGGTGGAACCCCTGCGGATAGCTTGAACGGAACGACTGTATTGAATACGTACGCTCTCTTGAACGGGCGCTAATATCCTTCGTGTACATGATGTGCGGGAAGCAGTGGAAGCCATTCGCGTCATAGGTCAAATGACCAACAAATAATTTTCAATTTTCAACTTTCAATTCTCAATTAACTATGTGGATGCATTTCGGTATAAAAGACTTGATTGACGTATTGCTGGTGGCTTTCTTCCTGTACCAGACCTATAAGTTGATGAAAAGCTCGGGCACATTGGCTATATTCAGTGGAGTCGTATCATTCATCGTCGTATGGATCTTGATCTCGCAGGTATTGGAGATGCGGTTGATGGGGGCCATCTTGGATAAGTTTATTAGCGTAGGTTTCGTGGTTTTGGTAATCCTCTTCCAAGACGAGATCCGCCGTTTCCTGTTGGCGTTAGGTTCGCACCGGGGCTGGAAATTCCTAGGGAAACTTTTTTCCAAGCGAGGAGGCGATCCGGAGAAAGAAGGGAAGTTTGTCGCCCCTGTTGTCTTGGCCTGTATGAATATGGCCCGGAAAAACGACGGGTGCCTTGATCGTGATCCAGCAAGATATGGACTTGACTATCTATGAGCATACGGGCGAGATGTTCAACGCCGATGTAAATGCCCGCTTGATCGAGAATATATTCTTTAAGAACAGCCCGTTGCATGATGGTGCCATGATCATAGCCGATAACCGGATCAAGGCGGCCGGTTGTATCTTGCCGGTCGCCCAGAACGCTACCCTTCCCAAGGATATGGGATTGCGCCATCGTTCCGGGTTGGGGATGTCATTGGAGACAGATGCGCTGGTTATTATTGTCTCGGAGGAGAGAGGAAAGATCTCCGTGGCCCATAAAGGTAAGTTAAGTGTGAATGTGACAGCGGAAGAACTGCAACAAATACTCTCCGGGGAGCGGGAAGTGACGAATTACTGTTAAAAGATCTGAAACTGGTATCTCTACCTGTAATTCTTTTGCCTATTTTGTAAACTCTATATTGCATTATGCCTAATTTTGTAGCCGGATTACGAGTACAATTATTAAATAATATAAAATATCTTCCGCTATGGATTTAATGCAAGACATTATTGCGCGCGCTAAAGCTGACGAGCAGCGTATTGTTCTTCCCGAAGGTACCGAGGAAAGAACTCTTAAAGCTGCCGACCAATTACTGGCCGACGGTGTAGCAGACATTATCTTAATTGGAAACCCCGCTGAGATCAAGGAGTTGGCGGCTGGTTTCGGACTGAACCACATCGGTGAGGCAACTCTTGTCGATCCGAAAAATCACGAGAAGAAAGCCGCGTATGCAGACTTGCTTTTCCAACTTCGCCAAAAGAAGGGTATGACTCCCGAGAAGGCTGCGGTTCTAGTTGAAGATCCTTTGTTCTTGGCTTGTTTGATGATCAAGGCGGGTGACGCTGACGGTGAGATCGCCGGTGCTGAGAATACGACGGGTAATGTATTGCGTCCTGCTTTGCAAATTATCAAGACGGCTTCGGGCATGAAGTGTGTTTCCGGTGCGTTCCTTATGTTCACGAAGACTCCTCAATATGGGGATGATGGTATTTTGGTATTTGCCGATTGTGCGGTTATGCCAAACCCGAACGCGGAAGAGTTGGCTAGCATCGCTGTCGCTACCGCCGCTACGGCTCGTAATATCGTAGGCGTTGAGCCTCGTGTGGCTATGTTGAGCTTCTCTACGAAGGGTAGCGCTTCTCACGAGATGGTAGATAAGGTAGTGGAGGCTACTCGTTTGGCTAAGGAGATGGCTCCGGATTTGAAGATCGACGGAGAGTTGCAGGCCGATGCGGCTTTGGTTGAGGCTGTAGGTAGCAAGAAAGCTCCGGGTAGCGAGATCGCCGGTAAAGCGAATGTTTTGGTATTCCCGACTCTGGAAGTGGGCAATATCGCTTATAAGCTGGTTCAGCGTTTAGGAGGTGCAGAAGCTGTAGGTCCTATCCTGCAGGGTATGGCTGCTCCGGTGAACGACTTGTCTCGCGGTTGCTCCGTAGACGATATTTATAAGATGGTAGCGATCGCTTGTAATCAATCCATCGGTTTGAAATCCGCAAAATAATATAATAATCCTAACGACTTAATAATATGAAGATTCTAGTATTGAACTGCGGTAGTAGTTCTATCAAATATAAGTTATTCGATATGACCTCCGGTGAGGTTATGGCTCAAGGCGGTATCGAGAAAATCGGTTTGCCGGGCGCGTTCTTGAAATTGACGGACAAGGATGGCAAGAAGGTGGTTATCGAGAGAGAGATCCCCGGCCATCAAGAAGGCATCGAGTTTATCCTGAGCGTGTTGACCGACGCTACTTATGGCTGCATCAAGGACTATAAGGAGATTGATGCCGTGGGCCATCGCGTGGTACATGGTGGCGAGGAGTTCGCTTCCAGTGTATTGATCAATCAGGATGTAATCAATAAGGTAATCGAGTGCTCTGATTTGGCTCCGCTTCATAACCCGGCTAACTTGAAGGGTGTTCGGGCGATGGAGGCTTTGATCCCGGGTATTCCTCAAGTAGCGGTGTTTGATACGGCTTTCCATCAGACCATGCCGGATTATGCGTATATGTATGGTTTGCCTTACGAGATGTACAAGAAATATGGCGTACGTCGTTATGGCTTCCACGGAACCAGTCATCGATATGTATCCCGTCGTGCTTGCGAAATCTTGGGCGTTCCTTATGAAGAACAGAAGATCATTACGGCTCACGTAGGTAACGGTGGTTCTATCACCGCTATCAAGAATGGTAAGAGCGTGGATACTTCCATGGGCTTGACTCCGGTTGAGGGTCTGTTGATGGGTACTCGTTGCGGCGACGTGGATGCGGGTGCTTTGTCTTTCATCATGGATAAGGAAGGCATGGATGGTGCCGGCCTTTCCGACTTGATCAATAAGAGAAGTGGTGTTGCCGGTCTTTCCGGAATCTCTTCCGATATGCGTGAGATCGAGGCTGCCGTAGCTGCCGGAAATCCGCGTGCGATCATGACCTTGAACGTATATAACTACCGCATCAAGAAATATATCGGTGCTTACGCTGCTGCCATGGGTGGTTGCGATATCTTGGTTTGGACCGGTGGTGTCGGTGAAAACCAGTGGGCGACACGTCGTGTCGTTTGTGAAAACATGGAATACATGGGCATGAAGATCGATGTAGAGAAGAACGAGGGCATGCGTGGCGAGGAGATGGTAATCAGCACTCCGGACAGTAAGGTGACTATCATCGTCGTTCCTACGGATGAGGAATTCATGATCGCTGCCGATACCTTGGAGATCTTAGATAAAAAATAACCAGTAACGTTTCATATAATTTTAGCTAATCCTCGCAGCTTACAAAACACGGGGTTAGTGTTTAGATCGCCCCGACACCGGTTGGGGCGATCTTTTTTATGCGAATATCGGATTATTCGTTACTTTTGCGGAATTACATATTAAATATATACAAAACATGGCTCAATACAAACGTATCTTATTAAAATTAAGCGGGGAGTCGCTGATGGGTGGTAAACAATATGGGGGATCGATGAGGTCCGCTTGAATGAATATGCGGCACAGATCAAGGAGATCGCCGAGATGGGCGTACAGATCGGTATCGTGATTGGTGGCGGTAATATTTTCCGTGGATTGAGTGGCGCTTCCAAAGGTTTCGATCGGGTAAAAGGAGACCAAATGGGTATGCTGGCGACGGTAATCAATAGCTTGGCGCTTAGCTCCGCATTGGTCGCTCAAGGCGTGAATGCGAAGGTTTTGACCGCTATCCGTATGGAACCGATCGGCGAGTTCTATAATAAATGGCGTGCGATCGAGTTGCTGGAACAAGGTAACGTGGTCATCATGTCCGGCGGTACGGGTAATCCGTTCTTTACTACGGATACCGGATCTTCCTTGAGAGGTATCGAGATCGAGGCGGATGTCATGCTGAAAGGTACCCGTGTGGACGGTATTTACACCGCTGATCCGGAGAAAGATCCTACGGCTACCAAGTTCTCCGATATTACGTATGATGAGATCTATACCCGGGGCCTGAAGGTAATGGACTTGACCGCTACCACGATGTGTAAAGAGAACAACCTCCCGATCATCGTATTCGATATGGATACCAACGGCAACTTGAAGAAAGTGATGAGCGGAGAGAATATCGGGACACTGGTGCATAATTAGTGCCATTAACCGATGACACGGCAGTGCCATGCTGGTGGTACTGTCGTGCCACAGGCATGGCAAGGTTGTGCCAGCCCTGTGGCAAATACGTTAGACCTTTATTCTTGTATATGAAGCATCCCTTTTTACTAGTATGGTTAACCTTGATCGTCTTGTGTGGCTGCACAAGCTCGGGGAAACAGAAGAAGCACGTTATCGGCCTCTCCCAATGTATGCTGGACGATGCTTGGCGGCAAGCCATGATTAACGATATGCGTATCGAAGCCTCCAACTATGATGACGTGGAAATTATTATAAAGGACGCGCAAAACAATAACGAGACACAAATACAACAAATACGAGACTTGATCCGCCAAAAGGTGGATGTCTTGATCATCTCCCCTTACCAATCCGAGCCGATCACGGCAGTTGCCGAGGAAGCGTACCGTGCCGGAATCCCGACGATCATTACAGATCGCAAGGTAAATACCGATCAATACACCTCTTTTGTCGGGGCGAACAATTATGAGATCGGACTAGCGGCAGGCAATTACGCCGCCAATTATCTTCCCCCGAACGCTATTATCTTAGAGATATGGGGACTCACGCAAACCTCCCCGGCGCAAGAGCGACATAAAGGTTTTGTCGATGCCTTGCGAGAAAGGGAGGATCTTTCTTTCCGTAAGATAGAAGGACAATGGCTGGTCGATACCGCCCGGATGGAGCTTCGGAAGTTAGAGCATCCCGAGCAGATAGATTTCGTTTACGCCCATAACGACATGATGGCCATAGCCGCCCGGGAATACTTTATGGCATGGGATTCCATCCGAGGACGGGAGTTGCGGATTATCGGCGTTGATGCCGTGGCGGGTGCCGGTCTGGAAGCCGTGGAAGATGGACGGATCAATGCCTCTTTCCTCTATCCGACAGGAGGGGAGCAAGTGATTCGCACGGCTATGCGTATCATTCAAGGGGAGCCGGTGGATAAGTTTATCCCTCTTCGTACGGCTCCGGTAGATCATCAGTCTGCCCGCACCTTATTGTTGCAAGCGGACCAACTCCAGAAATATAGGCAACGTATCGAGGCGCAGCGTTCCCGCATCGACGGTTTGTCCGACCGGTTTTATTTCCTGCGAAACTCTTTAGGGGTGATCTCCTTATTGATGATCGGTTTTATCGCCCTTTCCATTTACGCCTTTTACATAAACCGGAAGATGAGGCAGGCGAATCGTAAGCTAATCTCCTTGAACGCGGAGATGAAAGAGGTGACGGCGCAGAAACTCCAATTCTTTACGAATGTCTCTCACGAAGTACGTACGCCCTTGACCTTGATTCTCGCTCCTTTGGATCGCCTGATAATCTCCTTGCGGGAATCTCCTTACGCCTCGGATCTCGGGTTGATCCAGAAGAACGCCAACCGTTTGTTGCGTGTGATCAATCAGATCTTGGACTTCCGGAAGGTGGAAGGCAAGCAAGAGAAACTAGCGGTACGGGAAATCGATTTGGTCCCTTTCGTTGGCGAGATCAAATCTTATTTTGACAGTATGGCCTCGGTACGTGCGATCGCCTATACGTTCACTTCTTCGATAAAACAATGTACGCTATGGATCGATCCGGACCTGTTGGAGAAGGTATTTGTCAATCTTCTCTCGAACGCCTTTAAGTTTACGCCGGAGGGAGGTAGCGTGCGGATAGAGCTGACAGAAGAGGAGGATCGGGTTTTTATACAGGTTATCGATACGGGAAGTGGTATCCAACCCGGTAACCTTCCGCATTTGTTTGACCGTTTCTATACGGAGGATCGGTCGATGGGAACTGGGATCGGATTACATTTGGTAAAGGAATATATACATATGCACGGAGGGGAGATCCGTGTGGAGAGCGAGCCGGGACAAAGGACTACCTTTACGGTTTGCCTGCGGAAAGGAAAGGCGCATTTCGAGGATAGCGACCTGATGGAAACGTCCGTATCCCATCAAGCCTACGAAGCCTCCCGGTTGGACGATTCGGAAACCCATAAGATGCTTTCCAAAACCTATCCTTATACGATACTTATCACCGAGGATGACGATGAGGTTCGCTGCTTTTTTTGGAACGTGAGCTTAGCCCTCATTTCAAGACCCGGACGGCCGCGAACGGGAAAGATGCCTTGCGGGTATTGGAAGAGGAGGAGATATCATTGGTAGTAAGCGATGTGATGATGCCGGAGATGAATGGTTTCGAACTTTGCCGGATGATCAAGTCGCAACTTCCCTTTAGCCATATCCCGGTGATCTTATTGACCGCCTTGACCGATGAGCGCCAACGGATTTTCGGGATTACCGGCGGAGCGGACGATTATATACAGAAGCCTTTCCATACGGATTACGTGAAGATCAAGATTATCCACCTATTGCAAGAGCGCCAGAAGTTACGGGAACGTTTGTTGGAGAAGTTGCGGGATAATAAGCTCCTTCTGTCCGAGCCGGAGAAGGTGGAGAGCATCGATGACGCCTTTCTGCGTAAGTTCGCGGAACAGATCGAGGCCGTTTACGCGGACCCCGAATATAATGTGGAGAAACTAAGCGAGACCTTGGGATTATCCCGGGGGCACCTTCACCGGAAGATCAAGGAGCTTACCGGAACCGCACCCGTCGAGTTCTTGCGTACCTATCGCTTGAATAAGGCGACCCAGTTGTTGAGGCAGAACGCGTACACGGTGAGCGAGGTCGCTTACCGAACCGGTTTCTCCTCACCCGCTTACTTCTCCAAATGCTTCAAGGCGGTCTACGGGGTTACGCCTACCGAGTATCAATAACATTTGTACGATCTTTATCACAAATGTCATATCTCCTCACCTTTAAGGGATAAGTGTTTTTCTATCCGGAAGAATCCTATTAATTTTGGCGGAGAATCAAACAATATTATCCTTTAATCCGTTCGTTTATGAAACAACAAACAAAGAGACTTCTGAAGAGTTTATGTATGGCTGTCGGTATCATTTTATTGAGCGCGGTCGATCCGTTGGCCGGATATGCGGCAGAACGTACTATAGATATAAAGCATCTGGGCGAAGGGCAAAGCATTGTCCGTGTGGATGCGCGAGCCAAATATTTGTTGCTTCCGGTCGAGGAGTCCTCGCCGGAATCCAAGTTGTATATGATTGTCGATAATGACGTGGTACGGACTTTCAATGTTCGTTTGGCGGTGAATAAGGTGGATTATTTCGTTCCGGTAGATCTCTCGGGGTATGCGGATAAGCATATCTCCTTCAACTTCCAGCTTGCCCCGGAATCGGCTCTTTGCTGGAAAGAGATGAAGCTATCCGATCAGTTTGATTCGTCTAACCGGGAGAAATTCCGTCCGGCCTATCATTTCTCGCCGGCTTGGGGATGGATGAATGATCCGAACGGCATGGTGTACAAGGATGGTGAGTATCATTTGTTCTATCAATACAATCCGTATGGCTCGATGTGGGGGAATATGCACTGGGGGCATGCGATCAGCAAGGACTTGATTCATTGGGAGCATCAACCGGTGGCGATCGCCCCGGATGCCTTGGGTACGATCTTCAGCGGTAGCTGTGTGGTGGATAAGGATAATACCGCGGGGTTTGGCGCTGGCGCTATCGTGGCTTTCTATACCTCGGCCAGCGACCGGCAAGTGCAGAGTATGGCCTATAGCTTGGACAACGGCCGAACGTTCAAGAAATATGACCGGAATCCGATCCTTACTTCTACGCAACGTGATTTCCGTGACCCGAAAGTCTTCTGGCATAAGGAATCCAATAAATGGATCATGGTACTCGCCGTAGGGCAGGAGATGCAACTCTATTCTTCTCCCAATTTGAAGGACTGGACGTATGAGAGCAGTTTCGGGGAAGGACAAGGAGCGCATGCGGGCGTTTGGGAATGCCCGGACTTGATCGAGCTTCCGGTGAAGGGCACGGAATTGAAGAAGTGGGTCTTGATCTGTAATATCAACCCCGGTGGTCCGTTTGGCGGCTCCGCTACCCAATATTTCGTAGGTGCGTTCGATGGGAAACAGTTCGTGAATGAATCCCCGGCCTTGACCAAATGGATGGATTACGGCAAGGATCATTACGCTACGGTAACTTGGAGTAACGCCCCGGAGGACCGGAAGATCGCCTTGGCTTGGATGAGCAATTGGGAATACGCGAATAACGTGCCGACCTTGCAATACCGGAGTGCGAATTCGGTTCCTCGCGACTTGGTTCTTTATACGAAAAACGGGCAGACGTACTTGAGCAGCACCCCGTCTCCCGAGGTGTTGAAGTTGAGAGGGAAAGCCCAGAAGAAAGGTTCCTTCAAGGTGGACCGCTCCCATGAGGTCAATCCGGTACTTCCCGATCCGACGGGAACCTATGAGATCGAGATCAAGTTTAAGAACAACGGGGCCGATATCATGAGCTTCCAGCTGTTTAACTCGAAAGGCGAGGAGGTGGAGATGCGTTATAATCTTCTGGATAATACGTTCACGATGGATCGCCGTAACAGCGGGATCACGGATTTCAGCAAGACATTCGCCACGGCTACCTCGGCCCCGATCTCCGCCGCTAAGGAATATACCTTGCGTTTGCTGGTAGATAAATCCAGCATAGAGGCTTTCGACGGGAATGGGGAGTTTGTCATGACCAACCTAGTCTTCCCGGAAGAACCGTATAATCGCATTAGCTTTCATGCCAAGGGAGGAGCGTTCACGGTTACGTCATTAACCATTTATCCCTTCAAATAATTAAAAACAAAATATATCATGGAAAAGAGTAAACCTGTAGTAGTAGGCATTGGTGAATTATTGTGGGATGTCTTCCCGGACGTGAAGAAAGCCGGTGGAGCGCCGATCAATTTTGTGTATCACGCTACCCAATTAGGAGCGGAAGGTTATGCGATCAGTGCCGTGGGCAACGACGTGTTCGGAACCGAGATTATTCAGGAATTGGATAAGAACGGTATCGATAGTAATTATATCAGTACGGTGGAATATCCGACCGGAAGCGTGATGGTAGAGCTAAAGAACGGCATCCCTTCCTATACGATCATCGAAGGTGTGGCATGGGATCATATCCCGCTTACCCAAGCGTCTATCGACCTGATGAAACGTGCGGACGCCGTATGCTTCGGAACATTGGCGCAACGTGCTGCGGAATCTCGTGAGACGCTTCGTACCTTACTTTCTTATATGCCTAGTCATGCCTTGCGCTTTTTCGATATCAATATCCGCCAGCATTTCTACTCGAAGGAATTGATCGAATCGTTGCTCGAATTGGCGAACGTATTCAAGATCAATGATGAGGAATTGGAAATGCTTCGCCCGATGTTTGGTCTGGAAGGCACGATAGAGGATATGTGTCGCTGGTTCATGAAGAAATATGGTTTGCGCTATTTGGTACTTACGGCCGGGGCGGAGTATAGTACGATCTTTTCCGAGGAGGAGGTCTCTACGATTCCTACCCCGAAGGTACAGGTGGTAGATACGGTAGGCGCCGGCGATTCTTTCTCCGGGGCGTTTATTTCATCGATCTTAACCGGAAAACCTTTACGTGAGGCACATGAGAAAGCGGTAAAAGTAGCCGCTTATGTTTGTACGCAGAGTGGCGCATGGCCTGCTTACCCTAAAGATTTATAAGCCATGAGCGAGAAGACTTCATCCTTGAAATTGATTCCCGTGATGTTGGCGTTCTTCGCCATGGGATTCGTGGACTTAGTGGGAATCGCCTCTAATTACCTGAAAGCGGATTTAGGCTTGAGTGATTCGGAGGCGAATATCTTCCCGTCGCTCGTGTTCTTCTGGTTCTTGATCTTCTCCGTCCCGACGGGGATGTTGATGAACCGTATCGGGCGGAAGAAGACCGTGTTATTGAGCTTGATCGTAACGTTTCTTTCGCTAATGATCCCGATCTTCGACGACGCATATATGGTCATGTTGATATCCTTCTCCCTGTTGGGTATCGGCAACGCTTTGATGCAGACTTCCTTGAACCCGTTATTATCGAATATCGTAAGCGGGGATAAACTAGCTAGTTCTTTGACATTCGGTCAGTTCGTGAAGGCGATCGCCTCCTTCTTGGCGCCTTATATCGCCATGTGGGGTGCTACCCAAGCGATACCGTCGATGGAACTCGGTTGGCGTGTCTTGTTTCCGGTCTATATGGTGATCGCCGTGATCGCTATCCTGCTATTGGGAGCTACCACTATCCACGAGACCAAAGAGGAGGGGCGGCCCTCCACCTTTGGCGAATGTCTGGCTTTGCTGGGCAAGCCTTTTATCCTGCTTTGCTTTATCGGTATCATGTGCCATGTGGGGATCGATGTAGGGACGAATACGACCGCCCCGAAGATCTTGATGGAACGTCTGGGCATGACGTTGGCCGACGCAGGCTTCGCCACGAGCCTCTATTTCATATTCCGTACGGCGGGATGCTTCTCCGGGGCTTTTATCTTGCGAAAAGTCTCTCCGAAAGGATTCTTCGCCTTTAGTGTTTTCTTGATGTTATTGGCGATGATCGGTTTGCTGCTATTTCATTCGAAAGAGATCATCTATGCTTGTATCGCCTTGATCGGCTTTGGAAACTCGAACGTCTTTCCCATTATTTTCGCCCAAGCTCTGCTTTCTATGCCGAATAAGCAGAATGAGGTGTCTGGTTTGATGATTATGGGACTGTTTGGCGGCACGATCTTCCCGATCTTTATGGGCGTGGCATCCGATATGTTGGCTTCTCAAGTAGGAGCAGTGCTGGTGTTGTGCGTGGGCGTAGCCTACTTACTATTCTTTACGCCTAAGTTAAGTAAACAGTGAGGGCGATAAGCTTTTATACGGTATTATAAATCTTTTGTTAGGGAGTATTTTAATTATATGTTTGCGAAGTTGGAAATCTTTATTACTTTTGTTAATTAAAAGATTCGCAAACAAAAAACGTATATTTATGATAGATACGAAACAATTGATCAAAGCAGGGGAAGAGAAGATGACGTTCGCCATTGAGTATCTGGACGAGCAATTGTCTCACATTCGGGCTGGTAAGGCTAATCCGAAAATCCTCGATTGTGTGAAGGTAATGTATTATGGGGCGCCTGTTCCTCTTACTAACGTGGCTACGGTGACGGTTCCGGACGCACGGACTATCATGATCACTCCGTGGGAGAAGAAGATCATCCGCGATATTGAGAAAGGTATTCTGGATTCTGAGTTAGGTATCACGCCGGAGAATAACGGTGAGGTGATCCGCTTAGGTATTCCTCCGTTGACTGAGGAGCGTCGCCGTCAATTGGTGAAACAATGTAAGCAGGAGGCGGAGAACGCGAAGATCAGCGTTCGTAACGCTCGTCGTGACGCTATCGAGGCTTTGAAGAAAAGCATCAAGTCTGATGGGGTTCCCGAGGACGTAGAGAAAGATGCCGAGGCAGAGGTTCAGAAAATCCATGATAAGTTTATCAAAAAGATCGATGAGCTTTACGCCGCTAAAGAAAAAGAAGTAATGACCGTTTAAATAATTGAAAGTTGAAACTTGGGAATTGAGAATTAAGGAACCCCATTGAGTCCTTATTCCAATTCTCAATTTTCAATTCTCAATTTTCAATTCTCATGAGGGGACTGGTAATAAAAAACACAGGTAGTTGGTATACGGTCCGTACGGAAGACGGGCGAGATATAGAGAGTAAGATCAAGGGTAACTTTCGTCTGAAAGACATAAAGAGTACCAATCCGGTCGCGGTAGGAGACCGTGTCGTAATCGATATTAATAAAGAAGGAACCGCTTTTATTACAGAGATCGAGGAGCGTAAGAACTATATCATCCGTCGTGCCTCTAACTTATCGAAGCAATCGCATATTATCGCCGCGAATTTGGATCAGGCGATGCTGATCGTTACAGTGAATTATCCTATAACAACAACGATATTTATCGATCGCTTCTTGGCGACAGCCGAGGCTTATCGTGTTCCCGTTAAATTAGTTTTCAATAAGATTGATCGTTATAATAATGAGGATCAAAGAGCGTTGGAGAATTTAATCGAGTTGTATACCTCGATTGGTTATCCCTGTTCGACGCTATGTGCCCGGGCCGAGGAAGGTTTGGATGCCTTGAAAGCGGATCTAAAAGATAAGATTACGCTTTTGTCCGGCCATTCGGGTGTCGGAAAATCCACGATTATCAATAAACTGGTGCCGGGGGTGAATCTCCGTACCGGTGATATCTCCGAATATCATAACAAAGGAATGCATACGACCACCTTTTCCGAGATGATTTCCCTTCCCGGGGGAGGCTATTTGATCGATACTCCGGGTATCAAAGGATTTGGAACGATCGAGATGGCGGACGCTGAGATCTCCCATTATTTCCGGGAGTTGTTTAAATACTCGGAAGAAGAATGCCGTTTCAATAACTGCACGCACCGTCATGAACCGGGCTGCGCCGTCATTCAAGCCGTTAACGATGGGCTAATCAGCGAGTCCCGCTATAAAAGCTATCTAAGCATCTTGGATGATCGCATGGAAAGCAAGTACCGGGAAGAATTCTAACACATTATTACAACATCAAACGGCCGGCAGGCTCATACCGGTGATTTTACGGTATAGATCGAGCGCATATACATCGGTCATGCCGGAGATATAATCGAGTACGCATTGTATCTTGCCATATGTAGTAGGAGCGTTCGTGTCATATTGCTCCGGTATCCGTTGTAAGAGCAGTTTGCTGTAAGCATGCTCTTGGTTCATCACGGCCTCGGTCAAGCTGTCGATCAGATGGCTGAAAATATGATAACCGGCTAATTCAATGTCGAGTACTTCTTTTGCCTTATATATTTTCTTGTATGCTGTAGCCGAGCAATTAGCGTAAGCCTGCTTGGCTTGATCGCATATGTTACTGATTAACGGAGTGCTGTAGGTACCATTGAGGATGCTTTCCTCGTTCTCTAAAAAGACACGGGAACATTCATCCACTAATAGCCCGATAATACAAGAACGAAGATAGGCGATTTGCTCATTGGTATCGTCTAACATATGCATGACCTTGCGGATATGCTCCAACCGCTCTCCTTCGAAAAATCCCAATAATAGTTGTATGGCCTCTTCGGTGGTCAGGATATGTAGTTTGCAAGCATCTTCTATATCCATAATTTGATAGCAGATATCGTCTGCCGCCTCTACTAAGTAAACTAACGGGTAACGAAGAAATTTGTCCGGGGCTTCCGGGTTATGCCCGATCCCTAGCTCTTGGGCGATTTGCAGATAACTTCCCTCCTCCGACTGGAAAAAGCCGAATTTCCCTTTCTTTCCTGAATAGATGGATGCGTAAGGATATTTGATGATAGAGGCTAATGTGCTATATGTTAAGGCAAATCCCCCTTTCCTGCGTCCAATGAACTGATGGGTCAGCAACCGCATGGCGTTTGCGTTACCTTCAAAATGGACGAAGTCTTCCCAGCGTCCCCGTTCCTTCCGTACTTTCTCTTCTAGTTTTCGCCCATTCCCTTCGGAGAAGTAAGCGGAGATCGCTCTCTCTCCGGAATGCCCGAATGGAGGGTTTCCCATATCATGGGCAAGGCAAGCGGCTGATACGATGGAACCTATCTCTGGGAAGTTGATACTACCGTCCGGATATTTTTGGATAAGCCCTTTCGCTACGTTATTACCCAATGAACGTCCTACGCAGGATACTTCCAGACTATGTGTAAGTCGGTTATGCACAAAGATACTTCCCGGCAGGGGGAATACCTGTGTCTTGTTTTGTAGTCTTCGGAAAGGGGATGAGAAAATTAAACGGTCATAATCTCGTTGGAAATCAGTTCTCTCATGTTTCCGCTCGTGATACTCTTCCATCCCAAAACGCTTGCCGGATAATAGCTGGGTCCAGTTCATAGTCAATACATTAATATATATATATATCGCAAATGTAGAGATAATCTGTGCAAATCATTGAATATTTGTGGAAGAAATTAGAGTTAATGGTTAATTTCCTGATTGAGTTGTTTTCGAAGCTTGTAAATAGAGCTGTAATTTTATTCCAAGATGATAGTCAGATAGTGATTGGATGTTATAGGAGGAAGAAGATAATGAAGGAAAATTATGTTAATTGAAATTTGTTGTTAGTTTCATTAGAACTAAATCAAATTAACATATTTAATTTATTGAGGCATGATGAAAATTTGACTATGTGTTATCGCAAACACCTGAAAAAGTGAGGAACATACTGATTTTTGTTACGTTTTAACTTGTATGTATAGTTATTATATATATATTTGTCTGTCAAAACATGAAAACGACTTAGTTCTAATGATACTACGTTGTTATTATTATTTAAAATATAACCGTTTGATTTTAAATAGAAAGAGATTTTTTGTATGAATATAATAATAACTTTAAACGCAAAAAAAAAAAAAAAAGAGTAAATGCCTATGCACTAAAAAAAAGAAAGAAAAGAGAGCCCGATCTCTCTAAAAAGAGTATGAAAATTAAAAAAGCACAAATGTAGAATCACTTAAATCAAAAACGATTTTTCATGAGAAAGTCATTTATCTTATTATTGGCGTTTTTTCTGTGTGTTACAGGATATGCACAGAAACTAACGATTAGTGGTGTCGTCATTGACAAGGATCTAAATGAACCACTAACAGGAGTGAACGTGTTAGTAAAAGGTACTACAACCGGTACCATTACTGATTTTGATGGAAAATATACCTTAGAGGCTGACGCAAACTCTATTTTGGTATTCTCTTATTTGAGTATGAAAACGATTGAGGAGCCAGTGAATGGCCGTACGAAAATCGATGTTACGATGGTTTCAGACGCAGAGGCTTTGGATGAGGTTGTCGTAACAGCGATGGGTATCAAACGTGAATCAAAGACTTTGACTTATTCCGCACAAACGGTAGGCGGTAAGGACTTGAACGAGATTAAGAATGTGAATATGATCAACTCTTTACAAGGAAAGAGCGCTGGTTTGCAGATTACCCCGAACTCTACGGGTGCGGGTGGTTCTTCTAAGATCTTATTCCGTGGTAATAAGTCTATTAGCGGTAGTAACCAACCGTTGATTGTTGTGGATGGTGTCCCTATGATGATGAGCGTATCTGATTCGCAGGTGAAGATGGCCTATGGCGGCGAACGTGATGGTGGTGACGCTATGTCTACTATCAATCCGGATGATATCGCGCAGATTACATTGTTGAAAGGTGCTTCCGCCGCTGCTTTGTATGGTGCGGTAGCGGCCAATGGTGCTATCATGATTACGACAAAATCCGCACAAGCCGGTAAGGTCGCTATTAATGTATCTAGTAATACGACGGTCGAATCAGCCATGTCTTTGCCGAAATTCCAAAATAATTATGGTATGAGTGACGAGGGCACATTTAGCTGGGGAAGTAAATTAGGAGCTACATCTCCGAATTACGCACGTAAATTCTATCAACCGGGTTATACAACGAATAACTCTATCTCTTTATCTGGTGGAACGGAGAATATTTCTTCTTATTTCTCTTACGCGAATGTCTCATCGAATGGTATTATGCCGGAGAATGATTATTTAAGTCATAATTTAATGGCTAAGGTTGGCTTTAACTTGTGGAAGAAAGTACATGTGGATGTAAGTGCCCGCTACAACAAGCAGCATATCGAGAATCAGCCTTCTGCCGGTTATTTGAATAACCCGATTACAGGTGCCTACCTGTTCCCGAGAGGTGAGGATTGGGATTACTACAAGAGTAACTATGAAGTATATGACGGGGTTCGTAACGTGAATGTTCATAACTGGACGAATACGAAACAAGAGCAATTCTCCAATCCTTACTGGATGTTGAATCGTCAGACTCCTATCACGGACCGTAACCGTTATGAATTTGGTGGTAGTGTTAAATATGATATCATGGAAGGTCTTTCTGTTACGGGGCGTTTGCGTTATGAACGTGGTGATGAAAAATGGATCTTGAACGAATATGCGTCTAGTACCGCGGGACGAAATTTATTGGGTACCATGAAAGATACCCGGACTTTCAGTGAGCAAACATATGCCGATGCGTTAGCAAGTTATAATAAAACTTGGGATGAGACTTATTCATTGTCCGTTACTGCTGGTGGTAGCTTTACGAAGACAAGCGCATCTAGCATCGAATTGATCGGTTGGGGTGATAAGGAGTTTAAAGTAAATAACGGTGTGATAACCCCGGGTGCTTATTATCCGAACATCTTCTCCCCGAAGAACTATTATACGATGCAAACCACAGAGACTCTGAAAGAAAAACGCTTGAACTCTGTGTTCGCTACTGCTCAGTTTGGATATAAGGAAGGTTTGTTCTTGGATGTCAGCGCTCGTAACGACTGGTCTTCTTCATTGGCGTTTACGGATGGTGTATCCTTTTTCTACCCGTCTGTTGGTGTAAGTTTGCTCTATTGGATAAATTCTTGGACTTTGGAAAGAATGTAGACCTATTTAAATTGCGTGCTTCTTATTCTATCGTGGGTAACGATGTGCCTATCTATGCTTCCAATAAACGTTATACGATTGGTGACCAAGGATCTATCGACCCGCCAGAAGAAGCTGCTTTTAGAACGTTGAAGCCAGAGAAGACGAACTCTTTAGAGGTTGGTTTTGATGGAACTTTCTTCCAGAATCGTTTCAATGTAAACTTGACGTATTATAAGACCAATACGAAGAATCAATATTTTAATATTACCGCTCCTTGGGAAACTGGTTTGAAGAACCGTTATATCAATGCCGGTAACGTAGAAAACCAAGGTTTTGAGGTTAGCTTAGGTTGGTATAATCAGTTTACGGACAATTTCAGCTGGAGTACGAATTTCAATTTCTCTTACAATAATAATAAAATCATTGAATTATCGAATGAGTTGAAAGATTGGACATTGGCTAGCTATTGTACAGGTGCCGAAAGTGATTTTGACTGAAGGTGGTCATTTTGGTGACTTATATGTTCGTGATTTCAAGAGAGACGATAATGGTAAGCCGGTGAAAACTGAATCTGGCGCTCCTGAGTTGGGAGGTACGGATAATAAGGATTTGGTATATGTCGGTGATATGAACGCAAAAGTAAACATGGGTTGGACTAACACGTTCCATTACAAAGATTTTACATTGTCATTCTTGATTGATGCTAAGGTCGGTGGTAAGGTCTTGTCAATGACGGAAGCTACCTTGGATGGTTGGGGCGTATCAGAGCGTTCGGGTGCCGCTCGTGATGCAGGTGAAGTTGTGATTGATGGTGTTTCATTTGATCCTAAAGCATATTACACGACGACTGGAGGTACAAGTTATAACTCTAATATCTTGACTTCTCAGTATGTTTACAATGCGACTAATGTTCGTTTGCGTGAGTTGTCATTTGGTTATACGTTCCGTAACTTATTTGGAGCGAATAAGAATTTGACGGCTTCTATCATTGGACGTAATTTGTTCTTCTTCTATAAAGATGCTCCTATGGATCCGGATGTAGCGGCTGGTACAGGCAATGGCTGGCAAGGTGTGGATATGTTTGCGTTGCCAACATCTCGTAGCTTTGGTTTGAATTTAAAACTTAATTTCTAAATCTTGAGTATATCTTATGAAACTAAATAGAATTTTAAAATATGCCGCTGTATCGGCTTTGGTAGTATCTACCGGTGTTATGACCATGGGCTGTACAGATAATTTTGAAAATTTAAATACTGATCCCTATGAGGTTGATCCAGATGAACTTCCGTTCTCTGCCCAATTTAAGGAGCCATTCTCTTATGTCTATGCTCCGCAGCAGAACTTGTTCCAATATTGCTTCAACCTAAATATTGATTTGTTTAGCGGCTACTTCATGACTCCACATAACTTTAATGGTTCCGGTAATGTTGATTATGCGTTGAACCGTGGTTTCTGTGGTGGTATGTATGAGAATGTTTATCTTCATATTTTCAACAATACCCGTCGTCTGATTGCTTCTTGTGATGAGCAAGGCTTAAGTGATTATGGAGCGATGATGCGTGTCGTACAAGCTTATGCGATCCAGATGTTGACGGATGCCTATGGCCCAGTGGCCTATAGTTCTGTTATCGAAGATCCTACGGGTGGAGCTTCTTTCTCTTATGATACTCAGGAAAGTGTCTACAATGCTTTGTTTACTTTGGTGGATGAAGCGATCGCTGGATTTAAAGGGAACTGCATCTGTTGCGGATATGCAAGCATTTGACTATTGGTGTAATGGTGATATCGCTTTGTGGAAGAAGGTCGCTAATCAATTGAAACTACGTTTGGCTATGCGTATCGTAAAGGTGAACCCTACATTGGCGAAGCAAAAAGCGGAGGAAGCCGTTCAAGGAGGCGTATTGACTTCCGCTGATCGTGATATCTTGATCAACCAAGGTTTGAGCAATGAGTTGACTCGTATGTTTGAGTGGGGTGATTGTGGAATGAATGCTAGCTTAATCACGATGTTGGAAGGTTTCAAAGATCCTCGTTTACCTTTGTATGTGACCAAGAATCAAGCGGCTGTTACTTGTGAAGATGGCTCGACAATTGAGGAGGGGACAAAGTATCTTGGTGTTCGCGGCGGATGTAACTTACCTTCTAAGCCAAATCAATGGGGTAATTTCTCTAAAGTGATTTGCACTTATACGACCGCTTTCCCTGTCATGAAAGTTGCTGAGGGTTATTTTTTACGTGCTGAAGGTGCTTTACGTGGCTGGAGCATGGGAGGTAGCGCTAAAGATCTATATGAGGAGGGCATTCGTATTTCTATCAAGAACGAATTGGCTTATAAGGGCAGTATTGCAGGTGTAACTTCTATCTCAGATGCGGAAATAGACGCTTATCTCAATGGAACCAGTGGACAGATTGACTTTGTTGACCCGGTTAAGGCGGAAAATAGTATAAAGGCGATGAATACACTAGGTGTTAAATGGGACGAAGGTGCTAGTAAGGAGGAGAAGTTGCAACGTATCATTACTCAGAAATGGATCGCTAACTTCCCATTGTCTTGTGAGGCTTGGGCTGAATACCGTCGTACAGGCTATCCTAAATTATTCCCGAATCGTGTAAACTTGAGTAACGGTGATATCAATACTAACGAACAAGTTCGTCGCTTGATCTACTCAGATACGGAAATTAACACCAATAATGCGGAATTACAGAAAGGCATCGAGCTGCTGAATCAAGAGAATACGGGTTCGATCTCTGGTGATAAAGGTGGTACTCATGTATGGTGGGACAAAGCTGGTGTAGGTAATTTCTAATCGGCATTAATAGGTCTTATTGTTAAATAATATGTAATGAAAGGGCTTCTTCGAGTTTGCGAAGAGGCCCTTCTGAATTTTGTACTACTTTAGAAGGATAAATCTAAGATTATATGATGAACAGATGTATTTATTTATTTTGTTGGCTTTGCCTGGCTTGCTGGTCAAAGCCCGTATCCGCGGAGGGGCAAGCCTTGTTGGTGATCCCGGAACCGGGAGAGAAAACCTTGATTCACTCAGATTGGTATGCCCGGAAAGCGAATGAGGTGAAAATGGATGGGAACCGGTTGAGCGCGGTGCCTTTGGATAAAACAGGATGGTTACCGGCTCGTGTACCGGGTACGGTGTTGACAACGCTTTTGGAGAATGGTTTGTATCCGGCCCCTGAGTTTGGGTTGAATAACAATTTGATTCCCGATATACATGAAGTCGGCAATGATTTCTATACGTATTGGTTTACCCGTCAGTTTACTATCGATGCTTTACCAGAGGGGCGTAATGTCTGGTTGAATTTCCGGGGAATCAATTATAAGGCGGAAATCTTTTTAAATGGTAAGCGGATCAACCGGAATACCCATGAGGGTATGTTCTTGAGGAAGACGTTTAATATAACTCCTTATCTTCGTACGGATGCCCCGAATGTATTAGCGGTATTGGTTTATCCACCTACACATGTCGGAAATCCAAATGGCGGACAAGGGGGTGATGGGCAGATCGCCCGGAATAATACGATGCAATATACGCCGGGTTGGGACTGGATACAACCTGTACGAGACCGGAATACGGGTATTTGGGATGAGGTATCTATTACGACAACCGGGCCGGTATGCCTCTCCTTTCCTTATGTCGTGACCAAGGTACCCGGCGTACGTGATCCGGAAACGAAAACTCAAAAGGAGGCTTTTGTGAATACCTCTGTCGAGCTAGAGAATACCGGGAGCACTTCCTTAAAGGGGCTATTGGTTTGTGAGACGAACGGAACCCGCTTAACCCAGCCGGTTACTTTATCGCCATTCGAGAAGAAAACGGTATCCTTGAATCCTTTAGCGGTAAAGAATCCTCGTTTATGGTGGCCTAACGGTATCGGCGAGCAGCCTTTATATGATATGAACCTCTCTTTTGAGATCGGGAATCAAGTGAGTGACCGGGAACGGTTGCGTTATGGTATCCGGGAGATTACTTCCGATAAATGCCCGGATAACGGGGGACGCCGTTTCTTCGTGAACGGACAGAAAATATATGTCACGGGTGGTAACTATATTAATTCCGATTGGTTGCTTCGTCTCTCTCCGGAACGTTATCGGGATGAGGTACGTTTCCATGCGGAAATGAATCTGCGTATGATCCGTGTATGGGGAGGTGCGTTGGTGGAACGGCCGGAATTCTATAACGCCTGTGATGAGTTCGGTATCTTAGTCTTTCAAGATCTGTGGGGCAGTGGTGATTGCAATGGCGCTTGGGAGGACCCGACCAAGATGGATTCCCGAGAGCGTCGTTGGGAATATCCCGATAATCATGATTTATTTATCGCCTCCGTGGAAGATCAAGTGAAAATGATCCGTAACCATCCGAGTCTTTGTTTCTGGTGTGGGGCGAATGAATGGCCTTTAGCTAAAGATATCGATCAATGTTTGAGAAAGGAGGTTTTCCCCCGGTTAGATCCGGAGCGTTTCTTTTCGTGAGTTTCTCTACAGATACGTTGTTTACCCGGAATTTTTTGGGGGATAATGGGGATGGTCCTTACGGTATACAAGAGCCGGAATGGTTCTTTAGCTTCCGTTCGCATCCGTTTAATCCGGAAGCCGGATCGGTTGGTTCCCCGGAGGTCGAGAGTATGCGGGAGATGATGACGGAACAGGATTTGGCCGGTTTCCCAAGGAAAGGTTTGACCCGTAATTATACGTGGCGGTATCATAAGGATCTGGGCTATGGCGATCATCTGGAGCGTTATGGGGAGGTGAAGGATATCGAGACTTATTGTAAGTATGCCCAAGTCGTGAACTATGACCAATATCGTAGTTTTATGGAAGGCTGGGCCTCTCTATGTGGGATTGGTATACGGGTATCTTGATCTGGAAAACCCAGAATCCATGGACATCCTTGCGGGGGCAAATGTATGATTGGTCTCTCGATGTAAATGCTTCCTTGTACGGAACCCGGAAAGGCTGTGAGCCCTTACATACCTATTATAACCCGGTAACCCGTAAGGCGGGATTGTTGAATACGACCCTGAAAGATTATACGGATTTATCGATTGTAGCCCGTATCTATAATCTGGAAGGCAAACTGCTTTGGGAGAAAGAGACGAGAGCGAGCGCCAAGGCGAATACGGTACAGGAATTATTGGATATCCCCGTTCCGGAAGGGATCAAAGGCGCTTATTTCTTACGGCTGGCCTTGAATGCGGATGTCCCCAATATTTATTGGCTGACAACCGAGCCGAAAGACTACACCAGCTTATCTCAACTTCCGAAGTCAAGACCGGGAATCAAGACCGAGATCAAGAAGGAAGGATCGAATTTCGTAGGTACAGTCCGTCTGAGCGCTGATTCGCAGATCTCGTTCTTCAACCGTATCAAGGTCTTTGATAAGGAGACAGGCAAACGAATCTTACCGGTACATTATTCGGATAACTATATTACGCTAATGCCGGGTGACCAACAAGAAATAAGCTTGGAGTTTCCCGCTAATCTGCCGGAAGAGCGAATACAAATCGTGGTGGATAGCTACAATTCTCCTTTGCCTTGACGTACGATCTCGAAATTATCCGTCGTGCAATCTATAACCGTAGAGGCTTCCAATCCTCCGAAACCGCCGTCGATTACGATATCCACTTGATGCTCGTATTTCTCGTGTATCAATTCCGGATCTGTCGTATATTCGATCACCTCATCCTCGTCGCGGATGGACATGGTTAGGATTGGATTTCCCAAGGATTGTACCAATGTACGGGTGATGTTATTGTCCGGTACACGGATTCCGACTTCTTTCCGGTTCTTGTAAATCTTTGGAAGCTCGCTGCTGGTGGGTAAGATAAAGGTGAAAGGACCGGGCAGATGTTTCTTCATCAGCTTGAAAGCGGCGTTGCTTACCTTGGCGTATTCACTAAGATTAGACAGGTCGTAGCAGATGATAGACAGGTTGCTTTTCTGTGGATTAACCCCTTTCATCTGACATATTTTCTCTACCGCCCGTACGTTCAGGGCATCGCATCCTATGGCGTATACCGTGTCGGTAGGATAAACGACAAGGCCGCCGTCCTGCAGGACTTTGACGACCTTGTCTATTTCTTTTTGATTCGGATTCTCCGGATAGATTCTCACTAACATATTAGCCGTAGATAATGTGTCCGTTCTCGTCTGTATATTCCTCTAATCCTTTACTATATTGGTTCATGGCCCGGAGGCTCATACCCATGCTTGAGAAGCCACCGTCGTGGTAGAGGTTCTGCATTGTGACTTTGCGGGTAAAGTCGGAGAACATCATTACGCAATAGTCCGCGCACTCGTCGGCGTTGGCGTTACCCAGTGGACTCATCTTGTTAGAAAAGTCCATCAAGTGTTCCATTCCCTTCACGCCGCTACCCGCGGTTGTCATTGTCGGGGATTGGGAGATCGTGTTCACACGTACGCCTTTCTCACGGCCATAGATGTAACCGAAACTACGGGCGATAGATTCCAACAGGCTCTTAGCGTCCGCCATATCGTTGTATCCGAAGAACGTGCGCTGGGCGGCCACGTAACTTAATGCCACCACGGAACCATTCTCGGCGATAGCGTCTTGTTTCTTTGCTACCTGTAGCATCTTGTGGAAAGAAATTGCGGAGATATCCAACGTCTTTTCTAGCATTCCATAGTCCAAATCATCGTAAGTACGCTTCTTGCGCACGTTCGGGCTCATGCCGATGGAATGTAAAACGAAATCTATTTTACCCCCTAATATTTCCACTGACTTCGCGAATACGGTCTCCAGATCCTCTACGCTGGTTGCGTCCGCCGGGATTACCTGCGCATTCAACTTCTCCGCCAAAGCATCTACCTGACCCATACGAACAGCGATAGGCGTATTGCTTAACGTGATAGTCGCACCTTCCTCTACGGCTCTTTCTGCCACTTTCCAGGCGATAGACATATCGTTCAGCGCACCGAATATAATGCCTCTCTTGCCTTTCAATAAATTATGACTCATACCTCTTGTTTATTAATTACGGCACAAACATACACAAAATGTGCAACATACGCAAATGAATATCATAGCCTGACATTTGAATATGTGCCTTGATATTAAAACAAGGTAGAGCCATTCTTTGTTGGCGGTTACTTCTTATTCCCGGAAATAAACCCTCTTTACCCGAGGCGAGATAGAGGTTAATATCTCATAAGGGATTGTTTTCAGTTTATCCGAAAGTTCGCTCACCGGTAGTTCGTCGCCGAAAATAATTACGGCGTCGCCTTCTTGCGCATGGATGTCGGTGACATCGATCATGCAAGCGTCCATGCAGATGTTGCCGATAATCGGACAGCGTTGTCCATTGATCAAGACCTCCCCACCTCCGTTGCTGAAGTGGCGATCCAGTCCGTCGGCGTATCCGATCGGGATGATAGCGATCCGGGAATCACGTTTCACATAACTCATACGGCTATAACCGATCGAATCCCCTGCGGGTACGTTTTGTATTTGTAAGATCGTTGTCTTCAAGGTGCTGACATTCCGTAAGCCTTTTTGTCCGGATGCGCTTACTCCATATAAACCGATACCTAAACGTACCATATCCATTTGATAAGCGGCGAAACGCTCGATTCCCGCGGAGTTTAGGATATGTTTGATTACCTTATACTCTAACCCGCTTTCTAGTTCCCCTGCGGCTTTGGTGAATTTATCCAATTGTTGATGGGTAAAATCATCGAAGACGTACGAGTCGCTTCCGGCTAAATGAGAGAAGACCGAACGGGCGATAACCCCGGATTGCGCTCTCAAGCGTTCACAGATCGCCGGGACATCCTCCGGTTGAAACCCTAGGCGATGCATGCCGGTATCGATCTTGATATGGATAGGGTAAGAGGTGATCCCTCTGCGCTCGGTCTCCCGGATCATGGCATCCAATAGGCGGAAGCTATAGACTTCCGGTTCCAGATGGTTCTCGAACAAGACATTGAAACTGCTGAATTCCGGATTCATGACGATAATGGGGATCGAGATGCCCTCTTTACGCAATTCGGCTCCCTCGTCGGCTACCGCCACGGCCAGATAGTCGCAACGATGTTCTTGAAGGGTCTTCGCCAACTCGTAAGAGCCGGCTCCATAACCAAAAGCTTTTACCATACAAACCATCTTAGTCTCCGGCTTTAGCTTGGAACGATACTGATTGAAGTTGTGTACGATCGCGTCCAGATTTACCTCTAGGATCGTCTCATGCACTTTCTTCTCCAACAACTCGGAGATCTGCTCGAAATGGAAATGGCGGGAACCTTTAATCAAGATCAACTCATCCTTGAATTTCTTGAAGGAAGGAGACTTGATAAATTCCTCGGTGGTCGTGTAAAACTCCTTCTCGATCTCGAAGACGGAAGCATATTCCTTTAAGTCGCGGCCGATACCGATGATACGATCTATCTTCTTACGGCGAACCAAATCGGCGACCTTCTTATATAGAGATTTCGGCAAGGTGCCCGATTGAAGGATATCGGAGAGGATTAAAGTGCTCTTTAATTGCTTGCCTACCCGGCGGCTTTGTTGGAAATCGAGCGCGATATCCAAGGAGTTGATATCCGAGTTATAGGTATCATTTATCAACAGGCAATTGTTGATACCTTGCTTTACGTCCAATCGCATAGCCACCGGCTCAAGATGCAAGAATTTTGTTACGTCGTTTACGCTGGTGGGTTTTAGGTAAAGCATAACCGCCATACAATGGATCACGTTCTCGATAGAAGCGTCGTCCGTGAACGGAATGGTAACGACCCGGTTGAAGCCCAGTAAAGTACAGTGAATGATCGTCTCAAACTCTTTCTTATCGATAGACTCGATAAACAAAGGAGCCTCGAGTCCGTACGGCTCCATGCGATCGCTTTATGAGAAAGGCAAGCCGATTCGATACAATTGGCGATAAATAAATCATCCCCATCATAAATAATAGCTTCGCAATCATTGAAAAGCGTCAGCTTCTCCATACATTTCTGATTGGAGGAGAGGAAATTCTCTTGATGAGCCTCCCCGATATTCGTGATGATACCGATCGTGGGGGCGATAATGGGTTGCAGGCGTTCCATCTCGTCCGGTTGTGAGATACCGGCCTCGAAGATGCCCAGTGTATTTTTCTCGCTCATCTGCCATACCGAGAGAGGAACCCCCAACTGGGAGTTGTAGCTCCGAGGCGAACGTACGATGTTGAACTCGTTATGCAACAGTTGATAGAGGAATTCCTTTACGATCGTCTTTCCGTTGCTACCGGTGATGCCGATCACGGGGATGTTGAATTGCTTCCTGTGGTGAGTCGCCAGTTTTTGTAAAGCTCGTAACGTATCTTTTACGATCAGGAAGTTTGCGTCCTTCATGCTCTCGAACTCCGGTAGCATATCGCTTACCACGAAGTTGCGAACACGAAGTTTATAGAGTTCCTGTATATATCTATGTCCGTCGTTCGTCTTGGTTTTCAAGGCGAAGAAGAGGCTTTTTTCCGGGAAGGAGAGACGACGGCTGTCAGTCAACAATAAACTGACCGTATCGTCAAGCAATTGGTTTGTTTTAGCACCGATAACTCTTGCTATTTCTTTAATTGCGTATTCCATTCTTTTATTTTAGTTTAGACTTTACTATTTCGATCTCTTTTCTGATATCAAAGGAAGGAATTTTCTCGCTAATTCGTTCCATCTTTAACAAAGTTTGAAGGATAAACCGCTTATAGGCCTCGCTATCCGGTTGAAAGGGCTTATGGTTAATAGCTTTTTGAATATCACCCCATTCTTTAAGGATTGCCGAAGTGTCTGTGGATAAGAAATTTTCGATAAAACGTTGCCAAATATAATCAATGGCCAATGGGGAGGGATGGAGCATATCGTCCGCATAGAAACGATAATCCCGGAGCTCGTCCATAAGGATCTCATAAGCGGGGAAGTAGGCGATTCGGCCGGGATAATCTTTCTGTAAGGCGTCCGTGGCTAGCAATAGGGTGGCTTTGCTGAGTTGGTTCTCGTGCGCCCCGTCTTTCCAGTGGCGGATTGGACTTACGGTAAATAAGATTTTCAAGGCGGGGTTTTGTTCCCAAAGGGCTAGTAACAGAGGTTTCCAGTCCTCGACGATCTCTTGCGTGGATAATCGTTGCCGATCGAACATCTTTTCCGGTAGCTTATGGCAATTCGACACGATTCGCCCGTCGCTCTTGAGGCGGTAGACGAAAGCGGTTCCCAACGTGATTACCAACCGGGTCGCTTTTCGCAGGAAATCGGAGGATTCGGATAAGCGGCTGTTTATATGGCCTAGGCATTCTTCTTCCGAGGGAGCGGAGAAACGGCTATGATGGGTAAAACTATGGTATATGCCCTCATGCTGGAATAAATCGCCGGGAGTGAAATACTCCGGGCGTAGCAGCATCCGCAATCCTTCCGCTACGGAAGCCGGGTTATACAGAGTACCGAATGGGTTTATATCTACGGAGAATTTATTCTCTTCCAGTTTCCGCCCGATATTCTCGGCGAAGCAGGAGCCCATCATCACGACCCGGTCCTCATACGAGAAAGAGAATCGTGCTTTCGGCAACAGGATTCGGGTATAAAGTTCCATATTTACTTTTTCGCAAAAGTAGATATATGTTTACGGAAATGCAAATAAGGAAGGTGTTTTAGGGGAATAATGTAACAATGCCCATCGTAAGGTTGTTAGGATGGGCAGTATAAGGAGCTTACGATGGGCATTGTTGCGACCTTATAATGCCTATTGGCGGAAGGTCGGGAGTGATACTATAAAAGAACGGCGGTAACTTGTTGAGTGTTACCGCCGTTGGTCGTAGCCTTTGCCGGGGCTACGCTTCATCTCCCATCGTTGCCATATATTCTTTCCATAAGGAGTCTATGTCGTAATCATTGCCGAGCGCATATTTCACGCCACCATCGAACGACCAAGGAATAACCTCTAATGTGCTTCGGTTGAACTTCCGCAGGAAATCCGGGCTCTTGGTTTGCGTAAGCCATGCGAGGAAGAAGCCTGTCGTGCGGTAACCATCCATATAATGGCCGCCTTTGGGACGATCTTCCAAGGTAAAACCGCCGTTTAAGTATCTTACGGCATCCGCCACACCTTCTATCATGGCCCAGAAAGTCTTATTAGTCCCATAGCTACCTATGCCTTGAGGCTCCAATTGGAAACCATGCGTCAGCTCATGGTATAATACGCCACGGGTCTCGTAATCCACTTTCGCGGTGTCGTTATTGGCAAAACTTTTCTCGATCCATTTCGTGCTGTATACGATACTGATGGAAGGGGGCGCTCCGTCTTTCGCGGATACCCCGTCGTATTCCTTTAATGTATAGTGGATCTCCTCGATGCCCGGGATACTATCTTCCGGAGTGAAATAAAGCGTCTCTACGACCTTGCGGGCGTGCTTGGTAATATAAGCTTCCGGATCAGGGATAACGGCGGCATAGATTGCCGAGCCCTTAGCCTCGGGGGAAAGATTCTTGAAATCGATCTTTCCGATGTAATAATTATCCCAAGGATTTGAGGTGGCTTCCGCTACTGTAGCCGCCTGTTCCTTTTTGCCGGAGCAAGCGATGCAAGTCCACAGCAGGAAAGCACCGCTGATTAATTGTTTATACTTCATGAGTCTTGTCTGTTTTTTCTGATAAAATGGGTTAATCCGTCAGTGAATAAGGGCGATCCTCTCCGTTGAACAATCGCTTTTTGTTCGGGCTGGAAGTCATCTCGAAAGTGAGCGTTCCACCGTTCATGATGTCATCCTGCGTGATGTATCCTTTGGTATAGGGTTTCCCGTTTAGCTTTACCGCTTTTACATAACGGTTCTTGTCGCTGACTTTATCGGCTTTTACCTCGAAAGTCTTACCATTCTCCAAGCGGACCTTCATATAGGGAAGGTAAGGAGCGCCTAATACGTATTGATCTGTACCCGGGCAAACCGGATAGAATCCCATGGCGGAAAGGATATACCAAGCGGACATCTGGCCGCAGTCGTCGTTACCGCAAAGGCCGTCGATATTGTTGCGATACATCTTATTCATGATCTCACGTTGCCAGAATTGGGTTTTCCAAGGCTGGCTGGTCCATGCGTATAAGAATGGGATGTGATGGCTGGGTTCGTTACCGTGTACATAACCTCCTAGTAATCCTTCTTTGGTTACGTCTTCGGTCTCGGCAAAGAACTCATCGGGAAGATGCATCGTGAATAAGGAATCCATTTTAGTGATGAATGCTTGCTCGCCTCCCATCAACTGAATCATACCATTGACATCTTGAGGGACATAGAAGGAATAATTCAAGGCATTTCCCTCGATAAACCCTTCACCGTGCGTGCTTAACAAACTGAAGTCCTCTTTGAATTTACCATTCGTATAACGGGGACGGGCATATCCGATCGAGGTATCGAATACATTCGCGTAATTGGACGCACGCTTTTTATAGGTATCGGCCACGGATCGGTTTCCCACTAATAAAGCTGTATTATAGATTGTCCAATCATCATAAGCATACTCCAAAGTCAAGGAGCCTGCGCTACCGTTGCGATCTAAAGGAACATAACCTAATTCCATAAACTCTTTGGTTCCCTCATAATACGGAATCGTAGAGCTGTTGATCATCGCTTTTAACGCGGCGTCTTTATCGATCGGTAATCCTTTGGCGATAGCATCTGCCAAGACAGAGACGGAATGATATCCGATCATGCACCAGTTTTCATTTGCCATATGGCTCCAGATAGGCAAGGCATGATGCACGCTTTGCTCGCAATGTTTCAACATAGATTTGGCGATATCCGTGTTAACTTGTCGGTTGATGATATTGAACAGGGGATGTAGGGCACGATAGGTATCCCATACGGAAAAAACCGTATAGTTCGTGAATCCGTCCGCTTGATGGATATTATGGTCGAGTCCGCGGTATTGACCGTCAACGTCCGTATATACGCAAGGATTGATCATCGTGTGATACAAGGAGGTGTAAAGCATAGCCAATTGATCATCGCTTCCTTTTGCGTCGATGACGGAGAGCGCTTTATTCCAAGTATCGGAGGCTTTGGCGGCTAATTGGTCGAAGTCCGCACCGGAAGCCTCGGCACGTAGATTTTTCAAGGCTCCCTCGGTGCTGACTCCGGAAAGGGCGACTTTCACTTCCAACTCATCAGACGTTTTCGGATCGAAATCAAAATAAGCGACGATCTTACGTCCTCCGATATCCGGAAAGTTTTCTTTCATATTGAATTTGCCGTATCCACCCCGGTAATTAACTTTTGCTTTTTCCTCGCATCCGTAATGAACGACCGGTTTGGAGAAAGACATGGCAAAGTAGGTATAGTTGGTACGCGCCCATCCGTTTGTGATACGATAGCCGGTTACCAGCGTATCGTTCTCTACGCGAATATTGGTCCAAAAGAACTTTGCCGTCATAGTTATAGATCCCGTGAATCATATCAAGGATAATGCGTTGGTTCTCACTGTTCGTAGGGTATGTGTATTTGTGGATGCCGACCCGTTGGGTGGTGGTCAGTTGTGCCTTTACGCCATAATCGGTGAGCATCACCTCGTAGTATCCGGGACGGGATATCTCGGTGCCATGCGAGAAACGGGAACGGTAACCGCCATCGGGATTCGTGGCCGTTCCGGGGTTTAGCTTCAACGTTCCGGTGGTAGGCATAATCAAGATATCCCCGAGGTCGGAGTGGCCGGTACCGCTGAAGTGGGTGTGGCTGAAACCTACGATGCTACTGTCTTTATGTTGATAACCCGCACAATACTCGTAGGAGCGAGGTTGGTATTTACCATCTACGTTGTGTGGTATGGTATCTGTATCCGGACTGAGTTGCACGAGTCCGAAGGGTACACAAGCGCCCGGGAATGTATGTCCCATTCCATTTGTCCCGATGATCGGGTTTACAAGATCAACTACACTGGTCTGTGCGATCGCTACTGTTGAGCTGGCTGCCAGAAAGAGGCAACACATCGATTTCTTGAGATTTATCATGTCGTATCAATTAGTTAGAAAAGGATGAAACATAAAAGGTCACCTTTGATAGTTCCAAGGATAACCTTTGATAGTGACAAAGGTAACCTTTTATATTTTCAGATCAATAAGTATAGTAGTCCTCTATCATTGTCAAGTGCTAATTTGTTAATAATGGATTTCTACTATACTTAGTTGATATTTAGAACAATGAGTTAGCCTCGTTCGGAGATAAGTTTGCGTTAGCATCCAATTGTCTTTGCGGAATAGGGAAGATATTACGCTTTGGTTCGTTGGATGCAGTCTTGTCCCACCAAGAAGTGGTTACGAACTTGTTGAAACGAACCAAGTCTGTACGGCGGATTCCTTCGAAAGCAAACTCTCTACCTTTTTCGGCCAAGAACTCATCCATGGTCAGAGTAGCGGTCGTATATTTCGCTTTCTCCCAATCCTCTGCCTTGAAAGAACGTTGACGAACGCTGTTGATCATATCTACCACTTCTTGCGTTGCTTTGCCCCCGTTCTTACGCATCAAGGCCTCCGCTTTGTTATAGATAACCTCGGAATAACGGAACATCACCCAGTCGTTGTTCATATCGCCGGTAGTACCCGGTTGGATCTCATACTTGATAGAGCGAGCGCCGCTGTTTTCTTCGCCCTCGGTCATGGACTTAATGTAGTTTACGAATACCAAATCCTGCCCATTGTACTCCTCTGAACCTTTCAAAGGCTCTGCGGTCGTGTCGTAGTAGTAATTACCGTTTTCATCTACTTTGCGAGGATATTGCTTACCGATCAAGAAACCCTCAATTTTTCTCAAGTCGTTGTCAGCGAATGAGTCATAAAAGGTCGGTTGTGTCACCAAGCCGTTCCAAGGACCGGATTGCAAATCCCAGCCAGTTTGGTGTGCGTAATGCAACCAACGTTGATACCAACCCATTCCTTTGGCATATACTTCATCATACACGATTGACCAGATAATCTCGGTAGATCGCTTGTCGTTATCCGCACGGAAAGTGTCGTTCCACTTCTTATCCAATGCGAAACCTCCCTTAGCTAATTCATCGCAAGCTGCGATACAATCATCCCAGCGTGCTTGTCCAGTATAAATTTCCGCATTCAAATAGAGACGAGCCAATAATGCGTAAGCCCCCCATTTGGATACACGTCCGTAGGTCTCTGTTTTACTCTCTGACAAAGAAGGAATACTCTCGTTTAACTCTTTTTCGATCCAAGCGAATAACTCTGCGCGAGATTTGGAGGAAGGATTGATTTCACCGATTTTCTCGCAAATTGGAGCCGTACCGAACATATCCATCACATACCAATAACAGTAAGCGCGATATACACGCATCTCCGCTTGTGCTTGTGCTTTAGACATTGGAACTTGGAGTGCTTCAAAATCTATATTCTCTGTATCTGTAAGGAAGTTGTTAGCATATCCGATACCTTCAAATAATTTTTTCCAAGCATCCACTACTTGACCATCCGTAGGAATCCATTGATGGCGGTGTAAGCGAATCCAGTCTCCATTGTCATAGCCGTGGCGACCTTTTTGAGGCCATGCGGCACAGTCGGAAGATAACTCGTTACATGACCAAGGCGATTGGGCTACTTGCATAGTTCCACAGAAGTGTCCCCATGGACGCATCATGGCGGCCATTACCTCGCCTGCATTGTTGTAATAATTCTCAGCGATTACCGAGCTATGTATTTCCTCTGTCAGGTCCGTACAAGAGGTAAATGCGGTAGCTCCCAGCAATAATGAAATTGCGCATATATTTTTTAAAGCTTTCATTGTATTGTCTTAAATCTATTGTTACTTAATTAGAATCCAAAATTAACGCCAAACGTGAAGGTACGGGTGGTGGGATAAGATCCGCGCTTCTCTATACCTGCTTGTAGTCCTGTTACGTTTACGTCAGGGGTTAAACCAGAGTATCCTGTAATAGTCGCAAGATTGGTGACATTACCATAAATACGTAAGTTGCGCACATATTTATTATTTTTGAAGTTGAATGTATAACCTAGTGTCACGTTATCGATCTTCAAGAAGTTCCCTTTCTCTAGATAATAAGAAGAGAACAATGGTTGCTCTGTTACCTTGTTCTTCAAGGCATCCTTGTATACGTTTGTGCCAGACTGATCGATATTAACAGTCGTTCCGAAATAAATAGCACCCTCGTTCAATACGTCATAATCAAACATACCGCGCAGGAAGAAGCTGAAGTCAAAGTTCTTATAGGTAAATGTGTTCTGTAAGCCAGCCTTGAATTTCGGCAAACCATTACCGATAAAGGTACGGTCAGCGTCAGACAGACCTTCCTTTCCGTCTATGTCGCGAAGATTCCAAGTTCCGTCCGGGTTGATACCATCGCATACATAACCGAAGAATGACGCGATCGGCTGTCCTTCTTGTAGGCGGTAAGCCTTGCCCGGGTTACCCGGAGAGGGCAGGTCATATATTGATCCTCGTAAGAAGATTTGTACACGTCGTTAGACAAAGATGTCAATTTATTATTCTCGTATGAGAACGTGAAATTAGCCGTGTAAGAGAAATCCTTAGTCTTTACGACCTCTGCGTTTAATGCTAATTCTATACCTCTATTTCTCATCGTGCCTACGTTGGTGGTGATCGTGTTGTAGATCAAGGATGGCTGTTGGGCATTGTAGCTACTGATCAAGTCGCGAGTCGTACGACTATACCAATCGATCGTACCATTTAGGCGTCCACCTAGCAAGCCGAAGTCGAAACCGATGTTCAAGGACTCATTCTTCTCCCATTTCAAATCCGGATTCGGGTTGATATTCGGACCGTAAGTGGCGGCTAGCCATGAACCGGTGTAAGCGTTCCAAGCTCCAGCACCTGTGCCGTAGGTAGCGAGAGACATATATGGATCGGTAGGTAGACTACCCGTGATACCGAAACCGGCACGGAATTTCAATACGTCGAATACTTCTTGGCTCTCCATGAAGTCCTCACGAGAGATCATCCAGCCTGCGCTGACAGAGGGGAACCAAGCCCATTTGTTGTTCGCTCCGAACTTCGTGGAACCTTCACGGCGGATAGAGGCGCTGGCCATGTATTTACCGTCGTAATTATAGTTGGCACGGGCGAAGAAGGCGATCAGTTTGCTGGTCTCTTTTTTACTCTTCATCTCGGCCTTACCATCTTTTAGGTAACCGCCGGCTTCTAGGTTATTGGTACCGAATACGTCCGTCAAGAAGTTCTTGTTCTCGGCGCTGAATTGCTCGTATTCAAAATCTTGGTAACTGTATCCCAGCAAACCGGTAATATTGTGTACGCCGTTGATGGAAGTATTGTAGTTTGCTGTCCATTCAGTAGTACGGTTGGTATTCTGATAATATTCTTTTTTGGCGCGTCCGTTTGTACCGTCTTTATATTGGCTATATTCCTCACGCATGCTATAATCGTTAGTTAATGCGTCGTTCTTCTCCATAGCGAAGAAAGCGGCGGCTGTCAGACCGGGGATAATCTCATATTGAGCCTTGAAGTTCGCCAATAAATTCTTGAATTCCTTTTTCTTGGTACGCTGGTATATGCGGGCTACCGGGTTGAAATCTTCGTAACCGCTGTAAGTTTCCCAGAAGGAGCCGTCTTCCTTATAAATAGGCATCGTCGGGTTGATACGGATCGCCTGGTATAATATGCCGTAATTAGGGATATCTCCTACCTTATCCACATCATCGGAAACTGCGTCCACTTTCACGAAAGAGTTTGCTAGATTGAAAGAAAGCTGTAGTTTATCATCAAACGCACGGTGGTTCACGGCGATAGAGCCATTGATCGTTTCACGGCTGGTGTTACGGATCATACCATCATTCTTTTTGTAATTTAAAGAAGCGCGATAGTTTGTCTTACCATTACCACCAGTAGCGGTCAAGTTGTGTACATGGGTGAAATTACTCTTATTCAATAAAGCGTCGTAATGGTTATCCCGTCCACCAAAGTCGCGGATATTGGCGTTGTTGGTTTCCTTGCCATAAGCGACGAACTCGTCTCCATTTAAGATTTCCGGTCGTTTATAAACCGCCTCGTGCATGATATATCCTGAGTAATCCACTTGAGTAGTTCCGGCTTGCGGACGTCTCGTGGAGACGATGATCACACCGTTATTACCCCGGGTTCCGTAGATAGCGGCTGCGGAACCGTCTTTCAATACGTCGATCGCCTCGATATCCTCGGGTGCGATAGCGTTCAAAGAAGTCATATTACCCGGCATACCGTCAATAATAACGAGAGGCTCATTGCTACCTTTCAGAGATGAGGCACCACGCATCTGTACTTTTACCTCGCCATTAGGGTCGGTGCTACCACGTGATACAGTCAGACCAGCTACACGTCCTTCCACCAATTGCATCGGGTTCACTACCGGTGCCTTGTTAAAGTCGGATGCTTTCACGCTGGTAACGGATGAGGTGATCTCACCTTTCTTTTGGGAACCGTAACCTACGACTACTACCTCGTCTAGTGTCTCAGAGTCTTCAGCTAAGACTATGTTCAATGTTTTTTGCCCGGTATAACGAACTTCTTGGGATTTGAAGCCGATGAAGGAAAATACCAATGTGCTGTTATCCGGCACATCCAAGGTGAAATTTCCGTCAAAGTCCGAAGCTGTTCCGTTCGTGGTTCCTTTCACAACAATACTAACGCCAATCAGAGGTTCACCCTTTTGGTCTTTTACTACACCTTTAATGGTTGAACTTTGCTGTGCGATCTGATGAATCTCCATGTTTCCCATTTCAGGAACAGTAGAATCTTCGACCGCATAAGAGGACTGAAACATTAAAGATAAACAAAGTAACAAAGAGGTTCGTCCACCTAATAAAGTCAGGCATTTCCTCGTCTTACCTTCACTCTTTTTTTTCATAAAAACATTAAATTAAAAGTTAATAATGTGCTTCCCGAAGGAAGAATACACACAAGCGGTTTGCTTTGTTATTCGACAGCAATATTAATAGGTCTTAACGAATTGAAGAGTGCTTTGAAATGCCAAAGAAGTGTCATGAAATGCATATGGCAGATTATGATACTCTTTTGGTCGATTATGACACTATTTAGGAATCAATGATTTATGCCTCTTTTGTGCGGTATTCTTTAGGAGTCATGTTATATTTACGGGCAAACTCCCTATAGAAGTATGATTTGTTAGAAATCCCTACATTATAAATAATTTCCTGAACGCTCATGTTGGTATTTACGAGTAATTGCGCTGCATAGTTTAACCTATAATCCTTTATAAAATCACTCGGCGTCATGGTAGATATTTTCTTGAAACGGCGATATAAGATGCGGGTGTTTATATTCAGTGCGTCCGCTACCAGCTCGGGACCGAGTCCTTCCTTGCTGACATTTTCTTTGATGATAGCGGTTACGGCGTCAAGGAATTCCTTGTCTTCTTGATGTAATAATTGCCCTTCCGTATATTGATAAGCACTTTCCGGAGAATAGAAATACTCTTTTAATTCTCTTTGATTTGTCATCAATCGGTTCACGACGGATAGGAGAACTGTTGGCGAGAAAGGCTTGGTTAGATAGGCATCCGCTCCTATATTAAGTCCTGCCGCTTGCTCTTGGTCTGATATTTTGGCAGATACGATAATAAGCGGGATATGACGGGTATATCTATTTTCCTTGATAAGAGAGATCAATTCCAATCCGTCGATATTAGGCATCATGATATCGGTGATGATAAGGGAGGGAGTGTATTGCTTGAGGAATTCCAGAGCCTCCTCCGCATTATAAGCTTCCTGAACCTGATATTCGGAAGAGAGGGTTTCCGTGATTAGCCAGACGATGTCTTTATGATCGTCGATAACGAGTATCATCGGTTTATCTTCCGTCTCTTTTTTGTGCCGTATGTGAGATTTGCGGCTTTTGTATATCCGTGTTTGGGGAAGGAAGCGATACGGGAATATCTTCGTCTATCGTGTCGTCTGAGCTCTCCTCTACGATGCCAAAAGGTAAGGTAACTGTAAATTCAGCATATTGGCCGACCTCACTCTCTATGTCGATTTTACCACCTAAGGATTGTACGAGGCTGTGGCAGATAAATAAGCCGAGGCCATTCCGTGTCGTATTTTGCCTGTTATCGTCGTTATCCATCGTGCCAAGGATACGATATCGGTCGAAAATATTTTGCATGTCTGCCTCCTCGATTCCTTTGCCGGTGTTGTAAACTTTAAGGACGAGGAAGTTCTCCTCCTCATGTAAGGAGATACGAACCGTGCCCCCGTCTTCCGTATACTTAAATGCGTTGGAAATCAGATTTGCTAGGATCTTCTTGAAATAGACGGAATCCGTATTCCAATAGAGCTCTTTGGGAGCGTCGATCTTGAATTGGATTTGGTGTTGCTCGGATAGTGGGTAAAACCATTCGAATTGGGTTCGCAAAAGAGAAGATACGGATACTCTCCGGATATGCGCATGACTGAATCCCGCATCTTCCGCTTTCCGGAAATCAAGGATTTCTTGGATAAGCCCGTTCAGTTCCTCTACATTTTCCCGAAGGACTGAAGTGTATTTTTCTAACGTCTTGTCTTTTGAGGCGGCGGCATAGGCTTGGATATAATTCTCCACGCCATTGATCAAGGTAAGCGGGGTACATAACTCATGCGTGATATGGGTAAAGAAATTCAGTTTGGACTCGTATAGTTTCTCTTTTTGCTCCTCCTTGATCTTGTCTGCGATCTGCTTTTGTTTCTTTAGAATTTGGTGATGGATACGATAGATGGCGATGATGAGTAAAACCGTACCGATAAAAAGATACGTGAAAATGGCTAATGAGCTTAGATAAATAGGAGGTAATACCTTGATAGGTAGGGTGTATTCTTTTGCCGACGAATCAATGACATCGTTACGATAACGGACTTTCAGTAAGTATTCCCCGTACGGGAGGTTCATGAAAGTTACCTTGTTTGTCTTTTGCAATTCTTTCCAAGAGGAATTATAGTTGACCAACTGATACGAATACTCGTAATTCTCCCCGTTGATGTAATCCGGAGCGACGAACGCAATCGTTAACGATTGCACATCAGCCGGAACCGTTACACCGTTCCGGCTGATGTCCTTATATAATGGAAGGATTTGCTTATCCATTTGCAACTCGAAGAAACTTAATTCGGGTTGATAGGTATGCTCCGGCTCCGTTTGCTTGTTTACCCAGACCAATCCGTTGATACCTCCGAAGAATAAGCGCTCGGAGTATGGGCATTTCCAATAAGCGTCATCAGAGAATTCCGTGACGCTAAAATAAGGTTGATGATAGTTATGGAAAAAATTATTCCGGGGATTATACTTGGTGAGGCCTTTGTTGGTGCTTAACCAGATACAGCTATCATTCCCCTCATGGATACCATGGATCATGTCGTTTGCGATCCCGTTGCTTTTATCGAATTGGCGTAAATGTATCTTTCCTCTTTTAAATTTAATCCGGGTAAGTCCGGAGCTGGCGCCTGCATAGAAAGTAGAATCCTCGGTCTGGCATACAGATAACACGTCTCCAATGGCCGGATTCCTTAAATTGTTGGTTTGCAGGAACTCATATTTCTGGTTGAATATGTTAAAACTAATAACCCCATAACCGCCACGACTCCCGAGAAATAAGGTCGAGTCGTTATCATATATCATGGATTGAATCTCTTTGCAGGTATTCTCCCCGTTTTTTAGCGGGAAGGTTTGTATCTTACTGATTGTAGGCGTGACTTTATCCATACGTAAAGTAACCTTCAGTAATCCGTTGCCGGTTGTCGCCAACCATAATGTCGAGTCGTTTACCTCACAAATAGAATGGATATAGCGGATAGGGGGAGTGTCCTCTTGCTGCGGGATCGTCTTCATTCGATTTTCTTTATAAGAATAATAACAGAGCCCCGGGCCTTCCGTACCGATCCAGATACAAGGATGGAATTCGCTTCTCTGGAAGCTATATACCCGGTTGCTGGATAATCCGTCGGCGGCGGTGAAATGCGTGATAGCGCTTTGTGGAATCGCCTTTTTGTTTGGGTAAGTGTCATAGGCTTGTATCCGGACAATTCCGTCTCCTTTTGTCCCGAACCAAAGGGATCGATCATTGTCTGTATATAAAGAACGTATGGGGTTCTGTATATTAATCGGTAAATCCTTGAGTAAGATAGAGCCGAAAAAGATCGGGTTTATCGTAAAACATCCGTATGCCTTGTCCATCGGTCCCTACCCAAAGAATCTCCTGTCTTTTATCGTTCATCAGGCAAAAAGATACCGATGCCCGTGTCTATCGTGTTTTCCGGTTGGCTTAGGTCTAGAATATTGCCGTTACGGAAAACGATATATACATTGGATTGAAGGTACATATCTTAATGATGTTTCCATATTTATTTGTCATTCCAGACAGATCAAACAGGAATTCTTTCCCCGCTTCCGTCTACCTGTTGGCGATATAACTTATTGTCGGTATCGACAATGAAGATATGGTTATTCTCATGAAATGCGGATAAGATCGGTTTATTATGGAATTGGCGTTCTTCCGATAGTAAATTAAAAGTTGTATTGGAGAAATCCGGTGTTAACTTTTTCAGTATTCCCGAGGTCAATAGTAAATAAAAATATCCGTCTGTTCCGGCGAATAAAGTCCGTACGGTTTGAGGGCCTATCCCTTCTCTCGGCAGATCCCGGAATCCATCGCTAAATGGGGTGTAACAAGATATCCGGTTTTCTTTACAAATGGCTAATGTGATACCGGATGAATCGGTCGCTACCAGATCACTCTCCATGTATCCCGGGTAAGACTCGGTGACTTTCCGTTTCTTTAGCGAGAATTTATTGATACCTAAAGAGGTTGATATCCATAAAAAGCCGGGTTCTGCGTCGGATATTTTGTGAATGATATTACTACAAAGAGAGTTTTTGTTATTTAATTCGAAACGATATACATACGTATCTTTTCCGTTGTATAAGTTAAGTCCGTCGTAAGTCCCGATCCACAAATAGCCATCCGGATCTTGATGCATGCAAATAATGGCATTGTTCGACAAATTAATCATATTTGCCTTATGCAAAGATTTAGACGCGAGTGAGATAGGAGATGCGATTAAAGATAGTATTCCTATAAATAAAACGGTAAACAGGATATTTCTCATGTGTTTGATCCAGATTAACTTTTACGTTCTGTAGGCAAAGATAGTGAATAAAATGGAGACTTCGTGCAAAGCATCGCATTACTATCCCGTTTCTTCTTGTATATTTTTAATACCTATTTATAGGGATTTTAGAGGGGTGTCGCAAATGTTACAGGAACATGAGGATAAAAGTTTTACCTTTGTGCCGGTAAAAATGTGGTATTAGATAAGATTGTTTATGAAATTTGAGAATGAGTGCTGGGATCACTTTAAGGGTGAGACCTGGAAAAGAGAGATCAATGTAAGAGATTTTATCCAGAGTAACTATACGCCTTATGAAGGGGATGATTCCTTTTTAGTCGCTTCTTCCGAGAAGACCCGTAAGGTCTGGAACAAGCTGACCGAGATGTTTAAGGTCGAGAGGGAAAAGGGAGTTTATGACGCCGAGACAAAATTACCTCAAGGGATCGATGTATATGGCCCGGGCTATATTGATAAGGAGAATGAGGTGATCGTTGGGTTACAAACCGATGCTCCGCTGAAACGTGGTATCTTCCCGAAGGGCGGTATCCGTATGGTTGAGAATAGCTTGGAAGCTTATGGTTATCATTTGGACCCGATGACGAAAGAGATCTTCACGAAGTATCGTAAGACGCATAACGAGGGCGTTTTCTCCGCATATACGGAAGAGATGATTGCCGCACGTCGTTCGGCTATTATCACCGGTCTGCCCGACGCGTATGGTAGAGGACGTATTATTGGTGACTATCGTCGTGTCGCTTTATATGGTACGGCAATCTTGATCGAGGAGAAAAAGCGTTTCTTGAATCGTTTGGATATCCAAGAGATCACGGAAGAGATCATCCAGAGCCGTGAGGAGATTTCCGAACAGATCAAGGCTTTGAAAGCGTTCGAGAAAATGTGCGCTAGCTATGGCTTTGATGTGACTCGTCCGGCACAAAACGCTCGTGAGGCGGTTCAGTTTGTGTACTTAGCTTATCTGGCGGCGGTAAAAGACCAAGATGGCGCGGCGATGTCTATCGGACGTACTTCTACGTTTTTGGATATTTATATCGAGAAAGACATCCGTGAGGGTAAGTTGACCGAAGAGGAGGCGCAAGAATTGGTAGACCAGCTGATCATCAAGTTGCGTATCGTTCGTTTCTTACGTACGCCGGAATACAATGATTTGTTCTCCGGTGATCCGGTTTGGGTAACAGAGTCCTTGGGCGGCCAAGGAGTGGATGGCCGTTCTTTGGTAACAAGAACTTCCTATCGTTATCTCCATACATTATATAATCTAGGTCCGGCACCAGAACCCAATTTGACAGTTCTGTGGTTTAAGAACGCTCCCGAGAACTGGAAACGCTTCTGTGCCAAGGTCTCTATCGATACATCGGCTATCCAATATGAGAACGACGATTTGATGCGTCCGGATTATGGAGATGATTATGGTATCGCTTGTTGCGTTTCTCCTATGAAGATCGGTAAGCAGATGCAGTTCTTCGGAGCCCGTGCGAATTTGGCGAAATGTTTATTATATGCGATCAACGGAGGACGGGATGAGCGCAGCGGCGTACAGGTAGCCCCGATGTTCGAGCCGGTTCGCGGCGAGTATCTGGAATACGATGAGGTGATGGCTAAGTATGAGCAAATGATGCGCTGGTTGGCGAAAGTGTATGTGAACGCCTTGAAGATAATCCATTATATGCATGATAAATACGCATATGAGGCATTCGAGATGTCGCTTCACGATGGGGATGTAGAGCGTATCCGTGCGACAGGTATCGCCGGTCTTTCTATCGTTGCCGATTCGTTGGCTGCTATCCGTGATACGAAAGTACGTGTGATCCGTGACGAGCGTGGCTTGGCGGTTGATTTCGAACGTGAGGGCGAATATGTTCCTTTCGGTAATAACGACGATCGTACGGATAGTATCGCTGTAGAGATCACCGAGAAGTTCATGGAATATTTGCGTCAGCACGAGACCTATCGCCATGCGAAACCTACGCAGTCCATCCTTACGATCACCTCTAATGTGGTATATGGTAAGAAGACTGGTACGACACCGGATGGCCGTATCGGTGGAACTCCTTTCGCTCCGGGCGCAAACCCTATGAACGGTCGTGATACGAAAGGTGCTATCGCTGCGCTAGCTTCGGTAGCGAAGCTTCCATTCCAGCATGCGCACGACGGTATCTCTTATACTTTCGCTGTTTCTCCGGCTACGTTGGGAAAGGAGCGTGAAGTGCAGATCAATAATCTGGTTAGCTTATTGGATGGCTATTTTACTCCGGATGGAGGTCAGCATCTGAATGTTAACGTATTTGATAAGGATTTGTTGATCGACGCTATGGAACATCCTGAGAAATATCCGCAACTTACGATCCGTGTATCCGGATATGCGGTAAACTTCGTGAAACTGACTCGTGAACAACAGTTGGATGTTATTTCAAGAACCATTAACCATTCACTGTAAGTGATAAAAGGTAAGATACATTCATTAGAGAGTTTCGGGACCGTAGATGGTCCCGGAATTCGCTTTGTCGTTTTTATGCAGGGCTGCCCGTTGCGTTGCCTGTATTGCCATAACCCGGATACTTGGAACCCAAAAGGGAAGGTGAAATATCAGATGACTCCCGGCGAGCTATTGACGGAAGTCTTACGGTATAAGAGTTTTATCGCCCGTGGGGGGGTGACTGTTACCGGTGGGGAACCTTTATTGCAACCTGAGTTTCTGAAAGAGTTTTTCCGTTTGTGCCAAGAGCAAGGTCTTCACACAGCTTTGGACACATCTGGTTTCGTATGTACCTCAAAAGCTTGGGAAGTCTTGGATTATGCGGACTTAGTGTTATTGGACATCAAAACCTTAAACCCGGATTTACATCCGTTACTGGCGGGTGTCAAGCAGGATAATACGCTTCTGTTCTTGGATGAATTGGAGAGACGTGGCATAGATACTTGGATTCGCCATGTTATTGTCCCCGGATATACGGATAATGACGAGTGGCTGGAGGCGTTAGCTCGGTATGTCAGTTCATATAAAGTGGTTCGCAAAGTGGAATTATTGCCTTATCATACGATGGGAACCTATAAATATGAGCAATTAGGTCTCGATTATCCGTTAAAGGGGGTGGAACCCTTATCAAAAGAACGTTTAGATAATGCGAAAGCGATATTCTCTCGCTACAAACCAGAAAATAACAAGGCCTGATCTCTCGATCAAGCCTTGCGATTATGCAACAGCTAATCAGGGAAAACAATCTAATCCGATTAGCTTTTAAACGATAGTAATAATTTTTTGCCTAGACTAACCTTGACTATTTAATATGTGTTTGTTTTGTTATATGCAACAAATATCTATTTTTTTGTAAGGAGATAAAAAATGATATAGATCAGAAAATGATGAATAGTATGAAGACACCACAAGAAATAGCCGAAATGATATCCAAACGTTTTTATCCATTACCCGATGCGGATTTGGATTCTCTGGCCTCGATCATAGAATCAAGTAAGGCTGCGAAAGGAGAATTATTGTTGGATAACGGACAAATATCTAAATATTTATATTATGTGGAATCGGGATTATTACGCCAGTTTTACTATAAGAATAAACGTGATATTACCGAGCATTTCTCCTGTGAGGGAAATATCGTTATTTGTATAGCCAGCACATTCCAAAGAGAACCGACGCGTTTATTAATCGAGGCATTGGAACCGACGGTTTATCACCGGATCTCTTTTTCGGAATTTAGCGATTTATTGAAAACATCTTTAGCTATTAATAGATTGTACCAGAAAATACTGGAGTGGGCTTTGATGCTTTCGCAAGAGAAAGCGGACTCTTGGCGTTTTGAGTCGGCAAGAAAACGTTATCTGCGTTTTCAACAGGAATATCCGGAAGCAGCGAAACGTGCTTCTGTCAATCATATCGCCTCGTATTTATTGATGACACCCGAATCTTTGAGCCGGGTGCGGGCGGGAGTGTTGTAGTCTCTACCTACATTCAGGTATTATTGAGGTGAAAATAGCAATTTGTGGTGATTTCACGGTTCAAGTAATCCATCTATATTTGCGTCAGTTTAAAAAACGTAGAAGCAATGAAAATAGAAAAGATTACAGGACGTGAGATCCTAGATTCAAGAGGTAACCCGACAGTAGAGGTTGATATTTTACTAGAGTCCGGCGTTATGGGCCGTGCGTCTGTGCCTTCCGGTGCGTCCACCGGCGAGAACGAGGCTTTGGAGTTGCGTGATGGCGATAAGAAGCGTTATGGTGGTAAAGGCGTATTGAAAGCGGTTGAGAATATCAATACGATTATCGCTCCGGCATTGAAGGGGATGTCTGCCTTGGATCAGATAGGTATCGATCATGCGATGTTGGCTTTGGACGGTACGAAAACTAAATCGAAACTAGGTGCGAACGCTATCCTTGGCGTTTCTTTAGCTGTAGCGAAAGCTGCCGCAAATTATTTGGATATTCCTTTATATAGATATATTGGTGGAACGAATACCTACGTGATGCCTGTTCCGATGATGAATATAATCAATGGCGGTTCGCATAGCGACGCTCCGATCGCTTTCCAAGAGTTTATGATTCGTCCGGTAGGTGCCGCTTCTTTCAAGGAAGGCTTACGTATGGGCGCTGAGGTATTCCATGCGTTGAAAAAGGTATTGCACGATCGTGGGTTAAGTACCGCTGTTGGTGATGAGGGTGGTTTCGCCCCGAATTTGGAAGGTACGGAAGATGCCTTGAACTCAATTATCGCCGCTATCAAGGCGGCTGGTTATGAACCGGGCAAGGATGTGATGATCGGTATGGATTGCGCTTCTTCTGAGTTTTATAAGGATGGAATCTACGATTACACGAAGTTTGAAGGAGAAAAAGGAGTGAAACGTACTTCCGACGAACAAGTGGATTATCTGGAAAAGCTGATCAACGAATACCCGATCGATTCCATTGAGGATGGTATGAGTGAGAATGATTGGGCTGGTTGGAAGAAACTGACAGATCGTATTGGTAACCATTGCCAATTAGTCGGAGATGATTTGTTCGTGACAAATGTAGAGTTCCTTTCAAGGGGTATTAAAGAAGGTTGCGGTAACTCAATCTTGATCAAGGTAAATCAGATCGGTTCCTTGACGGAGACACTGAACGCTATCGAGATGGCTCACCGTCATGGATACACGACCGTTACTTCACACCGTTCCGGTGAGACGGAAGACGCTACGATCGCCGATATCGCTGTCGCTACCAATAGCGGACAGATCAAGACGGGATCATTAAGTCGTTCGGACCGTATGGCTAAATATAACCAGCTGCTTCGTATCGAGGAGGAATTGGGAGACCGTGCCGTATACGGATACAAAAGAATCAATTAAGTATATAAAGTAAATTATAATCGCTAATTATGTAGTAATCCAAAACCCAAGATATTGAAGGGCTTATCCGTGAGGATAGGCCCTTTTTGATTGATTGATAAAGTATTATCTATAACCTCATAAAATATATCGATTAGGAAAATTGTTTTAATGAAGAAATATGTTATATTTTTGTATCGGAAATAAAAACAAATAGTATTCATTTAAAAATAGAAACAAGTATGGAACCGATTATTAATTCTCAACTTCCGGAGTTTAAAGTACAAGCTTTTCAAAATGGTAATTTCAAGACTGTAACCAACGAGGACGTCTTGGGTAAGTGGGCTATCTTTTTCTTCTACCCGGCCGATTTTACATTTGTTTGTCCAACAGAGTTGGTCGATATGGCTGAGAAGTATGAGCAGTTTAAATCAATGGGAGTAGAAATTTACTCTGTAAGTACAGACTCTCATTTTGTACATAAAGCTTGGCATGACGCTTCCGAGACTATCCGTAAGATCCAATATCCGATGTTGGCGGATCCCACTGGAGCACTGAGTCGTGCGTTTGGTGTGATGATTGAGGAAGAGGGTATGGCATACCGTGGCACTTTCTTGGTAAATCCGGAAGGAAAGATCAAAGTGGCCGAGATTCATGATAACAATATCGGTCGTGACGCTTCCGAGTTACTTCGTAAAGTTGAAGCCGCTCAGTTTGTCGCTTCACATGATGGTGAGGTTTGTCCCGCTAAATGGAAGAAAGGGGAGGCTACCTTGAAACCTAGCATTGACTTGGTAGGGAAAATCTAAATAATTAAGAGTATAGATCGTGTTAGAATCAATATTAAAAGAACAATTAAAAGGTATATTCGCAGGGTTAAATGCGAATTATACCTTTGATATATCGATCTCTCCTGCGCATGAAAGTAGACAGGAATTGTTGGATTTATTAGGTGATGTTGCCTCTTGTTCGGATAAAATATCTATGCAGGTATCTGATGGGGAGGGATTGGAATTCATTTTATTAAAGGATGGAGCGAAAACGGGGATTAAGTTTCGTGGAGTACCTAATGGACACGAGTTTACTTCCTTGCTGTTGGCGATCTTGAATTCAGATGGGAAAGGCAAGAATTTTCCGGACGAGAGTATTTGTAATCGTGTTAAAGCCTTGAATGGCCCGATACATCTGACGACCTATGTCTCTTTGACTTGTACGAATTGCCCGGATGTGGTACAGGCATTAAACGCTATGACGACTTTAAATCCTCAGATCCATCATGAGATGGTAGATGGGGCTATCAATCAGGCGGAAGTTGATGCCTTGAAGATACAAGGCGTCCCCTCTGTCTTTGCGGATGGAAAACTGATCCATGTAGGACGTGGGGAATTCGGTGAATTGTTATCGAAGCTGGAAGCTCAGTATGGAATCAATGAGAGCCTGACAGAGAAGACGGTAAAACGATATGACGTGGTTGTGGTCGGTGGAGGGCCGGCTGGTGCTTCTTCCGCTATTTATTCCGCACGAAAGGGGCTGAGTGTCGCTGTCGTGGCGGAGCGTATCGGCGGGCAGGTGAAGGAGACGGTAGGAATTGAGAATCTGATTTCAGTTCCGGAGACAACAGGTACCCAGTTGGCTGACAATCTGCGCTTGCATATGCGGCAATATCCGATTGACCTGCTGGAGCATCGTCGTATAGAGAAGGTTACGATAGAAGGAAACGAGAAGGTTTTGTCTACGGCTGGAGGTGAGATATTCAAGGCTCCGGCGGTTATTGTCGCTACGGGCGCTAGCTGGCGTAAATTGAATGTACCGGGTGAGACAGAGTATATAGGACGTGGAGTGGCTTTTTGTCCTCATTGCGACGGTCCGTTTTATAAGGGAAAACATGTCGCCGTAGTTGGCGGTGGAAATTCCGGTATCGAGGCGGCTATTGATTTGGCGGGGATCTGTTCGAAAGTAACCGTTTTGGAGTTTATGGATGAGTTAAAAGCGGATCAAGTCTTGCAAGAGAAAGCGAAGAGTTTGCCGAATGTCGAGATCTTTGTTCGTTCACAAACAACCGAGGTGGTTGGAAATGGCGACAAGGTAACCGGTATCCGTACAAAGGATCGTAAGACAGGGGAAGAGCGTGTTATTCATTTAGACGGTATTTTTGTTCAAATCGGCTTAGCCGCTAATAGTGGTGTCTTTAAGGAGATTGTCGAAACAAATCGTCCCGGTGAGATCGTGATTGACGCACATTGCCGGACGAATGTCCCGGGTATTTATGCAGCGGGCGACGTTTCCACCGTACCCTTTAAGCAAATCATTATTTCTATGGGAGAAGGCGCCAAAGCGGCCCTTTCGGCCTTTGAAGATCGGGTACGTGGTGTACTCGGTTGATGAAATACCTACAAATAGGTAATTTTTGAACAGCGTATCTCTTTTATCGGTTATATTACTATATTTGCGATCGAGAGAAAAGAGATGGATAGATTAAGAAAATATCTGAGGATATTACTCCCCTGCGCTGTTCATAGCCTATTTGGGATGTATTATCGCGTTTACCCACGTTCATATTGTCAACGGGGTAACGATCGTCCATTCTCACCCGTATCATAAAACGGACGATGGTCGTCCGGACCATGAACATGGCTACGCCGAGTTTCAGTTGCTTCATCAGTTATCTGTCTTGCAGATAACAGGTGCGGCTTTCGTCGCTATTCTGCTGGCGGCTTTTTATTCCTTTATCCGTAACTTATCTTTCGCTCCGGTCTATCCGGACTATATCGTTCCCTTCCGGGGAAGACGTACGCTTCGGGCTCCTCCCATATTCTGATATTGTGAGATTAATAACATTGTATTACTTATCAGAATAAATTAAAATGAATAAATTTTTCATCTTTATACTATGCCTGTGCTGTGCCCTAACGGTAGCTCAGGCCACGGGAGAGGACCGTCTAAACGACTCAGACGCAAATGTTTTCGGACATGTATTGGATAAGAAAACAGGGGAACATCTTCCCTTTATCAACGTATTGTTAAAAGGTACCACGATCGGTACGACCACCGATAACTCGGGACATTATTTCCTGAAGAATCTGCCGGAAGGTAAATTTACGCTAGAATATAAAGCGCTCGGGTATAAGACTATCTCTAAAGAAGTGACCCTAAAGAAAGGAAAAACCTTAGAGATTAATGTAGAACTGGAAGAAGACCAGATCGCCTTGGATGGCGTGGTGGTATCTGCGAATCGTGCGGAAACTTCCCGCCGGTTGGCTCCCACATTAGTGAATGTATTGGATGCGAAGGTTTTTACTACGACCAATGCGGTGAATTTGGCACAGGGACTAAATTTCCAACCGGGTGTACGGGTAGAGACGAATTGCCAGAATTGCGGTTTCCAGCAAGTCCGGATCAATGGATTAGACGGACCTTATACCCAAATACTGATTGATTCACGTCCCATATTCAGCGCTTTATCCGGCGTATATGGGCTTGAGCAGATCCCGGCAAATATGATCGAGCGGGTAGAGGTGATGCGCGGAGGAGGCTCGGCCTTGTTCGGCTCGTCCGCTATCGCCGGTACGATCAATATCATCACGAAGGAGCCCTTGAGAAATTCCGGGGAATTGTCGCATACGTTAACCTCGATCGGTGGGACATCCGCTTTCGATAATAATACGACCCTAAATGCCTCTTTGGTATCGGAAAATGGGAAAGCGGGCTTATATCTTTTTGGCCAGAACCGTCATCGTTCCGGTTTTGATCAGGATGGAGATGGTTTTACGGAGTTGCCTAAATTGAAGAATCAAACGGTTGGTTTCCGTTCGTACCTGAAAACGAGTACTTATAGTAAATTGACATTCGAGTATCATCATATGAATGAATACCGCAGGGGAGGAAATCTGTTGGATCGTCCGCCTCATGAAGCGGATATCGCCGAACAGTTGGAGCATTCGATTGATGGAGGAGGTCTGAAATTCGATCTTTTCTCCAAGGATTACAAACATAAATGGAGTGTTTTCACTTCTGCCCAAAATACGGACCGGGATAGTTATTACGGGACGAACCAAGATCCGAACGCTTACGGCAAGACTACGGACCTGACGGTTATGGCCGGTACGCAATATGCTTATAGTTTTGATAAATTTTTGTTTATGCCATCGGATTTGACTGCCGGTTTGGAGTATAGTTTCGATCATTTGAAGGACGAGATGATCGGGTATAATCGCTTTACGAATCAGAAGGTGCATATCGAGAGCGCATTTTTGCAGAATGAGTGGAAAAATAAGCGATGGAGCTTCTTGATTGGCGGTCGTTTGGATAAACATAATATGATGGATCATGTAATATTCAGCCCTCGTGCGAATATCCGTTTTAACCCGACGGAAGATATCAATATCCGGGCTAGTTATTCCAGTGGTTTCCGTGCCCCGCAAGCGTTCGATGAGGATATGCATATCTCGGCGGTCGGCGGAGAGGTCGCTATGATCCAGCGTGCGAAAGATTTATCCGAGGAGAAATCGCAGAGCTTGAGTGCTTCGGTCGATTTTTACCATCGTTTTAAGAATGGTATCCAGTTGAACTTCTTGGTGGAAGGTTTTTACACCAGCTTAAGTGATGTGTTTGTCTTGGAAGATATTGGGAAAGATGAGCAAGGCAATCTGATTAAGGAACGTCGTAACGGTTCCGGGGCGAAAGTGATGGGATTAACCTTGGAAGGAAAGTCGGTGTTAACTTCATGGCTATCTTTGCAAGCGGGCGCTACTTTCCAGCGAAGCCGTTATAAAGAGGCCGAGAAATGGAGCGATGACGAGAATGTGCCAGCCGAGACAAAGATGTTCCGTACGCCGGATATCTATGGTTATTTTACGGCTACTCTCACGCCTTTCAAACGTTTCACGGCTTCCCTGTCGGGAACCTATACGGGAAGTATGTTGGTGCAGCATTTGGCGGGATATATACCTTTGGATAAGGCGGTGGAGACTCCGGATTTCTTTGATATGAATATCAAGCTTGCGTATGAGTTCCCGCTTTACAAAGAGCTGAAACTAGAAGTAAATGGGGGCGTGCAGAATCTGTTCAACGCTTACCAATCCGACTTTGACCAAGGTAAGAACCGGGATTCCTCCTATATCTATGGCCCGGCTAGCCCGAGAAGTTATTTTGCCGGTGTAAAGATGAGCTTTTAATCATGTAATGCCCTTTGAAAAAACATGTACGTGTTTCGTGAAAAACACGTACGTGTTTCCGAAAAAAGACGTACGTGTTTTTTTGAAGGCAAAATAAACAAAAAGACAGTGTTCCCAAGCATATGATCGCCCTACGGAAACACTGTCTTTTTTATGGGATAAATCGGGATGTTTTATTTAACGAACGGAGCGGCTTGCAAATAAGCGGCGCTCTTCTCTACGCCCTCGAACTGGGTACGGCCTTTCTTGTCGCCTTCCAGTTCCACGTAGTAGCCGAGGATACCGATCTCGTACGCTTTCTTGAATATATTCGGGAAATTCATCATACCGGAATCACCGATGATCCAACGATCCTTGATGTGCAATAACTTAAAACGATTCGGATAATTCTCCATCCATTCCACGGGATCTTGCTGCCCCATAACGGCCCAATATACATCCAACTCGAACATAACCTTATCCGGATCGGTATTTTTTAGGAATAACTCCTCGATATAAGTACCTTTAGGAGGTGCCCACGGATTCGGGTTCTGTTCCGGTTTCTCGCCGGCTTTCAATACCCGTTTGAACTCATTGCTATGATTATGGTAGCCCCATAGGATTCCCGCTTTCTTCGTGATCTCTCCGGCACGGTTGAAGATCTCCGATACTACTTTGGCGTCATCCTCGTTTTCGATACGGGGTAAACTCGGTTGTACCATACAACTAACACCTAGCTCGGCATGGATATCGGTTGCCTTTTTCCAGAACTCGTCGAATTTGGGCATATTCTCTTTCGTGTACTCACGAAGAGAAGGGGTCAGGTGTGAGCTACTGATTCTCAAACCGGCATCATCCACCATTTTCTTATAATCCTTGGAGGCGATGAATGTCGTATTTTTAGGATTATAATCACCGAATTTACCAGTGTCTTCCCTATATCCGAAAATCTCCAGATCGGTATATCCCGCTTTTGCCAATCGGTTCAATCCGTTAGGCATATCTTGCAGTAACTCCTGTCCGAGCGAATAGGTTTGCAATCCCATCTTTTTCCCGGCGGTTGCCGAGGATATCGCATCCGTGGCGGGTATGGATCTGGTGGGATTTGAAGCCATTACTTTTTGGCTGGCTATGCCCCCTAAAGTAAGTAATGAAATGTTTCTCAAAAATGTTCTTCTGTCTGTCATGGTGATAAAGAATTAAAATTAAACATCTGTTTCTCGCAAATATAGTTAACCTTTTTGAAGTTTATTAAGAAAATGTCTCTCAAAAACTTGCGATTGGGTTTAAATAGATTTAAAATTTGACATAACTCAATTTTACGAACTTACTCCATACATCCAATTACCTGAATAAGGGGATTGTTTGGTATACCTCCGTGGATTTTTAATGTGATTTTACCCATTCTTAGGTATTGTGGGGCTGTAGTCTCTGATCGTAACTTTGCAACGTTTTAAATAACATAATTGATTAAATGATGATGAAGAAAATCAGAGGGCTTTTCCTCTCCTTTTTACTGTTGCTTATTTCCATCTCGGCTTTTTCTCAACATAAAACAATGATATCGGGTAAAGTCCTGTCCACGGAAAAAAAACAACCGTGGATTTCGCTACCGTTTATCTAAAAGGTACGAATTACGGCGGGACTACGAATGAGGAAGGTATCTATCATCTTCAAGCTCCCGCGGAGAATATACATTAGTAGTATCGGCTATCGGATATAAGACGGTAGAGAAACCCGTGAAACTGATGCGTGGGGAACGGACAAAGATGAATGTGGTAATCAAAGCCCTCAAGCTACGGAGTTGGATGAGGTGGTTGTCGTTTCTAATGGCGTGACCCGGCTCAAGCGTTCTGCGTTCAATGCCGTGGCCCTCGATACGAAAGCCTTGCAAAATTCAACCCAGAACTTGAGTGAAGCCTTGGCTCAAGCGCCCGGAATGAAGATCCGGGAGTCCGGCGGTGTCGGCTCGGATATGCAACTGATGATGGATGGATTTACCGGCAAGCATATCAAGATCTTTATCGATGGGGTTCCGCAAGAAGGTGTCGGCAGTTCTTTCGGACTGAATAACATTCCGGTGAATTATGCCGAGCGTATAGAGGTCTATAAGGGTGTGGTACCGGTGGGTTTCGGAACAGACGCTATCGGAGGTGTTATCAATATCATCACCAAGAAGAACCGGAACAAATGGTTCTTGGATGCTTCTTATTCATACGGGTCTTTCAATACGCATAAATCTTATGTGAACTTCGGACAAACTTTCCGGAGCGGACTCACGTATGAGATCAACGTTTTCCAGAATTATTCGGATAATAATTACTATGTGGATACTCCGGTGAAGGACTTTACGACCGGAGCGATCAATAAGAAAAAGATCGAGCATGTGAAGCGTTTTCATGATACGTATCATAACGAGGCCGTTATCGGGAAAATAGGTTTCGTGGATAAGAAATGGGCGGATCGTTTGATGTTTGGGTTTACCTATTCACATATGTATAAAGATATACAGACGGGCGTACGCCAAGAAGTGGTGTTTGGCGGCAAATATCGGAAGGGATACTCGATCATGCCGTCGTTGGACTATCGCAAGCGTGATTTCTTCGTTAGGGGCTTGGATGTGGTATTGACGGCGAATTATAATAAGAACATGACGAACAATGTAGATACCTCTTCCTATGAATATAATTGGCGTGGCGAGATGCGTCCGCTCCGGATGCCCGGTGAGCAATCTTATCAGAACACCCGGTCGGATAATAATAACTGGAACGGAACCTTAACAGCTAACTACCGTATCGGTAAGGCGCATACGTTCACGTTCAATCACGTGATCAACGCGTTCCGGCGTTCGAATCAGTCTCTTTTGAACGAGGACTCGGAAGCGAACGCTATCCCGAAGGAAACCCGTAAAAATATCAGCGGTCTTTCGTATCGCTTGATGCCGACGGAACATTGGAACTTGTCTGTGTTCGGTAAATATTACAACCAGTTTATCGCGGGGCCTGTCGCTACTTCCTCGGCTCAAGATGACTATATACGTACGACCAATTCGGTAAGCGCGATGGGATATGGGGCCGCGGGAACTTACTTTATCTTGAAAAGCTTGCAAGCGAAATTGTCCTATGAGAAAGCCTATCGCCTGCCGACCAATGAGGAGATGTTTGGCGATGAGGACCTTGAGACCGGCGATATTTCCTTGAGACCGGAGAACAGCGATAACGTGAATCTGAATTTAAGCTACAACGAGACATTCGGTAAGCATTCCGTATATGTGGAAGGCGGATTGATCTACCGAAATACGAAAGATTATATCCAACGGAATATATCGGATTTGAGCGGCGGTAAATATGGCGCTACCTATGTGAATCATGGTCGTGTAGAGACCAAGGGTTACAATATCTCGGTTCGCTACGGTTTCGCTAACTGGGTAAGCGTAGGAGGAAACTTTACGCAGATGAATGTAAGGGATAACGTGAAGACGGTTACCAGCGGGACGAACCAAGAGAGCTTGACATATGGCGCACGTATGCCGAATCTTCCTTATCAGTTTGCCAACTCGGATGTGACCTTCTACTGGCGTAATTTGTGGAAGAAAGGCAATACGCTAAGTGTCACTTACGATAATTTATATATGCATAGTTTCCCGCTGTATTCGGAGGCAGTAGGCAGTGAATCCGAATTTGTGGTACCAACTCAATTCTCGCATAACCTGACACTCTCTTATGGTATACAGAACGGGCGTTACAATATCTCTTTCGAGTGCAGGAATCTCACGAACGAGAAATTATACGATAACTTCAGCTTGCAGAAGGCTGGCAGGGCTTTCTATGGTAAGGTGAGGGTTTATTTCGGTAATTAATTTAAAGTGTGACTATCTTTTATTTATCAATAATTAATTCAAAACATAATAGATTAAAACAACATGAAGAAGAATTATTTAATGACAGGTCTTGCCGCCGCGTTATTGGTTGGGGGGGTATTTACTTCTTGTAGTGACGACGATCCTGTAAACCCGGATAACGGAGGCAACGGGAATGGAAATGGCGGAGGATCGACCTCGGAGGCGGTTTCGAGCTATGTAGTTGCCGCTTCTGTCGGTGACGCGAATTACTTGTTGACAGCCGATACGCTGGGTGATGGCTCTATCTCCGCTAAAAACAACGGACTCACTACGGAAAGCGGTACGCAATGGATCTTCTATAAGGATAAATATTTGTATCGTTTGGTTTACAATCAAGGAAATGCCGGTGTTACTTCTTCATACGTACTGAATACGGAAGGCAAGGTTAAGGAGCGTGATAATACTTACGAGATCAAGCGGTTTACTTCTTATGGTATCTATGGCGACTATATCATTACATCTTCTACCGGTGATCTGGGTGAGGAATATGCGGACGAGAATGGTTATCTGCCTAAAGGTTTCTTGCTCTCTTATCTGGATGTGGCCAAAGAGACGTTTACGACAAACACGAATACGATCTTGTCGGAGAATTATTTGGGAAATGGCGAGTTTGTTACGTTAGCGGGTATTCTCCAAGCGAACGGCCGGATCTATTCCGCGGCTATCCCGATGGGATTGAGTAAGTACGGCGTGAAAGCGGAGGGAGGTAAATATGTTAAATACCCGGAGCTGGTAAAGACTGAATCCGGAGGAAGCGGTAGTGGCGCTTACGAAAAAGGGGAATTGCAATGGACGCAATATCCGAACGAGGCTTGGGTCGCTATTTATGCGAACGAGAAATTCGAGAACCCGAAACTGATAAAGACGGATAAGATCAGTTATGCTTGCGGACGTAACCGTTCTCAATACTACCAGACCATTTGGACGGCAGACAACGGCGATGTGTATGTGTTCTCGCCCAGCTATGCCAAGACGATGACCGCGGAGGTACAGAAAACGACTTTGCCGGCCGGTGTAGTTCGTATTAAGGCTAACGCGGAGGGGTTTGATCCTGATTATTATTGTAATTTGGAGGCACAGACGGGTGGTAAGGCATTCTTGCGTTGTTGGCATATCACGGAAGATTATTTCTTGTTGTTGATGTATGATCGTCCGTTGACTGAATCCGGATTCGCCGCGAAAGAGTTGGCTATTTATAAAGGAGAGGATAAGAGTCTTACTTACGTGAAGGGGCTGCCTTCCACGGATGTTATTTCCGGATTTGGCAATACTCCGTTCTCGGAGGATGGTATCGCTTATATGGCGGTTACGACTACCGATGGAAGTCAACCTGCCGTGTATCGTATCGATCCGAAGACAGCTACCGCAACAAAAGGTCTTACCGTTGAGGCAGAGCAAATCAGTGGTGTAGGTAAATTGACTGCCGCTCAAGAGTAATAAGCAAGTATGAGTCGGACTCACATTCTTTTAATATTCCTCCTGCTCCCGCTAACCCTGCGGAGCCAGGAGGATATTTGTATAGGAAAGGAACTGGTTTTGTACTCTACCGTATTGCAAGAAGACCGGAGTTATTGGATACACCTGCCGGAGCATTATAATATGGATACGAAACAACGCTATCCGGTTGTTTACCTGCTAGATGGAGATTCTTTCTTTCATTCGCTGGTAGGCATAAGGAAAACGTTGGCATCCGGTAGAGGTAAATATCTACCTCCCTGTATTATTGTCGGGGTATTAAATACGGATCGGACACGTGATTTTACGCCTACCGCTTCAGCCGCCGGACGGGATGGTAAAATCTCCATAGATGCGATTCCGCAAGGAGGGGGAAGTGAGGCTTTCAGTAAGTTTCTTACGGAAGAACTTCGCCCTGCTATCGATAGTGCCTATCGCACGAACGGCTGGAATATGCTTATCGGTCATTCGTATGCGGGGCTTTTCACCTTGAATACGTTTCTTCGTCATACGGAATTATTTGATACCTATCTAGCGGTCGACCCTAGTTTGTGGTGGGATCAGGGGCGGTTGGTCCGGGAGGCGGAGGCTTTGGTTGCAGGCCGGGATTTTAAAGGGAAAAGCCTGTATATCGGTGTCGCGTCTAAAAAAAGGACGGACCGGGTGGACATTCATCTTGACAAAGTGAGTTATCTTCTTTCGGAGCTTTTACCGCAAGCGGAGAACCTGCGTTTCTTTAGTAAATCATTTCCCGACGAGAACCATGGAACGGTAGCGGTTCCGGGTATATATGACGGGATTAAACAATTATTCGGAAAATGAGAAAATTCTTTGCGAAAGTACATTTATGGCTATCGATACCTTTTGGCATTATTATTGCGATTGTCTGCCTGACCGGGGCGATTCTCGTCTTTGAGACAGAGATATTAGAATTAGGCTACCCTTCCCGTTATTTTGTAAAGAAAGTAAAAGGGGAACCTCTCTCGCCTGCCACCTTGATAGAATCGGCGCGCCAACAATTACCCGATTCGGTTCGAATAAACGGTATTCGGGTATCGTCTGACCCGAGACGAACCTATCAACTTGTATTACCGGGGAAAAAAGCCGCCGGTTTTATTGATCCCTATACCGGGGAGGTGACCGGGATGGATGACGGACAAGGTTTTTTCCTGAAAATGATGCGTCTTCATCGTTGGTTACTTGATGAGTATAAACGGGATGGAAGTTTTTCTTGGGGAAAATCAATAGTTGGCTATGCGACTTTGGTCTTGGCGATTATTATTATAAGTGGAATCGTAATTTGGTATCCCCGTAATAAAAAAGTATTGAGAAACCGGTTGAAAGTAAAGACCAAGGCTGGTTGGTTCCGTTTCTTCTATGATTTACATGTCTCCGGGGGATTCTATGCGGCATTGCTCCTGCTTATCTTAGCGTTAACCGGATTAACATGGTCGTTTGGTTGGTATCGAAATGCCTTTTATAGTGTCTTCGGTATTAGTGCAAACCCGCCTCAAGCGCATCATGCTCCAGCTTCTTCCGGCGCGAAGAAACCCGCGAAGAAAAAGACGGATTACACACAATGGGCTGAGGTGTTATCGGCATTGAAAAGCCATTATCCGGACTTTAACTCAATCACGATCCAAGATGGCTCCGCTACGGTTTCTACGGCCCGTTATGGAAATACAAGAGGAAGCGACCGTTACTCCTTTGATCCTGCTACGGGTGAGATTACGGAAGTCCAATTATATAAAGATCTCCCAAAATCGGGGAAGATAAGAGGATGGATTTATTCCGTACACGTCGGCTCGTGGGGGAATGACTACCCGTATATTGACTTGCTTAGTTTCCTTGTTGGGGACGATCTTCGCGATAACCGGCTATTATTTTTGGATAAAGAAACAATTCAGGAAACTGAGATGAAAAGAAAGAGGTATGTTTGACCCACATACCTCTTCATAAATCTAAACCAATCAAGTTGAATACGCAAACGTTGTAATATTAAGGTTAAACAGTTATGTATGTAAAAGTGTGCGTCTATTCAATTCCTTCTTTCCTTATAGATGCCAACCACTGGTCGATCCGCCCTTCTGTTTGATCGTCTTCATTCATTTCATCCAAAGGAAGTCCGACGAACATACCGTTTATGCAGGCGGTGGAACTGTCAAATGAATATCCCGAGGCATCTACAGCGCCAATGAATTTGCAACCTGTATTTCGCAGGTCGGAATAGATCGTACCGATGGCGTCACAGAAAGTGTCGCTAAAAGAGGCTGAGTCTCCGCAACCGAATAATGCGACGGTTTTCTCACTTAAGTCCAGCTTTTTCAGCTTCCCTAGATAACTATCCCAATCATCTTGCAAATCTCCGGCGCCCCAAGTAGAACAGCCCAATAACAAGATTTCATAAGGCGCTACATCAGCGGGAGAAGCGTTAGATACGTCATGAATATCTTTGTCTTCCACACCCAGCTTCTCTGCGATACGTTTCGCGATCCCTTCCGTCGTTCCTGTAGACGAGCCGTAGAATATTCCTATAGTCTTCATTCCTATTTGTTTTTATAGTTTAATAACGAAGACAAATATCCGATATCTTATTAGTCTCAGCAATACCTACAAATATGTATTTTGACGGTCGGGAATACCCATGAATGACCAGTGATGGTTGGGGGAAGAAAGCATTTTGTGAATTTGTCGATAATTTGAATTGTTTTTTATAAATTTGCCAACGTATTGGTTCGCCTACTTTATTCAGGGTACGGCGATTAAAAGGGAATCAGGTGAGAAACCTGGACAGTCCCGCTGCTGTAAGCTCCAAAAAAGCTTTAGACATCAACTCATTGCCACTGTTTCCGGAAGGAACGGGAAGGAAGTTCTAAAGTGGAGTAAGTCAGAAGACCTGCCAATGCCGGATAACCGCCGTGATTTTACGCTACCGGGGTTTAGCGTATGATTCAAATATGGAATACAGAGGACATTGCTCTAAAGAGGTAATTTTGATAGGGTAAGTTATGCCATAGTTCGTGGGGAACTATGGGTAATTTATTTTGTGTTAACCTGTTAAAGCCATGTCTTTTTATATCATTCAGTGTATTTGTTTTTGGAGTTTTACATTAATATTATGCTTATGAGAAAGTTTTTATCTTTTTTCTTTGTAATGGCTTTTTACGTAGTTGGAGCCTATGCGCAAGTATTGGTCCAAGGTCAACCGCATCCTTCCGCAAGGAATATCTCAACAAAGCAGGAGTCTCAGTTAAGAGCTGATGCCAGTTTTACTTTCGATGACATCCAATATTGGGTTGGTAACGGTAGCAATAAAGCCGCTTTAGTGATTGAATGGCATGATGGGAATCGCCCGGATGCCATAGTTTGGGGATATCGCTGGGATGGCGAGGCAACCGGACATGATATGATCGTGGCGATTGCTCAAGCAGATCCTCGATTGGTATTGCTCACCCAATACACTGGCTGGATGGGATATACGATCGATGGAATCGGGTATGGTGAAAGTAGACTTAATATTTCTTATGATCTAGAGGGAGCGAAGTCTGAGCCTAAAAATGCGTTTAAATTTGAACCTCCTATCACAAATCCGCTGTTGGGGCAAACTTCTCATCCAGAGCATCCGGCAGAGGATGTTGCGGCCGCCATTCGGCAAGGGGTTCAAACAGGAGTTATTTATCACCCGATAAATGCGGAAAGATATGGATATCCATCTTATGACTATGACCATTGGAGTTGTAGCAATGGCATTCATTGGCAAGCCGGTTGGTATTATGGCTATTGGAGTTATTTTGTGAGAAGTAGCCAAACCTCTAATTTTAGCTATTCTGGTTTAGGTGCTACAAGCCGTGTATTGACGGATGGTTGTTGGGATGCGTGGAGCTGGAATGGAAATATGAATACATCAGAAGGAACTCAGCCCGGGGATGTCTTTGTCGCTGCGACAATACCCTCTGGAGGTGGAGGGGATGAACCCGAGATCCCAGTGATACACGTAACATCCATTTCTCTCAATAAGTCTTCTTTGCGTTTACAAGCAGGAGCAAACGCAACCCTTGTAGCTAGCATCTCTCCTGTAAACGCTGATAATAAGCAGGTTACTTGGAGTAGTTCCGATACAGGCATAGCAACGGTAGAAGATGGGGTCGTAACTGGTGCCAAGCCCGGTGTGGTGAAAATAACAGCCCAATCGGTAGATGGCGGATATACCGCTGTTTGCGAGGTAACGATAACGGAAGTTGTTATTCCGGAAATAGATTTCAATGGTCCTGATGCTGTTTTAACTTTCCCGAAAGTAGAGGAAGCCACCTCTTATGAAGTTCGTGTTTATAGAAATGAGGATAGTGGTCATAAAAGAATCGCTACTTATGTAATCGATGCCGAAGGTAATATAATCACAGAATTAAGAGCGGTGAGCTTACAAGGCTCTTCTGGGGAAATTTTGGTTCCATTGAAAAATTTAGACATAGACGGTGTTTATACGATAGAGATACAGGTGCTGAATGGATTGGATATAATAGATACCTATACAGTAGAAACAATATCGAATCCAGTAAGTAATGAATATTTATCCGTAAGTGGTAGTCGGGTAATTTATCAAAATGGGACATTGTCTTTGGAGCATTTGGATGGATATCATTTTTATTTAATGACAATGGAAGGAAAAATATTGAGAACCTTTATAGCTCGAGTTCCCCACGAACTTTATCCTATATCGCTTCCCTCCGGGAATTATCTGTTGACAGGAGAAAAGGATGGAGACCGAAAGGTCTTTAAATTCCGTATTAATTAATAATTAAATTCATTTGCATGAAAAGAACACTTTACTTAAGTATGGTTTGCTTACTATCGGCCTTTTTTTTCGGCTGTGGGGCAAATCGGTTTGCGGGGGCTGAATCCGATAGAGAAGCAGAAACTGCAATTGCCTGAACTTCCGGCTTCGCAAAGCCGAGTCACGCTACTACGTTCAAGTGAAAACGTAGATTATACACAGGGAGTTTTTATTTTGAACGAGGACTGGTTTGGTCATAACAACAGTACTATTAATTTTATGACTTCTTCTGGTGATTTTGCTTATAGGATTTTCCAGACAGCAAACCCTGGTAAAGAATTAGGTTGTACATCTCAGTTTGGTACTATTTTTGGAGATAATATGTTTATTACTTCTAAACAGCCAAAGGATGGTGGAGCCAGTATTGAAGGAGGTCGCCTGAATGTGGTGGATGCCAAGACAATGAAAGTGAAAGCTCAATTTACGGATATAGGCGGAGGCGATGGGCGTGCTTTTTTAGGCGTGAATGACTCTGTTGGCTATATTGGCGCTTCAAACGGTATTTTTTTGTTTGATATAAAGAACTTGACGGTTGGAGATCAATTGAAAGGTGCCTCAAATTCCGGGGGACTTTATAATGGTCAAGTAGGAATGATGGTCCGAACAAAAACATATGTGTTTGCAGTTCAGCAAAGCAAAGGCGTTTTAGTGATAGATCCTCTAAAACATGAGATTATCAAATTGATAGAAGGAAGTTTCAGCACTTTGACACAAAGTAAGGATGGCAGTGTTTGGGTAGGTGCTGGATCACGCCTGTTATGTATTGATCCGGAGACTTTGGAAGAAACTTATCTATCATTACCCGATGGCTTGACTATTCCGGATTCATGGTATGCTTGGACTGCGGGTGTTCTTTGTGCAAGTACGCAAGAAAATGCTATTTATTGGACAAAGGGAGGTGGTTTTAGCAGTGGTAATGAGATTTATCGTTATGAGATCGGTAATCCTTCTTCTATGGATAAACCATTTTATACCATTCCGGAGAAGGGACGCGTATTGTATGTGGGTGCCGGTTTACGTGTAAGTCCAGATGACAAATTGTATATTTCCGCTTTTGAGAATTTTGGCTTCTATAAACTATTGGCAATATGTTGTAGATGCTAAAACTGGCCGTCAATTAGGGTGTTATCCGCTAGAACCCAGCTATTGGTTCCCTGCCATGCATATCTTCCCTGATAATGAGGCTCCGGTTGTTAAAGATTTTACTTCGATAGAGGCTGGTATTAATGATGCGCCTATAACTGTATCTTTAAAAGATATGGCTACGGATAAAGACAATATAGCTGAAGCTATCTATAAATCCGTTAAATCAGTATCGAATGAGAGTCTGTTATCTGCATCTATCTTAGGTGATAATCTGACTCTAACATTGAAGCCGGATCAAACAGGAGAAGCTACCGTCTCCGTTAATTTCGATTCGAATGGAAAAATTGTCACAAAGGATTTGAAAGTGACGGTGAAAGGAAAAGCAGTTTATTTAGATAAGCATGAGTTATCTCTGAATGTGGGTGAAAAATCCACATTAAAGGTGACTGTTCCCGAAGGTGTTTCTGCCGTATGGACTTCTTCGAACAGCAATGTGGCGAGTGTGGTGAATGGAGAAATAACCGCTGTTGCTCAAGGTTCTGCCAAAATTATCGTGTCAGCAGGTAATGAGAAGGACACTTGTCTTGTAAATGTTTCTCTTTCAGTCCAAAGTTTGACTTTAGATGTCGAGAGTGATACGACCCGTGTACAGCGTGATGGTACACTCCAGTTAAAAGTTAAATTACATCCTGAAGGAGCGGTTCTACCTGAATTGCTTTGGAACTCCTCGAACACAAAGGTCGCTCATGTGAATAATAAGGGATTGGTTACGGCTTTTGCGGATGGACTAGCTGTTATTAAGGTTATGAGCGCAGATTCATCCAAAATGGATAGCTGTGTTATCAAGGTTCTAGCCAATATTCAATCCGTGAGTTTACCGGAATCAATATCCCTAAATACGAATTCGAATGGAAAGCAACATACTTATACATTGAAACCTACGTTTATACCTGCTAAGCCTACAAATACGGTTGTTAGTTGGAAATCTTCGAATGAGGATATTGTCACGGTTTCAGAGAAAGGCTTAATTACGGCTATTAAAGCAGGTGAAGCTACCATTACGGTGACTACGGAAGATGGATCGAAAACTGCGGAATGTAAAGTGAATTGTGTACAATGGCCGGATGCGGTTAAATTGGATTTGACATTTGTTTCTATGAAACCGGGTAACACGCAGCAATTGACGATAACGACAACACCAGATTCGATAGGTGCCGTACCAATGAAGTATGTTTCTGATACGCCGGATGTTGTTACGGTTGATAAGAATGGTGTATTGACCGCGAAAAAATATGGTGAGGCAATCATTACGGTGTCTCCGTTAAGTGGTGCGGATGTAAAAGCGACTTGTAAAGTTGCGGTTGAGATTCCTGTAACGAGCATCCAATTGGATAAAGATACGATTTGCCAGAAACCGAACACTTTCGCTCAATTGACCGCAACTATTAATCCGGGGGATGCTACATTCCAAGAACTGACATGGAAGTCTACCAGTATGAGCCCCGTGCGCGTGTCTAGCGATGGCAAGGTTTCTTTCGTTCGTCCGGGTAAATCAAATGTCGTCGTTACTTCAAAATACGGAGGAATAACCGATACTTGCGTAATAATCGTTGATTCAATCCATGTGGAATCTTTTGAATTAAAACAGCATGAGATGACAATCGATATCTCGAAGTCTGGTCGCTTAGAATGGATTTATGCGCCTGATGACGCATCTCAGACAATGCCCGATATAACGGCCGCTGATGAAGATATATTATATATTTATTATGATGGACGTATTCGTGGAGAAAAGGCGGGCTCTACTTGGGTCTATGCGAATATGGAAAATGGCAAGTTTGTCGATTCTTGTTTAGTCCATGTCGTATGTGATATAGATACTGTAACGTTGAATAAGAATCAAGCTACGATAGAACTAGGTCGTACGATAACGTTAACTCCGACAGTTAAAGTAAAACCAACCGTAGAGAATCCGGAAGAAGTGGATCAAACAGTTTATTGGGAAAGTGATAATAAGGAGATCGCTACCGTTGTGGACGGTGTAGTGACCGCTATTTCAGGAGGTTCTACTCGCATTTGGGTATATACGAATTACGGAGATATTCCTGCCTATTGTGATGTAACGGTAGTTCCGGTTACGGAGGCTCCTTCCTCTTCAGTTACAGGGGTTTCTTTAAATGCTTCTTCTTTGTCTTTAGATAAGGGCGAGACGGCTGTTTTAGCTGCGATTGTCACTCCTTCAAATGCGGAAAATAAATCCGTGTCATGGAGTAGCTCGGATATTACTGTTGCTTCCGTAGCCGACGATGGTACGGTTACCGCCGGAATTGCCGGTGTCGCTACGATAACCGTAACAACGGATGACGGTGGTTATACGGCCACTTGCGAGGTTACGGTAACCGACCCGGACTTGGATAAACCAGTGGTTGAGGCCGCTGATTCCACGGCTACGCTGACCTTCCCGAAAGTGCCAGAGGCTACCTTCTATGAGGTCTCCGTATACAAATATGTGAATGAGGTTCCCGTATTGTTCGGTGTTTACACGATGGATGCGGACGGGAATATCCTCACCGGCTTGCGAAGCGATCTGCGTTTAGGTACTCCGGGTAAGATCGCTATATCCTTGCGGGATTTGGATGAAGATTCTGATTATATCGTGAAAATTACGGCTGTTAAAGAGAAAGACGGAAAGAAAGAGGTGGTAGGCACATTCTATAGTGAACCGTTCTCTACCTCTTCCGGGACGGTCAGCAATGAGACGATAGGTGCGGGTGAGGCCCGTATCTATTATTACGCCGGCTATCTGCATTTGAATAATCTGGAAAGCTATCGTTGCTATATCGTAGGATTCAACGGTACGGTATTGGATGCTTTTGAGGTGACCGATTTGAATGAGAGCCGTTTGATGAGTTTTTCCAAAGGATCTTATATCATCACTGCCATCAATGGCAATGACCGGATAACGAGGAAGTTCGTAATCAAGTAATATCGAAACAAGGTGAAGGAGAGTCAAAAGGCTCTCCTTCCTATCGTTATAACAATGTGATATGAATGACATTTTAAATTAATTAGCTTATGAGAAAATTTTGTTCTTTATTTCTATCTTAGTACTCCGTTATTGAGCAATTTTAAGCATGAGAAGATTTATAGCTCCCGCATTGCCGGGTGAAACCTCTGAGGAGGAGGATGTTTACGAGCTAACGCATATCGATCACTTGTTCATAAGAGACCGGATCGAGATTCCGGGATTCGGTAATTACGAGACGTTAAAATGCGACTTTCATACCCATACGGTATTCTCTGATGGCTTGGTATGGCCCGACGCAAGGATATATGAGGCTTGGCAGGAGGGATTGGATGCGATAGCGATCACTGACCATATCGAGCACCGGATCAACAAGGATGTTTTGAAAGGAGATTTAAACAAATCTTATAAAATCGCTAAAAAAGCCGCAGATGACATGGACTTTATCGTGATTCCCGGAGCGGAAATAACACGTTTCAAACCCTTGGGGCACCTGAACGCCTTGTTCGTACAAGATGTCAATCTTATGGAGAAAGAAAATCCTGTGGAATCTATTGCCGAGGCGAAAAGGCAAGGGGCATTTATTGTGTGGAATCATCCCGGCTGGCCGGATCATAGGGCCACTTTATATCCTATACATGAACAGCTGATTCAAGAGGACATGATCGACGGTATAGAAGTCATGTCTTACAAGGACTTTTACCCGATTGCATTAGAATGGTGTTCCTGTTTTAAGAAAGCGTTTATGGCAAGTAGCGACGCTCATTGTGTTCTTTCCGGGATATACAGGAAAGGGCTACGTCCCCTGACACTGGTATTCTCGGAAGAAAGAAGTGAGAAAGGGATAAGGGAGGCATTGTTCGTCGGTCGTACGGCTGCGTTATTCGATGGGAAAATCGCGGGAGAAGAAAAATGCTTGACCCCATTGGTCAAGGCCTGTATTCGGGTTAAGCGAATGAGGAATACGTGTTTGGAGGTAACCAATATATCTGATATTCCTTTCGTCATATATTGCGAAAACAATTTATACCTGCTTCCGGAAAGAAAAACGATTATAATGATGAATCCTAAGGAAAATAGTTGGATAATGAAAAACTGTTTTATCGGCAGGAATAAGAACCTATCGATTTATTTCGATGATTTCTTGGTATGAGTCAATTTTCATCCAGCTCCCCTGTTTTCATCCGAGCTGATCATGTGGGTATCTATATTAAATCGGATTACTATTGATAGTAACCGCGTTTTTTATGGATAGTAGTCCGTATTTCCCTCGTCCTTATTTTTAAAATTTATACAATATGCAGTATAGTCAAAAAAAGCATTTAATAATATTGTGTATATTTTGAATTGTTTTTCATAAATTTGCTGCCGTATTGGTTCGCCTACCCTATTCAGGTACGGCGATTAAAAGGGAATCAGGTGAGAAACCTGGACAGTCCCGCTGCTGTAAGCTCCAAAAAAGCTTTAGACATCAACTCATTGCCACTGTTTCCGGAAGGAACGGGAAGGAAGTTCTAAAGTGGAGTAAGTCAGAAGACCTGCCAATGCCGGATAACCGCCGCGATTTTACGCTACCGGGGTTTAGCGTAGGATTCAAAAAAGGGAAATATACGAAGTGAATATTGTTTTAGATGAAGGATTGATCGGGTAAATCGTGACTTAGTACCTCCCGGACTATGGAAATATTCATGATTATTTGATCTTTCTTTTATATTCCCTCTTGATCGTTTTTTGGAGTTTTACATTTAATATAAAAGCTTATGAGAAAAATTCTATCTCTTTTCTTTGTAATGGCTTTGTGTGTAGTAGGTCTTTCGGCGCAAGGATTGGTTCAAGGGCAACCACATCCCTCGGCTCCGAATGTGCCGGTGAAACCAAAGTCCCAGTTAAGGGCTGACGCCAGCTTTTCTTTTGACGACATCCAGTTCTGGGTAGGAAGCGGCAGCAAGAGAGCCGCTTTAGTGATCGAATGGCATGATGGGAATCAACCGGATGCCATGGTTTGGGGATATCGCTGGGATGGCGAGGCTACCGGACACGATATGATCGTGGCGATAGCGAAGGCCGATCCGAAACTTCTTTTATTAACCCAATATACGGGTTGGATGGGTTATACGATTGATGGTATTGGATATGGGGATAATCTGGACGTTCGATATGACTTGGATGGGGCCAAGAATGAACCGAAGAATGCTTTCAAATTTGAACCTCCTATTACGAATCCTTTGTTGGGGCAGACTGGTTTTCCTGAAAATCCGGCGGGGGACGTAGCGGCGGCTATTCGACAAGGCGTACAAACCGGGGTTATCTATCACCCGATAAATGCGGAAAGATATGGATATCCATCTTATGACTATGACCATTGGAGTTGTAGCAATGGCATTCATTGGCAAGCCGGTTGGTATTATGGTTATTGGAGTTATTTTGTGAGAAGTAGTCAAACCTCGAATTTTAGTTATTCAGGTTTAGGTGCTACAAGCCGTGTATTGACGGATGGTTGTTGGGATGCGTGGAGTTGGAATGGAAATATGAATACATCAGAAGGAACTCAGCCCGGAGATGTCTTTGTCGCAGCGACAATACCCTCTGGAGGTGGAGGGGATGAACCCGAGATCCCGGTGATACACGTAACATCCATTTCTCTCAATAAGTCTTCTTTGCGTTTACAAGCAGGAGCAAATGCAACCCTTGTAGCTAGTATCTCTCCTGTAAACGCTGATAATAAGCAGGTTATTTGGAGTAGTTCCGATACAGGTATAGCAACGGTAGAAGATGGGGTCGTAACAGGTGCCAAGTTCGGTGTGGTGAAAATAACAGCCCAATCGGTAGATGGCGGATATACCACTGTTTGCGAAGTGACGGTAACGGAGACGGTTACTCCTGAGATCGATTTTGAAGGGACCGGGGCGGTTATCTCATTCCCTAAAGTGGAGGAAGCCACCTCCTATGAGGTCCGTGTCTACAGATATGAGAATGGAAATTATAAAAAGATAGGCACTTACGTAGCGGATGCGGAAGGCAATATCATTACTGAACTACTGACGAAAGGCTTACGGGCTACTTCCGGCAAGGTATCGGTCCCTCTGAAGAACCTAGGGAAGGATGACGCTTATCGGATAGAGATCCAAGTCATGAATGGCTTGGACGTGATCGATACCTATATGGTAGAAAAATCTTCTGATCCGGTGAGCAATGAGACTATGGTTCCCGTTATCCCAAAGGTTTCCTATCAGAATGGAGCGTTGCGCTTTGAGCATTTAGCCGGATATCAAATCTATTTAATGCAGATAAACGGGAAAATGCTGGAACGTTTTGTGATTCAAGTCCGGGAGGAACTTCATCCAATATCTCTTCCATCCGGGAATTATCTATTGATAGGCGAAAAGGATGGCGATAAAAAGACATTTAAAATTCATATTACTCAATAATTAAATTCATTAACATGAGACGAACACTTTACTTAAGTATGGTCTGTTTGCTATCGGCTCTGTCGGTAGCCGGCCAAACCGGTTTGCGGGATCTGAATCCGATAGAGAAACAGAAACTGCAATTACCGGAATTGCCCAGTTCGCAGGCACGAGCCTCGATGCTTCGATCCAATGGAAGCGTGGATTACACGAAAGGTACCTTTATCGTAAACGAGGATTGGTACGGGCACCAAAACAGTTCGGTGAACTTTCTGTCGGATGATGGGACTTGGACGTATAACGCGTTCCAAAAAGAGAATCTGGGACATGAATTGGGATGTACGAGCCAGTTCGGTACGATTTATGGGGATTTGTTGTATATCGTGTCCAAGCAATCAAAAGATGGTGCGGCATCTGTAGAGGGAAGTCGCTTAGCGGTAATTGACGCGAAAACGATGCAAGTGAAGAAGGAATTTCAGACGATCAACAGCGCAGGAGCTGATGGACGTTCTTTTTTAGGAGTGGATCTGACGAAAGGTTATATCGGAACGAGTAATGGTATTTATATTTTTCATACAGGATACGATGAAAAAACCGGAAAATATGATGAAAACCAGATGTCTATAGATGCCAGCGCGATCGAAGGAACAACGGGAATTTCTTCCAGCGATTTGTATCATTCACAGATTGGAACCATGATTCGTGTTGGAAAATATGTATTTGCGGTACATCAAACGAAAGGATTGTTGGTGATTGATCCAGAAAAAGATATAGTAGTGAAAACGATATTGAAACCAGGGGATGATAGTAATCACGGCTTGGGCTCTATCGTGCTTTCTAAAGATGGTAATTTATGGGCCAGCGTGACATTCGAGTTAACAGGTACCGGAGCGACAATGCCTTATATGTGGAAAGTGAATCCATATACATTGACTACCCAAAAAATAGATATACCTACATCGGATGGTATTGAGGAGATTCCCAACTCTTGGTATGCATGGACCGCCGATGGTTTCCTGTGCCAGTACGAAAGAGAATAAGATCTATTGGAAAGGGCAAGGTTCCGGTAGTTGGTTCACGGGATATAAGATTTTCTGTTATGACATAGATAAGGATTCTTTTTATCAAGTATTTGATTTTTCAAAGCTAGATAAAGGAGATTGGCGTCTTTATGGTACGGGATTCCGTATTGATCCGGTAGATGATAATATGTATTGTTTCCTTTATCATGAATTTTTAAATCCGGAACATGAATTAGCGGTAATTAAAACAGATGGAAGAGGGGATACGAACGGAACAATGGTAGGTCGCTATCCTTATGAGAAAGTGAATTATTGGTTCCCGGCTTTACCGGTGTTCCCGGATAACATGGCTCCGACAATCACAGACGGTTTACCTAGCGAAATTACGTTTTCCGCTGAAAATACGAAGTATAGTAAATCAATGGATGAGATTATAGAAGATGGTGATAATATGATTTCAGCGGTTGTTACTACGATTGTGAATCCGAATCCGGAACTAATTAGTGCGGAGGTGATAAATAACACGTTGACTATTGCTCCGATCGTGGAGAGTATCCAAGAAGCGAAAGAAATTCAACTTAATTTGAGTTTTAACTCAAATGGTAAGATCGTAAATAAACAAGTTGTCGTAAAGTTGACAACTTCAACAGTAGCTCCTTTTGAGTTTAATGAAAAAAAGAGGTGACACTGGAAGGAAAAAGAAAAAACTTTAACATTGGCTGTTACAGGATTAGCGGAAGAGACAATAGAATGGAGTAGTTCTCATCCTGAAATTGTGAGGGTTTCGGAAGATGGTACTGTCATTGGTGTCACTTATGGTACTGCGATAATTACAGCGAAGAGTAAGATACGCCCGACACTTTCTGCGAAATGTTCTGTTACTGTCAAGCGTCCAGCAATGACATTAAAGGAATCTTCTGTAGAATTATATGTTGGAGAAACAAAAGAAAGAGTGCTGACTCCTGTAGATAATAGAATAGAATTAGGGAGAAAAGATAGAGTGGACTTCATCCGATGAAAATATCGTAACGGTGGAAGGAACGGCATATTATGCGAATGTTACTGCTCATTCTGCTGGTGTCGCTGAAATTATTGCGACAATTAAATCGGAAATAACCGGAGAAACTTTGTCTGTAACTAAACGTAAGGTAACGGTAGAAACATTTATACCTGTCGAAAAAATAGAATTGCGATTCGCATCTTCAGGAGAGTTGCTGCCAGAAGATGTCATAACGATGAATCTGAATGACAAGCTACAGCTTTCCGCTATTGTTAGGCCGGACAATGCCAGTTCGAAGGGTTTGAAATGGTCTTCTAGTGATGAAACTGTTTTTTCTGTTAGTAATGCAGGAGTGATACAAGCAAAGGGTAGTGGTGAAGTGACTATTACTGTTTCAGCTGCGGGCAGTGATGCTTTAGCTTCGTGTCAACTTTCTTGTTCGTTTGAGTATGAAGGTGCGGCCTTTAAAAATAAGACTGTAAAATATAATTATAATGATGGTGCCGGAGAGTGGTTTTTGGAAATTCCTGTTGTTTTTAAACCAGCTAAGCCTGATTATATTGATATTATAGATGCTAGAGTTGAAGGAGATTTAGCGGATCGTTGGGGATTTAATAGTTTTGACGGTGAGAATTTAGTTTTGGACTGTTATGATGATACTCAAGGGACAGGAACACTTATAGCGACAGTCCAGAACTCGCAGACAGGGGAAACGAGTGAAATTTCTTGTCTTCTGTGTAATGCAAATGATTTAACTAAGTTCGAATTGGAAAAAAGTTCATTGTTTATGAAAACCGATGAAACTTTTCAGTTAAAACCTCAAATAGAGTGGGGAGACGTAGAACCTGTAAAAGTCTTATATGTTTCATCGGATGAAACGATAGCTTCTGTTGATGATGGAGGATTGGTTACGGCCCATAAAGAAGGGAAAGCGAATATTGAAGTATATCTTGAAAATGGTTTGGCTTCTACAGAATGTCAGATAACTGTTGCAAAAGTTGCTGCTGCCAGATTAACAATTCTTGTACCAGATAGAATTGTGAAAGTGGGACAAAATGAAAGGTTTCAGTTCACCGCAAAGGTTTATCCTGATGATGTTAGTTTCTCTTCGGTTAAATGGAGTGGTTCTGCTTATATTGATGAAAATGGTTTATTTCAAAGTCGCAATATGTCTAAGCATACAATCATAGCAACATCGGAAGATGGTCAAGTGTCTGACACGTGTATGGTTTATGTACAAGGAGAAATACCTCTAGAATCCTTTAGTGTAGAACCTAAAGATATATTATGGGATATAAATGATGGACAGGTTTATGATTTGCGTTCTAAATTTAAATTTAATTATTATCCAATGAATGCGTCTTGCGCTTCTAGTACAATGCTTCCTGAAATGGTTATCGAAGATGAGGATATTATTACTTATGTAAAACCGGATCCCTCAGGATTGAACGGAGGTTATAAACCATCAAAGGTTGGAACAACAGGAGTTGTGTTTGAGGCGATAGATGGCGGTTTTAAAGATTCTGTTCAAATCCATGTGACTGATAAGAGCTTGGGGGTTTGGGGTGTGACTTTAGAGTCTTCTCAAAGAGTAGCGGCTATTGGTGAGCATTTCACTTTATCTTATGAAGTACAAACTGATCCAACAAAGCCGGATGTGGAAAAAAGTGTGACATGGACTAGCAGTGATGAAAATGTTGCGACAGTTAATTCTAAAACAGGAGAGATCCAAGCATTAGCTGACGGTGAAACGGCAATTCGAGTGAAGACTGATACTGGTGGGTTTGTTGCGACGTGTACATTGTCTGTGGGAAAGGGTATTATAAAAGTGACAGGTGTTTCTTTAAATCAAGATCGGCTGGAGTTGCTAATAGGGCGTTCTGCTCAATTAATAGCGACAGTTCTTCCGGAAAATGCTAAAACAAAAACTGTAAACTGGTCAAGTGATAATCGATTGGTTGCGGAAGTCGATGAAGATGGCAATGTTTCCGCATATGAGGAAGGAACTGCTACGATCACGGTAACAACCCTTGATGGAGGCTATACAGCTACTTGTAAAGTGATTGTTTCTGCGGAACTGGAAAAACCGGGGGCAAATGTTACGGGTGTTAGCCTAAATGCGTCTTCTTTGTCTTTGAATAAAGGTGAGGAGGCTGTATTAGCAGCGGTGGTATCTCCATCCAGTGCGATTAATAAATCAGTAACTTGGAGTTCTTCGGATGCCACGGTAGCCACAGTAACTAACGACGGTACGGTTAAGGCCGGTATCGCCGGTGTAGCTACAATTACGGTGACAACAGATGAAGGTGGTTATACCGCTACTTGTGAAGTAACGGTAATAGATCCGAATTTGGAAAACCCCGTGGTTGAAGTAAAAGATTCCACGGCTATATTAACATTCCCGAAAGTTCCGGAGGCTACTTTCTACGAGGTGTCTGTTTATAAGTACGTAAATGGGATACCTGTATTATTTGGTGTTTTACACGGTTGATGCAGAGGGTAATATCCTTACTGGCTTGATGAGTGAGCTTCGTTCTGGGGAACAAGAAAAAGATCAAGGTCTCTATTCCTGAATTAGATGGAAGTTCAGAATATATCGTAAAAGTTACAGCAATCAAGGAAGGTGATGGTAGGCAAGAGATATTAGGAACATTCTATAGTGAGCCATTCTCCACATCCGGTCCGGTGGGTAATGAGGCTATCAGTGTTGGTGAAGCGATGATTTATTACTATGAAGGTCAATTGCATTTGAATAATCTGGAAGGTTATTCTTGCTATATTGTAAATATGAATGGCGCTATATTGGATCTTTTAAGATATCGGGAATTAACGAGTCTCATCCAATCCAATATTCAAGAGGTGCTTATATTATAGTAGTGGTAAAAGATAATGATCGGATGAGCAAGACGATCGTTGTTAAATAAATAATGTATTAACAAATTAAACATTGATGAGCATGAAAAAGCTTTATCTTTTTCTCGCATTAATCTTAATGGCGGGAAGTATCAGCGCACAGCGTATGGTACAAGGTGTGTTACGTTCGGATTTACCGGCGGAAAAACAGAAAGCGGCTTTGATGTCCGCAAGGAGTAACCGTACTTTTTCTTTTGACAGTATTGATTTCTGGGTAGGTGATGGTGAAAACCGTGCGGCTATAGTTTTGACTTGGCATGATACTGATAAAACCGTACCCGATAATATGGTATGGGGATATCGATGGTCTGCTGATGTAGATACCATTTCTGGATTGAGCCTATTTGAGTCTGTGATGAAAGCTGATCCCCGTTTGGTTGGATTGGTTCAATATACAGGTTCAATGGGTTATACGATTAATGGCATTGGATACTGTGAACCAAGAGCGACTTCAATGCAAATATCTTTTCAGTTAGACAGCGCTAAAGCTCATGTTAGTTATACTTATCCAGATAATGCGGCAACACTTGCAAGAACTGCTATAAACCAAGGAAAATCATCAGGTGTTATTTATCATCCATTTGGTTCAAATGGAACAAGTTATCCTGCTTATGATTATGACTATTGGGTGGCTACGGCTACGGCAACTAACCACTGGTTCGCTGGTTGGTATTCCGGTTATTGGAGTTATTTCGTTCGTGATTCCTATACTCAAGATTTCTCTTATTCCGGATACGGGGCATCAAGCCGAAAAGTCCAGAATGGTACTTGGGATGCTTGGAGCTGGAATAGTTTTATGGGAACGACATCGGGAACAGAACCGGGTGATAATTTAGTAGCGGCAACTCCTATCATTTGGCTTAATAAGAAAGCTATTTCTTTGAGTGGAAGTGGAACCTATCAATTAGTTGCGTCTGTACAATCTGCTTATGCTTCTTTAACGGGTGCGGTATGGTCTTCTAAGAATACTGCTGTTGCGACAGTTGATCAAACGGGTAAAGTTACGGCTGTAGCTCCGGGTACAACTGAAATCAAATTAATTACAGCTAATGGTAAATATAACACGTACTGTAAAGTAACCGTAACCGGTACAGCCACGAAATCAGCGGCCGCAACCGCAAACATCTCTTATTCCGACAATACCTTGCATGTAAAAGATCTAGCCGGTTATACCGGTTACATCACGAACACCGCAGGTTCTGTAGTATCTACTTATGTGATCACCTCTTCTGATGACGTGAAAACAGTAAACTTGAATAAAGGTGTTTATGGCTTTACAGCGGTAAAAGGTACAGAGAAAGTCTCTGTTAAGTTTGTCGTGAAGTAAATCATCTCTTGATTTCGCTAGAGCGCTCTCTCTTACTCATGAGAGTACTCTAGCGTTACTGATTCCGTGAAAGATGTATGATCTTACGGCGATAAGATTATACATCTTACAACGGTAAGATCATATATCTTTTTATCGGACTACAAGCTAGCTTCTTTTGGGTTGATTTGCGTTCCTTGCGACGATCCCGGAGTATATCGCCATAATACCATGCCATTGTTTTTTCATTGAAAGCTTCACGTGTAGCTGTACTGTGTTCCCTGTATTATAATGTATGTAGTTGCTGATTTTTTTATTTCTTTACAAGAAAATTTTCTTTTCATATGATCGAATATAAAAGCTACGATTATACAAGAACCATCCCTGTGGATGATTATATCTTACGTTATCGGGATGAGCGGCGTTTCATGGCCTATTGCCGGGAGTGCCGTAGGTATGGGAACAGTTGGAGTTGTCCGCCTTTTAATGATTCGGAGGACTATTTATCCAGTTTTCGGAATCTATTGATTGTTTGTACGCGGATTACTCCTGTCGTATTGGATGTGCCGGATGCGGTGGAAGCGGGGCAAGAGTTGATGCATAGGGAAAGGAGCCGATTGGATAAACGTCTTCTTGCGTTGGAGGAGGAATATAATGGGCGGGCGTTTTATGCCGGTAGTTGTATCCTTTGCCCTTGGGAAGAGTGTACACGTAGATCTGGTAAGGCTTGCCGCTACCCCTTGCGGATTCGTCGTTCCCTTGAGGCCTGTGGGTTCGATCTGGGACGTACTACCTCGGAGTTGTTCGGTATAGAGATGAAGTGGTCCGAGAATCGGAATTTGCCGGAATATTTACTTTTGGTTAGTGGATTCTTATCTGATAGGGAAACCCCGATTTGGTAAGTTAACTTACTTTGCCATTTAAGTTAACTTACTTCGTCGATGGAGTTAACTTACTTTGCCGATGAAGTTAACTTACTTTGTCGATGAAGTTAACTTCGTGAAATGGAGGAGTGGTACGGCTAGGCTTTATTTATTCGGTAACCTCCCAGCATTTCCATCCTTTATTGGCGCAGATATATACAATGTACGAGCGTACATTATATATAGGGAATTTCAGTTTGGTATCCTTGGCGTAAGCACGTACTTGCGCCACGTCCTCGGGGCGGGGAGCGTTTAGCGCCAGCATGTGTTCGGCCTCTTTCGCCTTGAAATACTTGAATTCCACCAATCGGTCATCCTTATAATAGTTCGTGCCGGGTATGCCGGTCATCTCGAAATCGGAACGGCCTACGGAGTTGTTCTGCTCGATGGCGAACGTATAATAGCTGCTTAGGTAGCGGGAGCAAAGCTCGAAGAAGGAGCAACGGATAAAGTTCTCGTTGATCTTGTCGAACACCTGCGCCGGGAACTGCCCGAGATACTGCTCGAAATAGTTTTGCACCAACGGCTCGAAACGGCGGTCTTCCGTGAAGCGTTCGTAGGTGGGTACATAACGGGGAGCGCCACCTTCTATATGGTTCATCTCGTTATAATAGTCCATGTAGATACTGCGCATCGTGAGGTTGGGCAGTACCATGCGATAATTGTTACGTAGCGTAGTCATACCCAGATAGAAGAGGCTGACAGGATAAAAGGTCTTATCGAAGAACTTCTTCTTATTGAACTTACTGGATAGGTCGGGAACGTTATACGGCAACTCGTCGTTGATGACCAAAGCGTCCAGCATCTCCTTGGCGTTCTCCAAGGATAGTGTCAAGCGGCGGATCCAACCGATATCCGTACGTAGGTTCTCATCCACCAGTTCCCTGGGGATCCCGCCTTTACGCACGGCGAATTTCTTGAAGAAATAGGTCAGGATCGTGGAGTTAAACAGAGGCTCGGCCTCCGGCAAGAAGCGGTAACCATCGTAATTATTCACGATCAATTGCCAAATCTCATTGAATCGATCCTGTCCTTCCGTATATTTATCGAGCACGTAACGCAGGTAAGCGCCCGCTTCCTCATACGTGAACCCCAGCATATTCAAGAACTCCGGTTCCAGTGTCAAGATCTCCGCTATATTATATCCGCTGGTCAGATCGTCCATCGTCACGGGAAGGACACCCGTGCAGAAGCAGGTGCGGATACTGCCTTCGCCGATACCTTTCTTTATAACCTTGAAGAAGGTACGCAGGAAACTATCCTTCGTGGTTATTTGCTCATACAGCGGGTCCTTGTAGGCGGTCAATAATTGGTTGGTGAAATTATCGTACTCATCGATCAAGATATATACCTTTGGAAGGCCATGCTCGCGGGCGTACCCCAAAGCCTCCTCCAGCATTTGGGAGGCATTGCCTTTGGTGGTAAACTGGAAGTCTTGGAATAAGTCCCGATTGTGTGTCACCATGATCTCCACGGGAGAGCAATTCAAACGGTTAAAATTCTGCTCCAACCCCTCCATGTCATCGGCCATGGCCATAGCAGAGAAATCATAGCGCACGATCATATAACGATTATGCTCTTCCGTCGGATGCTCCCCGATCCAAGTGCCGCCGAACAATTCCTCGAAGCGATCGGCCTTGGTGCGATCGTAGTAACAGGCAAGAGTGGATACGAGTAGGCTTTTCCCGAAACGACGGGGACGCAGGAAGACCGGGGCATTATAATTCTCCAATCTGGGGATGAAGTTCGTTTTATCCACATAATAGAATTTACGCTCCCGTAAATCTATAAAATCCGCTACCGCATAAGGAATCGTTATTTGTGCCATGACATTTCTTTTTTCCTAATTACACAATATTACAAATATACGAAATTTCCTTATGCGATGCGATTTACTGGACTTATGTTTACCGGAAAGGGAAATGTTTCTGCCGATTGCGAATAACCCAAAGGTAAACTCCCGTGAAATAGAGGAACGGTATGGCTAGGCTTATGAGGATCCATAGGATTCTGGAGAAGTGCCCGAGGAAAGTGCCGAAGTGGACAAAGTACATGGAGCGGACAAGCTTCTCGGCGGCCGGTTTGTCTTTCCAGAGGTTTATGGCGACGACCTTGCCGGTAATAGGATGGATGTAGATATGGTTGCTTCCAGTTCTTTCGAAGTCCCCTTCCCGATACATCCGTACGGAGAAAACAGACGTGTTGTCTTTCGGGAAGAATATCATTGTCGGGGTTCCCTCTTTGAACTCTTCTTGGGCGGTCGTTAAAACGGAATCCAATGATACCCAATCACCTGTGTATTTATCAGTTTTTGGTGCCGGTGCGACTGCTTTTCCTGCGGATATGGATTCAAAGAAAGATTGATATTCTTTCTTGAACCCGAAGTAGGAGCCGGTAAAAGCGATGACCAGCAAAAAGAGGGATGTACATATACCTATGATGGAATGCGACTTGAAAAGCTTGGCTCTCAAGCCCATCTTTCGGCTCACGGAGAAGATACGACGCTTGGGTAATAATAGAAAGCCGGAGAGAGTTAGGAAAATCAACAGGAATCCCGATAAGGCGACGATGGTAGCTCCTTGCTTTTTCAATAGCAGGTTCACGTGAAAGTCGTATAACCATTGAAAAACCTTATGCCGGTATCTGTCCACTCCCGTAACTTCCCCTGTATAGGGATTGACATAGATCTGGATACGGCCTTTCTCATCCGGGAATGTAGTACGGAAACTGTAGGCGCAATCCTCGCCTCCGTATAAGACCATATTATTGATCTTAGCTTGTGGATATTCGCATCTTACGTTCTCTAACAAAGTTTGCGGCGGCACGGTTCGGGAGGCTGGCTTGACAAAAGCGATATCCTTGACAGATAGTTTTTCAAGTTCCGGCTTGTACACGATCGCTGTGCCGGAGAGGCATATTAGGGTTATTACTAGCCCTAATATGAGTCCGGTGTATAAATGTAACTTTACTATGATCTTTTTAATGATCGAATTATGCGACATGTCTTGTGCCTTTTTTAGAAGTTGACCGCTAGCATAACCATCAGCGTCCTGGCCGAGCCGGGGAATAAAAGATAGTTCCCTTGGGATCCGGTATAATATTCTTGGTTGAATACGTTTTTCAAGTTCGCCGAGATCTTGTAGAAACTACGCTTGTAAGCCACGAAACAGTCAACCAGATGATAGGCGTCCAGATCGATCGTATGTGCCATGTTTCCGTAGGATTTACCTTGGAAGTACCAACCACCGCCGAAAGATAAGCCTTTAACCGGGCCTTTACGGATTAGGTAGGAGGTCCAGAGGTTGAACTGGCTTGGTGAGATATTGGCCAGTTGCGTACCTACGGGATAGGTCTCGTCGTTCGTTTTCGTTACCTCGGCATGCGTATATGCGTAATTGAAGGCTACGCTCCAACTGGGGGTGATCTCTCCGTTTACCGAAAGCTCTATACCTTTGCTGGTCTGCTTGCCGATCAGTATCTTATATTCCTCGTCTTCCGGGTCTATCGTCGGCAAGTTGGTCTTCGACAAGGTATAGAAGGCCAGACTGGTGCTCAAGCGATCGTTGAAGAATGATTTCTTGACTCCCGCTTCCCATTGTTTAGAGGTAATCGGGTCGAATGCCTCGCCATCCTTCGTTTGCCCGGATTGAGGGACAAAAGACTGACTGTAGGTAGCATATAGGCTCAAGTCGGGCATGGGCAGATAAACAAGACCCACACGAGGCGAGATGGCAAAATTGTTTTCATCCGTTTTTTTATCCTTAATATAATTATCTTGTTTATCGTTCACCCAGTCCGCACGGGCGCCAAGCAATAACTTCCATTGAGCGGAAAAGCTTACTTGGTCTTGTAGATAGATCGCGTAGGTACGTTGGGTGATACGTAAGTCTGTACTCTGTTCCATCTCGAAATCAACTGGTTCTTCGGAATATTCCGGATGAACATAACTAATCGGGGTGTACATATTCCCTTTTACTTTCCTTCGGTTGGTAAGCCATCCATATTCTAGGCCCGCTATTACTTTATGATGGATAAAACCTGTCTTGAAACTACCATTCAATTCCTCCAATACGTTGGTATAATTGATTTTTGCGTCCCAATGTGCCAAACGGCGGGTAATTGTGCTGTCCTTCTGAGGGGTTTTCATCTGGAAATACAGACGATCCTCATGCGTGAAATATTGGCGGGCGGAACTTCTGAATGACCAGTTCTGGTTGAAACGGTGGGTCAACTGGAAACCAACGCTATTATTGGTAAACTTGCCATAGGCCCACGGTTCGCCGAGGAATGTCTTGAATCCGTTATTTATCACCTCATTGTCGATATGCAAAACGCCCGGATCTTGAGTCCTTTTATCCCGGAAGATATCGGCATCGATATTAAGGGTGGTCTTGCGTCCTAAGTCAATGTCGATGACTGGGGTGATGTCGTATCGTTTGCTGTTTTGCGGTTTCCTGAATTTATCGGCATCCTCATACATTCCGTTCAAGCGGTAACGAATGGTCTTTTTGGCATTCAGCGGGCCGGAAATGTCGATAGAGGCTTGCTTATAGTCGTAACTGCCGTATCTGATCGTAGCGCCATACCGGGGCGTATATAAGGTCGGCTTGGTGATAAAGTTGATGATACCTCCGGGCTCTACCGCTCCATAAAGGACAGATGCCGGGCCTTTGAGGATCTCTATGCGCTCGATACTGGATAGAGCGTCGTTCGAGAACTTTAGGTATCGTACCCCGTTCCTGAAATAGTTACGGGAGTTCGTCATGGAGAAACCACGGGAAGAGAAGACCTCGTTGATGTTGGAAGCCTCACCGGAAGGTCCGCCTTTCACGCCGCCCAGGTTCCTTACGGCCTCGGTCATGGTGGTAGCCTGTTGGTCTTCCAATAATTTCCGGGTCGCTACGCCTACGGTTCCGGGTATTTCCATCACGGGGATATCCATACGGGTAGCCGAATTAGCGATGTCGGAGTTATAACTCTGTGGTTTCGCCCCGACGATATCTACCTCGGGTAGTCCTAGTAGCTTGTAAGATAACTGGATATCCACCTCGTAATTCCCTTCTCCCGCGGGAATATCTCGGATTGCCGAGACGGTGTTGTAACTGTTGGTGATTAGTACGTGCTCCTTCGTGTCCTTGAGTGGTAAGGAGAAATACCCGTCCGTATCTGAAATAACTCGTATATCCGTACCCTTGATGTAAATGACAATGTTCGCCATCGCCTTGTTATCCTCATCTACGATCGTACCGGATACGACTCTGATACTTCCCACCGATGGCCTGCTTTGAGCGATCATTCGGGTGCCAGACAAAACAAAATCCCGCTAACAATTAGCAGGAACAAATAAAAATGTCTCATAATGTATAAAAATAATTACGCAGTTTACATCTCCAGTGCAATCGATCCAATGATTCCCCAAAATCCCGGAAGAATCTATTCCTTATTTTTGTCTGGCAGGTTTCCTGACTAACCCGGAAAGCGACCTTCCCATCTTTAAAAAAAGACAGTGGCATGAAGAAACTTTCCTCCTTATGGGTTTTACAGTAGCGGGCTCTGTTCCGGAATCTAACCGAAATTCCCTTTTATAGACTTGCGGAATGCAACATCTATCACCAAAACGTCACAAAAGTATAGTATTGATAGGGCTTTTTTTAATGAAATATGTTAAATATATTGAACGTGTTAAACAATTTGGCATATCCTTATGCGATAGTTTTTCCCGGACTAATCTTTATGGAAAAGTTTTTTCACCATTCAATGAACTTCCCTCTTTCCCGGCGCTTTTCCAGTTCCTCTTGTAAATGTCGTTGGCGATCTTTGGCGATGTAACGACGGGCGAAGATGTTCGGGACAGCTACACCGAGTGAGATACAAAGAATGATGAGTGCGGAATTGATCCCGTTGAAGAATGCGTTTGTGACCTCACCGATTACTCCATGCAGATTAATGAACGCTAATAAAGAACGATACATCAAGACTCCCGGGATCATGGGGATAACCGATGGGATGGTCAGCACATGATTGGGAACGTGGCACCAATGGACGGCTTTGACGGCAAGCACGCTGACTACGAAACTTCCCATGAACGAGCCGATTACGGGACCATATCCCAACTCGAAGTTTACGAAGTTACGGGTACATACGGCGATGATACCTCCTACGGCCACTACCCATAATAGCCGACGCTGGATGTTGAATATCATGGAGAAACCCATGGCCGAAATTGCTGCCGCTATTGCGTATATGTAGTACGGATCATGTGGAACCATACTCAATTCACTGAACTTATGATCTATCTCGACATCATTCATGACAAGTACCCGCATGGCGAACGCGATGCCGAAGGTCATGGCGGCTACCATCATGACCGTATTGGAGGCTCGGGTGATGCCGACCAGCAAATGATTGTCTAGCATATCATCCACGAAGTTGATCAAGGGTACGCCCGGCACGATAAACAAGGCGCAGGCTAATAATGGATGATAAGGTGTGTCGGATAGCCCGGAGAAGGAGGACGCATATGCCAAGCAGGTGGATACGAAAGCGGCCGCGGCGATACTCATATATACGTTAAGTCCAGCTTCGACACAGCGGGCCCGTACCCTAAACCCGACGAAAGCGCAAATGGAAGCGAATAGGAATGCCATCCAGTCGCATCCAAATAGCTTACAGAATCCTCCGCATGCGAATCCCGCTCCGATGGCTACGATATAAGGGGTATAATTCCGGGGTTGGTGAACGATCTTCTCCAGTTCTTCCTCATATTTATCCAAGGAATAATCTTGCTCGATCGCCCGCCATGAAAGCTTGCTTACCTGTGAGATTGCCGTCATATTGATTCCGTGCTTCTCGCATTTCTGGAATTTGGAGAAGGAATTTCGCTCATCGCTTACGTTCACCATGATCATGGTCCATCGGATATCGATATGCAGTTTCTCCTCGGGGATACCCATAAAGGCGGCAACTCGTTTCATGTTTCGCTCGATACGATTCGTGTCGGCGGCACTTTCCATCAACAATTTTCCCGTACGGAGCAAAAGATCCAATTTGCGCCGTAACAACAATACTTCCTTGTCTGTCATCATTTCTTTTAATTCTTATGTTGTACTCTATATCCTAGTCCACGAGGATATGAATCTTAAATGAATGGCAGGTCTTCTGACTAGCTCCCATCCTAATGCCTTCCCGACTACCTTGAGCCAGTGGCGAAAGTAGTATTAGAATGTTAAAGGAGTTTCACAGCAGCGGGACTGTTCCGGATTCTCACCGGATTCCCTTTTAATCCGTATGCCCGAATAGGCATTACGAAACCAATTCGGGCACAAAGGTAAGGAATTTTTTTTATTTCTTAATCATCCTTACGGTCTCTGTCTTCCCTCCGGTTATGATACGGATGAAATAGAGGCCTTGGGATAGATCGCTTACGTTGATGGATTCTCCGGGATTGATCGTGGATTTCCGGACCATTGTTCCGCGAGATGTATAGATCTCTATCTCCGCCGGGGTATCGATATTGATTTGTATCGAGTTAACCGCCGGGTTCGGATAGATTTTCAAGGTCGGCTGCGATAGCTCTTCTATGCTTGTCGGTGCTTCTTCGGTTGTTACGACCATGTTCTTGGTGACGATCTTTCCGTTCGAGTTGAAGCGGACGGTTATTGTAGCCTCCTGATATTCCTTGATATCTGAGGTTGTACTGATAATTAAGGAGTCATTACGAACGATCGCGTTAATCGGGCTGGAGGGAGTAACGGATGAGACTGATTTTACGATGGCGGCATCCATATTGTCCTCATCGGTCACCATATTGCCTAAAGCGAGTTTATAGACCGGCTTTTCCTCGGTTAATACGATAGAGGAAGGGAAATCGGAAGATATTACCGGTGCGGCGTTATCCGGGAAAACCGGGATAGCGGGGAACCAATAGTTTACGATCATCGAATATTCTTGTACCACTTCGCCTTTGTTATTTATACGAGCTAACATGTGCGTAGGATCTTGGAATTCATGATACAAGAAGGTGTATAGCTCGTCGGTTTTTGGGTTAAGGCGAAATCCGGTTCCGTACAAGCGCCAATCCCAGTCCAGTTTCCTAAGGTCGATCAATTGGAAGAATTGCTTCTTGTCGATATCATATCCGCAGATTTGGTAGCCGGTGAACCAGCTTCCTTCTTTGGGCTGTCCGTTCCAATAGATTTTATTTTCCTTGGCACTGGCGCAGAAACCGTCGGCGGTCCATGCGTACCAAGAGTTCGGAACGACACCGATGGTCTCGCTTAACGGGATCTTTACCGTGTCCACCTTAAAGGTATAGGGGTTCAAGTTTAGCATATATTCCAAGGCGGAACCATCCCCGGCCGTATTCTGGGTCATGCTGATCCAGAGCGTACCATCCTTGGATTGAACGATAGAGCCGAAACCTCGTTGAATCTCCTTCTCTTGCCCTTTTACGGTCTCTTTCTCGATCGGGGCGGCGATGGTACGGATAATTTTATCGGTTTTCGGGTCTATTATCAATAAACCATATTGTTGATGGACGGCAAAGACAAGGTCGTTGGCACGTACCATGGTACCGATCTGGGCATAATACAACTCACCGTATCCATCGGCGTTCGGATTTCCGGAACCTTCTATTTGTTTGCCGATCGTCATCTTATCGCTATCGTAGATCCAGATACCGTTGCTGGTTCCTATATAGCCTTTGTGCTCGTCTACCGGAAGATAGGAACGGCCGTCGGCTATGGATTTGCCCTCGGCGTTTTGGGCGATATACTTGAATTCTTTGATCACCTTCATGGTCTTGGCATCGCATACGGCAAACCGGCTTCCGGTGATTTTTGCCCCGGGATCTCGTTCTTGCTTAGAGACTAGGTAGAACTTATCGCCATAGATCGTACCGAATTGCGTGGTACATCCTAACTCATGCCCCGGATTCTCGGTCTGGAAGACACGATAGTGCCATTCTCCATCTTGAGTAAGGAAATTGACGGTACTGTTCTGATGGCCGTACCAATCCTCGTTTACGATAAATGTACCTTGACTGTAATCCATATCCGTGGAACGCAGGATGGAAGATTGTGACGGTACATCCCTCATTTGGGCCTGATCGATGCCGGCGGCGATCCATGAGGTATTGCCTTGGGCCATTAGGCCGCTCGTGGCGAACGTACAGAGAAGTAAGGTAATCGTCTTTTTCATAAGCCTTTTATTTTTAAGATTGCTTGATCATATTGTAATTTCATTTGTTCGCTTACCGGATCGGGTACGATGATGGAAGGGGGGGCGATGTGTAAATCCTGCGCACGGATAATCTCCGTCGAGGTCTCTCCGATCCAACCGCAATATTGGTTTACCGCCGTGTATACCTTGATAAAGTCCACGCCGTGTAATTCCACCTTATTACCTTCCGCATCCACGGCCCATTCGATATCGAAGCTGTTCAGATCCTTGTAATCGTTCGGATGGTTATCCACGTATCCCCATGGATACGAATAGAGTACGTAGTATTTACCCGTATCACTCTCGTCTGTAGCGTTATCCTTTAACCGGGTACCGGAGAAAGTCAAGGAATTCTCTTCAATCCACATCGGATAATAACTTTGCGTATGATATATATTTTTCGCTATATAACCGGTATTGCCTTGATTATCTTTCCATGGTACATAAGTAGCGTCACTCCATTGCTGGCCCATGTCTGGCTCGGGGATCTTGTTGGGATCCGGACGATCATAAGTAATGCGATAATTCTTGATGGTTTCCGGTTTATAGTACTCGCTACCGGCCAGTTCGTACCATTCATCGTCCGGTAAGCCGTTCTGGTTCGTGTCGAAAGAGACCATGACAATACCGGGCTCGCAGCTGCCTCCCTTTTTTTCTTGATATTCCGGCAGGTCGGAATAGAAAGAGTTCCCAAGGATCATAAAGTCCTTCTTCCCTTTGACGTTGATGACCGTATGGTCGAAGCCGAAGATAACGTATCCTCCGTATCCTCCGAGGGAAATCATCACGTCGTTCGTACCGGAGATATTCTCCTCTACCTTTTTCAGTATGGTTTCTTTCGTATCGCCTTCCTCATATTCGGGCATCGTATTGACGAACTGACCCGGTGCGGGACAAAAGTCGTACACTTTGGATAAATAAGGGCTATATTCTATTTCCTCCTGCATCACCTCGAAACGAAAATCGTGCTTATAGGGGGTCTCCTTATCGATGATCTCGAAGGTCATCTGATAGGTGCCCGTATCTTTCGCAAGGAAGATATAAGAACGTTCGGTAGATACGAGAGAGTCCGTCCCGTTCCGGTGCAGTGTCCACCGATACTCGTCGCCGGTAAAGGCTGGGCTGAGTAGATAGGTTTTCATGCGGGGCAGATAATAGACATCATCGATACCCAAGCTAACCATCTGTATCTTGTCTTGGGTACAGGATAGAAATGCTAGGAAACCTGAAATGAATAGATATAAAACTTGTCTCATAACGCTGTTCTATTTATAAAGGAAAACCATATGGGCGGGGATATCCCCGGTACGTACGCCCCATTTTCGTATTCCGTTCTTATCGTAGCAATAGAGGGTCCCGCTGGATACGTAGTTCTTGGCATCGGTGACGAAGATGTCTTTCGTATAGGGATGGACCATGATCCCGTATGGGATACGAATGTCTTTCTCGCTACCGTCGGTGATAAAGTTCGTGCTGATCACCTCTTTGGTACGGACATCTATGATTCCGTACGAGATGCTGTTACTCTGCGTGTTCACGTTCCATTCCGTACTGTAATAGAAAAGGGAATCTCCGCTGATGCAAAGGTTAGAGCAAGGGATATTCAGGGTATCGGTAACCACCATCTCGTTATATCCTTTTCGTTTTTCCAGTACATACAGGTTGGAATGTACCGTATCGTAATCTCCCCGGGAAGTTACCCATAATTTACCGTATTTGTCCGCACGGATACGATGCAGATTGATCCCTACCGGAATCTTTTGAACTTGCTTGAAACGGTTTAGCTCGATTACGGAAACCGTATTGTCGTACTCCGGGGCACGATATCCTCCAGAATTCGCTACGTAGATATATTCACCCAAAATCTCCAACTCATCCGGTTGGAAACCGACTATGACTTTGGCGTCTACTTTCAGGCTGGTCGTGTCTACCCTGTATACGGCTCCTTGCGGGGCGTTCGGGTCGATTTGCACCGGACCGACATAAGAGGTTACATAGGCGTTTCCCCGGTAAAAACGGATGTACCGGCAGTTGGGAATGTCTATTTGCGTGATCCGCTCGCAAGTCCGGGCATCCAGTATTTCTACTTTATGGGAACAATTGACTACGACATAAAGCTTGCTTCCGTAAATCTGGATATCGTTGCCGACATCGCCCAGCTCCTTGACTACGTTCGGGTTCCGTTCCGAGTAGAGGTTACGGATATAATAACCGTTCACGTAATCCAGATAATCCAGCGTACATTTATTGCTTCCCATATTCCCTTCGTTCACCAAATACATCCCTTGAGGATTCGCCTCGGGATGGATACCGTCGGAGACCAGCTCGTATTCCGAGGGAACTACGATCTCGATCTTGCGGCAGGATGAAAAAGCGCAACCGATCAGGATACCTATTATATATAATGTATATCTTTTCATATCTCGATGGTTAAAGACACTTTGTAATTTCGCTTCGGCATCGGATAATTCAGGATCACGTCGTAATCTTGGCTTAACAGGTTGTTTACCTCCACGGCGGCCTTGATAAGCCCGAAATTGAATTTCAAATCTTTCGACAAGGAGATATCGCTGGTATACCAAGGTTGCGTATAATTGTATTTGATATTTTCCTGCTGGTTATACCGCTCTCCCACATAGATGAAACTGTAGTTGAGGTTCCATCCCTTGAAGGACGCTTGCGCGATGGCGGAACCGCTGTGCCAAGGGATATAAGGGATTTGATCTCCGTAATAGGTATCCGAGGGATCCGTGAAGTCTTGGGCCTTTTGATAGGTGTATTGTATTCGTAGCGTGACGAATAAATCTTTTACCGGATTGACGGTCGTTTCCGTGCTGACATCTATGCCTTTGATTTCTACCTTACCTAAATTCAACATAGTCCAACGGAATTGCTGGCCTTTGGGATAAGCGATGATCTTGTCTTTCACCTTGTTGAAATAACCATCCGCCTGTATCTTGAAGCGATAGAAAAGATGGTTCTCCCATGTTTTCGTGTAAGCGAAGCCGGCATCATATTGGGTTACATATTCTGGGTTTAATTTGGAGTTTCCCATATCGGCGTAATATAAATCGTTGAAGGTAGGCATACGGAAGATTCGTTTATAGAAAGCGCGTACATTAAAGTCTTGTTTCTCGAACGGCTTGTAGGAGGCGAATACGGCGGGTGTAAGGATTTGCCGGGCTTCCGGTGTGGGGCCTTCTTTTACACGGTCGTTGATAAAGGTCGCCAGTCCGCTGGCCTGTAATTTTACTTTCCCTAACCGGAGCGCCGTGGCGACCGAAAGGAGGTTGGTGAAGCGTTCCGGGTAAACGAATCCGTACATATCGGCGTTCATCTTGTTCCATTGCAAGTCGTAAGAGGCGGATACATCCCAGTTTGAGAGGATGGAATAGACATTCGCGGAGGATAGGTAAATCTCTCGTTGCTTATACAGGTTATCTACATGAATCAGCTTGTCGTCGTTATTCACATAATGCGTACGGTAGAATGCATATTTCGCGTTCACCTGTGTCTTGAATTTGCTATTGATTTCTTTGATATAGGAGCCTTGCATGAAAGAGTTCGTATCCCATACCCGTTCACCACGTCTCCATACGTTGTTTACGATGGCTCCCGGGATTCCTCGTTCGGAATTGTAGTTGTAGAACTTAAGATTCCAAGTACCGTCGCTCATCTTGCCATAAAGTCCGGCCTCTAGGCGGGTTGCGTTGATATCCCCGTTTTCCCGCACGGCGGTCGTATCGTAAGCGATCTCTCCGGCAGGGTTGATACGGCGGTAACGGAATTTGTATTTACCGCTTCCGCTTAACCCTTCGGCGCTGAAAGAGGTGGCTACGTTTTCAGATATCTTATATTCGAACAGCGCCGAGGGGTTGATAACGTCGAAAGAACCGACTTTCATCGTGGCACGGATATTCGTTGTTTTTCCATCTTCGAAACGAGGACGACGAGAACGCAGATAAAGCGTACCGGCCGCGCCGAAATCTTTCGCGGATTGGAAGATATCGCTCTTCTGGCCATTGTATAAAGAAATCTCCTCGATATTGTCCAAAGAATACATCCCGAGGTCTACTTGTCCGTTTTGTGCGTTGCTTAATTCGATGCCGTCGTAGAAAACACCCATGTGGTTCGTTCCCATACTTCGGATATTTACGGTCTTGATACCTCCTACGCCCCCATAGTCTTTCAATTGGACACCCGAGAAGTAGCGTAAAGCATCTGCTACCGTGTGACTGTTCAAATTTTGTAATTCTTTCCCCGATAGTTTTTGGGAAGGAATTACCTCTTTAAAGCTGAAACTCCGGGCCGTGACCGTAACTTCGTCCAAGTGCTGGATAGAGTCGAGTTTGCTTTGTCCATGGGACATACCTATCGCCAGCATCGATAATACGCAAGCAAGGTATCCCTTTCTAGCAAAGGATAACACCATTATTTAAAAACCTGTTTAGAAAATGATTCGTACCAAGCCGCTCTGTCCTCGCGAGCGACTTCTCCCTAACTGGCAGGTCTTCTGACTGACTCCCATCCCGAAAGCCTTCCCGGCTATATTCTTATATACCAGTGGCGAAAGTGTTTCCGGAATGTTTGAAATAGAGCTTCACAGCAACGGGACTGTTCAGGAATTACACCTGATTCCCTTTTAATCCGTAACCCCGGTTGGGCGAAACGGAACCAATTCGGGACAAAGGTATGAAATCTTGTTAATATCCGGGCTATAATTGGAGAATTTCCTTAAATGAAAGGGTTGTACTTGTATTTCACGACTTCCTTTTTATTTAAAGACGCTTGTACGTCGATCAGCCGTTGGTTGCTGCTTCCCCGGAATAAAAGGCTCTCATCCCGAAGGGTTTGTTTGTAGCGGCCATCTACCAATACGTCGATATAGGACAACAAGGCGGCTTGTGCCGGATTCTTTATCAGGTCCTCGAATTTATATCCTGTGTAGCACCAGATCGTCTTTTGGCTTTTTTCCTTGATCGCTTTGGCTACCTCGGTGAAACCTTCCGGCTGGAACATAGGGTCTCCGCCGCTGAAGGTGACGTTGGCGAATTCGTCGGCCAATACTTTTTCCACGATCTCTTCCGCTTTTACTTTCTTCCCTTTATTGATATCCCATGATTCGGGGTTGTGGCAACCCGGGCATTTGTTCGGGCAACCCGCCGCATAGATGGCGGTCCGGAATCCCGGACCGTCTACGGTGGTATCTTCGATGATATCTATGATAGACAACATGGTAATTGAAAATTGAAAATTAGTTGTGGGTGACACGGTCGTTTAGCTCGGATAGCTTGGCGTTGTTCCAACGGTCGGTGGTTCCTACCAGATAGCCGGTGATGCGTTGAAGTTTGTCCAAGTGTTTGCTGCCGCATTTCGGGCAGGCTTCCAGATTAGGGGTGGAGTTCTCGTAGCCACAATCCAGACAACGGTTACGGTTATGGTTTACGGAACCGTATCCGATATTGTATTTATCCATCATGTCCACGACACGCATGATCGCTTCGGGGTTATGGGTAGCGTCGCCATCCATCTCTACGTAGAAGATATGGCCGCCACGAGTCAAATCATGATAAGGAGCTTCTACTTCTGCTTTATGACGGGCACTGCACTTATAATATACCGGAACGTGATTAGAGTTCGTATAATAATCCCGATCCGTGATGCCCGGAAGCGATCCGAACTTCTTACGATCTTTTCCCGTGAACTTGCCGGACAAGCCTTCAGCCGGAGTTGCCAGTACGCTATAATTGTGTTGGTATTGCTCCGAGAATTGGTTGGCACGATCCCGGATATACGTAACGATCCTTACGCCTAAGGCTTGCGAATCCTTATCTTCGCCATGATGCTTACCGGTAAGGGCCACCAAACATTCGGCCAGTCCGATAAAGCCGATGCCCAAGGTACCTTGGTTGATAACGGAGGCAATCGAATCGTTAGGCTTCAATTTTTCCGAGCCTAACCATAAGGAAGACATCAACAACGGGAATTGCTTCGCGTAAGCGGTTTTCTGGAACTCCATACGCTCATGCAACTGACGAGCCGTAAGTTCCAGCATATGATCCAGTTTAGCGAAAAATAGGGCGATACGCTCTTCCTTGTTCTCCACTTGCATGCACTCGATAGCCAATCGTACGATATTGATCGTCGAGAAGGAGATATTACCTCGTCCGATAGAAGTCTTTGGTCCGAAACGGTTCTCGAATACACGGGTACGGCATCCCATGGTCGCTACCTCGTGGATATAGCGCTGAGGGTCGTCCGCATTCCAATCCTCGCTTTGGTTGAAGGTCGCGTCGAGATTCAAGAAGTTCGGGAAGAAGCGACGGGCGGTGACCTTGCAGGCCAATTGGTAAAGATCGTAGTTACGGTCTTCCGGCAGATAGCTTACGCCTCGTTTCTTTTTCCATATCTGGATCGGGAAGATAGCGGTCTCGCCGTTACCTACGCCTCTGTAAGTGCTTTTTAATAACTCCCGGATGATGCAACGACCTTCCGCCGAGGTGTCGGTTCCATAATTGATGGAGCTGAATACCACTTGGTTGCCGCCACGGGAATGGATCGTGTTCATATTATGGATAAAAGCCTCCATCGATTGGTGTACACGGCTTACCGTGCGGTTGATGGCATGTTGTATGACGCGTCTATCACCGCTTAATCCATCCAAGGTCTGTGTCTGGTAATCGTCGATAGGCTTATTATATAAGTGGGAGAAATCCTGTCCGTATAAATCCTCTAAGGTCTTTACTTCCTCGATAAAGCTATTACGTACGTAAGGAGCTAGGTAGAAGTCGAACGCCGGTATCGCCTGTCCGCCATGCATCTCGTTTTGGGCGGTCTCTAGAGAGATACAGCCAAGGATGCTTGCGGTTTCGATTCGTTTAGCCGGACGTGATTCGCCATGACCGGCGGAGAACCCGTATTTTAGGATGCGATCCAACGGGTGTTGTACGCAGGTCAAGCTTTTAGTCGGATAATAATCTTTATCATGAATATGGAGATAGTTGTTAGATACGGCTTCCTTGACCTCTTCGCTCAATAAATAGTCATCTACAAACGGCTTGGTGGTCTCGCTGGAGAATTTCATCATCATGCCGGCGGGTGTATCGGCGTTCATATTTGCGTTCTCACGGGTGATGTCGTTGGATTTGATATTGATAATTTCCAAGAACATATCCCGTGTTTTTGCCTGCGGGCTACGCTTCGCTGATTTCGGTAAGCGATATATTTCTGCGCTACGTCCTTCCGGCTACTGGCCATCAATTCCAGTTCCACGGCATCTTGAATCGCCTCTACGGTCATTTGAGGTTCTCCCTTGAATGAGATATGGTCTGTGATCTGGCGAATCAGTTGCATATCTTCTCCCTTGTCTGTATGCAACATGGCTTTACGGATAGCGGTTACTATCTTCTCCTCGTTGAAGCCAACGATACGCCCGTCCCGTTTAACAACTGTCTGTATCATGATGTTGATTAATTTGTGATTGATTATGTGCGCAAAGGTATCGTATTACTCTGTATGATTTTCTTTTTGGAAAACTTTTTGCTGATTAAATTATGTTAAGGTATTAATTTGCAGTGTGTTGTAAAAAGTTTTGGAAAACTTTGTATCTTGCATGATTGCTTTTTGTTTTCCTTTTTGGCGATGTGATGTGTTATAAGCTTCTCTTTGTAAAGCTATTAAAGAACATAAGCCGGGATATATTTTTGTTTATATAAAATAATTCATACTTTTACCCCCGTTTTGGTGATGACGTAAAAACCATCCGGTTTCGTCATAAAGAGGGAATCCGGTGTGAATCCGGAGCAGTGCCCGCTACTGTAAGCTTTTGTAAAGTAGAAAACATTTCTCATACCACTGTCTGTAAAAGACGGGAAGGTCGTTCTCTACGAGGTAAGTCAGGAAACCTGCCAAGCGTTTTTATTGCTGTTTTTCTCGGGGTCAGGAAAGCGGAAATATACATAATAACAAATCGTTTATGAAAAGAAAGTGTTTGTGCGCGGCTTTAGCTGTAAGTTGTGCGATAAACGTATCATTTGCGCAGGTACGTTTACAGGGTAAGGTCGTGGATGAAAGTAATGAACCAATCCCGGGCGCGAATATCCGCGTGTCGGAATCCTTGAATGGTACAACCACGGATGCCGGCGGAAAATTTGAGCTGAACCTTCCCGATGGTAGACATCGTATTCGTGTGACTTACCTTGGCTATGAACAGGGCGTGTATCAAACGGATCACTCGGAAAAAGATGTCGTTATTAAGCTGAAAGAAAAGTATGTGAATATCGATCAAGTGGTGGTAACCGGTACCGGTTCGCATCGCCGCATGAGTAATTCCCCTATTCCCGTGAAAGTGCTTACGGGAAAAGACTTGAAAGAGGCGAGCGTAACCAATTTCCAAGATGCGATGACCAAGCTGAATCCGAGTATCGTATTTATGGAAAACGGACAGGGGGCTACGATGAATATGAACGGATTGACAGAGAAGTACGTGGTTATCTTGGAAAACGGTAAGCGTTTGGCCGGCGATGATACCTATTCCCGTATCGATATGTCTAACGTAAAGCGGGTAGAGATCTTGAACGGGGCCGCTTCCGCTTTGTATGGTAGCGACGCGATCGCCGGCGTTATCAATATCATCACGGATGATTCCCGCAATAAGGTGAACGTGACGAGCAATAGCCGTTATGGTAGCAAGAACCAATTCTTGCAGTCGGTCAACGCGGACGTGAATGTAGGGAAGTTCGGTTCATATACTTCTTATCAATATCAACGGGCCGATGGTTGGCAATTAAATCCCTATACGGAGAGTAAAGGCGAGTTGGTTCCTACCAATAAGCAAGCTTCCGAGGGATTTCACCGGAACGTGATCAACCAACGTTTCACGTACGACGCTACGGATCGTTTGTCTTTTTATGTGCGTGGTACTTTCTTCGGACGTTCCAGCGATCGTCCGATGCCGATGGATAAAGTGAATACGACCAACTATGATATGAGAAGAGAGACGTTCACTTATGGGGCGGGCGCTCAATACATGATTAATAAGAACTCTTATTTGAACGCTGATTATCTGTCGGACAATCATAGTACGTATAAGGATTTCTTTGATGGAAAGAAAAGCGGAGAGAGTGATATGACGAAACGGATTCATTACCATAACTTGAATGTCAAGGGAATCTTTCGTTTGGGCAAATATAATAAGCTTTCGGCTGGTACGGAGTTCATTAAAGAGTTACTGAGTAGCGAGACGGATAACATAGCGGGTAAAAGTATGTACACGACCGCGCTTTATGCTCAAGACGAGATCAATATCAATGAGCATTTCCAAGCGTACGCAGGTTTGCGCTATATTTACCATGAGAATTTTAAGAGTTATGCGACTCCTAACGTGGCTTTGCTGTATAAGGTAGGCGGTTTTAATTTCCGCGGATCGTATGCGGCTGGTTTCCGGACGCCTGAATTGAAGGAGTTGTATACGGAATCGGAGAAGAAAGCGTCCGGAGCGACTCGCCTTACGATCGGTAATCCGGATTTGGACCCGGAGAAGAGCGACAATTTTACGTTGAGCGCTGAATATACGATGCGGTATTTCTCTTTGTCCGTGTCCGCTTTTATGAATAACGTACGTAGCATGATTAACTATAAGATATTGGATACGGCGGAACGGGATGCTTATAACACCGCCCATGGTACGGACTATGATGAGATACAGATGCGTGCGAATATCGATAAAGCGAAGATCAAAGGTATTAACGTAACCTTCAATAGTTATCTGGGAGCGGGCTTTACCTTGAATGGTGGCTATAGTTTCATGGATGGAAAAAACGTATATGAGGATGAGCCTTTGGATAAGACCGTTAAACATAGTGGTACGGTAGCGGCTATGTGGTCTCATACTTGGAATAAGTATAAGCTGAACGTGAATTTTAACGGACGCATCCAAGGGGAACGTTATTCTACTTCTTATGGATACGCGCCGAAATATTCCTTGTGGAACCTCAATACGAGCCATACGTTTAGAGCCGGCGATTTCTTATTGGAACCGGGAGTAGGTATCGAGAACCTTTTTGATTATGTAGACGATCGTCCCTTTAATTACAATTACGCTACATTGACCCCGGGCCGTACCTATTACGTCAGCCTTCTGGTCCGTTTCAAGCAGTAAACTGTCACATGTCAACTATCAACTAATATAATAATGTATAGGGGATTTTTACGATCCATGTTTGTTTGTTCACTCCTGCTTGGGTTCGCCTGTTCGTTATGGGCGAAACCCGGGCGGGAGTTTTACGCTTCCGATATCCGGGAGAGCATGGAAAAGGGAGATAAGTTAGCGATCTTGATGGTACATTTCGGGAGTGCTTACCCAGAAGCTCGTGCCCAAGTACTCGATGTGATGAACAAGCGTGTCAAGGAGGCTTTCCCGGACGTGGAAGTCCGGCAGGCTTATAGCGCCCGTAGCGTAGTGAGTCGGTTGAGGGCGCAAGGTGTTTGGGTTCAGTTGCCGGCGGACGCCTTGGTGGAGTTGCGTGATCAAGGGTTTACCCATGTAATTATCCAACCGACTATCATTATAGAGGGTGTGGAGATGGAAGCGATCCGCAAAGAGGCGGAACAACGGAAAGGTTTGTTTAAGGATTTGCGTGTAGGTAATCCCTTGTTATATGATGATACCGATTATGAGGCGGTGATGAAAGCGGTTTCCTCACCTTCCGGAGTGACTAAAAATGGGGCTAAGTTATTGGTGGCGCACGGAACTTATCATGCCAGTAACTCGGCTTATGCGAAATTGGGGTATATGTTTCAGACCAAAGGAATGAAAGATTATTATGCCGGAACCCGTGAGGGTTTCCCTACGATCGAGGATGTAGGTGAGCAAATGCGCCAAGCCGCTCATAAGCGTGTGCAGTTGATTCCTTTTATGTTCGTACTGATTCGAGGTACGGAAAATACGGTTACGGATTTCTGGCAGAAAGGGCTACGTCAACAGGGTTTCGATGTGGATATTTATTTAAAGCCTCTAGGTGAGAATCCGGCGATCCGGTCTTTATTTATCGATCACATCCGTTTCGCCATGAAATATAAACGGGCGACGATTTTTGATCGAAAGAAATTATATACACACTGAACAATTGAGAATTGAAAATTAGTGAGTACTTACTGAACCAATTTTCAATTCTCAATTCTCAATTATTTACTGGTAGTCTTCTCCGGTTTCCCAAGCCTCCGCATCATTATATAATGCTTTTAGATGGTTCACCCAGATCTGACGAACAGCGTCGTAATCGCCTAAGCCTATGATCTTACAATTCTCCAAGCTTCCGTTATGGCTTTCTTCCGTGTCGATCTTGAAGCCCATCTTCAAAAGTTTTAGTCTCCAGCAAGCGTCGGCGTTAGGAGCGGCAGCGCTGAAATCATCACCCTCCTCGATACCCCAAAGGTCATTATGCGCATGGTCTCCGGCGATAGACATGAACGGAGCTAAGGAGATCGTGATCTCTTCCGGTTTTAAGTTATGATCCTCGCAGTATTTGGTAAGTTTGGAATAGACACATTCCTCATTAGGTTCGCCTTCTTCCGGCCAGAACAACATATCTCCGTAATCAACGGTACCTACGAATACATTCTTGTTAGCGGCCAAGGCTTGCATAGCCTCTTCTGTTTCCGTGTATTTCGTATTTGCGTTATAGTTTTTATCCGGGTTACCATGTCCCATTAATAAAAGGATGTTCTTGTTATCAGCCAATTTATCACTGTAGTGGCTGTATAGGACTTTCGCTACGGCTTCCACATCCTCTTCGTCGTACACCAAACAAGGGCTTTTTACGACTTGAACACTCGGGAAAGACTCGATCATGAATTTCTTCTTCACGTCCGTATTCATCAAGCTTAGGTATTCCTCACCCGGGATGATGTGTAAGGACTGTACCGCTACCTTCTTGTAACCGGCATTTCCTAGAGCTTGTAACCAAAGATCCGGTTGGTAACGTGCGATACCGGTCTCTGCCTCTACACGATTCACGCAAGTACGGGAGGTAAATGACAAATAGATGTCCGCGTCGGGAAATGCGTTCTGGAAATCGGCCAATGTTGCGTCGTAAGTCTTGATAGACTCTTTGAATGTGCTACCGAATGTACACAACAAGATCGCCGTGTCATGTTTCTTACTTGCCTTTACGACTTCTTCCGCCGGGTTTGCGGTATTGTCGTCGTCTCCATCATCACAGGAGGTAAAAACTGCGCTTGAGGCAAATAGACTCGCCGCAAGCAAAAGGTACTTAAATTTGTTCATCGCATTTAACTTTTAAGATTGTTTATAGTTTATGTTTATTCTGAAATTTCACGATAACGGAGGCGTACCAAGTCCGTCCGGGAGACGTGGTTCCACGATGGCGTCCGAACGGGGTACGATCCACATAATCGAAGATATTATCGATACCGACATTGATATCTAAGTTCCATTTTTTCTTTTTCAATACGTTATGACGGGTATTCAATCGCCATAGCTGATAACTTTTTCCATCACCGTCCGTGATATAAGCGGGTGGATTGGTATCGGCCGAACAAGGTGACATCCAATTTATACTTTTTCCACGCATGGTTCCATGCTAGTTTCCAATTGGCATTATGGAATGAGGTTCCGTTGATCGGGGTATAGAGCATATAATTCGGGTCGGCCGGATCATCCGTGTATTGCGCTTTGGCATCCGTATAGCTATAGCCTCCACCAATAGCCAAGGAAGCTAGGATTTGATAGGTTAGCGATATATCTCCCCCGAAGGAACGGGCTTTTGATAAGTTCTTGTGTTGCATGCTGGATTCGATCTCATCCAGTCGGTCTTCGGCGCTTGTCGGGATCTCGGTCAAGGCGATCATGTTCTTGATACGGTTGTAGAATCCTGTTACCGTGATCTGCAGGTTCGACGCATGATATTCTACGCTCGCCGAATAATAATTGGACTTTTGCGGTTTTAAATCCTTATTACCATAATAATGTTTCCACGGGCCGCCGCCGATCTGCGTGATATAATCATCGTGCAACTCCTTTAAGGTAGGAGCCTTAAATCCATTTGAGTATGTGGCTCGGATATTGAAGTCGCCTAGTTTGTACATGGCGGAGACTTTAGGGGTAAACGTAGCCCCGAACTCTTGGTGCACGACGAAGCGCCCACCTACCGTCACATTCAACCGATCTGTCGGGTTCCATTCGTCTTGTACATAAGCGGAAGCCGTAAATACGGAGGCTTTCCCGTTCTCGATACGCCGGGGAGATTTCAAATGATCGTATTGATATTCGAGTCCGGCGCTTAGGATATTGTTTTCCCCGAGGTGGAATACGCTTTTGGCTTGTCCTAGGAAACGTTGTTGAGAGGTTTCCAGAATATGTTCCCCCGGATAACGGGTAATACGTAAACCCGTCTCCGGATCGAAGAAGTTCGTGACATCTTTATGATGGTAATTATAGAAATAACTATAGTTACCATAAGTTAGGTCTACCGAAAGAAAATTCAGTCCTCCCAATGTGTATTTAGCTCCTCCGGCCACATCGAAGTTCCGGTAGAATTGATCATAGGTATAATACTTGAATGCGCCGTGCGGACGATAATTCCATTTCTGGTAAAAAGAGCCATCGGCCGAGAGGCTCAGCCGGTCGTTCACTTTGTAGGTTAAGTTCTCCCTTAGCGTAAAGTTCGTGGATCGGTTTACGGTTCGTGTCACGGTTCCATCCATTACCTCGTGATGGTCCCATTCTTGGGTCGTATTTCGCCAGCCGTCCGTATGGGTCGTACTAAGTGAGGTGGTGGAATTCACTCTCTTATGCCCAAAGCCGATTTGTACGCTTTCCAATATATCTCCATATGATCCGACACGAGTCGTATTCGATAGGCTCACTTTATCCCGGTTCTTTTTCGTGATAATATTGATAACACCGGCGATAGCGTCCGAGCCATACAGGGAAGAGGCGGCACCTTTTACGATCTCGATACGTTCGATATTGGCGGGGTTGATAATACTCAAGTCGTTTTGTCCGCCGGTATCTCCGTTGATCCGTTTGCCATTGATAAGGATCAATATGTAATCGTTGCCTAATCCGTTCATCTGGATGCCACTACCCATGTCGCTCGGATTAAAGGTGATGGAAGCGTTCAGCCCTTCCAGAATATCTTGCATACTGCGTCCTTGGTAACTGTCAAGGGCTTTGCCGGTGATTACCTCTGTTTGCACAGGGGCGTCTTTCAGATAGTGTTCGGTACCCGTACCGGTGACCACGACCTCGTTCAATAGCACGGAAAGTTCCTTCGGATCTTTCAATATGCTTTGGGCGCATACGGATTGTACGCACAAAGCTAAAATAGCAGATGCTAAAAGCCTCATATAGTGTTTTATTGGTTCACGAAATAAAACAACAAGCTTCTATTGATAATGTCTCAAAAAATAAACTGAATTGTTTTTTGTATGACACGTGCTCTTATCCTGAAAGCTTGATGTTATTGTAAGACTTTAGCAGGTATTCTGGCTCTCCTCTGGTTAGAAACCTTCCCATTCCAACTTAGGAACAGTGGTTTTTGAACTTCTAACCAACTTCATGAGGATTACAGCTGCAGGAACAGCTCCGGATTCACACCGGATTCCCTCTCACCAAACTATGTGATAGTTTGATTACTAAAATCGGAGGCAAAGATATGAATGTTTTCTAATATTTAGAAAATATATATGAAAAAGTTTTTTTGTAAGGTATGATATGTCTGTCCACTTCTATTAAGGAGAAAGAATATTTACATCATAAAGAAGATATCGGTAAATGTAATAGGCTGACAATTCGTAAGTAATACTGTTTGTCGAATCTTACTTCAAGCCTCTCGATTGATAGATCCTTTCCTTGGCCTCATTTATTTTCTGAAACTTCTCGTTGGCGGCCTTGCGGATGTCTTCTCCCAAACTGGCTACTTTGTCCGGATGATGCTTGACGGCCATCCGGCGATAGGCGGCACGGACTTCCTCGTCCGTGGCGGTCGGTTCTATCTCTAGCACCTTTGTAGGCATCGTCCAAGGAACTTCCTTTTAGGTTCAACATGGATTCAACTTCTCTATCAGACATTCCCATCGCCATCGCTACCTCTTTCAAGGCATTGATCTCGGCTGCGCACACATTCCCGTCACTCTTAGCGATCTCGGCGAGGAACGCAAGCAATTGCAGCCGCTCCTCATAACTTAGGTTGTATGCGATCTGGGTTCCGCATTCCCGGATGGTATTCTTGAATCCCATGTTGTTCTCCTGATCCATGCGTTTAGCTTGGTCGAAAAGCTTTAGCAATATCTCCTCACCTTGGCTTACGGCGATCTCGCCGAAGTTTCTCCGAAGGAATTGACGGACGTATTCCATCTCGCTATGCATGATCTTCCCGTCGGCACGGATGATATAGGATGCCATAACCAACATGGAGAAAAGGAAACTGTTACGTTCCCCGGCGTATGGGTCTCTTCGTGTATATTGATCATCGTAATTGGTGCCGCCACCGAAAGACTGCCCCGTCATATTTGCCCCTTCCTCGAAGAAAGAGCCTAATATAATGCCGGCTAGAGCGCCTAGCGGTCCGAACGCCATAAATCCCAAGACGCCACCTATCCATTTCCCGATACCCATATTCCTGTTTATCTTATTTGTTGATTACCGATATGCAATATTCGTAAAAAAACGGGAGATATGCAAATGTAAAAGGCGGGTGCGTGAAGCATACCCGCCTTACGGTTATTTGGAGAGTTGGATCTTGAATGTTTTCTCATTTATCCGGATGAGATACGTTCCGAAGGGCAATCCCTCGTAGCCCTGTAAGCCTATTCGCTTTTGGTAGCGTACAATCTTTTCATTGAGCGCGATCACCATCACTGGCTGTAGCTATTATTGTTCAATTTTGATCCCGAAAATTCGCTCTATTTCAAAAATATACTTTTTGGTTGTTGTAAACAATACAGCTTCCATTCCAATCGCCTTTGCACCCAACACATTCACCATTCTGTCATCCGTAAACAAACATTCCGACGGTTTAAGGCTATATTTGTCACAAAGGCGAAGATAAATTTCCTTTTCAGGCTTGATGAAATGTTCCTCACACGATATTACCACACCGTGAAGCAACTGGAATATGTCGAATTTCTCCATGACCCGGTAGATTGTGTCGCTCCAGTTCGTCAACCCATATAGTTTGAATCCGGATTGCTTTAATTTTTTTAGAAGTACATGCATACCTTCAATCTCTCCTGTTATCTCTTCAAGATAATTATCCTTGAAAAACGTGAAGGCATCGCTATATTCAGGATACCTTTTTATCGCTCCGTCAATCATTTTCTCAAACGGGATTATTCCACGGTCGCACATGTTTATAAATTCCGGATCTGATAGAATCTTGTGAAAACCGATTAGCGACACTTCATCATCCCCGAAATGTCGTTCAAGCAAGGGTTGCAAATCGTGATTTACAAGGACCTTGCCAAAATCAAAAATGAGGTTTTTAATCATTATCTTCGATATTTTTAATTACACGGCAAGGATTGCCGACAGCTATGGAATTGGCAGGAATATCTTTCACGACAACACTGCCTGCTCCGATGACAGAGTTTTTACCGATGGTCACACCCGGAAGGATTGTAGAGCCGCCTCCTATCCATACACCATTTTCTATAAGGACAGGTCGGGCAATTGTGTCGCAGATGGACGCTCCGGGATGTGTCCTTTCCGGCATCCTTTCCGCAAGGTGAACGGAATGAGTTGCGGTATATATTTTCACATCGGGGGCTATCATCACGTTGTTACCGATAATGATATTGTTATTATCGAGGAACGTACAGTTCATGTTCACGATCACCTTGTTCCCGAAATAGATGTTTTTCCCATACTCGCATCGGAAGTCTATGTCGATGTAAACATCCTTGCCGATACTTCCGAACATCTGCCGATAGATGCGCTGCTTTGCCTCATTGTCGGCATAATCCGTTTCTCTGAGTTGGTGTAGTAGCCTTTTGTTACGGACAGTCATTTCCGTTATTTCGGGCGATGAGCCGTCGAAAGGCTCCTCATCCATACATTTTTGATATTCAGTTTTCATGTGTTCAATTCATCTCATTGTAGAGTCTTATTCTTTATTTGAGCCAATTATTACGACAAGGTAACGCAAGCAAGAATAGGCAGCTTCAAATTGATATGCCTTCAAGCATACGCAAAGTTACACAAAATAGCTGAGAACACGAACAAACGAAATGTATAAAAACTGTACTTGCCTGTTGACTCTACAAAAAGTAAGGCTTTTTCATTTAACATCTCATTTAAGTGGAGCTTCTTGTAAATTTTAGCATGCGCTATTGTTTTCGGTGGAAGGATTCAGGAAAACACGTACGACCTTTCCAGAAAACACGTACGACTTTTTTCAAAAACATGTATGTGTTTTCGCAGAAAGATTATCCTGTTTTTTTAATGTTGATTTTTAATGCTTTATGCATAAGCTTCTCTTGTGAGCTTATTGTACGGAATTTTACTTGGGATCCGTGTATTCCGTATATTCCGGCCTGGCTGAAGTGGATAGTTAAATAAAAAATACTATCTTTGCCCCCGAATCGGTTCCGCATATACCATTCGGGTATGTGGATTAAAAGGGAATCGGGTGTGAATCCCGGACAGTCCCGCTGCTGTGAAGCTCCGAAGAACATCTTGAAACAACACTATCGCCACTGGTTCTAGCGACCGGGAAGGCCTCAAGATGGGAGTCAGTCAGAAGACCTGCCATTCATTAAAGGCTGTTTTTGCTCGAGGGATTAGGAAAGCAGTACGAAAAGAATAAGAATCAATAGTTAATGATTTATGGAGAATTTATGTCCTCGTGGCGACATGATCCGTAAAGTGCTTGTTGCGAATCGAGGTGAGATCGCTATCCGTGTGATGCGCTCATGTAAGGAGATGGGGATTCGCACTGTTGCCGTATATTCGGAGACCGATCGTACCGCTCGGCATGTAATGTATGCGGATGAGGCAGCCTTGATAGGCCCGGCGGCTTCCAAGGAAAGTTATTTGAATATAGACAATCTGATCGCTGCGGCGAAACGGCACCATGCCGATGCGATACATCCCGGTTATGGTTTCTTGTCGGAGAACGCGGACTTCGCACGCCGTTGTAAGCAAGAAGGATTGATATTTATCGGCCCGTCAGCGGAGACGATGGAAGCGATGGGAGATAAGATCGCCGCACGCAAACGCATGATCGCCGCAGAGGTTCCTGTGGTTCCCGGTACGGAGCAACCGTTGCAAAGTGCGGAAGAAGCGCTTCGGGTTTGCGAAGAAATTGGTTTCCCTGTTATGCTGAAAGCTTCTATGGGAGGTGGAGGAAAAGGGATGCGCCTGATACATGAGAAGGGCGAGGTTGTCGAGGCTTATCATACGGCTCGTTCAGAATCGTTGTCCTCATTTGGTGATGATACGGTATATATAGAGAAATTCGTAGAGGAGCCGCATCATATAGAATTCCAGATATTGGGAGATAACCATGGTAATGTCATTCATCTATTTGACCGGGAATGTTCGGTTCAACGTCGTAACCAGAAAATAGTAGAGGAAAGCCCGTCTCCATTCCTAACAGCGGACTTACGTAAAGAAATGGGGGAAAAGGCTGTGGCTGCGGCTAAAGCGGTTCATTATTCCGGAGCGGGAACGATAGAGTTCCTTGTAGATAAGGACCGCCATTTTTATTTTTTGGAAATGAATACCCGGCTACAAGTAGAGCATCCTATCACGGAAGAAGTGGTAGGGGTGGATTTGGTAAAGGAACAAATCCGTATCGCCAATAATGAGGTTTTGCATCTTCGTCAAGAAGATCTTTTCCAACGAGGACATGCCATCGAGTGCCGGATCTGTGCGGAGGATACGGAAAATAATTTCATGCCTTCCCCGGGTATTATCCGGCAATTAACGGAACCGAATGGTATCGGGGTACGTATCGATAGCTATGTATATGAAGGGTATGAGATTCCGGTCTATTATGACCCCCTATGATCGGTAAATTAATCGTATGGGCAACGACACGTGCGTATGCCATCGAGCGTATGCGCCGAGTGCTTTATGAATATAAAATTACCGGCTTAAAGACGAACCTCAGTTATTTGAAACGTATCATGCATAATCCTGATTTCGTGAAAGGGGAATATAATACATTATTTATCGCTAAGAATGCCCGGATGCTACAACGGTCTAACGGTAATAACGAGGAAATCGAGAATATCGCCATGATCGCCGCTTATATGGATTATTTGATGAATTTAGAGGAAAATACTTCTACCCAATTGGTGGATACACGTCCTATCAGCCGTTGGCGGGAGTTTGGTTTACAAAAAGGTGTCTTACGGATTTAACGGGTATTGGTTATGGAAATACATATCGGAAATCGTGTGGCCGATGTGACATTGGTCAGTAAAGAAGGGAATAAAGTCCGGCTTTCTATCGACGGGAAGCCGTATGATGTGGATATCGTGATGACGGAGAACGGCAGTTGTTCTGTCTTGCACGATGGGAACTCATTTAACGCGGAGATCATCTCCGGAGAAGATCATCGGAGTTATGACGTGAATATGTTCTACCGTTCCTATCATGTGGATATCGTAGATACCCAAAAGAAATATTTGCGTATGCGTAAAAGTGCGGAAGAGAAGCAAGATGACAAGATTGTCGCCCCGATGCCGGGTAAAGTCGTGAAAATACCTGTGCGGAAAGGAGATCGCTTGGAAACGGGGGATACCGTGGTCGTACTTGAGGCGATGAAGATGCAGAGTAACTATAAGGTAAGCTCAGCATGCGTGGTAAAAGATATATTGGTATCCGAGGGAGATTCCGTTGATAACAATCAAGTGCTTATGACTTTAGACCTATTAAAAGATGATTCATATGAATAACGAGCAATTATATAAAGATTTTGAGGCTTTGAATAAAGAGGCCTCGTTGGGAGGAGGATTGAATCGCATTGAGAAACAACATGCTTGCGGGCGTATGACCGCCCGTGAACGAATCGAGATGCTGTTGGATAAAGGGACTTTCAATGAGCTGGATAAATTCGTGGTGCATCGGTGTACAAACTTCGGGATGGATAAGAATAAGATTCCCGGTGATGGAATGGTAAGTGGTTATGGAAAGATCGATGGTCGTTTGGTATTTGTTTACGCTTATGATTTTACCGCATACGGTGGGACCTTGAGTGCCACGAATGCCGCTAAGATCGTGAAAGTGCAACAATTAGCCTTAAAGAACGGAGCGCCGATCATCGCCTTGAATGACTCGGGGGGTGCCCGGATTCAAGAAGGGGTGAATAGCTTGGCTGGTTATGCTTCTATCTTTTACCAAAATACGATGGCCTCGGGAGTCGTTCCCCAATTATCGGCTATTTTGGGGCCTTGTGCGGGGGGCGCTTGTTATTCCCCGGCTTTGACCGATTTTATTTTTATGGTCAAAGAGCAAAGTCATATGTTTATCACGGGGCCGGATGTCGTAAAGGCGGTGACTCACGAGGTGATCGATAAGGAAGAGCTGGGCGGGGCGCAGGTACATAGCGGAAAAAGCGGGGTCGCACATTTTGTGTGTGATACGGAAGAGGAGACTTTGATGAGTATCCGGGAACTTCTGAGTTTCCTGCCTTCTAATAATATGGAAGACGCTCCAGTTATAGCTTGTGCTGACGATGTGCGTCGGGTAGAAGAGTCGTTGCAGCATGTGATTCCGGAAGATCCTAATGTCCCTTATGACATCAAGGATATTATAGAGCCGATAGTGGATAATCATTACTTCTTCGAGGTTATGCCTCATTTTGCTCGCAATATTGTAGTGGGATTCGCTCGTTTGGGAGGCCGTACCATAGGTATCGTAGGGAACCAACCTGCCTTTTTAGCGGGAGTCTTGGATATCGATGCTTCTGATAAGGCCGCACGTTTCATTCGCTTCTGCGATTGCTTCAATATTCCATTGATCACGTTCGAGGATGTGCCGGGCTTCTTGCCGGGCTGTACGCAAGAACATGCGGGAATTATACGCCACGGGGCAAAAATTGTCTACGCTTATGCGGAGGCCACGGTTCCCAAAATCACGTTGATTACCCGGAAGGCTTACGGGGGAGCCTATATCGTAATGGCAAGTAAGCCTACCGGTGCCGATATAAACTTGGCATATCCGATGGCTGAGATTGCGGTGATGGGGGCTGAAGGTGCCGTGAATATATTATACCGGAAAGCCAACGATGAGGAGAAGAAACAAGCAATTCGTGAATACACCGAGAAATTCTCAAATCCTTACCGGGCAGCCGAGCAAGGATTTATAGATGAAGTCATACAACCTAGAGACACACGTTTTAAATTGATTCAGGCGTTGGAAATGGCGAAAAATAAGAGCCAGAGTAATCCTCCTAAAAACATGGAAATATTCCCTTGTAGTAATTATTATTTAAGGAAAATCAAAGCCTCTTCCTGTCGGGAGGATAGCTTAGAGGTTAAAAGATCCCGGTTCAATTGTTTTGTCCCGGGATTTTTTTATTTGGATAATAAAAGTAAACAAAAAAGCGAAAAGATATGATATATACGGAAAACATGCTATCTTTGTTCCCGAATCGGTTCCGCATATACCATTCGGGTATGTGGATTAAAAGGGAATCGGGTGTAAATCCCGGACAGTCCCGCTGCTGTGAAGCTCCGAAGAACATCTTGAAACAACACTATCGCCACTGGTTCTAGCGACCGGGAAGGCTTCAAGATGGGAGTCAGTCAGAAGACCTGCCATTCATTAAAGGCTGTTTTTGCTCGAGGGATTAGGAAAGCAGTACGAAAAGATAAGCAATATCTTAAAAGGAACAAAGACGTATGAAAAGGATCTGTTCGCACTGTCGTGCGACATTTGAATGGCCGGTAACCCTTTTGCCGGAAGAGGAAAGTTTGTCTAAATTATCAGCATAAGAAATAGAAAATATATTAGTAAATGTTGTTAGAATGGATGCCAGATTAAACTGGGATACTAAATGTTCAATATGTGTATCTCTGCCGAAGTGATTCGCCAGAGGTACTTTTTTATCTTAAATTAATATATACATGAATAGATATGGAATGGATTAATGAATTGTTATGGGGAGAAGGGGTAGGGCATTCTATCCTTTTGTTATCCGTTGTGATCGCTCTGGGGATCCAGCTTGGTAAACTGAAGCTATTCGGTATCTCTTTAGGGATTACCATGGTACTGTTTGTCGGGATCTTTCTCGGGCATTTCGGTTTTACGGCGAATCCGTCGGTCGTTCATTTTTTTAGAGAGTTTGGTTTGATCTTATTTGTTTACTCGGTAGGTATGCAAGTAGGCCCCGGATTTTTCTCTTCGTTTCGAAAGGGAGGGATCACGTTGAATATGCTTGCTTGCGGTATTGTTTTTCTAGGGGTGATTACTGCCTTGATTATACATTATATTACAGGCATTCCTATACCGACAATGGTAGGTATCTTATCCGGAGCAGTGACGAATACACCGGGATTGGGCGCTGCTCAACAGGCTTATTCAGATATGACGGGGATCTCGGATGAAACGATCGCTTTAGGATATGCGGTTGCCTATCCGTTAGGTGTGATCGGCATTATCTTGTCGATGATTTTTATCCGTTATGTTTTCCGTATCTCTTTTGCGAAGGAGACGGAACAATTGGAAGAAGAGACGGATACGGAATCGGGAGGAGAGGCTGTACCTATCTCTTTGGTGGTGAAGAATCCGGCGATTTTTGGTCGTAGCGTAAGTGAGCTATCTAAATTGTTGGAACACCGTGAATTTGTTATTTCCCGTATTTTACGTAACGATACGAATCGGATAGAGATCGTGGCGGGGAACACGGTATTGAATGGGGATGATAAGATTTTTGTTATTACCGCAGAGCATGACGTGGAGGCGATAAAGACTTTTATCGGTCAAGAAATACAGATGGATCGTAAGCAATGGATTCCGGCGGAAAGCCAGTTTATCAGCCGGCGTATTTTGGTTACCCGGTCTGAAATCAACGGTAAGCAATTAGGGGCTTTGCAGTTACGCCGTTTACATGGAATTAACGTGACTCGGATCAATCGTGCGGGGCTGGAGTTGGTAGCTACTCCTAATCTGGTCTTGCAAATAGGCGACCGGGTGACAGTGGTCGGTAGTGAATTGGCGGTGGAGAAAGTTGCCGAGACGCTGGGTAATTCAATGAAACGCTTGAATGAACCTAATTTGGTGACTATTTTTGTTGGTATAGTTTTGGGTATTATCGTGGGAAGTCTTCCTATTAGTTTTCCGGGTATTCCTCAACCGGTGAAATTAGGATTAGCGGGAGGTCCGTTGATCGTTGCGATATTGATAAGCCGGTTCGGTTATCGTTATAAATTGGTTACTTATACCACGCAAAGTTCTAATTTACTATTGAGGGAATTAGGAATCACGTTGTTTCTCGCCTGCGTGGGATTGAGTGCGGGTGAAGGTTTTGTCGATACGATAGTCAATAAGGGTGGTGTAGCTTGGATCGGTTATGGTTTTATAATAACGTTATTGCCTCTACTGATTATCGGTTGTGTGGGAAGGTATTTTTATAAACTGAATTATTTTACGTTGATGGGATTGATTGCGGGAAGTACGACCGATCCTCCTGCGTTAGCCTATTCCAATATGGCGGCAGGAAATGATGCGCCGGCGGTTGGATATGCGACGGTTTATCCATTGACCATGTTTTTGCGTGTGTTGACCGCACAGTTAATGATATTATTCTTTTTATACATAGAATAAATATTTTGTTGTTAGTAATGTTTAGAAAAGTGTAAACTCCCTAGCCTTCCGCCGAAGTGATTCGCCGGGGGGCTTTTTTGTTGCTAATCAAAAAAGTAAACATGTATCTTTGCGGCCAATCAAGGTGTAGATGTTATCGATTCCGATAATAATCAGTAAAAGGGAATCCGGTGCGAGTCCGGAGCTGTACCCGTAGCTGTAAGTCCTTGGAGCCCCGGCAAATCTTGTTGCCACTGCCTATCGGATAGGCGGGAAGGTAGCCGACAGAGGGTGGACGAGCCAGAAAACCTGCCATGATTTTGTTATGCGACGTTTCGGGTGAAGACGTTGGTAAACCTAAGAATTATTATGCGAGATTTATATCTTATAAGATGTCTGTGCGTTTTTAGCGTATGGTTATTTTCTTTGGGTGTCGCTTTCGGTCAACAGATCGATACGACGGCCTATCACGAGCTTTCCGGGGTGGAAGTAGTGGAGAAGGTACGTCCGTCGGTCACCCGTGAAGGTACGCCTTTGCAAATTATGGACCGGGCGGGAATCGATCGCTTGGGAGTACAAGACCTATCCGAGGCCGTGAAACGCTTCTCGGGAGTTACAGTACAGGATTATGGGGGGATCGGAGGATTGAAAACGGTCTCGGTACGTAGCTTGGGAGCGAAGCATACCGCCGTCAGTTACGATGGGGTGACGATTACGGATGCGCAAAGCGGGCAAGTCGATATCAGCCGTTTCTCGTTGGATAACGTGGAGATGGTTTCCTTATCGATCGGACAATCGGATGACATCTTCCAAACGGCAAGGGTGTATGCCTCGGCAGGAGCCTTGAATATACAAACCGGAAAGCCCACGTTTAAAGACAAATCGTTTCATACTTATCTTAAGGTTAAGGGAGGTTCCTTCGGGCTTTTTAATCCCGTGCTGCATTATGATCAAAAATTAGGAAAGCGTTGGAGCGCATCCTTACATGGTGATTTCGTGCGTGCGGATGGGCAATATCCCTATACATTGATTAATGGGGAATTGGAGACGAGAGAGAAGCGTAGAAATAGCGATATCCATGCTTACCATTTGGAAGGTAATCTATTCGGCGATTTTGGAAGGGGAGGCGAACTTTCCTTTAAGGCGTACTATTTTGATTCGGAAGCGGGGGCTTCCCGGTTCTGTTAATTTATATAACAAGAACACTTCTGAACGATTATGGGATAATAACTTTTTCGTGCAATCGGGGTATAAGAATGTTCTTAATGAGAAATTTACGCTACGGGCCATGGCTAAGTATAATTATGCTTTACTCGTTATTTAGATATAAATGATAAATATGCTGCGGGCGAACAAGTCGATTTGAATACACAGAATGAGTATTATGGCTCTGTAGGTTTGCTGTATACTCCTATAAAGTATGTATCGGCGACGTTGACTACGGATTTAACTCGCTCTATGCTGGACAATAATTTTGTGAACGGCCCTAATCCAAAGCGAATGGCCTCTCAATCAGTACTAGCGGTGCAATATAAGAACAGTCGATTCACGGCTACCGCTAGTTTATTGGGAACATATATCACTGATAAAGTGGAGCAAGGGGAAAAACCGGATGATAAGAGGCGTTTATCCCCGGCTGTAAGTTTGTCTTGGCGGCCATTCTCGGAAAGTACTTTGCGGATACGTGCCTCTTACAAAGATATATTCCGGGTTCCTACATTTACGGACTTGTATTACCTCCGTATGGGAAATACAAATTTGAAACCGGAAGAAACTTCCCAATATAATGTAGGGGTAACATGGAGTTCTTCCTGTGGGGATTGGCTGCGGCATTTCAGTATTTCGGCGGATGGATATTATAATACGGTGAAAGATAAGATCGTGGCTTTACCTACCATGTATGTTTGGAAGATGATGAATATGGGCGAAGTGGATATTAAAGGGGTAGATGTAAATTTATCTACACAATTCCGATTGCCCTTACGAATGAGCTTGCTTTTGGCTTCCACTTATTCTTTTCAATACGCGGTTGATGTGACAGATCCGGAAGCTAAGAATTATAAGGATCAGATTCCTTATACACCTCGTCATTCTGGCACGGTTTCCGTAACCTTGGAAAATCCATGGGTAAATGTCTCTTATATACTGACTGCGGTTGGTGATCGTTATGCATTGCCGCAAAATATAGATCGGAACAGGATTGATTCTTATATAGAACAGAGTATTTCTATAAATCGAGATTTTCGTTTTCGATATTTCGGTTTGCGTTTGCAAGGTGAATTGTTAAATCTTGCGAACGTGAATTATGATGTTATTCAGTATTATCCCATGCCGGGCCGTTCTTGGCGTTTAAGTATTTGTTTATCCTATTAGTAAACTATAAAAGTAAAGTAATGAAAAAGAAGAATTTAGTTTGTGTCTCTGCCTTGTGTGCATTGATGTCTTTCTCGTTTGTCAGCTGTGATGATGACAATGAGCCTTCACTGAACATACCAAATGTATCTGTAACTAATGTCAGTTTTACGGATGAGAATCCGGAAGCTTTAAAAGTTAGCGGAACCTTAAATTGGACAGCTCCGTCTTCTGTTGACAATGTAACAAAGTACGTGATTTATGGTTCCTCTGATGGAACCGCTAAAGATATGAAAATTGCGGAGGTAGAAGTTGGAACACATTCATATGCTATTACGGATGTCGTAAATATAGGCTATTTATTAGTTATAGCCGCAAATGCGGAAGGTGAGTCTTCTGTTTATGCTTCCGTAAGAGTTATTGATTTTGTGAAGGATAGTTCTTTCATGGCTTTATATTTCTTGAATTCGGGCAATATGGGAAATAACAACTCTTCTTTATATATGTACGACATAGAAAAGGATGAGGTTGTCCCCGATTATTTCTTGGCTCAAAATGGCAGGGGGCTGGGAGATACGGCACAGGATATGATCGTGTATGGCGATAAGATGTATATCGCGGTATATGGAGAGTCTACGATAGAAGTGACAGATCTGAAGGCAAAATCCATTAAGCAAGTCAAGACAGAGGGGCAGCCCCGTTATATGGTATCAGAGGGTGGAAAAGTCTATATTAGCTATTATAATGGATATGTCGCTCGTTTGGATACCGCATCCTTGGAGGTTGAGGCGAAGGTAAAGGTCGGACGGAATCCGGAACAATTGGCGGTATCTTCTAATAAATTGTTTGTCTCAAACTCCGGAGGTATGGATTACAGTACCGAGGTTGGGTATGATAAAACGGTATCAGTGGTTGATCTGTCTACTTTTACAGAGATAAAGAAGTTGGATGTAGTATTGAATCCCACACGGATACAGGCGGATGAGCAAGGAAATGTATATGTGGTTTCTATGGGTAACTATGCGGATATACCCAATACGGTACAAAAGATAAATACGGAGACTTATGAGGTTACTTCCCTTACGAATTGTCCAAACGCAACGGAGATGGCCTATGAGGATGGCAAGCTATTTCTGTTCTATGCGCAATGGGGAATGTCTAGCCCTGCATTTTTAACATTTGATACAAAGAGTCAATCTGCGGGAACGAGCTTTATTACAGATGGAACCTCAATACAGTCCCCTTATTCAATCAGTGCCGTGGGTGGAAATGTCTATGTCGCAGAGTCTGATTATAAGAATAATGGCGATATTTATTGTTTCGGAGGTGACGGTAAATTGTTCAAGAAGTTTGAGGCCGGTTTAAATCCCATGAAAGTAGTCCTCGCTCAAAAAGATAATATCTAATGCGATTACTGATTCTCTTAGGGTTCGCTTTCTGGATGGTGGCATGTACGCCATCCGGAAAGCAAACTTCTTCCAAGGAAGCTCTTTCCTCTGATAGTATTCAATATGCCCAAGGTTTCACGGTTCAGCGCTTTGATACCTATACAATGGTGGAAGTTCGTGATCCGTGGGATAGTACTCGTCTGCTTCAACGCTATTTATTGGTAGACCGGACAAAGTCGGTTCCTGGCGGATTACCCAAAGGGACGATCGTGAAGGTCCCGGTAAAAGATATTGTGGTTTATACTTCTGTTCATGCGGCTATTATTGATCAATTGCACGAAATCAATAAGGTTATAGGTGTTTGTGAGCCTCGTTATATGGATACTCCTGCCATACAAGAGGGTATACAGGCCGGAAGAATCGCTGATTTAGGTGAGGCTACCTCTCCGAATATAGAGAAAATGATAGAGATCGGTGCGGAACTCGTGATAGCTTCCCCGTTTCAGAACAGTAGTTATGGGCCTGTCGAGAAGATAGGGATACCCATTATCGAAGGAGCCGACTATATGGAGGCATTTCCTTTGGGGCGCACGGAGTGGATTCGCTTTTATGGTTTGCTATTCGGAAAGGAAGAGATGGCCGATTCTATATTTAAAGAAACAGAGCAAGCCTATTTGTCTCTAAAGGACTTAACCGCAAATATAGATAATCGTCCTACTGTTTTGTCGGAGAAGAAGTTCGGCTCTTCGTGGTATGTACCATCCGGAGATAGTTATATGGCTCATCTTATCGAGGACGCCGGAGCCGATTATATGTTTAAGGATTTACCGGGAGCCGGAAGTACCCCCTTAGCATTTGAGACCGTGTTTGATAAAGCGATCCATGCGGATATTTGGCTTGTTAAATATAATCAGTCTTCTGAGATGACCTATAAAGATTTACGCTCCGAATATACTCCTTACGAGAATTTCGACGCTTTTAAAAAAAAACGGATTTATACCTGTAATACAGGTGCAGTTCCTTATTACGAGGAATTCCCTATACATCCGGAATATCTATTGAAAGATTTAATCTGGATTTTCCATCCGGAGCTAGTATTCGGGTATTCTCCTCGTTATTTTAGAGAAATGCCCTGATTGTCTTAAAGGTTTCATATCTTTGTTGAAATGTCGTTTCTAGACAAATAAAGGTATTAGACTATGAAGATAAAAAAGGTATATGCTGATGCTTTAACTACATTAGCGAAGGGAACAGATGCCGGGATTTACAGGTTGAATCCCAAACGAGTTGAAATCGTGAGTTGTGAGCAGGATGTAAAACGTGTTCTTGCTGAATGTGAGAAGACTGGTAAATCTGTAACCTTTAAAGCTGGGGGACTTCTTTATCCGGCCAGACTATTTCAGATTCTGTATTGATGGAAATCAGTCCTGACTATGGAAAGGTTAAGATTTCAGGAGATGGGAGTTTGGCTAAATTCCCTTGTGGTATAACTGGAGAAGAGGCGAACCGCTGGTTGAAACCTTATGGCCGTAAGCTAGGGCCTAGCCCTGCCTCCATCAAATCCGCACGTATCGGCGGGATCGTAGCGAATAACTCGAGTGGTTCTAGCTATGGTATTATCCATAACTCCTATAATACGGTCCGGGATATGGAGATTATCTTTGCGGATGGAGCCTTTTTGGATACCTCTTCGTTAGCGAGTCGCAGGGATTTCATGCAAACGCATATAGGCTTATTGGAGAAGTTGATGAATTTCCGTTTGGAGATCTTGTTGAATCCAGACATGGAAGACCGGATTCTATCTAAATATGAGTTGAAGAATACATGCGGTTATGGAATGAACTCTTTCTTGGATTATACCGATCCATACGATATACTCATGCATTTAATGGTTGGCTCGGAAGGAACCTTAGGGTTTATTTCTTCGGTTACTTTCGAGACAGTCTCCGATGAGGTTTTAAAAGCTTCCGCCTTGATTTATTTCCCCTCTTTGATGGAGGCGTGCAGAGCCATAGCCCCGTTACGCCAATGCAAGGTGTCCGCCGCCGAGTTGATGGATAGAAACGCCTTACATGCGGTAGAGGATGAACCGGGGATGCCGGAGATATTACATTCTTTACCCGAGGATGCGGTAGCGTTGCTGATCGACACGTCTTCTAATTCGGAAGAAGAACTTCAAATCCAATTCCGGGATATAGAGGAGCGGCTAGCAGATATACAGACCTTATATCCGGTATCATTTACGACCGATCCGAAGCTTTACGCTACTTATTGGCGGGTACGAAACGGTTTATTTACTTCCGCTGCGGGAAGACGGCCACGGGGGACGGTATCTATTATTGAAGATATTGCTTTCCGGGAAGAGGTTTTAGGAGAGGCTTTGGAACAAGTGCGTGGGGTCTTGTCGGATTATGGATACGGAAATGCGGTGATGTGGGGACATTTATTGGATGGAAACGTTCATTTCACGATTTTTCCGGATATAAACGCACAGGAAGGTATCGATCATTACGCTTCTTTTATGCGTAGCCTTGTAGATGTGGTACTTTACTACGACGGTAGCTTGAAAGCGGAGCATGGCACGGGACGAAATATGGCTCCATTTGTTAAAGATGAATGGGGTGAGGAGATTTATGAGTTGATGTGGAAGATCAAAAGGCTCTTTGACCCGGAAAATATATTAAATCCGGGTGTCCTTTTAAATCGGGACCCGGATGTGTTTATAAAGAACTTAAAGCAAATACCGTTGGCGAATGAGCTGATCGATAAATGCATCGAGTGTGGTTTTTGTGAGATACAATGTCCGTCAAGGCATGTGACATTGACACCCCGGCAACGTATCGTGATCTATAGGGAATTATCGGCTTTGGCGGAACAGGGGGAAACAAACTCTAAGCGATATAAAGAACTCAAGAAAGCCTTTAACTATAAAGGTAACGCTACCTGCGCTACCGATGGCCTATGTGCTACGGCATGTCCGGTTGGCATTAATACCGGTTTATTGATCAAAGAGTTACGGTGGAAAGAGAATGGTGTCTTGGCGAATGCTATCGCTTCGGGCATCGCCGGGAATATGGGAACCGTAACGGGTATGCTTCGTCCTTTGCTTAAGCTGCCCCATGTGCTTTCAAAGCTGGTGGGGTATAACGCATTCGAGAGATTTGCCTCTTTCTTGTTTAGGGCTTCCGCTCATAAATTCCCGCTTTGGACTCGGCATACACCTTCTGGCGCATCAAAGTTCAAGGAACTGACGGGTGTAGAGAATGGGATGGAAATGGTTTATTTCCCATCTTGTATTACCCGTACGATGGGAGCTTCAGCTGATTATGAAGATGTGGACTTTGTAAGTGTAACGGAACAAATAATCGCTTTATTGACAAGAGCGGACTTTACGATTCGTTATCCTGAGAATCTAAGTAAGCTTTGTTGCGGCATGGCTTTTAGCAGTAAAGGGTTCCGGAAGCAAGCGGCGCAGAAGGCGGAGGAATTGAATGAGGCTCTTTTGCGGGCGAGCGATAACGGCCGCTTGCCTATTTTGTGTGACATGAGCCCTTGCTTGCTGCATATGAGGGAAACCTTGGATAAACGTTTACGATTATATGAACCTGTGGAGTTTATCTATGACTTTATGCGTGATCGTCTGAACTTTACTAAGTTGCCGGTTACGGTAGCGGTACACTCTACTTGTAGTACAACGAAGATGGGAGTACAAGACAAGCTGGTGGAACTGGCGGGCTTATGCGCGAACCGGGTGGTCTCTCGCTCAAGTTACTTGTTGCGGTTGGGCGGGCGATCGTGGTTTCTTCTATCCGGAACTAAACGCTTCCGGTCTTCATTACTTGAAACCGAACTTGCATGGGGCGACGGAAGGATATAGCAATAGCCGTACGTGCGAGATTGGTTTGACGATGAATAGTGGGATATCCTATAAGTCGATCGTATATTTAGTGGAAAAGGCTACCCGTTAAAAATCAAAAACCCCGGTTTCGTACAACTGAAACCCGGGGCTTTGTAGTTTGGCATTCGAAATTATAGGGAGTTTTATTTCATAGATTTTTTTTATTCATATTATGCGTAACCGTTAAGCATTCCGTTGAAATACATCGGTTTTAAAATATATACCTTTAAGATCCAAGCAAGCCATTGCTCTTTTGATGTATCGATCATCGAGAATGGGAATGAAATGTCTGGTTTCTTTTCGTAGTCAAACTCACAAAGCAACACATGACCGTAATCCGTGACGATCGGGCAAGCGGCATAACCGTTGTATTTCTCGGTCGGCTCTTTGCCTTCCATGAGCGCGATCAGGTTCTTGGCGGCGATAGGTACTTGCTTACGGATAGCGGCAGATGTTTTACTGGTCGGGATACCGGCTACATCACCCAGAGAAACGATGTTCTGGTATTTCTTATGTACCAAGGTCTCTTTATCGACCATTACCCATGCGTCTGCGGCCAATTTACCTTCTGTCCAACCTAATCCGGCATCACGAACGAAATCAGGAGCGGACATAGGCGGGGTGAAGTGTAAGAAATCGTAATCCTCTACGAACGGCGTTACGATCTTTTCTTCGCCTTTTGTCTCTATCTTCTCAAAATGTACTTGCTTCGCGGATGTGTCTACACCTTTTACACGTACATTCAAGTTAATAGGTATGTTACGTTCATTATATATTTCTAGCAAGCGAGGTGTGAAATACGGGATATCGTATAGTTCCTTCGATGCGGTAAAATAATTCAATTGCAGCTTGTCGCGTGTCCCTTGTTTCCTTGCGTAATGTTCGGATAATAAACAGATCTTTTTGGGGGCGCCACCACATTTATGTTTTGTATAGGTATCGGTATAAATACCTTTGCCTCCTTTTTTAGCGAATTCTTGAAGAGCTTTCCATGTCTTTTGGGCTCCTTCGAAATCGTAAATAGAGTTTGCGTTTCCTTGTCCCAAGGTATCGTGGGTAATACCCTCTACTTTTTCCCAGTTACATTGTAATCCCGGGGTCAGTACTAAAAAGTCGTATGGAATCTTTCCGTTACTTTTGGTCGTTACTTGATTCCATACGGGATCAACCGCGGCGACCGAGTCCTTTATCCATTTTATACCGCTAGGCATACAATCCTCTTGCTTCTTCCAAACATCTTCCGGTTGGTACACACCTGAGGCGATCAGAGTGAATCCCGGTTGATAAAACTGACGATCGCTGGGGTCAATCAGGGTGATATCCGGTTCATCAAGCCAATGTTTTAATCGGGCAGCCATACTGATACCAGCGGCTCCTCCACCGATAATAACGATTTTACCTTTTGCGCTGCTTGAAAAAGCGTTTGCTTTTCCGGTATTAGCTCCCGCGATCAGTCCTGTCGCCGCTAATAACTTAAAGAAATGTCGTCTGTCGACACCTTTCTTTTCTAGCGCATCTAATTGTTTCTCCAGTTCGTGTTTCATCATGTCGAAAGAATTTAAGATTTTATTCGCCGGCAAAGGAAACATAATAAATTACGGTAGCCATGAAAATGACTACTACACGACTTGCGCAAATGATTTTTTTATTGAATAAGACTACTACAAGACTTTCTCAATCTCTTTCTATGTGCGTTTAATATGCTGTTATGTAGAATATTATATATTAAGCATATTCTAGAAAATATTTTTAGTAGTTCATTAAGAAATCGACAAGATTCGTATCCCCATCAAGGGCTAATCGCTTTCTTAAGCGGTATCTTCTTAGCTCGATAGCTCGTACGGATACATTCATTAACGACGCGATTTCCTTCGTGGAAAGGTTCATGCGGAGTAAACAACAAATGCGCAAATCGCCTGCCGTTATATCTGCGTATTGCTGGCGTAAACGATCCATGAAATTCTGGTGGGCGCTATTAAAATAGGTCTCGAACTGCACCCAATCCGCTTGATCGTTCAAGGTAGATTCGATCAAGGAACGTAAACGGGTATATAACTTATTGGGATATCGGTCACCCAATGTCTCTTTCTGTTTATCCAGTTCTTCCAACAAAGCTTGGATTGCCTCGTTTCTTTTTACCAAAGCTGTTGTTTGGAGAGTAAGCTCATTGTTTTTGTTTTGCAACTCCGTTTCCAGCATCTCGCTTTTCATTTGTTGAAGCCTTTGCTGTTCGGCTTGTCGTTCAGCCTCCAACATTTCTTGTTCTTTTTTTCGCAAGTTCCTTAAATGATACCGAAGCCCTTCTTGAATGGCGAACCATATCAAAGCGACGTAGATCAAATAGGCCCATACGGTATTATACCAAGGAGGGCGCACCGTGATTTGCATCGTGATCTCGGGAAACGGACCCCGGGTTACATATTTACGTACCCTTAGCTCATAAGTTCCTTCCGGAAGTTGTAAGAAGGTAATTTTGCCGTCTTTCTGCCAAGAAGACCAATCGGCGGATACCCCTTCCAGCTTATAACTGATTTGGTGATTAGGGGTGAATACCGTTGTCCCGATATATAGCGAGAGTTCTTGGAAGTTATGGGGCATGTTGATTCTTTGAGTATCTGGATATAAATAATGTGTACCTTCTTGATCTTGATACTCGATGCGCATAAACCGTGGCATCGTCAATCCTCCTAGGCTTCCCTCTATTAATTGGCGGGTGTTGATTAATAGGGTTCCTTGCATGGCGGATACCAAATCAAGAGAATCATTCAAGGGGATGATCCGTTTGCCGTTGGTCACCAGATTCAGATCGTAATTATCGAATAGGATCCGGCATTTTAAAGTTCCTGTACCGTTTTCCCGATGGAAGAGTCCGGCCTCATTCTGGATCGTGAGCCAATACAAATTGTCTGGAACCGGGTAAATACTTTCTGCGTTGGCGAATACGCCCAATACATCTTTATTCTTAAATAAAGTGCTTACCGATAAATGATTGTCGGCCGTATCCGGATGGATATATGAACGTCCGATCTCACCGGATATCGGGGTAAACTTATCACCAAACATCAAGCTCCGGCTGAAGTAGCCGAGATTTGTCCGGATATAGAGGCGGTTATCCTCTTTTGCAGCGTCTTCCAACTTTCCGATCTGGCTTCTTTTACCTAACATGGCGATGGGAGGATTGATATCTATTTGGGAGATACCATTATCCAAGGCGACCCAGATTAAGTTATTATCCTGTACGCAGATGGAACGTACGATATTATCTTGTAACTGATTGTTGATGTTGAGGTGTTGAAAGATTTCCCCTTCGTCATTGGTGATATAAATACCGGATGTTGATGTTCCCGTGAAATTGAGACCTCCGGCGCTAGCGAAGGAAGTTGGGTGCTTCTCCTCGATTTCTTTCGGGATCGTGTAATTCGTCTCGGGATCATCGAAATTTATATATGACGGGAGCGTATCGATCGGATAGTATTCCAGATTTCCGAGTTTGTCGTATAGCCAATAGCCTAACGATGATTTGCCTTGGGTATAAATAGAATCGTTCTGGAAAGATACTTTATAAATAGGGGTTTTATCCGGTAATGGATATGTGTTCCATGTATTCCCGTCAAAAGTAACCAGACCGGAATTATTAGCTACATATAAGATGCCATGATAGGAAACCGCTAAATCCCAATTTTGGCAACTAGCCTTATAATCGTCTACGGAATAATTTTGTACGAGGATAGAGGGAGCGACCACAGACGCACGCAAGGCGAAAACCGCCAGTATAGATAATAATATGATAAAAGGTAGCCGTCTGTACATGGTCTTTAAACTATAGAGACAAGGCATAAAGCCTTGTCTCTTTATATTACACACATGCAAATATAATCAAATTTTGATTACTTGTACTCCTGCCAGCTCTTAATCTGTATATCTTCTACGTTCATATTGCAGAAAGCGTCGATAAAGGCGCTAGCCAGACGGGCGTTTGTGATCAATGGAATGTTATGATCGATCGCCGCACGGCGGATCTTATAGCCATTGGTCAACTCACGTTTGCTATGATCTTTCGGGATATTTACTACCAATTCGAAAGCGTGATTGCTGAACATATCCATGATGTTCAAATCACCTTCCTCATCCGGCCAGCAAACGGCGGTTGCCTTGATTCCGTTATCGTTTAGGAACTTGGCGGTTCCGTGCGTACCATAGATCGTGTAACCCTTGGCATCCAGCATGCGGCAAGGCTCCAATAAATCGACCTTACTCTTAGCTGCGCCGGAAGATACTAAAATGTTCTTCTTAGGAATACTGTTGCCTACGGCGATCATGGCGGAAAGCAAAGCCTCGTTGAAATCGTCGCCTATACAACCTACCTCGCCGGTGGAGCTCATGTCCACACCTAATACAGGGTCTGCCTTGTGCAAACGGGCGAATGAGAACTGGGAAGCCTTGATTCCGATCCAGTCGATATCGAACGCACTCTTATCCGGTTTCGTATACGGAGCGTCCAGCATGATGCGGGTAGCCGTCTCGATAAAGTTGCGTTTCAATACTTTAGATACAAACGGGAAACTACGTGAGGCACGTAAGTTACATTCGATTACTTTCACGAAGTTATTCTTCGCCAAGAACTGGATATTGAACGGACCGCTGATATTTAACTCCTTCGCGATCATCTTGCTTACTTTCTTGATGCGGCGGGCTGTCTCGAAGTAAATCTTCTGAGCCGGGAACACCAAGGTAGCGTCACCGGAGTGAACACCGGCGAACTCGATATGCTCGGAGATCGCGTACTCAACCACCTCGCCATTCATAGCGACAGCGTCGAACTCGATCTCTTTCGTTCCTTGCATGAACTCGGATACGACCACCGGATATTCCTTGGAAACCTTAGCGGCCAAATCCAAGAACTCGATCATCTGCTCTTTCGTATGGCAAACGTTCATCGCCGCTCCGGACAATACGTAAGACGGACGGATCAAGATCGGGAAACCTACTTTCTCGATAAACGCGTCGATCTCTTCCATGCTGGTAAGCTCTGCCCAACGAGGTTGGTCGATACCTAGCGAATCCAACATCGCGGAGAATTTATGACGGTTCTCGGCACGGTCGATCGATAACGGGGAAGTACCCAATACCGGAACATTCTGGCGGTACAGTTTCATCGCCAAGTTGTTCGGGATCTGTCCACCTACGGAGACGATCACGCCCTTCGGCAATTCCAGATCGATCACGTCTAGCACGCGTTCGAATGAAAGCTCGTCGAAGTAAAGACGGTCGCACATATCGTAGTCGGTAGATACGGTCTCCGGGTTATAGTTGATCATGATCGATTTATAACCTAGCTTACGAGCGGTCTGGGCGGCATTCACCGAACACCAGTCGAACTCAACGGACGAGCCGATACGGTAAGCTCCGGACCCCAAGATAATCACGCTCTTCTCATTCGGGTAGTAGGTGATATCGTGCGGCGTGCCGTCGTAAGTCATATATAGATAGTTGGTCAATTCCGGGTGTTCGGAAGCGATCGTGTTGATACGTTTCACGGTAGGGAGAATGCCCATTTTCTTACGTAAGTTGCGTACGCGGATATTCTCTTTCTCCATATTGCCTTCCGGGCTCTCTACGTAACGAGCGATCTGGAAGTCCGAGAAACCAAGGCGTTTCGCCTCTTTCAATACATCCTCCGGAAGATCCTCGATCTTGTTGTAACCTTTCAATACGTTGGCGTAATCCACGATATTCTTCAAGCCCTCCAAGAACCAGCGTGTGATCTTTGACAACTCATGGATCTTGTCTACGCTATATCCCTGTTCCAAGGCTTGCGCCACGGCGAAGATACGCAAGTCGGTAGGGTTCGCCAACTCCTCGTCCAAGTTATCGAAATGGATATCGTTGTTACCTACGAAACCATGCATTCCTTGTCCGATCATACGAAGCCCCTTCTGCATGATCTCCTCGAAGCTCTTACCGATCGACATGATCTCGCCGACGGATTTCATGCTGGAACCGATCTGGCGGCTGACACCCACGAACTTCGTCAAGTCCCAACGCGGGATCTTCACGATCATATAATCTACCTCCGGCGCTTTGTACGCGGAGTTCGGAGTACCCATCTCGCCGATCTCGTCCAATCCGTAGCCCAACGCCAACTTAGCGGCAACGAAAGCCAATGGATAACCGCTGGCCTTGGATGCCAAGGCGGAAGAACGGCTCAAGCGAGCGTTCACCTCAATCACGCGGTAATCGCAAGTCTCGGAGTTGAAAGCGTATTGGATATTACATTCACCCACGATACCTAAGTGGCGGATCGTCTTGGTAGAAAGTTCTTTCAATAAATCTAATTCTTTCTCGGTCAAGGAGCAAGTCGGAGCTACTACGATACTCTCGCCGGTGTGTACGCCTAGCGGGTCTACGTTCTCCATGCTCACTACCGTGAAGCAATGGTCGTTCTTGTCGCGGATCACCTCGAACTCGATCTCTTTCCAACCCTTCAAAGATTCCTCGACCAAGATCTGGGATGAGTAAGCGAAAGCGCTTTCCGCCAAGGTGCGAAGCTCGGCCTCGTCCTTACAGATACCACTGCCCATACCACCTAATGCGTAAGCGGAACGGATCATTACGGGGAAACCGATCTTATAAGCGGCAGCCACGGCGTCGTCCATGCTTTCTACGGCTTGGCTGATCGGGGTCTTCACTTCTATCTCGTTCAGTTTCTTAACAAATAGGTCACGGTCCTCGGTGTACATGATAGCCTCAACGGATGTACCCAATACTTTCACGCCATATTTAGCCAACGTGCCGCTGGTGTAAAGTTGAGTACCGCAGTTCAAAGCGGTCTGCCCGCCAAACGCCAATAGGATTCCGTCCGGTTGTTCTTTTTTGATAACTTCCTCCACGAAGTAAGGAGTGATAGGCAAGAAATATACCTTATCGGCTACTCCCTCGGATGTTTGGATAGTCGCGATATTCGGATTTAGCAATACGGTACTGATCCCTTCTTCTTTCAGAGCCTTTAACGCTTGCGAACCAGAGTAGTCAAACTCCCCGGCCTGTCCGATCTTCAGGGCACCCGAGCCCAGAACAATCACCTTTTTGATATCACTTTTCGACATAGTAATTTGGGTTGTTTTGTTTATTATAATGATTTTAGAATATTATACTTTATATTATATCACCGGACCGATGGACACAAAAAAAATGCGTTAGTAAAAGTAACCAACGCATCTTATATAACCAAATTATAATCCCGTAAAATAGAGAAAAGAGCCTCAACCTCCGACATATAACCGGAATAGAACTTCGGATTATCCTTATGTGTCTTGTTTGTCATCTGCTCTCTCTTCAAAATTTCGGCAAAGATAGGGCTTTTGTTTGAAAGAACAAGTTATTTTCTTAAATTTGTAGTATTGTATCAGAAAAAAGAAAGCTTATGGCACGAATAACGATTCCTTATGCGGTAGCGGATTTTGTAGAGATGCGGGAACGCAATTTCTACTATGTGGACAAGACCGATTTCATTCCGGGCTTGGAAGACTATAAGGCTCCAGTCTTCTTGCGTCCCCGTCGTTTCGGGAAAAGCCTGTTTATCTCTACCTTGGCTTGTTACTACGACCGTACCAAGGCCGACCGGTTCGAGGAACTGTTCGGCGGGACTTGGATCGGGGAGCACCCGACGGAGGAGCATAATCGTTATATGATCGTGCGCTATGATTTTTCCAAGATGGTGATGGCCGATGACATGGAAGGGTTGGAGCGGAATTTCAACGATCTGAATCGTTCTCCCGTGGAGATCATGGTAACGCATAACCGGGACTTGTTTAAGGATTTTCAGTTCTCCAGCAAGAAAGAGGCCTCCAAGATGCTTGAGGAAGCTTTGGGGTACGCCCGTGAGCATGGACTGCCTAAAGTGTATGTGTTGATCGATGAGTACGATAATTTCACCAATCAGTTGTTGACGGCCTACAAGGATCCGCTCTATGAGCAGGTAACCACGAAGGATAGTTTCCTGCGCACTTTCTTCAAAGGTGATCAAAGCGGGTATCGGCGAAGGTAGTATCCGTACATGTTTCTGCACGGGGGTTCTTCCCGTCACGATGGATGATTTGACCAGCGGATATAATATAGCGGAGATCTTGACCTTGCATCCGAGGTTTCTGGATATGCTTGGTTTTACGTATGAGGAAGCGAGCGCTTATCTGGGATACGTGTTGAAGAAGTATGGCACGGGGCAGGACTCTTTTGAGGAACTTTGGCAACTGATCGTGAACAACTACGACGGCTATCGTTTCCGTCCCGGCGCGGAGCCTTTGTTCAATTCCACGATCTTGACCTATTTCTTTAAGAACTTCGCCACGATGGATGGTATGATCCCGAGTGAGCTGGTGGATGAGAACCTGCGTACGGATATCGGTTGGATCCGTCGCTTGACCCTCTCGCAAGAGAACTCCAAGGAGATGCTGGATGCGTTGGTGATTGACGACGAGTTATCCTATAACGTTTCCGACCTGTCCAGCAAGTTCAACAAGCAGAAATTCTTCGACAAGAACTTCTATCCGGTCAGCCTCTTTTATCTGGGTATGACCACGCTGCGGAATAATTACCGCATGGTGCTACCCAACCTTACGATGCGCAGCATCTACATGGACTATTATAACGAGATGAATCATATAGAGGGAAACGCCCAACGCTATGTGCCTACTTACGAGCGTTTCACGGAAGAGCGCCGGTTCGAGCCGCTGGTACAAAACTACTTCGAGCAATACCTCGGCCAGTTCCCCGCACAGGTGTTCGATAAGATAAACGAGAACTTCATCCGCTGCTCCTTCTTCGAGCTTTGTTCCCGTTACCTGAGCAGCTACTATACGTTCGCCATCGAGCAGAACAATTCGGCGGGCCGTTCGGATTTCGAGATGACCGGTATCCCCGGTACGGACTATTACAAGGATGACCGGTTGGTGGAATTCAAGTATTTCAAGGCGAAGGAGGTGGAGCGCATGCTGGCGCTCAGCGATCCCCGTCCCGAGGACGTGGCGCAAGTACTCGCCTACGCCAAGGATACCAAGGAGAAGTTCCCGTACTACCATGTCCGTTCCTACATTGTATATATCTGTGCCAACAAAGGATGGAAATGCTGGGAGGTGACTCCGTGATATCATTCCAATTGCTTTATTAATAGTACTTTGTGGTGCCAATGATGTGCCATGCTATTGGCACAGTTGTGCCACCATGCTGGCACGCCCGTGCCACCTCGATGGCAAAGGCGTGCCACTGCGATGGCACACGCATGCCACGGTGATGGCACATTCGTAACATGGGTAGTGGCACAAGCCTCTCTTCCTTGGTTTACCAGTCGTACTCCTCGAAATAAGCGTCGAAACCTTTTGGCTCCTTCACCCCACAGTGTTTGAGCGCATTCAATACGACCTGTTGCTCGGAGGGTGAGAGCGGCCTTTCTCCCTTGCGGACGCGGTAGTAAGTGCGCCGGCTGAAGTGCCTCATGAGTCCCGGGATAACAGAGAGCATCTGTTTGTGCGGCAAGCTCTCCAATAGGCTTACGAATCCCGCGGCATAGCGTACTTTCTTGTTCGGACGGTAATAAGGGCAAGTTCCCTTCAATGAGGCGAGGTGTCTCGGGCTGATGATCTGCCAATAGGCCGTCTCGTCGGGCTTTATTAAGTATTCTTGTTAAAGGTGATTGTTTGTTTCAGCGTTCTGGAATAGGGGTGTTTACGCATGCGGCCTACCTCATGAATTTACGAGGTAGGCCGCGTAAAAATAGCTATTATCAAGTACTTATTTAACCGTAACATTCCATCCGGAAAGAATACCTCCGTAGAAGTAAAAGTCTACGCAGAATGTCTTTCCTGTGTTCAGCTCTTTGACCTCGTAGTATTTCGTGGCACCTTTTTCGTTCACCAATTTATAATCGGCGATATTCGGAATAGGCACGTTGGCGAGCTCTTTGATCTTTGCGTTTATCCTATTCAAGATATCCATGCTCTCGAAAGGATTCGTTACTTTGGTGCTCTTGGATAAAGCCGGATTCACCCCATTGTTCTCGGCACGAACCGCACGAACACTATCTGCATAAGCCTTGAACATCGCACGGCTTTCCGGAGTGCGCAAAGCGGATACGGTAAAGATAGAGATTCCTTCCGCCCCATGATTCAGTGCGGCATCCATGGCATTCTCTATATCGTCGGCTACCATCAGTCCGCAGTAAAGCGTGGTTTTCGGGTTCTTATCCCGGACATCCTCTATCATACAGTCTGAGATAAAACTAATATCTTCCGTGTAGAAGTTATGGTATACCATGGGGAAGACAATGTCCAGATTCCATTTCCCCCAGTCTTGACGAACCATTTTGGATGCCATCTTGGGCGTAGGGAAAGGAGAGGCTGCCATTTTCTTGCCGTAAGAGTGAACCACGTCGGCGATCATATTAGCGACCTCGGTAATCTGGTCACAACGGAATTGGAGCCATTTCTCGTCTTGCGAGGGATCTTCTTGTTCTCTTGGATCATATCCGTAAGCGGCCTTGAACTTCTCGATCATGGCCGGGTGATAACCAAAATCCCATTGCGGATATTCTTGGTCTTGCACGATACCGTATTTCGGCCAAAGGGTAGTCGGCAGGATAACATCCACGAAACGGTTGTAATCGATAGCGATACCGTTCAAACCCTCTACCTCGCAGTAAGCCTCTATTTTCTTCTTGATAAACTCCCGTACCTCGGGTAAGGCGGGGCACATAAATTTGTAGTAATCCACGTAAGCGGTCGTATCGGCCAAGCTTTGTCCATTGCGGTTTACGCTGAACCATTCGGGATGTTCTTTTAAGATAGCGTCTCGGTCATGTTCCGGATTCATCGTCCATAACCAAGCGTAGACCTCTATCCCATGTTTCTGGGCGATGGGAATAGCGGCCCGATAATCATCCGGAGTAGGGGCGTTTAGCATGACACCGTCTATCCCCGCCTCATTCATGATCGTACAGATGGAGTCGAAATTCATTCCGGGCTGGTAATCCAACCAAGTCCAGAACATCGGATAAGCATCTTTCGTATCATTTTTCGGGGAACTGCAAGCACCTACGCTGCAAGCTACCAGAAGCAATACTAAATAATTTATGTGTCTCATAAGTTTAATGAATTTGATTAACGATTTATCCGTTAAAGATACGTATTCCTGTTTAATGCCGTTCTTTTTTCAGCGTAAATATCGGTAAATAAAAGAAGATGCCTAGGATAGACATGATAAGGCCGCCTATCGTTCCGGCGGCGAGCGGGAACCAAAAGGCTTCTTTATCGGTGCCTAGCATGAACGGGATAAATCCGAGTATGGTCGATATAACGGTTAGGAAAATCGGTGTGATCTTGGCGTTCCATGCCTTTAGATAAGCACGGATTGGGGAAATAGCGGGTATCCGTTCCCGAATTTGGTTATATTCGTTTAAGATATAGATACTGGCGTTTACCGTGATACCGCATAATAAAACGAAGGAGGCGAATCCACCTTGGTCGAAGTTCAGTTTGAACCAATAGAAGGTCAGGAATACCCCGATATAAGAGATCGGTATGACAAAAATGACCGCCAGCGGTTGTTTCAAGGAATTAAACAAGATACTGGTCGTAAAGAAAATAATAACGATGATCAAGAATAATAACGCATATTGTTTATTATCTTTCTGATCCCATGACCAATAGTTCTTTTCCGCTTTAGCCGTATATCCCATAGGCAGGATCTTGTTAAACTCTCTAAGTTCCCTTTTCTGTATCTTCTCGCCTTGTGAGGAGGCTCCGATATATTCATATTGCAGGCAGAGCCTGTATTGCTGGTTTACTTTCGCTATCTGTTGAGGGGTCTGGCTTTTCTCGACGATAGCGAGTTCGGACAACTTATAGGATTTATCACGGATGGTTTGAGGTACATATTGCATACTCCAGATATCGAACTCCTTTGATTGGCGAGAAGAAAGTTTTAGCTTTTCCGTCTCGTTATCAACGACGATGGTACCTGCGTAGATATCTTTACCGAAAACAGGCCGGATAGACGCGAATAAATCGATAGGCAATATATCCGCTTGCGCCATACGGGATTTATTCAAGTTGAAGTAGAATTCCTGATAATCATCCTTCCACCAAGAAAACTCGGAATTGATCAATACTTCCTTGATACGGCGATACGTAAGCAATTTCTCCCGTAGTTTCTCCGCCCATTCGTATAACTCGTCATAATTATATCCGTACATCTCGATCCGGAAAGAACCTGCGTTCTCACGGACATCATTGCTGAAACCTTGGTCCATAAGTCCCCATACGCCCCAACTTCCACCACCTAATTCCAACGCTTTGCTAATCACCCTGCTTTTCAAGGTGTAGGGGAAACCACTTCGCTCGTTCTCACGGGTGAAATAGACGTTGATACTGGCTTGACGTGCGTTATAGATACTGGTCTGGAATTGCCGTATTTCCTTATAGGTACTCAAGTAAGCCTCCATTCGGTTGATCAAGTGGTTCATTTGATCAAGGGTCGTACCGTTCGGCATGGAAGCGCTGATACTTAATACCGTTTCTTCATTCCGGGTAAAATAACTTCCCTCGTATACCTTTTGGACAAATAGGCGCAAGGTTCCTCCCAAACTCTTATCGACGATAGGTTTTATCGTTTCCTTCCAAATACCTTTCGCCGCGAATTCATTGTAGCGAGCGATCCACAAAGAGTCCCTTGCGGATAGATCCTTCTCTTCCGGCTCGATCTTCTCCGGCAATAAAAATATCGGTAGTCCGAAAGCCAGTACTAGAATAAGGCAAGCCAGCTTTTTCCAATTGCAAAGGAAACGGATCTGCGCCCGGTAATAATGAGAGAAATAGACTGGGAAACGGTGTATGAACGACCGTATCGGACGGACCACCGGATGTTGTCTCCAATGACTCCGGGCTTTTGGGGAAGAAGAAGCGACTTTCTTCCGGTGCAAATTCATCTTGTCGATCAATGCCGGAACCAAGAATAACGCGATGAACAAAGATACGGCCAGATTAATGATCACGACAGCAGCGAAATCCTGTAAGTTCAACCGTATCTTCTCATCCAAGAAGAAGATGATCACGAGGGCGCCCATAGTCGTCAAAGTGGCCGCCAGAATAGACAAGAACGCTTTCCGGTCATGATGGTGCCGGATATGATCGGTCATCACGATCGTATTATCGATCACCAAGCTGAGAGAGATCGTGATACCCGCCAGCGAGTACAATTGCATCTCCAACCCTAATAAATAATAAAGGATGACGGCTATACACAGGTTGATACTTAAACTGATGATGATCAAGAACAGATAACGTACATTCCGGGTAATCAGCAGAACGAAGAGCAAGAGGATCAAGATGGTCAAGCCTGTACGGACGTAGATTTTATCCAATTCTTCTTGGATAAATTCGGTAGCGTCGTAACTGGTATGGATCTCGTAACCGGGAGGAAGCAAGGTGCGGATATGTTTCATTTCTTCCTTCACTTTCTTGGCTAATTGCAACTGGTTGGCAGTCTCTTCCGCACGGATAGACAGGTAAATAGAGTTTAAACCATTGATCCGGTAGTAACTTTGCGGGGCCTCTTCTTGCCGGGTTACCTTTATCAATTGATCCAGCCGGATTAAGCTACCATCTTTGTTTGCGACGGTGATATGCGATGGTTCGAACCCATTCGTGATCTTTTCCGGCATTAACGCCAGACGAATCCATTCCTTGCTGGTATCTCCTTGTCCCATATTAGCGGTTCCAAGGAACTCTTTTTTGTAATATTGGCTGATCGCCGATTGGATATCCTCTATCGTGATCCCCAGATCCCGTAGCTGGCGGCTATCGTATTCCAAGCGCCATTCCATAGGGGTCGCTCCGCTTACATCGATACGATAAATACCTTGCACGCTGCTAAGCCGGGGCTTTATCTGATCCTCGGCGAATCGCTGGATGAATATCGGGGTAGCGGAAGCGTTCAAGGTATAACTCATGAACGGGCGTGATTCCTTGTCGTCCGGACGGCTCATCTCTAAAATCGGATAACTTAATTCTTCCGGAAGGTCCGGCCACGTCTGTCTAACAATTGTTGATGCCTCAAAACGTGCGGCATCTATATTCGTATGTTTATCTAGTTCTAAAGTAATCCTTCCCCATCCGTTTCCCGAGGTCGAGGAGATCTCTTTGATTCCTTTGATACGGGCAAGCATCGCCTCCAACCGTGAGGTTACCTCCATCTCGATAACCCTCGCTGAGTTGGAGGGCATATTATAGCTGATACTTAATTTCGGCAGCGTACGGGAGGGAGATAGCTTGATCGGCAATAAAGGCACGAAAGCGATCCCCGCCAATGCGATACAAAGGAAGGTGACGATGATCGTAAAGGATGATATGTTCGGCTTAGAACCCATGCTCGTAATCAAATTCGTTGGCTAATGAGATGCCTGTCTCGAAATCATGTAAGGTGAGCTTACGTATTTTGTAATAGCTCAACCAATAATTTTGCAAGGCCGTGATATAATTACGTTGCGCTTCCTGCTGTCGGTTCAAGGAGAGCGTAAGGCTATTGATATCCGCTTTGCCGATCATGAAACGTTGCTTGGTCTCGTTATAGGCCATGATCGCGATGTCCAAAGCCTCTTCGGCGCTGGCGATCAGGTTTTGCTGTACATTGAAATCGCCGACAGTCATGATTACGTCTTCCTCCAGAGTGACTTCCGTCTGCCGTGCGGATATTTGCGTAACATTTAGATTGCTTTTGGCTATATTGTATTTACCCTTCCGTACTCCCCAGTCTATAAGGGGAATAGAGATAGATATCGATACCAAGTCCTGCTGCAGCGGATTCTTGTAAACTTCCTTAAACTGGGTCGCTACTTGATTGAAACCGATACTAGCATTCAAGGAAGCGTTGAATAAGGTTTCCTTTTTGGTCTTATCCACTTGTTGCTCGGCCTCTAACACCTCTTGCCGCACTTCCAGAAACTTGGGGTTATTCTCCCGGGCTAACGTCAATGCTTGATCCACCGGAATATCCATATCATGGGGGCGTGACGGCAGACGAAGCCGTATCTTCGTATTCTTATCGAAATTCAAATACGAGGCCAGACTGAACATGGCTCGCTTCAAGGCTATATCGGCGTTTTGTAACGTATTGCGGGCATTGATCGCATCCAGCTTGAGTGTCAGTAAATCCGCTTGACTAATAGCCGCGATCTTATGCCGCTCTTGGCCGGTACGGTATAACGTATCGGTTGTCGCTACATTTTCTTTGGCCATATCATATTCTACTTGAGCCATGGCTAAAGAGAAAAAAAAATAAGTGGTGGCTTGCTCGCTGACGGTCTCGATATTATAAAGCAACTCTTTCTTTACTTTCTCATATTTTAGAGGCTCTATCTTCTTCTCCCACCGGAAAGGATTGTATCCCAATAAATCTTGGCTGTATCCGATACGGATTGGAACGGAGGTGAACTGATTATAAGTATTCGAGCCGAAATAGCGCATATACCCCAGATCCGTATCCACGAAGAAACTACCACCCAGCATATCGAAGTTCTGCTTGATCTTTAAGTTTCCTCCCGCATAAAAGGACTGTTGCTTACGGTATTCGTCAATGTCTTTTTCTGAATCGTATCGTTTCGTGATATCCCGGTAATATTCGGCGGGTGTGATATTCAATGTAAGACTAGGCAGTCGCTCCGCTTTGTAATTACGAAACTCCCAGTAGCCGGACAAGAATAGGTTTTCGTACGAAAAGCCTCCAGCGAGCTATCGGCGGCCAATGAGATCGTCTTCTCAAGGGAAAGGACGAGCGATTGGGCCGATACTCCTTCGGCTAATAGCGAACAGAACGCGTATAAAACTAGGAATGTCCTCTTGTATCTTTTTTTCATAATGCATGTCTCCTATAGATAAACCAATAAACCAAAGGGATAATAAATAAACTGACAGCCGTACCGATCAGCATCGCCGAGATCATGGCAATGGAGAGTGGCTTTTGCAACTCACTACCCATATCGAACGTGAATAGTAGCGGTACCATACCGAATATAGTTGTCAATGAGGTCATGATAATCGGGCGCAGACGGCGACGACCCGCCTCATGGATCGCTTCCATCAAGGGTACACCTTCTTTCCGAAGCTCATTGATCGCGTCCAGTTTCAAGATAGAGTCGTTTATGATGATACCGCAAGTTACCACGATACCGATAGCACTCATCAGGTTTAAGGTATGCCCGCATATCCATAATACCAGTAAGGAGGCGGCTACGTCTATAGGTATTTCCAGCAGGACGATCAAGGGCTGCAAGAAGCTCTCGAATTGCGCCGCTAAGATAAAGTACATCAAGAGAATGGATATGAACAAGATGACGACCAGTTCATTCAGCATTTGTTGGTTCGAGAAGAAGCTTCCCGAGAAATCGATGTCCCAATTCGTCTTATCTTTGGATTCGCTGCGGACGAGCTCCCGAATATTTTCCATTAACTGTTCCGCATTCTCTACTTGATAGAAGCTAAAAGGAATATATTCCCCGTTCTTTCCAGCGGTGAGTATCTTCAAATCCTCTCCGGGAGTAATTTTTGTTACTGCACTAAGAGGGACATGATTCGTCTTTTGGTTTTCGTCCGGTTGCGTACGGATTAACGTATTATGTAGGATATGATCGACCGTTTGCTCGTTTCCGGCTAGCGTGATCGGTAAATACTGTTGATAAGAGCGTAAAGTAGCGACTTCATTTTCCTTGAAGGCCGTCTTAAGTACCCGGTAGACCTCTTCATAGGAGATATTATAAAGTAATAGTTTCTGATGGTCTATGGATATGTTTAATTGATTCTCGAAAGCTACGCCAACGGGAGCGAGACCGGTCTTACTCTCTAGTGTTTTCTCTAGTTTTTGCAAAGTAGGGGCATCCGGAGCTTGTTCTTTGTTACGGGCATAGAACTCGGCTACGATATCGGCCTCACCGGTTACGAACAGTTTCTCAAACACGGTCTCCGGCGGAGAGAACGATAATACGGCTGTCGGGTAATTTCGCTTTACCCAAGCGGAGATTTCTTGTTGTAAAGGAGCGATAGCATCGGTCTCTTCTGTCTTGAAATAAAGCTCTACTTCCGAGATGGATAATTCCCTGTCTCGGTTTAGCAGGAATTGTTGCTGTCCGATATAGGCCGTGTGTTGCGCACCTAACCGATCGGCCTCACCAAATAATTCGGTGACTCTCTTTCTATTCTCATCAATATGGATGTTCTCATTCCATTCAACATGTGCGATTAACTCATTCTGATCGATTTCCGGCATCCGGCTTTTGGGGATCATATAGAATAGGATCGCGCAAAGGGGGATAGTGACAGCTACAAATAGTAGGCTAGTGGTTTTATGCCTGAATATGAAATCAACCCCTCCGTCATAGAATCGGTCTAGCGTATGCTCCTTGATCAAATTGTTTATTTTCAGATTGAAAAAGGAATGCTTGATCTCCGGTATGCTGTAAACTAATTTTTGTAAAGTACAGGCAGTAACATGATTCCGGTGAAATAAGAGACCATTAAACCAACCGTAACAGCAAACGCCTGATCGAAGAAAAATCGCTCCCGCTATACCACTCATAAATACCAGCGGGACGAATACGGCGATCGTGGTAAATGTGGAACTAAGCATGGGGGTGATTACTTCTGTGGTCCCTTTTATACACGCTTCTTCCAGATTATCTCCTTTTTGCCCGGTATTGCGCTATATTCTCCGTCACGATGATGGAACTGTCTATCATCATACCCAATGCCAAAATCAATCCGGATAGGGAGATGATATTTAAGGACATATTGAAAAGGTAGAAGAACAAGAAACTAATGATGATACTGACTACCATACTTAGTCCGATTACCGCCGGGCTTTTTACGTCCCCGAGGAAAAGGATCGCCACGATGCAGATAAATAAGAAACCTAACGATAGATTCTGTTTGAGGTTGGAGATCGTATAATCCAATAACTCGGTCTGGTTTCTTGTGATCGTAAATTCAATATCCGGGTAAATAGACTTGAAATAATCGGTAACCTCGGCAAGCGCCTCTTTCATATTGTCCATATTCTCATCCGCTTGCTTGATAACGGCTAACGTGACGGCCCTTTCCCCGTTGGCTAGCGATAAGCCGGTTTCTTTTTCTGGTACGACAGCTACTTTTGCCAGATCTTTTATCTGGAAGATCCGGTCATTCTTACGGATATAGATATTTTGTACGTCTTCCGGTGTACGTAATAAGGTAGAAAATTTGATATTGTACTCATAATAACCATCCCGTACGGTCATGCTTCCCGGCTCTATATTATTGGCAGACAAGGCTGATTCCAAATCATTTAACGTAATATCAGCCATATCCAAGAGCTTCATATCCGGTACGATCTGTAATTGCCGTCCTAATATGCCCGTGATATCCACCATCGCCACTTCCGGCAACTGTTCAATCCTTCGTTTGATCACTGTTTCCGCGAATTGGCAAAGATCGAGGAAAGCGGCATCATTTTCAATTGTCTTGAGTGTGAGGTTGAGGCAAAACACCGGAATGTCCGTAGCGCTCGCCTTGACTACCCGTGGACGTTCTACCTCACGGGGCAGGTAATTCATGGCGGCGTCTATTTTCTCATTGACCTCTATAAAGGCAAGATCCGTGTTCGTGCCAAAGTCGAAGCTAAGGCGGATAATACCCGCTCCATCACGAGTCTCGCTATGGATATCCCGTAATCCTGCCACTTGCATCAATTGCAAACGGACCGGCTTCACGACGGTGTTTTCCAATTCCCGTGCGGATGTATTTTGTCCGGATATCTGAACGGTAATCTCAGGTATGGCGATATCAGGCAATAAGGAGACCGGAATGGTGAAGTAAGTAACCAGCCCCACGATAAAGCAAGCCGTAAAAGCCATCAATACCGCGATAGGACGTTGTAGCAGGAAGCGAATCATACGCAACTAATTTTCAATTCTCAATTCTCAATTTTCAATTACCTTGACCGGTGACTCATGCGCCAGATTAATATTGCCGCTTGTAATCACGACATCCCCTTCTTTCAATCCTTCCAAAAGGGTATAACTATCCGCGTTTTCCAGTCCGGTGCGCACGTAGTTCCAATAAGCGTGCCCATCAACTAAAGTAAATACGACTTGTTTTCCGGAACGTAATACCACAGCCGTTTTAGGTACGACCAATTGCTTCCCAAGCGAGCGTTGTACGCTAACCCGTACATTCATGCCTTCGAATAATTTACCTTTGTCGTTTACCGCCGCTTTCACTTGTACCATCCCGTTCTCATCCACTAGCGGGTTGATCTCGGATATACGTCCTTCAGTCTTTAAGCTGGTGGTGGCGAAAGGGGTAACTTCCACTTTATCTCCGTTTTGGATAAGCGGCAACTCACTTTCCAATACGGTGAAAGAGGCTTCCAGACTATGAGGATCGATAACGGTACAGAATGCGTCCGTCGTAGACACCACGTTCTCTTGTTTAGCGAAAAGGTTTGCGATAATACCGTCGAAAGGCGCGATTAGCGTCGCATTCTGTTCCTCATATTGGGCAAGTTGATATTGGGCGAGCGCCAGATCATATCCACTTTTTACCCGTGCTAGGTTGAGCGTTGCGGGCGGGACTTTCGCTGAGTCTTCCAGCATATATCCTTGACCGATCAATACGTCTTTTAATTCAAGCCTCGCTTTCTCTAGGGCATCTTTGGCTTGCGCTGTTTTGTTCGTGAGCCGGAAAGTAGCGAGTTCCGCTATTTTCTGTCCTTTGTTTACCCGGTCTCCGTTCTTCACGTAGATACGGGCGATGGGTTCCGCCGACTCAAACCGTAAGTCCACCAACTTGCGAGCGGACAGTTTACCATTGCTTATCAACTCATGATTAAATTCCGTTTGCTTCAATGTCATGATCGTGACTTCGTTCGCCTCATCCGGCAATACGGTCTCTACGGAATCCTGTGTGGCATCTGTATCTTTCTTTTCTCCGCCGCATGCGCTTAAACAGAATAAAAGCGTAAAGGTCAACAATTTATAGTATTTCATACTCGTATGATTGATCGGTTTGTACAATTTGTCATTCGCAAATATAAGTATTTATTGTTACGATGTAGTCGTAATTGCTATAAAAATAAGGATATTGTATTCATATTGATGTGTTGTTTAACATACTTCGTGCTTTCTCTTTCATTTCTTTAATAGCGGAACTTTCCACTTTGGGTTTCTTAGTTAATACGGAATCAATCGCCTTTTTCAATTTTGCAGGTTGAAAATAAGATGGTTCCGTATAAAGATTCATTAACAGATAATACGGATAGATACGTTCCGGTAAAATATCAATGGCATGTAACAGGTGCTTTTCCGCTTGTCGGTATTCACCTAAACACTGCTCATTTTTAGCCATTACGTAATAAAGCATGGGATCGGAGCTTAATAAGACAGCTCTTTCCAGATATCCATTCGCTTTCTCGTATCGTCCGGTCTTGCTTAGGCATTGAGCGACCTCGAAAAGGAATTCCGGTTTATGCTTCAATAATGGATACAAAGGTTCATATACCTCCAAGGCCGCTTCGTAAGCTTTATTATTGTAAAACATTTGTGCTCTGTCCCATTTTTGATAAGCCCTATAATAATCTTTCTGGGTCCAAAATAGTGTAATGCCTAGAATGGCTACACCAATAAGAAATACCCGTTTATACCATTCGTTGTGACTAGGCTCTGTCTCATCCTTTTGAATTTGATCCGGATTCGGTGTTACGCACATCACTCCCAAAAATATCAATATGACCCAGAACTCCGGCAATTGTAACGGATACGATGAGAAAGCAAATATAGCCAACGCTATGATTCCTCCACAACAGGCATATCTTTTATTCTTGATCCCTTTATAGACAATACTTCCTAGGCAAGTCATAAACAAGGCTAATCCAATGATCCCTTGCTCCAAGCCGATTTGCAGGTATTCGTTGAAAGCATATTCCGGACATCCTGCGATCCATTTCTCCTGTTCGCTAGCTTTTCCTGAAGTCATGTATTCGGCTTGTGCTTCAGCGTAAGCAGCTGGGAACCCACCTAAGCCTGTACCGGTTACAGGGTATTTTTGAATTGCTTTTGCTGTGACTTTCCACATAAGGAACCTGCCATCCGCAGAATCCTTTTTTAATGTATAGAAGTATGTGCTTCCTGCGAGAAATAAAACACATCCGAGAAAGCCACATATTATATATGGCTTTTTGTGCTGTATCAATTCTATTTTTATCCGTTTCCAATCAAGGCGGTACATTGCGTAAACCCAAGCGCAAGAGCAAATTGCCGCTATCCATGCCGACCGGCTCATTCCGGCGGGGAGTATGACGATAATTGTAAGTATACACAACATTGCGAAATAATATAAAATATTCCGTTTGGATTGTTTCAACAAGATCCCAAGAGCTATAGGAAGCGTAATCGCTAAATATCCGGAATAAGGCCCCGGGTTGAAAAAAGAACCAGTTAAACGAAATAGGGAATGGCTAGATTGTGTCCAACCTTGTAATTGTTTGAATCCCCAAATAGCTTCTATCAAGCCGATACCTATGAGGACAAATAAAAAATAGTTTCCAAGCATCGGATATTTGCTGATAGTATATCGAAGTATAAACCATAATATAACCATCTGTCCGATAAATATGATTTTTTCCGGTTCGGGATTAAGTGTCCATGGATAAGCGATGGCAGACCAAATGCCTATAAGTGGAAGTATAAAATCATTCCATGTTAAAGAGATATCAGGCTTTTGTTTTTTGGTAAAAAGAGAGAATGGTATATAGATTGAAAAGATAAACAATATGAGTTGTACCCAATGTAATTTCCCCATGATAATTCCATTCACTAATTCAGACATGATTGCGAATGGGGTACATAATAGTAGTACACCTAGAAACGAGAGAAAAAAAACAGTCTATATAATAAAGGCTTTTCATGTTAATTAACTGGATTAAATAATCGTTTCCATCTGATTTTACCCGTATATGGATCTATTGACTTCCATATGATCCAAGCTTTACCTACGATATATTCCTCAGGTAAAAGCCCCCAATAGCGGGAATCTTGAGAGTTTTCTCCGTTATCCCCTGCCATGAAATAGTAATTTTTCTGAAACTGGTATGTGTCTATTTGCTTATCTCCCAAAAAGACCGATTCGCAATGAATACTCAAGATTTTTTGTTGTTCCCACTCAATATACTTTTTTATAAAGAATATAGCTTGATCGATCCATCTGTATCGAGTTTCCTGCTTTAGGAATAAATAGAGGACCGAAATTTCTTATATCCCAATTGAAAGTCGTGTCATACGGAAAACATTTAAAAATTTCTTTCTCAAATGTGTCGTCTTCTCGCTTTGATATTGTTTGTTGAGATATATCGTTTCCTATGGCACCTTCGTATCCTCTTATCTTGAATATTCCATTTCTAATAGATAATGTGTCACCGGGTAGTCCCACGCATCGTTTTACATAATATTTTAATATATGCATTTCTACTTTATTCCATCGATTAGGGAAGGGAAATTAAATACAAGAATGTCATTTCGCTGTATTTGCTGGAATCCGGGGATCCGATAGATTTTAGTTGGTTCGTTACGTAAAGATGTGAATATGTTAAATATACGTGCGCCAATTGTAGGCTTGAATACCATGATGTTATCTCCGTCTTTCAAGGTTGGACTCATGGAGTCGGATGGTATCTTGAAAGTGCTGAAACAAAATATCTGCATGAAAATAAAAGACAGAGTTGAAATAACGAGTATACTGGCGATCCGTAGGACTTTGTTGATGAATATATCAAGTATGTGTTTTCGTCTTATATTCATGATAGATGCTGTTTATAACCATTTTAGATATCCATTCTTATAAGAGAATATGCGTTGCATATTTTTCTGCTTCTTATTTGTTTCATTTCTCACTCTGTAAATAGTACCTGATGGGACATACTTGAAAACAAGGAAATTTTTGTTTCCTTTCTGCTCGTCAAATAGTTTCCATTCTTGATCCCAATAATATAATTTATATATATATTCAGGTTGTATGATACTAGGAGTATAGGGGGTATAATGGATAGTTGAAATATTGTATAATCCACCAAGATCAATTTTTACTTTATATTTCCCGTGTGAATTTTTTTTGATATTTCCGATCATACCTGTAGCGGATATATGATCTGTTATCATATCGATATTTTCGTATGTGTTGATATGTTTGATAGGTGTCTGTATTGTTATGTTACGGATTTGTTCTTGTTTTTCTGCTTTTTGAGTGTACAACGTGAAGTCACAAAGAGCAAAAGTATCGCTTGGAATTTGTAACTCAATACTATTATATTTGTTTCTGCTTTGGATATTTATTATATTTTCCCATAAATCGGAATGATCCGTAATAGTGTACAATGTATCAACAATGCCTTCCAGATCATTTATTCCTATAATATGTGTATTTAATAAAGGATTTATTATTTGTAATCGATCTTTAGGGTCTCTGAAAAAACCGGGTGACCGAACATAAATATCTTGTGTTTGGTTAGAGATTGAGAAAATATGTTTTTCTCCAGTAGGTGAGATATAAAATGGATTCCCTATGGGCAAAATGTTTCCATTTAAGTAAAAAGCAGGTAAATATACGACATCTCTTCCCATACCAATGAAAGTGACATTACGGTTCACTATTTTTCCCCATTGTATAGGTTCCCATTTTTCGTGGTTATATACACAAAGATATGCGTAAGAAGGAACTTCTTTTATACCTTTTGGTATTAGTATGTTTACATTTGTTGTATCAAAATATTCATTAGAAACATCTTTTATTCTGGGATTTTTAAATAGGTTTGGAATATCTTCTTTTGATATATTAGGATCGAATAAAGGGCCTGTTTTGTTTATAGAGAATGTGTTTCTATATACTTTAGCGAAACGTAATTTCCCCCATTTTCGATCTGTTGTTTTATTATTGTACATAATTTTATATTTCCATCTATCTTCGTCCCAAAAAGGTTCAAAAGGTATGGTTTGGGAAGGCGTTATGATTGCATTCCATGTATGGGAGTTGTTTCTGTTCCCTTGTGAAGGTGCAAAGTCAATACTTGAGGCTATACCGGATGAGGCCAATACTAAGGAATTGAACCAACTTCTATCTCCGCATTGTCCGTATTTAATTTGCTCGAAAGTCTTTACACTGTTAATTGGAATTCTATCTCCTGCAAAGAAATTATACCTTATGTCTTTGTAATAGTATAAAATAGAATCTATCCTTTGGATGAAAGAGGCGCCAACACTATCTTTAAATATGGTATGATGTCTTTTATAAAACATCTCTTTCGAGTCCTCAAGTATGATTCCTTCTTTAAAACGGTAAGGTAATATGAATTCACAAAACATTTCAAAAGGATATTCCCTCGTATATATATTATTTTGCCATGCCTCAAATGCTAGGTCTATTTGCTTGATAAGCCATTCTGACTTGATCGTCTCTATATCGGACTTATAATCTAAAAATGAGAATGCGGCAATTTGGTGAGCGTATGCTTTCTCAAGAGAATCTATCTCTTGTCGCCAAGGCAATGGAGTCTTCATCCAATTATATTTTTCCGATATGGCGGCATGTTTATCATACAAGTCTTGCAAATTGACCTCATTTGAATTGTTTTTATTGTAGTGAAATGCCATGTGCTGTATTAGGAATTTTGCTGCAGCTAATTTTTGTTCGTTCGTCTGACTCATAGTGTTTTATGATTTTTTTCTGACTCATTTCTGTTGCTTTTTGCTTTCTTTGTAGAAAAAATAATGCTGTTATTTTGAGAATTACAAGAATAAAAAATGCAAAGGACAAAAAAATATGTATATCATGATGTGTTTTATTTAAGTGTTTTTAATTAGATCGAAACGGATAAAACTTAATAGGTCATCACTGAAATTTGGATTCATATAATGGCTGTTAGATATATAGATTCCGTCCTTCATGATCAGTATTAATTTCGAATTGTATGTATAGTCTTGAAATTTTGTTTCTCCAATATAATTTAAATCTTTATCTAAAATGATTATAGAAAAATTTTTTTTCCTCCATACTCTAGTAATTCCATGCTTCTTACTTTTTCTTTGGTCCAGTCTATTTCTGTTTTTGGATAGGCTATGCGATAATATACATTTCTGTATTTGTCATATAAAATATTTCCATATCGCTGATTTGTACACAATCTATCAGGATCATAACCAAATTCTGGAGGCCAATTTACTTTAGGGATAAATTTGCTTTTTGCTTTTACTCTATAAATGGAATCATGGTTGATGGTAGATGTTACATATAAGTCTTCTTCGTAATCAAAGGAGTAAATAAATCGTTTGCCATCAAAACAACGACTATAATCATTTTCCCATCCGTATTGTTTCCTTTTTTACTTTAGAACCTTCATATTGTGGATATGTAAAAGGTAGGGCTTGAATAGATTTTGTATCTAAATCGAGAATAGCTGCTACTGGAGCGTTTTCGACCCATCGGTTAGGACCTGAATATATGTACATTTTTCGCCCAATAACAGTGGCTGGCCGATAGACATGAGTTATAAAACAAAAAAAAGGACAAGGCCGTACCATTGTCTGCTTTTTCATAATTTATTTTATCCTTTACAATTGCATTTTTGTTAATTATAGCTATTTCTTGAAAATCATAATTTGTTAAATAGATACTGTCTAGATTTTGAATATAATACCCTAGAAAACGCCCAACCCCATTGTCTCCGTCTATTTTAGGCTCTATCTTGAACGATAATAGGCTGGTGTTTATGTCATAGAATAATATTTCGTTTTTTTTCCATTCTGAAAAGTTAAGTATTCTTTTCCGTCTTTGCTAATGTATTGTGCAAGAAAATAGATGGAATTTTTAGTGTTGCTATCTAAATTAAACGATTTGTTTATATTTGATTCTTTTAATTGGTAATTATCGATTTTATTGCTGCTGCATGAAAAAACATGATAAATACTATAGCTGTAAATAGAAATTGGATTGTTTTCATGTTATATGTTTTAATATATGTAGGATTGTTGCAAAAATAGAGATATATACAGCTTATATAAAGTTATATGTTCTTACATGTTCGCAACAATCCTATATCGTTAATTATCACAAGGGCTGCATCCCATTCCTCCACCAGAGCAGCAACTGCCATAACTTGTGGTCCAGAAACAAGACCCCCCAAAAAGTTTCGCAGCCTGCTAATGCTTCTACATTACTAAGTAAGATGTCGTTTAATGCAACACGTTCTTTAGTTACATTCATATTCCATGCTGTAGCAATGGCAATTGTTGCCATTATTGCTATTATTGAAATTTTCTTTCTCATGATTTTTATAGTTGTTATTGTTTGTATTTTAAGAATTTTGTTTCTTGCTTACTTTTCTTCCGCAAGAAAGGGATATTCTAGAATCCTTCTATAAATTTATTTTCGTACTTTTACGTCACCTCCTTCTCTTGCGTGAAGCGGGGATAGCTTGTTGACGATAGGCAAGCTTTCTCATAGCTCTTAATTTATAGAGTTGTTCCCCTTATATTAAGCTTTATTGGCTGATTTGCATTGCATTTTACTGTGATTGTTTCATAGAAGAACCCTCTGTCTTTGGGTGTCATATAGACTTTCACTTGAAGGGCTTCTCCCGGTTTGGCCGGATGTTTGTCAAAAGTTGGTTTAGCGCATCCGCATGTTGTGGCTACATCAATTATGACAAGAGAGCAATTTCCCGTGTTTGTTAGGGTGAAAATAGCTTCTTTACTTTCTCCAAGTGTTATTGTACCCAACTGGATGGATTCTTCCTTTATCTTTACGGTGGTTTGTATCTGTGAGGATAACTTTTCTCCCGATATTTCTTGTAGATACAGGTCTTTGATATTAGAGTTATGGATGGGATTACCTATTATTAGTACCTTATTTGCTTTATCCAATAAAAAGGTCTGATATCTATTATCTGTTGGAAAATGGTTGAGTTGATTCAGTTTGTCTGATTGATCAAAACATACAGGTGTGTTAAAGCCTTCTCTTTTTAGTAGATATCGTATTTCATTCTTGTCGTTAGGGTGGAAAAAAAATAAGAATGGAACTGTTTCTTGGCTGGTAGAGTCTATATATTGGATCAATTCTTTCCAACGAGGTAGTTGTAGTTTACAACTGGTGCATCCTATGGAATCTACATAAACTAGAACTTTATGGGATGAATTTGGGATAGTGTGATATATTGTATCGGAATTGAATCGCATGAAAACCATATCCTGTGGAAACTGTATTTCCTTTCCTTGCCATTTGGATATTAAATGTTTGATCTCTTCTTTTTTCTTGTCTTGGCAAGAAAAAAGAAATAATAACAATATGATTAGACTTAAGTGCTTCATGGTATTTTTATAACTAAATTTTAAATTGCAGAATTGGTTCGTCATTATTTACATCTGTGGCGAGGATCGTTCCCGTATCTTCATTTACATAAATGCCATAAATAGCGTGATCTAGAATGTATTTACGAACTAGGTTTCCTGCCAGATCGAATACATAAATATAGTATCCTCCATCTTCTGTTTTTTTCCCTTGTTTTAATGCCTGCTCTATTTCTTTGAATGTCTTACCATGGAATACTGTATAGATATAATTATCTGTGATTTGTATATCACTAAAGCCCATAATACCGATTGGTATAGCATCAGATGGAGTACTTTGAAATTCTGGTTCACCATGAGGACCATATATAATAAATTGCACAGAGTCTTAAAATTGTATATTTCTAAGACTTCTCCAAGTTGGGTTGCCATAGCTAAAATTTTTTTTTGAGGATTGTAGTCTATAAAACTTCTCCATGCTTGAGCTAAAATGGGACGAGATATTTTTTCATTATATTTTCTCGTTGGAATTTCATTAGTTGAATTGATCCATTTCCCTTGTTGATCTGTCCACTTTTGTCTATACTCACCTAGATAGTCAGTAACTAAAAATCCTGATTCCATCGGATAAAAAAGTCCAAAGCTCTGACCAATCGCTTATCCATATCAACAGTTTCCACAGATGTAATCTTGTGCATATTTTGTTCAATTTTCCATCTAGTTGTTCGCATTCTATTCGCATCAAGTGTCCATATAGAATCAGTGGAGATAAACCGGAAGCAGTCTGCTGATGACATTTCTTCAGGCCCTTCACCTCGTTTACCAAATGAAGTCATATATTTCCATTCGGGGTAGGAAAAGGCATGGAAAAAACAATCTGCGTTATGTAAGTCCATAATAATAGCAATACCATCCTTGACCGCTATCCGGAATGGATAGCGGAACAAGGCGGTATCTAGGTGGATAACCTGCGCATTTAATGCCTTTTCATCGGGAAAATCCTCGTAGCGGGGGAAGTGCCGTGAGGATTCCGAACAGGATACCAGACTACCTTTATTAATAGAACTATGTATACGTAGTAGCTCATGTGTTGTTTTAACGGTTGTATATATATTTGTAATATCCTCCATTACATGATAGAGAGCCAGCCCCATAGCAATCTCCGGATCCACTTTCACCGGAAGCTAGCGCTTCAATATTAGAGAAAGTAAGATCTGTGAAATTTTGTTTTCCTTCTTTCAAAAGAAAATACGAAGCACACAAGGCGCAAATGAAAATGATAGCGAAAGCTTTTTTAAAAGTAATTTGTTTCATGTCGTTTCTAATTTTTGTTACAAACGTACGGCTTGGTCTTTGGATAGCCAATCTTTTTAGGTGACTTTTAGCTGACAGTTGAAAAATAAGCCTTTTGTCTACCTATAGTCATCTTTCATCTTGCGAGTTGAATGAATTTATTCGTAGAAAGGGATGGAAAACGTATCTTTGCAGTTTCAACGAGGAATAATTATGGAGAAGCAAAATTGGAAATTTTATTGGAAGTGGAGTGTATTTGTTCTGATGACGATGATTTGCTTGTTGTCTTTTTATAAATCATACCAAAATGTAAAGTATGAATTACAAGAAGAGTCTCAAACGTTATTTCAGCGGGCAGTTCAAGATGATACAAATAGGCGGATAAAAAAGATTTAGGGGATGCTTTTTGTTTTTCCTATTCAGGCGCTAATCGATTGGAACGAGATAGCATTACAATCAAGACTGCCGATGCGATTATACATATGAGGAATAATAAGGAGGTGGCACGGAGGATGTCTTCACAGGAGAAGTCTGATTTTTGTCTCCAACATTGTTTGTCTATGGAGAATCCGATTCAAGTAACCTTGCTGGATAGCGCTTTTCGTGCATCTTTGTATGAACATGCGATTTCGGCTCAGACCGTAACTTGTTATACTTTTATGGATAAGACGGAATGTAGCTCTTCGGATACTTCTTTTTATCAATCTTTTATACCATTAAAAGAAATTGTTTTTGGAGCGAATCGGACGATCGTTTTGCAAACGTTTGTTCAATTTCCTTTCCTTTATATAGTAGGTGAAGTGTTTTTGCGAAATATATTTTGGATTCTGGCAATGGTTATTCTCTGGGTTATCGCTATTGTCTTGACATGGAAAAGACCAAGGATAAATATCTTACCGCTACAAGAAGTACCTAAAGAGATGATACAAATAACAGAAGATATCTTGTTCGATGAAACACATGGCGTATTGCATTATCATAGGCATCGTATCGAATTGGCAAATCAACGGCTGAAACTGTTTTGTATTTTATTAGAACATAAAGGATATTTCATTGAGTCCGATCGGCTGAAAGAAGAAATCTGGCCGGATGGAAGTGTGTCCAAAGACGCTCTTACCGCTACGGCTAAAAGGCTTAAAGAGGATTTGTCTTCTATTCCCAATCTTAAGGTGGAAAGCTCTCGTGGAAAAGGCTATATGTTAAGTGTCGTGGGTTAACCTAACTTAGGAAAGGAAAGAGTGTCTTATAAAGCTTTGTCCTTGCCTCTTAGCTTTCTCTCATATTCCTTACTGTAAGCCTCTCCTCTGCTAACTAGATATTCAAAGAAAACTGTATTGTCTATTACCCGTAAAAGGAATAAGGCACGAAAACTACCAATCCTTATACGGTATATATTTTGAAAGTCTTTCAGTTTCTTACAATCGGTAATATCCTCTATGGATGCGGCTTGTTTAACCTCCTTGATCATATTGATAACTGAATTCTTGTATTTTCCGGACAATTTATTTACAGAATTTGAAAAATCCTTGGAGTAATTAATGTTCATATCCCTAATGATTTCTCAAAATCCTCTTTCTCTTTGTCCGACAAATAAACCTTACCTTCCGGGCGAGTCTCAACTAGATGGCGATATAAATCCTCATCATTCATGGTTTTCGCTTCAGTGATCAATAAGTTCTCAATGAATGCCTTTAAACTCTTGCCTTCAGATACCGCCATGAACGATAGTCTCTTTAATGTGTCCTCTGGAAGCTCTATCAGTTTCTTCTTTCTTGGTAATGATAGTGCGTTACTCATAAGTCTATGTTTTTGATGCAAATATATAAAGTATATATAATATATGCAATATATAAAGTCTATATGATTGTTTTAAATTACCAGCACTATCCGGAAGGGCTGTAGTTACCGACAAACTGCGTTGGCAAATCGAGGCACATACTTATAACCAGTATATTGCGTACTAAAAACGTTAATATACAGGGTTATTGTTGTTTCTCGTAGGGAAAACAATGGTTTCTCCTATAGGAAACTTTAGTTTCTTCCTAGGGAAACAAAAGTTTCATAAGCGGAAAACTTTTGTTTTTGCTTAGAAAAACTGTAAACTATTATACGTTAATGTTTTATAGGTATCAAGAAGAGTGCTGAAGTGATGAAATACGGCGAGTGTAAGAAGATCGTTCTGTTTTGTGGTGAAAAAGCGTAAGTGATTGTAGATAGGATCGGATTATTGTAGATGTTTTTTTATCTGCAATCATGGGTTAAATATCATATAACCAGATGTCTATATGCGAAGTTGTAGATGTTGTAGATGTTTTTGATTATTTATAGGAAAGGATAGGGTGGTAAATGAATAGTGAGTGGGACGAGGGCGTTTTTAAGTAGATAGCCTTAGGGCAATTTATATAAAGGTATTTGCACGATGCGATGTGCAATTTTGTATGAAAATTGCACATCGCATCGTGCAATTTTGTATATTTGTCCTTTAAACATGAATCAATATGGAGACCTTATTTCGTTCCTTTAGAACTCAATTAGAGCATACTTCGACAGAAGTCGTGCGTTTTCTTCACGATCAGATCGCATGGGATAGCCGATTGGTTGCGATTTTAGGTGCTCGTGGTGTTGGGAAGACTACCCTATTGTTGCAGCATATCAAATTGTATGATCGTGAGGATGAGTCTTTGTATGTTACGGCAGATGATTTCTATTTTACCAAGTATCGGTTATTCGACATGGCTTATCAATTTTATAATCTGGGTGGGAAAAAACTTTATATTGACGAGATTCATAAATACAAGGATTGGTCTAGGGAGGTGAAGAATATATACGATCAAATTCCTGGTCTTCAAGTTATCTATACAGGTTCGTCTATTCTTGATCTGGAGAAAGGTGGTGCGGATTTAAGTCGCAGGAAGGTAGAGTATAGATTACCCGGACTTTCTTTTCGGGAATATTTGAATATATCGCAGGGGTGGCAGCTTCCATCGTATTCGTTGGAAGAGATTCTTGCTGGAAGGTTGAGTTCCCTTATAAGGAAGCTCGTCCACTCAAATTATTTAATGATTATTTATCGACAGGTTATTATCCATTTTTTCAAGATACGGAATATCTCTTGCGTCTGCGTAGCGTGATTAACCAAATGGTGGAATCTGATATTCCGATTTTTGCGGATATGACGGTGGCTTCTGCCGTAAAGTTGAAGAAATTATTATATGTATTAGCTCAAAGTGTCCCTTTCAAACCAAATTATACGAAGTTGGCGAGAGATTTGGATATCAGCCGGAATGTGTTGCCCGACTACATGAGTTATTTGGAGAAGGCAGGTCTGGTTAATTTACTGCGAGAAAAAGCGCAGGGCTTGAAATTATTGGAGAAAGTAGAGAAGATCTATCTGAATAATACGAATCTGGCTTATGCGTTGTCGGAGCAGGTACCGGATATCGGTTCCGTGCGTGAGACGGTTTTTCTATCTTGGATGCGAGTCGTATGCTTCGTTACTTCTTCTGCGATTTCAGACTTTGAGATAGATGGCCGAACCTTTGAGATTGGGGAAAGAATAAGACGCGGCAACAGATCAAGCAAGCGGCGGATGGGTATGTGGTGAAAGATGACATAGAGTATGCTTTCCGCAATATGATTCCTTTATGGATGTTTGGCTTTATCTATTGAATATCCATCAAGGTCTTGCCACGATCATAACATAATCCCTCTCGAACACTTTAGGATCGTCTAAGAATTTGATTAGGTCTTTTTGGCGGGAGGAGCCTGTGCGTTTAACGGTCTCACGCATTTCGGTGACGGTACGAATCATATAAACACAGTCATCGGTTTGTCCGTCTGGCCAGAACGGAAGTCCATCATCTATATCATTGATAAATCCTCCGGAGCTTTTGGGTAAGGCGTATGTTTTCTTCTCTTTCTTGAGATAGACTACTCGATGGGTGATAACCGGTTTGTAATCGTCCAGCCATCCCAGCCAATTATAGATGGCGGGAGAACCTTTTTGAAAGACTCCCATAAATAGCCCATTCGGATTCTCCAAGAAAGAACGAAGACCGGTCGGTTTATCTTGATTGTCTTTATGAAGCGTATATAAAGGGGTGATCGAGTGGGAACTTGAAAGCTGGTATACCGTATCTCGATAAGGAATCAAGAAATTTATTCGGTCTTGATCCGTATTCCAATAAAAGGTTTGAAACCGGGTGATCGTATCCGGAGAGACGTTAATATCCTTGGCATCCGCAAGGATGAATTTGCAAAGCGTATCTCCTCGAAGGTTGAATGTCGTTATTCCTTTCGGGATTTTAGAGCCTTCCGCGTAATCACAAAGCATATATCCCGAGGAGGAGAAGCCTACTATTTGACTGGCATCCGCATTTATCGAATATTTGGTAGGCAGGTTTTCGGGGAATATATAATTCTGAATGGTCAGCATCGTATCTAATGTGGATAATTCCCCGATACATGGCCTTATATCGTTGAATGTGGTCGAATCTTTTTTATTGTCTTGGTCGAGGCCGCTCAAGGCGCAGTACATACGGGTTGTTTTCTTGTCGTAAAATAGATTAAGGCCGTTCATCCCATGGTTCCATTTATAATCCAAGGCCTTAAATCCATATCGTTTGCTGGGAATGCCTTGCTTACGATAATAAATACGTGGGTTATTGAATGTGATAAAAGCGTCGCTATCCGGAATAGCGATCGCTTGTGTTACCGTGTAACGAGCGTCTCCAACATTATAATATTCCAGCTTTAGAGGCTATTTGACTCAGTTTCAACATCGCCGGATGGTTCAGCGCCTTTTCTATATCAATGAGGGCCGGAGTCGTTGAACTATTATATTCCGGTTCATATTGGGGAGAGGTGGGTTGATTCCTTTGCTGGCAACTATTTAAGAGCAATGCAAGGAACAATAAGCATGTTGAGAACTTGGTGATCATGATTGGATACGTATTGTTTATCGCAAACATATGTAAAATAATTGATTGTAACAAATGATTTTACGAATTTATCATAGATTTGCGATAGCCCCGTAAATAGTATCTGGATAGAAATGATACCTATTGTGATTTTATGATTTAGCGTTCTTTTTCTTAAGCGGAAGCCTTGGGAAAAGCTTTCGAAAACGAACTAGGTGGCTTGTTACGTTACTTCCTGCGATAATGAGGGTAACGGCTAGGATGATCAGGATGATTCCGCAACACAATCGTAACGTTAATGATTCACCGAAGACAGTCACTCCGAAGAATACGGCGGTCAACGGTTCCAAAGCTCCGAGGATAGCCGTCGGGGTGGAGCCGATATATTGGACCGCCAGTGTCGTGCAAAGGAAAGAGATAGCGGTTGGGAATATGGCTAGAGCGATCAGGTTACCCCATAAATACCAATCATGGACAATGTGAAGGCTCCTGCCGAAATCTATACGGACTAAAAACAAGGTCATTCCGAAAAGCAAGACATAGAACGTAAGTTTCAACGTAGCGATATTCTTCAATAGCGGACGATTCGCGCCTACGATATAAATAGCATAGGAAAGAGCGGAAGCCATGACCAACAGGACACCGGTTAAACTAAGAGTCGTTCCGTCGCCACTTTTATAAAGTAAGCCGATACCGCCTAATGCCAGCAAGATACAAAAGATGGTTTGTAACGTTAATTTCTCCTTGAAGACAAACGCCATGATCAGCGCCACTAAGATCGGATAGACAAACAGCAAAGTCGAGGCGATGCCTGCTTCCATATAATTATAGCTTTGGAATAACGCTAGGGAAGAGAAGGAAACCAACAGCCCCATGAGGATTAAAGGAACGATCTCGTTGGGTTTCAACTTAAAGTTCCGCCCTCTCGCTTTGATCATGATACCCAATACCGGGATCGCGAATAAATATCTGAAAAACAGGACTGAATCCGGATTCATACCGGCTTTATACAAGGGTAGGGCGAACAAGGGGTTCATTCCATAAGTCGCGGCGGCGATAGCCCCTAGAACATATCCTTTTGCTTTTGCATTCATGATTAAAAATATTAGCGCGCAAAAGTAGTATATTCATGATAAATATTATATATTTGTAGATTATCATTTCAATAAATCGTTAACTAAAAAGTAATAAATATGCCTCCAGCAGCAAGATTGACAGATATGCATACATGTCCTATGCAAACCCCGGCTTGGCCATCACCGATACCCCATGTAGGCGGTCCTATCGTAGGGCCGGGAGCGGCGACTGTTCTAATCGGCAAGCTACCGGCGGCGGTAATGGGGGATAGTTGCGTTTGCGTAGGTCCGCCGGATACGATCATTAAAGGATCTTCCACCGTGATGATCTGCGGTAAACCTGCCGCCAGAATGGGAGATACGACAGCTCACGGAGGGCAAATCGTATTGGGATGCCCCACCGTTATAATAGGTGGTTAGGAGGATCTGCGGCATATAATAGTATGTATATTGTGAGAATATTACTATCTTTGCCGCCACTTGAAAACTAAAAATAACAAGACATGGAAACAGTAGTAAGTGGAATCAGACCAACAGGTAATCTGCATCTAGGCAATTACTTTGGTGCGGTAAAGAGTTTCTTGCGGATGCAAGATGAGTATAATTGCTTCTTCTTTATCGCTGATTGGCATTCGTTGACTACTCACCCGCATCCTGACAATATACGAAATAGCGTAAAGACGATCCTCTCGGAATATCTGGCTTGTGGTATCGATCCGGAAAAAGCTACCATTTATATTCAGAGCGATGTGCCGGAGGTGGTAGAGTTGTATCTATATTTGAATATGAACGCCGGTATCGGCGAGTTGATGCGTACGGCTTCCTTTAAGGATAAGGCCCGTCAGCAGTTGCATATCAGCCGGGAAGGATGTGAAGGCGATGTAGAGAAAGAGATTTTTAATGAAGGTAATAAACATAGCGTAAGCGCTGGTTTGTTGACTTACCCGACCTTGATGGCCGCCGATATTATTATCCATAAGGCGTTGAAGGTTCCTGTAGGTAAGGATCAAGAGCAGAATATGGAAATGGCTCGTCGTTTCGCCCGCCGTTTCAATTCTACCTATGGAGTAGATTTCTTCCCGGAACCTGCGTCGTTCCATTTGGGCGATAAGTCCGTGAAAGTACCGGGCTTGGATGGCTCCGGTAAGATGGGCAAGAGTGAGGGTAACGCGATCTACTTGATCGATGATGAGAAAACAATCAAGAAGAAGGTTATGAAAGCGGTTTCTGATGCGGGACCAACCGAGCCGAATAGCGTGAAGCCCGAGCCGATCGCCAATTTATTCACGATGATGGAAATTGTCTCCGAGAAAGAGACCTATGATTTCTTTAATGAGAAATACAACAATTGCGAGATCCGTTACGGCGATATGAAAAAGCAGTTGGCCGAGGATATCAATAAGTTCTGCGCTCCGATCCGTGAGCGTATCTTGGATATGGCCGCCAATACGGAATATCTGGATAAGGTAGCCCGTATGGGTGCGGAGAAAGCTCGTGAGAGCGCTTCTAAGACTTTAAATGAGGTACGCCAGATTATCGGTTTTCGTCCATATTGATGCTTATTAATTAAAAATAAGAAAAAGCGTTTAGGGATAAGTCCTTAAACGCTTTCTTTTTATTAAAACCATTATAAAGAACCTGAAAAGCGATTTGTTAAAAAGAAAAGGTTGTTACTTTGCGGTGAATAGTTACAGATAACAAACGTATGGCTGCTATTACCACCCAAGAATTTGAACATCATTTCAAGAGTTTATATAAGCCCTTGTGTTTGTTTGCGCTTCGTTATACCGATCAGGTGGACGATGCCGAGGATATCGTGCAACAGGCCTTCGCGGATGTATGGGATAAGAACCGGGCTGGTAATGTGATCGGGAATCTCAAGGCTTATTTATATCAAGCGGTGAGGAACCGTTCTCTTTCATTTACCTCACAACCCGTAAACGCTGAGGCCACCGAGCAGTTACCCGACGTAGAAGATACCTCGGAAGAGGAAGACATCCTGCGATCGGAGCGTGACGCCCGCCTGTGGGACGCTATCGATCGGTTGCCTCCCGAACGGAAGAAGATTTTCTTGTTATCCAAACGGGATGGCTTGAAATACCAAGAGATCGCGGAGGAATTGAATTTATCGGTAAAAACGGTTGAGAACCAGATGAGCAAGGCATTGAAAGCTTTGCGAGAGACCGCTATCCGTGTTTATATGTTCTTTTTCGGATAAATTTTATAGAAAGGAATGGGGGTTTTTCATATTTCTCTGTCTTAGAGATAAAGGTTACTTGTTTATTTCATTAAAGCATGGAGAGTGTATGAGGAAGTTGGTGGTATTTGTGATGTTGATGACGTGCGTGATCTCGGCCCAAGCGCAATGGAAAGTGACGCCGGAAGCCGGTATGAACGTGACAAAGTATAAGGGAGATGCCGCTAAGGTAGGCTTTAAGGCTGGGGCCGCAGTCTCTTATACATTCGGATCGGGCTGGTTCTCGCTTCAATCCGGTTTGTATTATGTGCGACGGGGGAAGGGGCTGTCTTCTTATAGTGAGATTTATGGAACTAGTGAGAGTCCATATGGGGGACGGAAGGTACGAGTATATTTCTCTATCCCGTTTCCAGTGATTATTTGAATCTGTGGGGATACGGTTATGGTAATGGTTACGGCTTTACGGGCTTCTATTATGATACCTATGGAATTAAGGATTTTGATGTAGAAGGTATAAGGCATCGCAGTCAGAAGGAGCATCGTGAATATATCCAATTACCGATCTTGGCTCGTTTCGATTGGCAGGTAAGTAAGGATGTTCGGTTACATTTGGCGGTCGGTCCCTATTTGGCGGTTGGCTTGGGAGGAAAAGTGACGTATGAGGAAAGTGATTATTCTTTAAAAGGAAAGCTGCCCTATAATAAGGAAATATCATATAACCCGTTTAATCCCGGCCAAGGATATGCGGTAGCGCCTCGTTTTGACTGGGGAGCTACCATAGAGGCTGGTATAGAGGTGAAACGGGTCGCTTTTAAGGTTGGCTATGATCTGGGTATAGATAAGCAATACAAGGGATATGCTTATAACATAGGTCTGAACTATCATACGGCTAGTTTTACCTTGGGATACACATTTTAAAGAGAAAATAGGATGAAAGCGATGGTTTGTATAAAGTGGGTATTTATATTCGCGGTGTCGATGATGATTTTCTCATCTTGCGTATCGTCTAGGATCTCGCCGAGTATGAGCGTGGGAGTTCCATTGAAGAAGGGGCAGGCCCCAAATGTCGGATTCCAATGGTATGAGACTGGAAGGACTTATTAAATAGAAGGAATAGTTATGAATAATAACGAGCATGACAATAAATTGGAACAACGCATCCGTTTCGTAGCGAAACGCTATCGGGAAGGAAGCCTTGACCCGGATAAGGCATGGCAGAAGTTCGCTTCTGAGCATGTGATTAGCCGGAAGGTCTCGTTTCGCCGGTATTGGATCGGGGCGGCCGCTGTCGTGTTAGTGCTCGTAGGTCTGGGGACATGGTTTACGGTAGAGAGAAACGCCCCGGATTGGGTTGCGATTACTACCGCCCCCGGACAAATGAAAGATGTTTACCTTCCGGATAGTACCTTGGTCGCTTTGGCCGGCGATTCATGGATCCGGTATGACGCGAAGAGATATGATAAAGAGAGGCGTGCCGTGGAGATGAATGGAAAGGCCTTTTTCCAAGTGACGAGGAACGAGGCACGCCCTTTCTCAGTGAAAACGAGCCAAACGGAAGTTACGGTGCTGGGAACAAGTTTCCAGATAGATGAGAAGCCTACCGTTACGGAAGTCAATGTAGTTACCGGCAAGGTATGTTTTACCGCCGGGGAGGAAAAGGAGAATGTGATACTTACCGCTGGAATGTCGGCTCAGTATTCTATGGAGAACAAGGAGATAACGGTAGTGACGGAAGAAGACGTGAACAAGTTGGCTTGGAGGACAGGGCAACTTCGTTTTATGGAGACACCGCTGGATAAGGTGATTGAGGACTTGAGTGATTATTATCAAGTCAAGATTGCGAACCAGACAAAGAATGAGGGAGCGAGATTGACCGCTACTTTTAATAATCTGCCTTTGGAGGATGTCTTGCAGGTTGTTAACCAGACATTGGACGCACGTTTGGTTTCCACTTCGAAGAAATAAAATCAGATCATTTATGAGATCTATTGTTGTATGGCTGATAGGGATTCTTTTGCTTCCCGGTTGGATGGGACATCTATATGCGCAGATGCCCGAACCTACGCCGACGGTTACGTTGGATATGCGGCAGGTTCCCCTGTTGGATATATTGATGGAGCTTGAGAAACAAACCGGATTGTTCTTCTCGTACGAGTCCTCTCTGCTGAAAGAGCTGCCAGAGGTTTCCCTGTCGGTCCGGGATGAATCCTTGTCGTACTGCTTGAAGCGCTTATTTTCCCCATTACCGATTATTTATCGGGTTACGGGGCAATATATCATCTTAAAGCGAAAGCCCCGTCAATATACGATCAGCGGATTCGTCAGGGATTCAGCCTCGTATGAGAGTTTGTTGGGGGCCTCGGTTCTGGTGAAAAGTTCGAGGGGAGGGACGATGTCTAATAATTACGGCTTTTACAGCTTGATACTTCCACCCGGTAAGGTTCGCCTTAGGGCCTCGTACGTGGGCTTTAAGGCGATGGAGATAGAGATCGATTTGCAAAGGGATACGATGATCGACTTCCCGTTGAGGTCATTGGCCTCGTTAGGCGAGGTCGTTATTCGGGGGACCCGGCCTCGCTACGAGATATTGAGTAGCCGCACGGGGGTGATCGACGTACCTGCCGAGCGGGTGAAGTCGATGCCCGCTTTGCTGGGGGAGGCGGATCTGGTGAAGACCTTACAGCAGTTGCCGGGCGTGGCGGTAGGCACCGAGGGAATGACCGGCTTGTATGTTCGTGGGGGCGGGGCCGATGAGAATTTGTATCTGCTGGATGGAAATCCGGTCTATCATGTGAACCATTTGTTGGGGTTTTTCTCGGCGTTCAACCCGGACGCGATAAAGAATACCCGGTTTTATAAAGGGAGCTTTCCGGCGGAATACGGGGGAAGGCTCTCGTCGGTTGTAGATGTCCGTATGAATGACGGTAACCAGCAGGAGTATCACGGGAATATCTCCGTAGGGTTGCTTTCCGCACGGGCGAATCTAGAGGGGCCGATTATTAAGGATCGCTCCTCGTTTAATGTCTCGGTACGCCGTACGTGGTTGGATTTGATAACAGGGACGGCTTTGGCGATCGTTAATAAGAACAGTGATACCAAGGAGAGTTTCGGTTATCACTTTTTTGATATAAATGCGAAGGTGAACCATTCTTTCTCGGAACGTAGCCGGGCCTATTTGAGCTTTTATATGGGGCAAGATGCTTTTCGGCAGGGAAGCAAGGAGAAGCATGAGGATTCGGATGATATGTTTCTCTGGCGTTGGGGAAACTTGATCGGCTCCGCAGGGTGGAACTACGTGTTCGGGCAAAAGCTGTTTGGTAATCTAATGGTGGGCTACAGCCGTTTTCGCTCGCATATCCGGCAAGAGGCGAAGGGGTATGAAATCGAAGGAAATAGGGCAGAACGGCAATCAATTAAGCGGGATAGCCGTTATAAATCGGAGATGGAGGATCTGAGCGTACGGCTGTCAGTGGATTACAGTCCTTCAATGAATCACCGGATACGAATGGGCACGGATTACCTGTATCATAATTTTCGTCCGGAGAATAGCCAGCAACGGTCTTGGGTGAACGATTCGTTAGTAAATCCCGTATATGAGCTTTTGTATGATTATTCCTTGATAAAAGGGCATGAGTTCTCTTTGTTTGCCGAGGATGAGATGCGGGTCACGGATCGCTTGCGGGTGAATGCCGGATTGCGGTATACCTTGTTTCATGTAGAGAATGAGATCTATCATTCTTTTCAGCCTCGTTTGTCGGCACGTTATTTACTTCGTCCGGATCTATCGGCGAAGATATCCTACAGTAAGATGAACCAATATGTCCACTTATTATCGAATACCTATGTGAACCAGCCTACGGATATTTGGGTCCCGGTGACGGAGCAAGTCCCTCCGATGAGTTCTCACCAGATTACTGCCGGGCTTTATTATAATCTGAAACGGATGTATGATTTCTCGATCGAGGGGTATTATAAACGGTTGAATAACTTGATTGATTATAAGGATCATTGGCCGGTTGAGACACATTTCTCCGGTTGGGAAGACCGGGTCGGTTTGGGAAAGGGTAAGACCTATGGTGTGGAGTTTATGGCGCAAAAGACAAATGGGAAGACAACCGGATGGATCGGGTATACGCTCTCTTGGTCGGATCGGTGGTTTCCGGATGGTTCCGTGAATAAGGGGCGTCATTTCCCGTTTCGCTTCGACAACCGGCATAAGGTGAATGTGGTCGTTTCTCGTAAGTTATCCCGGAAGGTGGAGTTAACGGGAGCTTGGGTGTTCGCCTCAGGAAACCATATTAGCTTGCCGGAGTATAAATATCTGTCTCCGATTTATCAGAAAGAGAACGGGTATGCCGGAGTAGATTCATACAGACCGATGAATTCAGGTTTGAGCGCTCGTAATAATTATCAATTGTCTCCTTATCACCGTTTGGATCTGGGCGTGAATTTTTATCGATATAAAAAGAAGGGTCGGATGGGGATTTGGAACATAAGTATATACAATACGTATTTGAAACCGAATCCCTTCATGACGGAGGTTATGGTAAACCAGGATATAAATCAGCGATATCATGTAGTGCTACAGGAGACGATTTTGTTCTATTGCATGCCCTCGGTTTCTTATACTTATAAATTCTAGCTTATGAGAAGATATTTACCTTACCTGTTCGTGTTAGGATTATTGATGGTCTCTTGCGTTCGGGATGTGGAGATTGATTTGGAGGATCTGCCGGATCGGATTGTACTGAACGCATCGGTATGTCCCGGAAAGGAGGTGTGTGCTCATCTCTCGAAAACATGGTTTATCATGGATAGCGTTCCCGATTTTGAGCTATCCGACGCAAAAGTCCGTGTCTATGTCAATGATGAGTTTCAAGGTCTTATGCGCAATGATGACCTGCCGGAAGATTCTATACATTCACGGGGGCAATATGTTCTGCCCGGTTGTTTCGTGAGACAGAGGGATTGTTTGCGTATAGAGGCCGAGGCCGATGGGTATGAGCCGGTATCCGGGGAAACTCGTATCCCCGGTCGGGCACGGATTTATGAGGTGGATACCTTATCCTATCGATCTTCTGCCTACTATGCCGAATATCTGCGTTTCTCTGTTAAAATCGGGGTTGAGACGGATTCCTATTATCGTTTAATCGTGGAGCAGATCTTGGACTTCCGGAAGGGGGATAGTACCCGTACCGTAACCTCTTTCCGTAGCTTAGGAGGATATAGTTGGTATTATTCTGGTTTTAGCGTGGATTATGAGGATCCTGTTTTCCAGTCTTTTGGAGGTAGTCCTATCACGAGCCAGATGGATGGGCGTTACTGTATGGGTGTATTTAGAGGGGAGGATCTGGTTAATACGAATGCTATTAAGGTTTCTGTTTTTCCTGTTGAATACTCGTATGAGAGTGATACCCTTTCTATGGACGTTCATTACGATGTGCGCCTGTTGTCTATCTCCGAGGATTATTATCGATATATGAAGATTATGAGGGGGTACTCTATCACGATCGGCGACGCGAATTTCGGGGCGTTGATAGAGCCTGCCGATACGTATTCGAATGTGGAGAACGGCTTTGGGATTGTCGCCGGATATCAAGAGGATAAATTGCGTATCACGATGCCGAGAGACACGGTGCCTCCTTATTGGAATCCTTGGGATGGATAAGCCCATCCCGCGTTGACGACCTGTGCTTGCCGGTTCATACATCATGAAGCGGTAAGTTCACGAGGTATGAAAAAAAGGCTTTTCCTTGATAGGGGTATTTCCGGGAGATCCTGTCTTATCAATGAACTCAATAAAGTAGAATGATGACAGAGTGGATGAATAAATGGCTTATGGCCATTTTTTGCTGGATGATTTTTATGCCTGTACCAGACCTCTTGGCCCAATCAGCCAAGACGAAGGATGATCCCCGGATTACGTTGCGTATGAAGGAGGTTTCGTTGCCGGAGGTCTTGTCGGAGATCGAAAGGCAGGCGGGCGTGACCTTCTCGTATGAGTCTTCTTTGTTGAAAGAGCTTCCGAAGATCAGTTTCCAAGTGAAAGATGAGGCATTGACGGATTGTTTGACCCGCTTGTTCGAGTCGTATCCGATCGTGTATAAGGTGAGTGGAAAGATCGTGATTCTGAAGCGTAGACAGAGACAGGTAACGATCAGCGGCTTCGTGAGGGACCAAGCGTCCTCGGAGTCTCTGATCGGAGCCTCTGTTTATGAGGTCGCCAGCCGGAAAGGCTCGGCTACGAATAGCTATGGTTTTTTCAGTTTGACGCTTCCGCCGGGGAATATCCGCTTGCATGCTTCTTACATTGGCTATGAGAGCTGTTCCTTTAATTTCACGGAATTGGATAGGGATACCATATTAAATATTGAGTTGCGTCCGAACGCTCGTCTGGAGGAAGTGGTAGTTACGGCTTCGGAGCGGGATCGTTTGTCTGTAAATAACACCTTGATGGGAACGATGGGGTTTAGCCAGAAGACGATCAAGGCGACACCGACCCTGTTTGGTGAGTCCGATATCGTGAAGACCTTGCAACTGACTCCGGGTGTAGCCAGTGGGACAGAGGGACTGGCCGGTTTATATGTTCGTGGCGGCGACCAAGATGGAAATCTGTTTTTGATAGACGGTAATCCGGTTTACCAGATCAATCATGTCGGCGGGCTATTCTCCGCTTTCAATCCGGAGGCGATCCGTAATCTGGACTTTTTCAAGGCGGGTTTCCCTGCGAGATATGGCGGGCGACTCTCGTCTGTGGTAGATGTCCATACCAAAGAGGGCAATATGAAAGAGTACCATGGTAGCGCTACGATCGGGCTGATCTCCGGTAATCTGAGCTTGGAAGGCCCTATCATCAAGGATCGCACGGCTTTTCAGATAGCGCTTAGACGCTCGTGGCTAGATGTATTCTCTGCCCCGACGATAGCGATCGTAAACAGGGTCATAAAAAAGAACGGGAGCCGGATCAACCTTCGTTACGCTTTTCACGATTTGAATTTAAAGCTTAATCATCGTTTCAGCGATCGCAGCCGGATGTTTTTCAGCTTATATAACGGGAATGATGTATTAAAAGGAGGGGGAACGGATTTCTCAACAGAAGAAGAGCAAGTCCCTTATACGGATGGTACCCATTCATCGCTGCGTTGGGGTAATTTGATGGGAACCTTGGGCTGGACTTATGTCTTCAATAACCGTTTGTTCGGACGGGTTTCCGGGGTCTTTTCACGGTATCGCTCGAATGTACGGAGTTCAAAAAAGAATATAATTATGGTGTGGAAGGAGAAGATAATTATCTCTCTTCTTCATCGGAAACGAGTAGTTCTACCTCTATCTTGGATATGGGCGTCCGTTCCTCTTTTGATTACACGCCTTCTACGTCGCATGTGATTCGTTTTGGAGGGGATTTCTTGATGCACCGTTTCCGCCCGGAGTATAATGAGGTGAAAGCAGCCGGTTCCGGTATGCTGGAGTTTTCGAATATAGGGAAAATATATACGAATGATCTGCTATGGGCCCGTGAGGCGGCTGTCTTCGGAGAGGATGATTGGAATGTCTTACCTAGCTTGCGTTTGAATGCGGGGCTTCGGTTTAGCCTGTTCAATGTGGAGCGGAAGGCTTATACATTATTGGAGCCTCGCGCTTCCTTGAGATGGTTGCTACGTGACGATCTTAGCTTCAAAGCCTCATACGCCCGTATGGGGCAATATATCCATTTATTGGGCAACAGTTATATAAATTTGCCGACGGATGCGTGGATGCCTGTTACCCGTAAGTTGAAACCTTTAATTAGCGATCAAGTCTCCGCTGGTTTCTATTATAATCTGATGCGTTCTTATAGTTTCTCGGTAGAGGGGTATTATAAATGGATGAAGAACCTGTTGGATTATAAAGACGGCTATTCCTTCTTGCCCGGTACGGCGGCTTGGGAGGAAAAAAATGGCGGTTGGCAAGGGACGTTCGTATGGCGTGGAGTTCTTGGCTCGCAAGGAAAGCGGACGTACGACCGGTTGGATAGGATATACACTTTCATGGTCGGATCGGCGTTTCGATGAGATCGATAACGGGCGACGTTTTCCGGCACGTTACGATAACCGGCATAAGCTGAATATCGTGGTTTCGCATAAACTGTCGGATAAGGTGGAACTGACAGCCGCTTGGACGTATACTTCCGGCAATCGAATGACCTTGTCGTTGGAGAGTTATGAGCAAGCTGGTACGCTTACTATTTCCAACCAATACAAGATGAATAACTGGTGGGAACCATCCGGGGAAGTGGTGGATTTGTATACACGTCGTAATAATTACCAGATGCCGGCTTATCATCGTCTGGATTTGGGACTTAATATTTACCGTCCGAAGAAGAAGGGGCGAATGGGCATCTGGAATATCAGTATTTATAATGTATATAGCCGGATGAATCCGTTTATGGTCTATAAAAGTGATAACTGGGAACGAACGAATAACTTAGTCCCGGGTTCTTCTTCTCCCTATAGCGGTAAAACAAAACCTTGTTTTAAGTTGATAGGTATTATGCCTATCATACCTTCCATATCATATACTTATAAATTCTAGGAAGATGAAACAGATAAAGAGTATCCTAATAAATACGATTTGTATAGTAAGCCTGTTTGGTTTGATGTCTTGCATCAAGGAGATCGATCTTGAATCCTTACGGCCGGATCCCACTTTGGTGGTGAACTGTGTCGCTATAACTGGCGAACCCTTAACCGTAAGTGTCTCCCGTACTTGGTTTTTTACGGATGATCATCCGAACGTGACTTTGGATAAAGCCGAGGTGAATTTATTCGTGAATGGCGTTTTTAAAGAGCGTATGAGCTTTCAAGAGGGGGATGAGGCATTTAACACGAAAGGTTATTTCAAGTCTGATTTTATACCGGTGAAAGGAGATCGCATCCGTGTGGAAGCCTCTTATCCGGAATATGGTGTGGCAAGTGCTGAGACGGTCATGCCTGAGCCTGCTCAGGTCTTGAAAGCGGGGGTAACCTATGCCACGGTAGCTGGCTCTTTTGGTTCTGCTCGCCAGAATGCGATTTATCAGGTAACGCTCAAAGATAACCCTGCCGAGGAGAATTATTATTTACTTCGTATGGAAGAGGGCATTCCTGTTTTTGATGGAATAGCTAAGGAATATACAGGAGAATATAAATGGTTCTCGGTGAGTCCAAACTATGCGACTGAACCTGTTTTTGGCCAATCGTTGACGGCCTTGGATCAAATCTTTGGCAATGACTGGATGTATGGGTATGATGGAAAGGTCTTTTCTGATGAGTTAATAAACGGGCAAGAATATACCTTGCACTTAAGGGATGAGTATTATTATGAACCTTATTATGGATCATATCCGCTAAAAGTAGTCCCGGATTCGATAGGGATAGAAGATCTAAATGAGGAAGATTTTCTTCCGATTCCTCCTAAGCACCTACGGGTACACCTATATGCTATCTCGGCGGAATACTATCGATATCTGAAAGTTTTGCAAGATAAAGACACGGATTCAGTTTCGAACCTTTTGATCGATGGCGGTCTGGCCGAACCGATCCGTGTATTTAGCAATATAGACGGTGGCGTCGGTATCCTAGGCAGTTGCCACGTAGGAATGTTTGAGACGGAAATAGCGTCTTCCTCACATTCCAATCTTGAAGCGGCCCGATTTGAAGACGGGATAGACTAGGAACTGTGGTTCCATTTTCCGTCGTACCGGGTTGTATTCATAGTTGATACCGGCTCCCATCCAGAAATTATCAGTAACCTTGAACTCCATTGAGCCGCCCACTTGGGTATGGTAGAGAAAAAGGGTTGCTGAGCATATGGGGGTTGTTGTACTCGTCGGCGTAATAAGCGTATTGTCCCCAGCCTTTCAGTTTCAACCAGTCAGTAGGTTGATATTCCACTTGTACGTTTGCGCCCGCTGTTATTCCGGGACTAGGGTTGAAGGGACTAAAGAAACGACCACCGAATCCTCCGCCATAAAGACTCCAATTGCCGCTGTGCCAAGAAATACCCCCGTTCATGATCGTCATGCCTCCGACTCCCGGCCATGTATATTGAACACCGTTAGCGATAAGATCGAAGCTCTCGTTTAGCCGTTTCATATAAGTCTCATTGAAATCCAACGCCATTGGCGATACCTCCCGAAGCATCGGGGTATATACGTTAAAGAACGGCTGATAGGCGGCGGAAGATATCTGCATATCCATCGGACGCTCTTGTAGGGACGTATGGGGAATATCGGGCGTGAACTCCCGCAATTTAATATCGATATCCCGTGTCCCCGCAGGGGTAAATGTCTTATAAGAGGCTTTCGGGATGTTCAACTCATACGTCTTGTTTTTAGGCAGGACGATGATTTTACCTTCTTTATTTAAAATAAACGAAAAGTCAGACTGTGCATGGATTCCAACGACACATATCCATGCCATGAATATAAATAATCCTCGTCTCATACACTCTCCTCCTATTTTTGATGTGAAGGTAACTTTTTTTTGAATAAGATGCAACTTTTAGGATACCTATTTCATCCATATAATAGAGAGCATAAGTACTTATGGATGAACAACTGTTAATCGATGGATGTATGCGAGGCGAATCATGGGCTCGTAAGGAATTGTACGAGCAATATGCTCCTGCTATGATGAGTGTTTGCATGCGTTACGTGGGTGACAGGGAGACGGCCCGTGATCTTCTGCAGGACGGGTTCGTGAAGATATTTACGAAGATCCGGTCGTATTCCGGCTCCGGGGCTTTCGGGGGATGGATACGGCGGATCTTTGTCACTACGGCTCTTGAATATCTCCGGTCTTCAGAGAACACGAGGCTAAGTGTAGGTCTGGACGGCTATGACGACAGTTTGGAAGATATCAACTATTCCGTATTGGACCGTTTATCGGCGGACGACTTGTTGGCTTGCGTGGCCCAATTGCCGCCGGGATATCGTACGGTCTTCAACTTATATGCGATAGAGGGATATACGCATAGCGAGATCGCCGAGATGCTGCATGTACAGGAGGCGACTTCCCGCTCCCAGTTTATCCGGGCGAGGAACGCTTTGCAAAAGAGTGTACAATCTTTAATAAGGCATGAAAATGCGGGACGATAAGGATCATAACGAACGGCTGGATGATTTCAGCGGCTATATGCGGCAGCGCTTGGAAGAGCACCGGTTGCCGGTAGATGCCGGCTGCTGGGATGAGGTGGAGGCCCGGATGAACCGGAGAGCGAGATCACGGGGTTGGTTGTGGACGGGAGGCTTGGCCGCCGCCGCAGTGCTGGCTTTGGTTATTTGGCTGCTACCTTCCCCGGAGAAGATGCCATTGGAGGAATTGAGCCCCTTTCAGAAAGAGATATCGGAGAAAGCGGAGGAAATGAATATTCTTCCGGAGCATCCCGTTTTACCTGTAGAGCCTGTAAAGAAACGTATAGCGAAAGTGCTGAAATGGGAAAAAAAGGCTAAGCTTTCCGCTATTGTCGGGGAAAAGGAAACGATCCGGGAGGATGAGAAGTGTGAGACTATCGAGATTATTGAGAAGGATGCGATTGCGGCTATCGTAGAAGAACCGTCTGCGAAGGAGGATGCGTCTGAGGATTCGACGGACATAGTCGTTAAGCGAGGTGACTCTACGGTTCCTCTACCGGAAGGCGAACGAAGTCCCCGACGAAAAGCCTCTTTGAAAAAGAAAGCCAAGAAGAGTAAACGGAATAAGTGGTTATTGGCCGCCGCCGTTGGCTCTAGTGGTTATGTAGATAGCTTTTTAAATACGGATATGAGTTATGGCGATGTTTCTTCTCCGGGAGATATGAATGTTCCTTCCCAAGATCCTGATCCGAATAAGCCGGATAAAGACGATAATGAGAAGGAGAATGGCAATACGCCTCCCCAAACGGCCTCATTCCGTAATGCCCCGGTATTACGGAGTTCTGAGGTGGATGAGAACTTCTTGGATAATCGTTCGTTCGAATCTTATCCGGACGTTAGCTACTCCCTTCCGATATCTTTTGGTTTTACGGTACGGAAGGATTTGAGCCGGCGTATAGCCGTGGAAAGTGGATTGATGTATACGTATTTATCCACTACATTCAAGAGGGGAGGGGATTTCCCGTCAGAGGTGAAATCGTCTTTGCATTATCTGGGTATTCCCTTGAATCTGGTGGTTTATGTATGGAAGAATCAGCGATGGAATGTCTATCTCTCCGGAGGCTTTATGATGGAGAAGGGTTTGCAGGCCGTGTATAGCGGTTATATCGCCGGAAACGGAACGACTATCTCTAAGAGCAAAAAGGAGGGCATCCACGGTATGCAATGGTCCGTGAATGCCTCGGTCGGTGCCGCTTATCGTTTCTATGGGGATTGGAGTCTCTATTTCGAGCCTCGCTTCTCCCATTATTTCGACTGTGATCAACCGGCTAGTATTCGTACAGACAAGCCGTTGGGATTTGGGTTGAGCGCAGGTATACGATATGCTTTTTAATGATTAAATCTATTATAATTATGCGGAAACTTTTTTATTGGGCGTTTGCCTTTAGCCTTTGCGTCTTAATGGGATGCAAGGATGATGGAGTGAGAGTGGAGGTCGTGCGGTATGCTATCAACGAACCGGTATTCATGTCGATCTCCGAGTTTCGGAATTCAGTGAAGGTGACGGATGAGGTGGTGCCAATCACCAAGCGGGGAAAGATCTGTTTCTATAAGGATTACCTGTATATTTCTTCCCCGGATAAGGGCATCCATATCGTGGATAACAGGAATCCGGCATCTCCCCGGATAGTGGGCTTTGTAGAGTTGATCGGTAACGAGGATCTCTCGATCAAGGATGATAAATTGTATGCGGATTCGTATGTGGATCTGGTCTGGTTCGATATCTCCGATCCGGAGAGACCTGAATTGGAAGGTCGTGTGGAGAACGCTTTCCGTTATGCGCTTCCGACCATAGAGAATGGCTATGGGTTCGATTATAATATGTGTTATTCGGAGGAAGCGAGAGCGAAAGGTGTCGTGGTCGGTTGGGAACCGAAGGAACGGGAGGAAACTATTTACCATTATCCGAGTTATGGCGGTGATCTGATGGCGAACGATGCGGCGCCGGGTACTTCCACGCAGGGAGTGAACGGATCTATGGCTCGTTTTTCTATTTATGGTAAGTACTTATATACGGTAGAACAGAATGTCATGTGCGTTTTCGACCTTTCTGGGGACAAGCCTGTCTTGACGACAAACGACATTTGGTTGCAACGTGATGTCGAGACTCTTTTCAACTATAAAGATAAGATGTTCATGGGAACTCCGACCGGCATGTTGATCTATTCGCTGGAAGATCCGCTAGCGCCTAAGTATCGTTCTTCCGTAAGTCATGTCTTTGGTTGTGATCCGGTTGTCGTGGAGGATGACTTAGCGTATGTGACCGTGCATTCCGGAAATACTTGTGGGCAAAATACCAATGAACTGATGCTCATAGACGTGAGTGATGTAGACCAACCGAACTTGCTGGTTACTTATGGCATGAAATGTCCGAAAGGATTAGGTATCGATAACGGTACTTTATTCCTCTGTGACGAAGGGTTAAAGGTCTTCAACGCGAAAGATCCTATGACCTTGATGGCTAATCAGCTTGTTCATTATGCCGGAATGGAGGGTTACGACGTAATCCCTTTCAAGAATACCTTGATGATGATCGCCGATGATGGCCTTTACCAATACGATTATTCCAATTTACAGGCGATATCTCAGTTAAGTAAATTGCCAATGGGCGAATAGAATTTAATATTCCTCTTCGCTATTCGCTTCGCAAGGTGTTTACCGGATTGCGGGATGCCGCTTTATAACTATGCTTGCTTACGGTCAGTAGCGTAACTATCAATACGATACCGCCGGACAGCAGGCATGTTCCTATGGATATGTCCACCCGATATACGAAATTCTCCAGCCAACAACTCAGCGAATACCACGTGATAGGAACGGCAATTGCGAAAGCGATCCCTACCCAGCCGATAAACCGACGATTTAATAGATACAAGATCTCCTCGGCCGTAGCCCCGTTTACCTTACGGATACCGATTTCTTTCGTACGCTGCCGGATGGCATAGAGAGCCATGCCGAATAATCCGAAGGCGGTTAGCAGGAGGCTGATGATCGAGTACATGATGAGCAAATGTGCCAGTTCGATCGTTTTTCGGTTAGATAACATAAATTCCTCGTATATATCTTGATATTCGAAAGGTACGTTGGGGTTGATCTTTTCCCATGTTTGTTGCAGTAAAGCTAGAGCCTCGGCTCTGTGCTCCTTTTTCAGTCGGATTTGGACGAGGTTATAGGGGGAGTATGCGTTAGGTAGGTCAAGCTAGGGTAAACCTCTTGTCGTAAGGTTCCTGTATATAGATTCTCCACGATCCCTGCTATAATCGCTATCGGTTCTCCCTCCTTTTCCATCTTCCCGAATTCAGTGTCGTAAAGGCGGACAGGCTTACCCACGGGATTCTCGCCTTTGGGCACGAGCAAACGTGCGTACTGTTCGTTAATATAGACGGGTGTGCTGTATCGTTTTAGAGCCTCTCGTTCTGAGAGTCCTTGAAGAATGTTTATCTTCATAACCTTTAGGAAAGTACTATCACCTTCGTATTGGCCTAGCGTATAATTTAGTTCGTTTCCGTTTTCGTCTTTCAAGACCATTGTCCGCAAGTTGAACTGTATGATCCCGCTTCTCGAAAGGCACATCTCTTCTATGGAAGGATAACGCCGGATCTCTTCAGAGAAGGTCTGTATATGGTTCCCACTCCAGTCGGCTATTTCGATGAGGTCCCGGTAACGTTCACCGTTTGTCTGAGTGAGCGTTAGTTGCTGCCGTACGGTTAGCGTGGCGAATACCAGAGCTATTGAGATGGCGAATTGTAAGATGGAGAGCCCGCTTATGATTGTCCGCTTCCGGGTACCGGTGGTGAATGATTTATACTCGGAATGGGAAAGGGAGTTGATCTTATGGCTCATATATAATGAGGGGATAAATGGATAGAGCTAGGATGAGTGCCACGATCACAGGTAAGACCTGTCCACTAAAGAAAAATCCCAAGGAGATACGTCCGGAAACGATCCGGTTGAAAGCCGGCAGGAAATCTAGTGTAAGTAACAAGGATAAAAAGAAAGCGATCAGCACGGTAAGGAAAGTATCCAAGAATAGCTGGCGATGGATTTGCCCAGCCGATGCTCCCATCACCTTCTGGGTGTAGATCATCCTTACCTGTTGCAAAATGCGGGAGAAACTTAGGTTGGCATAATTGAAACAGGCGATCACGAGGATTAGGATGGCTGAGAACAAACCAACGTACAGTAAGTCTTTCTGGTTTCGGTGGATATAGGGGATGTATTCTTGTGTATAGGTTTGCTCTTGGAAATAACTCTCTTGGAGGGTATAGAAATAATACTGTCCGGTTCCGTTGAAAGTAGGTACCTTATCATCCTTTAGTTTTTGAGTGAACGTATCGATGTTGAAGAGATCGTTTACCAGTAATAAGGTAGGGCCGCCATTGAACTGGGAGGTAGTACCTGCCAATGCGTTGAACTTCAAGAATGATTGAGGGTACTCTTTGATAACGGCGGCGACCTCGTAGGTAATCGTCTCGTTCTCATAAGCGTACTTTGCCAAGAAGGTTTTACCGATAGGATCCTCGTTCCCGAAGAATATCTTCGCTTGGTATTCGGTCAACGCAATTGCGTTTGGTTGGGTTAATGCCTTGCTTATATCTCCTGCCATTACCTTGTAAGGGAAAAAGCGAGGAAAGGAGGGATCAGCTCTCACGATCGAGATTGGGGCGAAGCGCTTTTCTCCTATCGTGATGGAGGCGGCATTCTCTATGTTCAGTCGTAAATAATCCTCAACTTCCGGGTATTGGTCTTTTAGCTGCACAGGGATCGGCCCTTTAATAAAAGATACTTTCTCTCCGGAGGTCAAGGGAGAGTCTTGTGCCATATAGATGATATGCGACTTATTGGGATTATGGGCTTCTATCCTAGATTCATAAATGACGTATGAGATCAGTAGGTTGGTACAAGTGATGCCTGCCGCCAGACTCAATAAGGAAATGACGGCGAACGTCTTGTTTCGCCACCAGCTACGGAATATAAGTTTTAGAGATATGGATTCCATGGTTTTATCTGTTTGTTGGTTCAAAGCTATCCGGTTGCGTGGAATATGGCAAATAAAATCGGAGGAAACGATCGTAAAGAACTGGATTTGTCTAAATATTGGACACTGAGACCCGGGAAAAGATCGTATCTTTGCGTACGAAAAAAAGAGGAGGCTTAATGCGTGACGCGAAGATTATAGTCGTAGATGACAATGAGGCGATATTGAGAAGTCTGCGGACGGTCTTGTCCCATGAGTTTAAGACGATCGTTACCGTATCATCTCCCGTATTATTGCCTGCCCTTTTGCGGAATGGAGATGTGGATTTGGTTTTACTGGATATGAACTTCGGCACTGGAAAGCAAGGCGGAGGGGAAGGACTTTTCTGGTTGGATCGTATCTTGGAGCTTAAGAATCCTCCGGCCGTTATCTTGATAACCGCTTTTGGGGATATCGAGTTGGCTGTATCTTCCCTTAAAAAGGGAGCTACGGACTTTATCGTGAAACCTTGGGATAACGAGAATTTGATTCAAGCACTTACCCACGTCTTGGAACGTCGTGCGGAATCAGATGAGAGCGAGATTTCGTCTGTGGCAGAATCTCTAGTCTCCCATCCTTGTACGTTGGAGGATATGGAGCGGCAGTTTATCGCCGAGGTATTGAAAGAAAAGAAAGGGAACCTGACGCTTGTGGCTCAACAATTGGATATTAGCCGCCAGACCCTTTATAATAAGATGCGGAAATACGGGTTGTAGATTATAAGGAGAGTAACCATGGTCAACCGGAATTTATACCTGAAGATTATAGGGAGCGTTTCCTTAATCGTACTTTTTGCGTTACTTGGATCTGTATTGTTGATAACCGGTATTTCTTATTTTTTATCCTTTGTATGTCTGTGTGTTATCCTGTTGATAACTCTGTTGCTAATCCAGTGGATAAACGGTACAAATCGTAAGATCGCTATTTTCTTCGAGTCGGTTCGTAATGGGAATACAACTTTGCGATACCCGGATAAAACGAATGATCCCTTTGTAAAGGACTTATATGCGGAAATGAATCGGATTATCCTCCTATTCAGTCAAAACCAGAATGAGATGGAAGAGAAGCGCTTGTATTACGAGAGCATCTTGCGGGTACTGACGCATGAGATTCGTAATTCGATTACGCCAATCCGTTCCTTATCTGCTGATCTGTTGAAATATTCCGATACATATACTCCGGAGCAATTACGGGAAGGTTTGGAGGTTATTCATGGGCAAGCGAAAAATCTATCCGCTTTCTTGGATTCCTACCATCGTCTGACGCATCTTCCGGAGCCGGAAAGAACTGAGGTGCCTATAACCTCTTTATTTCGGAAGATGGAACGGTTGTTGTGTGCCGAGGCGGGTAGCGACCGTATTCGTTTCTCCTCTGCGGAAGCTTTAACGGTACATGTGGACCAAAACTTGATTGTGCTGGCTCTGATTAACTTGATCCGTAACGCATTACAGGCGATAGAGGGGCAAGTGGCTGGTATCGTCTCCGTAGAAGCCTTGGAGGCTGATGGTAGGGTATATATAACTATAACAGACAATGGCCCCGGCATTTCTCCGGAACTATTGTCTGCTATCTTTACGCCTTTCTTCTCTACGAAGTCCGGTGGTAGCGGCATCGGTCTCAGTATCTCCCACCGCATAATGCGATTACATGGCGGCGATTTAACCGTTGATTCCTTGCCTGGTGTCCGTACCGAGTTTCGTATGACGTTCTAGAATATGACTTTCTTGATTTTTTCAACAATCAAGTTGAAAGGCTCGGCTTTTACATGGCTGCATATTCTCACAACGTCTCGTTCAGTGTAACCTCCTATTAATTGGCAAATAACGAAGCTTTTCTTTGTTAAGTTTTTTGTTAGCATAGAGTCTTCTAAAGGAAATGTATATTGTGGATTATAGTTTTTGGAAGATATCATAGCTAGGTAAAAGAAATCTTCAGCTGCTTGCAAATCATCGTTTGAGATGACGATAGCCATGTGAGGTTTGGTTATTCCATTAGGAAATAGATAATTGACTTCTACAACATCTCGTTGATGTATTTTCATTCGATGAGATATTTGGATATATATGCTGCCATGGATTGTCTGGAATGGGCTAGAAATAAATCTTTCTCATTCATAGGACTGAAAGGTTGGCTATCGCTTTTCCTTTGGTTGGAAATGTTGTGTTTAGCCATCTTGGGCGACGAAACATTTCTAGTTGGTCTGTTTTTTGTCGTTCTCATATCTTTTGTTTTTATGTTATTGGCAAATATACGTATTTATTTCAAAAGATCTCCTGTTTAAATGGAAAAAGAGATTATGGCTAAAGCTTATGGTATAACTATCGCTTTGGCCATAATCTCTTATAAGATTGTCTGATCAATACCCCAACTCAAACGGTTGTTCTACGGCAGGTACGCCTTCGGACATCCATTTAGGCATTTTATCGTTCTTTAGGTAATGGTTGAAGAATTGGAACATGCGGCGTTGGAAATCGATGCGGTTTGCCATATGCATCGGCCAATGCGGTTCGCCTGTATAATTCAGTAACCAGCAAGGTTTACCTAACCGTTTCATGGCAACGAAATACTCGATACCTTGGTACCAAGGCACATGACCATCGGCATCGTTGTGCATGATCAATATTGGGGTCTGCACCTTATCCATCGTGAACAACGGCGAGTTTTCCAGATAACGAAGTGGAGAACTCCATGGCGTAGCTCCTAAACGGCTTTGTGTATGCTCGTATTGGAAAGAGCGGGCCATGCCGGAACCCCAACGGATACCGCCATAAGCGCTAAACATATTTACGACAGGCGCCCCAGACTCGATAGCGGAGAATAAATTCGTGCGAGTCGCTAAATAAGCTACTTGGTAACCTCCCCAGCTATGTCCTTGCGCACCGATCCCTTTTTCGTCGATATATCCTTTGGCGATCATCATGGTGATACCCGGCATCAAGCAGTTATAGCAGCTTTCTCCCGGATAACCATCTACATAGCGAATGTCCGGGTTGAAGATGACATATTCGTTGCTATTGTATAAGTGATAATCGATCGTAGAACGATGCGGTTCCGGCATACGGTAATTATATAAAGTCTCCGAATTCCGCTCGTAGAAGTTTACCATCATCGGGTACTTCTTGTTCGGATCAAAATTCGCCGGCTTATAAACGACACCTTCCAGTGGACGGCCGTCCAAGGATATCCATGATACCAACTCGGCGGTACCCCAGATAAAACCTTCCTGCTGTTTGTCTTCGTGTGTCAATTGCACGGATTTCTTGAACGCCAAGGTCGAATAGTGGATATCCGGGTATTGCTGGAAGGTTTCCATCGTATAGATCACGTCATCCGTATTCTTCGCCTTGTTGATAGATCGCAGCATATAATTGCCCGCCAGCAAAGTCTTCGGGGCGGCAGGAGCGGAGAGGCGTGCGTTGTAGAATCCGTATCCTTTTGTGGCCTCGTTGAATCCTTTTAATAATTGCGGTTTGCCGAGGTCGATAAAGCGAGCCTCTTTATCCAGTTGTTCCAAGCGGTAGGAAAGTTTCTCCTTCCTTCCGTTCACGGTCAGGTTGATCGGTGGGGTGGCTGCGGTCGGATCGAATTTCCAGATGTCGTAACGATCATAGATCAAGAGATTTTGATCATTCGCGGTCCAGCCGGCGGCTCCATGCGCATAAGGATAATCGGGAACGTCGTTCTCCTCGTCCCAAGCCGGGAAGCTTTCCGGAGTGGTTAGGCGATATTGCTTACCTTCCGCCAAGGCGATCGTGTACCAGCAGCTATCCGTCTCGCCATACCAATACGCATATTTACCTTGTGGGGAGAGGCGGAAACGGCCATAATCCGCTTGGGCGATTTGCTTGCGCTCCCCGTTATCCAACGATACGGTATAATAGTCGCTGCGTGTGCGGGCCTCCCACATGGAAGACAAAGAATAGGGACGGAAGTGGAAAGGAGCGCCAAGGGTGCGTCACCCTCATTACCCAATTGGATATTCGGTAATTCCTCATTCGCCAATTGGAAGATAGAGCCGTTGCCCAGATTATAAACCGCTTGATAGCTTTTCTTTAAGTCTTTTTCCTTGTTGTAATTCTGTACGGTATATTGTACGGGCTCATCCCAACTCCAAACCTGTACGTTCGGACGATTCTCGGCTAGTTGGGTCGTGTCTTTTTGCCTCGGCTCCGGTGAGGTACCGAAGAACAGACGGGAAGCGGATTTCGAGAATTGAAGCATCCCGTTCTCATTGATTACCCATTCAGCAGGGAAAGCCTTGTTTCCACGGGTGGCGATTTCTTTCGCGGGAGCGTTATGTTCGGATAGCCATAAGCTTAACGCTTTGTAAGAAGAATCTTTGTCGGCGCAATATAAGAAAGCCAGCCGTTCCCCTTTCTCGTCGAACGTGGTTTGTTTGAATACGCCTTTTCCCTCTTTGATGAGCACCGGACTTCCTTTCTCCGGATTCAAGGTGAATATACCTGCTTCTCCTTCCGCCACGCTCGTGTAATATAGCATACCGCTTTTCTTGGCGAATTGGAAATCCGTTACGGTCGGGAACTGGAAGGTCTTGCTTCCATCCAGCGAACGGACGTACAAAGTGGAGTCCTTCCGGCCTCTTTGATAAGCGATCCAATCCGCCTCGTCCGCTAATTTGAAGGTTTTGAGGGAGTCTATCGTCTCCTTTTTACCGGCGACGGAATAGATTACCAAGGTGTTCATCGGCATCTTGTCCTCTTTCGTCTTCAATACTTTCAGGGAATCTACCGTGGACTTTCCGGGTGTTTGCGTGACAACCAGATAACCCGAGGAAGCGGAGAACGCGAACTTATCGGCCGGAGAAAAAGTGGCGGTCTCTTGCCCTTGGGCCGCATACAAATAAACGGTAGCGTCACCTTCCCAAGGTTCCATCTTGCAAGCTACCCATTTTCCGTTGTCCGAGATCTCCCGGTCCGTGATTCGTTGCCAAGTGATCAGGTCATCAACTGTTAGGCTTTTAGAGGCGTTTTGCGCAAAGGCTGGGGAAAGACTTCCCAGACATGCTACAAAAGCCAAGTACTTTAAGTGTCTCATCGTGGTTGTATATTGATTTTGAAGCAAAGATAATGGCTTTATCAGAATCTTTGTTGCTTTTGACCGGAATTTGCTTCTGGAAAAACACGTACGTGTTTCCGAGAAAACATGTACGTGTTTTTTGTAAAAGTCGTACGTGTTTTCTGGATAAGGTAATGGCGTTTTTAATGTGTTGATTATCAGTGTTCTTTTTGAGCGTTCTAATGATCGCAGTTATAAGCAGCTTACAATGGGCATTATAAAGGTGTTACAATGCCTATTGTAAAGACCTTATAATGGGCATTGTGGTGATAGGAAATTCCTTTGGTCAACGGTAGGAAAAAAGGTTTGTAAGTGGTTAGTTATTCACTTCCCAAGCCGTAAGTTATCCACTAGGTATAGCCGTTAGTTATTCACTCGACAAGCCGTAAGTTATTCACTTCCGAGGCCCAAAACAGGGGAGTTTATATTGAATATGTTATTTATTGCAAGGAGATATTTTAGTACGCTATTATAATGTACGCATGTACATTATATTATATATATGAAAATGATTGGTGAAAACGATCGTTATAATTAGTCATTTGCAAAGGTACGCGTTTCTTTGACTTCTGCAACCCTTCCGAGCTATTTTTTTGTTCCCTTATTCGCTTTCTTATCAATAGGATAGCCTATCCTTTACGAAACAACCGATTCCGTAAACGAACCTCCCGTTTTTTCTTCTTTAAAAACGCAAGATCTAAACGATCGTTTAAACTAGTCGTTTTCGAATAGGAGGTGATCGGTTAATATGTTGAATGATATTTAATTAACACTATTATTAATATTTAAATTAGAGATTATGAACAAGAGAATTTCTACGTTGATGACAATGGGCTTGCTGACCGCAGGTGCATTGTTTACTACTGCGAATGCTCAAACAACCAAAGAAGCGGCAGATACCCAATTCAATGGCAGCAAGTATTATTATCTTGCGAATGAGAATGGCGGAACTTACAGCTACATTGGTGGACAGAGCGTGAAAAAAGGTACTGCGGAGCAATACACCGCATTGAATACTACGGCAGAAACTGATGAGGATGTAGTTAGGGGCGATGGTACGTATTTATGGGCTATTTCTCATGTAACTCGTAATGGTAAATCCTATTTTACGTTTAAGAACAAGGAAACAGGTACTTTATTGTCTTTTGCCAAGGATGGTACAATCACTACGACGGTGGATGCAGGCAAGGCTAATGAGTTGACATGGTTGGACGAAAACAAGTATATTCAAGCAGGTGAGGTTATCCAAGCCGTTGACGCTTCTCACCAAATCGGGCTTTCGGGTACAACTTGGTCAATGAACTCTAGCGGAGTAAATATTCAAGTTTTCGTACAGGATGCAGCTCCTGTTTCTGTTGATGACTTAAATGCGGCTTTAGGTAATGGTTTCGCTTTGAGTTTTCCGGCGATTAATCCACAGCCGAAGGAGAATATCTTCGATCAGAAGATTAGGGCTTATAACTTTGCTGGAGAGACTTGGGCTACAAACTTGTCTTTACCGTCAGGAACTTATTTCGCCGTATCTGCTCCGAAAGGTGGTATTGTAGATGAGGCAACTTTCAAGGCTTCTACCTTTATCGCTGTAGACCCGGTAAACCATTTTGGTATCAATGCGCTGAAGAGAGCGGATGGCGTTGGTTTCGCTTTCAAGTTGGTATCCGGAGAGAATTTGGTAATGACTGCAAACACGTCTAAGGAGCAAGTTTACGCCGGTAACGCTGCGTTTACGGTATCAGAGATGGATAACGTAAACAAACCGGGTGAATATACATTGAAACTGTCTTCCGTACGTGTGAAGAAAGATGCGGCTAAAGACGATCAAACTACAGTTCCTGATGTTTATGTAGACGCTATTACCTCTACAGGCACTACTTATGTAACAACGACTAGCAAGCCGACTACCGCAAAATGTACGATTAGCACTTCCAATATGCTGAAAGCTTCTGAATTGTTGAGTAAGGATGCGCCGTCCGTATTTAATGTATTGTTCGTAAGCAATGAGAAGAATGTGACTAAATCCGGTTCTTCCGAATACGGTAAGTACTTAGGTTTAAAAGTAGGAACGAGCGATTATGAGTTGTTCGCTCAAGGCCCGGATTATGTAAACTTGAACGCTCCGCAGAATCAGTGGGTAGTAACTAAGATTGACGGGCAGAAGTTCACGTTCACGAACCGTGAGGTAAATACCTATAATACTTCTACGGGTGCTGCCACAGGCCTTTCATTCACGGCTTCTTTACGTAAGACCGATGAGGCTAATGTTTACGAAGTAAATGCGGAGTCTAAGACATTCACTTATGCTTATGTTGCAAATAACTCATATACGATTTCTAATGACAAAGATTTGGCAACAGTAGATGGCTTGAAGATCAAATTGATCCCTGCTACGGTAACTCCTTCCGCAGGTTACGCTGATTATTCAGACGCTGAGCTTGCTGAGTTAGCTAGACTGAAATTTACGGTTGGATCGAATGTTCTTTATAAGGATTTGTACTTGAAAGCTAAATATACAGGCTCTACTCCTTCTTCTGTAGAGGCTACTCAAGAAGCGTTGGATGCCGCTGAATGGGAAATCATCAAGTTCGATTGCAGTGCCGCTGAAAGCGACGTGGCTAAATCCGATACGATCTATGGATCTACAAAATACGCTTATATCGTAAAAGACGAAGAGACTAAGACGAAAGACGTGAAAGATATCGCTATCGTATCTTACGCATTCAAATTGCATATGGACGGTAAGGCTTTCTATTTGAATGAAACTCGTGGAAGCTATTCACTTATTCAAGAAGATGACGTGGAAGACGCTCCTAGATTTATCGTGAAGGAGAACAAGAACGGTTCCGCTTATTTAATTAAGGCTGGTACAGAACGTAAATACACAGAGATCATTAATAAGAATACGCAAGGTTTGGCTTTGAGTAGTACGGATGGCAAGTTGACGCAGGAAAGTATTTATGCGACAGCAAAAGACGTAAAAGCTAGTTTCTTCGTAGTGAGAGATATCACGACTCCTTCCTTGCCTTCTGTTCTTAGACATGCTTCTTTCCAAGCATTGGAAGGTGGTTTCGTGGCTGTAGGCGAGGCTAACGACGCTGTTATCGCTCCGACAAGCGCAGATGCGGAGAACTTGACATTCTGGTTGGATACTGCTGATACGAAAGCTTATACTCCTTCATTCTATATCTCTAAGGGTGTTGATACGACAGCCAACGCTCCGAGAATGTTCTTGTATAACGCTAAGGATTCCGCTTCTTATTACAACCCGGGTTCTGCTAGCCTAGTAACAGACGATAGCTATAAGTTGGTGGATCGCACCTCTATCAAGGCTATTTTCCGCCCGGCTACTTTGGTAGGTATCGATACTTTGTCTACTACTGTAAAAGGTAAGGAAACAGAGGTGACCGCTAAGAATGGCTTGAACAACTTTAAGTTCCAGATCGTATTGAAAGATGCTACTGTAGAAGGTGAGTATATCATCAAGAGTTTATCTAGTTCAGACTATATCTTCAACTTGAACGGTAAACTTGGATTCACGAACGATAAATCAGAGGCTTTGGTCGTAAGCGTTGAGAACGGTATCATCCCGACCGGTAACGAGTCTATCGACAGCTCCGCCTCTTCTATCGTAGTGATCGGCAACGCCGGTTCCGTAACGATCCAAGGCGCTCAAGGCGAGACGGCTTATGTTCGTAACCTGTTGGGTATGCCATTGGCTGAGACAGTGGTTACTTCCGATAACGCTACGATCGCTGTTCCCGCAGGAATCGTTCTTGTAACGGTTGGCGACGAGACTGTAAAGGTGGTCGTTAAATAAGACATGTAAAGGAATAATGAAAAATAAATCGAAAATCATCCCCGTGCGGATTATCCAAGTATCCCGTGAGGGCGAACAGGCGGGAATGGATTAATATTAATACTAAAGTAATAAATTAAAGTTCATCCCTTAGTACTTCCGTGAGGAAGGAAAGCGGGAAAAGAATCAGCCCCGGTCGTTTGTTCGATCGGGGCTTACTTTTTCGGCTCAGTCCTCACTATATGGAAATTTTCACAGTCATATTTCCTATCGCAAAAGTAGGAGATGATAATAACAGTTGCAAGGACAAATAGTTAAAACATCTCAGACGTTCCATTATATAGGATTTTGCGATAGTATGATTTGTACTAATGATTCGTCCCCTCGAATAAATCCTTTGAATTGTTGGATAAGCCATTCTTTAGCTTGAACTGGTTGAACGTATAGCTAAGGGTCAAGCCTATCAACGGGTAATCGGGCCGGATTCGTGTTTTGGAAATCAAGTTCGAGGAAGTGATCGTATTGACATAACGGGCCGTATTGAAGACATCCCGGAAAGAGAGGGTGGCCGTCAACTTTCGTTTGAAGAATTGTTGCCGTATCGCTAGGTTGACAAACCAGAACGACAGGGTTCTTCCTTGGGTGGTTACGGAAGGGCCTACGAAATTGCCGTCAAGCTGTATCCTTGTGTATTTACCTGCCGTGAAAGCATTGTTCCATGCGATCTCGTAATTGGTGCTGGTCTCATTCTTCCCATCTGTCTTATACTCGTTCTCTACCCGGTAGTGATAAAGGCTACCGTTTATTTGCGTATTCCACCAACTGGTGGCCTGCAAACTGCCCGATAGTTCTATTCCGGTGGAATAATCATGTCCCACGTTCGCCATGGAATCCAAGGTAACCCCGGCTTGGTAAGGAACCCGTAATCGTTCGATCTTGTCTTTCCGGGTTCGGTGGAATAGGGAGGCAGACAAGGCATTGTCGCCGGAAGTCAAGGAATAATTCAACTCGAAAGAATGAATGTACTCCGGGCGTATATCCGGGTTACCGATCTCGGCTGTATAGTAATCCTTGTAAGTGATGTATGGCTCCATGAAATAAAGCTCCGGTCGGGTCGTACGACGGCTGTAAGCGAATAGAAGCTTCTGATTTTGTGTGAGGTTATAACCGATATGGGCGGATGGGAACAACTCAAAACGCCTTTGTAGGCGGTTCGCCCAATCTTTGGAGCTACGTAATACTTGATGCGTATGTTCTCCCCGTAATCCTACTTGAAAATCAAAAGACCGGTAGCTATCCCCAACGATCGCATAAAGGGAGTTGATCCCTTGTTGGAAATAGAACGTGTTGTAAATATCGTCACGCCAGAAGAACTCTTTGGTATCCGGGTTCCAAAACTGCATACTATAATCGCCGTCTTCCGAGTATGAGAAATATTGATAACCCGCCTTGATTTGTCCGGTTTTGCTGTATGGAAATACATAATCGGCTTTCGCACGGACGGTCCAACGATGTTCGGCCTCCCACGCACGATGACCTTGCTGGCGTACGTTGTTTTTGTCGAACAGATCGCTTTGGAAATATTCCAGAGCGTTGCCTCCATATTTCAAGAAGAAGCTACCGCTAAGGTTATGCCCCTTATCATTGAACTTATGATCCACGGCCAGATTCCCTAGTCCGAAAGTCTCATGGATATCAAAGTCGTCAAGGCTCTTGAACTCTCCGTTCTCGAATTGCTCGCCATTAGCGGAACGTTCTTCCGTATATTCCAGATCCCCTTTTCGCTTGAGTCCGGCATATCCGCCTTCCGCGTTAATAGAAAAAGTCGTTTGTTTTTGCGTATAGCTCCAACCTCCGTTGAGAATATATGCGTAGCCGTTACTTTCACGGGGGCCATTGGAATAAGAAGTCGTTGTCGTATCGTTTACCAACGTCGTTTTCTCTTGGGTAAAATGACTTTTACGAAGTCGGTTTCCCACATAACCGCCTATACGCCATTGAGACGCCTTGTTTTGTCCGGTCAACAAGAAATCCAAGGTCCGGCTCCATACCGTATTCCCGCTTAGGTTGATTACTCCGCTCAGCCCTTCCCCGAAGTTCTTCTTGGTAATGACATTGATGATCCCGACATCACCCCCTGTATCATGTTGGGCGGACGGGGTGGTGATGATCTCTATATTCTGGATTTGTCCGGACGGGATCTGTTCCAAGGCTTGGGTCCCGGTAAATATACTGGGCTTTCCATCTACGTAGACCGTGAATCCGCTACTTCCCCGGAAGGTAACCTCTCCCTCGGCGTTCACCCGGATGGAAGGCGTGTTCTCTAGGATATCGACAGCGGTTCCTCCCGAGGAAAGCAGGTTGGAAGAAGCCTCGATGATCTTTTTATCCAGTTTATAGATGACTTGTTTCTTGTTGGCTACGACCTCCACTTCCTGTAAGCCTACCTCAAGCATTTGCATCGGGATAATACCCAGATCCTTGATCTGCTCTGTAAGGATAAACTCCTCTCCCATATAAACATCATATCCCAGAAAATGGATACGGATCGAATACGTTCCCGGTTTTACGGGCTGGATTAGAAAAGAACCGTTCGCTTCAGTCATAGCTTCTTCGACGATATGATCTCCATCATATAATACAACGTGAGCGTAGTCTAATGCCTTACGGGTGGTTTGATCGATTACGATTCCTTTAATACCCGGATTCGCATGGATAGATAGTAGCACGCTAAGGAATACTAGCGATAGAAAAAGTTTTCTCATATTTTACATTCGTTTTAGAATTGATACCGCAAAGCTAGGGAAATAGGGAGGGAGCGGGCCGGACATATGTTTCATAATACCGTACAAATCGTTCAATCTTTCTATTTTCTGTGATTTTCACCCACTTAATCTTTATATTTGGGGCATTAATCGGATGAATGGATGAGAATATACCTTTTACTGCTGTTTGTACTTATGGTAACGAGAACGCAAGCTACCAACGTTATTTTTGACCGGATAACAATGGATAGCGGGCTTTCTTCTTCCTCGGTGACCTCTATTTTGAAGGATCGTACCGGGTATGTCTGGGTCGGGACGACTGAAGGCTTGAACCGCTACGATGGATATACGTTTAAAGTATTCTTGCCCGTACCGGATTGCCCGGAAAGTATACAAAGCAGTTCTATCGATAAATTATTCGAGGATTCAGATGGAGGTATCTGGATCTTTTTTTCCTCGGGTGGGATTAGCCGTTATGACAGAGGTTCGGATACATTTTTGAATTTCACGAAAGAATGGCTTCGACAACAGTTACGTGTGTATGGTAGTCCTACTTGTTTCTCGGCCTCCGTTCCGGGACATATCTTTATAGGTACGGAGAACGGGATGTTGGAGTATGACGCTAAAGAGAAGAAATTGGTACGCCTTTCTTCGGCGGGTTCGGTAGTCTCGTCGTCTCCTGTGAATTGTTTGTATTCGGCGCCGGATCATTCGTTTTGGGTAGGGACTTTAGCAGGTTTTAGTTTGTATGACAAAGAAACAAACCACTTTCAAGATTATACGATACGGACAAGTGACCGGGAGGATATCAATGCCGGCAATTTGAATGGCGTTAATGCGATCTATATCGACCGGTTTGATTATATGTGGTTAGGTACGGGACGTGAAGGGGCTTTTCGTTCGGTTGATATGGGAGAGCGAGAAATCTTTCAATCTGTCGGGCGTGAGGATACTCGGGTATATCAATTCTTGGAGACCGGTGATGGTGATTTCTGGATCGGACATAATAAGGGGGCAAGCTTGATTAGCCGGATGAACCGGCTTGCCTTGCGATGTGAGCATTTCTTTGACCGGCCGGAGGATCTGGAACCTACGGGAGAATGCCAAGTGCGATCCATCTTCGAGAGTAAGGATGGAACGGTCTGGTTTGATGATAGCCGTTTCAATCAAGGTCTTTTTTATTATTCTCCGAAGGAGAGGAAAATGGGACAGTTGAGGAACGTGCCGGAAGACGCACATTCTATCAGCAGTAACCAGATTACCTGTTTGTTTCTGGATGACTCGGATCATCTGTGGGCGGGACATTCCACGTATGGAGTGAGCCATGCGGATTTAGCACCTTCCTTGTTTCGATATACCTTGGGATACACGGAAAAAGAGAATCTGTCTTCTCTTCATATCCTAGCCGTTTATGAGGATTCGGACCTGAATCTTTGGGTTGCGACCTCTAGGGGATTAGACCGGATTAACCATAAGACTTCCCGGGTAGATATGCGTTTTACCTTCTCACCCCGGAAAAGTCCGTCCTCTTTATCCGGAAAGATTATAGGTTCTATCCGTGAGGATTCGGAGCGGAACCTATGGATCAGTTATCAAGACGCCAACCCGGACCGGTTGAATCTGGATGATTTCCGAATCCGCCCTTTTATACCCGGATTACCAAGTCTCTTATGATTATCCGATCAACTCGTTGTCGGAGTTATGTAACTTATGCGTGAGCGAAGAGTCTTGGTTTTGGGGAGGAGCGGATGAGGGGCGGCTTCGGGTGTGGGATACGAAGACGAGAGCGCTTATCACGTATCGATATATACCGGGTGAGATGAATCCCCTTGCGTCGAATCATATTCATTGTCTGTTTGTGGACTCTTCCGGTTATTTGTGGATCGGTACGAATGCGGGGTTGGATCAATACGACAAGCGAACCGGGCGATTTGATCATTTCACGGTACAGGATGGCTTATCGGGAAATATCGTACGAGGAATCCGTGAAGGTGAGCCGGGCATCCTGTTTGTCAGCACGAATAAAGGGCTGAGTCGCTTGGATATACAAAACCGGCATATCGTTAATTATACGACGGCAAACGGTTTATTATCGAATGAGTTTATGGGTGGCGCTTGCTGTAAGCGCAAATCGGGTGAACTTGTATTTGGCAGTAATGAGGGGATCGTTTCTTTTGATCCCGTTCAGTTAACGGACGGTTTGAGAAAAATACCTGAGTCTCTGCGAATCACGAACCTCACGATCGGAGACTCACGTGAGAAGCAAGGTTTACAGGTGGGTTTTATTGCGTTCGATTATTCTCATCCCCGTAGTATCCGATACCGGTATCGTCTGGATGGATATGATACGGATTGGCGAGAGGTGGACGCCAGCGATCGTACGGCTATATATAACCGTCTACCACCGGGAAACTATGTGTTTCGGGTGGAAACTTCCGGCAATGGTTCCTATTGGAGCGCTCCCATTACCGAACCTGTCAGGATCTTTCCTCCTTGGTGGCGGACGTGGTGGTTTATTTTGCTGGTATTCGTGGTTGTATGCGTACTGTTGTGTATCGCCTATAAGAGCAGGGTGCGCTGGTATCAACTTCGCCAAGCCGAGTTGGAGCGTAAGATACAAGAACGTACACGGCTGTTGAAACAGGCCAAGCAAGAACTGGAGGAAAAAGATGCGTTGAAAACTCGTTTCTTTATGAATGTCTCTCATGAGCTTCGTACCCCGCTGACGATAATCAAGGGATTGACGGAGGATCTGGAACGGCATTCCGGTTCAGAAGTATCTTGTGGAGATAAAGAGATTTTGCGTACGATCTCCCGGAATACCAATCGCTTGATTCGGCATGTCAATGAATTGCTGGATTTATCGGTATTGACCCGGGGAGTACCTTCCCCGCATATCGTTTGTGCGGATCTCAGCCGATTCTTAGAGGAGATTTCGGAAACCTTTATTCCTTTGGCCGATTCCTATAAAATCGCGTTTACGTATTCGATTGCCCCGGATATCTCAATCGCTTATTTTGACAAGAATATCCTAGAGCAGGTTCTATATAATTTACTGTCGAACGCATTTAAGTATACGCCGGATGGTGGTTCGGTAAGCTTTTCCGCTTCATTGGAGCAAAGCTCATCCGATGCGGTCATGACTTTACGAATTACGGATAGTGGAATCGGCATTCCTCCCGAATCGTTACCGTATATTTTTGATCGATATTATAAGGGGGCATCGATAGCGTTTCGCCGCTCGGAGAGTTCGGGGATCGGCCTTGCGTACACAAAAGAGCTATTGGAGTTACATAAGGCAACCATTCAATGTGAGAGTGAATTGGGGAAAGGTTCTGTTTTTACGGTTGCCTTGCCTATATCGGAAGAGGCTTATCCTGAGGAGTGGTTGGAGTATTCGGAATCTAAAATGGAAGAGGTATCTTTGCGGGAATCAGTTCCATTGGAAGAAACAAACTCGGTCCCGGAGAATCTACGACAAACGCTTTTGTTTGGAGAGGATAATGAGGATCTATGTCGTTATTTGATGAATGCTTTTCAAACGGATTACCGGGTCGTGATAGCGAAAAACGGAAAGGTCGGCTTGGAGAAAGCCTTGGAGATCCTACCGGACGTGATTGTCTCGGATGTAATGATGCCGGTCATGAATGGGATTGAATGTTGCGAGGCTTTGAAAACGGATGAACGGACGGCCCATATACCGGTTATCCTATTGACTGCTTTAGCGGAAGAACGTCAACAATTGGAAGGGTATGGAGCCGGAGCGGATGATTATCTGCCTAAACCGTTCAGTCTTGCTGTCTTAAAAGCGAAGATCAAGAATCTGCTCAAACGTAGTGAGCAACTAAAGTTATATTTCAGGGATCGGTTCGACTTGCGTACTCCGGAGCAAACCATCGCCGATCCGGATAAGGAATTTCTTTCGAAAGTGACAAAGGTCGTTCTGGCTCATTTGCAGGACCCGGAGTTTGATGTAGAGCTTTTCTGTTCCGAGATGGCGATGAGCCGTGCCAGCTTATTTCGGAAATTAAAGTCTACTACCGGTTGCTCCGCTTCCTCATTCACCCGTAATATACGTATAAAGCGTGCCGCCGAGTTATTGGGGCAGCACGCTTATTCGATCGGGGAGGTAGCTGCTCAGGTCGGCTTCTCCGATCCGAACTATTTTACCCGTTGCTTTAAAGAAATTTACGGGATCACTCCGAGTGAGTTTATTCAGACTTCACCGAGTTCACAGGATTCTCATTCGCCGCTTGCCAGTTCCGGAAAGTAACGGTACCGATCGTAACCGAGAGAATGATTAGGAAAGCTACGATGAAGACCCAAAGATGGAGTGGTGTTTTATAAGCGAAATTCTCTAGCCACTGTTGTGTTCCCATCCATGCTATCGGAATCGAGATGATGAAGCAAACGGAGACAATCCGGATATAAGTCTTGTTGAACATCAAAAGAATCTGTCCAGTAGTCGCTCCGTTGATCTTGCGGATACCGATCTCTTTCCGGCGGTATTGCGTCTCAAATAGCACGAGTCCGAATACACCTACGATAGAGATCAAGATCGCCATTATTCCGAATAGGGAGATTAGTTTACCCAGTGTTTGTTCTTTCTGATATAAATTATTTAAGATGGTGTTGTAGAAAGAGATCTCGAAAGGGAAAGTCGGATCGATCTCTTTCAATGTTTCCCGGACGTGGGCGACAGCTTCCTGTAAATTCGTTTTCGAATTGAAGCGGATATAGGATACCAATTTAGGATTGGGTATATCGTTATTCAATGCGAATACGAAAGGCGAGCTTGCGATCCGGCAAGAGTTAAACCGGAAATCCTTGCTGACTCCTAGAACCGTACGATCATTGAAACGATCTCCGGGATGTAAGTGGAAATCCCGCTCTGCCGCCGGATTGATGATATAATCACTTTGTGCCTTGTTTAAATCCTCCCGTGTAAAATCCCTTCCTTCCTCTGCTTGGATATCCATGACGGAAAGGAAATTCTCGGAGGCATAGAATACCTTGAAGAATACATCCTTATCTTCATGACGGGCATATTCGAGATCGATCATGTCATCTTCTTTCGATAATTCGTAGACGGAGAAGGCCACATCCTCTATTCCCGGATAATCTTTAAGTTTCTGGATATATTGGGGCTTATGCTTGGCGTAGATCTCCGGTGTCAGGTTCACGATGGCTACTTGGTCTTTATTGAATCCTAGTTGCTCGCTAGAGGTCATGAAATGGTTCTGAAGTCCCATGAATAAGGTGACAATAATCAAGGCGATCGATACCGTGTATTGGAAACCGATCAGGGCGACACGTACTTTTTTCCCTTTGGGACTAAGACCGAAAGAGCCCTTTAGTACCAAGGCCGGCGCATAGGAGGTACTTCGTATAGCTGGATAAAGTCCCGCCAAGCAACCCGTCAAGATAGCGATCAGTGCAGTGAGAAGGATCAGGCCTTTGTATTGACTAAGACGTATATCCGCATCTACCCAATTAGCGATCGGTGTGTAAGACAAATCGTTTACGATGAATAAGGCGAGAATGTAGGATATCAAGCAGATCACGATCGATTCAATCAGTGAGATGGCTTGTAACTTATAGATGGAGCATCCTAATACCCGGTGCGTATTGATCGTTTTCAATCGTAGGGGAATCAACGAGGTTGTGAGATTGGTAAAATTGATTCCGGCGATGAATAAGATGAGGAAAGCGATACCCAGTAACACATAATTTGTCTCCCGGTGACCTTTCGGATTAAAGTCGAAAGTTGTATCATGCGTGTAATAAACATCCTTTAAGGGGGTTAGACGTAATGCAATCTCTTGCGCTGAACCCATTTGGCTTTTAGCGAAATCGAAAGTCTTGTTGAAATGATCCAATACCTCCTCTTTATTTAGGGGATCGTCTAGCGTGACGTATATTTCGTTGGCATACATTTGCCAAGAACTTTTTAATAGATCCAGTTGGTCCATCGGGACGTAAATACGGTTTTGTACCGTAGTATTTCCCGGGAAATCCTTATAGACACCCCCAATAGTAAGTATCGTGGTACTTACAGGTTGCCAGCCACTACTGCCGGACATCCGGATACGTTTACCGATAGCGGATTGTTTGTCGAACAGCCTTTTGGCGACACTCTCCGGGAATGAGTACGGAGCCGGGAATGGATAGGCATTCGACGGAACCTTCTTTCATGTGGAAATCAAAGACATCTGAGATATTGGGTAGACAAAGCTGGAAGTTTTCCTTAAAGACTTTCGCTTCTCCTTGATCGTCTACTTCGTCGATTTGGCAATACCGTTCTCCTCCGTAGAATGGATAACGGTAGGAGTAATCCGTGATATGAGCGGATGAGTTAACAAAAGCATCGCTAAACATTAGGCAATGGATGGCGTTATGCTCGAATTCTCCGTGATTTGCCTCTAGCCGGAAGGTTCGGCCTGATTTGCTGTGCATGGCATCGTAATTCATCTCGTAATCCACCTGCATTACTATCAGGAGGAAAGCGGCGAAAGCGATTGTTAAGCCAAAGAGGTTTAACACGACAGCGGTCTTAAACCGCTTGAATAGATAAAGTAAGTTTCGAATCATTAGTTTCATTGTAATAGGTTTTAAATATATTCATTTTTTAGAAAGGAGGCAAATAATGTGCCATCGATGTAACGTTCTGCTAATCATAAGATAATAGAAAAATGCTTAGAAACGATTGTGTGCTGCCTTCGCACGGTGCACGTTCGCTTCCGCACGTTATTGGATTTTAATTCGTAAGTTTGCGGATGTTTTACATACAGAAAGATAATTCGGGAATATTAGCATGGAAACTTCAAATAAACTCTGTTATTGGTTCCTTTTTTATAAAGACCAACTGTTGCTTCAGAAAGAGAATGATACGTATACCATCCCCTATGGCGAGAATCCCCCAGTTCCGGTTTCTCATACGCTGGAGGTTGATTACCGGGATGGACTTCCCGCACGTACGGCAGAATTAGATACTCCGGTGGAGGGGAATGACCGTTACGTACATATGGGGTTGCGTGCCTCTTGGGATTATATCTCGAGAGCGTGTTACGAGAAGGCGGGTAAGGCTTATCAATTGCTTTATTGGGATAGCCATAGCCGTTTCTGTCCGGTATGTGGTACTCCTACCGTGCAGACTACGTCGATCACGAAGCAATGTCCTTCTTGCAAACATGAGATTTATCCGACAATCTCAGCAGCGATGATCGTCTTGATCCGTAAGGAGGATTCGATTCTTTTGGTACATGCCCGTAATTTCCGGGGAACTTTCCATGGATTAGTGGCCGGATTCTTAGAAGTTGGCGAGACCTTGGAAGAGTGTGTGCGCAGGGAGGTCCGTGAGGAAACGGGTTTAGAGGTCGATAATATCACTTATTTCGGAAACCAACCTTGGCCTTATCCGAGTGGCTTGATGGTTGGCTTTGTAGCGGATTATGTAAGTGGGGAAATTAAGTTGCAGGATGAGGAACTAAGCTCTGGTGCCTTCTATACCAAAGATAATCTACCGGAGATCCCCCGTAAGTTGAGCTTGGCCCGTAAGCTAATCGATTGGTGGTTGGATCATCAATGAGGAGTCCTTTTTTGCGGCCTCTGCCTGTTGTCTTTCGAATTTCTTTTTTTTAGAGATGACATCCGGGGTAGGGAGGTTGCCGTAGTTTTGCCAAGTTCCGTTGCGTTTTGCGTTGCGTTTATGGACATATGTTTTCCGGCTGGTCATCCTTCCTAGATCGAAGGTAGCTAGTGAGGTACGACCACTGGACGGAGTCCTTTTCAATTCATCTAAGATAGATTGATAGACAGGCAGTATCTTTTTATACGGTGGATTATGTCGCCAGAATACCGATGGCGGTAAATCCTTCAATGCTACTTTTCGGTGTGTCGTATCGTCTTGTTGGATATATTCTGAGAAATCTTTGGTGATAGGGATATTGCTGGGAGCGGCCAGTTGAGGTTTCCCCATCGGTTTTCCCGGTTCCGGGTTGAGGAAAGAACCGCTTTGGATTGCTTTTTGGAATTCAGGGTTCAATTTGATGGAATCTTTGCCTGCTAATACATCCTTTAGCCAGATCGAATCTTGCTCAGTCCATTGCGCATAGCCTAAGTGTATATTTATACAGACGAAAAATCCAATCAATAGTGGTCTCATGAATGCCTGAATTGTTAATTGTGTTCAAAGATAGTCTTCCTTCTTTCTCCTCGTTTTTTCTTTCGCTTAAATAGTCTTACCGTTTACTTAATCTTAACCCTCTTTGCGGACTATTAATTTAACAGTTCATCTGCGCACGGTAATCGTTCGATTACGCACGCTTCTTCCATTGATTTAATACCTACCTTTGAGGCATCACAAACTAGTTCAGCGCTTATGAAAAAGGGAAAACTATTAATTATAGATGATAATGAGGACATCCTTTTTGCCCTTAACTTATTACTGGAGCCCTATATGGAACAAATAAGAGTGGCTACGCAACCGGAGCGCATCGATCATTTCATGCGGACTTTTATCCCGGATATTATCTTGTTGGATATGAATTTCAAACGGGATGCTATTAGTGGTCAGGAGGGTTTCTATTGGCTGGAGAAGATAAAGAAGATAGACCCGGACGTGGTGGTTCTTTTTTATGACTGCCTATTCGGATACGGATAAGGCCGTGCGGGCGATTAAGGCGGGAGCTACCGACTTTATCCCGAAACCTTGGGAAAAGGAGAAATTACTCGCTACACTCTCTTCTGCATTGGAACTTCGGGAGAGTAGGGCGGAAGTGCGAAATTTAAAGAAACAAGTTGAGATTCTTAGTTCACCCGAGGATGCTGGCTTCGAGATCATCGGTGAAAGCGAACCGATGCAGGCTATTTTCGCTACGGTCGATAAATTAAAGAATACGGATGCCAATATATTAATCTTGGGGGAGAATGGAACCGGTAAAGATTTAGTTGCCCGCGCCTTATATCATCAATCTCCGCGTTCGGAGAATCTTTTCGTCGGGATCGATGTGGGCTCTATTCCGGAACAACTTTTCGAGAGTGAATTATTTGGCTATGAGAAAGGGGCTTTTACGGATGCCCGTAAGGAAAAGCCGGGACGAATGGAGGTAGCTTCCGGTGGTACCTTGTTCTTGGATGAGATCGGGAACTTAAGCCTTTCCATGCAAGCGAAACTGTTGACCGCTTTGGAAAAACGACAGATAACCCGCTTGGGAGCAACGCAACCCATACCGATTGATATCCGGTTGATCTGCGCAACGAACGTGAATATCCATCATCTTGTGGCAGAAGGTACTTTCCGGCAAGATCTTTTATATCGTATTAATACGATCGAGTTACATATTCCTCCCTTGAGGGAACGAGGAAATGACGTGATCTTATTGGCTGAACATTTCTTGTCGAAGTATGCCCGTAAATATAAGAAAGACTTGAAGGGCATTAACAGGGATGGGAAGAATAAGCTACATAATTATGCTTGGCCCGGTAATGTACGTGAACTGCAACATGCGATTGAACGGGCGGTTATCTTGTCTGAAAGTAATTGGCTAAGGCCGGAAGACTTTATTCTGCGTTCTGTCCCGCTTAGGGATAAGGAACCATCCGATGAGTTAAATTTGACGGTATTGGAGAAAGAAGCGATCGAACGTGCCTTACGTCGTGCCGAGGGGAATATCACTCGTGCCGCCGAGCTTCTAGGGATTACCCGCTTTACCTTGTATCGTAAATTGGAGAAATTTGGCTTATGATACGTTACTTGTTGTTCGCTCGTATTTTGGGGATCGTGGTCTTGTCTTTTACTGCCTCATTCTTAATGCTGAAAGGGTTTTTGTTTATTCCTGCGCTGTTCGGATTTTGTATTCTTGCGCTTTCGGTTTTCTTATATAAGGATCAGCAAAAGACTGTTAAGCGGATGGAATACCTGATAGAGAGTATTCATTACGGGGATCTGAGCCTGTTTTATCCTTCCGATTCAATGACGGAAGACGAAAAGGCTTTGGCCTCTTCTATGAACGCTGCCTTGGAGGCTTTGCGGAGTCGATTGTATAGTTCGGTGGTCGCTGAGGCGGAAACCGAGGCATGGCAGAAACTTATCCGGGTATTGACGCATGAGATCATGAACTCGATCGCTCCGGTAATCTCTTTATCGGAGACGGTAGCCGAGCGTGCGACGATAAATGGCATGAATGAGAAAGACTACGCTATTATGGTACAAGCCATGCAAACGATCCACCGAAGAAGTAAGGGGTTATTGGATTTTGTCGAGAATTATCGGAAATTAACCCGTCTGCCTTTACCTACTTTACGAAACTTCTCGGTTTCGGCTCTCTTTGACGATATCCGGCTTCTATTCCCGGAGAAATCCGATATCCTCTTCTTTCATGTAAAGCCGGAAGACTTGAATTTATATGCGGACCGGATCATGGTGGAACAAGTATTAATTAATCTATTGAAAAATGCGATAGAGGCTTGTGAAGAATCCTTATCCCCTCAAATTATAGTGGAGGCTGTCCAAAAAAACGGTATGGTAATTATTTCGGTGATTGATAATGGTAGCGGAATTGTTCCCGAGGCAATCGACAAAATCTTCGTTCCTTTCTTCACGACTAAATCTAAAGGTTCCGGCATCGGATTAAGTCTTTGCCGGCAGATCATGAACCGTCATAGAGGAAGTATTAGTCTCGACTCTCAAGTAGAGAAGGGTTCCTCTTTCGTTTTGCGTTTTCCGATTGTTACCAAACGGATTCTATAAATAAGTATTAATACATGCGATTAGCTTATCCGGCTTGATCGGTTTAGCGATGTAAGAGGAGAATCCGCTTTGTTTTACCCGTTCCTCATCTTCCGCGAAGGCGAAAGCTGTTACGGCGATGATAGGAATGGACTGGTTCTTTTCCCGAATTACCCGTGTAGCCTCATAGCCGTCTACGATCGGCATTTTTAGGTCCATTAGGATTAAGTCCGGTTGATATTTATTGAATAAATCGATCGCTTGTTCCCCGTTCCATGCGTGTATAAGGTTATAATCTTTCAACATGGCTTGGAATAAAGTATAGTTGCTTTCGTTATCTTCCGCTATTAATAGGGTTGCAGATTTGGATGACTGGCTCTTCTGTACATTCTCGGTCTTTGGTTTCTCATGCGGGACTTCCTGCATCTCTAGTATCGAATAGGGCAACGTAAACCAGAATGTAGAACCTTTTCCTTGCTCTGATTCCACCCCTATATCTCCACCCAGACGCTTGATAATCATCTGGCAAATCGATAATCCCAGCCCCGTTCCTTGCACAAAGCTATTTAACTTAACGAAACGGGTGAAAACTTGACCGATCTTATCCTTGGCGATACCGCATCCCGTATCTTTTACATAGAAATACAACTCATCGTCTCTACGGCGGTAGCCAAACAGGATGCTACCTTGAGTTGTGAACTTGATGGCATTGTTGATAAAGTTGGTAATGACTTGGGAGACCCGGTTACGGTCGGTGCGTAAGATACAATTCGGGATCTTCTCGACAAAGCATACCTGCACACCATCTTGCGCCTTCAAACGGGAAGACTGCTCGATATCGGAGAATAGTTGATTGACATCTACGTCTGAATCCACGAATTCTAGCGTACCCGCCTCTATCTTGGCTAGATCGAGAATATCATTGATCAATTGCAATAGCAGGTCGTTGTTGCTATTAATGATATTGATATATTCCTCTTTATCCTCCATATTCTCGGTTACGGCCAATAATCCGGAGAAACCGACGATCGCATTCAATGGCGTTCGAATCTCATGACTCATATTCGCCAAGAATGCGGATTTCAAACGATCGGACTCTTCCGCTTTCTCTTTCGCTTTCCTCAGTTCGTTCTCCGCCTGTTTTTGTTTTGTCACGTCTTCTTTCTTGAAAATAACCCCGATAAGGTTGTTGTGCTCGTCTAATACAGGGTTCGCCAAAATATGAAGATACTTTCCATCGCCGAACTCATTCGTGATATCGACCTGCTTTTTGGTTTCCATGGCCTTTGCGACCGTGCAACGGGTACAATAAGGCTTTACTCCGTTCTTGACCAAGAAGCAATTAGCCGGACCGAATTCAGGGATACAGTCATGGAACTCTACCTCGTTTCTCCATTTTACGGTATAATCCGGCTTGATGAAATAGATAGAAGCTTGGATATTATTCATGATTAGTATATTATCTTTCTGTAGATCCAATAACTTATCTTTCAGCTTATTGGTCCGGATAAAGAAGATTAATATCATAATCAGGAAAATAAACAATACGGTGATTACGCTTAGCAATATCTCGAACCTGTATTTGGAGAATAGGCTCGGGTCCTCGTTGATAATAGTAGCGTCGTGGGGCAATGACAGTTTGCTGATATCAAAAGCCTTGATCTTTGAAGCGTCGAACACATATCCATTGGGGATGATTTGGGGATGGATATCTTTAGGGGCGATTTTCTTCTCCAATATACTTAAAGCCTCTTTTGCCAAATCGGAACCTATAGGCCTGTATTTGGGACTGAAACCTCCGATGGCCCAGTGCCCTATGCCGACGGATGCCAATGTGAATGTTGGGATTCTGGGATTGGCGGTCATCATGGTATACGTGGCATTTCCAACATAATACCCGTCGTTCACGTCTACACGCCATGTACCGATCAATATCACGGTCTGATCCGGCAGGTTCTTGATTTGCTCAACGATGGTGTAGATATTATTCTTTCTTCCATCCAGTAATATCAAGTTCAGATCCTTGATATTTTCCATTTCCTTTTTACCAAGGTCTGCATAGCTAAACCACCGTAGGTATTATCGGTGATTAATGCTATATTTTGAGTTTTGGGATATAGCTTACGTATTAACCGGATATTTTCTTTTACGTCATAAGAATACAAGAACCCGCCAAGGTGTAAACCTTTATCTACGTACTCTTGGATATCGATGTATTTCGGCTCCCATTCGGCGACATTTAAATCCGAGTCGGGTAATAAGATCGCATTCTTACTGATCATACCGCATAAAACCGGTATATCAGGCTTGTATTCTTGGGAGATATAAGAAGCCCATGCCTCTTGACCTAAGATAATGATAAGCTGAGGGGTGTTATTTTCCTTATATTTATCCAATATACCTCTCATCTTACCGTCCCATAAGGGGGCTTCCGGGAGGCTCTTACAGTTCATGTTCTCGATAACCACCGGCGAGATACCACCTCCCCGCTTATATTCCTCCATAAACTCGGAAATATTGGCGGTCGTATTACGTGTATCGGGATTGTAGGAGCTAATGATTAAAATAGGGCCTGCATTATCTGTAGCGTATAAGTGGAAAGAAAAGACCAGACTTAACACGATAAAGAGTACGAATCGTATGTAGTTTTTTAATAATGTCATTCTTTACCTACCTATTCATGTGCTTATTTGCGATTAAAGTACTATTTGTTATTAATACAGACCACAAAAATAGGAAAGATTTATGATTAATTGCTGAAATTCAAAATAAAAAGAATCTATTACGCCTAAAATCTATAACTCGATCATCACTCCGATACTTGGGAGAAGCGTTCCTGTAAGACGTTCTATCGGTCTTAATTCGTACCGTTGTTCATATATATGGGAGCTTCCGGGTTGATAATTTTACCCGTTTTGATATATACGTCTTGCTCTTTGTATTTGGAATTCAATATGTTTTGGATGTCGATATAGGCTCCAAGCATGATCTTTTTGAAGTAAAATGTTTTATCGATACGGATATCTAACTGCGTGAATGGCTTGAGCCGTTCGCTGTTAAACCGGCTGTAATCATAGTATAGCCCGTTATTAGCGTCCCAAGCTTCTACATAACTACTCTTTTCTACATCGTAAGGCGTATAGGGAGCGCCTCCTACTACCCGGAACTTGGCGCCTACGTCCCAGTTCTTGGGTAAAGAATAAGTCCCGCTAAACGTGAACAGATGCTTATTGTCCCAAGCCGAGGGAAGATAAGTGTCCATATTTCTCCCATCCTTGAATTCGCTTCTTACCAAAGTGTAGGATGCGATGAAAGTAAGCCCTTTATAATTATACCAACGTCCCATGATCTCAAGTCCATAAGCTCGCCCTGTAGCGGTAGACGAATACGGCCTCATTTCCCAAGACACCATAGTCTGTACCTTTCGATGCGAGTGGGATACTGTCGAGTATGGACATCGGATAACGATCATAATGTTTATAGAATCCTTCGGTCGTGAATTTCAAGTATGAGGTAGGACGGTATTCCAAGCCTAATCCGGCTTGGTCGCTTCGGATATAGCTTAAATGATTTGTCCGGTTTACATAATTACCTTCATTATCCTTGAATCCCAATGTCGTATAAGGAGGAAGCTCGTAGTAGCGTCCGATATTCGCGTTTATATAAAGCGGATCGGACAAGCGGTAGGATAAGGATAGGCGAGGAGATAACTGATCTAACAAATTATTCATATCCGAGGAATAATTGTTTGCGTCCGCACGAACACCTAAAGAGGCGGTAAACCGCTCGTTATAACTCTCATAAATAGCCGTGGCATAGATACCCCACTTCCATATGCCAAGGTCTGTTTGATATACGATGGTACGGGGGATAGAGGTAAATTGCTTTTGATAGGTGTCATTCGTGTATTGGGCGTATTCGATGTTTCCTCCGACATTCAATTGAATGAATGGTAAGCGGAACGTGTTTTCCGTTCGGAACTTATTCTCAATCTCGTCCGAACGGTAATTTAAGGAGAGATTCTCTACTTGGCTTTCATCATTGTCTTTGTATTTAATATTCTTATTGTTGGTCTGGCTACGGCTGATAATGACCGAGTAGAGATTTTTACCGGCGTAGTGTTTATAAACCGCTCCAAGGGTATACGTTTTTTGTTTTACGACCGGCAAGTAAGAGAGGATATATTGGTTTTTCTCGCTCATGTCTTTCATTCCTGTATTCAGCTTCATATCATCGATCGCCCCTAATCCGAGTACCGTAAGCTCATTCTTGGGGTTGAAGGAGTGCTTAATCTTGAATTGGGCATCCGTGAAAGTAGGTAAGAACGGCAAGCCGATCATATCGAAAAGGAATTGAAGGTAAGAGCGACGAACAGACACTTGGTAAGTGGTCTTTTTTCCTAGCGGTCCATTAGCGGACACACCGATATCTGAGGCTCCTAGGACTCCTCGCAATGAGAATTTCTCCTTATTCCCATCTTGTAGTTTAAAATCCAATACCGAACTTAAAGTGTTCCCTTTGGATGCGGGGAATGCGGCCGAATAAAAGTTGACCTCCCGGATAAAATCGGGATTGATAATACCGACCGGACCTCCGGAGGCTCCTTGGGTAGAGAAATGGTTGATATTCGGTATCTCTACGCCATCCAAAAAGAAACGGTTTTCCGAGGGACCTCCTCCTCTTACCATCAAGTCGTTACGAAACGCTGCCGTGGACGCTACTCCGGGAAAGGTTTGTACTACCCGGGAGATATCCCGGTTTCCTCCCGCGCTTTTCTCTATCTCCTTGAAACCGATTACACGAAGTCCTAGCGGACTTTCGGCGGTTTTACGGAACGGAGAGGCTACTACGCTAACCTCTTGCAGATTCTGGCTGGCTTCCTCTAGCTCGATCGGGAAGAATATATCTTTATTCGCTAGTCTGAATTCGGCGGTAACGAAGGGCTTATATCCCAGAAAGGAGGATTGGAGACGATAGCTTCCGGGTGATATGCCGGATATCTCGAATAATCCGGTGGAATCGGTGACCGCCCCTTGCGTCGTGTTCCATACCACTACGTTAGCGAAAGGTATCGGCTGTCCGCTTGACGCGTCTTTTACAACTCCCTTGATAGAGAAGGAGCGCTGTTGACCGATAGCGGCTTGTATGGTACATAATAAGAATAGTAAGAAGTAAAGATGGCGTCTATCCATATCTTATATCATATTTATAGCGGTAAAGATAAGTATTATTCTGATTCGTATGTATTATCTTTGCATACATATGGAGAAAGAATTACAGATAACGGCGGATGGAAGCCATACACTATATATTCCGGCGATGGATGAACATTATCATTCCGTGAACGGGGCCCTGCAGGAATCAAGACATATATTTATAGAGGCGGGATTGCATGCGCTTGAAAAAGACTTTATCCGAATCGTGGAGATTGGCTTCGGTACAGGGCTGAACGCCTTCTTGACATTGAAGGATGTCGAGCTATCTCAAGCACATCATATTGATTATCATACAGTAGAGTTATACCCGCTTCCTTTAGATACGATTCGTGCCTTGAATTATGGGGAGCTGATCTGGCCGGAGAGAAAAGAGTTATTCTTAGCCTTGCATGAAGCGGAGTGGAATACTCCCGTTTCAATCTCAGAGCGCTTTACACTTCATAAAATAGAAGGAAATAGTAACGCCTGTGAACTACCGGATGATATCGATTTGATCTATTTCGACGCGTTTGCGCCCGAGAAACAACCGGAGATGTGGAATCAGGAAATCTATAATCGTTTGTATGCTCATACCGCACCGGGCGGAGTGATCGTAACCTATTGCGCAAAAGGAGAGGTACGCAGAGGTATGCAAGCGGCTGGTTTTGAGATGAGCCGTCTTCCCGGTCCTCCGGGCAAGCGACATATACTTAGGGGTATTAAAAATTGAGAATTGAAAGTTACAGAGCGTATTCCTCGGTATTTTCAATTCTCAATTCTCAACTTTCAATTATTTAAGCATTGCCTCGATCTTTTCTACGAACTTATCCTTAGCCGTAGCGCCTACTACTTTATCAACCATCTTACCGTCTTTGAAGAAAAGAACGGTAGGGATGTTGCGGATACCGAATTGTCCGACTACATCGTCATTCTCGTCAACGTTCATTTTACCGATCGTCACACGACCTTCGTATTCGGTTGCCAACTCATCAATGATAGGAGATACCATGCGGCAAGGGCCACACCACTCTGCCCAAAAGTCAAGAACCATGGGCTTTCCGGAGTTAACCAACTCTTCAAAATTAGCATCTGTAATTTGTAGTGCCATTTTGAATTACGTATTATTTAATTATGAATTATAATCTAATGATTGTTATGACGCCAAAAGTACAAATTCTTTCAGCGTCGTACAACTTTAACCATTAATTTTAAAATCGATATTCTCGTTCTCCTGTAAAAAGTCTACCAGCTCACGGGTCACGTTTAAGCGGATATTTTGGGAGAAGAGATTTAGGGAAATATTATGTTCCCCATCGACAACCTTAAAATATAACAGGCTATGGCCCGGATTGTTCTTGATCAATACCGAAAGCTCATTGATAGTCGGTTCGTCCAAATCGTGGATCGGGACCGTGATACTGATCTTTTCGATCAGCTTGTCTTTCTCGTCTTGCAAAAGGTTGACGGTACCAATCTTGAAGTCCAGTTTATTGGGGTCCCAGCGGCTAGGCTCTACACGGGCTGTGATCAAGAGATACATCCCTATTTTACCATACTTGCTGTATTCGATATAATCCTGTCCGAAAAGAGGGATCTCGCCACTACCCGTGAAATCCTCGATCTTCAAGATTCCGTAAGGCTTTCCGTTCTTGGTCATTCCTTCCCGGAAACCGGTGACGATACCACCTAATAAAACCTCCCGGCCTTGTAAGGTTTCCCGCTCGTTAAGTTCTACCATGCCGGTATTACATACATACTTTAATATGATACGGTATTCATCCAACGGGTGGGCGGATAGGTAAATACCGACCAACTCCTTCTCTTTATTTAGGCGTTCGAGATCGCTCCAACGCTCGCATTGCGGGATCTCCGGTTTAGCGATGGCGATCAAGGCGTCTCCACCGAATAAAGAGTTGACTGCCGTGCTCTTATCCATCTGGTATTTGTTACCATAGCGAACCAAGGTATCCAAGAACAATTTCCCTTTTCCACTGTCGGTGAAGAACTGCTCACGCTGGATACCGAAGTTATCGAACGCTCCGGCCAAAGCCATGGACTCTATGTTTTTCTTATTGCAAGCGGTCAAGTTCACCCGTTCTACGAAATCGAAGATACTCTTGTACGGGCCGTTCTTCTTGCGTTCCTCTATGATATTTTGTACGGCTGACTCACCTACGCCTTTCACGGCGCCTAGCCCGAAGCGGATGTTCTTGTTCTTATCTACGCTGAACTTCAAGATAGACTCGTTCACGTCCGGTCCCAATACTTGAATACCCATCGCTTTACATTCATCCATGAACTTCGTGATATCCGTGATATTGGATAAGCTTCGGCTCAAGACGGCGGCCATATACTCGGACGGGAAGTTCGCTTTCAAGTAAGCGGTCTGATAAGCCACCCATGAGTAACAAGTAGCGTGACTCTTATTGAATGCGTATGAGGCGAACTTCTCCCAGTCGGACCAGATCTTATTTAAAGTTTCCTCTTTATAGCCGTTGGCTTGACCACCAGCCATAAATTTAGACTTCAAGTGGTTCATCTTCTCGATCAACTTCTTACCCATCGCCTTACGTAAGGCATCACTCTCACCACGCGTGAAGTTCGCTAACAGACGGGATAGAAGCATGACCTGCTCCTGGTAGACGGTGATGCCATATGTGTCTTTCAGATACCGCTCCATGACGGGAATATCGTACTTGATTTCTTCTTTTCCCTGTTTACGGGCGATAAAGGAAGGAATATAATCCATAGGTCCCGGACGATACAGGGCGTTCATCGCGATCAAGTCTTCGAATTTAGACGGTTGCAACTCCTTCAAATACTTTTGCATACCGGCGGACTCGAACTGGAATGTACCGGTTGTCTTTCCGTCGCAATACAATTTATAAGTCTTGGGGTCCTCCAGACTGATATGGTCGATATCCAGATCATGTCCGGTAGTCAGTTTCACGTTCTCGATCGCTTCCTTGATGATGGACAAGGTCTTCAAGCCCAAGAAGTCCATCTTGATCAAACCGGTCTCTTCGATCACCGAACCTTCATATTGGGTGACGAGCATCTCTTCACCGGTATCTTTGTCCTTGGCCGTACTGACAGGTACGACATCCGATATATCGTAGCGTCCGATAATGACGCCGCAGGCATGTACACCTGTGTTGCGCACGTTACCTTCCAGCATTTGGGCATATTTCAAGGTGTCCCGTGCCAGCGGATCATTTCCGTTAGCCGCCTCTTTTAGTTCCGGCACATACTTGATGGCGTCGCCCAATTTGAACTTCTTCATGTCAGGGATCTTATCCGGAACCAATTTGGCTAACCGGTTCGATTCGGATAACGGTAATTTCTGTACCCGGGCGACATCTTTGATAGCGGACTTGGTAGCCATCGTACCATACGTGATGATATGCGCTACACGTTCGGCCCCGTATTTTTCCGTTACCCAACGGAGTACTTCCCCGCGGCCGTCATCGTCGAAGTCGGTATCGATATCGGGGAGGGAAATACGGTCCGGATTCAGGAAACGTTCGAACAGCAAGTCATATTTGATCGGGTCGATCTTGGTGATCCCTAAGCAATAAGCTACGGCAGATCCGGCGGCCGAACCACGTCCCGGTCCTACGGATACACCGAGTTCCTCACGAGCGGCACGGATGAAATCTTGCACGATCAAGAAGTAGCCGGGGAAACCCATGGTCTTCATGATATGTAACTCGAAGTTCAGACGCTCCTTTACTTCATCGTTCAAGGGGTCTCCGTAAAGCTCCTTGGCTCCGTCGTATGTCAATTTCGCCAAATAGTCGGCTTCCAGCTTGATGCGGTATAGTTTGTCGTATCCACCTAATTTCTTGATTTTGGAGTGCGCCTCTTCCTCGCTTAATACGACATTACCGTTCTCGTCTCGGGTGAATTCCTCAAATAAATCATGCTCTGTCAATTTCTGACGGTAGGACTCCTCGGTACCGAACTCCTCGGGAATGGCGAAAGTCGGCATGATAGGACCGCTGTCGATGGAGTAGAATTCCACTTTGTCGGCTATCTCGAGCGTATTACTCAAAGCTTCGGGGATATCGGCGAAGATGGTGTTCATCTCGGCGGTTGTCTTCATCCATTCTTGCTTGGAGTAGCGCATACGCTTGGGGTCGTCCAAGTCTTTGCCGGTACTAAGGCAGATCAGGCGGTCGTGAGCCTCAGCGTCGTCGGCATTGACGAAATGGACGTCGTTGGTGGCGATTAGCTTGATATTATGTTTGTGAGCAAGTTCGATCAGTACCTTGTTCACCTCTTGTTGATGCGGGAAAATCGTGCAATCAGCGTTAGGGTCGTGTGTCTCGTGCCGTTGCATCTCAAGGTAATAGTCTTCTCCGAATAAGTTTTTGAACCATTTGATAGACTCCTCGGCCTTATCGATTCGTCCGTGCATGATATGCTGTGGAATCTCTCCACCTAAACAGGCGGAGCAGATGATCAGATCCTCGTGGTATTTCTCCAACAACTCTTTGTCGATACGCGGACGTCCGTAGAATCCTTCCGTCCATGAGAGGGATACCATCTTGATCAGGTTCTTGTATCCGTTCTTATTTTTGGCCAGAACGATCAAGTGCCAGCCGCTACGGTCGTCTTGCGAGGCCAGCTTGCTATGCCTTCCGTTGCGAGCGCAATAACATTCGCACCCGATGATCGGCTTGAAGATGGAAGCTTTCGCTTCGGCGATTTGTTTTTGTAGTTCCGTTATCCTTTGTTGTTCCTCATCGGTTGGCGCATCCTTGGCCAGCAGCGGTTTTAGTTCTTTCTCGGAGTCCTTGATGATCCCGAGAGGTTTACTGTTCTTTTTGCTAACCTTATTGAAAAACTCCTTGATACCGAACATAACGCCATGGTCTGTTACGGCGATCGCACGCATTCCGTCTTTGTACGCTTTGTCGATCAACGCGTCGATGGATGCCTGTCCGTCCAGCAGTGAATACTGGGTATGTACGTGCAGATGTATAAACGGTTCCATATATATTAATGTATAGTCTGGTGCATATTGAAATGAGTGCATAAAGGTAGGAAATATTTTTTAGTACGAGAGAGGTTGTTTTGCTTTTAAAAAAACACGTACGTCTTTTTTGAAGGATATAATGAGGTTATAATATGTGTGATTCTATAGAATCTATATGTTATATAAACAGATGTTGTATTGATATTTTGCTTGATATAAGCCGTATATCGTGACAGGAGGTTTTTCGTGAGGTGCTCGAACTAGCGGATGGAAGATAGTTATGAATGGCGTTTTTCTGTGTGAAAAGCCGTTTTATACTGTACTTATGCTTGGAAAAAGCGAATCTCAGGGAGTTCTGTTTACAAAGTGTCATTTTGCTAGAACAAGGGAAACTAATATTCCGATCTATCGCAAAAGGTGATCTTACTTTTGTTGATTATTCGATGGTGTATTTACTAATGTACGCATGTACATTAAATAATAGAAGAGAAAAATGATTGATTTAAACGATCGTTTTAATTAGTCATTTGCAAAGGTACGCATTTCTTTGACACTTGCAACCCTTCTGTGTTATTTTTTTCATGCCTTATTCGCTTTCTTATCAATAGGATAGGCTATCCTTTACGAAACGAGCTCTTCCTTCCACAAACTCCCCTTTGTATCTCTCGAAAAACGCAAGATCTAAACGATGGTTTAGACTAGTCGTTTTCTAACGGTAGTCTGCTATCAGAAAATAGCTAAGTGCTTAATTAACACTATTATTAATATTAAATTCTAAATTATGAACAGAAAGATTTCTACATTGTTAACGGCGGGTCTGCTCGTGGCAGGGTCGCTGTGCGGTAGTGCCTTCGCTCAAAACTCTATTCAAAGTTTATTGGGCTTGGGTAGTGCTGTTACGGAACTGAAATCCGGAGCTTATGTGATGACGGATGCCAACGGTTTAGCGTATGGTTTTACTTCTGTAAGCGAGGATGGTGTATTACAAGAAGGTATTCTTGATTATAAAGCTACTTCTATTGCGGATGACAAGAAAGATGATGTAAAGCAGTATATCTGGAAAGTTACCGTAACAGAGAATTTGGGCGCTTATTCGTACAAATTTGAGAATGTAGCCACAGGTAAGACTCTACGTGTCAACACGACTGCTGGTTCAGAGGCCGTAGAATTGAATAGTGCGGCTTCTGGAAATGTGATTAAAGATGTTTTTGCATTTGGAGCTACTCAAATCGGAACAACAGGTAAATATACTGCAAGCGAGAAGGCTCTATTCGCTTATAACGGGAATAAGAGTGATGTATTCCAGTTAAAATGGAGTGCTGGTGGCTCTTTAATTTCAACTACGGCTTCGTCTTTTGATTTATCTTTCTATGCGGTAGAATCAGAGGAATTAGGGGCTGTGGGAGCTGATGAGTTGAATGATTTGTATAACACGGCAGGTTTCTCTTTCGTCTCAAAAAGATTGGACTCCGATCAGACTAGCGAGCCTAATGGTAATCTATTCAATGAGAAAAAGAATCGTTGCCCGTTATGTGCCTTCTGACTTGAGAGTGGACGCTACTTCTTATCCTTCCTATTCAGGAAGTACGGCTGATTTGAAGATTCCCGCTGGTATGTACTTCTTTACAGAGAATGCACCTGATAAGGATGATTGTAGCGGAGTTAATGCTGTTTCTAGCGGTTATAAAGCTTGGATGGACGCAACTGTCTTGGTTTTAAGCTCAACCGAAACAGTGGAAGGTACAAATGCGGGACGTGCGTCTGGTGATGGATTCATGTTGGTAGAGAAAAAGATCAGCGAGTTGAATTTGTATCAAGGAACTTCTTCCAACTGGAAAGCCGCTGGCGATGAGATCTCCATAAACAACGCTAACTTCCGTGTACAGAAGAGTTATTCCGAGGGCTATCCGTATGAGTTGAACGTGGATCGATTCCGTTACCGCAAACAAGCGAGCAAAGCGGATCAAGCAGATGCCAAGGTGAAGTTGCATATCTTGAAGCACAATGACAACTACTATTTGGCCACTACTTCTACTTTGACGGATGCTAGCAATAACCCAATTAACTACTTTATATTCAAGCAAGGTGCTGCCGGGATGAAGAGCGGTATTGAGTTGTTGAATACAGAGGCGAAGGTTTCTGCTTATACAATCCGTGTCTTAGATGGTAAGGGTGTCGATAAGAAAGACATCAAGAGCGTATATGGAAAGTATTTGACGAATGCTGTTAAGAGAGGTTCGTTCCAATTTGTTGCGAAAGCTAAGGTTCTTTCTCAATTGGAAACTCCGGCTTATCAATGGGCTATTTCCAGTGTAGACGATACATATAAAGTGACATTCACGAACCGTGAGACCGGCGAGTATTTCCAAGCTAGCTTGTTCCCGAAAACTGATTTAGGCGAGAATGTTTACGAATTGGCTACAGATAACAAAACAGTTACCGCTATCTACGTAAATGAGAACACATATCGTGAGGCAGAGGGCGATGATGCTGATATGCAACAGCTAATCGTGGAATTGACTCCGGCAGAAGTTGATCCATACGCTGGTTTCTTGAACGTGGACAATGAGACTTTGGTGACGATGGCTTTTGCTCGTGATAACAACGAGACTTCTAATAAGTGGTATGTGGCAGCTACCGAAAATAATTTGCCTTTAGCAACTTCAGAGTATATATTGAATAAGAATGATAAGTTCGCAAATGAGGTATCTGGCGCCGCTCAATGGCAATTGGTGAAAGAGGATAACAAACGTACGATCATCGAGCGTAGCTTTGTTTATAACAAGGATGGACGTGTGACTGTACAAGCTAGAGGTGATAAGGCTTATGCCTATGTTTATCGATTGCAGTATATCAATGATGGCATTGAAACCGAGGAATACTTCCCGGCAGGAAGTTCTAACGTGTCTGCCCAAGAGGAATTAGTTGACGAAAATAACACTACACGTTTTGTGATTAAGCAAGCTGCTGATGGTTCTGTTTATTTGATTAAGGTGACAAGCACAAGCTCAAATATCGCTTCTATTTTAAATGCGAATACGACGTCTGTAGTAGACGCTACTTATAAGGCTTCTATCGACGAATGTCAATATACTACTCCGTCTTCTGTTTATGCATGGCCTATCGCTACAACTCCGAGTGGTCAACAAGATTGGTTATTGAATACTTACTTGATTGTTGAGGCTCCGGAAATCAGCTATCCCGCTGAGGAAGGACATATTTCCCTGATAAGCGAGATGAACAACTATATCTCCATGAACGAGGATCGTGATGGTATCGTTGTAAACGAGAATCAATATTCTTTCTACTTACAGGTAACAGATAAGGATGCGGTAGTTCCTTCTTTCTATATCTCTAACAAAGGTACGGTTGAGGATGGTAACAGACTGTTCTTATTCAATCCGAAAGACTCTGTAAACTACTATGTGGCAGACGGTACATACGACAGAAAGTATCAATGGAACGAGGATGACACGAAGGCTGTCTTCAAGCCGGCCACTCTTTGGGAAAGTAAGGATACTTTGACTACGATCGTTAAAGGTAACAAGGTTGCCGTGGCTAAAGAGGCTGATGATGAGGGTGTATTAGGAGGCTTGGACAACTTCAAGGTTCAGATCATCCAGTGTGAGGACGACGAGAACGCTTATCGTATCCGTTCTGTAGCTGATAAGGGTTCTTATTTATATGGTGTCAACGATAAATTGTCTTGGAGCGGTAACAAGAAAAACGCTATGCGTTTCACTATCGCTGCTGGTGATCCTACTTCCAATGAGTCTATCGCTGATGCTGCCGAAGGCATCAAGGTTATCGCAGGCAACGGTACGATCGAGATCCAAGGTGCGGCTGGCAAGATGGTTTCTGTAACGAACGTTCTTGGCAAGTCTATCGCTAACACGGTTCTTACTTCCGATAACGCTACGATCGCTGCTCCGGCAGGTATCGTTGTGGTGTCTGTAGAAGGCGAGGAAGCTGTTAAGGCAGTCGTTAAATAAGAATAATGACGATAAATAACATAAATCGAAAATCATTCCTGCGGGAGTTGTAGTGATTCAAGTACCCCGTGAGGGCGAATAGGCGGGAATGGATTAATATTAATACTAAAGTAATAAATTAAAGTTCATCCACCGTTGCCTCCGTGAGGAGGGAAGGTGGGAAAAAAATAGCCTCGGTCGTTTCTGCGATCGGGGCTAACTTTTGAGCGGCCCTTTCATGAGTTGTTCTTTTTATGTAGCTTTCCTGTATGTTTCAGTAGGATAAATGTAGATGTTATTGAAAAATGTATATCTTTGCTTGCTATTAGAAGGAAAAGCAAATGAGGAAGTTTATGAGAAAGATCGGATTGTTGTTGATTGCCGTGATGATGATTTTACCGGCGATGGCTCAGGTTTCTTTCGGCGTACGTGCCGGAGGCGCTTATTCTTCGTTGATCCAGAAAGTGGAGGATACGTATGAGGCGGGAGCCCGCTTCGGTTTCAGCATAGCGGGTTTGGCGGATATTCCTTTGAGTAAGAATAAAAAATGGTCGCTTCGTCCTGAGGTGGCGTTCGTAAACCAAGGTGGCGCTTATTATTCGAATCAGGATATACATGGGATGGCGCTTCATAATAAATGTTGGTATTACTCTTTGCAGATTCCCGTGAATGTGGCTTATACGTTTACCTTCACGGACGTTCATCTGTCCGTATTCGCCGGTCCTACCTTTGATTGGTCCTTGTTTGGCAAGATGAAGAGCCGAGAGACCAATCCGGATCTCCATTTCGGCGTATCCGAGGAGAAGGATTTGAAACCTTGCGATTTTGGCATGAACGTCGGCCTATCGGTAGAATATAGTAACTTTTTCTTTTCCGTAAGCTCCCTATGCGGCATGATAGACCGCCGTGCCTTGAAGCGTGACGGCGAGACTTCCGTTTATCAAAATAACGTGACATTCTCTTTGGGGTATTACTTCCGTAAGTGATGAGTATCTTCATAATAACTTGAAAAATAATTAGATTTGTTTGGTATTTCGGATAAAACCCGTACCTTTGCAAGCCGATTATTATCAAATTGTACTAAGAGTTTAGTTCTTAGCACGTTGTTGCATCATGTGTCCGTTGTGACAATGTTGGTAAGGCTAGTTTTTTGAGTTATTAATTAATTTAATTTTTAAGCAGTGGATACTTTAAGTTTTAAGACCATTTCTGCAAACAAGGCAACTGTAAACAAAGAGTGGGTCATTGTTGATGCTGAAGGCCAGACGTTAGGTCGCCTTTGCGCTAAAGTAGCGAAGCTTTTGCGTGGTAAGTACAAACCCAATTTTACTCCGCACGTTGATTGTGGTGATAACGTAATTATCATCAATGCAGACAAAATCGTTCTGACAGGTAATAAGTGGAACGATCGTATTTATTTGAGATATACCGGATATCCCGGTGGACAGATCGCTTATACTCCGGCTGATCTTTTGAAGAAAGGTGGTGACCGTCTGTTCCGTAAAGTAGTAAAAGGTATGCTTCCGAAGAACCGTCTGGGTGCAAAGTTGTTGAACAACATGTACGTTTATGAGGGAACTGAGCACAAGCACGAGGCTCAACAACCTAAGTTAATCGATATAAACTCATATAAATAATCACGATGGAAGTAGTAAATGCAATAGGAAGACGTAAAGCGGCAGTCGCTCGCGTATTCGTTAGCGAAGGTACGGGAAAGATCACGATCAACAAACGTGAGCTGGAAAAAAAATACTTTCCTTCTTCAATCCTTCAGTTTATCGTAAAGCAGCCGTTAGCAAAGTTGAACGTCGCTGAGCAATATGATATTAAGATCAACCTTGACGGTGGTGGTTTCAAAGGTCAGTCTGAGGCTGCCCGTTTGGCTATCTCTCGTGCGTTGATAAAGATTAATCCGGAAGATAAGGCTGTCTTGAGAGCGGAAGGATTCGTAACTCGCGATCCTCGTGCTGTTGAGCGTAAGAAACCGGGTCGTCCGAAAGCTCGTAAGAGATTCCAGTTCAGTAAACGTTAATGTTATTTGTGAGTCCCTTACAAGTAAAGCGAAGCGTTTAGTATCTAAATTATCGGGATTCTTTTTACATGTGGACATGCGGAAAGACTACCTGATGGTTGAAATTAAACAAAGAAAGTAAACGATTTAAGAAAAAAACAATGTCAAGAGTAAATTTTGATCAATTATTAGAGGCTGGTGTACACTTCGGACACTTAAAAAGAAAGTGGAATCCCGCTATGGCTCCTTATATCTTCATGGAGCGCAATGGTATTCATATCATTGACCTTTATAAAACAGTTGCTAAAGTAGACGAAGCCGCTGAAGTTATGAAGAACTTGGCTAAACAAGGCAAGAAAGTTCTTTTCGTGGCTACCAAAAAACAAGCTAAACAAGTTGTCGCTGATAAGGCTGCTTCCGTAGGTATGCCTTACGTTATCGAGCGCTGGCCGGGTGGTATGTTGACCAACTTCCCGACGATCCGTAAAGCTATCAAGAAGATGGCTACTATCGATAAGATGACAAAAGATGGTACATTTGATAATCTTTCTAAGAGAGAAAAACTTCAAATCACTCGCCAACGCGCTAAGTTGGAGAAGACTTTAGGTTCTATCGTAGACCTTACTCGTCTTCCGTCAGCGTTGTTCGTTGTAGACGTGATGAAAGAGCATATCGCTGTTCGCGAGGCTAACCGTTTGGGTATCCCTGTATTCGGTATGGTTGATACGAACTCTAATCCGAACAATATCGACTACGTTATCCCGGCTAACGATGACGCTACAAAGTCTGTAGAGGTTATCTTGGGCGCTATCTGCGAGGCTATGAACGAAGGCTTGCAAGAGCGTAAGGCTGAGAAAATTGACGCAGAGGCTGCTGAGGAAGCTCCGAAAAGAGAGCGTAAGGCAAAAGCTGCTGTTAAGAAAGAACGTACGAAGAAAGAAGACGACGATGCGTTGAACGCTAACGTTGCCGGTAAGTTCGCAAAAGACGAAGAATAATTCGATTGACAATTGACGGTTGACAATTGACAATTAGAATACAAATACAATGGGCAGTTGGCTTTTGACAGGATTTGTCAATTGGCAACTGTCCATTGTCAATTTTTGAAAGTATAAACATTTTAAAGATAAAGGAAATAAGATTATGGCTGTAACAATGGCTGATATTACCAAGCTGCGCAAAATGAGTGGAGCTGGTATGATGGACTGTAAGAAGGCTTTGACAGAGTCTGACGGTGACATCGAGAAAGCAATGGAAATTATCCGTAAAAAAGGACAGGCTATCGCCGCTAAACGTTCTGATCGTGAGGCTGCCGAGGGTTGTGTGTTGGCTAAGAAGGATGGCGAGTTCGCCGCTATCATCGCTTTGAAGTGCGAAACGGACTTCGTGGCTAAGAATGAGGACTTCGTGGCTTTGACTCAAGCTATCTTGGACGCTGCCGTGGCTAACAAATGCCGTACTTTGGACGAGGTGAAAGCTTTGCCTATGGGCAAGGGTACTATCCAAGAAGCTGTTACGGATCGTAGTGGTATCACTGGCGAGAAAATGGAGTTGGATGGCTACTGCGTAGTTGAAGGTGCTTACACTACTGTATACAACCATATGGGTAAGAACCAACTTTGTACGATCGCCGCTTTCAACAAGGAGTCTGAGGAAGCCGCTCACAATATTGTTATGCAGATCGCCGCTATGAACCCGATCGCTATCGATGAGGCTGGTGTTCCTGAGTCTGTAAAAGAGAAAGAGATCCAGGTTGCTATCGAGAAGACGAAGGCTGAGCAGGTACAGAAGGCTGTAGAGGCTGCATTGAAGAAGGCTGGTATCAATCCTTCACATGTAGACAGCGAGGCTCACATGGAAAGTAACATGGATAAGGGCTGGATTACGGCAGAGGATGTAGCTAAGGCTAAAGAAATCATCGCTACTGTTTCTGCTGAGAAGGCTGCTAACTTGCCTCAACAGATGATCGAGAATATCGCTAAGGGTCGTCTGGGCAAGTTCTTGAAAGAGGTTTGCTTGTTGAACCAAGAAGACATTATGGATGGCAAGAAGACTGTAAGAGAGACAATGAAGGAGATCGATCCTGAGTTACAAATCTTGGCGTTCAAACGTTTCACTTTGCGTGCTGAGTAATTGCGGTAACATATTTGATATAAAGAAAAAGGCGATACAACCCAATGTATCGCCTTTTTTATGAAGTATAGCTTACTTGCCCATAGAAGATATACTTACTTGTCCAATGCAGTATATCTTACTTTGCCAAGTAAGTATATCTGTTTAATTTTTTCTTATTTCAATGCGGCCAACGCATCCTTAATACGTTTGATCGCCTCTGCGATATTCTCATCGCTGGTAGCGTAACTCATGCGGATACACTCGGGTGCCCCGAAAGAGGTACCACCTACGCAAGCTACGTGCGCTACTTCTAAGAGATACATAGCTAAGTCATCAGCGTTGTTGATTACACGGGTTCCATCTGTCTTGCCGTAATAATAACTACATTTGGGGAATAAGTAGAAGGCGCCTTCCGGCTTATTCACCTCGAAGCCCGGAACTTCTTTCGCTAAATTAACGATTAAGTCACGACGACGTTCGAAGGCCTTACGCATTTCCTCAACGGGTTCTTGTGAGCCTGTATAAGCCGCTTCCGCCGCTTTTTGAGATACGGAGCAAGGGCCAGAGGTATATTGTCCTTGTAATTTATTAACCGCTTTCACGATCCATTCCGGTCCGGCGATGAAACCGATACGCCAGCCAGTCATCGCATACGCTTTGGAAACGCCGTTTACGATAACCGTACGGTCTTTCATTCCTTCGATAGAAGCGATGCTGTTGTGTTTACCAATATAGTTAATATGTTCGTAGATCTCATCCGCTATAACGATGATATCCGGATGTTTTTTCAATACTTCCGCTAAACCTGCCAATTCCTCGGCGCTGTAAACAGAACCCGTCGGGTTGGAGGGGGAGCAAAGGATTAACGCTTTTGTCTTAGGCGTAATAGCGGCTTCCAGCTGAGCTGGAGTGATCTTGAAATCTTGCTCGATACCAGCCGGAACGATAACGGGAGTTCCTTCCGCTAACTTCACCATCTCCGGATAGCTTACCCAGAAAGGGGCAGGGATGATAACCTCGTCCCCCGGATTTACCAATACCATGACCGTGTTACAAACGGATTGTTTGGCACCATTTGCGCAAGAAATCTGGCCTGCTGTATATTCCAGTCCATTCTCGTTCTTCAATTTGGCAACGATAGCATTACGTAATGCCGGATAACCCGCTACGGGAGAATAACGTGAGAAATTATCGTCAATCGCCTTCTTCGCGGCTTCTTTAATGAAGTCGGGAGTATTGAAATCGGGTTCTCCCACACTTAAGTTGATAACATCGATACCTTGAGCTTTCAACTCACCGCTCTTTTGTGACATCGCCAATGTTGCTGAAGGCGATAAACTCGCTAAACGATCTGAGACTTGTGTCATGACATTGCTTTTTGTATAGGTTGTTTTATTATTATGCGACAAAAGTAATCAATAATCGGAATTCTTGCAACGTTCTGATAACTATTTAATGTTATGCAGCACATGCCCCATACGTTCTTTCTTCGTTTTCATGTAGAATTCGTTGTATGGATTTGGTTTCACCTCGATAGGAACGTTCTCTACTACCTCAAGTCCGTATGCTTCCAGACCTACGCGTTTTACCGGATTATTGCTCATCAGGCGCATTTTCGTTACGCCGATATGACGTAAGATCTGTGCTCCGACACCATAATCTCGCTCATCCGCTTGATGGCCTAAATGCAAGTTCGCGTCCACCGTATCCAAACCATCCTCTTGGAGCTTGTATGCTTTCATCTTCTCCATCAATCCGATGCCTCGTCCTTCTTGGTTCAGGTAAACGATAACCCCTTTACCTTCTTGGTCGATGCGGCGCATAGCCTCGTGCAGTTGCTCTCCGCACTCGCAACGCATGGAACCGAAGATATCACCTGTAGCGCAAGATGAGTGCACGCGTACTAAGATAGGCTCGTCTTTTTCGAATTTACCCTTTATCAAAGCGATATGTTCTAATCCATTGCTTTTCTGGCGGAAAGGAATGAGACGGAAATGTCCGTACTCGGTAGGGAGATCTACCTCTACGCCGTTCTCTACGATCGATTCGGTCCGGAGGCGATAAGCGATCAGGTCCTTGATGCAAATAATCTTGATATCGAATTTCTTGGCTACCTCAATTAATTGCGGCAGACGTGCCATGGTTCCATCCTCGTTGATGATCTCGATCAAGGCTCCGGCGGGATATAAACCGGCTAACCGGGCCAAATCCACGGCAGCCTCTGTATGACCCGCACGGCGAAGTACGCCACGGGAGCGGGCACGGAGCGGATTGATATGTCCGGGACGTCCCAGATCGGATGGCTTGGTCTTTGGATCAGCCAGCGCCAAGATCGTTTCCGCACGGTCGTACATGGAAACGCCGGTCGTACATTTCCCTCCTAATTTATCTACTGTTATCGTGAAAGGAGTTCCTAGTAAAGAAGTATTATTTGCAACCTGCATGTCCAGTTCTAATTCCTGACAACGTTCTTCCGTGATCGGGGCGCATAATACACCTCGTCCGTTTTTCAACATGAAGTTGATTTTTTCCGGGGTTACTTTCTCGGCCGCGATGATAAAGTCTCCTTCATTCTCCCGGTCCTCGTCGTCTACAACGATTAAGAACTTTCCTTCACGGAAATCCTCGATAGCTTCTTCGATGGTGTTTAATTGAATCTCGCTCATATTTATTGATTATTTATATCCGAGTTATTTTTTTAGCAAATGTAATGAATATATCATATTGATCAGCTCCTTACTGGTCTTTTGTACCATAACGATATCATGCCGTAGCAATTTACGTTGGTACGTAGCCAATAGGTAGATCGGCAATCCCAGTGGGAAGAAAATACCGATAGCCAAAGCAAGTTTCCCGTTTATATGCTTGCTTAGCTTATTATTGTAACCTCCGATGACCGGGTAGTCCATCAATTTATTCAAGAGCAAATTCTGGTCGGAATTACTTAATTCCTCCACGATATTTTCCGTGTCTTGAGCTAACAGTTCCGCTGTGTTATCTTTTCCTCCTTGTTTCCAAAATGTCAGATAATTGATCCAACGTTTATGGTTTGTCAGATAAGTCGTACTTTCTTCCACCAATTTCTCCAGTTGGGGGAGGGTGGCCTCATAATCGGGGGTGTATATGATCACCTCTTTCCGTTCCACTTTTCGCCCTTCACGCTTACCTATTAAGTTCTTCAAGGCATTCACGTAAGTGTCGGCATTCAAGATAACAGAATCTTTTACCGCTTTATAGGTTAGGAATATACCCATAGGTGTTAGGACCACGGAGCTAAGCCACATACCTTCCCATGCGTCCCAAACGCCGTCGCGTGCCATCTTGAAGCCCATATTATCTATAATATAATAGAAGATAAACAAGATTACCGAGATAACGACCGGCACGCCCAACCCTCCTTTACGGATGATGGCTCCTAAGGGCGCTCCGATAAAGAAGAACATGATGCAAGCGAACGATACCGTGAATTTCTTATGCCATTCCGTCAAGTGGCGGCGTACCTTATAGGCCTCGTCGCCAACCGTGGCCGCGCGGAAATAATAGTCGGTCTTGATATTCTCGATCGAGGATTTGGCCCGACCTAATAAGGCGGCTTGGCTACTCGCTGCTTGCGCTAGGTAAAGACTGTCGAAATCCAACTGGATGGTAGGAGTGATTACCGGCAATTTTTCCTGCTGCTCGTCTGGTTGCCCCTCGGCTTCACTCTCTTTTTTAGCCCGTAAGGACTTTAGTGTTTTTACGTATGAGGCATCGTAAATGCTTTTTGCGTTCACGTCCTTGATGCTATCCAAGCGTACGCCCATCGAATCGATAGAGGTTTGTAAATCCTTCAAGTTTTTTCCCATATATTGGTTCTGCATGAAAGATTCGTCGGTACGGTTGAAATTCGCGTCGAATTCAATCAAGATATCTTTGCTGCTGAATGATTCTCGTCGATAGGGGACGGCGGTTCTCGCTTGCGTCGTGTTGGCTTGGCTTTTACCTACGTTCTCGAAAGATTCTCCGTTAAATAAAGATAGGACAAGGAATAATTTATCGGCGGATGTCTTTAGCCGTCCGGAGTCCGCTACGATTACACGGGCGTTATTGAATCCTTCCGAATAATCATAGATCATCACGTCTTTTAATAAACCGTCCTTCGGGTCCTTTTTCTTCACATATACGTTGAATCCGGGAATATCTTTGTAGAATGAACCTTCCGGAATATCCAATTCCGGTGATTTCTGGCGCATGGAATATAATAATGTATATAGCTTGGCTTGGACAACGGGCATTACGTTGTTTTGGAAGAAAAAGGCGCCCACGCTCACGAATAGGAGCGTTACGATCAAAGGACGCATGATATGTATCAATGATACCCCGGCAGACTTCATGGCCAGTAATTCCAGACGTTCCCCTAAATTTCCAAAAGTCATTAATGAGGCTAATAGAATAGCCAAGGGAAGTGCCATCGGGACAAGAAACAAGGCCGCATACATAAACATCTCCGCTAATACAGGGATACCAAGGCCTTTTCCCACCATATCGTCGATGTATCGCCAAAGAAATTGCATCAATACAATAAACAGACAAATACCGAATGTCATAAGAAACAACGGCAGGAATGTCTGCAGCATAAATGTATATAATCGTTTTATTCTCAACATTGCCTAATCTGGTTGAAGTGGCAAAAGTAGTGTAAAAAACGATAACACCCCACAGATTTCTGTAAAACTACTCTAAATACCAAGCGTTCGCTTCAAATCTTCCACTTGCGAGTCCCATAAATTAATGGAATCTTTTTTCTCCCCGGGTTCGGAGAAATCCGTAATCTCAAGTGCCGTAGAACCTGTTAATTCGATCGTGTGGATTATAAATTCGAAATAAGCGTTCTCATCTTCCTCGTCTACCCAGCGGTAACGGATAAAGTTCTCCGGCTTGGAGTCGATCACTGTTGCCTCTTGGGCCTCTTTACTCCATTTAAAGGTATAGAGATTATCATTTATAATGACCTCGTCGGCGAACCAAGCGGAAAGTCCCAAAGCGGTGGTTAGGTGATTCCACAGGCTTCGTCGTGAAACTTTATCGAAAATGTATTCGATATGAAACTTCTCTTTCTTCATTGTTCTTATCCTTATATTTGCCGCAAGATACGTAAAAGATTTGAAAACGACTAATTTTAATGATGAAAAAAGTATCTAATAACTAACTGTTTAGGTGGAGACCTTAAAAATTAAGCGAATTTTTTTATTGAAAATGTTGTGTAATTCAAAAATAACCCCTACTTTTGCACCGTCAATAAGAGAAACAGTGACAATAAAATGATGGCGAGATAGCTCAGCTGGTTAGAGCGCATGATTCATAATCATGAGGTCCCCGGTTCAATCCCGGGTCTCGCTACCTAGAAAAGGAGGTCGATTTTTCGATCTCCTTTTTTTATGTCCTTTTTTCTTTTGCTATCAGATGGTCTTTTGGGAGGATAAAAAAACCTGAACAATCTTTCTCGTAAACGATCTTGATTGTTCAGGCAAAATAATTATGTAACCTCGCGGTTATGTTAATTAGGTTTGCCTACATCATAATTTAAGGGTAATTATATATGTAAGCAGGGTCATAGGGTAAAATTTCGCAAATTGCTTTGCTTGATTTATAAATACAAAGATATGTATGTCTAAATGTTTTGAGTGATGGTATTTGTCTCAATAGGAGAATGTATTTCTATCATATAGATAACGCACGCCTCGGAAATCATCTGAAGCGTGCGTTTAGCATATAAAATTTAAATCTAGTTACCCTTGTTTATGTAGTGACCCTGCTGTGATTTTTATATGCTTACCCTAATGTCTGTTGCGAATATATTCATAATATTCATAGGTTGTATCTTTATTTGATCGGTATTTATATCAGCTTAGTGTGTAAAACTATCAACAGGTGGAGTGAACCTTGTGATGAAGCGGGTTTTCGTTAGTGTTTAAATAAAGTTAAGACGGTGTTCGTGTCAATATCATGGGTATTCCTATCACGGAGAATGCGGTTTTTGAGAGAAAAACAGCGCACGCCCGAAATTCTCTAATCTCGTGACGTGCGCCAAAGCATATAAAAATTGAGGGTATCTTAATTCATTGTTATATGTTGGATAACGGTTGCCCAGTCAGCAATTGTAATATTAGCCGAAACTTCTCCGGAGTACTTGAAAGTGATCTCGGTGCGTTTTCCGGGGGTTGCAGCGAATAATTCTCCATTTTTGTCTTTTTCGCTAGAAAAAATAAGATTGCCGTCCTTGTAAAGCTCTACCGTTATATTTTGAGCCGGAAAAATGGCTTGGGTTTCTGTTGTCAAATTACCTTTTTCGTCAAAAGAAGCGGGGAAAGCGAATTCAACCTCTTCTCCTGTTGGGTTGCCATTGTAGTCCAATGAGCTTTTTGTATTTTTAATTCGATATTCAAAATTTCCGGCATTACTCCCTAGATACTTGATCAGTCCTTTTGTTGAAAGCTGGAAAATTGAAGTTTTGCGAATGATTTGTAATTCGTTTGATACGGTGGATTTTGTTGAAGAGTTCTTATGAAGCGTAACTTGTCCATAGAACAAATCGCTCGGAATATTAGCTATGCCGTTATTCTCTTTTAGGCTGACTTGCAAATCGGATATAATATTGGCTTTGCTCATGTTTGAAATCTCTTCGTTTCCAGAATTGATTCCACTCCATGCGATCACGGTTATGTCATTACTGTTCGGACAGTTAATGTCTATAGCCCGGCGAGATAAAATTGTAGATTTGTTTACATTAATCTGCTCGAAGAAATCGTTGTTTTGATCGAAGACAAATAATGTAGCTCCATTCACCTCTCCCTTGGTCGTAATGTCGTTACCATCTGAATTCATTGCTTTTAATACCACGGAGAATGGTACTTCGGCTTGTTCAATAACCTCACTTGTTGTTGCTACTACGTCATTTGAATCATCCGTGCAAGCGGAGAATGACAAAACTGTTAAAATAACAGAAACCGCAAATACGCAATTTGCGAAAAAATTACCCCTTTTCATGACCCTACTTTTTATATGCTTTACCCTTAATCTAAGTGACTTGGTTTTTTTGACCGCCCCTCAACGGTCTTTCCTTATCACTACATCGCAAATGTATGTATAAAAATCATAGGTTGTATCTTTTGTGATGGGTATTTTTATCAAAAAAGTGGGTAAAACTATCATTATACCTCTATATTCCTCTGTTGATGCATGTTTCGGATGATGATTAAATAATGTTAATGGGTTTATTCCTGTCAATTTGAGTGGTAAATATATCATCGCTGGTCCTTATTGATAGCCTTGCCTCTGTTGTGTGATAGGAATGCAGTTGCTGTTAACGTCTATTAAAACGACAGTAAAAAACGTTCGTTTAAATCTTGCGTTTTCATGTGCATAAATTATGAAGTCTCATTGATAATCATGTTATTTTTTTCTATTATTTTTATCCAACTGAATAACTGAAATTTAAATAAAATTTTTTTGACCTTTGTAAGGCTGCAAAAAGTTGAAGATAAAAACGCAAGATTTAAACGAACGTTTTTTACTGGCGTTTTATATAAATAACATCTTAATAATCAATGATATGAGATCAAAAGGTTTTAAAGCGAAATTTATGATGGCATTTTGGGGCTTGTTCGTTGAAGCTCATTATATTGCTGCGAACAATGATACAATGGAGGGCTCTCAAGGAATTCTACCTTTTATCATTTTACTGATAGTGTCCATATGTGTAATAGCTTTTTTGAGTTATTATATGTATAGGTTGAAGAAAGAGAATATTGCCAAAGGTGGTGAGCTTATGGCGAGAAACGATGAGCTTCTTCGGTCTGTCGATGCGTTAAGCGTAAAAAATCGGGAGATCCAACAAATGTTGGTCAATAAAATCCGTGAGACTGATAATTGGAATAGGGATAATGAGGTAGAACGGGAGGATTTGAAAAAGCGCCTTGAGGAAATGGAAAAGCTCCATAATTCGTTTTTTGTTGAAACGATTCATGAAATGCGTACTCCACTATCGCTTGTGCTTGGTTCGTTGAGTGAGTTGTTGCAACGTAAAAATGATATTGACTCTAGTGAAGCGACTCAATTATTGTCTGCTTACCGTAATACTTTGGCTCTTCAAGACCTTATCGAGCAATTGCGAAATACCCGTCATGGAGATGACGTGGCAAACCATCTTCGGATAGCTCGTTATGACATGATCAGTATAACAAAGCAGATTTGTGATTTATTCGTGGACTGGATAGCCATGAATAATGTGGAATTTCATATTAATACCCAAACCTCTGTTCTTTGGGTCTGGATAGATCGTCGGAAGATGGAGTTTGCCTTGCGTGTACTTTTATCTAATGCGTTAAAAAATACCTACCGCTTTGGAAAGATCTCGATCAATATTTCCGTGGTACGCTCGAATGGTAAGGCTTATTGTTCTTTCTCTATCCAAGATGATGGGTTAGGAGAAAGCGAAAGTACCCGTTTGGGTTTGAAACAGATCGTGGATATGACAGAATCCTCCGGCGCTATTTTCGAAGGAATTTCATCGGAGGACGAGACGGGAACCCAATATACGATATTGATTCCATTGGGGAGAAGCCATTATATGGAACGTGCCGTGGAATTCATCGAGCCAGATGGTGATCTGGTAAAGCTGAATGAGATGCAGAAGGAGGAGATCGCCGAGTTGATCCAAGTTGTTCCGAAAAAGAAAGAGACCGGGAAGAAAATGTTGGTGATTGATGACAGTGATCAGATCCGTTGGTTCCTGCGTCATGTTTTTGCCAGTGAGTATCATGTTTCGGAAGCTCATAATGGCCAGGAGGGTGTAGAGATCGCGCGAGTTGAACGGCCGGATTTTATTTTATGTGACGTGATGATGCCCGTTAAAGATGGGCTTGCTACCTGTCGTGAAATCAAAGGCATCCCAGAATTAGCGCAAGTGCCGGTTGTCTTGCTAACCGCAAAGGTAGAGAGTGAGGATGTTATAGCCGGCATTGAATGTGGCGCCGATGATTATATAACCAAGCCATTCGATGTAGAGGTGTTACGAAGTAAGGTAAACAGTTTATTGAAACGTAGGGATGAGATGAGACGTTTCTATACGTCGAATTCTGTAGGTGCGCATCCCGAGGGAGAGAAAACGGTAAAGAAAGATGATTCCCCTTCCAATCTTTTTATGGATGCGGTTATCTCAACGATCGAGAAACATTTGGATGACCCTAGTTTTGAGGCGAAGATTTTGGCGGATTCTTTAAACATGAGTCTCCCTACATTATATAGAAAGATAAAACTCTACTCGGATAGTAGTATATTGGAGCTTACCCGTATGGTACGTTTGAAGAAAGCCGCCGAGCTGATCAGTATGCAGCGATACTCTATCCAAGAGGTTTCGGAAATGGTCGGCTTCAACGATACCGCCACTTTCCGTAAGCGTTTTACGGAACAATACGGCGTCACTCCTTCACAGTATCTGCCGGGTAAGAATTAATCGTTTTGCCATTTCCCGAATAATCGTCGGGGAATGGCAAAATTTTTTATTTGTTTTTTGAAACGATATTTTTCAACCTCTTTTTGATAGCCTTACAACGGTGCTAATCAGCCCGAAAATATCCCGAATGAAAATTTATAGTTTTACCTCTTATTTATGAAAGTAACACCTATTTACTTTTTTTTATCGTCCAAATACCTTTGCAATGTCATTAACGAACAACAGATTGGTCATGGGGAAGATTTGAACAAAGAGTTCTTGTTATGTGACTGAAAACTTAAAAAGCAATTGAGAAAGAAAGGTTTATATAAAAGATTTATTAACTCATAAAATTATATGTATATGAAACTTAGAAATTTATTATTCGGGACAATGATCGCTTGCGTGTTCGCGGCGTGTTCAAACGAGGATGATCCTATCCCTAGCGTGGATCCGACACCTACACCGGAAGCAGGCACCGCTGATCTTACGATTGTGGTGAAAAACTTAACAAAGAGCACACAGACAAAAGCCGGCGAGGATGAGAACGCCAAGGAAGGCGAAGCTAAGATTTACAATTTATTTGTAGCCCTTTATAATGAAGACGGAACATTCTTACAAGTTAGTGATCTTACAGCTAATGAGGATGAAGAGGTTACTGATTCAAACAATGAGATTCAGTTTAAGGGATTAAAGGCTGGTGCTTCTTATCGTGCTTTGGCTTTCGCGAATGTTCCAAAGGATGCTCTTACCGCAACCGCTAACTCTTTTGAGTTGACATCTGCTTACTATGTCTTTTCCGGAGAAGGAGCGAATGGGTTACCTATGAGTAGTGGTATTAGCCCTAAATTCACTCTTGCCGAAGGTGAAAATTATTATGGTTACTCAAACACTACAGGAGGACACAGTATTGAATCTGGAAAACCTTTAGGATTAATTAGAAATGTGGCTCGTGTGGAATTGAGTGCCCTTGATTTGGATATGACTAAAGTCAAGGTTGATGGTAGTCAAAAAATACAAATCAGGAACGATTAAGTTTGTGCCTAAGGATGTTTTTGTATTACATGGTCGTACAAAAGCTAAGGTGGCAGACCAAAGCCAAAGTAATACAGAGTGGTTCAATCTGCCAGATAAGGTTTGGGGTAATATTGCCACTACTTATGAAACTGCTCATGGAGATGATTATTATTCCGGGACTAACTCTAGTAACTCATTCGGCCGTTTTGCTGGAACTGTCGATGCTGCTAATTATATAAAGGCATTGAGTACAGCAGAAACAACATATACTCAGAATTGGGATGGTACTGCTATTACCGGAAGTAAAGCAATTACTCTTGCTAATTCTTTATATTTTTATGTGTTGCCTAATGATCAGACAAAAGCGGCCAGAGAACAAGAAGATCCGGAAGAAGAAGGCCCGGCTTCCGTCTTGGATAAAACAACTTTGGCATCCGAATTGGTAATCAGTGGTGAAGTTTATATAAAAGCTATAATGAACGATAACACATCTTGGACATTCGGCGAAGAGAGTACTCCTGTATTGCGCTATTGGCCGATAAAGATTGGGATCGATGGATTAGATAGTGAAGACACATATTATGGTCAGGTACATAGAAACGTGGTTTATAACATTTCTGCTACTATCGCAGGTAATGGTTATGCAGATCCTACTCTTCCTAAGGGGGATCCTACAGCTGACTTGTTTGTAAAGACAATGGTTATGAACTGGGGTACAGCCACTCAAGCTCCTGTTATCGAATAATACTTATTCTTTGAATAATAATCAAAAGGCATTCTCTATCAACAGGGAATGCCTTTTGTTATATATATCAATGTCCGTTGGCTGAATTAGAAAGTTAAAAGATTTATGTTTAAGAAGTTGTTCTCCCCGGACACGCACCAGACATCGTTCTATGTGTAAATAATCTAAATCATCTACCATATCTACCATTATTTATGTAATCTTTTGATTGTAAATAATTTATCTTATGGTGGTAGATAGTGAACATCTACCACTACAAACTTCGATCTACCATCATTAGGTTACCGGAAAGATTAGCACGAACAATTACTACTAACGATAAATAATGTATAACATTCTGTATTTCAATAAATAATAGTTTTTGCATAGAAAAACAAAAGTTTTGCTATAGAGAAACTTTTGTTTCTTCAGTATGAAATAAAAGTTTCTTCAGTATGAAACCACTAACTTCACCTATTGAAACTCTTATTGGCTTTAATCCCTTTGTCTGTCTCTTATGAAATCGTCAAATACTAAATATACGAGTCCGCAAGCTTGAGAAGTGATTTTTTTTGCGTTTCCCATTAAAACATGGTAGATGCAGAATGAAAATTGTAGATGTTATTCCATCTGCAACCACTATATAACATATTTATTTACAATAAGTATGAGGTTGAATTGTAGATATTGTAGATGTTCTCATGAAATAATATTCCGGCTCTTAGGTTCAAGACATATGGGATCGCTATCATAAGGAAAGGATAGTAAATTTTGTAGTCTCCGAATCAATTTATAACCAGAATTATATATGCAAAAAAGGCACTCCCGGTAAAAGGAATGCCTTTTGGTTGTTATTCAGAAAATAGATATTATTCGACAACTGAAGATTGATTTGCGTTGCCCCAATCAAGAACCTTTGTCTTAACAAACAACTCAACAAAGTCTGTTGGAGGAACAGTAGGATCATCATATCCTCTACCGGCTAAAGTTGCGTCAATACTGTAAATTATATTACGATGGATCTTTCCATCCTTTAAATACTCAGCCGTAGCTGCTGCCATTTCATTCGTCGCAGCAATTTTAATAGGCCAATATGCTGTTTTCTCCGCATAGTTGTATACTGCATCACTTCCGCTCTTTTTAGCATTTTCGAGCTTATAAGTACCTTTAACTACAATTTCAGTTGCAAGATCCTCTGGTTTGAAATTTTCAGCACCATTCATTTCACGAGCAGCCTTAACTTGGGGATTTTCGAACACATAGAATTTAGGGGCGATTGTGATAGTCGCAGACACACCATCTTCAGTTGCGATATTCTGTACCAATGCGGTGGCTGGTAAACTGGCCTTGTATCCTTCAATAATAGAACCTCTCATATTCGTAAACATAGCGTCATCATTCACGAAATCTCCTCTATAACCTGAAGCATAATCTGTAGCATTAGCAGCATAAGTTGCGGACACATTACCCCATACGGTATTGCTAACGACATTCCACCAGCTATTGCCATTACCCATATCTGCTGCATTGGACTTCGTCCGCCCATGCATGATGAATACACATTCTGGTACAATCGTCGCAATTCCTTCAACGTATACATCTTTTGCAGCTCTAGTCATGTCTAAGCTAAGTCCCGTAAAATCAATGCGCGCTACATTTCTTATCAAGTACAAGGGATCTGCTACAAGAATATGTTCACCTTCTCCCGCTGTTTTAGTATATCCATAATAGTTTTTACCTGCTTGTAAAGTGAATGGATCAGACAAACCACTACTCATTGGTAAATAGTTTTCTGCGAATCCGGCAGCTGGCATCGTATATACAGGAGATACAAAGTTGTCAATTGTTGTACCAGCCAGTGAGATTTCAGGCATATTAGCAAATGCGATAGCACGTAATTGCGCACCTTCTGTCAGTCCGGCAAATTGAACCTCATCATTATCCGCAGCAGCATCCTCATTGGCAATATCAGAGGTTGAAGCGACAAGCGCTCCAGTTTCAGCATCATAAAGAGCAACTGTTAAGTTTGTAATTTTAGCTTCATTTTCAGTCTGTGTCCCCTCCGCTGCAGCTTTAGTCAAACTTCTAGCCACATTTTTCACAGAAATAGTCAGTGTTGCGTTATTTTCCCCTGTTTGCGGTTGATCCGGTCCTACGATAGGATCATCCTCGTTTGAACACGCCGCAAACGCGCAAGCGATCATTGTCCCGAATAATAAATTTCTAAGTTCTATTGGGGAATGGTTATAGGGGGTTGTTCTTTAGTTGATTAGGCTTTTGTTGTGTGAAGGGAAGTAACAACTCAGTAGTATTAATTACCCTCAACGTTACTTCTTTAATCGAGGTTTTTATTACATTTGCCGTATGATCTCCCGTCAGGGCGAGACTCCGCTGGAAAAAACAATTTATGTATTGAAGAATATGAAATCTATTTGATATGTCCCCATTTAAAGAAAAAGAGGCATACTTCCGACGCTTGCTCGACGTAGCGAATGTGAATGCCTTGTCCCCCAAGGAGCGTGCGACGTACGATGAGAATCTGAATATCTACCGTGACTGGAAGGCCACGATGGAGTACGCCGTGGAGGAGGCGGAAACAAAAGGTAAAGCAGAAGGTGAGCGTTTGGCTACCCTACGCAACGCTCGTAACATGAAGAAAGCCGGTGTCGATCTTTCATTAATCGCCGAATGCACGGGGCTTTCGTTGGAAATAATACAAAGTCTCTGATCTGATAAGCCAGTTGCGGACTGAAACTATAGCGGATGACACGGATCTTGGGGAGAAGTATCTTTCTTGATCCGTGCCATACGAATCTGAAGTAATATCCGTCTCATGCGTCTAATACGCCATTAAACCGGTCTATTGCCTGTCTTTTACTAGCATCGATGATTTTCGCGTATACTTGTGTGGAGATGATGTTCCTGTGTCCTAGTAATTTACATACTGTATACAAGTCAATGCCAAGAGCTAGTGAAAGAGTGGCGAAAGTATGGCGGCTTACGTGAAAGGTCACTTTCTTGTTCTTGATGCCGGCGGCTAAAGTCCAGCCTTTTAATACCTGACATATAATCGTGAGGCTAGGTAGATGGAATATCAAGCCGAGCCTGTCATTGTCATTCTCATTCTCCCTTGCGGGAAGGTATTTTATCGCTTCCTCGGACAATGGGAGATAAATAGCCTCTTTCGTCTTTCTTTGTATGATTTGTAAACGGAATTTATCATTTCCTTCTTTTTGCATATCTTCCCATCTAAGAGCGGTCAAGTCGCTGATCCGGAGTCCGCAGAAAACAGGCAGAACAGAAAAGCCTTTTTTTACCTCTGGGCATACGCAATCTGTCCGGATTAACCTCTTTAGTTCCTCTAGGGTCAAATAAGTACGCAGGCTGGTAGGTTTGTGAGGTTTTTCGTCTGTATCCAGCAAACTACAAGGATTCGAGAGGATCAGTCCTTTTTTGACCGCCTTATTGAGTGTGACATTCAGGAGCCGGTAATAACCGTGAATCGTGAAGTCGCTTTTGAGGTAGGGTTGTTTACGCAAGTGAGCGATGAAACCTTTCACGAAACCGGTATCTATGTCCTTAAGCAGGCATTGCGGCATATAGTCTCTAAGATGATTGGCCAGACTTCTTAATCGTAGGGAATAGGCTTTGTCGCCATGCGCAGATTTATCGGTGGACAATTCCGAGAGGAATTCTAAAAAGTGTTTTTTCCCGAGCCCGTTTATCATACGGACACCGTAAATCTCGTTCTGAAGATCAATGATCCGTTGTGCCTTGATACTATTGGCCAAGGCGCAAAGTGATCCGGTTCTTATCACGGTCTTCAGGGAAACGTTCCGGGGTGAGGTAGAGCTTGAGGAATTCATAATACCTCTTCCCTTTGTAATAGATGTCCAGATATATGGACAGGTTCGCGTTCGACAGTTTCTTGAACCGGAGCTTTACGGGCTCTTTCGCTTTTATCTCATTCTTTTTTTCTTGCCATGATTTTGCTGAATTTAAGTGATTATGTATATTTGTTACTAGGATGATCCGAGTACCACCCCGGTAGCATAAAATACACGGATTGAGCCTGTTTTTTTGTAGGTGAAAGTTGCAAAAGGTAGGGAAACCTATCACTTTTATGAAATTGATACATTTGTCTCTTATTATAGAGAGTTCTGCCTATCAGCACCACGATATATCCTTTCTATTTTTGTCACATATTAATGTGAGAACAAAAAATATTATACTATGAGATTCAAGAAATACATTCTTTTATCGTTGGTGCTATGCGGATTTGCCGCTTGTTTCCGATGATAATGAAATAGAAATTCCAAAGGCTCCTGTCTTAGAGAAAGCTCAACTAGCTTTGGCTATCAAGAGTGAGGAAGGGGCGGTTACGAAGGCCGGAGAAACTACTCCAACGGATGCGGACGTGAATACGCTAACGGTTGGGGTGTTTGGAGTTGATGGATGGAGTGTGATATATACAAAAGATGCTACTCCTAACTCTGATGGGACAAAGGATGTCGGTCCGCAAGAAGTGTATGCGGGTGAAGCTCATGTAGTGGTTGTGGCGAACGCTGCCCCTGTTATCCAAACCGAATTGGCAAAGGCTAAGGATATAACTGACTTTATTGAAACAACAATCAATCTGTCTGACGAGACTTTGACAAAAGGCTTGACGATGAGTAGTAAAGTGTTTACCGTAACGCTAATAGCCAATACCATCAATTATATCGGTTATGCTAAGAATATTGGTGATATAATAACGATAAATGAGACTTCAGGTAAGGAAATTTGTGGGGGAGGCCCCGTTCCTTTGGTTCGTAATGTCGCTTCGATCGCTTTAAAAAAAGTAGAGACAAGCAATCCGGAAAACGCAAATTATAAAAAGTGTATCCTTCCTTTTAAAGGAGGTCTTTATCGCTAGCGCTAAAGGTGTTTCAAGTGTGGCTTCTAAAGAAGAGTGGGGAGCGATAGAGAAAATAATTGATTTTACAGATCCGGCTCTTGGATATTTAAAATATATGGTTGGTCGAGAGTTTTCAGAGAATATTGACGAAGGTTCTTACAAGAAAGGGGCTCAGGCGTTAAAAGAGATGTTAGTTCAAGAAAATACAACAAGTGATGAGGCTTTGAATCATGAATTTTATGTTTACGAGAATACAAAGGGTGAGGTGAAGTCCGGTGAATCTAACGTCAATGAGGCTTATGCCAACCATACCTTATTGATCGTAAAAGGTGATTATACCTATCTCCCGCAAGGTGCGAAAGAATCTATTACGAAAGAGAATTGTTATTATGCGATTCCTGTCGGAGAAGAAGTGACGATTGATGGCACGGAAAAAAGGAGTAAGTTTTACGTCCAACGTAACTACAAATACGAGATCTCTTTAACGATTATCGGCCCCGGTTCCGAGATCCCATACGACCCGATGATCTCCACCAATGTGAGCGCATCCGTGAAAGTGGAGCCATGGAACGTGAAGACTATCCATGAGGAAGTAGAATAAAAAGCAATATAGGGTAAAATAATTGATAAGAAAAAATTAGGATTATGAAACACATACTGTTTACAAAGGAATTGCTTCTCTTGGTTGTGGCTTTGTTCGCTATTATAGCGACTAGCTGCATCAAGGAGGATTTGGATCAATGCTATACGCTCAAACTGAAGGTCGAGAATATCAAGGGAGACGATATAACGGAATACGGATGGATGGAATCTACCGATCTGTATATATTCGACGAGAATCTGAATTACTTGGAGAAACGTCGCTTGGATAAGAACTTTATCCGTTCTCGCAATGAGATTGTTTTGGATGGCTATACCGCCGATCGTAGTTTACGTATCGTGGCATGGGGCAACGTGAATGCCTTGGGTGAAAAGCAATCCGTATCGGAGGCCCAGACCATAGAGGACTTGAAAGTGATGTTGAAAAGCCAAGATGGTTTGGCAGTTACCCCGGACAGCCTTTATTATGGTAGCGAACAAGTGTTGACAAAAGCCGGAGGCGTAGCGAAGGAGACTGAGATCGTGATTCGTCCGAAAGTGGGTACGGTCACGATCGAGACCCGAGGGTTGCAAGAGCAACTCGGCAGGATGGGGTTGAGAAGTTCCGTGGATTGCGACTTCTACTTGAATAATACATTAAGTGGTTTTGATTACCGTGGTACGCAGATTGGCGATAGCGTATATTATAATCCGGAAGGTGCGTGGAACGAGTCCGGGGTTGAATGGATAACCCCTACTATGCAAACCGCTTGTCCGGGACAGGATATGGCTGTGTCGATAAGCGCCAATGGAGTCTCGTTAGGCTCGGCCAAGGTAGACGAGAACGGTGATCCTATTTATACGAGCGCGGGAGAGAATACCCATCTGATCCTTGAATGGGGTGAGGGCGGAACCTTATCCGTCCGGGCAACCGTTCGTCCTTGGGGAGTAGTGGAAGAAGATATTCCGATGCATTAAAGGGTACCTCATCATATATAATTAAGAAATACGATACGAACATGAAATTATTAGCGAACATATTTTTATCCGGTTTGGCGATTCTCGCTTGTGTGAGTTGTTCTAAAGATGAGGATCCGGTTCTTTCCTTAGAAGGCGCTAAGCTGTCCGTCGCTGTCAAGGCGTCCGGTACGGCTACGAAAGCCTATAACCCCAATGACGTGAATGAGTTGGAGGGTGAGGCTTATATCAATAATTTGGCAGTGGTAGTATTTAATGAGACCGGCACGGAACTGCTCGGTTATAAATGGGAGGCTCTTTCCGGGGCGGAACATTCCGCCATAATAGCCGATGTGCCGACAACGAAGGCTGTCCGGGCACGGATCATTGTCTTGGCGAACGTGCCGAGAGATTTATTATCTACCATTTCTACCTACGATGAGTTCCAGACTCGCTTGGTAGACCTCTCCTCGCAATCGCAAACGAACCTAACGATGAGTAGTCAAGTGATCGTTACAAAATCCGCTTTATCTGAGGAAGATAACTATTTAGGATATACGGATCTTGGCGATCAGAATGTGGATGGCATCTCCGACCCGATCCTTTTGACCCGTGTAGCCGCACGTATTGATTTGGTGAATATATCCACTCGTTTTGCCGGAACGCCGTTCGCCGGACGTGAGGTGCGAATCGATGCGGTAGGTATCTACAATATGAAGACAAAGTCTTACTATTTCAGTGAGGCGGATTGGGGAGACAGAGGCTCCCGATGCCGTGCGAAATTCGGAGGATACCTCGTTCGAGGATCTGTTGGTAAATGATGGCGCTTCGATATCCAATACGCCATTCGTTCATTATGTAATGGAAAATATGAAAAGCGACGATCACACGATGATCGCCGTAAAAGCTACCTTGCAGGGGAATTCCAGTTATCAAGACCATACGAAAATCTTCACGGCGGTGATCAATGCGGGTGGCTTGCAGAACGGCTATGATCATAATTTCATCCGTCGCAACTACGTTTACCGTCTCCGTATTTATTTTGACGGCGAAAGTTTCGACAATATTCCCGTAACGCCAGACCCGGGCCCAGGTCCGGATCCGGAACCCGAGGTAGATACCAACTTGAATATAGCCGTGCAGGTAGTAGGCTGGGGCCCGGTAATGCAGCATCCGGTAATAGACTAAGTAATGGAATCATAGGGAATGAAATTTAGTATAAACAAGAAAAAACAAAAGGATATGAAACTAAGACATTTATTATTAGCCTCTTTCGCCGCATGCACTTTTGCCTCCTGCTCGGACGATAGCTCGAATGGCATCGAGATACCGGAAGAGAACTATCAGATGATAGATGCGAATGTCTCTCTTACCGCTACGGCTTTGGATGGGATACAGACAAAAGGTGCAACGAAAGAGGGCGGTGATGCTGTGCTAGAATCTGGCAGTAATAACGAGCAATTTATTAATGAACTAACCGCCTATTTGTTTTATGTAGACAATGGGGAGAACGAGGATGCATACAAATTCGCCGCAATGAAGACGGTATCCTCTACTGATGGTAATTCCGTAAAGACTATTGAAGATATTGTCGTTAAGGTAAAAGCTACGGCGGCCGGCGAACTTTCTGATACGCAATTGGCGGTGGTCTTTTTAGCGAATACGAAACTTGCTACGCCTCCTTCTAATTTGGGGGATGTGAAAACTGCCGAACTTGAAGATCTCGTTGATTTTACGCATGTGCATCCAGCGCCAGGTGTTACGCAAACGTATGTGCCGATGTTCAGCCAGATAGTTACGATTGGTGGAGGTGAGCATCAGTTGCTTGCTGGGACAAAGTATGATAACTGGGTGAAAGGATCTACGGCCCCTTCTATTATATATACAAACAATGCGACAGTAGGTGCAGCACATAATGAGATTGAGAAAAAAAGTGAAGCGGCAGAATGGACTGAAAATGGTTCCTCTTATGATCCGGCAAATATTCTATCTGCTGATAAAATCCCATTAACCCGCCATGTAGCCCGTGTCCAACTTCAAGCTATTGATTGCGACTTCAAGAACAATTATGCTGATGCGTCATTTGAGTTGACACATGTATATATTGCGAACGCTAGCAATACTTCTCTTATCTATGCTGACGCAAAACCGTATAGTTTGGACAATGCTACCACATATTCTCATGGTTGTAGCTATAAGCGGGATGACTATTTCTTAGTGAAAGGTAAGAATGATGTAGCTTCTTTACATTGGACAATGGATGGAGGGGTAGACATCAAAATGACGGGTCATAGTCATTCTTCTAATTTGAACGGCGATGGTTCCATAAATTATAATGGTGACAGTTGGTTCTCTTTTGATGATCAAACGGTTAGTGGTGATGAATATGGACATAAAGAGATGCCTCAATTTTATGTGTTTGAAATGAGGGGGAATAAACAGATGTTTGCAGATGATCCGAATAACGGTGATTCTCTATCTGGAATGATACAGACCATGTTAATTCTTCGGGGCAATTGGTATCCAAATGGAAAAACGGAAGGACTCGGTAATGATATGGTTAAAAGAGATCGCTACTACCGTATACCAATTAAGCAAGATGCGACTAGTGGCATTATTGGTGTACAACGTAATACCATCTATAAGATATACGCTACGATAACCGGTGAAGGCTCTAAGGATCCCGACACAAGCGAGTTGAACGCTTGTATCAGTTTTAGCATTAAGGTTGAGCCTTGGACACTCATCACGCAAACTGAGACAGACGTGAATTGATAAAACTCTTTCATAACGATTAATAGCGAGAACGGGGTTCGGAATTTCCGGACTCCGTTTTTTGTCCTATGATGGATGGATTTGCGCCCTGCATAGGTATCCCTATCGCCTAAGATAGCTTTAGCCACACCCTCAAATGCCTATATTCAATATGCTAGTTTTACCCCTTAAAGTTGAAAGTTACGCCTATCGTGCCGAATAATGGATTCCTCTAATTTTGCTAGTGTAAAACAAGAGAAAAATTCAATCCATTATGAAAATAAAGAATATACTAGCATTATTATGCTTCCTTTGCATCGGAGTGTCTTGCTCCATGGAAGACGATATTTTGAGTGGTGTGGATACGAAAGGACCTGCAGGTATCGATGCCACAGAGCTTTATGCCTCATTAGATCTCTCTCTCCTTGTAAGGAATTCGAATGTTACTACGAAAAGCTCTGAACTTACTGGGCCAACTGACGGAACTGAGGAGAATATGACGAAGGATGAGAGATCTGTTTCTGATTGTTACATCGCTATCTTTAAGTATGATTCCAAGACTAAGAATGTAGGGGACTTTTTAACCTTCTTATTATTCCTCGAACGGATCGATAAGCGAATCCCTAATTTTTAAGATTCCAAAAGATAAATCAGAGCGTACGGATCTCAAGATCGTGGTAATCGCGAATGCGGCAGCGTCCGTATCCAGATCTGGCTTAGCTTCAGCTAGCCAGATTTCTTATGCGGATTTAAAGGGTAAGACCTTGGTTGAGGTTCCTAATGTTTTTGTAAAAGTAGGGGAAACTGAAATAGCAAAGGGAGATGGAGGAACCTACCCGGATAATAAAGGAGGTGTCTACGTGAACATATCCGAGAAGATTCTGGGTTTGGATCAACCCGCTAATACGCCTGTCGAGGTAAAACTTATCCAACGTACGGCGGCTATCATGTTGCAGCAGTTTAAGATTCTAAAGTCTGATGGGACTGAGTATGATAATGTGGAAATCAAAGGTTTATCTTTGCTGAATTCTAAGACTATAGGTCAAGTAGCGGGTGAGGTTTCTTCTGGTGAGAAATTATACGGAATGCAATCCGTTAATGGCACTACAGAACGTTTGTATAGCTATGAAAATACCTCATCTAGTCAGCCAACAACATTGAAGATTGATTATGTGTATAATAATGGAGAAACAGGAAGTTGTAGCTTCCCGATAAAGTCCCGTTTGAGTGAGACTTCTGATCCTAGTATAGCTGTATGGGCTGGTTATCTGTATAAGTTAGAGGTGACGCTTAGGAATGCTACTGTTGATGTAACGGTGCAGTGTGTGACACAGGATTGGATTTTTTGATAAGGATCATGAATTTGAGTTTACATTTTAAATAATAGGGTAATAAATAAAAATATTGAGCTATGAGATTGAAAGTAATTTTATTTATGTTGACGTTGGGCTTATTGGGTGGATTATCTGCCTGCTCCTCCGAAGAGCCGATAGATTCTCAGACTTTAGATATGTCTTTAGTTTTATTGATGGGGGATATACAGACGAAGGCTTCGGCTCCTAATTACAAATATGCCACTACAGAGGGAAATCATGATTCAGAATTGCCATGTGGCTGTTTTTGACACGGATGGAAATCGTATCCATTTTCAGGATTTTGCGAATATGGGAGATATGAAAGCTATCGATAATCTATCGGGTTATGAATTGGGGTTGGTTGGTGTGCGTACATTCGGCAAGGAAGATAAAGCGGTGTCGGTGTTGGTTGTGGCAAATGCGGATAATTCATTATTTAACGACTGTGCTACCTATGCTGATTATACCTCAAAAACAATACAAACAACATCTTTTCAATCTTCTCAGTTGGTGAAAATAGGAAAATCGAATACTACTTTAAAATATAATGGGACTAATGAAGCTATTAGAGTCTTATTGATTCAGCTAAGTGCTAAAATAGAATATAAAGGGATCTATAATAAGAATAACAATGACTTGATTAACGATCAATTCTCATTAATAAATGTGGAAGGCTTAAATGCTAGTTCGCAAGTCGCTATTTTTAATACCTCTTCTGTGGAAAATGGAGTTTTCGAGGCATTGACTTACCCTTCGGAAGATAAGCCGACGACGTTCTATACGTATGAAATTAGTGACGCGAATAAAAATATTCTATTGAGTGTACAACAAAATGGGTCAGAGATAAAAAGTTTTTCTTTTCCTGCCAATAAGTTTATAAAGGGCAACTATTACGAGATAAAAGGTCTATATGAACCTTCTACGGAAATAGAATGGATTTTAGAAGAGGTTGGGAACGAGAATGTCGCTCTTGACCCTTTTTGAATAAATAGAAAGTATGTCTAATGGCTAAAAAATCAAGATGATGAAACAATATATTATGTTTTTATTAGGATTATTAATCCTAAGCGCTTGCACAAACGATGAGTATCTGGCTCAAAGAACAGAAGTAGAAGAAGGTATCCCTACGGTGGTGAAATTATCTGTGACGATTCCTATGAGCGGTAAGATTGAGACAAAGGCTTTTTCTGATAGTGGTGTTGCTGATTTATATGTGTTTTCCTTTAAAAAGGATAATGATGAGTTTATAACCGCTCAAAAGTATACGGAACTTTCCGGATCTACCATATCTTTCTCTACCTTGTCCGGAGAACAACGGATTTTTGCGATAGGAAATGTGGATTATGATATGTTTCCGGGACTTTCGGAAAGATTAGAGTCGTGGTTGGGAAATAATCATCCTTCAAAATCTGATTTGACTTCTCTTTTAGCGGAAGTTGGAGGAGATAAAGCGGTCCAGTTTGCGAATACTACCTCATTGGTAAGTGGATTATGGAATAATGAGGATGATACAAAAGATTATTGTACTGTCAAAGTGGATGGGACATTGGTTGAGAAAGGCAAAATTTACTTAAAGCGAGTAGCGGCTAAGGTGACTTTTAAAATTGAAGTGGCAGATGGCCGGGAATTTAAATTGAAAAGTTACCAAGTTTGTGAAGTTCCTAAAAAGGTAAATGTATGGGAAGGTTCTACTTCAGAAGAGATTGTTTCTTATTCAACTCAGGAATTGACAATCTCAAGAGATGAAGGATTTTTTACTTTTTATATGCCTGAAAATATAGCTAATGGAAAAGAGGGTTGTAATTCTGCGGATGATCGTGAAAAATTATCGAAAGGGTCTTTAAGAAATTCACCCCCGGAAGGAAGAGTGTTCACATATGTCGATAAGCCGGCTACGTACGTATTATTGAAAGGTTCTTACTACGCAAAAGATACAGACGGAAAAGAAACGAGTGCGGAAGTTGTATATTGTATTCATTTAGGTTTAGGAGCGGGGAGTAGCGATAAGGTTGATCATAAAGATTTTTCAACAAAGCGTAATATGAATTATACATATAATATTCAGATAGAAGGAGTTGAAAGTATAAAAACGGAAGTTACAGCTACCGATAATAATGTTTGGCGGCAAGAAGGAGATGTAACGGTTTCGGGAGAAGGAAAATCAATTCAATTAGACGCTCATTTTGAGGCAAGAAAAATAACGTTTCATAAATCGGATTTTAAAACTACAGATTTGAGAGTTTACGTAAAAGATCCTCTGACTAATTTCCAATTAACAGAATTCTCGGAATTAAAGGAGGAGTCAAAAAATTGGGTTTCTTTTAAATCTCTAAAAGATGTGCCTGTAGAAGAAACCTATAAATATCCTGATGAGAAGCACGTGAGTGAATTGCTTTCTGTTGAAGAATTATTGACTGAGTTGAATAAATGGGCAAAAGGAGAGAATTCTCTTCTAGCTCCCACAAATGAGGGAGCTATCGAGTTTGTTTGTTTTGTGAATGAGTATTATTATCAAAGTATAATGTGGCCAGAGTTTGTTAATACACTTGATCGTGAATTCTTTATTATGGATAAAACACAGAAACAGACATCTGGAGGAAATAGTACTCTTACTTCAGATGCCTCGTTCGTGATTAAACAACATTCTATCCAGACAATATATGATTTAAACAAAGGAGAAGATTATAACGCTTGGGGGATTGAGACTATAAACGAGACCGGATTATTAAATACAACAACTAATCCAAGTAAAATCAAGGATATTGCTTATGGCCGTTTAAATCTACCAGACTTTAGTGGTAAAGGTTGGAGCACTTTTTGGATTATTCAAAAGAAAGTAACTCTAATCAGATGAAGGACGATTATAAAAATGCGTATTATGCTTGTTTGCAACGAAATCGAGATGAGAATGGGGATGGAGTGATAGACTCAAAAGAGAAAAAATGGTATTTGGCCTCTTCTGGGCAATATATATCTTTATGGCTGGGGCGCTCGTCTTTATCTGCGGAATCTTCACTTTTTAATATAGATGATTGGGTAAAAGAGGGTTTTGCTAAAAATATTCCAGCTAAATATCATTATATACCAAGTAATAATGATGGCAAAGTTGTGTTTTGGGCAGAAGAAGGAATTACAATAGGTAATGATGATAGTCATACGACAGGAAAGATACGAAACTATCGGTGTATACGAGATTTGAATATGAAAGGAATGGATGAGAATAATTTAGATAGAAAAAAAAAGGCACCTGAAACGCTTTTCAAAATATCTTCTGTTGATCCTAAGGCACTTACTGTTACGTTTGACTATTTGAATGCAAATTCATTAAAACCGGCTCCTTCCATGAATGAATTGGACCCACATAATGAACGTGATAATGATATAAACAGGGTTTATAAGTCTTTTTGTATTGTTAGGGGAAGTGTGTCAAGCAATCAAGTTGGTGGAACATGGAAGGCAAAAACAAATCTTACGAATCCATGTAATCGTATAATGAATGAGCATGGTTGGCGTATGCCGAATCAAGCGGAATTGTCTGTTATTTATCTAGTTGGAACTGATGCGAGTGCATATGGATCATATAAGAAAAATGAATTTAATGGCTTAAAAGGCCAAACCGTTTTTGCTCGTACTTCATATAGTGGCATTGCTAAAAATGGAAAATCCGGACAACATGCTTATCGGTTGCTTGCTAACGAACATATTTCTTTAGTGGAGAAGACTGGATATACTGGATTTATCCGTTGTGTAAAAGATAATTACAAATAGAATTAAAATCCAGAAAAAGTAGAATCAATTGCTGCGAAAAACGGTTTTAATATATATCTAATTGTAGAGACACAGCATCATGCTGTGTCTCTCTCTATTTAACTGAAATCAATCTAACACTTTGTATCCTTAACTCCCGGAGAATCCTTTTTTCCGCCCAATTTACGGCTAGCCTCCAAATACGCAAGAAAAAAATAGGCTTACGGCTGGGGTATAACAGTGTAAGAATGCCCATTCACAACCGCTTATGATGCCCAATTGTACAGTTGGTGTTATGAATGGCTTATTTTATCTAGACAAGATTTTTTATTCGGAAAATAGTCCTTACCTTTACGGCATAGATACGTTGTCAAGTATTAATCAATCAAAACCCATACGAACTATGGAACATTACGTGAATATCATGTTGGATAGTGGCTTCAAGGCCGCCTTGTACGACGAGCGTGAGGTGATGCAGTTTTTACTATATTTGCCGTATGATCTCCCGTCAAGGAGAGAAGGGCCCGGAGTGGAAATACGACCTGCTCCCGGTATATGGAATCTACCTTTTGAACTTCAGCCTTCCCGAGTTCCCTTCATGGCGAACGGACGTGGTTCTGGCAAATGAGCAAACAGGGCGGATTCGGCTGAAACAGATCTATGTCTCTTTCGAACGATTCGATTTGCGTTACGAGGAGTGCGTTACTCCGTTAGAAAAAACAATTTATGTACTGAAGAATATGAACCTGTTTGATATGTCTCCCTTAAAGGAGAAAGAGGCCCACTTCCGCCGTTTGCTGGACGTGACGAACTTGGGTGCCCTCACCCCGCAGGAGCGTGCCATCTACGACGAGAACCTGAAGATCTACCGGGATTGGAAGGCGACGATGGAGTATGCGGTGGAGAATGCTGAGGCAAAAGGTGAGGTGAGAGGTAGCCGCTTGATTACTTTACGTACCGCTTTGAACTTAAAAAGAATCGGCTTGGATCCCTCTGTGATCGCCCAATGTACGGGGCTTTCCTTGGAGGAGATAAACGATCTGGAGAATCTCATTCGCAAGGAAGAGATTAAGTGTTAGATGTGGATGATATGGTATAACAGCTAAGGGGCAGGCTTACACAAGTCTGCCCCTTGCTGTCTTTATAAAGTGTCGGTGTTCCTATCACCTTCTTTGAAATGAATAGGTGTTCTTATCAATCAAGGATAGTTGGTAGGTTTACCCTTTAAAGTTGAAACTCACACCTATCGTGCTAAGAAATGTTATAATCTATTTTTGTGATGCAAATTAAAAGTGAAAGGGATGAATAGGAGAGAACTCGTGAAAACATTGGCTGATAAATTGTCGGTTACGCAAGCGGAGGCGATGCGCTTTGTTCAAGCTTGGGAAGAGACTACGACAGAGGCTTTGGAAAGTGATGGTTCTTTGATGCTATTGGGCTTTGGGACGTTCTCCGCTTGGGAACAAACCGAACGGATCGGCAGAAATCCTAAGAATGGGGTGGCTTATATGATAAGAGCTCGTAAAAGCGTGAAGTTTAAGCCCGGTAAATTATTACTTAAACAGTTGAATGTGAGCTCGTCGAAGTGAAGGCATTCACGTATGTATAATAAAAACGAAAAAATATTCGATATGAAGAGAATTCTTTTCCTAGTCCTGCTCTTGGTAGCTACGACAGGCGTTTACGGCCAGAAGTTCGCGGTGAAGTCGAACTTGCTCTATGATGCGACTGCTACGATCAACTTGGGCGTAGAGGTTGGCTTGGCTAAAAAATGGTCGCTGGATCTATCCGGCAACTATAATGGATGGAAGTTTGGTGATGAGGCTCGTATGAAACATTGGCTGGTACAACCAGAAGCTCGTTATTGGTTGTGTGAGAAGTTTAATGGACATTTCTTCGGCTTGCATGCGCATTATGCGGATTACAATGTTGGAGGCCTAAAGTTCTTGAGCAAGAATATGGAGAATCACCGTTATCAAGGTAATTTGTATGGCGCTGGACTCTCTTATGGTTATCAGTGGTTGTTAAGCGATCGGTGGAGCATGGAAGCCGTGTTGGGTATTGGTTGGGCGCATCTGGATTATGATAAATATCCTTGTGCCACTTGCGGAACCGTATTGAAAAGTGATACGAAAGATTATTTCGGGGTTACGAAAGCCGCTATTTCTATTATTTACTTTATTAAATGACCCAAGCGATGAACAAGAAGATAAATGCATATATGATGGCGGCTATGATGGCCGTCGTGTCTCCGGCAATCATGGGACAGACTGCCTCGGATGGGGTTAAAGTGATTTGTAACGACGTGGTACAGAAGGGCGACTCGGTATATATCGATGCCGTGGTGACGGTAAGTAGCGATGCGGTGAAATCCCGTAGCTATTTGGAACTGACCCCCGTCTTGGAATCGGCTTCGCAAAAAGAGGGGCTTCCTTCTATTTTGGTGAACGGACGTATCCGCCAGAAAGTATATAATCGTGAGGTCGCCTTGGATAATTTGAACGACGTACCTCATTATACTATCTTGAAAGCCGGGAAGGAAGATCAAGTGGTAAGTTATAAAACCGCCGTGCCTTTTGAGGATTGGATGAAAGACGCACGTGTCGTGTTAGACCCGAATCTATGCGGTTGCGGTAAGGAAGAGGCCGGTAGTCCGTTATTGATCGCGGACAAGATTCGTCGTCGTCCGGATAAGCGCTATGAGGTTCAGCCTACATTCTCTTATATCACGCCGATGGCAGAGACGGAGAAGCATCGTGCGGAAGTTGGTACGGCTTTCTTGGACTTCCAAGTGGGTAAATATCAGATTCTTCCTGATTTCCGTAATAATGCGGTGGAGTTGGCGAAGATCAATAATACGATCCGTACCGTTACAGAGGATAAGAACGTGAAACCGACAGGTATCGTACTGAAAGGATATGCCTCACCGGAAGGCTCTTACGCTAGTAATAAGAAATTGGCGGATAATCGTGTCAAAGCGTTACGTGACTATATCCGCCAGAAGAATGACTTCAAGGCTGATTTTTTCACGATGAGCTCGGAACCGGAAGATTGGGTCGGTTTTAAGGAAAAGGTAGAGGCCGATCCGAATGTGCCGAATCGTAGCGAGGTATTGGCGATTATCGATAGCTCGGATGATCCGGATCGCAAGGAGGCTAAGTTACGTGCCTTGGGTGGTGGCGCCGCTTTCCGTTATGTGTTGAAAGATATTTTCCCTTCGTTACGTCGTTCGGAATATAAGATTGATTATACGGTGCGTGAGTTTACGGTGGATGAGGGCGTGAGATCATCAAGACTCGTCCGCAACAGCTAAGTTTAGGGGAGATGTTCGCGGTGGCTAACAGCTATGAGATCGGTAGTGACGAATATGATAATGTATTTGATATTGCTGTCCGTATGTTCCCGAATGATCCGGTAGCGAATCTTAACGCTGCGAATATCGCTATGGGCAAGGGTGATTATGCTTCCGCTAAGAACTATTTGGCGAAGGCGGGGAACGCTCCGGAGGCGGTTCACGCAAAAGGAGTGTTAAGTATGTTGACCGGTGATTTGACAGAAGCGGAGACCCTATTGAAGCAGGCTCAGGATATGGGTGTAAAGGCCGCGGCGATAAATTTAGAGGAATTGCGCAAGAAAATAGAGGATAATGCGGTATTTGATAGTTTCAACGCTGTAAAATGATAGCTATTCCTCCCTAGGTATAGGGCAGAAGGCACTTAATTTGTAAATGTCATGAAGACAAATATTAATAATAATTTCTTTTATATGGAACAAGCATCAGATGTAGTAGAGTTGGTTCTGCCTCATGAGGTAGATAATCCAAACAGTGTCTATCTGTATCTGGAAGGAGATGCTTGGTGCGCATACGAACGTTCAGCCTATTATCTGACTCAGATGGAGGTACCGGTTGTATTAAAGAAAGAAGTGATCCGCAGCGACTATGATGTGGTCTTACTGAAAGCTTTTTTCGCCGTGAATGATATGTATTTGCCGCTTTCTCCCACGGCTGTGCTGAAGTTGGTTGCCGACGATAAGCTACAGTTCCAGATAAGGGATAGGGTAGAAGGTTTTTCCGAATGGAAAGAGAATGAGTTAAAAAAATTATCTGCTTGATAAGGAAGCGAACGCTTCTTATTTAAGCATGTAAAGTTGAGGGGTGTAAGGGTCCTGGAAAGTAGTGATACTTTTCAGGACTATTCTTTTGTATGGGATGCCTCCCTGTAAATGATTACCCGGCAATCCGGGGAGAGAGTGACAGTGAATTGGTCTCCCAAAGCCTCGTTGAGAGTTCCTTGCCACCATGAGGTGAGCTTTCGTCGGCGAATGGGCCAACGGAGTCCTTCCGTACTAATCTCCCCTTCGGGATAAAGAACGAAAATGGAGATTTGTTGTCCCGGATAAGAAGCGAAGGTTGTTGTTTCTAAGATAGGAGTGAAAAGGCCATAGTCGGATAACATCTCCACCCGCTTGAATAAGTGGGCATAGTCCATAAGAAGGGATATATTTCCCAATGTATGATCCTCACGCAATCCGGTAGCACCTAATATAAGAACTTCTCGATAGCCTTGGGTATGGGCGAAACGGACGGATTTGGTGAGGTCGTTGATCTCTTGGTCCTCTACATGATGGATTCGGTCTGCGTAGCGTTCGCGCAGGCCGGCGGGTATGCTGTCCAAGTCTCCTACGATAGCGTCCGGATGAATACCCTTTTCATAAAGTGTCTTTACGGCTCCATCACAAGCGATAATCGTTTTCGCTTCCTTTAATAATCTCAAGGGTAACTCAGCGGAAGGAAATCTCCCATTCGCTACGATCACACATCCTCCTTCCAGACTTTCCATATTATCTCCCATAATTCAAAATTCATAATTCAAAACTCTTCCCCTTTCTTCCGCCAATTGTAATAGCCTACTATGGCTAGTGTCGCATAGCAAAAATAGAGTAGCATCGTCGGATACAAGCCCCGAAGGTAATAAAGATATACGGAAACGAGGTTTACGATTACCCAAAAAATCCCAATGCTCGATAATTCGCCTTGCCAGCATCCAAGTAGCGACAATGCCTACCGACGTGGTGAACGCATCGCCTACGGGGATGGGAGAGTCCGTGAATTGATGAAGGAGATACCATAAGATGGCGAATACAACGGCCAATGTTCCGATAATCCCCACGAAAAGCGGAAGGCTCAGATGGGTGTATAGGATACAGTCGGAGGGAAGACTGTCGTTTTCCGTGTGTATCTCATGTTTCTTCCGGGTCCATTGATAGAAACCGTATATGCTGATTCCTACGTAATAGGTTTGCAATCCCATGTCCGCATAGATCTTAGCGGACAGGAAGACAAATACATACACGAGGGAGGTGAGGAATCCCACCACCCACATGGCCTTATGTTGTTTAATCTCTAGAAAGAGATAGAGTAGACCGGTTATTACTCCGAAGTATTCTAGCCAAACCATTTTAGTAATTGAAAATTAAGTTAGAATTTGAAGGTGATCCTGGCCATGGCGTTCGTGCCGGCTTGGGTGAAATAACCGTCATCCTTTTTACGTGTGTCGTTTTCGATATAAGAGTATACCCATGCGTTGGTCTCGTACTTCTCGTTGAAGAGGTTGTTGATAGTCACGTCTAGGGTTATTTCTTTCATGAACTTAGGCTGGAAGGCGTAACCGATACGTAGGCTATTGATAAAGTAGGGATCGATGGAACGATCCTTGCTGCTTGAATTGTCTATGTATTGGCGGCCTACTACTTGCGAGTTGAAACTAGCGATAAATCCTTTGTAAGCGAAATCGAACATGCTGTTTGCGATTAGGTCTGGGGAGAAAGCGATATTCGTTGTACCTAGATCGTTGATCTCTTGTACTCCGGTATCCCAGTTATCCACGTATTCCACGAAATGCTTGATTTTATTTTGGCTGAGGGTTACGTTCGCGTTCCAATTCAGCCAAGAGGTGATTTGTACACCTCCGGTAAGCTCGATGCCCATTCGGTAGCTATCCTTTATATTGGAAGTGAGGGCCTCACCGATCTCGCTGATCTTGCCGGTCAGGATCAATTGGTTGTTGTAATCCATGAAATAGAGATTGGCTCCAACCCGGAAACGGTTGTTACCAAAACTATAACCGGCCTCGTAATCATATAAGGTCTCGTGGGTAGGACGTTCTTCGGGGCCTGCCTCCGTGAAATTGTCACGGTTCGGTTCCCGGTTTGCGACGGAGAAAGAGACGAATGCGTTATGGCCGTTGTTATGGAAGTTTATACCGGCTTTCGGGTTGAAGAAGTTCCAGTTCTTATGAATGTCCAGCTCTTCCTCGGCTTTGTCATCGTTTCCCTTAATGGTGTAATGGATCCCACGGTATTGTAAGTCCAGATAGCCGGTGAAAAGAGGGGAAAGACGTTGGGTCAATTTTGCGTATGCGTTGTAGTCTAATTTCTTACCGGTATTGCGGTAATATTCGTAATCCGGTTGTGGCAAGACGTTTGCGCTTTTGGTCCACATTACCCGGCCAAAATGGTCGCCTACGTAGTTGTTGACGGCGGTTCCCAGCGTAAGGCGGGTGTTGTCATGTTGATAGTTCGCGCTATAAACGGCTCCATAGAAATAATTGTCGAGCCATTTACGGCGCACAAGGTCCGTCTTTTTTACGGTATTACCCTCCGGATCGATATATTCCGGTAGTTTATAACTGCTGAATTTGGCTTTCGATTTATAATCCTCGTAATATCCGTTACCATCGGTGTAATGAAGGGTCAGGTTCATATTCCAGAAATCTCCGATACGCTGGCTGGCCATTAAATGGTAGTTGTGTTGCCAATAATTATCCGTCTGATTGTTATAAAACTTCTTCACTCCATCTTCCTCATATTCTCCGCATGGATTATAGCTACGATCTGTGTCAAGTAAATAAGACGGAACACCGTTCCATGCTTGATAGGTCTTCTCGCTGTTCCCGAAGGCTTGGAATTTAATCAATGTATTATCGGCATAGAAAGCGGCGGAGGCATAGTAAGAGCTCATACGGGCGGAGGCACGATCGATAAAGCCGTCGCTACGGATATTGGAGTAGCGGACGTCGAAAGCGAAATGATCGTAAAGTAATCCGGTACCGCCTTTTACCGTATGCTTCAGCGTACCGAAAGAACCTGCTGATACGGAATATTCGCCGTAAGGCTTTAAGGACGGTTTCTCGGTCTGCATGGCGACCGTAGCGCCAAAAGCCGCGGCTCCGTTCGTAGAGGTTCCGGCACCTCGTTGGATCTGGATCGATTCTACCGAGGAGGCTATATCGGCCATATTAGCCCAGAATACGGTATGAGACTCGGAGTCATTAACCGGTACGCCATTGATCGTGATATTGATACGGTTCGCGTCTGTACCCCGGATACGAAAACCGGAGTAACCTATACCTGTTCCGGCATCCGAGGTCATGATAACAGACGGGGATTGGGAGATAAGGAATGGGATACCTTGCCCGTTGTTCCGGCTGCTTAGCTCTTGTTTGGAGATGTCGCTATAAGCTACCGGGGTTTCTTTCCCGACTTTGGTAGCGGTAATAACTACTTCATCCAAAGATACGTCTTTTGAGATTTTCAAGGAGTCGACCGGACTGGGCATTTGTGCCTTGACGGTTGTAGCCAGTAAGGAGCCGGCCAAGATAACCAATACATTTTTCATCTTTTCATCTTTTTGCTTTAAAACTAAATAGATGAATAGAAAGGATCGGAGAAGCATGAATCCCTACGACAGCATTACCTGTACAGGTTCTATGGGTATGATCTCAGCCCGCTCCTTTCGTGAAGGATTTTGCGAGCACCCCTTCGTATTCGGCAGCAAAGATAGGCATAAAAGTGTTAATAAATATTACTGTCAATAGTAAATCGGATTTCTATAGATATTAATTCTGATTACTATGGATAGTAATCCGGTTTGTGTCGTATTAATTTTTTCTGTAAAAAGATGAGGATATTTTGAGAACTCATTGATTTTTTGTATATTTGCGGGCGATTAAGTGAAGTTGAGGAGGGGGCGGGCAGTCCCCTTCTTTTGTTCTTAACAGATATGTGTATGATAGAAAAGAAAGTGGTAAGCCAATTAATAGAGGAAAAACTAGCCTCTTCAAGCAATTATTTAGTAGACGTGGTGATTAAACCGGGAAACCTGATAGTCGTTGAAATTGATAACGATGAAGCGGTAAGCATTGATGATTGCGCCGAGTTGAGCCGGTATTTGGAGGAGCATCTGGATCGTGACGTCGAGGATTATGAGCTGGAGGTTGGCTCCGCCGGCATTACTTCTCCTTTCAAGGTACTTCGCCAATACGTCAAGAACATCGGAAACGAGGTGGAGATGCTGTTGAAAAACGGCTCGAAGCTGACCGGTGTGTTGAAATCTGCCGACGAGAACGGTGTGGTTGTCTCTGTCGAGAAGAAGGTGAAACCGGAAGGCGCTAAGCGGAAGGTGACTGTGGTGGAGGATGAGTCGTATACATTCGATGAAATAAAATATACAAAATACCTAATAAGATTCAAGTAAAAAGATTATGGCCAAGAAAGAGGAAACAATCAGTATGATTGACACACTTGCTGAGTTCAAGGAGTTGAAAAATATAGATAAAGATACGATGATCAGCGTGTTGGAAGATTCATTCCGTAACGTGATCGCTAAAATGTTCGGTACGGATGAGAACTACGACGTAATTATCAACCCGGAAAAAGGTGACTTCGAAATCTGGAGAAACCGTACGGTTGTCGCCGATGACGAACTGGAGGACGAGAACTTGCAGCTTACGTTGACGGAGGCCCGTAAAATCGATGCCGACTGTGAAGTGGGCGAAGAAGTGACCGACGAGGTGCATTTCGCCGATTTCGGACGTCGTGCCATCCTGAACCTGCGCCAGACGTTGGCTTCAAAAATACTTGAATTGCAGAAAGACAGCTTGTTTGCTAAGTATAAGGATAAAATCGGCCACATCATCGCCGCTGAGGTTTATCAGGTGTGGAAGAAAGAAATCCTGTTGCTGGATGACGATGGTAATGAGTTGCTACTGCCGAAATCCGAGCAAATCCCGACCGATTTCTATCGTAAGGGAGAGACCGTACGTGCGATCGTTCAACGTGTGGATAACTATAATAACAACCCGAAGATCCTTCTTTCCCGTACGGATAAGGTCTTCTTGCAACGGTTGTTTGAGTTGGAGGTTCCGGAGATTAATGACGGCTTGATTACGATCAAGGCGATCGCCCGCATCCCGGGAGAGCGTGCCAAGGTGGCTGTCGAGTCATACGATGACCGTATTGATCCGGTAGGCGCTTGCGTAGGTATGAAAGGCTCTCGTATCCACGGAATCGTTCGCGAGTTGAGAAACGAGAACATTGATGTGATTAATTACACCTCAAATCTCTCTTTGTTTATCCAGCGTGCCTTAAGCCCGGCTAAGATCTCTTCTATCCGTGTGAATGAGGAGGAAAAGAAAGCTGAGGTTTATCTACGTCCGGAGGAGGTTTCTTTAGCGATCGGTAAGGGCGGTCTGAATATTAAGTTGGCTTGTATGTTGACTGAGTATACGATTGACGTATTCCGTGATATCGAAGGAGCGGACGAGGAGGATATCTACTTGGATGAGTTCTCCGACGAGATCGACAGCTGGGTGATCGACGCACTGAAGAATATAGGATGCTATACGGCGAAGAGTGTCCTTGCTATGGACCGCAATGAGATTATTGAACGTGCCGATCTGGAAGAACAGACCGTGGACGATCTTTTAGCTATCTTATCTGCGGAATTTGAAGATGAAGGTAACGAATAAGTATTACGACAAAGTTAGATATGCCTATAAAATTAATTCAAGTACAGAGAAAATTAAATGTAGGAATCAACACGGTTGTTGAGTTTCTACGCAAGAAAGGGTTCGAGGTTGAGGATAACAATCCCAACACGCGAATCGGTGATGAACAGTATGCTTTGCTCGTAAAAGAGTTTGGAAAGGATCTGCCAGAGAAAGATCGTAATTTTGCGGCGGATCGTATGCGGAAAGAGGTTCCTTCTGTGAAAGAAGAGAAGACCGCGGAAATAAAGACAGTGATACCGGAAGAATTCAGACCTAAGATCGTAATGAAGGGTCATATTGATTTGGATGGTGGACAACATAAAAAACAGCAGGAAGAGCCGAAGGCTAAAGAGGAGCCTAAGGTGAAAGAAGAGCCTAAGGTAAAGGAAGAGCCGAAAGTGAAGGAAGCGCCTGCCGCTCCCGCTGCTCAAGCTCCTGTTAAACCCGCGCAGCCTGCGCAGGCTCCCACGGAGAAAAAAGAAGAAAAAGTTATAGTAGTGGAAGTGGAAAAAGAAAAAACCGTAGAGAAGCAACCGGTTGTTGCGGAACCTAAGGTGGAAAGTGTGAAACCGGAACAGGAAGTAGAGAAGACCGAGGAAAAGGATGATAATCTTTTCCGTTTGAACTCGGTTAAATTGGAGTCAAAGATCAAGGTAACCGGTAAGATTGACTTGGATGCGCTTAACCAATCGACTCGTCCGAAAAAGAAAACGAAGGAGGAGAAGCGGAAAGAGCGTGATGAGAAGCAAAAGTTTAATAACAATCGGCCGGGTAATAATAGCAACGGTCCGGGCGCTCCTCATAAGAGTCCGAATTCGCCGACTTTGATTAAACCGAACGCTCCTGCTAAACCGGGTGAGGAAGGTGACGCTAAGAAGAAGCGTAAACGTATCAAGAAAGATCGGGTAGACGTGAATAATACGCCGGGTACGAATTATCCGCGCCCGAATCGTGACGATCGTCCGAATAACGACCGTAAGCCTCGCTTGAAGAAGCCGGTGAAAGCGGAAGTTAGTGAAGAGGATGTTCAAAAGCAGATCAAGGAGACTTTGGCTCGCTTGACCAACAAGAATAATAAGAATAATAAGGGGGCTAAATACCGTCGTGATAAACGTGACGCCGCTGTGAAACGTGAGCACGAGTTGATGGAACAGGAAGAACTGGAAAGCAAGGTATTGAAGCTGACCGAGTTCGTTACGGCCAACGACTTGGCGAACATGATGGACGTATCTGTAACGGAGGTTATTGGTACTTGCATGAGCATCGGCCTTATGGTTTCGATCAATCAGCGCCTGGATGCGGAGACGATCAATATTGTGGCTGAGGAGTTCGGTTATAAGACTGAATATGTAAGCGCGGATGTTGTCGAGGCGATCAACGCTGATGAGGAAGATGATAACGAGGAGGATTGGGTAGCCCGTCCGCCTATCGTAACGGTGATGGGACACGTTGACCATGGTAAGACTTCTTTATTGGATAATATCCGTAGCGCGAACGTAATCGCCGGTGAGGCCGGTGGTATCACGCAGCATATCGGAGCCTACAACGTGAAGTTGCAGAATGGCCGCCGTATCACGTTCTTGGATACTCCGGGTCATGAGGCGTTTACCGCTATGCGTGCCCGTGGCGCAAAGGTGACGGATATCGCGATTATTATCGTGGCCGCTGATGATAACGTGATGCCTCAGACGATCGAGGCGATTAATCACGCTTCGGCTGCCGGTGTTCCTATTGTTTTCGCTATTAATAAAATCGATAAGCCACATGCTAATCCTGAGAAGATCAAGGAGGAGTTGGCGAATATGAATTACTTGGTGGAAGACTGGGGGGGTAAGTACCAGAGTCAGGAGATCTCCGCTAAGAAAGGTATCGGTGTCGAGGAGTTGTTGGAGAAGGTCTTGTTGGAGGCCGACCTGTTGGATTTGAAAGCGAATCCGAAAAAACGTGCGGTTGGTTCTATCATCGAGTCTTCTTTGGACAAGGGACGTGGCTATGTATCTACCATATTGGTGGAGAACGGTACGTTGAAGATGGGAGATATCGTTTTGGCGGGAACTCATCAAGGACGTATCAAGGCGATGTTCAACGAGCGTAATCAACGGGTGGAGAAGGCCGGTCCTTCCGAGCCGGTATTGATCCTCGGTTTGAATGGTGCTCCTCAGGCCGGTGATACATTTAATGTATTGGAGACTGAGCAAGAGGCGCGTGAGATAGCTAACCGTCGTGAGCAATTGCAGCGTGAGTTAGGTCTTCGTACGCAGAAGATGCTTACTTTGGATGATATCGGACGTCGTATCGCCGTGGGTAACTTCCAAGAGTTGAACGTGATCGTGAAGGGTGATGTGGATGGTTCCGTAGAGGCTTTGTCCGACTCCTTGATCCGTTTGTCTACCGAGGAGATTCAGGTAAACGTAATTCACAAGGCGGTTGGCCAGATTTCCGAGTCGGATGTGGTTTTGGCAGCGGCTTCGAACGCTATCATTATCGGATTCCAAGTTCGTCCGTCTTTGCAAGCACGTAGAAACGCCGAGAAGGAAGGTGTGGAGATCCGTTTGTATTCTATCATCTACGATGCGATCGAGGAGGTGAAGAGCGCTATGGAAGGCATGCTTTCTCCGGAGATCAAGGAGGAGATTACCGCTTATGTGGAAGTTCAGCAGGTATTCAAGATCACCAAGGTCGGTACGGTTGCCGGATGTATGGTTAAGGAAGGCAAGATCAAACGTACGAACAAGATCCGTTTGATACGTGACGGTATCGTTATCTATGCCGGTGAGCTAGGTTCTTTGAAACGTTTCAAGGACGATGCGAAAGAGGTCGTGGCTGGCTTGGATTGCGGTTTGAATATTACGAACTTCAACGATATCCAAGTGGGCGATATGATCGAGGCTTACGAAGAGACAGAAATAAAGAAGACGTTATAACGATGAACTGGTTGGACATTACATTGCTATGTCTGGCAGGGATAGGATTTGTGAAAGGCCTGTTTGATGGAATCATCAAACAGGTTGTTTCGCTTATAGCCCTAGTGATCGCGATCTTTTTCTGCGGGAAAGCGGCGGCTTGGCTGAAAGGATATATCTTGGCGTTGGGTTGGTTTCCGGAAGAAGGGGTTACGATCTTGAGTTATATAGCGGGTTTTATCTTGATTATGGGGGTATTTATCCTAGCGGGTGAACTGGTTACCAAGGTGGTAGGGGCGACACCGTTGAGCGTTATCAACCATTTGTTTGGGGGTTTTTTCGGGTTGCTGGTCGTTTTGGTCTTTACCAGTTTGCTGTTGAATGCGCTGGAGTTCGTGGATCGCGGATCGGTCTTGATTCATCGCCAATCGAAGATAGAATCTCGTTTTTATTATAGCGTGAAGCAAATAGTACCAACAATTTTCCCACATAATTTGTTTTCATTAGGAGAATGAAGGGCTTTTATCAATGGTTAATTTATAATTATGCAGGATTCAAATCATATCATTAATGAGGTAACGAGCGGAGATTATAAATATGGCTTCGTTACCGATATTGATACGGAGGTGATCCATCGTGGATTAGACGAGGAGACAGTCCGTATTATCTCTGCCAAGAAGAACGAGCCGGAATGGTTACTCGAGTTCCGTTTGAAGGCTTTTCGCCATTGGCAGACGTTGGAGATGCCTACATGGCCTCACTTGAATATCCCGCCGATCGATTATCAGGACATTATCTATTATGCCGCCCCTAAGAAAAAAGAGGGACCAAAGTGCTTGGATGAGGTAGATCCTGAGTTGTTGAAAACATTCGATAAACTGGGTATTCCTTTGGAAGAACAGAAGCATTTAAGCGGAATGGCGGTAGACGCCGTGATGGATAGTGTTTCCGTGAAGACTACTTTCAAGGAGAATCTCGCGGAGAAGGGGATTATTTTCTGTTCGTTCAGCGAGGCTGTACAACATCATCCGGACTTGGTGCAGAAGTATTTGGGCAGCGTGGTTGGTTATCGTGATAATTTCTTTGCCGCCTTGAATTCGGCCGTGTTCTCGGATGGTTCGTTTGTTTATATACCGAAGGGCGTACGTTGCCCGATGGAGTTGAGTACGTATTTCCGTATCAATGCCGCTAATACCGGACAGTTCGAGCGTACCTTGATTGTCGCAGACGATGAGGCGTATGTAAGTTATCTGGAAGGATGTACGGCACCGATGCGTGACGAGAACCAATTGCATGCCGCTATCGTGGAGATCGTGGCGAACGAGCGTGCCGAGGTGAAGTATTCTACCGTACAGAACTGGTATCCGGGTGATAAGGAAGGTAAAGGCGGTATCTATAACTTCGTGACGAAACGAGGTTTGTGCAAAGGTGAGGGTAGCAAGATCTCTTGGACGCAAGTAGAGACCGGTTCGGCGATCACTTGGAAATATCCGAGCTGTATCTTGGCGGGTGATAACTCGGTAGGTGAGTTTTACTCGGTTGCCGTGACCAATAATTACCAACAGGCCGATACGGGTACGAAGATGATCCATCTGGGTAAGAATACGAAAAGTACGATCGTATCCAAGGGCATCTCTGCCGGTCATAGCCAGAATAGCTATCGGGGGTTGGTGAAGGTGTCCGCCCGTGCGGAAGGAGCCCGTAATCATAGCCAATGCGATAGTTTGCTATTAAGCTCTACTTGTGGAGCTCATACGTTCCCTTACGCTGATATTCAGAATGAGACGGCGATCGTGGAGCATGAGGCTACGACGAGTAAGATCAGCGAGGAGCAATTGTTCTACTGCCAGCAACGGGGTATCTCGGTAGAAGAGGCTGTCGGTTTGATCGTGAATGGATATGCCCGTGAGGTAATGAATAAGTTACCGATGGAGTTCGCCGTCGAGGCTCAGAAATTACTAACGATCTCGCTGGAAGGCAGCGTAGGATAGAATAATTTTCAATTTTCAACTTTCAATTTTCAATTAGAAAAGATGTTAGAGGTTAAGAATTTATATGCCAACGTAAATGGCAAAGAGATATTGAAAGGTATCAACCTGTCGGTGAAAGCGGGTGAGGTACCTGCTATCATGGGACCGAACGGTTCCGGAAAAAGTACGTTAAGTAGTGTATTGGTAGGTAATCCCGCTTTTGAGGTAACGGAAGGAGAGGTTATCTTCAACGGTAAGAATCTGCTGGATCTTTCTCCCGAGGATCGTAGCCGTGAGGGTATTTTCTTGAGCTTCCAATATCCGGTCGAGATCCCGGGAGTTAGTATGGTGAACTTTATGCGTGCGGCGTTGAACGAGCACCGTAAATATAACGGTCTGGAACCGGTTTCGGCTACGGACTTCTTGAAATTGATGCGTGAGAAACGTGCGATCGTCGAGCTGGATAATAAACTGGCCAGCCGTAGCGTGAACGAAGGTTTCTCCGGTGGAGAGAAAAAGCGGAACGAGATCTTCCAGATGGCGATGCTGGAGCCGAAATTGGCGATCTTGGATGAGACGGATAGTGGTTTGGATATCGATGCCTTGCGTATCGTAGCGCATGGCGTGAACCAGTTGAGGACTCCGGAGAATGCTGCTATCGTAATCACGCACTATCAGCGTCTGCTGGATTACATCAAGCCGGATGTGGTTCATGTGCTTTACAAAGGCCGTATCGTGAAGACCGCCGGTCCGGAATTGGCCTTGGAACTGGAAGAGAAAGGTTACGACTGGATCAAGAAAGAGATGGGAGATGAGTAATATGAAGGCCGAGCAACAATATATCGATCTTTTCGCCCAATGTGAGGATCTGGTATGTCGTCATAGTACGCCGGTGATGAATGCCCTTAGGGCTGATGCCTTGGCGAACTTTGAGCGACTCGGATTCCCCTCCACGAGAAGCGAGGATTATAAATATACGGATGTAGCCCAAGCGTTCGCTCCGGATTACGGTTTGAATATCAACCGGGTCGCTATCCCGGTGAATCCTTATGACGTGTTCCGTTGTGACGTGCCGAACCTGAGCACATCGTTATACTTTGTCGTGAACGATACGTTTTACGATAAGGACTTACCGAAAGCGCATTTGCCGGAAGGTGTGTATGCTGGAGGGTTGAAGGCTTTTACGGAGCAATATCCGGAGATCGCTTCCAAGTATTACGGAAAGGCGGCGCCGAGTAGCAAGGATGGTATTATTGCGTTGAATACGATGTTAGCCCAAGATGGTTTCGTGGTGTATGTACCGAAAAATGTCGTGGTTGAGCGTCCTATCCAATTGGTGAATATTTTCCGTAGCGATGTGGATACGATGGCGAACCGTCGTGTTCTGGTGATTATGGAACCTCATTCGGAAGCGAAGCTATTGGTTTGCGATCATAGTATCGATGACGTGAAATTCTTGGCGACTCAAGTGGTTGAGATTTTTGCGGAGGAAGGTGCTCGCTTTGATTATTATGATTTGGAAGAAAGCAGCGAGTCTACGACCCGTTTCTCTTCCGTACACGTAAAGCAGGCGGCTTCGACCAATGTCTTGGTAAACGGTATTACGTTGACGAATGGCTTGACTCGCAACAATTATTATGTGGAACTGAATGGCGAGTATGCCGAGTCTACCTTATGCGGTATGTCCGTTCTGGACAAGGAGCAACAGATGGATACCTATAGCCATATCACCCATGCGGTCCCGAATTGTACCAGCAACGAGTTGTTCAAGAACGTACTGAATGATCATGCCGTAGGTGTCTTCAGCGGACGTATCTTGGTGAAAGAGGATGCCCAGAAGACCGCCGCTTACCAGACGAACCGTAATCTGTGCGCTACCCGTGAGGCCCGTATGTACAGCAAGCCGCAATTGGAGATTTACGCGGATGACGTAAAATGCTCGCACGGTATGACGACCGGTCAGTTAGATGAGAACGCTTTGTTCTATATGCAAAGCCGCGGTATCCCTCGTGACGAGGCCCGTATGTTATTGAGCGTGGCTTTCACTTCCGACGTGATCGACCATGTACGCTTGGAGGCGTTGAAAGACCGTTTGCATAAACTGGTAGAGAAACGTTTCCGCGGTGAGCTGGCTAAATGTGCCGGTTGCCGGATTTGTAAATAATCGCGAATAAGAAGAAAACTGTAATCAGACATGGATTATCCCGACGATCATGTAGGGAACCATGTCTGATTTTTTTATATCTTTGGCAGTGACAAATTAAAACCTCCAACTTATGCAGTTAACACACATCGCCCTATGGACGAATCATCTGGAACGTTTACGGGATTTCTATGTAAAAAGTATTTCAACGGGAAAAGCAACGAGAAATATGTGAATCCAAAGAAAGGATTCGCCTCTTATTTCGTCTCTTTTTGAGAGTGGCCCCGCTTTGGAGATCATGCAACGGCAAGATATTAATGAGGCTTACGACAAGGATCATATCGGCTTGGCTCATCTGGCTTTTCATGCGGATACGAAGGAGCAAGTGGATCAAATGATCGAACGTTTCCGGATGGATGGATACACGATCGCCGGTGAGACCCGCACTTCCGGGGATGGTTACTATGAGGGTGTAATCCGAGATCCTGACGGAAATATAGTAGAGATCGTCGTGGGCGGGGAGCCGGAGATACAAGTAGCTTTATTTCCTCCTTATGAGTTACTGCTGGAAGCCGATCCGGATCGGGAGAAAGTAGAGGCTTACCTAAAGGATTCGGATTGCTTTATCGCTACGGTACGAAATTCCGTTGCCGGCGTGATCGTGGTTCGCAAGGAGGAGGGTGGCAAGGCGGAGATCATGAATCTTGCCGTGGCGGATATCTTCCGTCGGCGAGGAATCGCCCGGAAACTATTACGGCATGTATCTAATAAATGGGCTCCGGCTCAAGATGTCGAGCTTTTGCGTATTTGCACCGGAACCTCAGCCGCCGGCCCGATGATGCTTTATCAACAGGAAGGCTTTGACTTGGTAGCTATAGATTGCGATTATTTCGTGCGGAACTATGCCGAGCCTATCTGGGAGAACGGCTTTCAATGCAGGCATCAATTGATTCTTGAAAAGCGATTAAAATAGTATATATGAAAAGAAAATCGGGAGGTTTAAGGCCTCCCGATTTAATTATTAGTAATCTATGAATAGGTCCTCGAATGAAAAATCATCGGGGCTAATGGCATCACATTTCCAGTACGAAGATCCCTTTCGGTGCCAAGGATAATTCGTCTCCCAATGGAATCTCCTTTCCGGTTAATATCTCTTTTCCGGAGGTTTTACCTCGCAATACTTCCGCATAGCGGGCCAACGGGAGGTTCACCTCCTTGTCGCTGCCATTCATCAAGATCAATACGCTCCGGCCATCCAGACTGCGCTCGTAAACATAGACACCTTGGTTCACCATGAAATGTTTCATCTTGCCCTTAGCGATGATATCGTTGCCCTTGCGCCATTTCAATAAAGTCCGGAGGAAATTCCATGCGTCATTTTGTACCTCGCTGCGACCGGATGCCTCGAATTGATTCACCTTGTCGCCGGGCCAGCCACCGGGAACATCCAGACGGATATATCCGTCTCCCTTCTCCTTGGTGCCGTTCATCAGCAACTCCTGCCCGTAATAGAGCTGGGGAATACCGGGGATCGTCAACAAGAATGTCACCCCTTGCTTGAACGCGTACAAATCATCGACAGACTTAGGCATGGAGGGAAGAAAACGATCCGTATCATGGTTCTCCAAGAAACGCAATACGTTATAGATATCGGGATATACATAATCATAGCACATATGCTCGAAGATCGTGTGCAAGCCTCCGGAATACCCGGTCTCCTCATGGAACGCCTTGCTCGCGATACCCATCAAGCGGAAATCCATTACCGATTTCAGCTCGGTATCCTGCCCGAAGTTCAACCGGCTGCCTTTCTGCCAATAAGCGGAACCGATCGTGTAGTTCATCCACGCCTCGCCTACGATGTTATACTCCGGATACTCGTTCATGACCTCCGTGCACCAATTCCGCATCATGTCCACGTCGGCATACGGATACGTATCTTGACGGATACCATCCACGCCGCAATACTCGATCCACCAGATAGAGTTCTGGATAAGGTATTTGGCTACATGTGGGTTCTTTTGGTTCAAGTCCGGCATGCTCGGGACAAACCAACCGTTCAGCATCGTCTCCTTATCATAATCCGACACGTAAGGATCGAAATAAGCCTCTTTATCGTGGTTGGTCTGCACGTAGTTATCGAGATTATTAAACCAGTCGTGGCTAGGGATATCTTTCATCCAAGGATGATCGCTTCCACAATGGTTGAAGATCATATCCATTACGACACGCATGCCCCGCTCGTGCGTCTTCTCGATCAAGCGGACGTAATCCTCGTTCGTGCCGAAGCGTGGGTCTACCCGATAATAATCCGTCGTGGCATATCCGTGATAAGAGCCTCCCTCCATGTCATTCTCCAATACCGGGTTCAGCCAGATAGCGGTAACGCCCAGATCCTCGATATAATCCAAATGCTGCTCGATACCGGCCAAGTCACCCCCATGACGGGCGTTCGGGCTGTTACGGTCTACCTTATAAGAGGTACGCATCGGGATTTGATCGTTCGAGGGATCTCCGTTTGCGAAACGATCCGGCATGATGAGATAAAGCACGTCGGAAGAGTCAAACCCCTTGATCCGATCGGCGTTCGGTTTACGGGCCTTCAACTCATACGAGTAATTGAAACTCTTTTTGTCCTTCGTGAACGTGATATCAAACCTGCCGGGCTTGGCGTTTTCCACGTCCAGATAGATCAATAGGTAATTCGGGCTTTCCAACGCTACCGAGCTTTTCAACTGTACGCCGGGATATTTCACGCTAGGGAGATATCCGGCGATATCCTTACCGTATACCATCAGCTGGAGTTCCGGGTTCTTCATACCACTCCACCAGAAGGTCGGCTCGATTCTAAGGTTATCGGCTGAAAGCGTACTGGAAGCGAAAAGGGCCAGTAAAAGGCTCAAGAATAAATGTCTGTTCATGATATATGTTTATTGATTTATATGACAAGGTTGTACATACGCGAAGATAGAAGGATTCCATTGATAATAACACGCTTTCGCCCGGCGAAAAGGGAATAAAAATCACGCGAACGTTTGCGAACCCTCGTAAATTAAGACTATCTTTACTGCCTAAATCTAATCAACTAATTCAAATGATAAAAAGTCTAATTGTATCCATGTTTCTGACAGGTTGCGTTTCCTCCCTGTCCGCACAACAAAGTTTTTGGAAAGAAGATTTCTCCGCCGGGAAATTACCCGACGGCTGGATGATTGTCGATTCAACGAAATCGGCAAAGTGTGAATGGATTGTAACCGATCAGCCTTATCCCGGCTCTTTCCAGTTCGAGCAACAAGCACCTCCCATCGCATCTACGAGCCGTGGCTATCATATGCAATTCCGGCCGGGCGTAGTCACCGGGGAGGAGATCACGAAGTGGAATCAACGGGAGGAATACCCGAACGGCTATTTCCAGACCAGCGCTATCGATTGCGCGGGAAAGAACGATGTGGTATTGAAATTCCAGCACCTGTTTCGTTGGAATAATTGGTTCACCGGAAAACGTGCCGGCCTTTGGGTAGGCGTCAGCAACGACGGGGTGAATTGGAAAGAGTATAACGTGATGGATAAGATCCTTGCCGCTACCCAGCTTCATGCCCCGGTGAACGAGGAGATCAACATCAGCGAGGTAGCCGCGAATCAGAAAACCGTCTACTTGCGTTTCTTCTGGCGGGATATCTTCTCTTGGTATTGGATGGTCGATGATATTGAGCTGACAGAGCCTTTCGCGCATGACTTGGCCTTGGAGAAAGTGACCTCACACCAAGAAACCGGGAATACGTTCACGAAGGAAGACGTGTTGAAAGTGAAGCTGAAGAACGTTGGCTCCCAGCCCGTAGACGAGGATTTCACGGTAACCGCCTCTTTAAACAACGGTCAGAAACTAACCGCCACGGTAACCGCCTCCGGGCATCCGATCGCTAAACAAGAGGAATATGAGGTAGCTTTCCCTGCTACCGACCTAACCCAGATGGGCTCCTATAAAATAGAGTTCGCTATCCAATACCCGAAGGATGAGCGTTCGTCAAACAACGTATTAAAAGCGAACCTGTTCGCCGCCCGTATGAACTTGGGTAAGTTGACGAAGTTCAATAAGATCAGCAACACGGAATATGAGTTCGTCTCCGGGTACGCTAAGGTTAAGTTGATGTTTTACCGGGATGATATCTTCCGTATCTGGTTGGCACCGGATGGGGAGTATACCAATCCGGCGGCAAACTCGATCGTTGTAGATTATGGGGTAAAGAACCCGAGAGTCTCCATGGCCGACAACGGCAGCTATTATAAGTTCACGACTTCCCAATGTGTCGTACGTGTCTATAAGAACCCTATTCGTTTCGCCATGTATGACAAGAATAACCGTGCCGTGATCTACGAGGAGGCCGAACCACTTGCCTTCGGACTAAAAACGACCCAAACGATGCGCCGTAGCGGTGATGAGGATTTCTACGGTTGCGGTATGCAACAAGGTAATTTCTCATACGCTGGGAAGGAAGCGGATATCGAGGTGACCGGTTGGGATGAGGATCAATCCTCTAACCCGGCTCCCTTCTATATGTCCACGAAAGGATATGGCGTATTCCGCAATACGTTTGCCCCGGGACATTATGCCTTCAACGGCACGGAGATGTTGGACAAGAACTATGATGATGGCTTTAAGCTGATGGGCTTCACCAGTCAGTTGACGCATAACGAGAATCGCTTTGACGCATTCTACTTCTACGGCCCTTCCTTGAAAGACCTATTGAACGACTATACGGATATCACCGGAAAACCTTTTATGCCGGCGATGTGGATGCTTACGATGGGAGATGCCGACTGCTATAACAAAGGGGAACAGCGCACCGGATGGCCTCAATCCACCCCGGACGTAATCAGCCAAGTTGCTGATAAATATGTGGAATATGATATGCCCCGTGGCTGGATCTTGCCGAACGATGGCTATGGTTGCGGCTATGTGAAATTGGATTCTGTTGTGACGGAATTAGGTAAACGAGGCTTCCATACGGGCTTGTGGACAGAGAATGGTGTGGATAAGATCGCCTACGAGGTTGGTAAATGTGGTACCCGCCTGTGTAAATTGGATGTGGCTTGGGTTGGAGAAGGCTATGAGTTTGCCTTGAACGGCTGTAAATCCGCATTCGAGGGGATCGAGAGCAATACGAACGAACGAGGCTTCGTATGGGCTGTTTGCGGTTGGGCCGGAACTCAGCGGTATTCTACGGTATGGAGCGGTGACCAAGTGAGCAACTGGGATTATATCCGTTACCATATCCCGACGATCACGGGTGCCGGCCTTTCCGCTATGAACGCCGCTACTAGCGATGTGGACGGTATCTTCGGCGGTTCCCCGAAAACCTATACCCGCGACTTGCAATGGAAGGTCTTCACCCCGATCTTTATGACCATGAGTGGCTGGGCAGATGCCGACCGTCAGCCTTGGGTATATGGGCATCCGTACACGGATATCAACCGTAAATTCTTAAAGCTGAAGATGCGTCTGAACCCGTACGCCTATACCTATTGCCATGAGGCGCATATGACCGGTGTACCCATGGCTCGTGCGATGGTACTGGAATTCCCGGATGACGTGGTTACCCGTGATACGACCACCCAATATCAATTTATGAGTGGCGAGTGGATGATGGTTGCTCCTGTATATACCCGTAAGAACGTACGTGATAGTATTTACTTCCCTGCCGGAGAATGGTACGACTATTGGACCGGAAAGAAATACGAGGGTGGCAAGTGGTTGGATAAATATGAGGCTAAACTGGATATTTGCCCGGTATTTATCCGTCAAGGCGCCATTATCCCGATGTACCCGGATATGAATTATGTCGGTGAGAAACCTGCGGATGTCTTGACCTTGGACTTATATCCCTATGGAAACACCTCTTTCAATTTATATGAAGACGACGGTCTCACCCGTGATTATAAGAAAGGCGAGTTTGCCTGTACCTTGATCTCTGTTTCCTCCCCAAAAGGTGAGAAAGGAACGATCACCGTGGATATAGCGAAAGCGAAAGGAGATTATAAAGGACGTTACCAAGAGCGTACTTACCTATTGGATGTCCGCTCAGAATCCAGCCCGTCAAACGTAACCGTAGCCGGGAAGCCGCTATCTGCCATCTCCCCCGAAGCGTTCAATGCCGGACAAGAAGGCTGGTACTTCGATGCCTCGGACCGTATGGGAAGGGTTAAGGTACGGACGAACCGCTTGTCTACGAATCAGGATCAGAAGATTGTAATTGGTTTCTAACACTTCTATTTATTTTAAAGGTATATGAAAACACAATTGACTTTATGTATATCCGGGACATTGACGCTTATCGGAATGTCCGGTTGCGAAAAAACTCTGGAGCGTCCTATGAATGTTGTGTATATCTTAGCGGATGATTTAGGATATGGAGATGTTGGCTGTTATGGCCAACAGATTATCAAGACTCCCAATATAGACCGGATGGCGAAGGAGGGAATGTTGTTTACGCAGCATTATGCCGGATGTACGGTGAGTGCCCCTTCCCGTTGCTCCTTGATGACCGGATTGCATACGGGACATACGCAAGTCCGGGGAAACCGGGAGATCACGCCCGAAGGCCAACAGCCGATGCGGGAGGATACCTATACGTTGGGTAAATTAATGAAATCGGCCGGTTATACGACCGGTATCTTTGGTAAATGGGGATTGGGAAATCCGGGCTCTGTCTCCATTCCCAATAAGATGGGTTTCGATGAGTTTTATGGGTATAATTGTCAACGCCAGTCGCATTCCTTCTATCCGGATCATTTATGGCATAATGAGGAGAAGGTTCTTTTTCCTGAAAACGAGAACAATGCTTGCAAAACATATTCACAAGATTTGATTCATGAGCAAGCATTGAAGTTCATTCGGGATCATAAGGAGCAACCGTTCTTCGCGATGCTTACCTATACGCTGCCTCATGCGGAATTGAATCTTCCGCATGATTCTATTTATAAGATGTACGAGAACTCATTCGAGGAGACCCCTTATATTGGTAAGTTTGATAAAGTGTATGGCGGTTATAACACCTCGGAGAAACCCTTGGCCTCCTTTGCCGCCATGGTCTCCCGGTTGGATAAATACGTGGGGGATGTAATGGCTGAATTGAAAGAGTTGGGTTTGGATAAGAATACGATCGTGATTTTTACCAGCGATAACGGCCCGCATCATGAGGGTGGAGCTGATCCGGACTTTTTCAAGAGCTACGGACCTTTCAGGGGGATCAAACGGGATGTATATGAAGGAGGCATCCGTATACCTATGGTGGCATGGTGCCCGGGTACGATCAAGGCCGGAGCTCAATCGGATCATATCAGCGCATTCTGGGATGTCATGCCTACGTTGGCAGAGCTTACAGGTACGGTTTTGCCCGAGCAGACGGATGGAATCTCTTTCTTACCAACCTTGTTATCAAAGAAAGATCAACAGGCCCATGATTATTTATATTGGGAATTTCACGAGTTGAATGGCCGGGAAGCATTACGCTCCGGTAAATGGAAACTAATCCGACAACCCGATCGTGGGTGAGACTATATTGGAACTGTATGATTTAAGTAATGATATACATGAGGATACAAATTTGGCGGAGAAATATCCCGATAAGGTAAAAGAACTGGCAGTCTTGATGGACAACGCCCGCATAGAGTCTCCGTACTTTAACTTTGGAAGAGAAAAGTAAACGTGCGAGAAGAGAATAAAGTGTAGGCGTAATATCTGTTAGGTAATGATAAAAAAGGCTTTCTTTCAGCGAGAAAGCCTTTTTTTTGTATCTTTGGCTCTCGTAATTTTAAGACAAAAAGAAAGTAAGACTATGTTAGACGTTCAAGCGATCCGAAAAGACTTTCCGATCTTGGATCATAAGATATACGATAAACCGCTTATATATTTTGATAATGGCGCTACTACCCAGAAACCTTGTCAAGTGGTAGAAAAGATAGAGAATGGATATTATAACGTAAACGCCAATATCCACCGAGGCGTACATTTCTTGAGCCAAGCGGCGACAGAGGCGCATGAGGAGGCTCGCAAAACGGTACAGCATTTCTTGAATGCCCGTTCCTCGAATGAGATTATTTTTACCCGGGGAACTACGGAATCCATTAATTTGATCGCTTCCAGCTTTACGGATGAATGTATGTCGGCAGGGGATGAGGTGATCGTGTCCGTTATGGAGCATCATTCCAATATCGTTCCTTGGCAGATACAAGCGGCCCGGAAAGGTATTACGTTGAAGGTGATCCCGATGAATGAGAAAGGGGAGTTGAATCTGGATGAGTATCGTAAATTATTCTCGGATAAGACTCGTCTGGTTTCCGTGACTCATGTGTCTAACGTCTTGGGTACGGTAAATCCGGTAAAGGCGATGATCGAGATCGCTCATGAACAAGGCGTGCCGGTGTTGGTAGACGGGGCTCAAGCCGTTCCGCATATGAAGGTGGATGTGCAGGACTTGGATGCGGAGTTCTATGTTTTCTCCGGGCATAAGATTTACGGACCGACGGGTATCGGGGTCTTGTATGGCAAAGAGGAGTGGTTGGATAAACTTCCTCCGTATCAGGGAGGAGGCGAGATGATCGCTACGGTCTCGTTCGAGAAGACAACTTTTAATGAGCTTCCCTTTAAGTTTGAGGCGGGAACTCCGGATTATATTGGTAGCACGGCGTTGGCGGAAGCCTTGCGGTATGTAGACCGGATCGGTATAGAGAATATAGCTGCTTATGAGGATGAGCTTTTGCGGTATGCGACCGCTGGATTAAATACGATCGAAGGGATGCGTATTTTCGGACAAGCGGATCATAAAGGAGCGGTGCTTTCTTTTTTGGTGGGCAATATCCATCATTATGATATGGGGATGTTGCTGGATCGTTTGGGAATAGCGGTTCGTACAGGGCATCATTGTGCCCAGCCTTTGATGCATGCCTTAGGGATCGAGGGGACGGTGCGGGCGTCTTTCTCTTTTTATAATACGAAAGAGGAGATCGATACGTTCATCGCAGGTGTGGAACGAGTTCGGAAGATGTTTTGAGTATGATGTATTATATTAAGAAATATCCGTTTTCACTGGCGATTATATTGATCGTTATTTACTTGTCGTTCTTTAAGCCGCCGAGGATGGATGATATCCCTTTATTCCCAGGTGTGGACAAAGTGGTTCATTTCTGTATGTATGGGGGGATGTCGGGGATGTTATGGCTGGAGTTCTTGCGGAATCACCGGAAGTATGAGACGGTATTATGGCATGCTTGGATCGGGGCGGTTTTATGCCCGATCGTTATGAGTGGGATTATTGAGATATTGCAAGAATATTGTACGACGTACCGGGGTGGGGATTGGTTTGATTTCTTGGCGAATACTTGCGGGGTGATCGCCGCTACGGCATTCGCTTGGTTCGTGCTTCGCCCTTGGATTGTGAAGGAGCAAAAAATAATGTAAGCTATATATACGATAAATAATAAACTGGGATATGTTATTACCCTATATGGAAACCGGGCGTATAGAGGCCGGTTGTGATGAGGCGGGAAGAGGCTGCTTGGCGGGTGCGGTATTCGCCGCCGCCGTGATTCTTCCGGAAGATTTTAAGAATGAGGATTTAAACGATAGCAAGCAATTAAGCGAGAAGAAACGGTATAAGCTTCGTCCTGTCATCGAACGTGAGGCGATCGCTTGGGCGGTAGGCATCGTCAGTCCGGAAGAGATCGATAAGATTAATATCTTAAAGGCTTCTTTCTTGGCTATGCATCGTGCGATCGAGCAACTGAAAGTACGGCCGGAACATTTATTGATCGATGGAAACCGTTTTACCCCTTATCCCGATATTCCGCATACGACCGTAGTAAAAGGCGATGGCAAATACCTGAGTATCGCCGCCGCCTCTATATTGGCTAAAACCTATCGTGATGATTATATGAATGAATTGGCCTTGGAATACCCCGCTTATCATTGGCTGGACAATAAAGGTTATCCTACCAAGGTCCACAGGGAAGCGATTCGTACCCACGGAATCACGCCTTATCATCGCAAGACTTTTACGCTCTTACCGGAGCAGCTTACACTCGGTTTTTAATACGTATATAGGCATAACCTTATGCGTATATACGTATGAGGCTATGCCTATATCGGTGTAGGCTTACACGTATATACGTATCGGCTCGTGCCTATATACGTGTGAAAACACCTGTTTTTATTGTTGTTCCTTTGCCCGGTAAGCCATTGCGTACAGACGCATTTGCTTCACCATCGCTACCAACCCGTTGGAACGGGTAGGGGATAAATGCTCTTTTAATCCTACCTTGTCTATAAAGTATAGATCCGCATCCAAGATTTCTTGAGGGGTATGGCCCGATAAGATCTGTATCAGCAAAGATACGATACCTTTTACGATCACGGCGTCGCTTTCTCCTTGGAAAATAATCTTTCCATCCACATAATCCGCTTGGAACCAAACCCGGCTTTGGCAACCCTCGATCAAGTTACTTTCCGTTTTATATTTCTCATCTAGCGGGGGAAGGGAGTTTCCCAGATCTATTAATAACGCATATTTGTCCATCCAATCATCGAAGACTGAGAATTCTTCGATTACATTGTCTTGAAGTTCATTGATTGTCATTTTATCAGTATTTTATCGATTGTATATTACTTCCAGTACGGTTTGACCGGCAGCTTTTAGAGTCTCACGGTCTATATTTTCCATATTATCTTTTTGAGTATGCCAATAACTGGCGAAACCTGTTTTAGACTCAGGGTCGTAGTTAATGATGTCGATACTCGGGATATTACGTCCGCTAATCACATATTGGTGATCGTCTGTGATGGCTCCACCTGCGGCGTTAATGAAATATTTGCCATATCCCAGATCGCGGGCCGCACTCCATACCATCTCGACGATCGGGGCTGCCGCACGTAAGGATTGTTGCTCCTTGAAAAACGTGGCGTTCTTGCCGCCCACCATATCCAATAAGATTCCGTATCCCGCCGTATAATTAGGGACATGCGGATTTTTTGCCCAGAACTGGGTACCTAGGCACCAGCTATCCGGTGTATAATCGGTTACGAATTCCGGCGTACCATAATCCTCCGCATCGAAGAAAATAATATCGATACCGATACCCGGGGCTTTTTGCCCGATTTGACGGGCGATCTCCAATAAGGCACCTACGCCGCTACCGCCATCGTCCGCCCCGTCCAATGGAGTCCGGTGCTTGGAAGGATCGGGATCGTGGTCCGAATAGGGACGGCTGTCCCAATGCGCGAATAGTAAAACACGTTTACTATTCTCCGGATCAAACGAGCCTATGATGTTTCTCGCTTCCAGCTTCGTTCCGTCGTAGGCGGTTAGTATCGCTTCCTGTTGGTAGACTTTGGCGCCAAAGCGCTTCAATTCAGACGCTAAGTAATCCCCGCATGCTTTATGAGCCGCCGAGTTAGGCACACGGGGACCGAAAGCGACTTGGTTCGCTACATAGGCGTAAGCACTGTCTGCGTTGAAATCGGGAACAGCTGAGGCGATCGGTTGTTTTTTGATCTCCGGCATATTACTTGTCTCTTTGGTTCCTTTGGCTCCACATGATAAAAAGAGCAAAACTCAATAACGCAAAAAATAATCTGATCATAAATCTGTTTTGTTTATAATGTTTTTACGGAGGCAGCCGCTTGAACCTCGTCTAATACACACATCAAGTTTCCACCCCATATCTTGGCGATATCTTCCTCTGTATATCCTTTCTCTATTAATTTAACAGTGATCTGTATGAAATCGTTGTCACTTTCGCAACCGATAATTCCGCCACCGCCATCAAAATCAGAGCCGATACCTACATGATCGATACCGGCGACTTTCACCATATGATCGATATGTTCGATGGCGTCAGTAAGGCTCGCGTTTTTATAATCCTCATTGATATAACGGTCGAGCAAGCAAACTTGCGCTACGCCTCCATTTTGGGCAAGGGCCTTTAGTTGTTCGTCGGTCAGGTTACGGTCGTGCTTGCACATCGCCATGGATGAGGAATGCGAGCAGATGATCGGGGCCTTGGACAATTTGATAACATCCCAAAATGACTTCTCAGAGGCATGAGACATATCCACCATGATACCTTGGCGATTCATCTCTTTTACAACCTCTTTCACCAAACGGACTTAAACCGTCCCACTCTTTCTTGGTATGGGTGGATGAGTCGCAAATGTCGTTATCGTAGGAGTGGCAGAGTGTAATATAATTGACACCCATCGCCTTAAACTTAGCGATATTCGCCAAGTCCTTACCAATACCGTATCCATTCTCTATACCGATAAAGAACGCTTTTTTCCCTTCATTCTTCAAGCGGATGAAGTCTTGGTTCGTAACGGCGATGCCACATAAATCCTTATTCAATTCAGCTTGCTTACGAATACCTTCGATCAAGCCTGTTACTTTTTGTACGGCTTCTTGTAAAGAGGCCTCATCACGTTTACCTTGTCCGATGAAGGCCGCAAGGAACACCCCGTCTAGTTTCCCTTCTTGCATCTTAGGGATGTTTACCCGGTTACGTTCCCGGTCCGCGATGCTGAATCCGGCACGTTTGAACCAGAAAGGAGTATCGGTATGTGTATCTACGGAAAGGAAATGCTTGTGCATCTCTTTGGCTTGGTGGAAAGTCTCGGCCTTTCCTATCAGATGGCGGAATATCCTTAACATCGTAGTGTCGCCTCCGTAAGTCAATGCTTCCGGATGCCATTGAACTCCCATGATGGATCGATTCGGATAAGCGTCGATAGCCTCGATAATACTGTCGGGCGCATAAGCGGTAGCCTTGAAGATAGGCGCCAACTCCTTGATCGCTTGATGATGAAGAGAGTTTACGGCTAAGGTATCTTTCCCTAGAATAGAGGCTAGCTGTGAGTTCGCGTCAACAAAGACACGGTGTGAGCCATACGAACTGGGTAAATCTTGCCTATGCTTGACAGAATGATCGCCACGTTGTGAGGGGATGTCTTGGTAAAGCGTACCGCCAAACGCTACATTCAACAGTTGCAATCCCCGGCATATGCCTAAGACGGGAATATTTTGGTCGGTAGCCATCTTGATTAGTTTCAACTCATACAAATCGCGTACCGGATCGACTTCCTCCAGCTTTTCCCGAGGCTCCTCCTCATACCATAGAGGGTTTACATCCGCTCCTCCTATAAGAACTAGCCCGTCTAAATTCGATACGATATTCCTGAGTACCTTACCGTCAGTAACAGCCGGGATGATAACCGGAGTTCCCCCTGCCTTTACGATGGATTGGATATAGGTGGCCCCTACCCGGGAAGCACCACTTGAGATACTGGCGGAAATCCCGATCAATGGGGAGAATCGTGCCCGCACGTTTACATCGCAAGAGTCTGTCAACTCATATAGCTTTTTTAAGTTGGGTACCTCCGATCCGGGTGTCTGTGCCTGTGCTCCACATAAGATACTACAGGCGCATATTGCTGTGTATAAGATCTTTTTCATAATATGTAGTTGTTTTCGTTTGCTATTTGTTTGGGAAATCTTGTATAGCGGTCATAACCCTTAGCAAGTTCCCACCCCATATTTTCCGTATATCTTCTTCTGTATATCCTTCTTCTAAAAGTCGGACGGTAATGTTAATCAACTCATTGGTAGCCGAGCAACCGATCAGTTCCCCGTCTCCGTCAAAATCCGAGCCGATTCCTACATGATCGATACCGATTAAATTCACGATATGATTGATATGGCGGATAGCGTCACTTAAAGAAGCTTTGTTCTCTTCCTTATTGATGAATCCTTTGTATAGGCAGATTTGGGCGACACCCCCTTGAGCGGCCAGTGCTTTCAGTTGATCATCCGTTAAATTGCGGGGATGATCGCAAAGCGCACGTGCGGAAGAGTGGGAGGCTATGATTGGCGTCTCGCTCACTTCCAGTACCTGATAAAAGGTACTTTCCGCCGCATGCGAGATATCAACCATGATTCCTAATCGGTTCATCTCTTTTACCACTTCCTTACCGAAAGGACTTAGTCCTTTCCATTCCTGTTTTCCTCTAGCGGAATCACAAATATCGTTATCCCCATTATGGCATAAGGTGATATAAGAAACTCCCATCTCCTTGAACATCCGTAGGTTTTCGACCTGCTTCCCTAAAGCGTACCCGTTCTCGATGCCGAGGCAGATCGCTTTTTTCCCTTGCGCCTTAATCGTCTGGATCTCTTGGGGGGTAGTCGCTATAGCCATCCGGTCCGGATGTAAGGTTTGCTGGCGTTTTACTTGATTCAGCCGTTCTATCGCATACGCTGTCGCTGCCTGTAAGGATGCCTCATCTCGTTTACCTTGCGGGATATAGGCGACCATAAAGGTTGCGTCGATACGCCCTTCTTCCATAAAAGGAAGATTTACTTTCCCTCCTTCTTTCTCCCCGATATTAAATTCACCGGGAAAGATCATCGGGGTATCTGTATGGGAATCGATCGTCACGATCCGTTGATGGATCGCTTTGGCTTTCGCGAAACGGCGGGCATTCTCGATATGGTAAGCGAATAGGGCTTTCATGGCCTCATCCCCTTGCGGAGCCATGGCCTCCGGATGCCATTGTACACCGAATATCGTTTTCTCCGTATGTTCCATAGCCTCATTGATTCCATCCGGGGCGGTCGCTGTCGCCCTAAATCCGGGGGCGACCTCTTTTTACCGCTTGATGGTGGAAAGAGTTGACAAGGATTTGTTCTTCTCCATTGAAAATAGTGCGTAGCCGGTTCGTTCCCGGTTCGAGAGTTACCGTATGCGACGGATATTCCCGCGCCAATGTCTGGCTGTGTTTCAATAGCGGGTGATCGGCTTGTGAATGGATGTCTTGATAGACACTTCCTCCGAACGCTACATTCATGATCTGATGCCCTCGGCAAATACCCATGATCGGAATTTGTCGGTTAGCGGCCAAGCGAAGCAAGATCAAATCGTATTCGTCACGTAGCGTATCTACGTCTTGCAATTGCGGGATAGGCTCCTCATGCAAATAGAGCGGATTGATGTCTCCACCCCCGCTCATAACCAATCCGTCTAGTTCGGAAACCAGTACGGTCAATGCTTTCAGATCCGTGATCACCGGGATAAGTACCGGGGCTCCCCCCGCATCCAGCACGGCTTGCACGTAGGTCTCCGCTATACAGGAAAGTCCGTCTCTCCGGTTAGCGGATATTCCTATTCGGGGAGGTTGAAGGCTTTCTTTAGCCGGTATATAATTATCAACTTCTTTGTATAGGGCCTCTAGATTCGGACGACGGACTTTCATGATTTTAAGCATCTATGTTAGCATATGTAGCGTTTTCCTCGATAAACTCGCGGCGAGGGCCTACGTCTTCACCCATCAGCATGGCGAATATCTGGTCAGCTTCGGCAGCACTGTCGATCGTGATCTGTTTCAGCGTACGGTTTTCCGGGTTCATGGTCGTATCCCACAACTGGTGGTCGTTCATTTCTCCCAAACCTTTGTATCGCTGTGTGTGGATCGAGTTCTCGTTGCCTCCTCCATATTTTAAGATGAACTGCTGACGTTGTTGGTCAGTCCAGCAATATTCTTCCACTTTGCCTTTCTTGCACAAATAGAGAGGAGGAGTGGCCAGATAGACATATCCGTTTTCGATCAGCGCACGCATACGGCGGAAGAAGAAAGTAAGAATCAGGGTGGCAATGTGGCTTCCGTCCACATCGGCATCGGTCATGATAATCACCTTGTGGTAACGCAGCTTCTCCATGTTCAACGCTTTCGGGTCATCCTCCGTACCGACGGTTACGCCCATCGCGCGATAGATGTTCTGGATTTCCTCGCTTTCGAAGATCTTATGATCCATCGCCTTTTCAACATTCAATATCTTACCGCGCAATGGTAGGATCGCTTGGAAGTTACGGTCGCGTCCTGCTTAGCCGTACCCCCTGCGGAGTCTCCCTCGACAAGGAACAATTCGCAGATCGCTGCGTCTTTAGAGGAACAGTCCGCCAATTTACCGGGGAGCCCACCTCCTGTCAGCGGAGATTTGCGTTGTACCAATTCGCGAGCCTTACGAGCGGCATGGCGGGCTTGAGCGGCCAAGATCACCTTGTCGACGATTATTTTCGCCTCTTTCGGATGTTCTTCCAAATAATAGCCTAACGCCTCGCCGATCGCCATATCCACGGCACCGGTAACCTCGCTATTACCCAGCTTCGTCTTTGTCTGTCCCTCAAACTGAGGCTCGGCTACCTTGATAGAGATAACGGCGGTCAAACCTTCACGGAAGTCATCCCCTTGAATCTCCACCTTGGCTTTCTCCAATAATTTAGAATCCTCGGCGTACTTTTTCAACGTACGGGTCAGACCCCGGCGGAAACCGGCTAAGTGTGTACCACCTTCTATCGTGTTAATATCATTTACGTAAGAGAATACGCTCTCGTTGTAAGAAGTATTATAAGTTAACGCCACCTCGACAGGGATACCCTGCTTCTCGGTAACGATATGGATTACGTCTGGAATCAGTTTCTCTTTAGAACGGTCGATATAGCGGACAAACTCTTTCAATCCCTCATCCGAATGGAATACCTCGGACTTGAATGAACCGTCTTCTTTCAGAACTCGCTTATCTGTCAGACGTAGCGTAATACCTGCGTTCAAGAATGCTAATTCACGCAAACGGGTAGCCAAGATATCATACTTGTATTCCGTGACCGTAAAGATAGAACCGTCCGGCTTGAAAGAGATCGTAGTACCTGTTTTATCCGTATTATCGATAACCTGTACGTCGTGCAACGGCTTTCCGCAAGAGAACTCCTGCATATGTACTTTGCCGTTCCTGCGAACTTCCGCTTTCAGATAAGTAGAGAGGGCGTTTACGCAAGATACACCCACACCGTGCAAACCACCGGATACTTTATAGGTTCCCTTGTCGAACTTACCGCCGGCGTGCAGCACTGTCAGTACTACCTCCAAGGCTGATTTACCTTCTTTCTCATGAATATCCACGGGGATACCACGGCCGTCGTCGGTAACCGTGATCGAGTTGTCCTCATTGATTACCACGTCGATGTATGTACAATATCCGGCTAGCGCTTCGTCTATGGAGTTATCTACGACCTCATACACTAAGTGATGGAGACCTTTCTCGCTGGTATCGCCAATATACATGGATGGCCTTTTTCGTACTGCCTCTAACCCTTCAAGTACTTGAATACTATCCGCAGAGTACTCTGTGGAAGTATTCTTAATTTCTTCACTCATGAGTCTTTATCTTTTAAAATCTGTAATTATCTATGTCCTCAAAAAAAATCTAACAAATGTAGTGATTTTTATCGAGATAGCGAAGTGGGGGATGTGAAAATAGCGAAAAAAGGACGGGTGTAGTAAAAAAGGAGAGAGATAAGCCATAAACTTATCTCTCTCCTTTTGATTGGTAGCCCGTAGGGGAATCGAACCCCCCTTTCAAGAATGAAAATCTTGCGTCCTAACCGATAGACGAGCGGGCCATCAGGTTTAAAAAAGCCGGGCTTATTGAGAGTCCGGCTTTATACTTGTAAAAAGTAATTACCTTCTGCTTATGCTAGCGCATTAACGTGCTTAGCCAACTTAGATTTCAGATTACCGGCCTTGTTCTTGTGGATAACGTTCTTTTTTGCAAGCTTATCCAACATAGAGCATACCTTAGGGAATAAAGCTTGTGCCTCATTCTTGTCTTCAGTAGCGCGCAAAACTTTCATAGCGTTTCTAGCTGTCTTTGCGTAATATCTGTTACGCAAACGTCTTGCGTTGGTCTGTCTGATTCTCTTAATTGATGACTTGTGATTTGCCATTTCTTAGCTATTCTCTTTATTTATTCTAATCCTGTTTATTGTAGCCCGTGGGGGAATCGAACCCCCCTTTCAAGAATGAAAATCTTGCGTCCTAACCGATAGACGAATGGGCCATCATGTCAAAGCTCTCACTTATAGCGTTCTAAGAAAGTGATTTCCCGATTGCGAGTGCAAAGATAGACGATCTCTCTGAACTGGCAAAACATTTCGAAGGAAAATTTAATACTACTCACTGTTTTAACTTCTCTTTAGAACTTATATCTTCCAGATGAATTTCCAAGGCTTTAACGGAAATATTTATTTCCCAGATACATACACATAACGACGCCGCTAATAGCAATAAGGCTATGCCAAATATCCATGCGGCGAAAACCTGCCACGATACATAAATGAAGAACATAGCGATCACGCAGAGCAGCAAACTGAGTATTCCTAATATTTGCATGGAACGGGTCAGATAGAGCCTTTTCCGCAGGTTCGCTATCTGGGCGATATCCTTGGGGTCATGGGTTTGCTGATGCTTTTCTTTCAAGGCACGCACTACGCTGGCGTATGAAAGGAAGCGATTCGTATAGGCCAACAATATCAATGATATGGCGGAAAATAATAAAGAAGGGGTCGTTAAGTCCAACATAATTCTATACTTTAATTATATGTATAACGTTAATTTGAGTATCTTTGTTCTTAATCATCGTCGCAAAGATACGAATTATGTTGTGTAAAACGAGGGGGATTGTCTTGCATACGATCCCTTACAATGATAAATATTCTATTATATATATGTATACGGAGGCGTTTGGCCGGGCCTCGTATCTGGTTAGTCGTAGCCGAGGGAAGAAAAGCACGGTATCGAAGGCTTTGTTTATACCTTTATCCGTTCTGGAAATGGAGGTGGAGCACTTGAATAAGCGGGACTTGCACCGGATTAAGGAGACCCGCATTTGTTTTCCGCTGAATGATGTTTGTTGTGATCCGGTTAAGAATGTATTGGCGCTTTTCCTCTCGGAGGTTCTTTTTAGGGTCGTGAAAGATACGGAGCCGGATCCCCGTTTATTTGATTATTTATACGAGTCCATACATCTATTGGAGTATGCGGATAAAGGTATCGCTAATTTTCATATGGTTTTCTTGTTAGGTCTTCTCCACCATCTCGGTATTTTCCCGAATATGGAATCGCATAGGGTGGGATATTATTTCGATATGTTGAATGGGGTGTTTACGGATCATATCCCGATGCATCGGCATTATTTAAATAAGGTGGAGAGCGCTTTCTTTTCCCGTTTGCTGCGTATCAGTTTTGAGAATATGTCGCTTTATGGTTTTTCCCGGCAAGAGCGGGCCCGTATTATTCATCGTATTCTTGAGTATTACCGTCTACATCTCCCGGATTTTCCGGAAATCAAATCGTTATCGGTGATGCAAAGCTTATTTGATTGATCTATTTGATGTTATATTAGCTCTTGAAAACACGTACGTGTTTTTTGAAAAAGACGTACATGTTTTTCCGGAAACACGTACATGTTTTTTCGGAAATAATGAGAAGCTTCCGGATAGGCGGGAAAAACATCCGATAACGGTTGCCTATTTGAGGAAAAGATTATACTTTTGCAATCTCAAAAGAGTTGGTCTTGTAGTTCAACGGATAGAATAGAAGTTTCCTAAACTTTAGATCCGGGTTCGATTCCCGGCGAGACTACTTGTATGACTGTTCGAACAATTGAGGAAAGATCCCTGTCTTTTTGATGGATTGTATGATTTTGCCGGGGAAGTACGTAAAGATATCCTTTAGAGACCTATTTGATAGGCCTTAAACGTTACCCATTCGCCATTATATAGACATTTAAAAGTCCGACCACTAATCCATACGTTCTCTAGTGTTGTTTGGCCGTCTTCATAGTCCATATAAAGTATATCGGTATAGTAATTGTTCCAGTCCCAGTAGAATGGAATTTCCTCTCGATCTATGCGTCCGCTTGGGTAATGATAAATTCTTGTATCCCATCCTTTCCCATCCGGATTAAATGTAAGTTGCTGCTCACAATCCAAGCCGTCTACGACAAACCAATCTGTCCATACATAATTACATAAATCATAGGTGATTTCCTCATACGGATCATAATACGGATCCTCCTCGCAACTACTGAACCCGCATAAGACGGCGATCAATAAGAATATGTTTATTAAATATCTTTTAGCCATAACTCTATACCTTTAAATACGATTCGGAGGTAAAGATACAAATTTAAGGAAAGGATATTTCTTTTTTTTATATCTTTAGCGCAAAATTTTCAGATATATGCAAAAAACATTACGCATTAAGAACGATATTCATGAGCTTTCCATGATGAATGAGTTCTTGGAAGAAGCTGGAGAAGAATTGGGATTAAGCACCGCTTTCATGATGAGCCTGAATCTGGTGATGGAAGAAGCTGTCTCAAATATAATTTTTTATGCGTATAAGGGAGATGTTGAGGATGCCGTAGACATTTCGTTGGTCAGGGAAGGTGGGGAATTGATCGTGACTTTGATAGATCATGGGATTGCTTTCGATCCGACTTTAAGAAAAGACCCTGATATTACTTTATCTGCCGAAGACCGTCCAATCGGAGGGTTGGGTATTTTCTTGATCAAGAAGATTATGGATGAGGTCTCTTATCAGAGAGTAGATGAGCGGAATGTCTTTATCATGAAGAAAAAAATAACCGAATAAAATATAAAGATATGGAAGTAGTTATTGACCAAAAAGGCGAAGAGACTGTAATTAAGATCAAAGGAAGATTGGATACGAATACGGCTCGCGAATGCGAGGAAAAGGTTTTGCCGGTATGGGAGAATCCGGGAGTAAAAGTATGTGTCGATTGTTCTGATTTGGAATATGTGAGTAGTGCGGGCCTCCGATTGTTTTTAATATTACAAAAAATGACGACTGCCAAGAAAGGGTCTTTACGTTTGATCGGTATGCGGAATGTGGTTCGTGAGACCTTTAGTTTGACGGGATTTAACGCTCTCTTCAAGATAGAAGACGCAAAATAAGTGTGAAGGTTAGGAAAAAGGTAGCCGGTGTGTCAAATTTGGCACACCGGCTTTGTATTAATCTTTTAGATCTTTGTCGATGGGGCTATCCCATTTGCCACCGTTTAATATATCAAGGGTGAAGGTATCGTCTGATTCCTTCGGGGTGTAGAGAATCCCAGTATAACGAATAATGTGATTTATGAGAGGCAGGATGTCATTAACCTCTCTTTCCCGGGTTACTTCATTTATCTGATTTTTGGCCGAGAGGTGTGCTTTGAGCATGAATTCCGGAGCCGGGATAAACGTGAAGAAGGAATGGGAGAAATTTGTTTTCCCGATATCAGAGTCGTTAAAAGTGTCGGTTTGTGTATAAGGCGTGTTTTGAGAAATGCCATTCCCAGTGGTTAAGTCAATCTTGTTTTGATAATTGGAGACATTTATCGTGAAGCTTTTTAGGGCTTTAGGTACGCCATCGGCGGATATGAACTCTATTTTGCCGACGATTCTTTGTAAGGTGATATCTTTAATGATTCTTTCTCCCGTTTGTACTTCTTGGGTGAGAAAAAGATGAAACGTATCTGAGACTTTACTGAATAGTGCGGTTTGTCCGGACACGGAGATATTCTTGTCTGAGTGGGCTAGGAAACAAATATGATAGTCGCCGGAGGGCAGTGAATCATAAATGATCGTGAAATCCGGATCTTGAGGCGTGAATTGCTTATGTTTTACCAGAATGTCCGGTTTTCCGCTTTGGTATACGATATAATCGATCCGGTTGTATAAATTATCCGGATCGATATCCGGTGTAGAAGGATCTTCTTCGGCATCGGGATTTTGGGGAATAGGCTCAGGGATATTCAGCTCGGGAATACTCTTGGTTACGGGGAAGGGTAATACTTCCTTTTGTAAATCGATCGTAAACTGTATGGGGGATAATTCCTCTTGTAGGTCGGGGGTTAGGTACTTCCTTTTCCGTTCCATTACAACAACAAAAAAACAAAGCAGACAGGCGATAGCCACTAATTCATTTTTCTTCATAGTTGATATTTTTGGTAAATGTTTGACGCAAAGGAACGATATATTTTGTGAATTAAAAAATATTAAGCTGTTAAATTGGCGTACGCAGGGTTATTTTTCATAGCTTTGTGAATCAACAATGTAATTACCTTAGTTTAATAAAACGGAATAATACCATGAAACGAAAAATCAGAATGGGAATGGTCGGTGGAGGACAAGGCTCGTTTATCGGGGCCGTTCATCGTATCGCCGCTAATTTAGACGGACAGATCGAGTTGGTCTGTGGATGCTTCAGTTCTCGCCCGGAGAATTCATTGGCTACCGGACAATCTTTTTATTTTTACCGGATAATCGTATTTACGCATCTTATCAGGAAATGATAGAGAAAGAGGCCACCCTGCCTGAAGGCGAACGGATGGATTTTGTGTCTATCGTTACCCCGAATCATGTGCATTTCGGTCCGGCCATGATGGCGTTGGAACATGGTTTCCATGTCGTACTGGATAAACCGATGACATATACCTTGGATGAGGCGAAGCAATTACGAGACAAAGTGAAGGAAACCGGAAAATTGTTTATGCTGACTCATACCTATACCGCTTACCCGATGGTGAAGGAGGCTCGGGAAAGGGTACGCAGGGGCGATTTAGGTAAGATACGCCGTATTTATGTGGAATATCCTCAAGGCTGGCTATATAATGACTGCGCTGATGTTAATAAGCAGGCGGCTTGGCGGGTGGATCCCAATCGGTCGGGTAAGGCCGGTTGCATGGGGGATATCGGGACTCATGCGTTTAATCTGGCGGAATATATAACAGGGCTGAAGGCCGTGGAATTATGCGGTGAATTGAATACCTTCGTGCCGGATCGTCTTTTGGATGATGATGGGGCGGCATTGATCCGTTATGAGGGAGGCGCGAAAGGGGTGCTGACCGCTAGTCAGATCGCCGTAGGTGTAGAGAATGGCTTGAATATTCGTGTGTATGGAGAGAAAGGTGGGTTGGAATGGCGTCAAGAAGAACCGAATACGATGATTATGCGTTGGCCGGATCGTCCGGCGGAGATCATCCGTACTTCCAATGGATATATGTCGGGTATCGCCGCTCATAATTCCCGTACGCCGGGCGGGCATCCGGAAGGCTATATAGAGGCATTCGCTAATTTGTATCGGAATTTCGCCTTGGCTTTGCGATCGATTCTGGCTGGTGAGGAACCGGCTCCTGAAACCTTGGATTTCCCTTCCGCCGAAGACGGTGTCCGTGGCATGCGGTTTATCGAGACGATTGTAGCTACCGGATCGACAGAGAATAAATGGATAAAAATAATCGACTAAAAATAATACTATATATGGCACGTCCTGTAACATTATATACCCTCCAGTGGGGAGATTTATCACTGGAAACAGTTTGTCAAAAAGCGAAAGAATTCGGATACGACGGTGTGGAATTGGGACTTCCCGATCATGTGGATGTCCGACGTACGGATACGGCTTATTATCAAGGAATCAAGGATCTGTTAAAGAAATATGACTTACGGCTTTATGCGATCTCTACCCATCTGGTTGGACAAGCTGTTTGCGATAATATCGATGAGCGTCATAAGGCAATCTTGCCGGATTACATTTGGGGAGATGGCGATCCGGAAGGGGTTCACCAACGGGCTACCGAGGAGATGATCCGGACCGCCCATGCGGCAAAGATGTTGGGAGTCGATACGGTTGTAGGTTTTACGGGTAGTTCTATTTGGCATTATTTGTATTCTTTCCCTCCGGTAACGGACGCTATGATACAAAAGGGGTATGATGATTTCGCCCGTCGCTTTACGCCCATCTTGGATGAGTTTCAGAAACTGGGTGTACGTTTTGCGTTGGAGGTACATCCTACAGAGATCGCGTTCGATACTTTTTCCGCACGCAGGGCATTGGAGGCGGTAAATAACCATCCTGCTTTCGGTTTTAACTATGATCCGAGTCATCTAGGATATCAAGGGGTGGACTATGTGGATTTCATCTATCAGTTTCCGGAGCGTATCTTCCATGTGCATATGAAGGACGTATATTGGAGTGATACCCCTAAGCAGGTGGGTATATTCGGCGGTCATGTTACTTTCGGCGATCCCCGTCGATATTGGAATTTCCGTAGCTTAGGACGAGGAAAGATTAATTTTGAGGAGATTATCCGTGCTTTGAATTCAATTGGCTATCAAGGTCCGCTTTCCGTGGAATGGGAAGATAGCGGTATGGATCGGGAACATGGGGCACGGGAATCTTGCGAATTGGTGAAGAGAGTGGATTTCCAACCTTCCGCCCATGCGTTCGACGCTTGTTTCGGAAAGGAATAAATAATTATTAATTACAAAAAACACGAGATTTGATGAGTGTGAGAAAGTGGATGTTTGCCGGGGCCTTGTTATTGGCCGCCGGCTTGAGTTCTTTGGGATTTGCCCAAAAACCGGGGTTGAAGTTTAATCCGGATAAGAAGTTTAAGATTGTACAGTTTACGGACTTGCATGTGAAATGGCAAGACCCTCGTTCGGACATCGCTTTTGAGCGTATGAACCAAGTGTTGGATGACGAGAAACCGGACTTGGTGATTTTTACGGGAGATATTATCTATAGCAAGCCTGCGTTGGAAAATATGCGGAATGTATTGAAGACAGTCTCCGACCGTAAAATACCATTCTCCATTGTTTTCGGAAATCATGATAATGAGCAGGGGGCGACAAAAGAGGAGTTGCTGAAAGTAGCCGAAAGCCTACCGTATAGTTTAACGGCGGATGAGGTTCCCGAAATCTCAGGCGTGGGTAATTACGCCTTGACCGTACGTTCCTCCGACGGGAAGAAGGATGCTTTCGTCTTGTATTGCATCGATTCGAATACCTATTCAACTATCAAGGGGGTAAAAGGATACGATTATATTAAGCGTGACCAGATCGATTGGTATTGTAAGAAAAGCGCAGAGTTTACCCGGAATAACGGGGGAGAGCCGGTTCCTTCTTTGGCTTTCTTCCATATTGCGTTGCCGGAGTTTAATCAAGCGGCTTCCGATGAGAATGCCCAACTCTATGGCATACGTAGGGAAAAGGCATGCGCTCCGGCCTTGAATTCCGGCTTATTTACGGCGATTAAGGAGAATGGGGACGTGATGGGTATATTTGTCGGTCATGATCATGACGATGATTATGCGGTTTGCTGGTATGACGTATTATTGGCTTACGGTCGTTTTACGGGTGGTCCGACGGAATACATCCATATACCAAATGGAGCACGTGTGATCGAATTGAACGAGGGAGCCCGTACCTTCAAGACTTGGATTCGTACGAAAGCCGGTGTAGAGCAGCTTACTACCTATCCGGATTCATTCGTGAAAGAGTGAGGATCTATATCATTCTGAAAATGATATAAAAACTGTATTCCTTATTGTTAAAGCTCTAAATTATATCTAACTTTGCGGTTGGTTGAAAAGTAAAAACTAGAGTATGAAGAAAATTAGAGCCGCCATCGTAGGTTATGGCAACATCGGGAAATATGTGTTAGAGGCCCTTGAAGCTGCCCCGGATTTTGAGGTAGCAGGTATTATTCGTCGTAATCCGAATGATATTCCGGACGAGTTGAAGGCATACACGGTTACTGATAGCATCACCAAGTTAGATAAGGTTGACGTAGCGGTTTTGGCTACTCCTACACGTAGCGTGGAAGAGCATGCGAAAGAGATTCTGGCTTTAGGCATCAATACTGTCGATAGTTTCGATATACACGGAGGTATCGTGGATTTACGTCGTTCTTTGGACGCTGTAGCGAAGGCTCATAATACGGTAGCTGTAATTTCTGCCGGTTGGGATCCGGGAAGCGACTCTGTGGTACGTGCTTTGTTAGAAGCGATGGTGCCGAAAGGTATTACTTATACGAACTTCGGTCCGGGAATGAGTATGGGGCATACGGTTGCCGTGAAGGCTATCGAAGGCGTGAAGGCGGCTTTAAGTATGACGATTCCTTTGGGAACAGGTGTACACCGTCGTATGGTTTATATCGAGGTAGAAGACGGATACGATTTCAAGCAAGTGTCTGCCGCTATCAAGGCGGATGATTATTTCGCTCATGATGAGACTCATGTAATGCAGGTTGAATGTGTCGATAATTTGTTGGACATGGGACATGGTGTGAACTTGGTTCGTAAAGGTGTTTCCGGTAAAACGCAGAACCAGTTGATCGAATTCGACATGAAGATCAATAACCCTGCCTTGACCGCTCAAATCTTGGTTTCTGTCGCTCGTGCGAGCTTGAAGCAACAACCGGGCGCATATACGATGATCGAATTGCCGATAATCGATATGCTGTACGGCGAGAGAGAGAACTTAATTAGAAGACTCGTTTAATATAAGTTGATGGTTGACAGCTGGCAATTGACAGTTCGGGAAATCCTGACTTGCGATTGTCGACTGTCAATTGTCAATTGCCAACTGAAATAATTATGCTTGATTTTATTACATGGACTGCCGATCCCGCTATCTTTACCATCGGTTCCCGGGAGATTCGTTGGTATGGATTGGCTTTTGCGATTGGTTTCGCTATTGGCTATATGATTGTAGAGCGGATGTGGAAAAAAGAGGGACTGCCGCCCGCATGGATCGATTCCCTTTTGATTTATACGATGCTCGGTACGGTGATTGGTGCCCGTTTGGGGCATTGTTTGTTTTATGCTCCGGAATATTATTTAGCCAACCCGATTGAGATTTTCAAGATTTGGGAGGGAGGATTGGCTAGCCATGGTGGTACGTTAGGTATAATTATCGCCATTTATTTCTACTCGAAGCGAGTAAGCCATAAAAGTATGTTATGGGCTTTCGATAAGTTGGTGGTTCCGACAGGATTGGTAGCTGCTATGATTCGTCTGGGAAACCTGATGAATCATGAGATTTACGGTCATTCCACTGATTTGCCTTGGGGATTTCGTTTTATCGATAATTTACACGCATGGAGAATGGGGGCGGAGCCTATTTTTACAGCTCCGAGCCATCCGACGCAATTGTATGAGGCCGCTTGTTATCTGGTGACGTTCGCTATCTGTATGTGGCTATATTTCAAGAAAGAGGCATGGAAAAAGCAAGGACTTATCTTCGGCGTATTTATGATATGCGTATTCGGGTCTCGTTTCTTCATCGAATTCGTGAAAAATGACCAAGAGCCTTTCGAGGCTGGAATGATGTTGAATATGGGGCAATGGCTAAGTATCCCGTTTGTTTTGGCAGGGTGCTGGTTTGTCTGGAGAGCGCTAAGAAATGGAAAATTAAAAATTGAGAATTGAAAATTAGAGAGCACACGCTTTGTTATTTTCAATTTTTAATTATCAATTATCAATTAAAAAAGATGTACAAGTTAAAAGAAATTGCGGATAAAGTTTATTATGTAGGAGTTAATGACCGTCAAAAGGCCCTCTTCGAGAATATGTGGCCGTTGCCATACGGCGTTTCCTATAACTCGTACTTGATCGTAGACGAGAAAACCGTATTGATCGATACGGTCGATGTTTGTTACTCTGATATTTTCTTGAAAAAAGTAGCGGATGCCTTGGACGGACGTTCTTTGGATTATCTCGTGGTAAATCATATGGAGCCGGATCATGCGGGAAGTATCCGTTTGTTGCGTCAGCAATATCCGGACGTACAGATTGTCGGAAACAATAAGACTTTCGGAATGCTGGAAGGATATCATGGCATCAAGGAAGGCTTGTTTGAGGTGAAAGAGGGTGATACCTTGAATACGGGTCGTCATGAGCTTGTATTTTATATGGCTCCGATGGTGCATTGGCCGGAAGTGATGGTTACTTATGATGTTACGGATAAAATCGTATTCTCCGCGGATGCGTTCGGTACGTATGGCACATTGGATGGTGGTGTGATCGATACGGAGATGAACGTGGAGCATTATTGGGAAGAGATGATTCGCTATTACTCCAACATTGTCGGAAAATATGGAAGTCCAGTACAAAGGGCATTACAGAAGCTTTCGGGCTTGGATATCCAGACGATTTGCTCTACCCATGGACCTGTTTGGCGTGAATATGCGTCGAAAGCGATCGATATCTATGACCGTATGAGCCGCTACGAAGGTGAGGAAGGCGTGGTTATTATTTATGGCAGCATGTATGGTAACACGGAGCAGATGGCTGAGGCGATCGCCGCTTCTTTGGCTGATAATGGCATCAAGAATATTGTGATGCATAATGTTAGCAAAAGCCCTTCTTCTTATATCTTGAAAGATGTGTTCAAATATAAGGGAGTTATCGTAGGTAGCCCGACTTATAGCAATCAATTGTTCCCAGAGGTGGAAGCTGTGTTGAGTAAGATCGAGTTGCGTGAGGTGAAAAATCGTATTTTCGGTTATTTCGGGTCTTTCACATGGGCTGGAGCCGCCGTGAAACGTTTGGCGGCTTTTGGCGAGAAGATGAAGTGGGAGACTGTCGGTACGCCGGTTGAGCAGAAGCAAGGTTTAAGCGCTACTAAATACGAGGAGTGTTTAGCCTTGGGCAAGGAAATGGCTGGGAAATTGAAAATGGAGAATTGAGAATTGAAAAGTCTAAAGGCTCCGACAACAGATAAAACGAAAGCTATTAACAATAGATCTAATTTATAAACAAAAGAAAGGCGAGATGCGTAGATTGGGAATCCTTTAATTTTCAATTTCCAATTTTCAATTTTCAATTAAAAAAAGCGTAACGTTATGAGATTAATTATCGAACCTAATTACGAGCAACTCTCAAAATGGGCTGCCAATTATGTAGCAGCGAAGATCAAAGCCGCGAATCCAACCGCTGAAAAACCATTCGTACTGGGCTTGCCTACCGGATCTTCTCCGCTGGGTATGTACAAGAACCTGATTGAATTGAACAAGCAGGGTGTCGTATCGTTCCAGAACGTGATCACTTTCAATATGGATGAGTATGTCGGCCTTCCGAAAGATCATCCGGAAAGCTATCATTCTTTCATGTGGAATAATTTCTTCAGTCATATCGATATCAAACCGGAGAACGTAAATATCTTGAATGGTAACGCCGAGGATTTGGAGGCTGAGTGTGCGTCTTATGAGGCTCGCATGAAAGCGGTCGGTGGCGTAGACCTGTTCTTGGGTGGTATCGGTCCTGATGGCCATATCGCGTTCAATGAGCCGGGTTCATCTTTGAGTTCTCGTACTCGTATCAAGACGTTAACTACAGATACGATTATCGCTAACTCCCGTTTCTTTGATAATGACGTGAATAAAGTTCCGAAGACTTCTGTAACGGTTGGTGTAGGTACGGTTCTTGACGCTAAGGAGGTATTGATCATGGTAAATGGTCATAACAAGGCTCGTGCGTTGCAACAAGCCGTTGAGGGCGCCGTGAACCAAATGTGGACAATTACCGCCTTGCAGTTGCATCCGAAGGGAATCATTGTTTGCGATGAGGCGGCTTGCGCGGATCTTAAGGTAGGTACTTATAACTATTTCAAGGATATCGAGAAGGATCATCTTTGTCCTTGTTCATTGCTAAAATAAACGAATCTCAGATAGGGCTTTCTTTGAATGCCCATCATAAGGAGTTAAGAATGCCCATTGTAAGGAGTTTACGATGGGCATTCTTATAACCTTACGATGGGCATCGTTGTTTTAGGGCAATTGGTGGCTGCCGGCTGGCTTCCTCATAGAAGATATACTTCACTGGTTAGAGGAAATATACTTTTCCTGTCAGAGGATATATACTTCATTGACAAAGTCAGTACTACTTACTTTTTTGCGTTCTTGACGTAACGATCCAGCCATAGGTCACATTCATACAATAGATGTAATATGTTCTCTTTGGCGGCGTAGCCATGACTCTCATAGGGCAATACCACATAACGTGCGATCGCCCCGTGGCCTTTTAGGGCACTGAACAGGCGCTCGGATTGGATCGGAAAGGTTCCGGAGTTGTTATCCATCTCACCATGTATGATTAATAAAGCTCCATGTAGTTTATCGGCAGACATGAATGGCGACATGGCATTATATATTTCCGGTACTTCCCAATAAGTACGGGTCTCTGTTTGGAAGCCGAACGGGGTAAGCGTACGGTTGTAAGCCCCGCTACGTGCGATGCCGGCTTTGAACAGCTTGGTATGTGTTAATAGATTCGCTGTCATGAAAGCTCCATAGGAATGTCCTCCTACGGCTACACGATTCGGATCACCTACACCCATCTCGGAAATAACTTTTACGGCCGCCTCGGCGTTCATTGTCAATTGCTCAATGAAATCATCGTTCGGCTCCGCTCCCTCACTGGTACTAACGATCGGCATCTCGACATTTTCCATTATACAGAATCCACGTAAAACCCAATAGACGGGAGAACCATAGTTGATATTCGTAAACATGTATTGAGAACCTCGTACCTGAGAAGCCTCGGCCTTGCTTTTATATTCTCTCGGATAGGCCCACATTAAGACAGGTAATGGACCGTCCTTCGCTTTATCATATCCGGCAGGGAGGTATACGGTCGCTGTTAGATCCAAACCATCCGCACGTTTATACTTGATCTTTTGTTTACTAACGTTTGCCATGGCCGGATATGGATTGGCGAAATGAGTCAATTGAGCGAATTTTTTCTTTCTCAAGTCACGAGAGCAGAGATTCGCCGGTTCTGTAATGGATTGCCGTGAAGTGATCAATTGCAGCTTTTCCGGATTCGCTACCTTTAGGATGGTCTCATAATATCCGTCCTCGCAGCGCCAAAGTTCTGTGTTCTTTTTTTTTTTAAATTGTAACGGCTAAGGTAAGGCATATCCCCTTTAGGAGAGGCACCTTGGGCAAGCATCAATAACTCATTGTGGGCTTTATTGATATAAACGATATATTTACCATACGCATTTTTAACCGTAAGTGGATTTCCCGGATTGTTGTAATTATCGTCGGTGGATACATCGAATAATAGAACCGGAGACTCAGAAGAGCAAGGCTTAAAAGTAAATGTCCTGTTTTTACGAGTCTCCCGGGAAGTCTCGATCAATAAAGCGAAAGCATCGTCATTCCACAGGATGTTGCGGAAACGTTTCTCTGTCTTTGCGACTTCCTGTTTCTCGCTGTTGAACGGATAGCTTATTTGGTAGATAATATCCATGAAATCGGTCTTGTTTTGCTTAGGATCTCCTTTATCTTGCGCTTCCGCCCAGTAAACGGTAGCCGGTTGATCCGATCTCCATCCGAATTGGCGGGGATAAGGCGAGGTCGTGTCATATCCCATCGGAATATTGACGGTTGGATTATCCGCTAACGTATAAATGGAATTGCCTTGTAAGTCTATGACCTCGAACTTTTGTGGGAAGTTATATACCGGTACTTGATAGGAATACGGACGATGAACTGTCGCGATAAGTAACAAAGATTTATCCGGGGATAATGAAAGCGTACTGCCGTAGATTGCCGGTTTTCCGATCTCGTACACAATGCCCTCTTTTATACGTACCAATTGGGAGGTGAAATAATAGTCGAATAATTGCTCGTCGTATGGATTTTTCAGCAAGTCTTGATAGGTACGAGCGGGCATCACCTTTCCAGTACTTTCTTGAATGATGGGACCGGATGGAACTGTGGGTTTCTTTGGTGCCTTACCCCTGTTTCCCGGAACCATAAGCGTAATAAACTCATTGTCGCTAATCCATAAGATCTCCGCTCCACTTGTCGCGTTGATTTTACGGGTACTTACTTTCTGCGCTATGGGCTGTTCCGGGGTACAGATATAAAGGTATACGCCATCCGCTTCTTCCACGAATAGAGCTACCTTATTGGATGAAGGAGAGAATGAGGCTTCTGTGATTACTGCGTTGTCAGGAATTCCTTCTATCTTGATTTCTTCTTGAGTAGCGATGTTCATTAAACTGGCACCCGTATATTCGGCTTGCCGGCTCGTATTGAATGTTTCGGGACTGATACGCATTCCCGCTAATTTAAGCTCCGGTTGCGCAAGCTTGGCGATAGACCGGTACGGGGAACGCTCTAACTGGAGTGCCCACTGATTGTTATCACTAATTCGGATGATAGGAGAAAGCTTGGCCAAGGCCACTTCCTCGATAACTGCAGGAGGACGTTGATAATGTGTTTCTTGCGCTATTCCAGGACATATAAGCGCTAAAGAGAGCAGAGCTGAAAATAAATGATTTGTTTTCATAAATAGTGATATAAGAAATCCCCAAAGATAACCTGTTAAAGTATACTTTGGGGATTGTGATTAATGTAAGTTAACGTAAAAAGAGTGTTAATAGTTCTTTTCGATCAAGTCGTTGAAATCTGTTTCCTTTTTTGGAATCTCGAAGATCCAACCATCAGCATTCGGATCCTTGTGCAAGAAACCACAGAAAGTAGCGTCAAAATTAGACCCGGTTCTATCCAATGGCAAACCTAGACGTTTCAAGTCGAACCAACGGAAACCTTCGCCCCAAAGTTCGATACGGCGATGTGTCATGATCTCATCCGCTAGTTTTGCGCCAGTGTTACCCAAATCCTTGTACTCTGGATCACGTTCTTTCAACAAGGCTTGCAAATATTCCTTTGCTTTTGCGTCTTGATTGGAACGAGCGAAAGCCTCGGCTGCAGTCAAGTACATTTCGCTGATACGCATGAAGGCAAAATCACCTACAGCATCAGCTGTAGAGCGTGCCGTGAACTTGCGGTTCTGATAAACACGCTGGTTGTAAGAAGTTGCGGGTACTTCTGCCTTTCCTGTCGGATCCCACCATTGACGGCGAAGATCGGTTGGCGACATTAAGTCGTAAGTACTTTGGCTGATACATTTGATACCTGTGCGGATAGAGCTGGAGTTGAAGTTCCAAGACATATACGCATAGAAAGAGTAGAAATAAACCGTTTGGTCATTCTGTGTCATTGCGGCATACATCGCCTCTTTCGTAGCGGAAGTGATATTAGCGAAACCATTCATCAATTCAGACTGAGACATGATCTTACAGCCATCTTTCTCTGCTTCATTGATAGAATTCACTGCGGCCGTAGCTGCGTCTGCGTATTTCTGTTGAGTCAGAAGAGCACGTGCTTTCAATCCGTAAACCGATGCTAGGCTATAATGATTCTTATCATTTGGCTCATAGTCTGCCAATAAGTTCAACGCTTCGTCTAAGTCCCCGTGAATCTTCGTGTACACCTCTTCTACCGTATTACGTGCCATAGGCTCGATTTCCGGACTCGTACGATAAGGAACTCCCGGTTGAGAGTTGTCCTGTCCGTTACGATATGGTTTCGCATAATATTGTACTAGATTGAAATGACTCCATGCACGAATTGCCAAACACTCGCCCTTGATATGGTTCGCAAGCGCTTTTTCGCTATCTGTGAGTTTTGACTCATCGCTAAAGTTATCATTCAACGCTTTCAAGATGTTGTTTGCATTCAAAATGAACTTATAATAAGTTTCCCACTCACCGGAGTTGTACGAACTTGTTGCGTTCGTTGGATAACTCCAGTTTAAGAAACCTTGATGCCAAGTCTGCGTGTCCCATGTCAAATCATCAGCCAACGCTTCTCGACCGATGATGAAACCGGGCTCACCTCCCAAACCTTGGTTGCCTAAGTCTTGAGATACCATCTTACGATGAATACCGTTCAGTGCAAGATAAAGATTGTCGAGCGAAGTGGATACTGTCGTGAATGAAACGTTCTCGGTTGGGATTGTATCCATATAATCGCTGGAACAGCTTGTGCCGATAAGCGAGCCACTTAGAAGCAGTCCTGCTGCGATGTGTTTGAATAATTGTATATTTTTCATATCTTTTCCTTTGTTTGATGTATTATGAATTTAGAACGATACATTTAAACCGATCGTAAAGTTCTTAGCCGGCATATATTCATTGTAAGATACTCCGGCATAGTTAGCTTGCGGATTCAGACCTTGACGGGCTTTCAACATGAATAAGTTCTCTGCGCTGACATTGACGCGTGCACTCTTGATGTTGATAACGTTTAGGATAGACTTAGGCAAGTTGTAAGCCAAAGTGACAGTACGCAAGTTCAAGTAATTTGCGTTTGTCAACCAACGTGTAGAATAGGATTGTCCAATGCTAGTCGCATGACCTGAGTTATTGTCCAAACGAGGTACATCTGTGATCTGGCCCGGAGTTGTCCATGCGTTATGTAGATCCGGTGACATCGCATAACCGAACTCACCTACATCCATCAATCCTCTATAACTCGAGTCAAGCACCTTGCCTCCTAATGAATAAGAGAATACGGTAGAAAGGTCGAATGCCTTATAGCTCAAATTGATATTGAAACCACCATATACTTTCGGAACGGCAGAACCACTGAAATCATATTTCGCATAGCTATAAGAGTTTGTCAATACTTGACCATCTTTCTCTACAAGTGTCTTTTTTACCGCATCTTTAATATTACCATTCGCATCGGTGTTGTTTTCGGCATCAAAGATATACAATCCATCTCCGTTATCAGGATTAACACCCCACCATTGACGTAACCAGAACTCATAGATTGAATGTCCCTCCATCAATTTCTTAGAGTCTTTGATGATACCATCTTTCCGGTTGGCATCAGGCAGACGAGTCACCTTATTATTGATGAATGTAGCGTTTGCGCCGACTGATAATTTCCAATCTTTTGATTTTAATACTTGGTAGTTTAAGTCGATTTCCACCCCTTGGTTACGAACTTTACCAATGTTTTGTACGATCTTTTCGACACCACTGGATAACGGTTGGCTAACATTGAATAACAAGTCTCTGGAGGCCTTACGGAAGAACTCGACCGTACCATTCAAGCGACCGAACAATCCGAATTCTAAAGCGACATCGGTAGAAACCTGTGTCTCCCATTTCAAATTATTGTTTGCCATAGTCGGGAAGTAGAGACCTGCTTCCAAACCGTTGTTGATACCCAAATTATACAAGGTTTGATAAGGATAGTAATCCTGTTGTGTGTCATCATCTGTATAATAGATGGCATCGTTTCCGGTTTCACCGTAGGATGCCCTCAGTTTCAAATTGTCCACCCAAGTCAAGTTTTCCATGAAATCTTCTTGGCTGATACGCCAAGATGCTCCGAATGACCAGAAGTTACCCCAACGGTTATCCTTGCTAAAGCGAGAGGAACCGTCACGACGATACGAGGCTGTTACATAATATTTATCATCGAAATCATAGTTCAAACGAGCGAAGTATCCTTCTTTCTTATATTCGCGTGTATAAGAATCCATTGAGCTTATGCTTACGAAGTTACTGTACTCATACGTTCCGGAAACGATCTCATTAGTCTTCATACCGTAGTTATATTGTAAACGGTAGCTATAGTTCTCATGGCCTAACAAAGCTTCGATGTTATGCTTACCAAAAGTCTTTGTGTAATTAATCAACTGGTTGAATGTCTGTGTTAAGAAGTTTCTATTTCGGATGTTCAAACGTCCCGGTCCTGCGGTTCCGTCACCTACCTCTGGGTTCTCATATACTCTACGGCGTTCATCCTTATTGTCAAATGCGTAGTTCACTGTTAAATTCAATCCTTCGATCGGAGTGATCGTTACATAAGTACGGGCACTAGAGTTTGTGGTAGACATCAAGCGATCGTTCCACAGGGCCTCAGCGATACCGTCGCGTCCCATTGCTGGAGATACGGGCTCCTTCATAATCGTAGGTATATAAAGCCGGATCAGTAACTACGTTTCCTTCTTTATCCAAATAAGCCCCTGTCTCAATATCATGCTTATGTACCGGATAGATCGGTGCCATAGAACGAATGAAACGAGATAAGTTACCATAACCAGCGGAGTTGCTAGAAGTAGAAGTAGAATAATTGGAATTTGTGCGACTTAAACCTAAATTCAATCCACTCTTGAACCATTTCACCGGATAGATATTATAGTTCAAGCGTGCGTTGTAACGCTCAAAGTCTGTCTTAATCATATATCCCTTATCATTCAGATAGCCTATGGAAGCATATGTGTCGCTCTTTTCTGTTTTTGTATTGTAGCTTACATTATATTCTTGGCGATGTCCGGTACGGTAAGCGGCATCTTCCCAATCAAGGTCCTCACCCCATTTTAAAGCCGAGGCTGATGGATTCAATAAACCGTCTGTGCCCACGATTGCGTCATTGGCGATTCCTACGAAAGGATTATATTTTAATTTGTTGATAATATCTTTAGAAGCATTAGTGGCAGCGTCGGCAGCACTTTGTCCGAGTGACATATTTGCGTTTCTCAACATTTGCCATTGCAAAGGATAATAATCGTATACACCTACTTTTGCGTAATCGTTATAAGCTCTGCTAGACCAACCTTGTGAGATACTCAAGGTAACACCTGCGCCACTGCTGGTAGAACCTTTCTTGGTCGTGATCAAAACCACACCGTTACCTGCGCTAGATCCATACAAAGATGTAGAAGCGGCATCTTTTAAAATTGTCATTGATTCGATATCAGATGGGCTGATAGAAGAGATATCACCACTGAAGATGGCGCCATCCACTACATATAAAGGAGCATTATCCGCGTTTACAGAACCAAAACCACGGATCGTTACCTTAGCAGCTTCTCCCGGTTGTCCGATAGAGGAAGTCATTTGTACTCCGGAAGTGTTTCCTTCTAATGCGGAGAGGGCGTTACTCAATGGACGTTTGTCCATCAAAGCGGCACCCACCGTGGATGCGGAACCTGTAAAAGAACTTTTCTTTGCGGTACCATAAGCTACGACAACAACTTCATCTATAGCTTGAGAATCTGAAGAAAGAACAATTCTCATGTTTTGCTGAGCTGTAGTTTCTTGAGTCCGTAAACCTACATAAGAAATAATTAGCTTTGCATCTTTCTGAGTTTCTAACTCAAATTTACCATCTAAATCGGTAATGGTTCCAATAGTGGTTCCTTTTACTACGATGGATGCACCTATAACAGGCTCCCCATCATCTTCATTAATCACTACACCGGTCACCTTCATTTGCTGGGCGACCATACACTGCACTCCCAGAAAGAATGAGAGTAGTACAAGCGTTAATTTGTGCTTCATAGAATGAATTTGTTTGTTAATTAGACACACATTATTTTTTCAAGAGACCATAGTTTGCACAGAACTATGTTTAACAGCATAATTAACAGACAGATAGCTAAGACCAAAAACCCTCCTGCCAGCTATCATAATGCAACAAGATCCCCAGTACAACTAAATTGAATTTGGCAATATCAATCAATATTATATTAGTTTTAGAATGTTTTATAACAGTTTGCTTTTTTATAATAAAAATTAGTATATTTGCGGCTGTGATTTTCAGGAGTCTTGGTGTGTACATTTTTTTGATAAGTATTTTAACTGTAGTTCTGTGCAGACTAAATGCCTTAATGGATGCTGAAAGGGAAGATGTCCATAAAGGACATCTTCCCTTAAACTTTGTGTGTATAATGAAAAAAAGTGCTGTGTTAATTAACGTTTATAAACGGATCGGATTGCCATTATAGAAATCTAGAATCTTCGTACGGAAGATAAAATCATATTTGGCCTGTGCCTGTTCCGCTAGACTTTGCGCATATTTTGTTTTAGCCTCATTAAATTCAAAAACAGTGCTTTTACCTGCGTTGTAACGCTCTTGGGCATAATTGAACGCTTCCTTGCTCGCCGTGACGGATTTGTCGGAAGCCGTATATTTCTCTTGGGAAGCCGTTGCGTTGTAGTACGCTTGCTGGATTTCCTTGTATAATGTTTTCTTTGTATTTTCCATCAGCAATTCCCGGTTGATAATGTTGATCCTTGCGGTACGAACGCTATTGCGTACTTGGAAGCGGTTGAAAAGTGGAATGCTCAATGAGAATCCGACGATCTTTGCCCATTCTGCTTAAACTGCTCGCTAAAGGAACGAGTATCGGCAAATTCACCTCCGGAAGTAGAATGATAATATCCATTGCTGTAACTAGCCCCGAAATTTAACTTGGGGTAATAGCCCGCTTGCGCGACACGCAACATTTTCTTTTTGGCTCTCTAGCAAATACTGTTGTTCCTTGATCTGAGGCTTGAACGTAACCGCATGGTCGTAAATGTTTTCCGGAGGTAGGATACTGCTCATATTATCAGCCACCGCATCTTCAATTACAGGAGTCTGTATATCGAAATTCCGGTCGCTTCGCTCTAGTTCCAGACTTTGCGCCAGATCCAGTAAAGCGAGGTTCACATTGTTTTGCGACTCGGTAAGCGTGACCTCATCTTTCGCTAATTGGGCCTTGATATCATACAGTTGGGAAAGAGGCACCTTTCCGGCGTTCACCATGGCCTCCGTTTTATTCACCTGCTCCTTGTCTAGTTCCACTTGTAGTTGCGCTATTTTCAGCAGCTCTTTATTATAAAGTACTTGCAGGTAGTAGGAAGCTATATTGATGGATAGGTCTTCTCTCGCCTTATTCAAGTTCTCGATAGACGCTTTTAGATCAAGTTTGCGGGCGGCGATATCGTTCGGTATTTTTAACCCGTCAAATAAAGGCATGTCCAGATTGATCCCCAATGTGGAATTGGCGGCGTTCTGGTCCACGATCACCCCGGATTTAGACGTGGAGCGTCCGAACTGGAAGCTTCTGTCCAAGACTGCCATTTAGGGCCGGGAGCCAACTGTATTTGCTGGTATGTAAGTCTACCTTTCGGCTTTCCTGTTCCTGCTCCTTTTGCTTTAAGTCGATATTATGCTCGATGGCATATTGGATGCACTCCTCCAGACTCCATTGCTTCACCGCATCCTGAGCGAAAACATAGTTTCCGGACAGGAGGAAGCGATTGCCAGTATATATAAGTTTCTTCTCATCATACAATCTTTCTTTTTTATTTCTTATTCGGGTCAATAGCTGCGCCCCGGACTTTATCGGTCGCGGCCAGTCCTTCTTGAATCTCGATCTTGATACCGTCGGACAGACCTACCTTTACAGGATGCTTCTCGAAGACTTGTTCCGGTTGCTCTTGTTTAACTAACTGAACGAATGCGGAATCCCTTGGAACTCAACCGTACTTTCCGGGATCGTAAGTACGTCTTCCGCACGTTTTAGCACGATCTCGGCGTTGGCGCTATATCCCGCACGGATGAAAAAGCATCTTCGGGGATCGTTACGGCCGCCTTGATCTCAAATTGAATGGCTCCATTCTTGTCTACTCCCTTGGGCGATACATATTCCAGCAAAGCGTCGAATGAACGGCTTTCCATGGCGCCGACGGTCAATTTGATCGGCATTCCCTCGTGGATGCGTCCGATCTCGGTCTCGTCTACGTTTCCTTTGAAGATCATGTCGTTCATATTGGCTACGGTAGCGATCGTCGTGCCATCATTGAAATTATTCGCTTGGATAACCGAGTTACCTACATTAACGGGAATGTCCAAGATCATACCGGTAATGGTACTACGGATTTGGGTCGTACTGGCCACGCTGGAGTTCTTGGCTATACCGTCGCGGATGATCTCCAAGGCACTTTGCGCGTATCCTTTTCCTCCACGGCTTTCAGGTAGTTCGCTTTGGAAAGATCGAAATCTTCTTGGGCGATAACACCTTGCTTAAATAATTGCGTATCCCGCTTATAAGTCTCTTCCAC